>Ga0209460_1000014_pt1 | contig 506355 bp, 418 predicted proteins | sample EBPBio132013_DNA_FD_185868 | JGI IMG/M metagenome (GOLD analysis project Ga0209460, IMG submission 185868) | Wastewater treatment Type I Accumulibacter community from EBPR Bioreactor in Madison, WI, USA - Reactor 2_5/13/2013_ DNA (SPAdes)... | ecosystem: Engineered > Bioreactor > EBPR >...
TTCCCAAGTCGATGATTTCCTTCCCGATCGCTGGCTAGCTCTCCAATCGCACTAGCTTCTGCCAGAGTCTTTCCGCTTTCACCTTCAAATCTTCCCGCACGCGCATGGTTTACTCAATCATGCGGTTGCTGTGACGGTTTCTCTCTTTATCTGATCTGAGATACCATTTGGAAATTCTGCATTTTTTCAACGGTGATACGGAGTGTGGCTTGTGGATCAGGGCTCTCTTGCATATAGTATCCGGAAAAATAGAGATGAGTTTCGAGACGTGTTTCTCTGAGCCGCTTTTCCGGTTATGCAGCCTCAAGTTCAGCCATCAGTGTTTTCCAAAACTCGCTGTAGGCATTTTGGCTATCTAACCCGAACTGTTTTTCGACAAGATACACTTCGCCCTTGACGCCTGGAAACAGCTGCTAGTGACGCATTTGCCCTTTCCGAAACTTGCGCATAACCTCGAAGCCCTTAATGGTGATACGCGGTCTTCATTGACTAGAAGCCTCTGACTGGCTTAATGAGGGGCTTTAGCTTGCCATGATCTGCTTCCAGCCTATTGTTCAAACATTTCACTTGCCGATGTTCTATAGCTGCTTCGCATTTGCCGGATTTTTTCATTGACTCAAGAGCGGCACCATAGGCTGCATTCTTGTCAGTGTTTATTGTGTTTGGAAGATCCCAGGACTGTGGAGGATAATCTCGCCCTGGAAATGGCGCCATTTGAAGTCGTTCATGTCTTTGCGCCGTAAACCGAAATATGAACTCTTTGTTCCCAGCTGCATGTTTTTGCAACAGAGCCATTCAGCTTTTTCTTTTGCCTTGCCGAAGATGCAGTATGCTAACCGACAACCAGGTGTCTTGAGCAATCATCGTTGCCGTCAATTTTCTAGACCCCAATCCTTGGGGCCTCCCTAGTATCGGCACTAATCGAAAACTGCTCAAATTTGGATTGCCGTTTGCCAGAAATCTGCTCAGTTTTAGTTTGCCAAAATCAGACAGTTCTCAGCAAACTTGAATGTTCTTCGCACTTTCAATTATCTCGCGCGAGACCTAGCCTCTTCATGGCGGCAAGGCCGTTCCTCCACTTGTCTGTTAATTCTTCTACCTCCGGGCTCGCTCTGAGCTCGTTTCTGGCGGTCAGTGAAGATTCAAAAAAGAGAGGTTCGGTATTTTCGGTATGAAGTACGGAATCGGGATTGGCAAAGTTCAACTTCAAGTTCTCAGCAAGTTGCTCGGCGCGATCATCGCGGTCAGAAACTAAGGGATACTGGTCTTTGAGCATTTTCTCGATGGCATAGCTAACCGGCCATTCCAAATTCCTCTCTTTCTCTTTCCGCAAGGCTAAAGTGTCAGAAGGTTCAAGCTTATTGATGGCCTTAACTGCCTGAAAGGCAGCCCGAGCGAGCATTTCATAGGGAGCCGTCACGGCATCCAGGTCTTGCTTTTGATCAACTTCCCGACCTTCGCTCCTTACACCGGTCCAAAAACCAGGATCATACAAATCTATCCGTTCCATCACACGCTCAGGCTCGGCCGCAGAAGAGGTGCCACGCAAAATATCGATATCGTTCACATACGCATCGATCTTACCGACTCTCACATCCACCACCAGAGCCGCTTTATCCAGACCAGGTGTAAGTCCTAGTTGCTGATTGTAGTCGGCAATCGAAGTATACAAATCCCTAGCCAGATAAATCAGCTCAACGGCAGAAAGGTCGGATATTTTCTCTTTATAATCCGCAGCGGCGCCACCGCTGATAATATCATTGACTATATCCGTAGCCAGGTCCATGTGCTCGGGATTGCGAGCAATCAAATTGCGCATTTCAAAAGCGGGTGTAACCGTGGGTGCGCCTTCCACTGGCCCACTGGATTGCATAGCAGCGTCGCTATTTTCCGAGCAGCCACTGGCGCCTAACCTATAGCCTGAACGAAAATCATCAAACAGTTTATCTCTAGAAGTCTGCTCGGTCAGAGTATAAGCACTTCTGTCTAGTGGGAATGATTTCAGCGATACGGAAGTCTCACAATTGCTCTGATTACCCAGTCTCTCGTTCATCAGTAGTCCTCAGGTCGAAGTTTCAGCGCCATAACCGTCGCAATTCGCTGATTCGAAATTAGGGGGCGATTGCTTTTGCTGCGTAATGGCATCTTATTGCTGAGGTCCGACCGAAAGGTGAGGCTTTTGTGACCAAACTGTGACGGCGCCGCCTTTAGTATTCCTGCGGATGCAGTAAGTCTATTGCTCTGATTTAGTTAGACGATGAGGCATAGGAGTAAAGAACGAAACCGGCCCAAGACAGGAGAGAGGTTCGCTCAAAAGTGATTACCACCGGACAGGGCACGAAAGGATCTCGGCGGAGGTCCCTTTAGAGCACACTAACTGACTTTATTGACGCGATGCAAAGTACGATTTTTGATGAGTCAATGCGCGGTTACGCTCTAAAGAGCGGAGATTTTCACCTAGGCTGTTAACGAAAGAAACGAGATTTGGTGGTTATCGATAGTCAAGTGCAGCTCTCCAATCGATATTATAGGGGAAATTCAAATCGCCATTTTCATCAAACAAATTTACTGAACCATAATACTGACCGAAACCAACTACTGCCGTATCTAGTCTCTGATAAGCGAGACAACCGCACTTCAATGAAAATGCGCCGAAGTCAGCCTCAGTAACTCGCCGTTGAACAATTGCGGTCTTGCTTTCATCCAAGTCGTGGAGCGGCCAAAAGCAGCATGATTCCGTGTCAAACGAAACGATTTCCAAGGCGTGTGAATCCTCCGGGAGCGCAATCAGCAGTCGCACCAAGGAAGTCTCTCCGCAAATTGTCGTACCAGCTCCGCCAATTCGCTCAATCTCAAACTGTGACTTTGCGAAGTGCATTTCCTTTATATACGCGCAATGCCAGTTGGTTGAACCAACTAGCAATTGCATTTCATCGTCCCCTTTAACAAGTGTAAGCATTAGTGACCTGTCCCAAGTTTAGTAGACAACCAGAAAATTACGAAGCTGCTTTAACTGACCAGTACTCAGTGTCAAATTCCTCAGGTGTTCTATACCCAGGTGAGCAGTGAAGTCTTCGCCTGTTGTAAAAGATTTCAATGTACTCAAAGATCTCATCCTTTAGGGTGGCTGAAGGTCTCAGGCAGTAAATATCTACTTCCTGCTTAAGTGTGCCGAAAAATGATTCAGTTTGAGCGTTATCCCAGCAATCGCCTTTACGATTCAGACTCCGTCGCAGCCGGTGACGCCAGAGAATCGTGCGGAATTCAGTGCTTGAATACCGAGAGCCGCAATCAGAATGAAATCGAGGATGAGCTCTAGGGCGCCGGCTTAGTGACATACGTTTAGCAATAGACCAGCTAACAATTTTTCGATAATAGAGATCTATCCAAACGCAGAGGTAGAGCCAGCCTTCTCTTGTTCTCAAGTGGGTTGTGTCACTTGTCCAAACCTAATTGGGTTTAAGCGGGCTAAACTTTCGATTGAGCTTATTTGGCGCGACTATTTGGCTATGGTTGCTATCGGTTGTCTTCTTGTAACGTCAAATGCGCTTGGGGCGAATGTCGTTCTTAGGCATGATGTTTTCGACTAGACCTCGTTTGCAATCAGAGTCCCTATTCTTAAGAGCCTGGTGAACCCTCCTAACTCCATATGTTCTCTTAGTCTCTTCCATGATTCTCCTGATCTCAATCAGATGCAAGCAGCGCCTTTCGGAGCCAAGACCTAACCTGCCAGTCCTTCAGCCCAAGCTCTCTGGCTACTGCTGCAGATGTTTTGCCAACAGTCAACACTAGATGAACTGCTCCATCTTTGAATTCCTAACTGTATTTCTTTCTCTTGTTCGCCATTGTCGATTCCCCTTGCAAGTGTCATCATATATGGAGGCTTCGTACAAATCTAGGTGTCAACTTTTCTTGGGACAGGTCAAGTAAAGCAACACAGTTCCAGTTGACAAGGCGGAGCATTTTAAGCAGTCTAAAGATATGGGCAATCAAATTCAGCGAACAGACGGCTCTTCCAAAGGCGCTGGTGGCGCTTTGGACACGATGTTCTAAGGAAGCAGAGCCAGAGGAGAGAGGGTCATGTTAGGCCCTTTCTCTTTTTTGATCCTAGTCTTTAAGATTGCACTGTATGATTCAGGTCAATAGAAAAGAGGATTAACTGCTAAAAGGCGGTGCGTTCGTGAAAAACAAAGAGCGTCAGGCAAGAAATTTATTTGCTATCTGCATATTCATATTTTTGACCTCAGCTCAACAAACCGGCACAAAAGCTACTCCATGTTCTGACTCACTCAAAAGAGCAATTGCTCTGATTGACCGGGATCAAGACAAAGACGCTCTCGCATGCCTTAATTCGTTGATTGCTAAAGATCCTAGGAGTGCGAGAGCGTTTTGCGAGCGCTCTCGCATTTATGCCAGGTCGAAAGCTTATGATAAAGCCATGTATGACTGCAATAAAGCAATTAGCATAGAGCCAAAGCTGGGCAAGGCTTATGCTTATAGAGCCGCAATCCATTTAGACCAATTGAGTTTTGAGAAAGCACTTACAGATAGTAATAAAGCCGTTTCGCTGGAGCCAGGCTCATTTATCAGTTACTTGATTAGGGCGCAAGTGCACCAAGCTATGGCTCATCACAAGAAGGCGGTCGAGGACTGCAATAGAGCATTGATCTTGGACTCCAATAACGCAAAGATTTATGTGGTTAGAGCCATCTCAAATAGAGAGCTTAGGCTCTATCAGGAGTCTCTTAACGATTGCAACAGTGCATTGAAGATATCCCCTGAAAAAGCTATGCCTCATATAGAAAGGGGGCTGACCTATCTAGGTGTTGGGAAAACGAAAAACGCAATTGATGATTACACCGAAGCAATAAGGATTCGCCAGGACTACGCTCTTCCCTATGTTCTTCGCTCTATAGCTTTTGGAATGCTTGGTCAGTTTGAAAAGCAGATTGCTGACCTGAGCAGAGCGGCGAGCATGATTCCAAATAATGAAAGAGTATTCGAACTTCGTTCTTCAGCCTATTACGAGTTGGGTGCGTTAGATCAGGCATTAAAAGATTGTGCGATGGTTATTGCATTGAATCCGGCAGCATCTAAAGGCTACCTCATCGCGGCAAAATGTTATGAAGAATTGGGATTGTATGAGAAGGCCATTGCCCATCGTTCGAAGCTGCTGCAAATTGAAAAACAGAATGCTTCGTTTTGGAGTGAGAGAGCAAGAGACTACTATAAGCTAGGTAAAGTCAGTCTTGCTAAGGCTGACTGGCGTAGAGCTAAACAACTGGCCAGTCGTTACGAGCTTTTTCAAATGCAGTTGGATAATCCACTAGTAGATTTCATGAAAACGCACGTCGAAAGCAACGAATTGTCAGTCAGGGCGTTTACGGTGTCCACTCAGCACCTAGATTGTAAACATATTGGTGTTCCTTGCGCCGTTAACTCTAAATCTCTAAATCTTATGCTTGATACAGGATGCGCCCATACGCAATTGTGGAAAGGAAAATTGGTACCTTCTGCTCATCAAATTTTGCCTTTGTGGGGTAAGAGAGCCACCGGTGAAAAATATTCTTATGGTTTCTTTGTGGCCAGGTCATTGAAGTTCGGAACTGTGGCTTTCTCTCACATCCCTATTACTATTGATGGCGAATTGAAAAACCATGAAGGACTTAGTGGATTTCTAGGTGGCAACCTTTTGGAAAATTTTGCAGTAAAAGTCGACTACGAAAACAAGAAACTAAGCGTTGCTGAGTCGCAAATGCAAGGCAAATCAAAGAAGAGCATAGTCGTTCCGATGACTCTGCGCAACCATTGTCCATATTGCAAAGTTAAGTTAAATGGCACAATCGAAGTATCTGCGCTATTGGACACTGGGAGTCCAGATAGTCTGGCACCGGACAGTCTACTAGGTTCTGGATTGACAGAAAAGCTTAATTACTCTGGTCAGATCGATGGTCCTTGGTTAGGAAGATTGCGCAGCCAACTGGTTGATATAAAGCGAATTGAGTTGGGGCGAGAAAATATCGGCTCTATAGTGCTCAACGTATACAGGGCATCTGATGCGCCTAGTGTGGCATCTGAGATAACTTTAGGTAATGATTTCCTTTCAAGATTTAAGTCGGTAACTTTCGATTATCCAAATAGAAAAGTTGTTTTTGAAATACTTTAGGGTCGTCAAAACCAGACTGCGCATTGCCTGCTCAAAAATCTAACCATGACAGCCTTGAATCACGTCAACTAAAATTGCCTACCGAATTGCCTCATTTATAAATCTAAGCTATGACATCGACGTTGTCTCATTAATATAGTGAGGTTCACACCACCGCCAGACAACGACCAACTGTTCATCAATGGCTGGCATGTATACCTGTTCACGCTCGCCTGATTCGTCTTCAAAGAACCAGTCATGGTCATACTGCTCGATCATTTCAAACCGTTTATCCACATTACCTTCGACTTCGTCCGCGGAATCATCAGTCATAAAAAACATGTCTGAGCGAATATCTTCGAAGGCTGGTTCGGGACTAAGGTATCCCGAAAACTCAGGAGTCTCATAAAAGATATCACCGACAGTACCGATCAACTTACCTTCAAAGTACAGCCTAAAAGTTTTGCTTTGATAGTTCATTCGAGACCTTGCTTTTTTTACTTGAGCTTTTGCAGGCGGCCTATTCTCGCCAAAAAATTTCATTATCAGCGAAGTAAATTCCAGGACACGCAATTTCCCTTCTTTTGCCTGATTCATCCTCTATATACCACTCTTCCAGAAATAGCTCTTCAAATGGGGGCGTGGCGCCACTCAAAAGAGCTTCTTCGTCGGTAAGATACTCAAACATTCTTTTGTAATTGAGGGCGGCGGCGGTAAGAGCGATATCGCCGCTCATTTCAAATGTGTCCTCTGGAGCCACATTTGAGATTGTGCCGATGAGTTCATCTTTGTGATAAAGCTTCAGTATTGTCATTCTAAACCTACTTTAGGAAATTTGCCTGGGATAATTCCTTCTAGAACCACCTCATGTGAGCCTTAGCCCATGTCAAAAGCTTCTTATTGGTGATGATGATGTGAAATCGGGACCCTTCAATCGCTTTCAGGACGCCCTCGTGCTTAAAGACTTAGATATTGCGAACTTCGCCAGAAGCTATTGCTGTTCGCAATCCATCTAGATCAAGAGTTAGACCATCTCCTTTCCCCGAAGGTTTTTAAAACTCCATCCTTGCATTTCTTGAATAGTTTTCGATTGAGCCTGTAGAGTGTGACCTAACCCCCAGAAGTTGAGCCGTAGCAAAGATGAGTAAAACTAGCAGCTGTCTCTTAAAGGTGGCCCAACAGATGGGGCAGCGTCATTTGGGTTTAGATCCTTTTGATAAATTTGGTGCGTGTGTAGCAATAGTAACCGCAAGACTGGCCGGTTGCAATGGCAATCCGGCTTGTATGCAGGATGCTTGGCGATGGTTCTGGCTTGAATGTATTCCAAGTTGTGGAAGACCTAATCTTTAACCATGGAGGCGATAACAAGTTGTTTTCCGGGTTGCAACTGTGCTTTTGGTCTAGAACGTTTAGTAATGTGTATGCTATGGGAATTTTTTAGTGATTAGAGGCAAAATTGGCTCTTAAAGAAATGACTAACGACAAGTATGCCCAAATCTGGGTTGCTGGAACTACTGATGGCATTGAAGAATTTCTCTCAGGAATGGTAAGCCGCCTGGAGGAAATGAGAGGTGCCTCTTGTGTCAAAAGGGTTTCTCAAACCCAAATGAATATTTCATGGAAGTTATCGATATTCGTTGAATTTTCGGACTCAAAGGTGAATTTCAAGATACCTGTGGAATTGGATGGCAAGGTAGATATCTCTGAATGGAATAACATCCTGCGCCAATTCAACGAAGTAATAATCGAACCCTTAAAGGCGCAAACAGGAGGAGTAGCCACTATATTTCTCTGAGGCGAGATTGAGTCTGTAAAATAAGCTGTGTCGTGCGCCGCGAAAAGTCGTGATGAGGAGGAGGGGCTCTCTTGCAAATAATACCCGGAGAAATAGAGATGAGTTTCGAGACGTGTTCCTCTGAGCCGCCTTTCTGGTTATGCAGCCTCAAGTTCAGCCATCAGTGTTTTCCAGAACTCGCTGTAGGCATGTTGGCTATCTAACCCGAACTGTTTTTCGACTAGAAACACTTCGCCCTAGACGCCTGAAAACGACTGCCAGTGACGCATTTGCCCCTTCCGAAACATGCGCATAACTTCGAAGCCCTTAATGGTGATACGCGGTCTTCATTGACTTGAAGCCTCTGACTGGCTTAATGAGGCGCTTTAGCTTGCCATGATCTGCTTCCAGCCCATTGTTCAAATATTTCACTTGCCGATGTTCTATATCTGCTTCGCAGTTGCCGGATTCTTTCATTGACTCAAGAGCGGCATCATAGGCTGCATTCTTGTCAGTGTTTATTGTATTTTGAAGATCCCAGGACTGTGGAGGATAATCTCGCCCTGGAAATGGCGCCATTTGAAGTCGTTCATGTCTTTGCACCGTAAACCGAAAAAATGAACTCTTTGTTCCCAGCTGCATGTTTTTGCAACAGAGCCATCTTTTCTCTCTGCCACCAACCAGGACAAAACATCGAATTTACACCGAGAACCTAGTCCCACCAAAAGTCCCAAGCTTTAGCATTAAGTAAGTCAATCGCCAATCCAGATATAGTGCCGTCACCATGACCTTGAAGAATGTTGTCTGGACAATATGCAGCCTGCTCTCGAGCAAGGCAGAGGGCTTGATCTTGAGACTCGACCGGATTGTTTACAAGGCAAGTGAGTGCATCACGAGCAATCCAAATAATTTCCGAGCCAAACTTCTCATTCCATCTTTTGTGCAAAGCTACTTGCACTGAAGGTGGAGGGCATGAGTGCCAGCCTCCAAAGCGAAAAACGGCCGGAATTTGCCAAGAATGCTTAACCGGCACTAGGACCAGTGTCTCAGACGTTGGTATTTCCGACGAGGCTCTTGGGTGCTTGTTGAAACTGCCGATCTTATAGCGATTTTTCCGCGCTAACCATTCCTCCATATTGAGAAACTCGCTGTCCTCGATTACTTTTGATGCAAGCGAGATACCGTTTTGAAAACCTTTATGATTGTCGACCAGAACGTCCATGAATTCACCATAGCTATCATTCATAATAAAAAGGGGTACATAGCCAGTTTGCTTTGAGGTATTGAGAAATTTCTTAGCAGTTTCTATATGTGCGTCTGTCCCGATTTTAACGCTGTGAACACAGCCGAGATAATCAATCTTCACGCTGTTGACTATCTCGGCTGCTACTCCCGCCGCTTTAAGAACTTCTTCAGCCTTTTTCATATAAATCTCCTCGTTCGGAATAGCCACCTGTTAAGTCCAGCTATGGCTGGCGATAAGCAGCTATGACGCTGCCCCATTTGTTGGGCCACCTTTAAGAGACAGCTGCTAGTTTTATATTCCCAGTTAAATCCAGTTTGTTCTCCTTTAGAAGTGGGTTTGCTTCTTCGGCTGCTAGTCTGAACTGCAACGGTGTCATGTTGCCCAGAGCGCTGTGCGGACGCAATGTGTTGTAGTCGTGTTTCCACTTAGAGATCAGCGTGGCTGCGTCTTCGATGCTTGTGAACCAATATTGATTGAGGCACTCGTCTCTAAATCTGCCATTGAACGACTCTACCAAAGCGTTTTGGATTGGCTTACCTGGTTCGATGAAGTGCAAGTTCACACGGTTGTTGCAGGCCCACATGATCATGTCAATGCAAGTGAACTCTGGGCCGTTGTCCACGACAATCTCTTTCGGCAAGCCCCTCTGCCAGCGGAGTCGCTCTAGAACGGCAATGACACGCTTCCCTGGAATGCTTCTTGAAACCTCAATTTCCAAGCACTCACGAGAAAAGTCGTCGAGGATGTTCAATGCTACCTGCGCAAGATGCGCGACGCAGTCGCGCTTCTGCGCAGGAGTCAGAACTTTTTTTGATCAGATCATTCATGGTGTCGTTTTCGAGCGAGCTATTCGCCACCATCTTCTTGAGGCAGGCATTCTCTTCTTCAAGCTGCCGCATCATTTTGACGTCGGAAACGTTCATGCCGCCGAATTTCGCTTTCCATCTGTAGAAGGACTGACGATTGATTCCGTGTTTGCGTACAAGCTCTTCTATACTGATGCCGGCTTCCTGTTCCTTGAGGATGGCAACCATTTGCTCTTCAGTGAATTTACTCTTGCGCATCTGACTGTTCTCCTTTCTAGGTTCTAGCCGTATTGCTACGGCTCTACTTCTGGGGTAAGGTCAACATTCATTTGTCCCCCTTGATGTCGCCCCGTTTGAACGGACACGGTCACAGCTGTCTACTTTCTTATGATCAGCAAACGGTCGACAAACACTGCAAGACCGTTCCGAATGATTCGCTTGAGTTCATCAATTTCAGTACGCGTCCATGATGGTAGATACGGTGGCCCATTTTGATTGAAGACTTTAGGATTCGTGCCGAAATACACCTTTTCATATAAAGGTCCTGCATTCAGTTCCGAAGAATAAATTTCTTCACCCAGAATTGTGCACCTGAGGTCATTGCAAAGATTCCACGCCTTTAGTACTTCCTTGCAATCAGGCTCTTCAGATTCTGACTCTGACCAACGCAGTACCCGATCAAGATCGTGAAGGATAGGTTCCTCCTCGAACAGATCGATTGCTTGCGCGTGGCAGAACGCTTCAAGCTCTGATGCTCGCAGGTAAGCCGGTAATCTTCCGCTAGAATCTAACCAAAAGCCTTGATAATCGTTTGTATACCATAAGGCATACAAATCTAATTGCTGCAGTCGAAACCAACATCTGAAGTACGTACGAGTCAAATCTGCTCCCCCAAAACTGTCATTTTGCACGATATTTGCATCACTTGACTGGTCAGATCATCCTTATTGTTGAGCCACCTCTAGCAGATCTCTAAGCAGAAGTCCCACCGTTACTGCTTCTATGCAATAGAGCCATGCATAGGTACGCTGTGCAAATATCGTGCACTATCTCATTTGTCTTGCAAAATCTGTAGCGTTCTTCATGCAAAGTGGCACCTTATTACCATCGATCAGAACATTAAGCAATCTCATCCGGCTCCAATCAAGAATGGTGTTCGTTCGATGCTTTATGTGTTGACAAATTGCGCTCATCGTTGCTGTTTGCTCAAGACTCTAAACTCAAACGCCTTCATGCCTGCCTTACTCCCAAGCACTTGAATACGCTTTGCGCTGACACACACACCATTAGAAATGGTAAGCAATACAACATTTCCATATCCTGCGCCATAAAGTAGGTTCAATTTTCCTCGCCTATATCTAGGATCGCTAATAAGAGCCTTTAGAGAGGAAAACTCCTCACCTTCAATTCTGCTAGGTTCTCCTTCGGTTCGCAGTAAATACTCAACTGACTTGCCCGGTGCCACAGCCAAAATACTCTTTATCCTAGCTTGTTGATACCAAGCGTCTGCATAATAGGGGACAACGAAAACTTCAGAGCCCCGATTGCCCTTAAAGAGCACTCTGACAATAAATGGAGTAACACCAAACAAATAGGTCATTTGGTCCTCAGGCAATGTGGCATCTAGAATCCCACATGGAGCCCCATCACTGCTAAGCGGACGCCCTAGATATCCTGCAACTTGAGCTGGTGACATTCCAACCAGCTTTGATGACAAGCCCTGTGCCAGGTTCGACTCAATTAATCTAAATTCCGCGCTAGGTGAATTGCGTGAGTGGTCAGTCAAAATCTTTGTCATCAGCTTGACTTGCTTTGGGCTCAACTGGTCTATTGATACTAGATCGGCGGTAGAGCCCAAAACAGGATGCTCGTGCTTGAAAGCCTGCTCCTCAGCCGAGGTAGCTGCGCACATGAGTATTGATATAAGAAGCATCAGTCGACTGACTACCTTAAAGTGCATCGAAAAATCCCAGAGTTTAGTCTTTTGAACTCAATTATAGAGCAAGCTTATTTGTACGGGATTGAGATCATCGGAGGCTCGGATTGAGATCATCGAGAAATCTGGCGCGAGTTAATTGAGATTATCCGACGAAATTGGCGCACTTTGATTGAGGCTCGAGCGAATTGATTGAGACTATCGGCACCGCATCCGGTGACGCCCAGCCTGTAAGGAATACGTTCGTTGTTTAGATACAAACTGTTCGAGAAGAGACGAGCTGCCTACAAAATATGCGGCCGCCGCTTCAACTCTTTTCCGTTCTTAGCAACTGAATTTTTCAGGTCCGGAAATACACTAAACATTTTCCCGAATTTGTCTCATTCAATGTTGGCACAGAGTACTTCTCGCAGCAATACAGGTCTTTAACTCCAGTTCTCGCATTAGCCGCGCTTTCCGCAGCCGGAGCCAGCCTAAGCTTGCCCGTAGGGTCTCATCTTGGTACTTGCATGTATTTTCCAAGCCCTTCAACTAACACTACGTGAAAATTACCCAAATGTACCTCTTCTCCTTTTTCATCTTTTACACCTTAGACCTGCTTCTTAGGTCACGAGACCCTGATGCGCTGCCGCAAAACTCAAAGAAGCAGAAGACAAAGTGACTTCACCTGTTAGTATGGCTTTTTGTGCCTCGACGAAGCGGGGATGGCTGGGACCTATATCGTCAAGCCAGAAAAGCGGCGAGCCTAGCTCAATTAGAGTCTGCTGCAACTGCAACAATTGACTTTGATAATTGGGCATTCCTATCATATTAATAGAAAGTCCGTTTGGTTGTTCTTTTAAGGTAAGAACGGCTGCCGCACCGGCGGCAACGCCGGTGGCCCACTCGATCGGATGCAGGCGATAAGCACCATTGGTGATATGACTTACTCCGGTATTCTTAGCGGCAGCAATCAAATTGCTATGGCTGGCACAAACTAGGCTGCCATAGGGTATTTGAAATGGTCGAGCTTCTTGCCCCGCCCCCGGCACTTCCTGTCTGCCATGTATATCGATGGGGTAGAGTCCGATGCCGACCGTATCAGCAAAGTTGCGGGCGCGGCAATCGCTGTTTTCTGTGGCGGCGATGTCTTGCTCGACAATTAGAGTGCGGGCTTTTAAGCGTCGTGACTCTCTAATATAGGGATATTTCGATAGACCATCTTTGGTCCCCAAAACATCAAGATCCAGCTTAAACTCAGGGTAGCCTCTCTTTTCAGAATCATCTCTTGGTGCTTCAGTTTGCAACCAATAGAGAAAGCCTAGGCTTAGTCGTTTTGCCAAGGCAAGATAGTCTTGTTTTACTTCCGGCTCTTTATCGATTATGTTATAGCCGCGCAGATCGTTGGCATCCCAGTTGATCATTGAAACATCACTTTCCAGTTTGCCCGAGAAGAGTTGGGCGGCAAGCAGGCGGCGATAGGTCCAGAAAGGCAGGAAATGCTTGGCTTTGCCACCGCCCTGTTCGGGGGGGCGGGGATCTATGCCGTCATACTCTTCGTCTATTTTGAAGCCGAAAAGCGAGAACTTACCTTCGGCAAGAAAACGATCATAGTCATTTGGTTTGGCAATTGTATGGTCTTGCAGTGGGTGTCTGGTTAAGACAAAGGGATAAGTGAAATCTTGAACGTTATCGCTGTCGCCCTGTTCGGGGGCGTGGGCCTCTCCTGTTTCGCTCTTACTGTCGCTGCCGAGGCGGTAGGGGGCACCTACCAGGGGAAAGAGATCGCCTAATTCACTGGCATCGATAAAGATCCTGGCTTTGGCCAAGCTGACTGCGCCGCTATCCAGATCTCCGAGTATGATACTGTCGATGGTGCAGGTTTCGTTTTCCTCCGGCTGCCTCTCCTTACTAACTTGAGCATCAAGAACTAGAGTTCTTTTTTTGATCTGTAAGTTGCCAGTGCTCAAGAATGGCTCAAATAGTTCATCGATAATGTCGATTGCTACCTTGGGTTCGAAAGACAATCTGGTCACCCAAGAAAGTCCCGGATGCAGGAGCGGATCTTCTTTGGCTTGCGGGCAGAGTTCGGGCAGGTTTTGATAGTATTCTCTGATTTTCCGGCGTAACTCCAAATAAGAAGCACAGCCGCCGGTACTCTCTATATATTTGTTTTCGTCCAAGGCAGAGACTCCCTGGCTGGTCATTTGTCCACCCAGCCATGAAGTTTCTTCAACTAGTAAGACCTTGGAATTGGCATTCAGCCTAAGAATAGTCAGGGCGGCTGCTAGTCCGCCCATGCCACCGCCAATAATGGCTATATCGTAAGTCTCTTGCCTCAGCGTTGCTGCATCGACTTGAAATTGTCGGATTGCCTGCGAATTCTCCGCTTGCACTGATTCTACGTCGAGAACTCTATAGGTTTTTGCTTCAGTCACTGCACTTACTCTTCACGAACTTGGATGCTATTATAACCTCGGTTTATTTACAGGTAATAGTTTCGATGGCGTCAAATTACAGCCCCGGCAAATCGGTCAATCTGGAAGATCTTTCGGCGGAAGTCAAGACTAGGGCCGGGCGAATAAAATTGCTCTTGATGGATGTGGACGGTGTGCTCACCGACGGCTCGCTTTACTACTTCCCTGGTCCCGACGGCAAGCCTACCGAATTCAAAGGATTCAATTCGCAGGACGGTGCAGGGTTTCATTGCCTGCATTATTGTGGTATCAAATCTGGTGTGATATCGGGGCGTGATTCTCAGGCTGTAAACGAACGGGCGCGCATCTTGAAGATAAGTCATGTTTATCAGGGCTTTTTAGAGAAAGAGAGTGTCTATGAAGAGATTCTGTCTAAAGAGAATCTCAGCGATGAAAGTGTTGCCTTTATTGGTGACGATTTTCCCGATTATGCTTTGATGAAGCGTTGCGGCTTTGCGGTGGCTGTGGCTAATGCCCGCGATGAGCTGAAAGAGCGCGCTCACTATGTTAGTCGCGCCCGGGGTGGAGACGGGGCGGTGCGCGAGACCATCGAAGTGATACTTAAGGCCCAGGGGCTTTGGGATAAGGTCCTGAAGAAATTCGGCTTTAGCGACTAATTTTTATTGTTTCTGTACGCAGTTAAGTTGCTTTTAAAAGCCACTTTTCAAGCCACTTTTAGGCTACTTCTCTAAGCTACTAGTGATTGTTTCCCGACCATCTGTTGAGCTTTGCCTAGAGACTCAGAAACAGTGCCTTTGGTCATCATCAGCTTGACCATTGAGATCATGTCGCCCTGGTCGGAGAGTGCTTTGATGCTGCCTTCAATGGAACCGAGACTGGCTGACAGGGCATCGATATCAGAGGCGCTTACTCTGCCGGAGGCTGCTTTAGCGATCAAGCTCAAGGCCTGAGCTTCGGCGGCGCGGGCTAGGCCCATGGCTCTGCCTTCGGCTGCTTGCTGGGCGGCTTTCTTGCTGCTGTCTGAAACAAGGGTATTAGACATTCTTACGTAAGTGCCGTCGGCTTCCAAGGCGCTGCCGTCACTGAAGCTCGCGCGGCCGGTGCTGCTGTCATATTTTACTTGAGAGCTTTCGATGCCTCTTTCAGACATGCGCACGCCGGTGCGTTCATCGGTAACATTTGTACCGTTGACGCGCAGATCGCCTATTTTGAGACCTTGATTGTCTCTTTCGATTTTTCTGCCGTCGGCGGTAGTTATGCTAAACCCAGGCTGACCGGGCTTTGTGCTCAGCACCATGCCGTTTTCGTTATTGGTGATCACTGTTTCGCCAGTGGCGGTGGTGGTCTCAACCTTGATGTCTTTGCTTTCGGCGGTTGTCTTGGCGAAGGTGCCGTCGCTGGTGCGCTCACCCGAGAGGGTAGTGGTCTGGTCGGCGGATGTAACTTTGTCGCCAAGTATTTCTTTAATTGAATGTGCGACATAGTCGCCGTTGAACCAGCGGGCCCGGGCATTGATCTGGTCTTTCAAGGCTTCGAAAGCTTGACTGCCTTGTGTGTGCTGATGACCGTCTTTGTCAATCAGGCTGATATTGCCTTTGGCGTCTTTGACCAGGCTGTTGTCAAATATTCTCTGCAGCATCAAACCGTTATCGGCGACTAGCAAGTAATTTGGGGTCGAGCCTTTGGTCCCGTCGCTCTTGGTATATTCAAAGTCGTTTAGATAAATTTTGGCGTTATTGAACTCGATAACACCGCGCTTGCCCTCTTTATAGAGCTTTTCCATGGCTTCTTTGAGTTTAGCCGGGTCGGAGGTATCGAGGTTGGTGTTGATACGCTCGTACTGAGTATCTTTCATCTTGATCACAGCTTCGCCATTTTCGGTTATGCGAATTTCGGAGGTGATACGACCATCTTTATCGACTGTCCAGATTTTCTTGCCTGAAGCGTCGAAACGAATCTTGCCGTCTTTACCGTCAGGTGTTTCGGTGGTGCCGTCGGGATAAACTCGCACTTCAAGACCTTTGGGACCCCAGACTTCTTTCACTTTGCTGGCTTCGTCATAGACATAGTTTTTGCCGCCTTCGGTGACTGTAACTATTGAGCCTTCTTTTGAATAGATGACTTCGCCTTTGTCGTTGTATTTGACCATTTTGTCGCCGATTTTGACTAAGTCGCCTTTTCTTTCGGTTTCGGCGGCTCTTTCAACGGCTTTGTCCAGTTCGGTCTTGACGGTTTGGGCATTCTTGACTGTATCGGTTACACCCCGGGTCGATTCGGTTTGATAGTCCATGCTAGCGGTCTTTTCGGGCTCGCTGCGAAATTCGCTTTTGTTGCCTGCGGCTTTGAAGTTCCGCAGGTCCAGGCCGGCAATGATAGATGGTTCTGACTGTTTGAGTGAGTCGGCTTTCTCTTTGAGGGTCTCTGCTGATTTCGTGCTGCTTTCTTTTCCCGAGCTTTCTTTGCCGGCATCGACTTTGCAAGAGTTGGCAGAGCTGCCGGCACTAGAGCCAGCCTTCACACCGAAAGCGCCGTCATAGATTTTGGGACCGTTGTTGAAGCGGTTATTGTTAAGAATCGCTTCCATCTCCATATTGGAGCGCTGCAGGCGATCGTAGGCATTACCGGCCGATTTTTCCGTCTTTACAGTGGGGTCGTAGGCGCATGCCGCTAGCTTCTCCCCAGCCTTTTGAGCAACGCTTTCGGCCGTTTCTTTCTTTTCTTCCGGTTTTTCGCTTACTTTATCCGTAGCCACCGATTTCTACCCGTTTAACTCGATTAGTTTGCCAACGCTCTTGTCTATATGCAGATGCGCTAATTTTTGGAAAGCTTTCCAGACGATTTAATCTATTCGCTATACTGAAATTGGCGGAAACCAGGTGATTTAATCTTGCCCCCGAGAAAAGTCGTCGACTTTACTATAGATGTAGGCTACAGCCATATTGAAGGCGAAACTTTGGCTTGCGACCTTTGTCCGCGCAATTGTCGCCTCAAAGACGGCGACCGTGGCTTTTGCTTTGTGCGGCAAAATCAGGGCGGTCAGATGAAGTTGACCACCTATGGGCTCAGCACCGGCTTTTGTATTGATCCGGTGGAAAAGAAACCGCTCAATCATTTTTATCCGGGTAGTCCTGTTTTATCTTTCGGCACAGCCGGCTGTAACCTGGGCTGTCAGTTTTGCCAGAATTGGACCATCTCAAAGTCTAGAGAAGTAGAAATCTTGTCGGAGCCAGCCCTGCCCGAGCAGATTGCCCGAGCCGCTCGGCACTATAAGTGTGCGGCTGTGGCTTTTACCTATAATGATCCTGTCATATGGGCCGAGTATGCCATAGATACGGCAATAGCCTGCCATGCCGCCGATATTAAAACTATCGCCGTCACTGCCGGCTATATTAATGACAAAGCCCGGTCAGACTTTTACGCCCATATTGATGCTGCTAATGTCGACCTCAAGGCTTTCAGCCAGCATTTCTATTCCAAGCTTACCCTCTCTAATCTGGCGCCGGTGCTTGATACCTTGATTTGGCTCAAGCATGAGAGTCGGGTCTGGTTTGAAATCACTACCTTAATTATTCCGGGCGAGAACGATAGCGACCAGGAACTGCACGCCATGTGCCAGTGGATTTATGACAAGCTAGGCGCCGATGTGCCCTTGCATTTTTCGGCTTTCCACCCCGATTTTAGATTACTCGATTATCAGCCTACTGCCAAAGAGACCCTGGTGCGAGCCCGGGAAATAGCCGTCGGGCATGGGCTCAAGTATGTTTATGTGGGCAATGTTGATGATTCGGAGCGCCAGAACACTTATTGCCCGGCTTGCAGCAAATTACTTATTGAGCGCAACTGGTACGAGCTTGGACAATATAAAATTAAGGGCGGTGCCTGCGCCTACTGTGCCGCACCGATTGCCGGGGTGTTTCCGGCCAAACGCGGTTCCTGGGGGCGAAAGCGCCAGCCGGTGAGCATCCAGTCCTTTTAGTTGGCGAGCGGAGACTGCTCTGATTTTATGTCCAAAACTACCATTGCTTTTGCCATATTCCTGAGTACCGCCCTTTTGCCCCCGGTGTTTTCCCGCCCGGCTCTTTCTTTCGAAAGGGTTAGTACTTTGAGCAATGCCGAATTGTTGAGCGGTCCGCCCCGTCGGCGCCACTCCAGCAAGCCTATTTTTAGACCATTGCCGCCTTACCATGCTGTTGCTCATAAGCGCGAGAAGCGTTTTGTCCATTTGCTTTTGACTTCTCTGGGATTTGTGGGAATATTTCTTGCAGTACTGGCCCTTCGTTCTATGCCGCAAAAGAGATATTGAGACTGCTTTGGATTTCCTCGAGCGAACCCTACTGCTAATAATCGGGCTGACCTTTATAGGCGGGGGCGGCGTCTTGACGCGCCAAGCATTCGATGAGGCTAAAAATGTCTTTGAATGTATTGTCTTTGGCATGCTCGTCGCCACCGCCGGGGTGCTTTTTGTAGTCTGGGCGGTGGGTGGTCCGCCTCAGTAGCCATGGCTGGGCGGCGGCGCTGAAATTGTGCTAAGAAAGAGGCGGGTCTGTCGTAGTAAACTAGGCTCTTCACTCGGCGAATAGCACTGCGAGGTACATTTCATGGGCGCCAAGTCCAAGGTTTTTTCAGTCGGATTTTTTAGATGCCAGATTTTAGTCGGTTTGTCTTTGGCACTGGTCTCCTTTTCTTTGCCTTCATCAGAAGCTAAAAGCAAGACAGTCGAAGAGAAGGGCGGACGGTCGGGCAATTGGCGCACCGGTGCGCAAGATGCACCATCGGTGGAGGCATGCCGCAAGCAAGTGAAAGAGAACCCCAATAGTGCCGTGGCTCATAATGACTTGGGTTGGGCTTTGCGCCAGATTGGTAAAGCCAAAGAAGGCGAAGTGGAACTGCGTGCCGCCATCACTCTCGATGATAATCTGCACCAGGCTCATTCCAATTTGAGCGTTTGTTTGCTTGACCTTGGTAAGCCCCAAGAAGCCGTCATGGAAGCTAGAAAAGCTGTTTCACTCAAACAAGACCAGCCAATCTATCATGTGGTGCTTGGTAATGCTCTTAGTGCCACTGGTGACAATAAAGGGGCGACTGAAGAATACAAGTTGGCAATCGAGCAAAAGCCCGACTATGAAAATGCCTATTACAATCTTGGCCGAGTGCTCGACATTATGGGTGAGCCCAATGAAGCTGGCAAAGCTCTCAGTCAGGCTTTGAAGCTTGACCCTGAAGACGAGCGGGTCTTGAAGATACTAGATAGAATTGTCAAATAAGCTTTTACTGACTTATCTAATTGTTTTGACAGCGGTGCAGTGCGTAATTGCACCGCTGTCGCTTGTGGCTAGCGCCATGGCTTCCCAACTTTTTGTTCATGCCACGGTCGCCAATCGCTACCTGATTTGGTTGGTTTTTCTCTGTATTGCTACTTATGGGCCGGTCTCATTCTTTTCGCTGCTTATGGCTTGGTGGGCTTATCGCAAGCAGATGACCGCCTATAGAGTGATTTCTTACAGCATTGCACCTTTTCTTAACTTGATCGTTTTGGTCACCGCGGCCTGTCAATTGCATTATTGAGGACGGCTAATTTTAGGGCGGCTAAATTTAGCGCCTCAATTTAGCGCTTTAATTTAGCGTTTTAGACTCAATGAAATGCGCTTTCTGGCTTTGTCTACTGTCAGTACCGTCACTTCCACCTTTTGTCTCACGGTCACCACTTCGGCCGGTTCTTTTATAAATTTGTTTGATAGTTCGCTGATATGAACCAGTCCGTCTTGGTGGACGCCAATATCGACAAAGGCACCAAAAGCGGTGACATTGGTGACAATGCCGGGCAGCTTCATGCCCTCTTTCAGGTCGTCTAGAGTATGAACATCGGCAAATTTAACCACTTCCAGGGTGGCGCGCGGGTCGCGTCCCGGCTTTTCTAGTTCTTGCATGATATCGCGCAGTGTAGGCAGTCCAATTTTTTCGCTGGCATACTTTTCCAGCTCTATCTTTTTTCTAGTCTCGCTTGATTGCATTAGTTCTTTCAGCGAAACACCGGCGTCTTTTGCCATTTGTTCAACGATTTTATAGCTTTCGGGGTGCACGGCGCTGGCATCAAGCGGATTAGCCGCTTCTCGAATGCGCAGAAAACCGGCACTCTGTTCAAAGGCTTTCGGTCCCAGTCGGCTAACTTTCTTGAGCTCGCTGCGCGACTTGAATGGTCCGTTTTCGCTTCTGTATTTGACTATGTTGCCGGCAATTTGTTTGCCAACGCCTGAAACATAAGAGAGCAGCTCTTTGCTTGCCGTATTGAGTTCTACACCGACAGCATTGACGCAGCTGACGACAGTTTCATCTAGGCTCTTTTGCAGTTCATTTTGGTCAACGTCGTGTTGATACTGACCGACACCGATAGATTTAGGATCAAGCTTGACCAGCTCGGCCAGCGGGTCCATAAGGCGCCGTCCGATTGATACGGCGCCTCTTACTGTAATATCGTGATCGGGAAATTCTTCTCTGGCAACTTCCGAGGCTGAATAAATGGAAGCGCCACTTTCATTGACCATGACTATTTGCGGCGTTTCTAACTGGGCTGACTGCCAGTTCAACTCTTGCAGGAACTTTTCACTTTCTCTGCCGGCTGTACCGTTGCCTACGGCGATAGCGCAGACATTATATTTCTTGGTCAAATCAAGCAGCTTGGCAGCAGCCTGGTCAGGTTGATGCAGATAGATTACATCATGGCTAAGCAAATCGCCCTGGCTGGAAAGACAGACAATTTTGCAGCCGGTGCGAAAGCCCGGGTCGAGAGCCATAATCGACTTCTGGCCAAAGGGTGGGGACATAAGAAGCTCTCTCAGATTCTTGCTGAAGATCTTGATTGCTTCGATATCGGCACGCTTTTTCAGCTCGGCTCTCAGTTCACTTTCCATTGAGGGTGCCACCAGTCTGTCGTAGGCATCTTCTATGGTTACTTCAAGAAGCTCGGTCACTTCGCCTTTGCCTTTCAGGAAGTGATTGTCCATAATGATCAGGGCTTCTTCATCATCTGGTGCGAGGCTGAGTTTGAGAAAGCCTTCGCTTTCTCCTCTGAACAAAGCCAATAAGCGGTGCGATGGAGCTTTCGCCGCCGCCTCGCTCCAGTCAAAATAGTCTTTGAATTTCTCGGCCGCTTCTTCTTTGCCGTTTGCAGCCTTAGAAGCAACCAGCTTAGAGCTTAGCAAGGCCTTTTTAGCCCAATAGTCTCGCATAGCCTTTCTTAGCTTTTGGTCTTCGCTCATCCATTCGGCGATTATATCTTTGGCGCCGGCGAGAGCGAGCTTGGCATCTTTTACGCCAAGCTCGCTGTTTATATATTCTTGCGCCGCCTGCAGCGGGCTCTTCACTTTATACTGAAAGATTGCCAGAGCCAGAGGTTCCAGTCCCTTTTCTCGGGCTTGTCCGGCTCTCGTTTTGCGTTTTACTTTATAGGGCAGATAGATGTCTTCCAGCTCGTTGAGATTATCAACGGCGGCGATTTTTAGTTGCAATTCTTCGCTGAGCAAGTTGCGCTCGCTAAGTGACTTGAGTATAGCTTCGCGTCTTTTGTCGAGGGCGACCAGTTTTTCGTTCAGGTCGCGAATGGCTGCCAGTGCCACTTCGTCTAGAGAGCCGGTCGCTTCTTTGCGATAGCGGGCGATAAAGGGAATCGTACAATCATCGTTGAGCAGGGCGAGGGTCGCTTCCACTTGCTGGGGTTTAAGCGAGAGGCGCTCTGCTATTTTTTTGACATATTCAATCAACAGACTGTCCTTATAGTTAAAAGCCGGCCGGCATTGAGTGTACCGATGACATATCGTTACTATCTTTGTTGGTCATGGCGAGATACTCCGCCTTTTCCATGAGCTTGACTTTGTCGAAGCTGGCGGTTTTCTTGAGGGAGCGGTCTTCTTCCATAAGACCGCGCACAATTGATACTGCACATGGTGCTTCTTGGGAAACCGCTTGGCTGACGCTGCCCAAGATCATGCGTTTGAAGCCCTTGCGACCGTGGCTGCCCATGACGATCATGTCGGCATAGTGCTTTCTGGCTTGGTCGACAATAGCTTGTCTGGGGTCGCCTTTCACTATTTGCATTTGAATGTTCTGTGGTTGGAAATGACCATGGAGAGCGGCTGCTCTATTATCCAGGCTTACTTCCACATGGTGAAAGTCGGTATCATCCTCCACCACGGCAAGCAGAATCAGTTTACTATCGTTCCATTTGAAATTGGTCAACCATTCCGCCGCCACTTGCGAATAGACCGAATCATCGATAGGCAAGATTACGGTTTTGTAAGAGGGTGTTTGCATACGAGCCAGGAAGCAGGGAGTTTTTGCCACCAGCACCGGGCAGGGGGCCGCTGCTACCAGGGACTGTGAGACACTGCCTAAGAATAGTCTCTCCATCGTACTTTCTTGGTTGGAGCCGACCACCATTAAGTCGGTCTGGAAGTTTTCGCAGAGCGAGAGCAATTCTTCTTTAGGCTCGCCCCGTCTAACAAAATAAGCGACTTTGCATTGCTTGAGGCGGTTGTGCAGTTCTTCTGCGATTGCTTCGGTGGCGGAAAGTTCGGCATTGTCTTCGCTCTGGTTTGCTTCTTTATCTAGAACAGTGACCAAATTGATTTCGGTACCGGTCTGCCATTGCATTTTGAGCATGGCGTCGAGGGTGGCGCGTGAACTCGGTTTGGCATCAATTGCGACTAGAACTTTCATCTCTTTTCCTCGTTGGCTCACTTACAAAGTAAGCCAGAATCGGGTAGTTTTCCAGCCTTTCTGTTTTAAGCATAAATAAGGCGCTTCGCGTCTTTTGGCAGGCTCAAAGGTGGAACCCTTGTCAATTGGCAGCCCGGCAGGCTTTTGCCGATTCTATCCGGCGCTGTTTGGTTGCTTTGGCGCCATCTAGTTTACTTACTTAATAAACAAGTGTAAGCATCTGCAAATTGGTCAACCTGCTAAACTCCAGATTAACAATTGGAAACGGCCCAGCAATTACAGGTAACTCGATGCGACCAGGTTCATTTCTTCTTTCGCTTCTGCTTTCAATTTTATGCGGCAGTGTGCAGTCATTTGCCTATGTAATGCCGGTCTTTGCCTCTGATTCGGTGCAGTTGACCAAGGCTGCCGATCTGACTGAAGCGATTCAGTTTCAGTCTCAAGCTCAGGCTCTGGAGAGAAGATTGGAGGGGCTTTCCACCAGACCCAAGATTGGTCTGGCCCTTGGTGGCGGCGGAGCTAGAGGAGCTGCCCATGTGGGTGTTCTGAAAGTGCTTGAGCGTGAAGGTATCAAGTTTGACTGCGTGGTCGGCACAAGTATAGGCTCGGTGGTGGGTGGCTTTTATTGTTTGGGTGTGAAGCCTGAAGAAATGGAAGAGCCGGTTGTGAGTGCCAGGGTGATGCGGCAGTTTATGACCGTGCCCATTGCTTTTCAAGTCATGGCTCTGCCTTTTTTCTATATTTCGCGGTTTTTTGGAGTCAAATCTTATGATGGGCTTTATGGCGGCAAAGCCTTCAAGGAACATCTCATGGCCGGCATGTCCACCCGTGATGTTGAGATAGAGGAGTTGAAGATTCCTTTTGCCGCAGTCACTTTCAACTTGCTTGACGGTGAGACTTATCTGATCAAGAAGGGGCATCTAGCCCGCGCTATGACCGCCAGCTGTGCTGTGCCGGTCTTAAGAAAACCAATTCCTATCGATGATTATTTGATGTCTGATGGCGGTTTGGTTTGCAATTTGCCGGTTAAACAATGCCGAGAAATGGGTGCTGATATTGTTATTGCCGTTAACATCGATGAACCTTTTGAAAAGCAAGACGCCGAAAAGTTTAGGCCTTTCGGTTCGGTAGGGCGCCGAGCCATCGCCTGGAAGTTGGCTAGTATAGACAAGCCCCAGGGGATGATGGCCGATATCTTGATTCATCCTGATACCAGTGGCATCTCACTCATTTCTACCAAACGTGCCGATGCCAGGCGCGCCTTGCTGGCTGGTGAAAAGGCGGCAGAAGAGGCTCTGCCCGCCATTCGCGCTCTTCTCAAGAAAGTAGGCGGCAACACTGACTAGCCCGCCTGCGAACTGATTGCTCTTACTCTTTCTCGATTAGCTTGACAGAGACAATGAAGTCCAGCTTGGCTAGTTCTTTCAGCTTGCTTGCCGGCAGTGAAAGCTTTATTTCTTTGCCTTGGCTTATTATTGTTGCGCCGAGAGCTTTGAGTGCTTTCTTGTTCTTAGCCGAGAGCATGGCTGTCTTGATCTTGATAGTGAGTACCAAGTTTTGGTCTTTATCTTTTGCTTGACCCTTGTCTATTGGGCTAGCTTCTTCCGCAGGCTTTTCTTGATCTTTGCGGTCCGATTCTCTTTTCTTGCAATACTCCATTTGTCTGGTTTGGGCGCTGCTCATCTTTTGTGCCAGAAAGCTGACTGGCATGCCGGCACCTGCGGCAGCCACACCATAGTTTGCACTGCCATAGTTTGCGCTGCCTAAGTTTGCATTATTTCGATAGGCAAAGTTTGTGATATTCATTAGTTTCGCCCGAACAGGAGCAGCTGTCGGTCTATTCATATTGTTGCCTCTACCAAATATCGCTTCGCGGCTTACGCCGTCGGGCATCTCCACCGGCACAGTTACTTTCTCTCCCGGCTCACCCTTGGTCTTGATTGAGTCGTCCACCGCTACAAATGAGGTGTACTGGGTCATGATGTGATGCTTGAGGGCAGTGTCGACTATTTCTTCTTTCAGCTCTTTATTGACCTGTCCTTGTTGAGCCCCGAACCAGTCTTCAGACATAAGGCGATCTACTTTAGCGCGGGCCCAGAGCGATGGTACGCCTTTGTTTTCTTTAGATTCGTTGGGAAAGTCTACTTTGATTGTTTGACTATAAGGCTTACCGGCTTGATAGCCGGTTAAGGTGATGGTGCCGGCTCTGGGGGCGGTATAGCGACCCTTGAAATAAAGTGGTCTTTCGGCATAGACATCCGAAACTTCACGGGGATAGACATCTTTTACTTCCAAACCATCAGAAAAACTTAGTTTGACGTCTGTAAGCACGGGGCTGCCGATTCGCTCATAGAATTTCTTGCCTACTGTTTCGGCGGAAGAGTTGAGCAGCACGTATTCAGCCTCGCCGCCCCCTTCTTTAGCCATACCGTCGATGAGCATGCGGTTGACACTGTTGCCTGTGCCGAAAGGGAACCAACGCGAGTTGCCGCGCATTTTCTTGACCAGACCAAGAATCTCAAAGTCGTTGCCGACATAGCCGTCGGTCATAAAAGTAATTATCCTGAGGCGATGAGAGTCATTGGCTAAGCTGCAAGCCTTTTCCACCGCCGGCGCCATCCAAGTGCCGCCCCGCGCTTGCAACTTTTCGATGAAGTCTCGTGCTTTTTGTTTTAGATCCTGACCGGCTTGTTCCGGTTTATCGGGAAACTGTTCGACGCTGTTGTTGAAGGTGATAATTTGGAAAGTATCGTTGGCATTCATATGTTCAAGCATATAGAGCATGGCGTCTTTAGCTTTTTGCAAGGGAGCGCCGCTTTGCGAGCCGCTGCAGTCGATGACGAAGATAAGCTCTTTGGGCGCCGTGTTTTGCGCCGTTACTCTCTTGGGCGGCATCACCATCAGGGTAAAATAGCCGTCCTTGTCTGCTTTCTGCTTATAGGTGAGATAGCCGCTTTTGATTTGTTCCTGAGCCACATTCCAAGAAAGAACGAAGTCTTTGTTTGGAATTGTTTTTTGGTCAACTAAATTCACATGGGCTTTGCTCTCGCCTCTTTTCTCTATATTGACCTGGTGCAATGCCGAGTTGAGATTGCTCAGGCTCATGCCGGCGTCTAGGTTAATGTCGATTGAAATATCATGTCCGGCCCTTTCCCCCTGGGCGGCAAGCGGCGGGCTAATGCGCGAGGCATCAGGCACTAGCGCTTGGCTGGGGCTAAGGCCGCTTCCCATAAAGCGCGGACCGACAACGGTGGGAAAGGTAAAAGTATATTTGCCGCCATCGAAGGGCAGGGTTTCGATATAGCTTATTGTCACTTCTATGTCTTTGCCTGGTTCTATATTGGCCACAGATTGGGTGAAGATATTGCTGCGTTCTTGTTCTAAGAGCGAGGCAGCATAGCCTCTCTGCCTGGCGTCTTCATAAATTTGTCTGGCTTCTTCTCGTTTTTTTATGGTGCCGTGGATGGTGCGACTGCCGATTTTCATGAGCATCTCATCGACAGCACCGTTTTCGCTCAAGGGGAAGGTGTATACCGCCTCTATCTTTTTGGTGAAAGGATTGGCAAAAGTCTGCTTCACCGTCACCCTGGCGATATAACCGGCTATGTCGGCAGTGACAGCAGTATGCTTGAGCGGGCAGCTGCCTTCTTCTTTTCCCTCTTTGTCTAGAGCCTTGAGAGTGCCTGAGCCTTCGGCATTTATAAAACTCTTACTTCTGTCTTTCTGGCTGATGCCGCCGGTGGTGGCGCTGGCTAAGTTCAAATTTGTTTGGCTTCTTTCGGCTGATACAGGGCTCGAAAGCAGTCCGCCTTGCATAAGCAAAATGAGAGAGCCTGCAGTCAGGGCTTTGTTCTGAATATTTAGTCTGTTCATTCTTTCTCTACTCTAGAAGTCATACGACCAGAGTAGCTAATCGTTATTGTTATTGACCTGGTATTTTGCCTAGTATTGTTCTAGCCAAAACATTGAATCGTCTTTTCTTTAGGGACCGGTACTTGGTATTGCACCTAGACTGGCTCGCAGACCCTTCTCGCCATGCAGAGCTTCTCCTTCCAGACCGATAGCTGTCACTAGAAATTGTTTGCGGTCGCAAAAAACATAATAGGTGCCGGCAATGCGATTGGTTTGGGTCTGAGCCTTTAGCGTCTCGCTTAGTTCGCCGCTATTTGTGGTTTCTGATATTTCCAGGGGGCTAACCCCCACTATATAAAGGCGCGGAGTCTGCTCTTCTTCTGGCTCGCGGCGATCACCCTTGATTTTGGTGCTGCCAAAACCTTGGTGCTGCACTGCCGGGGCGGCTGCCGCATATTCGGCGCGCTGACGGCTCAGTTCGCCTGCCAGCTCTTTCTCTTGTGCATAGGGATTGCGGCTCAGTATTGTTTTTACTGGCTCTGTCGTCTCTAGTACCGGTGAAGTGAGCACCTGACCCGGTGCCAGTTTTTTGGTTAGTCTAGACAAAAGCACCGGCAGCGCTTCTGCCAGTGCTTCGATGTCTTGATCCATTTTCAGATTGGCTTTGCGGGCAGCCAATCCGGCTAGATGCATTTCTTTGGCAATTACTTGCTTTTGCTGTCTGGTTAGACTTTTGGCTGAGGCGCCTGTTTGTCTAGGGAATATGCCGGCTGAAATACCGGTTGCAAGAAAACAGGTTAGCCCTACGGTCAGGAGGATCTTCTTTCTTCTTGCAGATCTTCTAGTTCGTCCAGCCAATTGCTCGGTACCTCTACAGTTTGGCGTTTTTCAAGCAGGGCTCTTTCTTTCAGATCCCATAGATATTCAAACATGCCTTCTTGGGTGAGGCCTTGATTAAGGTGACTTTGACCCTTACGGCAGTCATAAAGTTTATTCAGTCTTTCTTTGAGATTCCCTGTTTCCAGTTTGACCATGCCGGTTTGGTTTTTCTTTGTGCTCATCGCTATCTCCGCAATTAATCTGATTTGGCCCGACAAAAGACCAGGGTGACGAGGGCATGACTAAAATTTTGCTTTGCCTCTGAAAGATTTATGCCCTTTAATCTGCCGGTTAATCTCATGACAACGAGCGCCTGTTTGTCGCGTCGCAGAGGTGCTGAACAAAAAAGCCCCGCGATTTTCGCGGGGCTAATTATTGGAGGCGTTCTCAAGAATTAGGAACGGCGCTTTCTTGCGGCTTCGGCTTTGCGCTTTCTTTTCACGCTCGGCTTCTCGTAACGTTCTCTGCGCTTGATTTCAGACAAGATTCCAGCCTTCTGGATTTTTTTCTTGAAACGCTTGAGCGCTGCTTCGATGCTTTCGCCCTCGGCTACTCTAACCTCTGACAAAGGTTCTCCCCTCCAATCATATTTTCCGGATATGCGAACTATAGATACTATCATTAAGTATGCATCTAGCAAGGTCTTTCCAACTCTTTATAGACACTACTTAACTAAATAGACACTAAGCAAAAGGGGGCTTGCGCCCCCTCTTTTCTTATAAACCCTTGTCTAGAGGTTATTTGCCGCTGGCGTGCTTGATTCTGGCGCCGTCGATATTTGTTTCCTGGTCGGGAATCATCTTATCTAGTTTGCGACCGAGAATGTCATGCTCTTCCGAGATTCTGGTTTCAAAGAAGTGTTTGTAGAATTTACCGCCGCTTTTCACCAGAATGGGAAAGGCGTAGCGTCCGGTATTTTCGTCGAAAGAGACAGCGGTTGGTTTATTGGGATCGCCGCCGTTCAAAATTAGGTTGAGTGTTTTGGTACCGGGAAGATTGACGAAGTCGCAGCCGGCACAGATGCAAAGCAAGCCGCAGATGAAAAAGGACGGACCGACAAACATGTGGGCCAGCATGCCTTCTTTGCGCTTGATAAGTGAGCGCTTACCTGGAGGCAAGTGAGTCAACCAAGGCGAGATCATGGTAATTGGCAAGAAGCCGGACCAGTAGTTAAAGCGACCTAAAACGCAGGCGTTCCAGCCCTTGTACATGTAAGAAAAGCCCAAGACTAGAACGACTAGGCCGAATGCAAATCTAGGAATCGGTTCAGATAGAAAAGAGAAGAAGCTCATTTGGGCAAAGACCTTTGAAAAGTAAAACTATCTAAGCTAATACTTTTAGTCTACACCCTCTTGGCGTTTTGACTACTTCCAATTCTTAACAGGTGCGCGTTTTTCGGCTGCTTTTGCCTGCTTGTCAGCTAAAATGGCAGTTCGTTCTTTATAGAGGGAGGAAAAGCTGGTGAGCCTTAAGCTTCGGCGCGACCATCGTTGCGGACAAATGAGTGTTGACAAGGTAGGGCAGAATGTCTGTCTGTCCGGCTGGGTCAATGTGGTTCGCGACTTGGGTGGACTAATTTTCGTAGAGCTGAGAGACGCCACCGGCAAGGTGCAATTGGTTGCCGACCCCAATAAAAACAAAGAAGTACATGACGTTTTCGTAAACTTAAAAAATGAGTTTGTCATTGCTGTATCGGGCAAATTGACCGGACGTCCCGAGGGCACCTGCAATCATTCCAGCCCCACCGGTCTGGTCGAACTCTATCCAGATCAATGTGAAATCTTGAATACGGCCCGGCCTCTGCCCTTTCAGCTCGATCAAGGCGAAAAAGTAGATGAAGCCTTGAGGCTCAAGTATCGCTATCTCGATCTGCGCCGCCCAGAGATGAGTAAGAACCTGGTCATGCGTCACAAAATTTCGCAGGCTGTGCGCCGCTATTTAGATACCGAAGGCTTTATCGAAGTAGAGACGCCTATTCTTTGCAAAGCTACTCCAGAAGGCGCTCGTGACTTTCTGGTTCCCAGCCGTCTCAACCCTGGTTCTTGGTACGCCTTGCCTCAGTCGCCGCAGCTCTTTAAACAAACTCTGATGATTAGCGGGGTAGATCGCTACTATCAGATAGCACGTTGTTTCCGTGATGAAGACTTGCGTGCCGATAGACAGCCTGAGTTTACTCAAATAGACATGGAATTTTCCTTTGTTGATGAAGAGGAAGTGCAAAGAGTGACCGAGGGTGTCTTGGTTGAAAGCTTTGCCTGTGCCGGCATCGAGTTGAAGCCGCCCTTCCAGAAGATGAGCTATGCCGATGCTATGGGGCTTTATGGCAGCGATAAGCCTGACCTGCGCTTTGGTCTAGAATTTAAAGATTTCACTGCAGTGGCTCGCAATTGCAAGTTCAAGATGTTCAAAGATGTAGCCGAAGCCGGCGGTCTGGTCAAAGGTATAGTTTTGAGCGGCAAAGCCGAAACGACCTCGCGCAAACATCTCGATACTTGGGCCGACTATGCTAAGAGCTGCGGCGGCAAAGGCTTGGCCTGGATTTCCTTTGGCAAAGAGGGGCTGCGCACCTCGGGTCTAGAGAAACATCTTACTGCCGATGAAATTGAGCAGATCATACAAATAGCCGGGGCCGGCGTCGGTGACGTGATTTTGATTGTTGCCGATAAGGCCAAGCAAGTGGCCAATGTGCTTGGTCGCCTGCGCTTGAAGCTGGGTGAGGAACTCGGCTTAATCGATGAAAGTCTGCACAAATTGCTTTGGGTGGTTGATTTCCCTCTCTTTGAATATGACGAAGAAGAAGGCCGTTTGATGGCTGTGCACCACCCCTTCACCAGTCCGCGGGTGGAAGACCTCGATAAACTGGAAAGCGACCCCGAAAGTGTCAAGGCTAGAGCCTATGACATCGTCTATAACGGTGTGGAAATCGGCGGCGGCTCCATTCGTATTCACAATCAAGAGATGCAGTCGAAAGCATTCGCTGCCATTGGTTTAGATAGAGAAACTGCTTCTGAGAAATTCGGCTTCTTGCTTGAAGCTCTGGAGTCCGGCGCCCCGCCCCATGGTGGTATCGCCCTTGGTCTGGATCGCATGGTCATGCTGCTTTGCGGTTGTAAATCTATCAGAGATGTCATTGCCTTCCCGAAAACACAGTCGGGAGCTTGTCCGATGACAAGTGCACCATCTGCGGCGTCAGATGAGCAGCTGAATGAACTCAAGGTCTATAATAAGCTTGACAAGACAACAGAGAAAGACAAAACAACTGACAAAGATAAGAAGGGTTCTTGCGAACCGGTTTGTTAGTCTAAGGCGGTTCAAGCTATATGACCGATAAATCAAGCGCATCAGGGCGAAAGCGACCTGATTTTGCCATTGCCAAGAGTGAAAGGGCGCCAAGGCGTGAGACCTTGGCTCTCTTGCTTGTCGGCATAATTGCATTGTCCGGCTGCGCTTTCTCGCTTACAGCTTGCACTGGTCTGAAAATTCGCCGTCCGGCCAACTCTTACCTGATTCAAGGTAATGAGTTCTTCAAAAGAGGCGAATACGACAAAGCCGAGAAAGAGTATCGAGAAGCTCTACTCAGTGATGCTAAGAATCCTACCGCCATGAACAATCTTGGTGTCATTCTCAACGAACAGGGACGTTACGACGAAGCGATCACCGTTTTGAAAGAGGCTACTGCGCTCGATCCTAAGAACAGCATCGCCCACTATGTACTGAGCGAAGCGCTTGCCAAGAAATCGCGTTTTGATGAAGCATTTCAGGAAGCGCGCACGGCCACTGCCATGGACTCTAGTGAACCGCGGGCTTTTTGTGCTCTAGCCGAGGCCGCACTTGGTAAAGGTGATCTAAATACAGCTATAGAAGCCTATAAGTCGGCTTGTCAAATTGATTCTACTAATGATGTCACCCATCATAAACTCGCTCTGGTACTTGGTTTGGCCGGTCGTCCTGAAGACCAGATCAAAGAAGAAGAGGAAGCACTTGAAATTGAGCCTGAAAATCTTGATGCCCGCATTGGTCTAGTGCAGGCGCTCAATGCCGCCGGTAAGAAGGCAGAGGCCCTCTCTGAATTTACTTCTCTAGAGAAAGAGCATCCTGACAATCAAGAAGTGGCGGCTCTCAAAAAGCTGCTAAATAAGTAAGTCGTTTGAATTAATGCGGCAAGTCTAAAAAATAATCCGCAGCATTGAACTTTTTCATTCGAAATTACGTCTTTAAAGCAGGTAACCCAATTTGCTTTTCTTATCCCCGCTTGCTGTCGAGGTGTTATGTTCGCATGTGTTTATTCCGGCGCTTTAGCCGGTGTGGAAGCCAGTCCTATTGAAGTGGAAGTCGATTGTCTCGGTGGTCTCGGTCAAATTAGTATAGTCGGACTGCCAGATGCTGCCGTGCGCGAAGCTTGCGAAAGGGTGCGCTCGGCTATTAAGTCTTGTTCTTTTCTCATGCCGCCCGGCAAGAAGTGGGTGGTAAATCTCGCCCCTTGCGATATTAGAAAGGAAGGCTCGGCTTATGACTTGCCGATAGCCACCGGTATTCTTGTTTCAACCGGGCTTATCGACGGTGAAAAAATTGCCGATCTTTGGTTTGTCGGTGAACTCTCTTTGAGTGGTGCGGTGCGACCGGTCAGTGGTGTCCTGCCCATTGCTCTAGCCTGTCAGGCAGCCGGTGCCGCCGGTATAGTCGTACCGGAAGGTAATGCCGAAGAAGCTGCTTTGGTTGATGGCTTGAAGGTTTTTCCGGTATCGCATTTGATGCAGGTGATGAAGCTATCGCAAGGTCTGGGCAATGGCACTGTCTATCTCGGCAAGCGACGAGAGCGCTTTCTGGCCTCGGTGAAAATCGGCAAAGACATGAATGAAGTGAAAGGACAAGCACACGCCAAACGGGCTCTGCAAATTGCAGCAGCGGGCAGGCACAACATGCTAATGGTCGGTCCCCCTGGTTCAGGCAAATCTATGTTGGCTGAGCGTTTGCCTGGTATTCTTCCTCCACTGGAATATGAAGAAGCTCTGGAGCTGACCAAGTTGCATAGTGTGGCCGGCTTGCTCACTCGCAAAGATTCCATTATTTTTGAGCGCCCCTTTCGCAGTCCGCACCATAGCGCTTCGGTGGTGGGTTTGGTCGGGGGCGGCTTGATGCCTAAACCCGGCGAGATTTCACTCAGTCACCAAGGCGTTTTATTTTTGGACGAGCTGACTGAATTCCCCCGCACCCACCTTGATAACTTGAGGCAGCCTCTAGAAAGCCAGAAAGTAACTATTTCTAGAGCCGGGCAAACCCTCACCTATCCGGCTGCTTTTGTATTGGTCGCTGCCTGCAATCCGTGCCCCTGTGGTTATCGTGGTGATGCCGTCAAAAGTTGTGTCTGCGGCCCGCATCAAGCACAGCGTTATTGGTCGCGCATCTCAGGACCTTTGCTTGACCGTATCGATCTGAAAGTCGAGGTGCAGCGCCTTTCTGAAAACGAGTTGACTGTCTCGCGCAAAGAAGAAAGTTCGGCTGCTATTCTCAAGAAAGTGATGCGGGCGGTGGAATTGCAAAAGTTGCGCAATCGCCGGGGCAATAGCTTTGTCTACAACGGCTATCTCAATTCGCAGGAATTGAAGGAGCATTGCCGTCTAAGCGCGGACAGTAAGAGCCTTATGGCTAAAGCGGTCAACCAGTTCGGGCTTTCAGGGCGTGGTTATGATCGGGTCTTGCGCATATCGCGCACCATCGCCGACCTAGACGGTAATGGCCAGTCTGAAATCGCCCGCACAGTATTGGCTGAGGCGCTGCGCTATCAGTTACCGGCTGGGTTTTTCGATCTATCTCGAGCTGTGGGCTACCGATAATATTTTGGGGCTCTCTGCGATGCTATGCTAGTGAAGGGTTTCGACTATTGAATAGCGTAAGTTTCGGTAGCTTAAGTAAGGGCAAGTAGGGTCAAGCAAGTGGCTTCGATATTAAAGCGTTCCATGACCAGTACCAGGTTGGGTGACCTCTTGGTGCAGGCCGGCATCCTCACTCAGTTGCAACTGGCCGAAGCCATGCGCGCCGCCCAGGGCAAGCGTATGCAAATTGGTCAGATGCTTGTTATGAACGGTCTAATTTCGCCGCGCGACCTGCAATCGGCCTTGGAAGCGCAGTCGATGCTCAGGGATAAATCGGTGGAGCTGACTGAAGCTCTGCGTTGTCTCAAGATTGCCTATAAAGTCGGTGCGCCCTTTCGTGACATTTTAAATGAGTACGCCAGTCCCAAGCGTTCGCAGTCGAGCAAATTGGGCGAACTCTTGGTGGAGTCTGGCTTGGTCACCTATGAAGTTCTGGCCAAAGCGGTAGAGCAGAGCAATACCACTGGTTTACCCTTGGGTCGCATGCTGGTCTTGCACAATATTTTGTCTAACGATCTGCTCAATGCCGTGCTGGACATGCAGGTGCGGGTGCGCGATGAGATGATGACCAGGGCGGAAGCCATTGCCAGTCTGCGCGAGAAAGCCGGTTTGGAGCCGGTGCAGGCAGAGCCCAGCGTGGAAGTTCAGGCTGCGGCGATAAAGCCGGTGCCGGCCCGCAAAAAGGGAGTGCGTCTAGGCGAACTTTTGGTTATGGCCGGTGTGCTCACCGAGACCGATGTCATGAATGCTCTGGAATGGGGTTTGGTCAATCAACAAACCATAGGCCAGGTGCTGATCAGTCGCATGCTTGTTTCGCAGAGTATTCTTGATGGTGCTCTCGAACTGCAAAAGCTGGTCGATAAAGGTGAGTTGTCGTCCACTCGGGCCAGTGAATGTTTGGCGCGGGTGCACAGTGGCGGCGCCACCCTGGAAGAAGCCATCCGTGAAGTAAAAGAAGAACAAGCTGCCTCGGGAGACATCAGCTTTGACGAATTGCTCTCTTTGGCTAATGTGCTTACCGAAGACGAATTAGATGATGCCTTTGATATAAGCACTAAATCGGCTGCTGTCATCGGCAAGTTCCTGGTCTTGACCGGGCATCTCGATGTGCCGACTTTACAAGCGGCTCTGCGCTGCTATCAGCTCATTTCTAAAGGTCTAATCGGTCGTGATGACGCCGTGGTCACCCTCGATTATTGTTTGCACCACAGTCCAGAGGGCCCGGTCAAATTTGACGATGCTCTTAAAGAGCTGGGTTGGTCTAAAGAAAAAGGGTTGAGACTGAAGGGCGAAAGTGCCGAGGAGCAAGAGCCTGATGTTGCTTCTCATTCTTCTTCCTCTGCCTCTGGCGAAACTGCGATGCCGCCGGAAGCGAATAAGCCAGCTCAAGATCAAGTTCAAGCGCAAGATCAAGTTCAAGCAGAAAATAATCCTCAATCTGAGGCTGCGGCGCTCACCGCCGATGCCCCTAGCTTAGAAGCCATTTCCGCCCAGCTGGCTCAAACCCCCTTGACCAATGTCGATGATATCATCGGTAGTGTCATGGCTGCGGTGGTACCCGCCCCTGCCCCACTTTTTAGTGAACCGGCGCCGGAAGGTTCGGCTCTGGGAGCGATTCCTTCTATTGCCGATGATTCGCTGGTGCAAGATTCGGGCGATTCGGCTGAAGAGGCCGACGAGAACGCTGTTTCCAGTGAGGAAGCCAGTTCTCTCCATAACCTTGCCCCTGTCAAGAAGCCGCGCAAGCATAGTCAGACCATACAGCCTTCCGATGCCAGAGCCAGTCGTCTAGCCTCGCTTGCTAAGGGGCAGGGGCTTTCGGAAGACCTGATCAAAGGCTTTGATCCCTCTGCCGATGCTCCTTCTTCTTTGCATAGAGTCTTTGAAAGATTAGCCCATAGTTATTTCAGGCAGGGTAATTTTTCTCAGGCGCAGGTGATATATGAACGCATCCTGGTGCATCGCCTCAATCAGTTCGGACCGCAAGACCCTGTGCTGGTCACAGATCTCTCCAACTTAGCCGGTTCGCTTCTTGCTCAAGACAAACATGACCAGGCAGAGCCTTTTGTGCGCCGCGCTATTGCTATTGCCGAGTCCACCGGAAAGCTTGAACCACTGAAGATGGCTGAGCTATTTAGCACCCTTTCGAACATTTATTTTAAGCAAGAGCGTTTTGACGAAGCTGAAGTCTTGATTCGCAAGTCTTTTGAGATACGCAAGAAGAATCTCAACAAAGAAGACCCAGACATGGCGCAAATTCTCTCTGATTACGCCAAGTTGTTGCGCAAGATGAATCGACCACAAGAAGCTGAAGTTATGTACAAGCAATCTCTGGCAATTCTCTCTAGACTAGAACAAGACAGCGCCGATAGTGAGGATAGTCAAGATAGTGAAGCTTTTGATTAGACTGAAAGATTGAAGGAAGAATGCTGATTCGACCTTTATCTGAGCTAATTTTTTCGCTTTGGTAAGCGAAACTTCATACATTTTCAAAAGCTTGCATATTTGAAAGTGTTCTGCTAAGTTTTTATCATGGCAAATTCTAGTTCTGATCAGCACATTCACCTTAGTCCGGCTGACCGCTTTTGGCGCATGCTCGTGTCGGATCGCTCCGACCTGATTGTGCTTATGACTTACACGGTCATAACCGGGCTCTTGTCTCTGGCCGTGCCTCTGGCTGCACAAGCCTTGGTCAATACAATTGCCGCCGGTATTTTCCTGCAACCGCTCATTGTTTTGTCTATCTTGGTTTTTGTCGGGCTGCTCTTCGGTGCCCTCTTGCGTATGCTCAAGTTTTGTCTGGTTGAGCGTTTGCAGCAGCGTATCTTTGCCTTCTTTTCTCTAGACATTAGCGAGCGCATACCAGAAATCAAGGCATCGGCTCTAGTGGGCGAATATATGCCTGAGTTGGTTAACCGCTTCTTTGATGTAATTACAGTGCAGAAGTCTTGGGCTAAGCTTTTGCTCGAGGTGCCGTCGGCAATTTTGCAGGTTTTTGTCGGCTTAGTCTTGATGGCATTCTACAGCCCTTTGCTGCTTGCCTTCGATGTGATCATCATTTTGTTTATCGTTTTCTCGACTGCTGTTCTGGGTTATGGCGGTCTGCGCACCAGTATCAGAGAGTCTTTGCTCAAATACAAGGTGGCTGAGTGGTTGGAAGACATGGGGCGCTGTCAGACCGGCTTTAAAATTAGCGGCGTGCTGCGCTTTCTGACTGAGCATACCGATGGTTTGGTGGTCAATTATCTCAATGCCAGAAGGGCGCATTTTTCGGTTCTTTATAGACAGGCCGTCTCGACCTATGTTTTTCAGGCTTTAGCCAGCACCGGCGTGCTTGCCATCGGCGGTTGGTTGGTGATTAACCGTCAGCTCACCCTTGGGCAACTTGTGGCGGCTGAACTTATTGTTCTCACTGTGCTTTCGGCGCTTGAAAAGATTATTCGCAGCTGTGATGTTTTTTATGATCTTTTGACCGGTCTTGATAAAGTCGGTCATATCACCGACCTGCCGGTGGAGAGGCGAGGCGGCATCGACATGCCCGAACAAGAAGGTGGCATGAGCGTCGCTTGTTATGATGTGCGCTTTTCTTATGGTGGCGAGAGAAGTGAGGTGCTCTCCGGGCTCAATCTTGGTATCGCCAGTGGTGAAAAGGCCAGCTTGGTCGGAGCCAGTGGTGCCGGCAAAACCACATTGGCTTGGTTGCTATGCGGCATTTATGAGCCTTCGCATGGCACGGTCGAACTAGGCGGCTTTGATTTGAGAGATGTGAGTTTGCCCAGCTTTAGGCGACGGGTGGGCTTGGTCGGCGATGCCAATGAAGTTTTTGAAGGAACAATCGAAGACAATATTACTCTTGGACGCCCTTATGTCAGCCATCAAGATGTGCGCTGGGCACTCGATATAGCCCAGTTTAGTAAAGACTTGGTCAATATGCCCAGTGGACTTAGCACGATGCTCGTCAGCGGCGGGCGCAATCTTTCGCGGGGGCAGGTGCAGCGTTTGTTGATTGCGCGGGCGCTGGCTGGCAGACCCGATTTGCTCATACTTGATGAAGCTTTTACTGGTATCGACGAAGCCACCAAGCTCAAAATAGTAGAGGCCATTTTTGCACCTGAAAATTCCTGGACAATCTTTGATATTTCCCATGACGCCGAAGTGGTTATGCGTTCTTCTCGGGTCTATGTACTTTCCGCTGGTAAGATTGTTGAGTCGGGCACACCGGCAGATCTTTCCTGGCGAAATGTCTCCGAGTTCTCTACTCTCTTTCCCGATCTGGCCGCCCAGATTCGTTCGGTGGAAAGGCGCAAAACTGACAGGAGTGCCAAAGTATGACGGTCATAGATTTGGACGAAAAAGAAAGAGCCGTTTCCAGCTATCGGTCTTTCAGCATGGTCAAATCGACGATGAGCGGTATGTTCATTTCGATTACTTTGATTGTTGTTTTGGTGGTGCTTATCTTAGCCTTGGCTTTTGTGCCCTGGCAGCAGTCTGTTTCGGCTTCGGGGCGGGTAATTATTTTTTCACCCATGCATCGCCCGCAAAATATTGAGGCTCAAATTCCGGCCCGGTTGCACGCCTGGCATGTGCGTGATGGTGAAACCGTAGAAGCTGGGCAGCTCGTAGCTGAGCTTTCAGATTTAGATCCCAAATTTTTAGATGTCAATCAAGCTGGTCGCATTCAATCGCAAATAAAAGCTCTGCAGTCTCGCAAAGAAGCGGCTCAGTCGCGCTATAAAGCCATGGGTGAGCAGCTTGAGAGTCTGCGCCGCTCGCAGGGAGCGGCTGTGCCCTCGGCCCAGGAAAGAGCCAGTCAGGCCAAAGATCGTATTTGGGCGGCGGAACAAGCGCGCGATGCGGCTAAGCAAAACTTGGTCACGGCCAAGCTTAATTTGGAGCGGATGAAAGCCCTGCACGACAAGGGCTTGCGCTCTCGGCGCGATCTTGAACTAGGGGTTCTGGATGAAACTAGGGCGGCCACCGAATATGAGCGAGCCGCCGCCCAGCTGCAGATCGCCAAGAGAGATCAGACCTTGGCTATATACGACCAAGCTAAGATATTGGCCGATACCGATGCCGGTTTGAGCAATATAATGGCGGCTATGGCTTCGGTAAAAGAAACAATTGAAAGCACTAATTCAGATATATTGAAGCTGGAAGTCGATTTGCAGAACGTGCAGCACAGGCATGCGCAAAGAAAAGTGTTGGCGCCATGCAAGGGGCGAATTGTCAAGCTAATGACTGTGGGTGCTGGTGAAACTGTGGATAGTGGTGCTGTTCTAGCTGTAATTGCCCCTGATACTGAAGATCTGGCTGCCGAGCTGGTGGTCAGTGACAACGATGCTCCCCTGGTTTCGGTTGGGCGTCCGGTGCGTCTGCAATTTGCTGGTTGGCCGGCTTTGCAGTTTGCCGGTTGGCCGTCAATTGCCGTTGGTACTTTTGGTGGTAAAGTGGCGGTAATTGACGCCAGTGATGATGGAAAATGTCAGTTTCGGGTTATTGTCAGACCCGATGAAGAAGCCATTGCCGCTGGGCGAGACGAGCCTTGGCCGTCCACTCGTTTTCTTCGTCCCGGTGCTGAAGCCAGTGGTTGGATTATGCTTGATACTGTCCCGCTTGGCTTTGAGTTGTGGCGTCAGTTCAATGCTTTCCCTCCCACGGTCAAGCCTGAAGAATTGGGCTTACATAAACAAGAATCTGGTAAGTCTGAAGTGAAGCGGAAGTCGAAATAAGATCGATGGATAGAGTTGGTGTTTTCTCCTTTCTGCTTTTGATGGCGCTGCTTTCATCTGGGCCTAAGGCTTTTGCTCAGGGTAAAGATGCAAACGCTGATGGCCCTGTCTTGCGTCCGCCCGTTCAGCTTTCGCCCTTAAGTCTCACTGCCGAAAAAACACAAGATCTCGGCTTGGATTTTCAGAAGTTTATCGACAGAGTCGATAGAAATTATCCCAAGTTAATTGGTGCCGTTGCCGAGAAGAAAATAGCTTCAGCTAAGCGACTAGAAAAGACTGGTGCTTTTGACCCGGTTTTGACTTCGGTTAATGAATTTCTTAGAGTGCAAGATACTTTTGAGCCTGGGAAGGCTAAAAATGCAGTGCATAACGAGAGTCGCATCGATTTGCTCACCCGCTCTGGCATCAAAGTTTTTACCGGCATGCGTTTGAATCCTAATGACACAAAGACTCCCTTTGTGCCAAGTGGTAAAGCCGGTGAATATTTTGGCGGCGTGGCTGTGCCTTTGGCTCGTGGCTTGATGATTAACGAAAAGGCCGCTATGGAGAAGCAAGCCAAACTAGGCGAACCTTTAGCCGAGCAACTCTTTGGTTTGACTAGGCTTGAGGTCTTGCTTAAGGCCGCTGCATCTTACTATGAATGTATGGGGGCGCGGGCGCGTCTGGCTGTGGCCAATGACCTGCTTAGTCTGGCGGTGGCTCGTACTGAACAAATTAAAGAGAGAGTGGTGAGTGGTGATTCTCCTGCTTTGGAAATTAAAGAAGCCGAGCAGGAAATCCAGAGACGGCAGTCGATTTTCGTCAAGGCCCAGCGCGAATTTCAGAAAGCTGCCTATTCACTTTCGGTTTTTCTTTGGAGCGATGCCGGCACCCCCGGTGGTGTGCCCCGTCTGGAGGAAGTACCGGCTCTTTCACCTGAACCCATACTGTTGTCTGATGAGATCTGGAAGCGAGGCAGGCAGGAAGCTCTGGATAAGCGACCGGAGTTAAAGCGCATTGAAATTGAGCGCAAACAAGTGCAGATTGAGTTGAAACTAGCAAAGAATATGATTTTGCCTGCAATTGACGCCTATGTATCGCAAGGGGCCGATACCGGACCCCAGGGCATCGGCTATGTCATTCGTGGCGGCGTGGCTGTTTCGGCGCCACTGAGACAGCGTACTGCCCGTGGTCAAGCACAGGCGGCCGGTCTCAAGCTTGAGAAATTAGACCAGGAAGAAAAAGCCGAAAGGCTGCGCATTCAAACTGAAGTGGACGATACAGTCTCGGCTATAAATACTTCTTATGAAAGATATGTCGCCAACCTAGAAGAGGTTCGCAAAGCCCGAGACGTAGAAGAGGGTGAGCGCATGCGTTATGCCGCCGGTGACGGTACTCTCTTTTTGGTTAACCAGAGGGAACGGGCTACAGCCGAAGCACGCATGCGCCTGGCGGAAGTGCATACAGAATATTTGCAGGCTATGGCGGCCTTTCGGGCAGTCACTTGCCGTCTTTGAAAATCTTACTTCTAATATAGAGATATGCTAATATGTGAAAGTGTGATGAAAGAATGATCGGGTTTCTTTGGTGTCTTTTGGGGTCTGTTATCGATAGAGTGCCCCTATCAACTTCTGCATCAATACAATTGCCATGATAAATCTCAAACAGGGGGCTTTATGCCTTATAGAGCTGTAGTAAGCGGTGAATTAGCTAGGCTGTTTTCGGTTTTGTCCCACGCTACCCGCATTAGAATCATTGAAGAATTGCAAAAAGAAGACCTGACTGTCGGCACTTTGAAAGAAATTCTAGGCATCACCCATGCGGCGGTATCGCAGCAGCTCTCGGTTTTGAGAAGCCATCACCTGGTCAGTGAGAAAAGACAGGGCAGAAATGTTTTTTATCATCTAAGAAAGCCCGATCTGGCTAAATGGATCATGGACGGTGTGAAATTTATCTTGCCCGACACAAATGAAGTGCAGACAATGGTTTCGGCTATAGAAAGCGCTCGCAGTGCTTGGAACCAAGAGCAGCCCGAAGAAGCTAAGTCTCGCTCCAAGTCGAGCGGCAAAACTGCCTCCGCAAATCTAAAGGCTGTGGCAAAACCCAGCTCTAAATCAAACGGCAAGGCTGCCGGTGCTAAGTCTTCTGCGCCTGCAACTCGCAATGGCTCTCGCTCTAGATAGCTCCAGCCTTTTTATCTCTGCCGTTATTCTTGATCTTAGCTTTGCCGTCCGACCATTTTTCCATTGTGGTTTGAGCCGCTCTCAGCAATAGTTTAGAGTCGCTGTCGTCCGGCACAATAAAGGGAATGGCTTCGGCTAGCCATTCTGATATTTGTTGATTGGTGAGGCGGTAGAAGACATGGCGCCCCTCTCTTGTCTCTTTGATGATGCCCTGGGCGCGCATGATGGAAAGGTGCTGCGAGACGCCCGAATGTGAAATACCGATTACTTCTTGCAGTGAGTTGACGCAGAGTGGACCGTTGCGCAGTTCGGTCAAGATACGAATGCGGGCGGGGTGTGAAAGCACTGAAAAGAGCTTGGCTAGGTGCTGAGCTATTAGAATTCGATGAGGCATAGTCTTACTACCTGTTATGAATGCTTTTGCTTTGGAAGGCTAAATTTTTGAGAATTGCTTGCAAATGTAGAGATTTGCAAATATCTGCAAATGTAATAAGTATGATGTTAACATGGCGCCTGCCTTAGGCCAAGGGCTTCTTCTGTAAATCAATAAAATAGCCGCTTCTATTTGACAGTGCGGGCAAATGTAATATACTTGCAGATATATAAGTTTTGAAATATTCAAAACAATGCAAATAACATTCTTGGCTCAAGGGAGCCGAGACGCGCAGGAGGGTGGTACATGGTTGCGAAATTCAGCCTCGATGATGTTTGTCTGTCTGCCGGAGGCGTACTTATTCAGGGCGAACGCCCTGAGGGCAAGGGTGCCATTGTCTATTCTCTTGAAAAGATTCGCCCTGGAGATTGGTTTATAGCCTTTTCCGATTCTATAAAGGATGGGCATGATGAGTTGAAAGAGGCCAGCGAAAGAGGTGCTTGCGGGGCTATTGTCAAAAGGCGCAGTCGTTACGCCTATGCTCCCCAGGGTTTCCCTCTGGTGGCTGTATCTGATACCAGAACTGCTTATTTCGATCTGATAGGCAGTTACTGCAAGTGGGTCAAACCAAGAGTTATTGGTGTCACCGGAACAAGCGGTCGACGCAGTGCCATATTTTTGATGGCTCATCTATTGCGTGAGAAATACTCGGTACATGTTTCTCTGGTGCAAGGTTTGAATTGGATGGGCTGCGCTGAATCTATATTAGAGATGCCCGAGAAAAGTGAAGTGCTCATTTTTGAAGCACAGGCTATTGAAAGAGGTGAGATCGCCCAAATTGGCGGTGCTCTCGAACCGGAAATCGCTGTAATCACCGAATGCCGTCACCCTATTTCTTCTGCCTCTAGAGACCGCGCCATGGCTGAGCTTTATTGCGAAATTCTTGAAACCCTCTCTCTTGAAGACAAGGCTAGAGCCGTCATTTTTGATGATTCTAGTGCGGCAAGAGAGCGTGCTAGAGAGATTTTGAGCCCTGAGCATCTGATCTTGCATTCTCAAAGCAACACTGAAGACTTAGATGCCTCGCTGACCGAGTCGGAGATCTGGTCTGCGGTTCAGGTCGCTCAATTGCTGGGACTTGAAGAAAACATCATCAAGGAAGTGCTTGCCGAGCTGTGTTCTGAAGAGCAAGTCAACGCTTGATTTGATTTAAATTCAAGTGCAATCTAATGGAGAACCATCAAAGTTATGTTCGAGTTTTCGCTCTTTTCTCTCACTTTGCTGAGCGTTCTGCTTTCGTTCGTCGGCAACGAGAATAATCGTTTGCGAGCATTGATCGCTGGTCAAGCAGCGGCTTTCTTCTCAAGTATCGGTCTTGCTGTCACGGTCTTCACCGGTCTGGCTCAGTCTCAGACTCAGTCTGGTCTGCCTGGTCTGGTTATGGTCGACAGTGCTTCGGCAATGGTATCGGTATTGGTATCATTCATCGGGCTTATCACCCTGGTCTTCAGTGAGCGCTACATGCTTGGTGAGAAGAGTCGTCTCTCTTTTTGTCGACTCTTGGTGCTCATGGCCCTTACCGCTCAGCTGACCGCTCTATCTAATCATATGATTTTGAGCTTGCTTGCTTATGGTGCCATCAGCGTACTTCTCTATCTCTTTATGAATTTAAGAGCGGAATCAAGAAAACTCGCCGTCTCGGTGCTCAAGTATCATTTGCTGGCTGACTTCTTCTTAGCCTTTGCTTTCGCAACTTTATACTTCGACGGAGGTCCGCTTCATTTCAGCCGACTGAAAGACTTTCACGTCAATAGTTCCTTGTTCAATCTCGGCGCTTATCTGCTTGTTCTTTCGCTATGTATCAAGTCGGCTCTCTTTCCCTTTCACCGCTGGCTGCTCAATACTCTCAACTGTCCCACCCCGCTGTCCGGCTTGATGCATGCCGGTGTGGTGAATATAGCCGGGGTGATGGCTTGCAAAGTCTACCCAGCCTTGCAGCTTGTGCCCGGCAGTCTCTATGTCTGGGGCGCTCTGGCTCTGGTCTCTGCCATGGTGGGTACGCTCACCATGTCCACTCAGTTTGATGTGAAGCGCAAGCTGGTTTATTCCACTGTCGGTCAGATGGGTTTCATGTCTTTGCAATGCGCCTGCGGGCTCGTTCCGGCGGCAGTCTTCCACCTCATCGCCCATGGTCTCTTTAAATGTCATATGTTCTTGCAATCGGGTAGCTCGGTTAACGAAGGTCTGATCAAGAAAGAGTTTGCCGCCATCAAAAAAGACGATGCTGCTTTGAGCCCTCTTGCTGTCAGTCTGGTCTTTGTCACTTTGGCTTTTGTCATATTCTATGCCTTCGGTACCCAGGCTGTGGCAAGCACTCTCGCTCTTGCGGCCAGTGTGCCCATTCTTCTCACTATGCCTGCCTTCAGCCGGGTGTCGGCTCCGGTAGCTCTCGCTTTGGCTGCGGCCACGGCTCTGCTTGTCTTTACTTCGGTCAGTCTGGCTGTCAGTTTTGAGCATGCTCTCAGCATGGTTTCCTTCTCATCTCCGGCATTCTGGCTCTTGCCGCTTGCTTTCGTTTTCTTCCTTGTTTTTCATTTCTTGGTCAATACGGCTGGAAAAGGCAAAAACCGCCTGGCCGACTGGCTCTATGTACAGGCTCTTTCTGGTTTTTACGTCTAATCAGCTCAACTCAGCTCAATTGAAGGGATAGTCATGATAAAGTCCGGTCAAGATTCTAATGCTGATCAAATTGCTCTTGCCGACCAAATAGCTCAGGCGACCACTTGTCTGAATGAGTACTGGCCGCTTGAGTCATTCATTGCCCTCAATGCTCTCAAAGGTTATGAAAAGGTTCCGTTTGAGGATGCAATTGAAATTGGTCGCAGTCTTTTCGGCAGCGAAGGTCACCTCAAGCTTTCTGATTATCGCGCCATGTACGAGACTGGCCGAATTAATCCGGAAGATTTGAAAGAAGCTTTTAAATATATAAAGGAAAGCCCGCGACTTTCACAGGAAGAGTTCATTGAATTGACCGCTAATTCTTCCTGGAGCAGCTTGCTTGATGGTTACTGCGGCACCTCGCTTGTAAATTCGATCAATGAATTGGTGATCAAATGGCTGGGAGCTTACTTTGATAAGACCCAAGCTCAGTTTCAAGTGAAAGAGTCAGGTCTATTTCGCACTTGGCACAGACTGGTGGTACATGAAAAATCCCTTGATCTTACCTGCCAGTGGCGTGAGCTTTTTGCCGCTCTTCCTGGTCCGCAGCTGACATCACTGGCCGCACTAGAGTTTTTGTTGCAAAAAATCGGAGTAGGCGAGGACGATGTAATTCCGTATATGCGGTCACATTTGATTGCCCTGCCCGGCTGGTCAAGCTATCTGCTCTTTTGTCAGAATCGCCAAGGGGCGAAAGAGTTGATAGTCGATTATCTGGCCATCAGGCTCTTTTATGAATACTGTCTTGCTTCCAGTTGGGTCAATCAAAGTGCTTCTCGGCAAGGGGGATTTGAAAAGAGTTTTTCACGTCTGAACAGTCTCAAGAAAACAGACGACATCGTGGTCGGTGGTTTTTCGGGGGTGAAAGATGCTTCGGATGTCTGGCAGGAAGCCTATGAGATCAACTATAGAAACAGACTCTTAGATCAGATTAGCGGCAATTTTGAAAATCGTCAGGAAGCTCAGGGACCTGATGTCCAGATGGTTTTTTGTATTGATGTGCGCTCCGAGCCTGTGCGCCGGCACCTGGAATTTCTCTCTACCTATGAGACTCTTGGTTTTGCCGGTTTCTTCGGCATGCCGATGCGTTTCAAACCTCTCGGCGGCGAACGCTCTCTCGATCTTTGCCCGGCTTTGCTCAGTCCCGATAAGGCTGTGAGTGAATGCTGCAGCCATGAAAAAGAGGCTGAGCGTTATACATCTTTGAAAGCTCTGGGCTCGGCGGCTTTGCTTTTGCGTAAGAAACTGAAGAGTTTCCTAGCCACCAGTTTTGGTTTGATTGAAGCCTTCGGTGTCTGGTCGGCTTTGCCTCTTTCTGGTAAGACTCTCTTTCCTCAAGGCTTTACTGCCGCTTATGCCAAGCTCTGGCAGGTGGTCGGCGGCGAACCGACAACCAGTCTCGACCTTAGTGCTTATACGCTTGATGAGAAGATAGCCACTGCCTATGGTGCGCTCTGCGGCACCGGCTTGGCTGGGCGCGAGCATTTGGCACCGCTAGTGGTGCTTTGTGGTCATGGCGCCAGCTCGCAGAACAATCCCTATGCTTCCGCCCTCGATTGTGGTGCCTGCGGTGGTAATTCCGGTCGCCACAGTGCCAGATTGGCAGCTGCCATTCTCAACGATGAAGAGGTGCGCGCCGGACTAAGCAAAGAAAAGCAGATAAGCATTGCCGAGACGACTCGTTTCTTGGCATGTGAACACGATACAACCAAAGATACTTTTCGCTTTTTTGATCTCGATAATCTCAAACAGTTCAGTGCCGAGCAAAAGGAAATCTTTGCCAAGCTGCAGAAAGATCTGGAACTGGTCGGCGCACTGGTCAGAAAAGAGCGGGAGAAGCGCTTACCTTTGTCCAGTCTCAAGGGCTTTAATCATCCCTTTGCTCGGGCCTGCGACTGGGCACAAAATGCGCCCGAATGGGGCTTGGCTCGCAATGCCGCCTTTGTTGCGGCGCCGCGCAGCCTTACCCGGGGTCTCGATCTGGCTGGTCGCACTTTCTTGCATAGCTATGATTGGAAAGCCGATGAGAGCGGTAAAGTGCTGGAGTTGATTGTGACTGCACCGATGGTGGTGGCGCAGTGGATCAATTCTCAGTACTATTTCTCGACCATGGACAACCGCCTGCTTGGCAGCGGCAGCAAGGTCTTGCACAATGTGGTCGGCGACTTCGGCGTTATGCAGGGGCTGGGTGGAGATCTGCTCTTGGGCTTGCCGAGGCAATCGGTCATGAGCGGTGAAGAAGTGCTTGAACACGAGCCCATGCGACTTTTAGTCTTGTTGGCGGCACCGGTGCCGATGATCGACAAAGTTTTGTCGGCTCATCCAGCCGTGGCAGATCTGGTCAATAACCGCTGGATCCATCTTGTTTCAGTCGGCGATGACGGCTCTTTCCAGCAGGCTCTGGGCGTCGGTCGCTGGATCAAGATTGAGAGAAAGCAAGTGCTTGAGAAAGTCGTCATTGACAAAGTCGTCAGTGAGAAAGTCGTCAATGAAAGAGTCGATGCTTTGTAGTGAACAAAGAAATCGTCCTGGTCACCAAGCATGGCAAGGAGCGGGCTGTGAGGCGCCCGTTTTGGGTCGGCTTAGGTCAGACAATTTGCACAACCGACTTCGATACCGACTTGCTTGGTACTTTTAGCGGCGAAATCGAGCGACTTGATTCGCCTCGTGAAACTTGCATCAAGAAAGCAAAGATCGGTTTGGCTGCAGGCTGCCGCTCTGCTCTGGCCAGTGAAGGCAGTTTTGGGCCCCATCCCTATCTGCCTTTCATTGCCTCTGATTTTGAGATCATGGCCTATATCGATGACGATGGTACTGAAGTGGTGGAGCAGCTTTTGGCTTATCGCACCAATTATGGTCATCTTGACTTAAAGCGAGATTTTCATGAAGCAGAGTTGCAGGCTTGGCTGGAGCGAGTGTGCTTTCCCTCTCATGCAGTCATTCTTAAGGTGCTTGACGGTGATCAGATTGTCTATCTGGAAAAAGCAATAAACAGCCCTTCTCAGCTGAAAGACTCCTTGGCTTCTGCCGGCAAGCATACCGGGCAACTGCGCCTGGAGACCGATATGCGTGCCCATTGCAATCCTACGCGCATGGGTGTAATCGGTCGACTGGCAGTGAAGTTGGTGCGCCGTCTGCTCAGTCAATGTCCTTCTTGCCAGGCTCCTGGCTTTGGCATAGAAGGGCAGGAGCGCGGTCTGCCTTGCTCTTTATGCGGTAATGCCACCGACCTGGTGCTCTTTGATATTTTTGCATGTCCCCGCTGTCGCAAGCAAGAACGTCGACCGCGCTCGGATGGTTTAAAGAAGGCTGCGCCGGGAGATTGTCAGTTCTGTAATCCCTAGATTGTTCAGTTAGCTGTTTTGGCTAATGGAAAATAGAAGCGATTCTTTTGATTGTCTCTTCTATATCATGACGCTCAATGCCGAAATGAGTCACGGCCCTGATCCCCTTATTTTTTTCGATGCCGGTCAAGATGCCTTGGTCTTTCATTTTGCGCACTAGATCTTCTCTATCCATGCCGCTTTCAGTGGTTGGTTCAAAAAAGACCATATTGGTAAAAGGGCCAAAGCTGACTTTGATAAATGGAAGCTGTGAGAGACCGGAGGACAGTAATTCGGCATTTTTGTGGTCTTCGTCAAGTCTTTCCTGCATATTGTCCAGGGCATAGATTGCCGCTGCCGCCAGTACGCCCGCTTGGCGCATACCACCGCCAAGAGCTTTGCGCCAGCGTCTTGCCTTGCTGATAAATTCATGGCTGCCGGCGACAATTGAACCGGCAGGGCAGGCTAGCCCTTTTGAAAAGCAGAGCTGCACCGAGTCTACAGCCGATGTAAAGTCTGAGATTGGACGTTTGAAATGACGGGCGGCATTGAAAAGTCTGGCGCCATCTAGATGCACGCTCAAATTGTGGTTGAGGGCTAGTTCTTTCACTTGATGCAAATAGAGCGGCGTCAGGGGCAGACCGTTCCAGGTATTTTCTACGGCGATAAGCTTTGTCACCGTGCGATGGGGATCGTCTTCGTTAATGGCTCTCTTCAGCTCGCCGAGGTCAAACATACCGTCTTCATTCTTGATGGTGCGCAAGCTGATGCCGCCCAGGGTCGAGGCTCCGCCTTGTTCCCATCTGGCAATATGGCTCTGGTCGCCCAAGATGATTTCATCACCCCGGCCGCAATGACTCAAACATGCCACCAGATTACCCATGGTGCCTGAGGCGACAAAGAGGGCTGCATCTTTCTCGGTCAGTTGGGCTACTTTTTCTTGCAGGGCATTGACTGTGGGATCTTCGCCATAGACATCGTCACCCAAAGGGGCATCATACATGGCTCGGCGCATGGCTTCAGGCGCCAGCGTCACTGTATCGCTGCGAAGATCGATAGTGGTATCTTGCCCCATTTCTTTAGTCGGCAAAGAAGTAGTCGTGCAATTGTTGCACAGCCCTGTCAGCGTCTTTAGACATGACGAGGAAGCTCAAGTTAATATCGGAGGCGCCGCCTGATATGACCAGAATATTGACGTCTTTCAAAGCCGAGAAGACTTCACCGGCGATACCGGATCTTTCTCTGAATTGGCGACCGACAACTGTCACTATGGCTGTGTCATGTGTGACCAAGAGGTCACCTAATTCTTTCAAATCTTCTTTGATTGCTTCCAGCCCGTCGTTGTTATCGATGGTCAGTGAAATCGAAACTTCAGATGTGGCGATTAAGTCGATTGGTGTTTTATGTCTGTCGAAGACTGAAAAGACTTTGGCTAGGAAGCCATGGGCCATAAGCATGCGAGGCGAGCTGATGAATAAAGCGGTGATGTTTTTCTTGGAAGCTATGGCGCAGACATTGCGAACTTTGCCGCCGGTGGTGACATTCTGGCTTGGCTGTCCCTGGATGAGAGTGCCTTCGCTTTCAGGGCGCATGGTGTTCAAGACTTTCACCGGAATGTTTTTCTCGACTGCCGGTTTGATCGTGAGCGGGTGCAAGACCTTCGCTCCGAAGTAAGCCAATTCGGCGGCTTCCTGAAAGGAGACTTCTGCTATCGGTAAGGCATTTTTGACTATACGAGGGTCGGCAGTCATCATGCCGTCTACATCAGTCCAAATTTCAATACAAGTAGCACCGGCGGCGACGCCAAGAATCGAGGCTGAATAATCTGAACCACCGCGTCCAAGAGTAGTGGTAACGCCACTTTCGGTGGAACCGATAAAGCCTTGGGTGATTACTGTAAAGCCGTCCTTGCTGAGACGCGCTATATCTTTAGCCTTCTCGTCGATTATTTCCCATAGAGGGTTGGCTTTGCCGAAAGTATCATCGGTAATTACCAGTTTTCTGGCATCGAGCCACTGCACTTTCATACCGCGGGCTGTAGCATATTCGGCTAAAACCCGCGAAGAAAGCAATTCTCCGACAGAAGAGACGGCATCGATTGAGCGCTTAGACAATTCACCCAAATAGTTGATGCCGCGCAAGACAGATTCAAGCTCGCTTAGATGCTCATTGAGATCTAACAGCAAGGCATCTGCCTTTTCTTTCGATAACAAGCCTTTGACCGCATCGATGTGCTTGTTGCGGACCATGTCTATCTGGGCGAGGGCGCCGTCGAGGTCGCGCCTGACAGCCAAGTTGGCCGCTTCTATGAGGGCGTTGGTGACGCCGCTCATTGCCGAGACCACCACCAGGGGCGGTGCACTGGCGCGTGCTCGTTCTATCAGTCCGTAAACTTGCTCGAAGCGCTCTTTCGAGCCCACCGAGGTGCCGCCAAACTTCATTACGATCATGGTTATCAGCCTTAGTCGTTGTCGCCTGTTCTAAAGACTCTATTTTAACGTCTGTAGATGTCTGCGCCCAGAGATCTCAGCCTTTCTTCAAGACGATCGTAACCACGATCGAGATGGCTCAGTCCGGTAACTTCGGTGATGCCGTCAGCGCCGAGACCGGCAATGATAAGACAAGCGGCAGCGCGCAGATCGCTTGACTTGACTTCGGCTCCCATTAGTTTGGGCACACCTTTTACAATGGCTGAATTGGCTTTCAACTGAATGTCTGCACCCATGCGGCGCAATTCACCCACTTGCATGAAACGATTTTCGTAAATGGTTTCGGTGACAATCGATGTCCCTTCAGCCACTGCCAGTACAGCCATAACCGGTGCTTGCAAGTCGGTGGGGAAGCCGGGATAAGGAACCGTTGTGATATCGGTGGGTTTCAGCCTGCCGGTCGTCTTGATTTTGATCGTGTCGGGGGCATATATCGAGCACTCGACACCCATTTCGTGAATCTTGGAGATGACTGCGTAGATATGGTCGGGTTTGACTCCGTCGATAACTACTTCGCCGCCGGCAGCCATACAGGCATACAAGAAAGTACCAACTTCCAAGCGGTCGGGAATGGTATCAACCACGGCACCATGCATTTCTTCCAGCGGTACACCGTCGATGACGATTTGATAAGTGCCGGCACCTGAGATTTTGCCGCCCATGGCATTGACGCAGTCAGCCAAGTTGACAATTTCAGGGTCTTGAGCGGCGTTCTCGATGATGGTTTGACCTTCGGCAAGAACGGCGGCCAGCATGATATTTTCGGTGGCGCCGTTGGATGGTCTATCGAGATAAATACGAGTACCGACCAGTTTCTGAGCCGAGGCGAAAACATAGCCATGGTCGATGCCCACTTCGGCACCGAGCAGTTTGAGACCGCGCTCATGCAGGTCGATGCGGCGTTCGCCGATGGCGCAGCCGCCCGGCAGGGAAACTTTGGCTTCGCGGCAGCGGGCGAGGAGGGGACCGAGAACCACGAAGGAAGCACGCAGTTGGCTGACTAACTCATAAGGAGCTTCTATTTCGGTGAGGTTGGTGGCATCGATTTTGACTTCATCGTTAGCCACTTCTACCTTGGCACCAAGGTGTCTTAAAACTTCGCCCATCATGTGCACATCGGTGAGATTGGGCACATTACGCAGAATGGTTACATCTTTAGCCAAAAGTGCTGCTGCCATCATTTTCAGAACAGCATTCTTGGCGCCGAAAACTTTTGTCTGTCCGTAGAGCGGTTTGCCACCACGGATGATTATGCGTTCTTCTGATTCGGTCTTAGCCGGGGGGTCTAGTCTTGTCGCTTGTGGTGGTGTCATTATTTGCCGCTTTTCTTTGAGAAGTGGTAAGCCAGTTATGATGGTGCGACGAAAGAATTTGAAAAATTAGGGGAATTTCGCCTCACTTCTTACTCTACAACGTAAAGGTAAACTCAATGTTAAGCATATTTTCTATTACCATTAATGGCGAATAAGATAGTTGCGGCAACCTGCCCCGGTTTTCGATTTTGGTATTGAAAACAGTTATAAAGTAGGATGTAAAAGTGCGGTAAACTCTTGTTGTCAAGCGAGTTCTAGTGAAGAAACTATACATAAATCGGCACTTTCAAAGAGTCTCTTTAAAAGAGCAGATCTTTCATCTTGGCAGCGTCTCTTTCGTCTTCTTGCTCACTGCCTCTCTTCTTTCTGGTTGTGTCATGTCTGAGGAGATGCGGCGCATTGAAGCGGTGAAGAAAGCGCAGCGCGAGCGAGATCTGGAAGGTTCAACCAATTTGACCGGCGAACAGATCTTTGTGCGCAGCTGCAATACCTGTCACCCAAATGGACGAGCCGGGCTTGGACCTACACTCGAGAGCCTGCCCAGCAAATTTCCGGAAGATGCGGCTCTGAAAGCTTTCATTCGCAAAGGCAAAGGTATGATGCCGCCGCAGAGTGCCGATCGCATCAATGATGTGGAGCTGGATAGTCTGATTGCTTATCTCAGACAGCTTGATTTTTCAAAGTAAGTCTCTCAAAGTAAATCTATTGAGTGATGAGCATTTCGAGCAGCCAAATTACAGCCCCTAGAAAGGCTAAGACCATGACTATGCGCGAGATCGGTGCCGGGCTGGAAAGATTGACTGCCTTAATGGGCGAATAGCGCATAAACACTTGTGAGATGCGATCGCGATCGGCTAGATAGATTGAAGGAATAATCAGCGGCCAGAGGCGCTTCTTCTTAAGATTTGGGTGGTAGAGAACGATAATTAGTTCGGGACTTAGATAAACCTTGGTAATTTGGTTCCAGTTTACTGACTTGCGCTGAGGCCAGTAAGGTCCTCGATATTTGATGCCGTAATGACTGAGTTGCAGGCTGGAAGGTGTGAGAAAGGGTCTCAGACCAATCAGGATTGCCAGTAGGGCAATGGAAAGGAAGAAGCCTTCCACGCTGTAAAAGAGTCGCTTGTCGTTGGAGAGATAAAGTGGAGTCCAGCAGTATTTTGCTAGGCCGAGATAGGCGGAAGCAAGCACCAAGCACATCAGTAATTCGCTCGGTTCCTTTGATTCGACGAAATTGTCTTGGGCTTCTGAGTCTATCGGATCGTCCTTAAGAGAACTTAGATCTTTAAGAGCGCTTTGCTCTCTTACTGCCGATAAGTCACTGCCTGTCTTTGTTTCAAGGTTTGGCTTCGTTTCAAGGTTTGGCTTCGTTTCAAGGTTTGGCTTCGTTTCGCTGTTTGCCGGCTCAGCTTGGGTGAGATCGACGCCGTCTGGAATGTCGGCGTATGGATCGATATCTTGAGCTTCTTTTTCTGGAACAGTCATAAAGATAGAGTACTTCAATTGAAGCACTCAAGCAAGAAGTTAGTCGTCTGGGAAAAGCTCGGAAATAGCCTGCTCTGCCTTTTCTTGTAGTTTGCGTTTCTCGTCCGGGCTGCCCGAAGCCAGTTCCCTCCAGTCGGCATTGAGGCTGTCGCCATATTGCGATGCCGCGACGGCCTTATAAAAGTCGGTATCGAAAGAACGGGTGCGCACTACCACCGGCATGGGCACGGCATAGCCGAGCACCAAGGCTTGTTGCTTAGGGTCCATTTGGGCGAGCACGGTGCGCAGAGTTTGCGAGCCTGATACGCCGGTGAAGACTGCATCAATGTCTTTGTCATCATTGAGCAGGGCTGTCACTCTAGTGCCTATTTGGCTGAGAATTTCGGGATCTATACCCGAGGGGCGTTGATCGACAATGAGCAGGGTGACGAAATATTTGCGCATTTCTCTGGCGATAATACCGAATATGGTTTGCCTGGCTACTTGAGGGGCGAGAAATTTATGGGCTTCCTCGATCACTATCATGAGCTTTCTGGGGGCGCGTACATTTTCGGGATCGCAGATATGACGTTCCGATTGTCTGACATAATCGGCGTGTATTCTTCTGGTGATGATATTTGTGGCAAGCATGTAAGAGAGCAGATTATTCTGTCTGCCAAATTCTAGAACCACATTTTTGCCGGCTTTGATTTGAGACAATATCTCTTCGATATAGTTGTGTGAAACCCGTGGTCTCAAATAGGGCGTCTTTTGCACGACTGTATTCAGGCGTCTCTGCAGGGTTTTGAGGGCGGTGGGATGGCCCTTGAAGCTGACTGTGAATTCTTCGATTTCTTCGCCCGTCATGTCGAGCAGGGCGCTGATCCAGTCTTGTCCTAGTCTTTCTCTGGCAATATAGGCGTTTTCCAGGGTCGCTTCAGAGAGGGCTAGTTCGTTTTTTAGGAGGTCGAGATCTTCAATTTCGATCTGGTTATAGCCTATGTACAGCTCTCGGGCATCGGGAATGCCTCTCGCTTTCGATGATTCGGCGTCCAGAGAAAAGACCACCACATTGGCGCCGAAGAGCTGCTTTAGTCCCTTGACTCTGGGCGCGCTCTTATTTTCAGACATGGCTTGCCAGCCGTATTCGTTGTGCATGTCGAAAATAAGCACCGAAGCCAGGTCTTTGGCGATCACTCCCGAAAGAAGAATGCGGTTGAGAAAGGACTTGCCTGTGCCTGATTTACCAAAGATACCGTTGGATCTCTCGATAAAGCGATTGAGATTGATACAGACCGGCACGTCCATATTGAGTGGTTGCCCGATATTAAAGAAGGCTTGTCCAGGCTCATTCTCGTCTCCGAAGACGAGGGCGAAATCTTGGGCGTCTGCTTCATAGACCGGCGAAAAATGGCTTGGTATTGTCTTGACCGGGCGCAGTTCTCGCTCTTCTTGGTCTTTGGTGAGCATCAACATCGGTTGCAGCTTGACCGTGCCGAAGGTAGTGGTGCCGGACAGCACCGACATCAAAAAGGCATCGTTAGCCGGTGGATTGAGCATGACCGAGGCGTTGGAACTGGAGAGGCTGACGTCGGTGAGCATACTAAAGAAGCGATTGTTTTCGCCTTCGATAACAACAAAGCGTCCGACACGCAGATTTTCTACGCTTTGTTTGCCGTCCAATCTCATTTCCAGCCCAGCCGAAAGTGAGCCCTGGGTGATCATGCCGAGGGGCCTATTAGGCTTGGCTTCTTTATAGGAAGGCATGGCTTAAGTGAGATGAAAGCCTAGAGCTAGGGCGAAAGTATCGATTGCCTTTTGTCTTTCTGCTTGCCCGTATTCTTCTCTTTTGACCACATCGCTCTCGTCTTCGCCGCGATATTCGGTAAGGGTATAAACATAGGGTTCATGCAGGCTGCGTTCCAGTCTGTAGAGGTTTCCGTTGGTGCCGTGGGCGCCTATCAGTCCCCAGACTCCGTCTAGAGCCTTGACTATGTCTTGCACTGTATGGGGCCACTGGGCTCTTTGAGTGAGCATTGTTTTAACCTCATGTAAGAAAGAGAAATGCAGGACGCATTTCTCTTTCTTTTGAAAATTGTCCGGGGAGGGACTTGAACCCTCACGGTTGCCCACACGCCCCTCAAACGTGCGCGTCTACCAATTCCGCCACCCGGACAGATTGCTAACGCATAGTTTATGCATGTTTGCAGTGAGACTGTCAACTTGGCCCTTGCTTCCTCTTCATCTTTGAAATCGCTTCAAAAAAACTACTTGGTCTGGAAAATGCCGCAGTATAAGCTTTTGGGGGCTTGGTCTCTTTTGTTGAAATATATGAAAGTGCCTGAAGCCACAACCTGACCAGCTTTCGTCGAAAGAATTTAACTGGGGGTTGTGTAAAGTGGGCGCTAACTGGGCATATTTATCGTGATCCAATTCAGGGAAGTCTTTCTTAATGATTGAAATGTTTGTCTTTGGAATCGCTCAAGATCAGAATACGCGTATGCCGATTCTGGTTCTTTACGACAGCACCAAAAGACGGGCTCTACCTATTTGGATCGGTGAGTCGGAGGCTCTGGCTATCAGTCGAGCCCTTGGAAAGCATAAACCCAGCCGCCCTATGACCCATGATTTGCTGCTCAATACCATTGTTTCGCTTGGCTATAAAGTCGACCGCATCGAAATCAATGAACTCTCTTCTGATACTTATTTCGCCACTATCTTTATCAAAAGTGTCGATGGCAAGCGGGGAGAAACTAAGGCTATCGATTCCAGACCTTCCGATGCCATCGCCCTGGCATTGCGGGCGCGCGCTCCCATAATGGTTTCAGCCCAAGTGGTGGCTGACGGGACAGTGGCCGCCGATCACGAAAGAGATAAAGAAGAAGCAAAAGAGTTCAAGCGTTTTGTGGAAGGGCTCAAGGCTTCCGACTTTAAGGGCAGCTCTGACTAGTCTTGAGGCTCTTTTTGACTTGGCTGGCTATCTGGCTTGCTTGCCTGTTTGAGGCGGTGTTTGCGCATAGAATAAGCCAGACTGTGTTCTTCAAAAATTTTCAATTTGCCCTGGCTGTCTTTCTTGAGTAACCAATGTACTTTCAACGCTGAATGGTCATGCTTGGCAAGAAAGCTTACTGAAACAACCACTTCGTCCTTTAGACCTTTGTCTTCCATTATTTGATGGCGTTCGGTCTTAATGACCGGAGTTTCCATCGTCGTTTTGCTGTTTAATTCGCGCACATGGGGGTCTTTCAGTGAGCGTTTGATCTCTTGAGCGTACTCGCTTTTCGAAAACTTCTCTTGGGTCTGTCCGCCGCCGGTGCGGTCTAGGGCGGCATAAATGACGGCGTCGTCGCTGTAGAGGTCGACCAAGGCGGGGTCTGAGTCATGGTCGAGGGCTTTGTACTGCTCAAAGAGAGCTTTGGCTTCCTTAATCAACAAATGTCCTGATTCTTCAGCAGCCAAAGAAGAGGAAGCAAAAGCCAGAAGCAAGCCCGGCAAGAGGGTAAGTATCAGACCCAATCTTAGTTTCATTTCTATCCCCTTGCTAATTTTTCTTCTTGAGAGCCTTTTCTAGGGCTGTTTCAAGTGTGGCGATCTTCGCTTCCAGCAGTTTGACTGTATCACCTTGAATCTCGACCTGCAGTTTGGCGTCCTGGGCTTTCCATTCCAATTGTTTCTGCTCTGATTTTTCCTCTCTGCGCCGCAGTCTTTGCAGGCAGAATGCTGTGGCGCCGCCCAAGACAAATAACTTGACCACTATCAAAGCAAGAGAGACCGTGAACTTTTGGCCGACAAAGCTGCATTCGATGCTTTGTGTGTTGATTGCGGCAAAATAAAGGGTGCCGAGAATGCAAATGGCCGATATCAGTATATAGATTAGTTTGTGACTCATTATTTTTCTTGCAGTCTTAAAAGTAGATTCTGAAAATCTGCAGGTAGATTCGCTTCAAATTCTAACAGCTTGCCATCAACCGGGTGGGTGAAGCGCAATTTATGGGCGTGTAGGGCGTGACCTAGTAGTCCAAGTTTTTTGCGAGCGCTCTGGCTGCCGCTAGTCTTATGGTTATAGACCAGATCGCCCACCACCGGCAGACCTAAATAAGACATATGCACCCTAATTTGATGGGTCCTACCGGTTTCGAGGGCAAGGGCAGCCAGGGCGAAATTAGAATAGGTCTCTAGAATAGTGAAGTGGGTGACGGCGCGTTTGCCCTCGCCTTTACTTAGATCTGTAAATACTGTCATTTCTTTGCGTCTGACCGGGTGGCGACCAATCGCTAGATCTATGGTGCCCTCTCTTTCTTTGGGCTTGCCTTCCAAAAGAGCTAAATAGTTGCGCCCGGCTGTTTTGGCTTTCAGTTGTTCCGCCAGGCTGTTGTGGGCCAGATCGGTCTTGGCCACCATGATCAAGCCGCTTGTATCTTTGTCGAGGCGGTGTACTATGCCCGGTCTTATTACTCCGCCAATGGACGATAGTCTTTCGCCGGCATGGTACATAACGGCATTGACCAGGGTGCCGCTATAAATGCCGGCGCCGGGATGAGTGACCATGCCCGCTGGTTTATTAATCACCAGTAAGTGCTCGTCTTCGTAGATAATATCGAGGGGAATATTTTCTGCCACTACATCAAGTGGCACTGCTTCTGGTACTACCAGAGCCACTATATCGCCGGCTCTAGGTTTGGCTCCCGCTCTAGCCGGCTTGCCGTTTAGTTCCACCATGCCGTCTTCGATAAGCTTTTGCAATCTGGCCCGGGAAAAATCGGGGACCAGTTTGCAGAGACATTGGTCTAGCCTGGGCTTGCCGCCTAGCTCGCTGAGTAAGTCGGCCTCGATGCAAAAAAGCTCTTTGTCCTCTGTCATTTCTTTTCGCTTCTGCTTAGCGAGCGCCAAATTATCAGGGCTATGCCCAGATCGATCAAAACATCGGCTAGGTTGAAGATAGGAAATTTGAAGAAGGCAAATTCGAGAAAGTCGGTCACCTCTCCGCGGCAGAGTCGGTCGCAAATATTGCCCAAGCCGGCGCCGATGGTTAGACCGAGCCCGAGCAGGTGCAGGCGGTCGGGATTTTCCGAGCGGCAGATCTTTATCGCCCAAATGAGCAGCAAAAGAGTGGCTGTGGCAGCCAAAATAAGCACCAGGGGACTGCCGGTGCCCATCGAAAAGGCGGCTCCGGTATTGGTGGTGAGAAAGAGATTGAGAAGCGGGGGCAGAAATTGGGTTCTACAGTGGCTCTCTAGGTGGGTGAGCGCCAAGTATTTGCTGCTTTGATCGGCTGCAAAGGCAAAAAGAGAAGCCCCTGCCAAAACCACAGCAGGCATTATAAAGGAAGGCAAACTCGATTCTTTTTGCTTCTCTTGCACTCGGGCATTTGTCACTCTTGGGCTTTAACTACGGTCTTTTCGCCTTCGCCGATGACGCTTTCCGGCTTGTGCTCGGGGATGACATTTAGTCTGCGTGTGAAGACCGAAAGTCCCAGCACTTTATCCCGGGCGGGATTGGTGAGCAAGACGCGGGCTGTGAGCAGTTCATTGCAGTTTTCGGCATTGGCATTCATAACCCGCTCTAATGTGCCTGTGCCTTCGAAGGGGCGAGGGGTCTCTTGCGGTTTGCCTTGGGGATATTTAAGCGGTTGGTTGGCTATAGAGCCAATGGCATGCAAGCCGGGCGGCAGGCTGACATCTATCTTGGCTGCGAACTGTTTGCCTGAGCGAATCTGTTCGGGGGCGACAAAGCTTGCTTTCAGCTGTTTAGCCAAACCAAAGCTTACTTTTACTTTCTCAAAATCAATGCGGTCACCGATTATCTTCCAGCTGCCGCCGATTTTCTTGAGATAAAGACGTCCTTCTGAAACCGACTGTAGTTCGCCTTTTGAATTGATGGAAGGATATTCGGTGGCGGTGGTGCCGAAAGCGATATCGGAAGTGTCCACCACGGCATAAGCGCCTTCCACTCGCACACTCTTAATTGTCGAGTTGATTTTGGCGTCGGGATAGGTCTTCCAAAACTCGCTGGTCAAGCCTTTGACCGTGCCTTTGTCTATGCCGTCGTTATTGATATAGTCATCGGCATAATTGCCCATGACTGCCTCTAGCTCATGGCGATTCCAGGAGCTTTCCAGGCTGGCCAGGAAGTCTTCCACTTCTTTCTTGTCTTGGTTGGAGGGCTTGTCTCCATCAGTGGTGAAGTCGCCGGTAGGTGCGGCTTCGACTGGTGTCTGCGCCAATTTTGTAGAGGCGAAAGCACTGCTGACATTACTGGTAAAAAACAGGCTTAGAGCTAGGCTCAGAGCTAGAACTGGAGCCGCGAGCGGCGAAGATGATATCGAATGTGGTGTCACTGTCTTGCTTTTCTTCTCAATTACGGGTTCAGCCCTATATTATACAGCGGCACCCCTTTCGGGGCGCCGCTCTTTTCTCATCTGCTTGGAGCTTTATACAGCCACCAAGAGTTTATTCATCAGGTCGATGTTTTCTTTGATTGAATCAGCCGATTTCTTCAGTGATTCGGCTTCTTCTTTCTCAAGCTTCAGTTCGACTATGCGCTTGACACCTTCTCTTCCGAGAACGGTGGGTAGACCGATATAGACATCTTTCAGTCCATATTCGCCGTCGGCTAGAACTGCGCAGGGCAAGAGTCTGTTCTGATCTTTCAAGATTGCTTCCACCATCTGCACCACCGAGGAGCCGGGGGCGTAGTAGGCGCTGCCGGTCTTGAGCAGGCTGACAATCTCGGCGCCGCCGTTCTGGGTGCGCTTGACCATCTCATCGATTTTTTCCTGGCTGAGGAAGTTGGCTATTGGAACGCCATTGACTGTGGCGCAGCGGGTGAGGGGGACCATCAGGTCGCCGTGTCCGCCCAGAACCATGGCTCTTACATCTTGTACCGAGAAACCGGTTTCCATGGCGATGAAAGCCTGGAAGCGAGCGGAGTCGAGGACTCCGGCCATGCCGATGACGCGGGAAGCGGGCAGCTTGGTGGTTTTCCAGGTGAGATAGGTCATGACGTCAAGCGGATTGGTGACGACGATGAAGATAGCGTCCGGAGAGTACTTAATTGTTTCTTTGGCCACTTGCTGGACGATATTGGCATTGGTCTTGAGCAGATCGTCTCTGGACATGCCGGGCTTTCTGGCGATGCCGGCGGTGATGACGACGATATCCGAACCCTTGGTGGCGGCATAGTCGTTGGCGCCGACCATCTTGCGGTCGAAGCCGTGCACGGCGGCAGCCTGCATCATGTCAAGCGATTTGCCCTGGGGCATACCTTCAACTACGTCGACCAGGCAGACATCACAAACGTCTTTGTCGGCCAGGTATTGAGCGACGGTGGCGCCCACAAATCCTGATCCTACTACGGTAACTTTGCTCACAGAACATACCTCCTGAGGCTGCTTCTCATCAAGCTAATAAACAAGCTAACAAATGACCTGAGGGTAGCATGAAATCAGGCGCATGCCCGTGAGCTTAAGCTAGCCTTCATAACAGCTCGATGGAAAATCGAAATATGATGTATAAAGGAAGGTAGACCAAGGAGGAGCTTCAGTGAGATTAACTAAAAAGCAAATCGCACTCACTCTTATCGGGGTCAGCTTTTCGTCCCCTTGGCTTGTCCCTGCTTTAGCGGCCGACGCTGGTCAAAAAGATGCAACCGAGCTGCAGCTGAAGCCGTCTGTTCCCAAGCTTGATACAGACTCGGCCGGTGAATTGTCGGTTCTGAAGGGTGGCGTGGAACACCGCATACATAAAAAGCCCCCGGAAGCGGCGGTCAAGAAAACCAAGAAGAACGACCTCTCGGGTAATGCCGGCAATGACGCTTTGCAGGCATCGCTCAGGGCTAGGCAAGAGGCGGAGCGCCTCATGCGCCAGCGCGCTACTATTGATTCAGAAGATCGCCCCCAGACCTTTCAATACAAAATCGACCGATCTATCGGCATCATTGGTGTCAAGTTCCTCAAAGTGGCAGAGAAACCGCCGGTGATCAACAGAGTTTTTCCGGGCACTCCTGCCTGGAATTCAGGTTTGCAAGTAGATGATGTGATTGTTGCTGTGGACGGTGTGCCCACCTATGGCTTGACCAAAGATGAGTGCTATGACTTGATTGTCGGCACCCCCAATACACCTGTGACCATATCAATCAGACGGCATGGTGATTTCATGGCCAAGAGCATGCACCGCATGGATTTTAACGATATTCCCGATCCGGCTGTCAGGCGCGACTATCTCCGCAGCCTCTAATCTATATGTTAAAATCAGGCAATGAAACTATGTTTTGATGCCACCAGATTTGGTTGCGGTTTAGATGGGGCGGTGGAGTTGGCTTCGCATCGAGGCATCAACTCTATCGAATATTCTTTTGCTCCTTTTGCTCCGGCTGGACGTTCTTCAGGCAAGGGCGGCGCTTCTAAAAAAGCTGCAAAGGGGGAGGAAGAAGAACGGCTCTATTTGGAGCAAGTCAAGGGCGTTGCCCAGTCTTCCGGCGTGGATTTCGCCATTATCAATCTTGATTATGCTTTCGACGTCAACGATAAGAAAGCGCATAAGCTCTTTCAGGCTATGCTCGGCAAGCTCTCGCAGGTGGCGACCGCCCTTGCTTGTCCTCGCCTTGGTGTTTCTTTGTTGCCCACGCCGGATTTCGTCTCTGCTTTCACAGCCTTTTATCAAGGTCTAAAGGACGACCCAGCAATAGAGCAAGAGCTTGTACTACGGCTGATTACACCAGCGCCTCTGCGTGGCCTCAGTCTTGCCAAGTGGCGACATCTGGAGCCACAGGAATGGCGGGATTTGTTGGCTGCCTGCCCCGGCCTTTCTTTGGCCTATTGCCCTGCCGATGCCCTTTGGCTTGGTCTTGATTATCTGCAAAATATGAGCAGCTTCGCGCAGGCGATATCGCATGTGGTGGCGTGTGATTTAGAGATCAATCGCAGCATGCTTAACGACAGCGGGCTCTTTGGACCGCTTTGGTGGCGCTACCGTCTCGCCGGCAAAGGACAAGTAGACTTCAAGCAGGTAATTGAATTGCTCAAGCTGCACGATTTTCAAGGGGCCTTTTCAATGCACTTCGAAGATGAGTTCTTGAGCAGCGAAGACAGTCTGCAGCATCTAGAAGCGCTTGATGAAAGTGTCAAATATTTCTCGCCCTTGCTCAAGTATTAGTACGAGGTGAGCGTGTCTAAAGCACTCAGTCTATATCTGCATACCCACTGGGACCGTGAATGGTACTGGAATTTCAATGCTTATCGCATGGCTCTCGTGCCCCTGGTGGAGGAGATCTTGCAAGGTCTTGAGGAAGGGCGTTTTCAGCACTTTATGCTGGATGGACAAACTTCGCTTTTGCAAGATGTATTTGCTGTTAAGCCTGAATTAGAGCGTCACATCGCCGAGCTGACCGCCCAAAAGAAACTCTCTTTGGGTCCTTGGTATGTGCTTGCCGATCAATTGCTTGTCGGCGGTGAGAGTCTGGTGCGCAATCTCGGTCTCGGGCTAAGGCAGTCTAAGGCCTTGGGTGCCAGTCTCAAAGTCGGCTATATGCCTGATACATTTGGGCATAGCGCCGACTTACCGACTATTTTGCAAGGTTTTGGTATCGATAGCGCCGTGGTTTGGCGCGGCGTGCCTGGTCTTTCCAGCCCCTATTTTTTATGGGAAAGCCCGGCCGGTGCCAAGGTCAGAACTTTTCATCTGCGTCGCGGTTACTACCAGACTGCATTTAGCGAAGATCTAAGCGTTGAGAAGTTGCTTGCTTTTCTCTCTACTTTTCTTTCTCAGGCGGTGGAAGATAATAACTTAGATATTCACGGTCTTGTGCCGGTCGGTGGTGATCATATGGGGCCGCCGCCGGGAGCCTTTTCAGCTTTGCTTGAGAGGTTGTCTGGATTTGACTATCAGGGTGAAGCAGTCAAAGTAAAAGAAGAGAGTCTCGCTGCTTTTCTTGATCGAATCAGCGCTGCTGCACCCGATATTATGCCGACCGTGCTCGGTGAACTGCGCGACAACAGAAAAGCCTTTGAGCACGAACGAGCTTATATGCTTGATGGGGTATTGTCGACGCGGCTTTATCTAAAGCGGGCTAATCGTCTTTCCGAACACCGCTTGTTTGCCTTGGTTGAGCCCTTTCTCAGCGCTGTCAGTATTTTGCAGCCCGGCTTTAAATATCCTTTTGCCGAGCTGACTAATCTTTGGCAGACTTTGCTTTTGAATCACCCCCATGACAGTATTTGCGGTTGCAGTGCCGATTCGGTGCATCAAGAGATGCTCATTCGCGACCGCTCACTGCATGCCGGTCTTGATACGCTGGAGAGGCGGGCTCTTGAAGCTTTGCAAGGGCCGGCTCTAGAGAACCTAAAGCAGAAGGCTCAGTCCAAGCCTAAAGCTAAATACGGGCTAACCGAGCCCCTCACCTTGAAGCCTAGTGCCGGGACGCCGTCCCTCTATACATTTTGCACTTCTCTTGGTGCTGCTGCTTCTCTGCCTCGTCCGGTGCCGGTGAAGTTTGCTCTGGCTAAGACCGATTTGCCTTTGGTAGAGAAGTTCGGTCAGGTCGTTGCCGTGCAAGAGAAGCATGAAGCCTTCGCCGAAGTAGGCGGTGTGCCAGATTGGCAGGATGTTTGTTTGGTCGAGGCTTGGGCCTATGCCGGTTGTTCGGCGCCATTGGCTTTCAGTCCTTTGAGTTTGTCGGCTGGTGAGAATTGGCCCTCTAGCTCTGAACAGGCAATGCTGCAGGAACAGCAAGAAAAGTATGAAGGAGGCTTGCTTCTCTCAAACAAGTATCTAGAGGTTTATGTCGGTAAAGAAGTCGGCAATCCAATCTATGTTGGAGTGCGGGACGGGAAGACGACTCAATTTAGAAAAGTCGGACACTATATATATGACCGCGGCGATGGCGGTGATACTTATAATTTCGATCCAGTTTATAGCGAAGGCAAAGGACAGAAGCCGCTCAAGGCAACCTTGAAGTCGGTGCAGGTGGGCAGCCGTGGGCCTCTGCTTGCTTCTCTCTTGCTGGAGTATGAGGTCGAACTGCCTGAAGGTCTTGAAGTTGTAGGTGAGTGGCCGGTAGATAAGGCTCCCTCTGTTCCTAAGTTTAAGCGCAGCGCCAAAACTCTCAAGCATATATTCCATTGCCAAGTCAGTCTTAAAGCCGGCTTGCCTATGGTTTATTTTCAGACTTCCTTTTCTAATCAAAGCAAGAACCACCGCCTAGAAGTAGTCTTTGACAGCCTCGGCTGCGAGGGCACGGTTTCAGAGAATCATTTTAGTCTTATTGGTCGGCCGGAGCCATTTGCCGAGCAGGTCGACTTCCATCAGTTGGAGAGCCGGGCTGCGGCACTCGGCGCCATTGCTACCGGCCACGAAGCACCATTGAGTCGAAAACCCTGTCAGCGCTTCTTCTTTACCGATGATGCCGTCTACTTCAATAAGGGCTTGCCCGAATACGGGCTCTATAAAGGTCTGGTCTCTTACACGATTTTGCGGGCAGTAGGCAAACTTTCCTCAAGGCGCTTGCTCACCAGGGGTGGTGGCGCAGGTCCAGACTTGGATACACCGGAAGCTAATTGTCTCGGCGAACAGATTGTCGAATACGGCTATGCTCCCTTTGCTGCTCTCGACAAGGCTTTTGCCGAAACAATCGAGGCTAAGTCAGCCGGTATCAATAGCAAGGCCGCCCTTGCCTACGCTGCCTGCGAACTTTATGAAGGGCGTGACTTTGTCTTGGATGTTTCTTCAGATTCTCTGGCCAAGTCTCTAGCTGCTTCTGCCGAGCGGTCGCTTCTTAAGATGGATGATGCTCGCCTCAGTCTGGTGTCTATGCATCAAGACATAGAAGAAAGTGGAGAGTCGGTCTTGATTTTGCGGGTGCTCAATGTGACCGGTGAAGCATTTAAGACTGATTTGACTGTAAATTTCGACTGCGGCCCTGTATACAGTTGCCGTCTTGACCTCAAAGAAGAAAAGCTCTTGCCGCCCTTTGCCAAAGAAAAGGACAAAGCCGGGCAGACTTTTTCGGTCGGTTTTGAGCGCTTTCAGCTTCTCACCCTTAAAATAAAATTGAAGAATTAGAATAGACCTCAGGAGGATAGTGCGTTGTCTTTATCTCGACCTAGACCTACAGCAGTAAGCCGCTTTTACTTGGGTCTTTTCTCTTTGACAGCCGCTCTTTTGCTCGCCACCGATGTGCCGTCCTGGTCTAAATCTACGCCTTATCCTGATTCACATTTGCCTTTGGAATTGCAAGGACAGCTAGTGAAAGCGGTCAAGGGCTTTAAGCAGAAGAAGTTTGCCCAGGCCACCGCCGATGTTGAAGCTGTGGCGGCTGGGGCGCAAGATACTGATTCTTTACTCTTTATCGTTTCCACCCTAGACGGCTTTGGGGCGCCATCGGTTAAGGCAAAGCGCGCCTGTTTAGAGAAAGCGCTTTCTTTGGCGAAGACCTCGGATGAACTGCTCAATATTGCTTTGAAGGCTCGCCAAGCTGAATGTTTTGATCTTTCCAAAGCAGCCCTAGATAGTCTGGTGGCTGCTGCCACCACATTCGAGGACCTGATTGATTTGGCTCACAAAGCCCATCAGGCTTCCCAGCATGAAATCGCCCAGACTGCCATCAAGAAGGCTTATACACTGGTTAATAATGTACCCGACGTTTTTACTTTTGCAAAAGAGTCTATGAATGTCGGTTTAGAAGCAATGGCTCGTACAGCTCTGAAAGATCTTGTCGAAGATCAGGCTTCTACATCTGAGCTGATGACTTTGATGCCCAAGATTGGCGCTTTCAATATGATTGATGTAACCAGGTTGGCCCTCAAGCGCGGGCTTGAGAAAAGCAAGACTGTAGATGATTATTTGGCTGTATATAACCAAGCTAAACGGTTTGAGCAGGAAGACATCGTCAAGGTCGCCGCCTATCGGGGTAAGAAGCTCACTTTGATCAATAAAATCAAAGACGAAAAAGAAGGACCGATGCGGGCCCGAGAGCGGGAGCTGGAAGAAAAAGAACGCAAGGCCAAGGAAGAGATGATGCGTTCTAGCGGTCAGATACCGAGCGGATTCTAGCTTTGAGCCAGACTGAGAACAATTCATCAGAAGCAAAATGGTTGCCCAATGTCGGTGACTTGCTTTTTGTCGGGGTGGTGCATCTCTTGCTATTTATGCGCCCTAACTATTTGTTTTCCGATGGTTCTACCGGTTGGCATATAGTTTCGGGCTTGCACATACTAAAGACCGGGTTAATTCCTCATAGTGACATCATGTCCTACACCTTTGCCGGCAAACCATGGGTGGCTTATGAATGGCTTTCAGACTATTTTATGGCTTGTCTGGTCAAGGTAGGTGGCTTGCCTCTCTTGGCGGCTGTCTGGGCTATTTCTTTGGCTTCCTTGGTTTTATTGCTTTATCAGCGCATGCGCTCTTATGGCTGCCATTTTGCAGCGGCGATGTTCTTTTCCATTATTGGTTTGATTGCTTCGGCCAGTCATTGGCTTGTGCGTCCTCATTTATTTACATTTTTTGGAGTCTTTTTCTTTTATACCAAGTTGGAGGATTTTTACAGAGGCAAGTTGAGCGGCCGTGCTCTCTTTCTCTGGCTTCTGCCCTGTATGGTCATCTGGGTCAATACGCATCCGGCTTTTCTTTTGGCGTATGCCATTAGTGGTCTCTATCTGCTTGTCACCGCCTGTGGTGCTGCCTGCGGGCGCCGCAGCAGCGGTCGCCCAGTGCTTGTCTTGGCGACGCTTCTTTTGGCGCTCATCCTCGTCAGTTTTATCAATCCATATGGCGTTACTCTTTATCACTATATTGCCGACTATTTGAAAGGCACGGCTATTTTAGCCGTTACCGACGAATTCAAAATTCCTGACTTTAAGCATAGTATTCATGCCGTTTTTCTTGAAATATTGTTTGCTTCTCTCTTGGTAGGCGCTTATTTGCGCGGGCGCTTAACAGCGACAAGCACAGCCATGCTTTTGGCCTTTGGTCATCTGGCGCTCAATGCCGTGCGCAATATCTCGCTCTTTGCCATTGTCGCCTTGCCTGCACTAGGTTCTTTGTACGGCAGCGCTCTTTTTTCGCCTGCTCAAGATAGTTGGCTGGGACGGCTTTATGAGCGAGTGCGCTTAGCCACCGCCGCATTCAACAAGCAAGAAGCTTTATCTAAGTATCACATTTTGCCCCTGGTCTATAGTTTGATTATCATAGCCGGTGCAGTCTTTGGTGGATTTGTGAAGAGCGACTTCGATGCCGAGGTACAACCCACCGCGACCCTGAAATATATAAGCGAACACAAGCTTTCACGTGGTAAGGGCTTTAACCTCGACAACTGGGGCGGTTTGCTGCGTTACAAGCTTGATCAACCGGTCTTTATCGATGACCGGGCTGATTTTTATGGAGCTGACTTTTACAATCGCTATGGTTTAATCTGTGAAACCCGAAGCGGCTGGAGACCGGTATTTGACCAGTATAATTTCGACTGGGTGCTCTTTCCCAAAGACAGTGCCCTCATTCAAGAGCTAAAGAAAGATCCCTCCTGGCGTGAGGCTTGTCAGGATCAGGCGGCGATATTGCTTGTAAGAAATTACTTTCAATAACTTTCATTCAATAACTTTTCAGGCTGGCATCATTTTGTAATCTCAGGCAGAATATTCATTTGTCAGCCATTTAGCGGTTGTGTTATCATGCATATATTCAAATCTTTGAATATATTGGCATGTTAATCTTGTTGCTTGATTGACTGCTGAGCAGTACTTTGGTTGGGTTAGCTAAGGTATCTGTCATTCTGAAGAAAAGCCCCTAGAGGGCGGGAGAATCGATGAAAAAACTGATAACCGGTCTGCATCACTTTCAGTCTCATGTCTTTCAGACCCAGAAAGAGCTGTTTGAGCGTCTTTCGCAGGGGCAGTCGCCGGATGCGCTTTTTATCACCTGCTCCGATTCTCGTATCAATCCAAACTTGATCACCAATACTCAGCCCGGTGATCTCTTCATCTTGCGTAATGCCGGTAATATTGTCCCTCCCCATGGTGCTGCCAACGGCGGCGAAGGCGGCACTATCGAGTTTGCCGTCAGTGCCTTAGGTGTGAAAGATATCATTGTCTGTGGACACAATCTTTGCGGGGCAATGAAGGGTTTGCTCAAGCCCGAGTCGCTCAAAGAACTGCCGGTGGTCAAAGCTTGGCTTTCTCATGCTGATGCCACCAGAAGAATTGTGCTGGAGAACTATAACCTGGAAGAATTAGACGAAGAAGAACTATTGAGTATCGCTGTGCAAGAGAATGTGCTTGTCCAGATTGAAAATCTCAAAACACATCCTTCTGTTGCAGCCGCTCTTTCGAGGGGTCAACTGACTTTGCATGGCTGGGCTTATAAGATTCAGACCGGTGAGGTCTTTACCTATAACTCCAAGGAAGGTCAATTTTTGCCCCTCACCGAGGTCTCATATATCAAAGAGAAGAGACGGCCGAGGCTGCAGGCCGGAATCTCAATCTAAGCCAGGCGATTTTTCTAAAGTCGAAAGCGACCTTAGGCTGGTTGCCTATCAGGTGGGTGAGGCCTCGGAGAGGGCGGCACTCAAGCTGTCGAAGGGCGTGAACTCACTTAGTTTATAGAGTGTCTTGAAGCGCTGTAACTCATCGCTGGTGCCTACGGCATAGACTTCATCGCCATTATTGAATACAAAGTCGGATGATGGAAAAGTATGGGTCTTGCCGCCGCTGCGCACGGCTGTAATGGTCACACCGGTATTGCCTCTAATATTAAGCTCTTTTGCCGATTTACCAGAGAGCATACCAGAGTCATTGATTAGCCAGCCGCCGGTTTGTTCTTCCTCTAGCACCATATATAGAGGCAAAATGCGTTCGGTTTTCATGGTTTTGGCAAAGTCGGGATGCGGATGCGGATAACGCATGGCTCGCACCTTATCGAGGGCGGCTTCGATTTCAGAGGGGGGACGGTTGCGGCTGAACAGAGCCAGTCTGGTTATTTCAATAGAAGCTTCGAATTCGGGTTGCACCACGGCGCTTACTCCGGCATCGGTAAAAGCGGCAATATCAGAGGGGCTATGGGCGCGAGCGATGATTTTTACATCTTCATTGCGCTTGCGCACAAATTTGGTTATGGCCGTTATCGCCGAAGGGTCGGGCATGGTTAAAACCAGGCAGGCTGCGTCTTTTAAATTGGCTTTGGTCATGAGCATATTGCTTGTCGCATCGCCCCAAATATGAGGCACTCCGCGCATAGCCAAGTCTTCAACTATGGCGGCATTAAGTTCAATAACCAAATAGGGTATGCCGTAAGAAGTAAGCACTGTACCGAGATTGCGTCCTGTGCGTCCAAAGCCGCAAATAATCACATGGTCTTTCAGCCGACTGGCTAGAGAAGTGGCATCCTTTTCTTCTTGCTGACCTTTCGGCTGCTTTTGATTGCGATTTTGAAAGAGATAAATTAGCCGAGGAGAAAGGGCATAAATAGCCGGGCTAGCCATGAGAGAGACTACTGCTCCGGCAAAGAAAAGGTTATACATATCATCACCCACCAGGCCGAGGTCGCGCCCCATGGTGAGCAGAACAAAAGAGAATTCTCCTATTTGAGCCAAGCCTGCCCCAACCAAGATGGCGCTTCTGGTATTGCTCGTGGTGCAAAGCGCTGCCAGGGCGCCGACCAGAGTTTTACCCACCACCAAGAGCACAACAAAGAGCAAGACCTCAAGGCTGTGAGCAAAGATAAAGGCGGGGGTGAGGAGCATGCCTACTGAGACAAAAAAGACAACCGAGAAAAGGTCTTTCAAAGGTTGCACGTCGTGCAGAGCTTGGTGGGCCCAGATTGATTCGCTCACCATGATGCCGGCTAAGAAGGCACCCAAGGCGATAGACAAGCCCATACTGTGCGAGAGCAGGGCAATGCCCAGGCAAAGTCCAAGTAGGGTGAGCAGGAAGAGTTCTCTGGAATTTGAACGGGCTGCTTGGGCCAGTACGACCGGCAATATTCTGACAGCGCCGAAGACAACGATAAGAATAAAGGCAATTGCTTTACCGGCCGAAAGAAGTAGGTCGTTAAGCGAAGTGGTACCTTCGCTAGCCATAAGAGGCAAGAACGGAATAATCAAGACCAAGGAAAGGTCTTGCAGAATGGCAATGGAAAGCAAAATGCGGCCGTGTACTGAGTCGGTTTCGCCTCGGTCGTAGAGGATTTTAGAAATAATCACCGAAGATGAAAGGGCGCAGACACAGCCAAAAAGAAAGGCTGTGCCGCTATGTTTGGCCAAGCCTAAAGCCAGTGCCAGCCCCCCGGCTAGAAGCGCTGTCAAGACAATTTGCAGGGTGCCTGTGGCAAGCAATTTGCCCGCTTTGGATGCCAGTTGCTTGAGGGAGAGATCGACCCCCAGGGCAAAGAGCAGCATGGCTACACCAAATTCAGCCAGAACATTAATCTGACCGGCATCGGAAATTAATTTGAAACCGTGGGGACCGAGGGCTATGCCGGCAAGCATATAGCCGGCAAGGGGCGGTAATTTGAGCTTGAGGCAGATATAGCCCGAGAATAGGGCTGAAAGCCAGATGAAACAAAGATCTTTTAGCAGGTGCAGGTCATGCATGTGCTCTCTCCTTCTTATTTAAGTAAAAGCAGGGTTCGCTTCCTTAAATGAGAATCGACCTGAAAACAAGCCATATGGGCTTCCCTCCAGGCTTGATAAGCTTGGGTGCTGACCTTGGCCAAAACTCTTCTGTGGCACTGACATAAATTTGGCTGCCTAGAGGCCAGGTTGTCCAATCTTTAACGACCCCGGCAGCTTTTTTGCCAAGGGGAAGAGTAAAGGCCGACTGCACACAATCAGGACAATAAGTGACTACTTTGACAACTTCGTTTGGTTGAAAGGCACCTTGCAGTTGTTTGTTCGAAGGGTTGGCTGACCCTAAAAAATCAGACCCAGTGTCCATCAGCAGGCAGAGGCTGAGCACTACACTGAGCACTACACCGGGCACTATTAAAATCGGCGCTGTGGCCGCCCGAGACTTTGCCAGTCGACCGACGCACTGGCAAAATAGCATAAGCAATTTGTCTGCAAGCTGTTTCAGCACCTAACCCCTCTATCAATTATCAATATAAAGGTTGACCGCCTGATCATGAAAGATAGCAGTCGGTTTTTTCATGAATCTTCCAATACTTAAGAAATGTCAAGAGGTGCGAGGTAGTGAACTCTTTTGCTGTAGCTTAGTGGTAAGCGTTACAACAAACGTATCAAAGAGAATATACTTTGGCAGCGTCAGTCATTCGGGAGTGTTTCCATGTTTGATCTTTTCAAGAAGCAGTTTATCGATGTTATTGAGTGGACCGAAAGCACAAATGGCGTTTTGAGCTATCGCTACCCCACAGCCGACAAGGAAATCCAGACCGGCGCTCAGCTTACTGTGCGCGATTCGCAAATGGCTTTGTTTGTGAACGAGGGCAATGTGGCTGATGTATTCAGCCCCGGTCGCTATGAGCTGTCCACCAAGACCTTGCCTGTCTTGACCAGCTTGCTCAACTGGGACAAGGCTTTCAAATCGCCTTTCAAATCAGAAGTTTATTTCTTCTCCACTCGTGAGCAGCTTGACCAGAGATGGGGCACCCAACAAGCCATTACTGTGCGCGACAAAGAGTTTGGTGTAATCAGACTGCGTGCTTTCGGCACCTTCGCTTACAGAGTAGAAGAGCCGACTACTTTCCATCAGAAAGTTTCTGGTACCAGAGAAAAGTACACCACTAGCGAATTGGACGGACAGCTTCGTTCAATCATCACCACCAACATTGCCACCACCTTGGGAGAGGCCAAAACAACGTTCCTCGATATGGCGGCTAATCAAACCAAGCTGTCCGAGACTCTCAAAGAGTCTCTCGATCATGCTTTCTGGGACTACGGTTTGAAGTTGACTTCATTCTTGGTGCAGAGCGTTACTCTGCCCGAAGAATTGCAGCAATATCTCGACAAGCAGTCTAGTATGAATTTAGTGGGCGATCTTAAAAAATACGCCCAGTTCCAGGCCGCAGACGCCATCAGTGCAGCCGCTGAGAATCCCGGTGGGATGGCTATGCTGGGAGTCGGCTTAAACGCCAACGCTCTTGTTGGCCAGGCCTTTAATCAAGGGCTGGCAGGCTCAGACAGCGCCGCTGCTGCTAAGCCGGAAGATCCTTTTTTGGTCCTGGAAAAACTTCAGACCCTCATGGAAAAAGGCGTGCTCTCTAAAGAAGAGTTCGAAGCTAAGAAAGCCGAAGTGCTGAAAAGAATTTCCTGATGATCAAACTCAACTGCCCTGCTTGCGGCGCAGAAGTAGAGTTTCGTTCGAAAGCCTCGGTGTTTTCTGTCTGTTCTTTCTGTCGATCCACTCTGGTGCGCCAAGATATGAATCTAGAGAAGCTTGGCGAAATGGCCGAGCTTCAAGACGATTTGACGCCTCTGCAAATTGGCACCAAGGGACAGTGCGACAATGAGCCTTTTGAACTGGTCGGGCGTCTGCGCGTCGCCTATGATGCCGGTGCCTGGAATGAATGGTATGCCCTGAGCGGAGATAAAGAGTACTGGCTGTCCGAGGCTCAAGGGTTTTATGCCTTTTGCCGCCCCGTCGAAAACTCGGCTGGTATCACCCGTGATAGCATATTCGCCGGCAAGAGTGTCTATGTAGACAAGCTGGGAATGATGGACATCGATGATGCCCGCGATGTCTTTTGTCTATATAGTGAAGGGGAATTGCCCTTTAAGGCTCAGCTGGGTAGGCGATCTTTTAGTGTTGATTTAAGTGGTCCCCATTTGAAGATGGCCACAATCGAAATTACTGATAGCGAAGTTCGCATTTTCAAAGGACGCTATCTGGAGTTTGATGAATTCAACTTTCAAATCTTGAGGCGTATCGATGGCTGGTGAATCTGATAAGCCAAACCTAGAGCGAGAGCCTGAGAAGCCCAAGCCTATGGCTCGCACCTTCTCTTGTCCAGGCTGCGGCGGCAATGTCGTTATCCGCTTTCCGGGAGCGGTCTTATCTTGCGCCTGCGAATTTTGTCATGTGGTCATTGATGTAACTGATAGCAACTATCGCATCATCGAAGGCTTCTTTTATAAGATGAAGGGCTATGAGCCCTTCGTGCCCCTAGGCACTAGAGCCGAGTTGAAGGGCAAGACCTGGGAAGTTATCGGTTATATGGTGCGCTCAGATGTCGCCTCAAGCTATATGTGGGAAGAGTATTTGCTCTTTAATCCATATTATGGTTTCCGTTGGTTGACCAATAACGGCAAGCACTGGAATTTTGTCACCATGATCAAGGATAAGCCCAGTGAAACCAAGTTGTTTTCCGGTGCTTATGTTTTCTCCGCTTCGCTCTATGAGCGCAAGTTCAAGCTCTATTATCGTGGTGCGGCCAAGGTGGAGTTTGTCACCGGCGAATTTTATTGGAAGGTCAAGGCGGATAGTCGGGTGGAAATGTCCGATTTTGTTTCCCCGCCCTATATGCTTTCTTGTGAGCAAGACAAAAGTGAGAAAGTTTGGAGCCTCTCTGAGTATGTCTCAATCGACGAAATAGAGAGCGCCTTCAAACTGGAAAAGCCGCTGCCTAGGCCTATGAACTATGCGCCTAATCAGCCTATTGCCGATACCAAGGTTTCTTCCCAGATTTCACGTATGCTTCTTGGTGCATTCTTGCTTTTGCTGGCGCTGCAGTTTTGGCAGGTCTGTTACAACCCTGAAACTGTGGTCTATAGCGATGCTCAAGCCTATCGACCCAATGATAAAAATGCGCCGACATATACGACCAAAACATTTGAATTGACTCGCCCGGTCTCGGGCGTCAAATTGAGCTTTCGCAGTGATGTCGACAATAGTTGGCTTTATCTATCTGGTGAACTTGTCAATGATGACACCGGTGAAACTTATCCTTTTGGCGAAACTGTAGAATATTATTCAGGTTATGACGGTGGTGAGAGCTGGAGCGAGGGCTCACGCACTGTTTCCAAATTCATCTCTGCGGTGCCCAAGGGTAAGTACTATCTCAATATAGATAGCGAGAGCGGTGATTTCCGCACCCAGACACCGCAACAGTATTCGCTTGCCGTCAGCCAAGGGGCGCAAGTGAACGGCAATTTTTGGTGGGTGCTGGCCGGTTTACTGGTGGCGCCTGTGCTCTCATGGATCGTTGCCTATTCGGCTGATTCAATACGCTGGGCCGATAGCGATTATAGCCCCTATAGATCTTCGGAGAGTTAGCAAGCCATGATTGATGATAGAAGGTCTAGATTATTCAGCGCCAAGAACGATGGGATAGACTTGCGCGGCAAAGTCTGGCTCTCGATGTATGCTCTATGGGCTTGTTATCTGCTCTATTCGTTCGTTATTTGCGCCGTGAACGGTGAACAAATGATGGACGCCAGTGGCAATCACAAGAATAGACCCCAGGGTAAAGGTATCTATCACAAGTAAAGCGAGTAAGTCAAAGGAGTAAGTGAAGAGAGATGGATCAAGTGATATCGCTTAAGTATATAGTTGCTTCAGTTGTCTATTCGGCACTGGGTATAGCAATTCTCAGCACCACATTTATGGTGTTCGACAAAATAACGCCAGGCGATATGTGGAAAGAAATCGTCCATGAAAAGAACTTGCCTTTGGCTATTGCTTTGGCTGCCATGACTTTAGCGGTAGGACAGATAGTGGCATCGGCTATTCACGGTTAAGGTCTTGATCTATCCGCTCCTTATCACCGCTTTTGTCATATCCACCTGCGGCTTGGTTTATGAGTTGATAGCCGGTACAGTAGCCAGCTATCTTTTGGGTGATTCAGTAACGCAGTTCTCCACCGTCATTGGTGTTTACTTGTTTGCCATGGGGGTGGGTTCATTTCTTTCTCGCTATATAGAAAAGCGAGTCATAGAGACTTTCATTAAAGTAGAGCTTTTGGTTGGCTTGATCGGTGGCTTTTCGGCTACAGCTCTATTTGTCTTGTTTGAGCATGTGGAAAATTTTCGCATTTTGCTTTATGGGCTGGTCTTGCTGATAGGCATTTTGGTTGGCCTAGAAGTGCCGCTCTTGATGCGCATTCTCGAGAAGAAGCTCGATTTCAAAGAATTGGTATCACAGGTATTTACTTTCGACTATGTGGGCGCCCTGCTTGCCTCACTCCTCTTTCCGCTCGTTTTGGTGCCTCATTTAGGGCTTTTACGGGTAGCTTTTCTCTTTGGTATTTTCAATGTCATCGTTGCTTTCTGGTCGGTGCGCCTATTTAAAGACGAGCTTAGGGCAAGAGAAAGTAACTTCTTCAAAGGTGCAGCAGCCCTTTGCGCAATTGTTTTGGTGTGCGGCTTTGCATTTTCAGAAAGAATAATGTCTTTTGCCGAATCGGCAACCTTTAGCGAACCAATTATTTTTTCGACCACTACGCCCTATCAGCGCATTGTCATCACCGGTAATGGCAGAGATATTCGCTTATATCTCAATGGTAACCTGCAGTTTTCCACTCGTGATGAATATCGCTATCACGAGGCTTTGGTGCATCCTCTTATGGCTAGCCTGCCTAAGCCTGAAGACGTTTTGGTTTTGGGCGGCGGCGACGGTATGGCTGTACGCGAAGTACTCAAGTATCCTTCTGTCAAAAGTGTACAGTTGGTCGATTTGGACGAGAAAATGACTAGGCTCTTTTCAGAACAGGCTTTTCTGACCAAGCTCAACAAGAACTCTCTCAAAGATAAGCGAGTCTCGGTACTCAACGGTGATGCTTTTGTCTGGCTGCGTGAACTTGGCGGCAAGCGGCAGTTTGACGCCATTATTGTCGACTTCCCCGACCCCAGCAATTTTTCTCTAGGCAAGCTTTATAGCGATACTTTCTACAAAACCCTAAGAAAGGCGCTTAAGCCAGGCGGATTAGTGGTCATTCAAAGTACTTCACCCTACTATGCTAAAAATAGTTACTGGTGTGTGGTCAATACTCTCAAAGCCAGTGGCTTTCTGACCACGCCCTATCATGCTTATGTGCCGGCTTTCGGCGATTGGGGCTATGTCATCGGTTCACTTCAGCCTTTTGACGCCCCCAGGCAATATCCTCCCGGCTTGGCCTATATATCGCCCGAGAGTTTTGCTTGCATGCTTGAATTTCCCCATGATATGCAGCCCACCAAACTCGCCGTAAATAGGCTCAATAATCAAGAACTCGTGCATCTATTCGAAGCAGAGTGGAGCGAGTATGAGCAACACTGATAAGCTCAGCCGTAAATTGTTTTTGAAAAGTCTCGGCAGTTTTGTTTTGAGTGGCACCATAGGCGGTGCGGTAAGCGGCTGCTTGACTGCCTGCAATAGACTTGGTCGAACCAATTTAACCAATTCCACCTATTCCACCAATTTTCCGGTCAAAATGCTTGGACCATCGATGGCGGTGGGGCATCGTTTGCGCGATATGCTTGGTCGTCTCAACCCTGCCTTCGCTGCCGAAGTCAAAGCCGAGTTCAGAAGAGTGGTCATCGTTGGCGGTGGCATTGCCGGGCTTTCGACCGGCTGGTGGTTACAGCGCCATGGCTTCAATGATTTTACTTTGTTGGAATTAGAGTCTGATTGCGGCGGTAACAGTCGCTCGGGCAAGAACAAGGTAAGCGCTTATCCCTGGGGGGCGCATTATGTTCCCTTGCCCAATCTAGAGTCGCATTATGTGCGTCTTTTATTTGCCGAGCTGGGTCTAATCGAGGGCGACTATTCTGTTGCGGCGCCTCGCTATAACGAGCTTCATCTCTGTCACGATCCACAAGAGCGTCTTTTCAAAGATGGACAGTTTCAGGATGGCTTGGTGCCCAGGCGCGGCCTGAAGCCGGAAGATAGTCTTGAGATAAGGCGCTTTTTTGAACTAGTGCATGAGTTGAGGGATGCTGTCGGTGCAGACGGAAGACCGGCTTTTGCCATTCCTGTCGATCTCAGTTCGCAAGAGCCCAAGTTTCGAGAGCTTGATGAAATTACCTTTGCCCAATGGTTAGCGCAGCGAAATTTCAATTCTAAGCCTTTACTCTGGTATATAGATTATTGCTGTCGCGATGACTATGGTGCTCTTTCGGCAAATATTTCAGCTTGGGCCGGTCTGCATTATTTTGCCGGTCGGCGAGGGCGGGCGGCAAATGCCGAAACCAACTCGGTGGTGACATTTCCTTCTGGTAATGGCTATTTGGCGCAGGCGCTCAAAGAGAAAATTAGGGCTCATATCATTGAGAGTGCGCCGGTGCTGAGAATTTTGCCGGGGCAGAAGCTGAGCCGAGTGATTTATGAGCAAGACGGCAAAACAAAAGCGCTGCAAGCTGAGACTGTGATCTTTGCCGCCCCTCGCTTCCTTGCTCCCTATATTATCGCCGACTACAAGCTGGAGAAGAAGCCTGAGTATGCACCGTGGTTGGTGGCAAATCTTACCTTGAGCGGCGTTCCCGGTAGCCGGGGGACTCCCTTGGCTTGGGACAATGTTAGCTATTACGGCGATTCATTGGGCTATGTTGTTGCCAATCATCAAGAGATCACCACAAGAAGAAGCAGCATCGTCATTACCTATTATCGTCCGCTGGCGCGCATGCCGGCTGCCCAAGCCAGGCGCTTTCTGCAAGCCCAGGGCGAAACTTTCTGGCGGGACGAAATCGTCAAAGACCTTGAAATTATGCATCCGGGCATAGGCGCTCTCATTACTTCGATGGCGCTTTGGCCTTGGGGGCATGGTATGGTCAGCCCCTCTCAAGGCTATATGTGGACAGGCAGGCAGAAACTAGAACGCCGCTTTAAGAGTGTAGTTTTTGCCCACTCAGATATGAGTGGTATTTCCAACTTTGAAGAAGCTCAATACCAGGGCATCATGGCTGCCGAGACCATAATCTCGTCGGGCACTGCATTGAAGGAGTCTACATGACTGCAGGCTTGATCAATGCCAAATCTGCCAAGCAACCTTGGCTTTCTTCGCCGCGCTTTGATCTGCCTTTTATTTTGGCGCCTGCTCTCTTGACCAGTTTATTATCTTTGTATTTTGCCGGCGACGGCAGCGAGGGGCTATCTTTGGCGTCATGGGTGATTTTGGTGCTCATGATCGATGTAGCCCATGTTTATGCCACGCTCTATCGCACTTACTTTGATAGAGAAGCATTTGCGACAAACAAAACTTTGCTCATTGCCATTCCACTTTTGTGTTTCGTTCTTGGTGTGCTTTTGTACAGTCTGGGTGCCCTTTTCTTTTGGCGTGCCATGGCTTATTTGGCCGTCTTTCATTTTGTCAGGCAGCAATACGGCTTTATGGCGCTCTATGCCAGAAAGGAGTTGCGCAGCCGCTTTGCGGTCTTTGTCGATCAGGCAGCAGTTTATGCTGCCACGCTTTATCCAATTATTTATTGGCATGCTCATTTGCCCAGGCATTTCAATTGGTTTGTCGAAGGCGATTTTGTTTCGCTTGGAATTTTCGGCACTATAGAGCCATTCTGTCGCTTGCTCTATTTCTCAATTTTGCTCTTCTATGCTTTTAAAGAAGTTCGAATCACCCTCAAGAACGGCTTTTTCAATTGGCCTAGAAATCTATTGCTTTTGGGTACTATCTTTTCTTGGTGGCTTGGCATAGTTTGGTCCAATTCTGATTTGATCTTTACTATGACCAATGTGGTCAGCCACGGCATTCCCTATATGGCGCTTGTTTGGCTCTTTCATCATGGGCGCCGCAGTGAAGGAGGAAGCAGTTTCGATTTCTTCAAAAACTTTCTTTTGAATTTTGCTCCGGCTTTCTTTCTTTTTTTGGTCTTACTTGCTTATGTCGAAGAGGGCTTTTGGGACGGCTTGGTTTGGCGAGAACATTTAGCCTTTTTTGCTCCTTTTCGCTTTGACCAGCTGCCGGCCATAACCGATGCAGCCGCACTCTCAGTGCTTGTGCCTTTGCTTTCTTTGCCGCAGTCGACACATTATGTACTAGATGGCTTTATATGGAAGCTGAAAGACCGAGATAATCGATTTTCAGTCTATTGATTTTTTGGCTAATGCTTGCTCGCTTTTTACTGCATAGTCAGTTCATTCCAACGGCAATGTTCTTGCCGAGAATGTCCCGATAGGCTTTGGGAAAGCGCTTGGGCTAGTAGTCTAGCTTTAGAGAGATTATCGCTCATGTAGTCGCATACATGAATATCAATTGTGGCGCTTTCATGCTCGGGCCAAATATGCACAGCCGCATGCGACTCTTTAAGGACGACCACGGCAGATGCTCCATGTGGTGCAAAGTCCACTGCAACATCTGCCATAACATCAAGACCGCTTTGCTTTACAGCTTCTTTCAGCAGACAGGTAAGTTCGGCAGCACCCATCTTTTTGATGCTCTCTTGCAAAGGCACTATGCCTGAGAGGTGATGAGAGGTGAGCGGTCTCTGGTTCATTTCAATTTAGCACACTGTCGAGATCAGGGGCTTATTATAGATCGCTGGGGTCAGGCAGCACATTTCTGGTCAGTAAAGTACTTAGGACGATGCTGGTGATGGTCTTGCGCACGCCCTTCACCCTTCTTATTTCGTCTAGAAAGTTTGAAAGACTAGCAGTGTCGGCGGTGCGCACTTTTAAGAGCAGACATTCTTCGCCGGCTACAGAATAGACTTCCTCTACTTCTTTAAAGCGATGCAGGGAGCGGCCCAGTTCGCTGCCCACCCCTTCGGTGGTGACCCGCACAAAGGCACAGAGCTTGAGCCCAATCTTACTTGGATCTAGCTTGAGACCATAGCTTTCAATAATGCCCGCCTGCTCCATTTTCTTGACCCGGGCGTGTACTGATGGGGCTGATAGATTTAGCATTTCTGCTAGATCTGCATACTTATGTTTAGCGTCTTGTTGCAATAAGGTTAATAATTTTAGGTCAATTTGGTCCATGGTCTGACTCGGTTAGGTGATTTTGCCAAATGCTATTAGAAAGTTTGGTTTGTTAGCTAAATTATGGTTGCGGACGAACCCGATTAGTTTCATTATAAAGGAAGCCTGATGCAATTAGCTAATTGCTCTGGTTTACTTTCGCATTAGTTGCCGATTTTTCTCCATTTCTTTAAGTCATCGGCATTGAGAGAGCAGGAAACACTATGGAAGCCAAGATTAGACCTTCAAAACTACAAATAGCCTTAGCCTTTTTAACCATTTATGTAATTTGGGGCTCGACCTATTTAGCAATTCGCTTTGCCATCGACACTATTCCGCCCCTGGTTATGGCCGGAGCCCGTTTTTTGTTGGCAGGCATTCCGCTCTATTTGGTTTTGCGCATCGGTGGAGCGGCTCGACCATCTTTGGCCGAATGGCGCACTTCGATTTTGCTTGGCATTTTGCTTTTGAGTGTCGGCACAGGCGGTGTCGTCTTGTCTGAGAAGTCGGTGCCAAGTGGCTTAGTTAGTTTGCTTGTGGCCATGGTGCCGGTTTATGTGGCCATATTGGAATGGGTTTTCGCCGGCTTTAAGAAAGTCAGCAATCTTTCGGTGCTTGGTCTGGCCGTCAGTACCATCGGTATCTTTATTTTGGTGGCGCCGTCTTTGACCGGAGCCGGCATGCGAGTTGATTTCGGCGGCTTGTCCTTAGTGCTCCTCAGCTCTTTCAGTTGGGCTTTGGGTACAGTAATCGGGCGCAAGCTTACTATGCCCCGCTCGGTCATGCTCGGCACGGCCATGCAGATGATTAGCGGCGGAGCATTTCTTTTGCTGGCAGCTTTTCTCATGGGCGAGCACCGTGATTTTTCATTCTTCGAGGTCTCTACCCAGAGTCTTTTGGCTTTTATCTATTTGACTGTGTTCGGCTCAATTGCTGCATTTTCAGCCTACACATGGTTGGTGAAACACCTTAGTGCTGGTAAAGTTTCGACCTATGCCTATGTCAATCCGGTTGTGGCCGTTTTGCTCGGCTGGGTAATTTTGGGCGAGCCGGTTGGCCCGACCACGGCACTGGCAGCCTTTACCATTCTCAGTGGGGTGGCTGTACTGAGCTTGGGTAATGCCGGCTTTGAACTGCGCAAACTAAGCTTTTGCCGTATAGACTTGCAAAGCAAAATAGATAAAGCGAGATAAGTAAAGAAAGCGGCAAGCTGGGCGGCTTAGTTAGAGCTAGACCTAGTTTGCTTCTTTTTAATTAGCTGGCCGGCAACAGAAGAGACACCGCTTAGATCTACAGTCGTTTGGCGGGGACCCAGACCAAACCAGGTCCGCTTAGTCTCAATCTTGTCGCCGAGTATAGATGTGGCTTTGTATGATTTTTGTCCAAATAGCCCTTTTTTCTCTTCCAGCGAGTTTCCCAAGACTTTCACTTCTTTCTTGCGACTAAGCCAGCCTTTGCTGTTTTCCAGTTTGTTGCCGAAGCGGTCTTGTACCTTTATAGAATCTCTGCCGAACCAGCCGCTTTTCATCTCTAAGGTCTCGCCGCCGCCCGATTTGACCGTGACGTTATTGCCTTGTGCTTCAGCACTGCCTATGGTGGCGCAAGCGAGGGCGGCAAATAAAAAGGTCTTGACCAATAGGCTTTTGGCTTGCCCTGTCTTTATATTGGTTTTCAGGGTGGTTTTCTTTTGGATGTACTTAGCGGTGTTCATAGAGGTGTTTATAGAGGTATTCATAAGAATCTTTCCTATTTATTAGGCTCAAGCCGCACGAGCGCTCAAGCTGTTCAAGATGAATAGATAGAAGAGCGCGATCAAGTTTTGTTCCCGCCTTCTTAACGATCGTTAATTTATCGGACTTTCTAGGAACAGACTGCCGAGAGCCGCGTCTATTTCTTTCGTTGTAAGAAACAGCAGATTTAAATTGGAGAATGATTATGACTAGTTCACAGCTGGTGGCTGTCGGCTTGGCCTGTCTTGCTTTGGGGCAGCCCGCCGCTCTAGCCCAGGGAACCCTTTTATCCGGCAGTGTAGAGAATCATAATGCCTTGCCTAAATTGATCAGACAAGAGCCTGTATACGACTTTGATGACCCGGATATCAAACGCCCGGCTGCTACTGTGCCGCCAAGCCAGTCTTTGCAGAAAGCATATACAACTAAAACTGTTTATAAGCCGGTTATTCAAAAGGTCTATGTTCAAGATAATCGTACTTATTGGCAGAAGCATCCTAAAGTAAGAGCCACTGCGCTTGGTGCTGGTGTTGGCACCGCCGCCGGTGCAGTAACCGGGCTTGTCAGTGGGCGAGGTGTGGTGCGAGGCGGTCTCATAGGTGCCGGCACCGGTGCTGGTGTCGGGCTGGTGCGCTCCAGCGAGACGATGAAGCGGCATCCTATTGTCAGAGATGTGGCGAGCGGTACCCTGGTGGGGCTAGGTCTTTCTGCCGCTGCCACGCGGGGGCGGAAACGTCTCTGGCAAGGCACCGGAGTTGGTGCCGCCGTCGGTCTTGGTTATGGACTGCTTAAGAACGGGCTGCGCTAGTTGGGGCTCGGTTCTTTTATTTATTGACCTATAGAGGATTTTGTTATGAATGGTTTGAAGAAAGTGACCGCCTTGTCTTGCGCTCTGGGTATAGCCGGTTGTGCCCTGGTCGGTTATAGCCTGAGCCGTGGCAGTGGCGTGGCGGAACTTACCGCCCAGAGTCTGATTGAGAAGAAGCGAGGCAATTTGGTCACCGCTCAGAAAAAGCTGAAAGAGGCGCTTGCCATACAAGAGGCTGCCAGCAAAGAAGATGCAGCTACAGTGGCAATCCTCGATGAACTAGGCTCCATAGCGGCATCGCAGGGGCGCAGCGCTGAGTCACTACGATACTTCGAACGCTCTAGGCTTATGAATGGGCGTCTGATGAAACCGCATCTATTGGTGGCCGCCACCAGTCTCACCGGTCTGGGCGAAGCCCTCACCGAAAGTGGTCAGTACGAGAAAGCTGAGAATGTCTTGCAGGAGGCTTTGACTATCAGAGAAAACAACCTAGAAGCTAACTCAGTGGATGTGGCGGAAACTCGCGATGCCTTAGCTAGGCTTTATTCAGCCGCTGGTTATTATGTGCAGGCCGAGGCTCTGTTCAAGCAGGCTCTTGCTAGTTTAGACCAGTATCCCGAGAGAAAAGCCGAGGTTCTCAATAATTTCGGTGCCTGTCTCTTCAACCAGGGTGGTTTGTCTTATGCTAGAGAGAAATTTATCTCTGCTCTTTCGCTTTTGAAAGGTGAAGGTTTTAAAAATTCGCTTGTCAAAGCCAATATTTTGACCAATTTGGCTGAAGTGGAAAGGCGCATGGATAGTCCGAAGTCGGCGGAAGGTCGCCTGAGCGAAGCCTTGGCAATATATGAGAAGAGATTGGATGCAGACAGCCCGGTTCTAGCCAATGCTTACAACAATTTGGCCTTGGTGCTGCGCTATCAAGGACGGATGCAGGAAGCTGAACCGCTTTATAAAAAGAGCATAGCCATTTACGATAAAGTTGGTGGCGACGGCGATGGACAAAAAAACAGCTCACTGAAAAATGTGATGCGCAACTATGCAGAGCTATTGTCGGCTACAGGAAGAACCGATGAAGCTGAGAATTTGCGCCGCAAAGCCGCTAAGTCGACCGGCTAAGCCAGTTCTGAAAAAGACCTATAAAAGACCTATAAGAGATCTGAAAAAGACCTAAAGACACTAAAGACGACTAAAGACAGCTAAAGACGACTGAAGACGACTAAAGACAGCTAGAGACACCTATAGACACCTATAGACACCTGCAAAGGATCTATAAAAGAATCTTTTTCATCACACTCAAAATGAGGGTGAATAAAACCAGGGTGCCAGCCTCGGTCAACTCAACTACGGCGCCGTAGGTATCGCCTGTGTGTCCTTTTAAGCGTCTATTGAGATAGGCGCTGAAAAAGAGCGCGCAGATTAGTGCCGCTAGTATAAGAAAGAGCACATAGAGCTCGCCTTTGATAAAGAGCAAAAGCGCGCAGATGGCAGGGAAGATCATAGCTAAGATGAAGTCCCCGGGCAGGCGGGTGGAATCGTGCCAGATTTTGCCCTTGCCTTCGGGTTTGGCATACTCATATCTTCCGATGGCATAGACCTCAGCTAGGCGGCCAAGGGCCGGTGTCAACAAAAGGGCCGTTGGTAAGCTGGGTTCGGGCATGGCGGCTAAGGCGGCAAACTTCAAGAGAAAGACGCTAAGACCGCTGAGGGCGCCGAAATTGCCCACACGACTGTCTTGCATGATGGCAAGCATGCGGTCGCGATTTTGGTGCGAGAATATGCCATCGGCGGTGTCCATCAAGCCATCCATGTGCAAGGCTCCTGTGACCATCAGCCAGAGCACACTCAATAGGGCCGCTTGCAAGAGGCGGTCGACACCAAAGGCAGTCATGATTAGACAGCTGACTGTGAGAAGCGCCCCAAGGAAAAGACCAATTGTGGGAAGATACTTGGCCAGTCCGCTCAGATCTTGATAGTCTTCTTCTTTTAGTTTGAAAAGCTTTGCCAGGGGCAGGCTGGTTATATAACTGGCTGCCAGCACCAGGCGCTTTGTCGACTTGATTAGCAGGCTGAACGGATTCAACGGCTTTATTGCCTCGGTAGTTCGGCTGTGTACTCCGGTCGAGACGGAAACTTGATATGGTTGTTGAAGACCAAGAGTTCAAGCTTGTCTAGATAATAATCTATCGACTCTTGGGTTTCTTTCAAGATGTCCGGATCCGACTCCAGGGCCACCAATTTTTCAAAGAGCCTTTTAGAGAACTGCTCTAATTCGCGGGCGTTTTGTTCTTTGCCTTCCCAGGGCATATAGAGATCTTCGCTGACATAGCTGATAATGTCGGGCACCACAGGTAGTGGCTCGCTCGGGCTGATGGCGAGGGCGAACAGACCTCTGTTTTCTCCATTTTGAATGAATACTTGATGCGGTCCCAAGATGTCGGTGGTCCAGCTCATCAAGAGGAGGCAGCGGTCTGGACGATCTGGACCACGGTAGCTGTCGCTCGGCAAGCCGAACATTTCACCAAAGACAGTGGCCATAGGTTTGGAGCGCAGCGAGTAGAACTCCACACCTTCTTCTTCCACCGAGATTCCCGACAAAAGACCTTTCAGTATAGCTAGAGAGGCTGCCACATCTTTGATTTCGGCCTTGCCGGCGGTTAGGGTCTTGCCTGGTCTAAGAAGAATACTGCCATAGAGAATGAAGAACCAGTCTCTGTCATTGAGAGTCTTCTTTTTAGAAAGTTTGGCTAGGCGTTTGAGAACTATTTGGCGGTGTTCTACTTCCAGTTTCTCTTCTTCGCTCTCAGCGAGCGGACGCAGCATTGCTAGAGCTTCGGCTGCCGCTGCTTCGTTGCGCAAGAGGGTATAGCAGACGCAGAGATTGAGAATAACGTCAAAGTCGTCGCGCTTGTCTTTGAACTTCTCGAAATGCCCCACCGCTCTGGCAAAGTCTTTAAGGCACATGAGCGAAAAGCCTAGCTCGTAGTTGACGAGCGGATCTTCCGGCAATTCTTGATGAATCTCAGATAAGATCATGGTGGCAAGCTGGAACTGTCTCATGTCGACGAGGGCATAGCCGACTTCGAAGAGTTCCTGGTGGTGCTTATATGGTGGCAGTGGTTCTTTCAGCTTCTCTACCAGTTTGCTGAAGCGTTTGCTCGATTCTCCCTCACCTATCTCGCTTAGCAATTCGGCAAAAAGTTCAATGACAGCGCGGTCGTAAGGCGCTTTTAACCAAATCTCACTCAGCTTGGCGCGGCAGCGTTCATATTCGCCGTTCTCAAACAGCACTTTTGCTTCTTCCAAGGGCGACTTTTCTTGCGCTATGGCTTCCGCTTTTGCTTCGTCTTGCTGCGGGCTGAAGTCGAGCAGCTCTTCCTGGCTGCCCGCAGATTGACTTTGATTTGGCTCTTTCTCGCTCAAAACTGCAAATTCACTACTTTAGATTGTTGGCTAATTCTTCGGCATGGTACGAACTTCTCACCAAAGGCCCGGAGTGCACCATTTTGAAGCCGATCTTCCATCCGTAGGCGCCAAGCTCTTCGAATTCGGAGGGTTCTACATAGCGCTTCACCGGCAATTGGTCTCGGGACGGTCTGAGATACTGACCGAGCGTCAGGAAGGCGCAACCATGATCGCGCAGGTCGTGCATCACTTCCTTAACTTCGTCCATTGTTTCGCCCAGTCCCAACATCAAACCAGATTTGGTAGGAATATCAGGGGCGATTTCGGATGCCATTTTCAATACATTGAGAGAGCGGTCATATTTTGAACCAGGTCGTACTCTTTTATAGAGACGCGGCACTGTTTCCATATTGTGGTTATAAACCACAGGCTCGGCCGCCAGAACTATTTCTAGGGCGTCGCGTCTGCCTTGAAAGTCCGGGGTGAGAACTTCCACTGCCACGCCTTTGATGCTTTCTTTGAGAGCTTTGATGGTGGCGGCGAAATGACTTGCGCCCTGATCGGGTAAGTCATCGCGATTGACCGAGGTGAGGACCACATGGCGCAGCCCCATCTTTTGGGCGGCAGTGGCGATGCGCTGGGGTTCTTCTGGGTCGAGGGGGGAAGGCGTACCTTTATTTACTGAACAAAAGCGACAAGTACGTGTGCAAAGGGCGCCCATGAGCATGAAGGTGGCAGTGCCTTTGGCCCAGCATTCGCCTTTGTTTGGACAGCGACCACTTTCACAAATGGTATTGAGATTTTGTTCTTTTAAGATAAGCCTGGTCTCACGGTTCTCTTCGGTATTCAAAACCGAGCGCCGCACCCATTCGGGCAAACGCAAGGGCGCATTGTCTTCTTCTTGCTCTAAGCGTCTGGCGGCCTGGGCTAGCGCCGCCATCTTTTTATTACTGTCCGACTGACTTGTTGTCATTGACTGCACCCTTAACTATGGCGTTGTAATTTCTAGATTCTAGTTCATAGCGATGTAGAATTAGACTTCTGTTGCAAATATCTATCTATTTGAGGGGCGAGTCGTGCGCAAAACTATCATTGCCGGCAACTGGAAAATGCATAAGAACCAGGCTGAATCAAAGGCTCTCATTAATGCTGTTTTGGAAGGCGTCAGCCAGATGAAAGGCGAAACTTTGCCCGACATTGTTCTTTGCCCGGTGTTCTTGAGTCTGCCCTTGGCGGCCGAAACCCTTAAGTCTCTTAAAGAAAAGCATGGTGAAGTGCTGAGCACTTGCTATGTGGGCGCCCAGAACATGGACTATCACGATAGCGGCGCTTTCACCGGCGAAATCGCCCCCGGAATGTTAACCGATATCGGTTTAACTCACGTCATCATTGGTCACAGCGAAAGAAGGCAGTACTTTGCCGAAACCAATGCTTCGGTCAATCTCAAGACCAGGGCTGCCCTTGCCAACAAGCTGGTACCTATTGTTTGCGTAGGTGAAACCCTCGATGAGCGAGAAGCCGGCTTGACCGATCAGGTCATTCGTCGTCAGGTGGCAAGCGCTTTAGAAGAACTTGACAAAGATCAAGTTGCCAAGATTGTTGTGGCTTATGAGCCGGTTTGGGCGATTGGCACCGGCAAGAACTGCGAGTCTACCGAAGCAAACCGAGTCTGCAAGATGATTCGCGAGACCATCAATGAGCTTTATGCCACCAATGTTGCCGATACAATTCCTGTGCTTTATGGTGGGTCAGTCAAGCCCTCGACAATTGTGGAACAGATGGAGCAATCTGATATAGACGGCGCTCTGGTCGGCGGGGCCAGCCTCAAGGCAGAAGACTTCTTGCCTATTATCAAAGGCGGAGCCGGCAGAAGTAAGCTCATGGGAACCAGAGCCTAGGGATAAAGTTTTTTTTCCTTTGAGCTTTCATTCCACTCGCGGCAGCGTAGTCAGGATGACTTGCTTGATATAATCACGAGACCACTTGGAGAGGTGTCGGAGTGGTCTATCGTGCAGTCCTGGAAAGACTGTCTGTGTGAAAGCGCAGCGAGGGTTCGAATCCCTCCCTCTCCGAATTTTTTAGGTTACTTTCGGGTTGGTAGGGCTCTTAGATGGAGCATTTTGTCGAGAAGCTCAAAGATATTGAGCATACTTTCAATGAGCTTGAGCAAAAGCTTTCTGACCCGGCCATAATCTCTGACCAAGGCACTTTTATGCGCCTGGCTCGAACCAGGCATCAGCTGGAGCGCACCGTCACGACCTTCCATCGCTATCAGGGGGCGGAGCGTCGTATCTCTGACGCGCTCGAGATGCTGCGCACTGAGACTGACAAAGAAATGCGTGAGCTGGCTGAGGTGGAACTTACCGAAGCCAGACAGGAGCATCAGGATCTGCAGGCTGAGTTGAAGATTTTGCTTCTGCCCAAAGATCCTAATGACGAGAAGAACATCATGCTCGAGATAAGAGCCGGAACAGGCGGGGACGAAGCCTCGCTTTTCGCCGGAGACTTGCTGCGCATGTATATGAAGTACGCGGACCGTGCCGGCTTTACCCCTGAAATCGCCAGCGTCAGCGAGGGCGAAGTGGGCGGCTACAAAGAAGTGATTGTTAGCTTCAAGGGTGATGCTGCCTATAGTAAGTTCAAGTTTGAATCAGGCGTGCACCGTGTACAGCGTGTGCCGGCCACCGAAGCTTCTGGTCGGGTGCATACCTCTACTGCCACTGTGGCTGTTATGCCTGAGGCTGAAGAAATTGATGTTCAACTCAACGATAACGACCTGGATATCTCTACAATGAGGTCAGGCGGTGCCGGCGGCCAAAACGTCAACAAAGTAGAAACCGCTGTGCGTATTGTTCACAAGCCTAGTGGTCTGATGGTTGCCTGTTCGGAAGAGCGTTCACAGTTGCAGAACAAAGAGAGGGCTAAGCAGATTCTGCGCAATAAGCTCTATCAAATTCAGCTGGAAGAGCAACAGAAAGAGATCTACGATGCCCGCAAATCGCAGGTGGGCTCTGGCGATCGCTCTGAAAAAATTCGCACTTACAATTACAAAGATAATCGAGTAACTGATCACCGTCTCAATCAGAACTTTCCTCTGCAGCAGGTTCTGGAAGGTGATCTTGATAAACTCATCGAGGCTTGTATCTTGCAGCATCAGCAGCGCCTGCTCGAAGCCGAAATGAACACAGTAGCTGGAATTTAGTGTCTCTGTTCAAAGCCGAGCATTCTTTATTGGAAGCCGCTTCGCTCTTTGCCGATGAATTGATGCGACTGGGCATAGACAATGATGAGGCTCGAGCAGAGGCTCGCCTCGCCTTATCGACTTTGATGTCTATATCTTATGGAGCTTTGCCGCTCAAGCAAGAGCTTGTGCTTGGTGACAAGGCGGTCGATCTAGACAGAGTATTGAAAGATAGACGCAATAGGCGCCCCATTCAGTACGCTCTCGGGCAGGCAGACTTTATGGCGCAGACATTTTGGGTTGGCGAAGGGGTGCTCATCCCCCGTCCTGAAACCGAGCTATTGGTTGATTTTGTCAGCAGGCGCCTGCGGCAGCTCGAGGAGGACCTAGGCATAAGCCACGAGAACGTGCTCTTGGTAGAGGTTGGTAGTGGCTCCGGTTGCATCTCAATCAGTCTTTTGCTGCAGTTTCCGGGCTTGAGGGCGCTTGTTTTTGAATGTTCTCCTCAAGCTGCCAGGTTCAGCCAAGTCAATGCTGAAAGACACGGCGTAGCGGATCGGATGGAGCTAGTCCTGGCTGATTTCTTCCAGCCTGAGCCGATTGACTTGTTGGCTAAGCGTTTATTCGAGAGTGGTTGCCATTGCTTCATGGTTTCAAATCCTCCTTATATCGATGCTGCCGAAATGGAAGAACTGCAGCCTGAGGTTAAGCACGAGCCGGAGTTGGCTCTTAGAGGTTTGGATGCCGACGGTATGGGCTTCTACAGAGGATTTGCCGCCGTGCTTTTGGGGGTGGCCGGCAAACGAACCGATATCGGTTCGTTTTCAGAGGCAGTAGCGGAAAAAAAATCAACCGATATCGGTTCGTTTTCAGAGGCAGTAGCGGAAAAAAAATCTACCGATATCGGTTTGTTTTCAGAGGCAGTAGCGGAAAAAAAATCTACCGATATCGGTTCGTTTTCAGAGGCAGTAGCGAAAAAAAAATCAACCGATATCGGTAGATTTATAGCGGAGGGCAAGCTCGTAGAATTTGCTTTTGAGGTCGGTCACAAACAATCCGTTCCGGTGGCTGAGATCTTCGCCGGTGCGGGATTTCAGCATGTCGAAGTCAGGCAGGATTTAGCTGGCATCGGGAGAATAGTGGCTGGCCGTCTTATTAAGTAGGCTTTAAAAAATGTAATATGCTGCTATGATGGAAAAATAGAGCGTTTTCAGGTTTAAGCAGATATGGCATCTAAAGACAAAACGCAGAAAGACGGTCTGTTGAGAGCCATATCAACTGACGGAACCATTAGGGCGGTCATAGCCACTACAACCAATCTGGTTTCTGAGGCGCGTGAGCGTCACGAACTTTCTTTTACTGCCACAGCGGCGCTTGGCAGGGCTCTGACGGCTGGTGTCTTACTTGCCCCGATGCTTTTGCGAGATGGGCAGGTGGCACTAAAGTTCCATGGCAACGGTCCTCTGGGCAGAATGATGATTGATGCCTCGCCTCGCGGCACGGTACGTGGCTATGTCGAGCATCCCAAGGTCGAGCTTCCCTTAAATTCTCTTGGCAATTTCGACGTTGGCTCGGCTGTGGGGCGCAGAGGTTACCTTCATGTCACTATTGACTCTGGTTTTGGCGCGCCACACACTTCAACCGTAGAGCTAGCGTCCGGTGAGATTGGTGAGGACGTAAATCGGTATCTCGTTACTTCTGACCAGACTGGCTCTCTTGTTGTAGTTGGGGTTCATCTAACCAGTCGAGGGGTTGAAGCGGCTGGTGGCTTATTAGTGCAGCTTTTGCCCGACCATACTGAAGAGACCATCTGTAAGATTGAAAACAACATTACTACTTTTGGGACTTTCACATTCTTGATGCGCAGGGGCATGAGTCTCGAGAATATATTGCAGAGGATATTAGCCGGCTTTGAAGTAAGACCACTAGCGGATGTAATGCCAATCAAGTTTCACTGCAAATGCTCGGAAGATAGATTCGTTGAGGCTCTTAAGGTACTTCCCGCTGGCGAGTTGTTGTCAATGGCTGAAGAGGATGGGCAGGCAGAAGGACGCTGCCAGTTTTGTAATGAACTTTATCTTGTGAAAAAAGAGAGACTCCTCGACTTGGCCAAGGGCCAATGAAGTCGAAGAACCTCTCTAATATTCTTTTCTGTCTAGATGCTTAGACTGCTCTCTGCACTTTGCCAGCTTTGATGCAAGATGTGCAGACCTTGAGGCGCTTCACAGTCTTGCCCACAACAGCTTTGAAAGGCTGCAGGTTTGGCAGCCAGCGTCTTTTACCATGCGGGTTAAAGTGCGAACGAAGGAAAGTGTACTGAACACCAGTCTGGGGTCCTTTGCCGCATACGTCACAACGCTTAGCCATTTTGAAATATCCCGTCCAGTTCTTGTTAGCCAATCGCCGTATTGATTCGGTTTTGATTAGCTAGATTCTCTTAGCGTGCTCGCCTAAATCTATAACGCTCAACAATTAGCTGCCTGTTAGGAACAGCTCAAGCTGAATGCCGTTATTAGCTTCGGGCACAAGCAAAGTGTGAATTGTACCACGGCGCATATACATAGGCTCGCTTTTTCGCTTACTTTACTAAGTTTGTAATAGTTCTAAGTGATCGGCATTTTTTGCCGTTGAAGGGTCCGTTCCTGGGTATAAATCGTGATAGTCTAAACTTGGGTGATCAACCATCCCTCTTTGCGGGTCAAGGATGATCGTTGTAAAGGTGTCTCGTTCATATTTGAGTTACTAATATTTCTATTATCGGAAGGTAAGAATTCTGGTTTACAAGATTGTTCTGAGTAATCTTTTGGGTTACCTTTTAGAACGGTCTTAAGGAGCAAAACCGATAAGCTCCAAAAATTCACCGGAAGACTCAGCCGGACGGCGGGGGAAGCAGGAAACAGTAGATGGCACTCGTTAACTACGCGGCACGCGAGATAAACTGCAAAATCGTTTACTACGGCACCGGTCTTGGTGGCAAAACCACGAATTTGAAGTATATCCATGGTCAGCTTGCTCCTACCACTAGGGGAGAACTGATCAGCCTGGCAACCGAGACTGAACGTACTCTATTTTTCGACTTCTTGCCTCTGGATTTGGGCAGTGTGCAAGGCTTCAAGACAAGATTTTCACTGTACACCGTTCCCGGTCAGGTTGAGTACAACGCCAGCCGCAAGCTCATTCTTAACGGTGTGGACGGAATTATATTCGTGGCTGACTCGGATGTCATGCGCTCGAAGGATAACGTCGAATCTTTGCAGAACATGGTGGATAACTTAAAGGAATACTCGCTCACCCTCGACAATATCCCTTGGGTTTTGCAGTACAACAAGCGGGATTTGGCTAATGCCATGCCAATTGAGCGCATGGAGCGCGAACTTAACACCATGGGTGTTCCTAGCTTCGAAGCCGTGGCTTCTGAAGGTTTGGGCGTGTTCGCCACCTTGAAAGCTATTTCCAAACTCATTCTCAACCGCCTGCAATAGCTTATTTTTCACTAGTAAAAGAACATATTCTCGGCTAGTCTTTAGAATGGACTGCAATTCGTTTTGCGTCTTTCTATCTAGTGTATATGTCCTTCGGCCGGTACCATGGTCAAGATCGTCGGTAAAGAGAGACCATCAAAAGAAGCTGAGATAGCGGCTCTTCGTAGAGCGATAGCGGTTGAGCGGCGCGCCCGCTATGCTGATTTTCAAGGACGCCACAGCACCTTCTCTTATTTCATGCGCAATACCGCTGACCGCCTGGTGAGACGGTTCCCTTTAGATCCTGTTTGGACGACCATTAGAGCATTTTTCAGGCAGTATCCCAATTCTGATGTCGCCACTCGCATTTCCATAGTCAGTCGCGCTGAAGAGCTTTTGGCGCCCTACTTCGATCAACTTGAGCGCGGCCCTGAGGCAGCACAAGCCAATCAGATTGATGCCGGCTCTGTTCGTCGAGTCGGCACCACTGAATCAAAGGCTGCTACCAGCGGCATTCCCGGACCGGAGAATCTTGTCGAGAATAAAGCTGTCACCAAGCCTCCGTCTGCTCCGGTGTCTGCTTCTGGTGTGTTGCCTGCATCTGGTCCGGGGGCTATGCCTGCGTCTGGTCCGGTGTCTGATTCTGGTGTGTTGCCTGCATCTGGTCCGGGGGCTATGCCTGCGTCTGGTCCGGTGTCTGATTCTGGTGTGTTGCCTGCATCTGCTCAAGGTGCTATGCCTGGCTCTGCTCCGGTAGCTGCTTCTGGTGTGTTGCCTGTAAATAGTCCGGGAGCGAAGCCTATCCGTGGTGCAGTTAAATCTGAAAGTAAATCAGGTTCAGTTAGATCTGAAAGTAAATCAGGTTCGAACACAGAGAGAAACTCAAGTCATTCAACACATACAACTAAAGAGAGACTGGATAATGCAGGTAAGCAGGGTGCTCGCTCTCAGAATATCGCCGAGATTCCGGTGCAGTTTGTCAAAGGGGTTGGTCCCAAACTGGCTTCACTACTAGATAAGCTTGGTATCACAACGGTAGAGAAATTGCTTTGTCACTATCCACGCAAGCACCTCGATTTTCAGAACCGCGAACATATTAGAGACCTTGTCGTTGGTGATGAGGTGAGTATATTCGGGACAATTCGCTCAGTCAGCGCTTATCAAGCCAAGAAAGGCAATGTCTCAATTTTGACAGCCATACTCTCTGACGGTACTGGTTCAATCATGGTGAGTCGATTTGTAGGCGGCAAATCAAATAAATATCTTCTCGACAGATATAAAGCGCAGTTCCCCAAGGGGGCTCAGGTTCTTGCTTCCGGTGTTGTTGAACGTGATGATTACTCGGGTAAGCTCAAACTGAAGAATGCAGAGATCGAGATCCTTAGTCTTGCTGGGGGTGATCAGCTCTCAGCTGGCTTTCGAGATGATCCGAGCGCTTTAGGCTCACCCGGGCAATTAGACATGCCTGAAAGTTTGCACGTCGGGCGTCTAGTCCCTGTTTATCCATTAACAGAGGGGCTATCACTGCGCTATCTGCGCAACATTATTCATAATGCCCTCACCGGATATGGTGCTCTCATCGTCGATCCTTTACCTGATCTTCTGCGTGAGAAATTTGGCTTGATGGGACTTCGGGAGTCTTTCTACAAGATTCACTTCCCCGAGAATCCAGAAGATAAAGATGCCGCCAGGCGTCGTTTGGTTTTTGACGAGTTATTCGCTATTCAATTGCAGATGGCGCACAGACGCTACCAATACGAGCAGAGAGAAGATGCACTTTCAATTAAGTATGAGCCTGGTGAGAACAGTCTGGTTAATCGTCTAAAGTCTAGTCTTCCTTTTAAACTAACCGGTGCCCAAGAGCGGGTCTTTGGAGAGATTGCTCGAGACCTGGCTTCAAACAAGCCCATGCACAGACTTGTGCAAGGTGATGTGGGGTCAGGAAAAACGGTGGTTGCACTGCTTGCCTTTATGGTCGCCATTGAGAATGGGTTCCAAGGCGCGATGATGGCACCCACTGAAATCCTCGCTGAGCAGCACTACCGGCAGTTTCAACGTTTGATGGCGCCGCTTGGTCTTCGTGCCACTCTTGTTCTTGGAAAGCATGGCGCGCGCGAACGTCGTTTGGCTAGGCAAGAAATTCTGTCCGGGCAGAGCCACATCGCGGTTGGCACACATGCTTTGCTGGAAGACGACGTTGAGTTTCAAAACTTAGGTTTGATCATCATCGACGAGCAGCACCGATTCGGAGTAAAACAAAGAGCCCGTCTCAAAGCAAAGAGTTCGAATCCCGAACTTCTCACCATGACAGCAACGCCTATTCCTCGAACCATGGCCTTGACTATGCACGGGGACCTTGATGTGTCAGAAATTGACGAGTTGCCGCCTGGTCGTAAGCCAATCGTCACCGAAATCGTCATGCCTTCCAAGAAGAAAGCGCTTTGGCAGAAGGTTCGAGAGCAGATAGAATTGGGGCGCCAGGCTTATATTGTCTTTCCGCTTATTGAAGAGTCAGAATCTCTCTCTGCAAAAGCCGCAACGCAAGAGTACGAAAAACTCAAAGAGGGTGAGTTTTCCGACTTCAAGCTGGGTCTGATGCACGGAAAACTAAAACCACAAGAAAAAGACGCCGTCATGGAAGCGTTCCGAAAAGGAGAGTTTCAGATTCTTGTATCTACAACGGTCATAGAAGTTGGGGTGGACGTACCTAACTCGACCATTATGGTGATCGAGAATGCCGACAGATTTGGACTTGCACAGCTTCACCAACTGCGAGGGCGAGTTGGTCGTGGTGGGGAGCAGTCCTATTGTTATCTTGTATCTGATCTAAAGTCTCAAACTACTCGAGACAGACTAGGAATTATGGAGCAGACTAACGACGGCTTTGTGGTCGCGCAGAAGGATCTTGAGATAAGAGGTCCGGGCGAGTTTCTTGGATATAGGCAAAGTGGTCTCCCCGACTTAGTGCTTGCCGATTTGGTGAATGATGCCAAGATTCTAGAGGAAGCCAGGAACGCTGCCTTGGCGGTTATGCGCACGGATCCTGAGCTAAGCGGTTTTCCTGGTTTGCGCAAGCTGATCGAAAAGCAAGTGGTTGGTGAGCGAACTGAAGCGATGCGTTCTGGGTAAGAAAATAGACCGATATCGGTTCATTTTCTTACCCAGAACGCTTCCAATAGAGCTTCAAATTTCTCTAAACACAAAAAATTTGTCCCTAGCCTGGCAGTAAAGGCAAGTCTTCAAGCTGCTCTATGGGAAGTTTTTCCATCGACTCTTGTAGTTCCTTTCGTCTATCTATAGACAAAAGGCTTAATTGCTCTCTTATATCTTTTGCCAGGTTTCTCTTACTTAGGTCGTCAAACAAATCAAGTAAGTCGGCTTTCAATTTGAGAGACCAGAGATCATTAGGGTCATGCTGTAAGAGTTTTTCAGCAGCATTTAGTGCTTCATCGAGCTTTCCGCACGCCCACTTTATGTGGATATCAGCGTGTTGAGTTAGGCTAAACTGCGCTTCCTGCGCCAGTTGGCGTTTATGCCATTTGTTTGCATCTTCTATGTGTCCAGTTCTTGCCAAGCATATTGTGTGAATATTTATCGCTTGTGATTGGTCAGGACTATTCTCTAGAACTTTGCTGGTTATGGAGAGAGCTTTCTCGAAGTCGTTTTCTCTCGTGTACAAAAGAGCTAACTGAGTCTGCAAGCCAATCGACTGATTGTAGCTCTTTTCAATCTTGTTTAAGAGATCCAGTCCTTCCTTTGCCATCATACAGTCGTGATAGATACAAGACACGACAATGAAATTGCTCAAATGATCAAGCTTTCTTTCGAAGTTAGAACTAATTGTCGAATAAGCAAGACCAGGCTCACCGAGCGCGCTTAATGCTATTGCCCGCACTATGTGTCCTGTTCCATCAATTAACTGCCCCGGTCGAATGTCTGTGAGCATTGATATAGCTTCACTGTAGTTCTCTCTAGCTGAAGCGATAGCTGCGCTTCCGATTTTCTTGGTGTCTACATACCTGCAAGAAGTCTTCGCCCAATATGATTCAGCGCTATTGAGTTTTCCACAAGCCAATAGTGTAAAAAGTTTGACCAGTAGTACTGATTCTCTGTGTTGCTTAAAGCTCGCTGGATTCTCTGTAAGTTCCAGGACTATCTGATAGTCTCCGCGCATGTAGTGGGATATCAAAATGTTCAAATTAGCTCTTTTATCTGAGGCGTTCAGCCGGAGAGCCTTGCGTGAGCTATCAATTGTAGCTCGATAGTCCCCGCTGTAATAAGCTGCGGCGGCTTGGTTTAAGTATGCTATGGACGATTTGGGGTTCTGTTCAATAGCAATTGCAATGTCTGATTGCGCTTGCGCAAAATTTCCTTCCAGCATGTTTAAGTAGCCTAGATTTATGTAGGCGAGCGGATTCCTATCTGATAAAGCGAGGGAGCGGGCCAATAGTTGCTTAGCGGAGTCATATTTTTTTGAGTTGATATGAAAAGTTGAGCGATAGACAAGAGCTTCCGGCAACAGGATAAAGTAAGAGCCCGGTATCGCTAACAGCATCGTTATTGCCAGAACGGGGCTACCGAATGGAAGAAGCAGCGCCAAGGCGCAAGAGAACGCCATGCAAATAAAAAAGAGGATTAGAATCCTTAGATTCCTGTCGACTCTATAAATTGACTTGAATACATTCACAATCGAATCGCTTTGTTTTGCTCTGGCTCTGAGTACTTTATAGCGCACAGCCAGTTGCTTGGCTATAGATAAACTTTCACTGACTGCTTTAGTTTAGGGCTAGGCGGTTTTAGACCTTTTGCCAGTGAGCTGACTAGGCTCGTCTGCGAGTTCTTTGTGATAGTTTGCTTCGAGTCATGACAAAATCGAGTGTCTCTTGACTTTCGTATTTATAGATTCTTCTGGAGCCAATATAACGACTCATAATGCAGGTCTCTAGAAATGATTCTTTGGTGTTCGCGCTCGCGAGCTTGTTGCACAATCCAATATATAGACCTATATATTTTTTGCTAAAGCCCTTAACTATTTCAGCAGAGATCATTTCAAATAGAACGAATGAGTCATGAATTGATTTTTTCCTTCTGTCACCAGCTGATGCCTTTAGGGCTTGTTCTATGCTTGTATATTGGGACTGACTGTTTAGTTTTAGTTGTGGCGAGAGGCTATATTTGCCGCCAGTTGTCGCAGCAATCCTGCCGTCGTATTCCAGTTCTGTCAGCGCTGATAGAACCTTGCTACTTGCAAGTTTTGTCCTTTTAATGAGCTCATCTAAAGTGCTTTTCTCTTTCTCCAGACAGGCAATGATTTGGGTGATGGTGCTATCAGCGGTATCTGTCTTGGAAGGCGTTCTCTTCGATTTTGTGCAACCACCTTGCGATTTTCTTTTGCACTCGGACGATTCTGTTTCGTCTTTCTTTCCTTTCTCTTCTGTCACTTCAGTCTCGTCCTCTGGTTTCTTTCTAGCTGGTGTCAATAGAGATCTCTTGTTGAAAAAGAGGCGAAACTGCTGAATGGAGAATCTTTTGCATTCTGGTATGGCAAGAGATTCCTCAATCAAATACAAACTTGACTTCAATATGTGTAGCGCCGAAGATTGTGATATTTCCAAGGTCTGACCGAGCCACTTAGAACTTACATAGAAGTTCTTCTCTAAAACCCAAATAGCGAAGAACCAAGCTCTAAGTTTCTTGACTCCGTGGAAAAAGCTTCCTGCTGTTGTAGAACCTTTCTTGTTGCACTTCTTGCAGCAAAATACTCGATGGTCCGCTCTTATCTCCACTATAGAGGATTTGCATTTTCTGCAATAAAGTAATCCGGCCTCCTCAAGATGCATCACTAGAGCCTGCCAGCAAGATTCATCAGTAGGATAGACCTGATTGAATGAAAGCAGAATCTCTTGTCGTTTTTCTTTGTAATGTGGTTCAAAGAGGTCTTCTAGATGACTTCTCTCTCGTTCTTTCTGCATGTCTTTAGCTCCGCATTTCTCTAATACTAAAGACGTAGTTTTGTGGAAAAAAGTTCAAAAATTGAAGTGATTTCGAAAATTAAATATCGATGCCAAAGGAAAACGAACCGATATCGGTTCATTTTCCTTCCCAGAGCCGGAAGTTCATTTTTTTTTGCCACGAGGCTGTCAAGAAGTGGCTAGCCCTGCAACTTTTCCCTTTTTGATTCGTATCTCATTAAGTTCATTACTGAGGTACTTCTCTTGTTTCGACTTGTCGCGAAGGTTTTCCTTGTTTCTTTCTTTTGTCTATTTTGTTATGTTCTTTCAGTTTTGTGGAGGGTTAGCTTGGCGGAGGAGGCAGTTTTCGGGTGCTCCAAGCTTATCCCTATTGGAACATTTCAGAAAAGGCTGAACATGCCGGCACCGCTTCTGCACCCAGGAAATAAGACCTTAGAGAATAACTTTGAAGGTAGAGTTATTCGAGCGCATAGCCAAAAGATAAATAGCTTTCAGCATCTATATGGTTCGGCGCTAGTCTGTTTTGAATGCGGTGAAGAATTTGCCACTCTTCTTTTCGCTGCAAATGAGTTTGCAGAGTATACCTTCGATTATGATGGAGTCCGCGCTGAAGATCTTTTAGACCGGAGAAAGGATCTAATCAACAATAGACTAGGTCGTAAGCTTGGTTCTCGCCTTCGAGGAGTCTCCTGTGGCGGGGAGGCTGAGCGAGAACTGATTAGGCTTTGTGTAAATGCCATGGAGACCTCGCCTGAATTCCTGCCTCACTTTGTGGACCAAAGAGTTTTGCAGGAGTCTGATGAAGCTCAGTTGGGTTGTCCTTTTCTACCAAAGAGAAATTTGTTCAACTACATTTGCAAGCCTGAGCGGTTCAAGTCTATTTCTTCTATCTTTTGCAATCATTGAACTAGATGCAGTGCTTGAGATCCATTGCGATGTTTCGCTCCTCTCCGATCCTTTAACAGTCTGACTTAGTCAAGAAGGTGATACAGTAATTCTTGTAAATCAGAGAGTGCTCATTAGTGCTGAGAAAACTAGAAGATTGGCGGAAAGATTTTCGCTATTTGCTTATTGTCATTGCTTTGCCAATCGTTCTCTTGATAGTGAATGTGTCCTGCTCTAGTTCATACTTTTCATCTTACGCCTCGATGCGAGTTCTCGCAGGGCGCTTGTTCAACGAGGGGCTGGCGCTTTATTCTGATTTCTTCCTGCTTGAGTCCCCCATCGGCATTTGTTCCTTCTCTTTTCTGGTTAAGCTATTGGATGCATTTGCGCTAGCAGCTTCGACCTTGAATACGGCGATTGGGGGGAGTTTAAGCTGGCTAAATTTTTTGTTTTTGCCTTCCTTTGCAATTCCCACGACAGCGGTGGTTTTTGCCATGGTCGGTCTCGCTTTGGCGATGCCTGCAATTTTGAGCAGTGGTTCAGCCCTGGCTACTAGTTTGAGATCCGCGTTACCCGCTTATGTTGGTGCCTACTTCCTAGCGATTCTCTCTTGTGGCTTTGATTTGGGTGATTCGCAGTCATTCTTGTTGGCAGTGCTTTTGCTGTGGCTACCCATAAGGCTCCTGCGCTATGAGGAAATCCGTTTTGCCAAGCCCATAGCCATGCTAGCTGGGGGCTTCGTTTCCTTGTCAATCTTTTGCGATCCGACAGCCGTTCTGGTCTATGGTCTTTTGGAGGTGTTCTTGCTCGCAGATGCTGCCTGGAAAAGTAAAGTTCCAGTCACTTCTGTCAGAGTATTGCGCTTTCTCAGGCAGTCCTTTCTAACTGCAGAATTTGTGGGATTTTTGCTGACCGCCTTGGGTTGCTGGCTTTATTTGGGGTCACTTCCTGCCGTGAGTAAGGAATTGTATTGGGACGTCGTCTTGCCTATTCAAATTATGCAGTTCCAATCTGGACATCCGGCCATCTATGGTCCACAGTCCTGTCCTGATCGAATTGATGTTATTGTCTGGTTTCTAATTTCCGCTCTGGTTGTGATTTGGCAGCGGCGCTTTAGCACTGATTATCTTCCTGCTTCTATATTGATGATTGGCATGGGTGGGATGATGCAATACATCCTGCAAAATGAGGGACTTTCTAGAAGCCTTCAATTGACCATCTTTTCTAGCTTCGCTATCTTTTTGATTTGCGGCTATCGTGGTCTATGTCTATTCATTGAAAGAACGCGAGACTTGAATTGGCCGCTGCATTTCGAGAAGGTATTTTTTGTGCTCTTGGTCTGGTTGCTTTCCGTCTACCTGAATTTCTGTTTGAATTTAGATAGGCAAGCCCTGCGCGCCCAGTATCAGCGTGATATCGAGCACGGTGCTCAGAGTTTAGAAAATATATTGCTTTCTAGAACCAAGGTCGGTGATAAGGTGGCTGTAATCGCCGACTTTCCTGGGGCTGCTTATCCACTTTTGCTTTGCCATGATCGCAAAGTTGCGACACGGCTTCTCTCATTTCGCTGCTTGAGCCTCCTTCAGGTTGGTAGTGAACAAGGTACACTCAGTCCTCGGTTGAGAGACTTTCGTGCCAAGCTCTTGCTCGATCTGAAAGACGATCTAGAAGACCCAGCTTGTCGGCTATGCTTGGTTAATGAATCTATTTCTTTACCTATACTAGAGAAAGCGCAGATCTTGAATAATGTTTCTCAGTTCACCTATTTGTCGAAAGAGAAAGCAGAGAGAGTCAGATTTGTCAGCGCCGGCAACAGGCAGCCACATGAGTACTTTGGCCATAATTTCGATTTCGCCGTCTACGCCCCATGAGCCATTCTAATAGTTACGAGTTTTGGTTTCGATTTCGTCGGTTTTCTCTTTGGGTATTTGTTTGTTGCCTGTTTTTTCTTTTCTTTGGGCAGGCGCTTTTCTTTTTTACCTATCCACTTTTGACATATGCAGATCAGGCTCTCTATCTGTATTGCGGCAGGCTCATCTTGGAGGGTGGCCTTCCCTATATAGATGTCTTTGATTGGAATCCACCGCTAGTTATGTACTTGGCTATGATTCCTGTTTTGGCTGCAAAAGTTCTGCAAGCAATCTTTTCCAATAGTGAGCTGTTGCGCTATTCTTTCCCGTTTCTCAGTTCTCTTTCTCTTGAAATACTCTCTTTCAACCTGCTCACCCTCGCCTGCGGTTGCTATTCGGCTCTTTTGTCGATGTTCCTTTTCTATCGCTATAAGGGCGCTGTGTCGCTCTGGCTGCGTATGCCTATGCTGTTTCTCTTTGGTTTTTATTTCTGCGGGCAGAATTATTCATTTGGAGAGAGAGAGCATCTGCATTTTGGGCTTATCTTGCCGCTCTTGGTGCTGCGCCTCCTTCGTCTGCATGGCAAGAATATTTCCAGCCAACACTCTTTGGCGGCGGCCTTACCCGCCTCTTTGACTTTATTATTCAAGCCGCAGTTTTTGCTTGCTTATTGTGCTTTTGAAGTCATTCTCTCTCTGCAAGAGTTTCGTCCGCAATCTTTGCAGAGCCAGCAAGCGGAGGTTTCTGAATCTCAACCCAAAGCTCAACTAAAGTCTCAACCAGAATCTCAACCCAAAGCTCAACTCAAGTCTCAACCAGAATCTCAATTCAAATCTCAACTCAAGTCTCTACTAGGAAAACTTGCGCTATTCGTCCCGCTTCGTCTTCGCTTCTACCGGCAACCTGAGATTTATTGCTTGCTTGTTATGGTCCTCGGCTATCTAGGCTGGTTTTTCTTCCTCTTCCCGGCAGACGCCCGCACTTGTTATCTGCAGGAAATTTTGCCGATGTACGACAGTGCTTATGGCTTTTCGCGGCGGGCTTTTCTTCTACTCTTTCGAGCTGATAGCTTGATATTGCAGTCGGTGTCAATAAGTTTTGCCGGTCTCTTTCTTGGGCTTGTATTGAGCCGCCGCAGTGTATTTGCTGCCGCCCTCACTGCCTTCCTGGCTGTTTCGCTTGTCAATTATTTCTATGGCAATCAGGTCTGGCTTTATAGACTTGTACCGTGCGAAGGGGCTGCCTTTCTGGTTTTAGGTGAAGCATTTTATCTCTATGGGGTCAGCGTCTCGAGGCGGTCTCGCGGTCGCCTTATGGCTCTTTCGCTGGTTTACATGCTGTTCGCCGCTTTCTTTTGTGCACAATCGTTTGCCTATGCCGTTAATGCCAGAAAGTTAGATTGTTCGGCTCCGCTTGATGAGGTGGGCGGCCGCGTGCTGGGGTTGAGCGGCAGAAAAGATACCGTGCTTTGGCTTGGAACCGGTATAAGTCCAGGTTTCCCTGCCATTCTTCAGTGTGGACTTCGACCCGGCTCCAGATATGCTTATTCTGTACTTGCTCAAGTCAATCATGCAATGTCTATTAGCCCAGCCAATCGTGCGCATTTTGAGCCGTTGTTTCGAAAGATGCTGGCTCAATACAAGAGTTATATTCTTGAGAAAAAGCCAAGGTTGATTGTGCTGCAGACCAACCCCATGCAGGCGTTTCTAAAGCAGGGCGAAATCGACTTGACTGCCTTTGGCTACCGTGAGGCTGAGGTCTACGGAGAGTATAGTTTCTTCGTTCTAAAGTAGGCTTTAGCAAGCCCAGAATTCAGAGTGGCGGCTGCGCACTACCGGCGGTTTCACTACCGGGCAGGACAGATTTGATCTTGTCGAGGGCTTCTTTGACATTGACGGCATAGGGTCCCGTCGGCTCCAAGCTTAGATACTTCTCGTAGTTTGATACAGCCTGCTCAGTTTCATTGCGGGCTTGGTAAAGGCAGCCCATGGCGTAAAAGGCATTGGCATAGTTGCCGTCCAACTGCACTGCCTTCTGATATTCACTAAGAGCCCCTTCGGTATTTTCTTGGCCCGTATAGACCAGACCCAAATTATAGTGCGCCAGCACGCTGTCGGGCTTGAGCGCCAGTGCTTTCTGGTATTGGGTGGTGGCATCTTCATATTTGCGCATACCGAGATAGACATTGCCCAGGTTAATAAGCGGCTCGATAAAATTGCTGTCTAGTTCAATAGATTTCTTGAACATTATGGTGGCAGCAGCGGCGTCTCCTTTGCGAGAAAGTGCCAGACCCAGGTCGTTGAAGGCTTCAGACGAGCGTGGATTGAGTTGAACGATGCGTTGATAATTTTCGATGGCGCCTTCCAGCTTGCCCTGTTGCACAAGGTTGTCGGCGAGCATATTGAGCAAGTCTAAATCGTTTGGATCTTTTACCAAAAGCTGTCGCAGTCTAAATTCACCTTTGGCTGGATTGCCCTCCAGCGATTCTAGATTGGCCATAGAGACTATGGCGCTGCGATCGTTGGGATTGAGATTTATCGCGCTTTCCAGCGCTGAACGAGCCCCGACATAATCTTTCAATTTGACTAGGGCGGCACCTAATTCTTGGAAGGCGGCCGGATCGCTTGGTTCGATGCTCAGACCCTGCCGGTAGTGGCCAACAGCTTGGCTGAGGTCACCTTTCAAGAGCAGGGTACGCCCTAAGTTAATCATCGCTTGTCCATCGTTAGGACTGAGCGATATCGCCGTCTTAAACTCTTGCTCGGATAGATCGTAGTCGCGCTGCCGCTGCTTGATAATACCCAGGTTGTAGTGCGCATTGGCATAGTTTGGATTTAGCTTGATCACCTTCTGGAAGGCTTGGGCGGCTTCGTCTAACTTGCCGCTGTTCTGCAGAAGATAACCCATGCTGTAAGCCGAATTGGCATCTTTCGGGTCGAGGGCAACTGCTTGCCGGTAGGCTTCAATGGCACCGTTTACTTCTTTCTGGCGTGTGAGGGCGTCGCCTAGCTGGGCAAACCATTCAGCACGATCGCCTTTGATCGCCAGCGCTGCTCTCAATTCGTTCACAGCCTCAGCTAGCTTACCCCTGGCCGCCTCGGTCTGACCAAGCAAAGCGTGGGCATCAGCTACGGAAGAATCTATTTTGACAGCTTTAGCGAGCGCTTCAGCGGCGCCGTTGTAGTCTTTGAGTGCTAACTTACAGGCACCCATGTTGTACTGCATGGTGAAATTTTGGGGCTGGCTGCGCAAAATTTTGCTGTAGTTGTCTATGGCTTGCTGGTATTCGCCCTTGTCTTGGAAGGCAGCCGCCAACTGCGAGCGGGCTTTGAGATGCTCGGGATAGGCCTGCACAACTTTCTTTAGTTCATTGATGGCTTCATCGGTATTACCGGCGATGCGCAAAATTACACCCAAATTAAGACGAAACAAGACAACATCGGGTCTTAGCTTGATGGCTTCGTCGTACTCGTTGACAGCTTCCTGCAGTTCACCTTGCGCCTGTAGCAGAGAGCCGAGGGTCATTCTGGCAAAAGCGTCATAAGGTCTGATTCTTATCGCTCTTCTGTACTCGGCTATAGAGTTTTCGGTGTCGCCCGACTGGTGCATGGCTTCGGCCAAGCTCAGATGAACCAGGGGGTCGTAAGGAGCATTTATCGCTACTTGTTTGAAGATTTGCAGGGCCTTGTCTATTTCGCCCTTCTTCATATAAGTGATGCCCTGATAATAAAGATCAAGAAACTGTTTGGGCATGGGTTGCGGTGTTATGCCCTGGGCCGCCGCCGGCACTGCCGAAAGCCCGCCGCCCGCTTGCACAACTAACTGTAGAGCAGCCGCCAGAGCCAAGAAATCTTTTCTCAGTACCCTTGTTTTTAGATTAGACCCGCCGCAGGTATAGCTATTCGAACTTTTCAGGCTCATATCCGGCAGTAGACCTCGTATAAGAAAGACTCGAGACAAGAAAGACTTGGTGATTGTCAACAGGTTTTGACCCATCAGGCACAATTATTGCCCAAATGACGGCACTTTCCAAAGTAAGTTCCTCTTAGTTAATTGAGTCCGGCTAAAGGGTTGGAAAGCCTCAGCCGGCTTGATGTCAAGAGGTTTGTACCCTGGCTTTGTCTGTAGGCAGCCTTAGACAGGTTGGCTAAATTCTGCAAGCCCTTTTTGTACAACATGCACATTGTTCTGAATGTGGCTAGCGGTGTACATTAGAAGCATAGAGGAAAGGGAGGTTAGGGAGAAACAGCGCTTGTGCTGTGCGATCTCGTGGCTGAACTACTTAAATCAATTCACCATTGAGTCTCTGTTCGACCGGCATCCAATTTATTTGATCGAACGACTTTCCGGCAGACGCCACCTCTATATGCGAAGAATCCGTCCACTGTTCACAGTTGGCAGATTAAAGAGTAGTACCGTCCATAGGTAATTTATGTTCGCCTTATTCGCGGCAATACCTCAGAAATCATCAAGAGCGAAAGCTTACCAATCTACTTATCTGTAGCGGTTCTCGTTTGTTTGCCTGGTTCACATGCTCGTGAACTAAAGAGCAACTGTTTATTGAAAATGCAGTCGATCTAGATTTGCAACTAGATTGAGATCATCGTCCACGACTTGCTGTGGCGTCAGATCTTGTTGTCTGCTGAAAATCAAACTAATCACTAATCCACACTCAAACTTCTAAGGATCTGTATCGCACCGCGGGTGCTGGTACAAATGAAAGTGCATCATGGCAGTATACAAAAGAGAGTTTCAGCGTAAGCGCTTCCCGGTGGTCGAGAAGACTGCTGGTGTAACCAATTATGAGAAGCTGGCTGAGAACGCCCTCGCAAATTCTATTAATCACCTCAACACAGCTTACGGGCAGAAGCTTTCCGGCGCCGAAGGTGCCGTTGAGTTCAGAGACGAAGGCGTCTATACCTTCGATAACCAAGGACGTCGCTATCTCGACTGCCTGGGTGGATTCGGCATTTTCAACGTCGGTCACCGTCATCCCAAGGTGGTTAATGCCGTCAAGGCGCAGCTCGACCAAGTGGCTTTGCATTCGCAGGAGCTTATCAATCCTTGGGCAGCGCATCTAGCTAGTCAGCTGGCTGCCATCGCGCCCGGTGATTTGCAGTATTGTTTCTTCGGTAACAGCGGTAGTGAAGCCGTAGAAGGAGCCATCAAACTGGCCCGCCTCTATACCGGCAAGAGCGAGATTATATCGACCAAGAACGCCTACCACGGCGTCAGCATGGGAGCACTCTCAGCCACCGGACGTGATGTTTTTCGTAAACCCTTCGAACCTCTTCTCAATGGTTTCGTTCATGTTCCGTTCGGTGATGCCCAAGCCATCGAAGCGGCTATTAATGAAAATACAGCGGCTGTAATTCTTGAACCTATTCAGGGCGAAGGCGGTATCAACGTTCCGCCTGCTGGCTATCTGCGTAAGGTGCGTGAGATTACCCGTAAGAAAGGCGTCCTTCTTATTCTTGACGAAGTACAAACCGGTATGGGTCGCACCGGTCGCATGTTCGCTTGCGAACACGAAGGTGTGGTGCCTGATATTCTCTGCCTAGCCAAAGCTTTAGGCGGCGGTGTTATGCCGATTGGATGCTTTATGGCTTCGGCAAAAGTATGGAAGGTCTTGGAGCCGAACCCTACTATTCATAATTCAACTTTCGGTGGTAATCCGCTTGCTTGTTCCGCCGCTTCTGCTTGTGTGGAAGTGCTTTTGGAAGAGCACCTCCCGGCTCGAGCAGCCGTGATGGGCAACCATTTCAACAATCGCCTGAATGAATTGAAGGAGCGTTATCCCGAGAAGATAGCCGATGTCAGAGGTCGCGGTCTTCTAATTGGTCTTGAGTTCACCAGCAAAGAATTGCGAGAAGCGGTTCAGGTAGAACTCTTCCATCGCGGTGTTCTGGTTGCCGGTACTCTCAATGCCAACCGCACTTTCAGAATCGAGCCTCCACTCATCATTACCGAATCTCAAATCAACTTTATGGTTGATACCCTCGAAGGCATCCTCAAAGATTTGCTTTCCGGTGAAATTGGCGAAATTGAGGAAGTGAAGCAAATTACGGGTAAGAAGAAAAGAGAAAAGAAAAGCAGTGTAGTTAGAGCCGAGCGTAAGCTGACGCCGGTGAAATCTGGCTCGGCTGCTAAGAATTCCAAACCTGCCAAAGGCACTAAAAAGAGTGCGAAAGGCAAAACTAGAACAAGTAGGAGCGAAAGATGAAACCTCTGAGTCGCAAGGGCGATAGCCTGTTGCAAGAGAGACTAAAGAAGTTATCTAACCCCTCAGATATAGCGGCGACTTTGCAGGCTTATCTGGAAAGCGAGAGGCAGAACCATGTCATGAGCGCAGCTATGTCTGGCGCAGATATCGCCCAGATTGGCTCTGCTCTGCCAGGCGGCAATGTGATTTGTCTCGACAAAATGCGAGTGGTATAAAAATCTGGGCGATGAGGGATTCGAACCCCCGACCTTCACTGTGTGATAGTGCTGCGCTACCAACTGCGCTAATCGCCCGCTGATCCAAGTCATCGGTTCTTTATCGTAGCACGACTACGCAGTAGCTCTCGGGGTTAGCCCCGCTTGTTAACTCAGCTGTTTAATCTCAGGTCTGTGTGTCCGAAAGCACGTTAGGAAAAGCGAGCTTGTGTGTGTTTGCTCGCTTGGAAACTCTCTTGTCTATGGTTTTTTTTAGACCCAAGCCAGAGCCGGCTTGGGTCTTTCTTGAATTTTTTTTTGAAAGTTGAAGGGGAAAAATGAACCGATATCGGTTCATTTTTGCGATGCGAACAGCGATATTAAAAAAGCGAGTTTGAAAGTGGTGATTGTCAAGAGGCGTCCTCCACATAATCACAAATCAAAAAAACAACGAATACTAGTTGAGCGGACCAATCTTATCTTCTACGGCTTTCAAAAGCGAGCCGTCAGTTATCAGCTTCTCCACTTTCTCAATATCGAGACTGACCTGCCTATCCTTCATGAGAAAGTCAACATACCTCCTCACGTGGCTGTGAGCGGCTTCGACCCCGACGCCTGCCTTCAAGCGGTTCTTTAGTTTACTACCTGGTACAAAGCCCTTAGAATCCCACTCCTTCGGCTTGTGATCGATCTGGGTGCGAGGAGAGCTGCCTTGGTCTATGTCTTCTTTCTCTACTCGTCCGGTTCTAAGGTCGAGAGCTTGGCAGGCAATTAGAAGTTCGATAGCTAGTACTCGTCGTACGTTGTCGAGGATGGTTTTTGCCTTTCTTGCGGCTATAGTGCCCATCGATACGTGGTCTTCTTGGTTGGCAGAAGTGGGAATCGAATCTACGCTGGCTGGATGGGCTAGTACTTTATTCTCTGAAACCAAGGCTGCTGCAGTGTATTGGGCGATCATATAGCCAGAATTGAGCCCGCCTTCTAAGGTGAGGAAGCCCGGTAGACCATTCGATAGCGCAGGATTGACTAATCTTTCGGCGCGTCTCTCTGAAATATTGGCTAATTCTGCAAGAGCTATGCCGACATAGTCCATGGCCAGAGCCAACGGCTGTCCGTGGAAATTGCCTCCAGATATGACTGCTCCGGCAAAAACCAAGGGATTATCAGTGGCAGAATTGATTTCGATAGACAGAACTTCGCGGGCGTGCTTGAACGCTTGACGACTGGCTCCGTGCACTTGAGGCATGCATCGTAGGCTGTAGGCGTCTTGGACTAGAGGGCAGTCTTTGTGACTTTCCATTACTTCGCTCTCTTCCAAGAGGTTCATCAAATTAAGTGCTGAAGCCTTTTGTCCCGGATGCGGGCGCACATCGTGGATGCAGGCCAAAAAGGGTTTTTTAGAGCCCATTTGAGCCTCAAGCGTGACCGCGCCGACTATATCGGCTATTTTCGCCAGTTTCTCGGCTGCTAACAGGGTCATCGTTCCGACGGCGCTCATCACTTGGGTGCCGTTGGTCAGGGCTAGACCTTCTTTGGCTTTGAGCACAACCGGCTTCAGTCCGGCTTTTTCGAGGGCAAGAGCGCCCGGCATTCGTTCGCCCCGAAAGAAAGCTTCGCCTTCTCCGGTCAGCACTAGAGCTAGATGGGAAAGTGGGGCAAGATCGCCCGAGGCTCCCACCGAACCTTGTTCCGGAATGACTGGATGAACACCGGCATTGAGCATGGCGACAAGCAATTCCACCACCTCGGTCCGGATACCCGAGAACCCCTTGGCCAGGGCGTTTGCTCTCAGCAGGGTAATCGCTCTGACGATGTCTTCATTGAAGGGTGCTCCCACTCCGCAGCTATGCGAGGCTAGAAAGTTTTTTTGCAGTTCTTCGGCTGCTTCGGGGGCGATATAGACGTCTTTGAACTTGCCGAAACCGGTGGTGATGCCGTAAACCACTTCGCGACGCTCGAGAAATTCTTCCACCACTTTGCGAGAGTTTGAGAGCTGTTCGCGGGCTTGCTCTGATAGGTGCACGCTATCGCGGTCGATTGAGACCTTTTCCACATCTTCCAGGCTGAGGGTGTGTCCATCTAATTTGATCATGCTCGGTAGTCCTTAGAGAGAGAAGAAGCATAGCTAATACAAGGCGGAGACATTATTAAGCGGAACAAAGGTAAAGTTGCTTCGTCCATCCTAAATTGACGCTATCCAGACTAATACTACTGACTTGTCTGCTACCTGCGTATTTGCGCGGCTCAGGCGGGCGGCTGATTGACTCAGGTGGTAGAATTGGTGAGAGAATGAGGGGCTTTTTTATGACTGGAGCCAGCTTTAACAAAGCGCAGAGCCGTTATGTTCCGTCGAGGCGGGTTCATAGTCTGGTTTTTGCTCTTGCCTTGACCGCTTCTCTTGGGCTTAGTTTCGCTTCATCATCCGAATGTCTGGCTAGTGTCGGTGGAGATCCCAGGCTCTCTAAGTTGGAAGTGAAATTCTTCAAACATCAATATCCCAAGGATAGTGATGATGTTCGTCTGGAACGACTTGAAAAGATGGTCTTCGGAGAGGCTCGCACTGGAGCCGATACTGATCGTTTGAAAGCGCTTGCCGATACTGTGCCTAATTTAGACTCTGTCAGTCTTGCTGATGATGACCAAGGCAACGGTTCTTCCGCTTCTTCCTCAAGAAGCGGTGCCGCTTCTTCCGGCACCGACTCATCTGGAAGCGGTTCTGGTTCTTCCTCGTCCTCTTCTTTTAAATCTCGTGGTAGTGTCGCCGGTGGTGGCTCGCTCGACATTACTGAGAAAGCCGCTGCCAATTCTGGTGCTAATTCAGGTGCCAACTCTAGTAAGATAGGCTCCCAAGTTTTGTCCGGTGAGTCCAAGTATCCTGCCGTCACGGCTCTTGAGCAGTCGGTCTTTAATAGAGACTTTGCCGGAGAGCCTGTCGGTGATAGGCTCAATAGGCTGGAAACAAAGGTTTTCGGCAAGCCATCGCGCTTTACCGACTTGTCGGAGAGGGTGGATGCGCTCAAGGAAAAGACCCGAGTCGACGTGGCTCGTAAGGCGCCGCCGGGCAGCGACTGGGTGGAAGACGACGATGACGAGGGCAGTTATCCTCCTCCTCGCCAAGCCGTAGCGCCTCGCGAACCGGTACCGCGCACCGACGGCGATGACGGCAAGAGCTTCAGTGGACGCGATTTGCGTAAAGATATGATGAAGGCCTTCGGCAGCTCCTATCCTTCCGGAAGTATGGGCGGCGGCAGTGGTTCTTACGGCATGGGCTCAGGCGGCGGCTCCTCTTCTTTTGGCTCCTCTTCGTCTTTTGGCTCTCGTTCTGGTTCATCGGGTATGGGCTCCGGCGGCGGTTTTTCGGGTGGCAGTTTCTCCAGTCGTAGAGGCGGCTCCAGTGCCGGTGTCGGCTTGATCGACCCCGAGGACGACATGCCCGCCACCGCTCCGTCGCGCCGCGGCATGGCCTCCGCACCGCCACCTGCAAATGGTAGTGACAGACCAGATGCACCGATGATGGGCGCTGTCGGCATCAATCAAAAGGTATCCTCGCTCGAGACTGCCGTACTTGGACAAAATTACAGTAAAGATCCTTTGATCGAGCGAGTGGCTAGGCTTGAAAAGACTGTCTTGCCCAAGCAAGCCGAAGCCAACGCCAGCCTCAGCCTGCCCGAGCGCGTCTCTAAGCTGCTTGAAAAAGTGCCGATATCCGGCGCTCAGACGGCTTCCAGTGGACGCGGACGTTCTAAGCCCAAGGCTCGTCGCGATGACTTTGACGACTTTGAAGACGATATGGATATGGGCACCGGATTTGGTACTATGTCCAGCGGTATGTCGGGTGCCATGTCTTCTGGCGGAGGCATTGCTTCTGGTATGTCTGGGCAGATGGGGGCACGCCCCGGCGGCTTGTCCAAGATAGTCAATTCTATCGGCAACTTACTTGGTTCTGGCTATGTGAGCGGCTATGCTGTGCCGGGCGGCACTATGGTGCGTGACCCCAGCACGGGCTTCATGATCGACACCATGACCGGCAATATGATCAACCCTACTACCGGTGCCGTTGTCGGTCGAACTACTGCTATTCCCGGTGCTATGCCCGGCACTATGCCTGGTGTCATGCCCGGTCTCATGCCCGGCACTATACCCGGTGTCATGCCCGGTGCCACTGTTATGCCTTCCTATCCTTACGGCTCGGCTTATCCTTATGGTTCGTACGGCACCGGGTTTGGCATGCCCTACGGCGGTTACAACAGCTTTAACAATGGTTTTTCGCCCTACGGCATAGGCGGCTCTGGTATCAGATTTGGTACTGGCGGTTTTGGTCTGGGTACAGGTGGTATCCGCTTCGGAGGCGGTTGGCCTTAGTTGCTTCTGGTAATTGGCGGTACTGGGTTTTTAGGCAGTAAGGTGGTGGAGCTTTTGCTTCAGCAAAAGTATCCGATTAGGCTTCTCACCAGGGGGGCCGGGGATTGGAAGACCTCTAATCTGTCGCACTATCGCAAGAAAGGTATTGAGGTGGTGGTCGGCCCGTTGGAAGACGATGAAGTTTTGTCGAAGGCTGTCGATGGCGCCACTTGTGTAATCAATATTTCGGGCAGCTTTCAGCTTGTTTCTAGTCATCGCGATAGCTCTTACGAGTATCTCAATACCCTGCTTGTAGAAAAGCTCATACATCTTTGCCATGAGTACAAAGTGCAGCGCTTTTTGCATGTCAGTTGTCTCGGTGCTCGTGAGGAGAGCGATTGTAGTTATCTCGCCAGCAAGAGTGAAGGCGAGGCGCTCTTGCGCGAGGCCGATCTTTATTGGACCGTCTTTAGACCATCTTATATGTTCGGCGAGCGCTTTCCTTTTATCGAGATGCTGGCACCGATAATTACTTTCAAACCCTTTCTTGCTGTTGTCGGTAGTGGTCTCAATCGCATACAGCCAGTGCTTGTGGACGACGTGGCCCAAGCCGTGGTGTCATCAATTTATAATCGTGAGACCGTGCAGCAGATTTTTGATATTGGAGGTCCAGTCGATTATTCTTTTGTGGAGCTGTTGCAGATGGTGCGCGATGAATTTGGTATTGCCGGTTCGGTGATGACCTTACCCAGTCAGCTATCTGGGCGGGTCTTCGATATGGTCAAGAATGTCTTGCCGAAGAACACGCTCAATCTTGAACTGGCGCATTTGCTCATCGCCGATTCTTTTAGCGAAGACAACAGAGCGCGTGATTTCTTCCAGTTGTCAGATACTTATATCGAAGACTATTTGCCCACCATTGTTGAGACAATTCAAGCTGCGAGAAAGAAACTAAATAAGTAAGTCTCAATCAATGAGTATTGCTTGTAAATGTGCTAACTTTGTCTCCATTAATTGATTGTCTATTCTGGAATCTTGTGAGGGTTCTTTCATGATTAAACTGAGCAAGCCTGTTCAGCTTCTTCAATGGGGTGAAGGTACAAATACCACCAATCAACGCTGGATCGAAGTGGGTAAGGGGCGTATTGCCGGCAACCCGCGCAGACAGGACGGCGTCACCGATGTGGTGATTGTGCTTGAAGGTTCCCTCAATAAGATTGATGCCAAGCGCGAAACAGACTTTGTCAAGATTATGCAGCAGGGCGAAGGTATGACTCCTCGCGCCGCGCGATGGGGTGAGGTTGCCATGGGCACCCTCAAGAGTGTTTCTTCCAGCGGTGGTCAAACCCTGGTTACTATCGCTGTCAAAGCTGCCACCAAGGTCGGACCTTAAGAGCTTATCTAAGCGCTTAGCGAAGAAAATATCAAATTATCTAAGAACTCTTCTAAGACCTTATCTAAGAACTTAGCGAGCTGCTTGCTTGCTTCGTCTTTCGTACTCTTGATCGAGGGTCTGTTTCACTCCCGCGATTATTTCTTTTTGCACCATCTTTAGAGCCCAGCTGGCAACCGGTCTTGGTATTGCCGGTCCGGGATCTATTTCGAGCGAATACTTGACAAGGCAATGTTTGCCATCGTTTACCGGAATGAGCTTCCACTCGCCATAGGCTGATTTGAAGGTACCGTCCAGCATCCGCCAGCGAATCAATTCAGGTTTGGCTCCGATTTCATTGACTGTGTGCTGGCAAGTTTCGCGCACAAACATCTGTGGCTTCAGCTCGGTTTCAAGATAAACCTGGTCGCCGGTGCGCTTTATTATTTTGCACGAGGACATGCGGGGGAAAAGCTTTGGATATGACAAAAAGTCGGTGAGGTTGTCCCAGACAAAATCGCGAGGGGCTTTGATAGTCGCCTCGACGGTTGCCCTTGACAGCTTGGTGTTGGTCTCGCCCTCTCTCTTATTGCTATTGACTGGGGGCTTTTTGAGAAAGGGAAAAATGGAAGCATCAGCCACGGCGTCTGCTTTGATGGAGTCGTTGATAGTTTTTGCTTCGGTATTGAGGGCGGTTTTATCAACGTTTTGAGCTTCGACACCGGCGCCGAGCAGAGTAAGCCAAGTGGAAAAAAGGACAATAAAGCCAGCCTGGCGCATAGTCCGACCCGCTCTCTCTTTTCTATTAGGCTGCAGTTTTGACTTGTGCATTGTTTCCTATTATCTGTACCACAAGGCAAAAGGAGTCAGTCGACTATTTAATTGCACTTCGCCGCAAACAACCTTGCTGTCACTTTGTTGTTTGTACTCTGCTATTGTACCTCTTGGATCGATAAGGGCAGAAGGTCCAGTATTTGCTGCAAAAATAAGCGATCGTCTGTTTTCGATAGCTCGAAAGACTGAAAAGGCGAGCATCTGTCTGCCGCAGTCCGACTGGTGAAACCAAGCCAGGTCGGAAATATTAACCAGCAATTGGGCGCCTTCTCGGCAGGTTGCAGCAGTTAATTCGGGTGAAATACATTCGAAACAGATCAAGGGTCCGGCTTTCACCGAATTTAGTGATATCAAACCAGCTTGCTTGCCGGCCATAAAGCCCGAGCCGGAGGGAGTATTGGTCCAGCGTCTCACCCATTCAGGCATATATTGCACAAATAGTGGGGTGTATTCGCCGAGGGGCACAAGAAAACGCTTGTGGTAGATTTCAGCTTTTAGTCCGCTGCTGGTCACCCCAAAAGCGGCATTATACGGATGCCCTACCGCTGGTCTATCCATCGCACCCGCAAGTATATCGGTCTTGCGCTCCAGGGCTTCTTTCTTGAGCCATTCCATAGTGGTGGGGCTTTCTTGAATATAGACCGGAAGAGCCCCTTCGGGTAAGACTGTCAGGGCGTTTTCGCAGTCTTTACCGGCTGTTTTGAAGAGTAGTTTGTAGCGTTCGATGATTTCGGGTAGTTCAATCTTGCCTCCGGTCGCCGACTTCTGCATGTCTATATTGATGGAACCTTCCAGCACAGCCACTTTCAGCGGGCGATTCGTCTTGAGATTGGAGCCTTCCACAAGACCGGGGATGATATAAGCTCCCAGCAAAAGGATGGTGCCCAAGCAGTAGTAGTAAGCGGTGTCCTTGTTTTCGGCGAAAAGTTTTTCGACAGCCAAGGGCTTGATGAAATTGGCTAGAAGGGAGGCGAGAGCCAGGTTAGCGGTGACGATTAGATAAGCCAGCCCGATGCCGCCGAATACCGAGGCTCCCTGAATGAGCATGTTCTGGCGGTATTGGCTGTATTCAATCATCGGCCAAGGAACCCCGAGTAGGTCGGGGCTGTTGCCAATCTTGTTCATGACCAAGACATAGATAAGCGGTACAACGCTGAGCATTGGTAGTTGCCACTTGCTCTTGCTGTTTTCTTGAGACTCACTTTGCTTAGGTGTAAAACCTGCGCAAAAGGGCATTTTGCCGACAATTACAGAAAATATTCCAAAAAGCAGTGCTTGTTGGCCTGAAACCAATAACCAGGCAAGCACGCTCAAGCCTAGTCCGGTCAGCCCGGGGAAGCCCATCCAGTCAAGCGGCGCCAGGTTCAAATACCAGTGCAGATAAACTAAGCTATAGCCTAGACCAAAGCAAAATCCAGTGCCAGCCAGCTTGAATATCGATCTGGTGGAAAAAATCGATAAAAAGAGTGGTACCAGCCCGAACCAAGCCAAGTACCACTGTTCAAAACCTGGACAGGATAGACCAAGAACGGCGCCGCTTGCCAGATGGAAGAGGGGATTTTGCATGAAGGTGGGCAAGCCGGAGGCATTTCCCTTCTGGCTTGGCGCCGAGGAGCTTGTCTTGCCTGCTTTTCTTGCGGATTTATTTGGCTTAGTTAGCTGGGCCTGGGGCATCTTTTACTTTTGCTTGAATAAACTGTCTAGATAGCAAATTGGAGTGATCGAAATCACTCCAATATTGCTTTACATCTTAATTCTTAGAGCCGACTGTGCGGCCTGAATTATCAGTTTATTACTTATCTTTTTTCGAAAGCTCAGCTTTTACGCGGCCTTCGATTTCTTTGAGCATTTCGGGATTGGCTTCCAAGAAGGTACGAGCCTGGTCTCTTCCTTGACCGATTCTTTCTTCTTTGTAGCTGAACCAGGTGCCGGACTTCTTGACTATCTCCATTTCAGAGGCAATATCGAGAAGGCAGCCAGCCGAGTTAATGCCTCTGCCGTAGATGATGTCGAACTCAGCAGTCCGGAAAGGCGGAGCCACTTTATTCTTAACTACTTTGACTTTGACTCGGTTGCCGATTTCAGAACCATCTTTTTTCAGAGTCTCGATTTTTCTGATATCTAATCTGACTGAAGCGTAGAACTTGAGAGCGTTCCCGCCGGTGGTTGTTTCTGGGTTACCGTACATAACGCCAATCTTTTGTCTGAGCTGGTTGATAAAGATGACGATTGTATGAGTTTTGGCCACCACTGCGGTGAGCTTACGCAGGGCTTGGCTCATCAGTCTGGCTTGCAAGCCGGGCAGACTATCACCCATTTCACCTTCAATTTCAGCTTTCGGCACCAAGGCTGCCACTGAGTCGACGATAACCACATCGACTGCGCCGGAGCGCACCAGTTGTTCTGTGATTTCGAGGGCTTGTTCACCAGTGTCTGGTTGTGAAATGAGCAGTTCATCGACGTTTACGCCCAGGGCACGGGCATAATCAGGGTCCATGGCGTGTTCGGCATCGACGATGGCGGCAATACCGCCAAGCTTTTGCACTTCGGCCGCCACATGCTGAGCCAGAGTAGTTTTGCCGGAAGATTCCGGTCCATATATTTCGATGATACGACCGCGGGGCAATCCGCCTATGCCCAGCGCCAAGTCGAGAGAAAGGGCGCCTGTCGGCACCACTTCCACCGAAGTATGTCTAGAATCGCCGAGCTTCATGATCGAGCCGTCGCCATATTGCTTCTTGATTGAATCAAGAGCCATGCCGAGTGCTTTCAATCTTTCTTGTGTGGGGGTCACAGCTTCTTTTTTGTCGGCGCTTGCTTTGGCTGGCTTTTCGGTATTCTTTTCAGAATTGCGGTCCGAATTTTTTTCCACAGTTGCTTTCTCTTTTGTCACTACCGCCATATTGATTCTCCTCAGATAGATTAGCTAGAGCACGAGCTGTCGCTGATCCGTATATAAAGCGCCGGGCACGCTACTTTTAGTGCGGACCTATGTTTAATTGCACATCGGCAAATTATAACGGTTTTGACCCTCAGCTCGATATTAAAATCCAGCACAACCCGCATGCTGTCTGATGTATATGCGATCGCTCGCTTCCGTGGGTGGCCTTTATCTACCCCACCCTTCTTTTTAGTTAGAAAAGAAGGGGTAGGGGTATAAAAAGGTTGTTACCCAACAAAAAACTTGCGAAGGGTAATACAGATAACGTAATTTCCCGCGGTTTAGTTCAAAAAAAGCCGCGAGATTTTATACTTGTCTGCCAAATTTAATCTTCCGACTAATTTCCCTTCTGTATATACAAAAGAGGTCGAAGCTATGAAAAGCGCTCAGCGGCTCTTCAGTCTCAGGCAATCAGAGATTTTTGAATCTTTCAATCCGGTTGAACTGGGGCGACTTCTTGGAATTTTAGAAGAGCTCGAGCTGCCCAAGCATCATTTACTATTTTCGCCCGGCACCGCTTGTGATGCGATTTACTTCATCGAAAAGGGCAGGGTGCGGGTAACTCGTCTTTCCACTGAGGGCAAGACAGTCATTTTGGCTCTGCTTGGACCGGGAGATATGATCGGTGAAGCGGCTTGGGAAAGTGAAGAGCATGATAGTTATGCCGAAACCCTTGAGGATAGCCGAATCTATCAAATAGGGCGGGAGGCTTTCTTGAATTATGTAAGAGAAAATCCTGAGTTTGGCTTGCGCTTTATCGGTGTTCTAGGTGATCGACTTAGACAGGCTCAGGCTCGTATCGAAGACCTCGTATTTCGCCAGGTGCCCAGTCGAGTGGCTCGCCTATTAGTCACCCTGGCCGAGACCCATGGCAAGGTCACCCCTCATGGTGTGCGAGTGGAGTTTCCTCTCACGCACCAAGAGATTGCCGATATGGTCGGCTCCAGCCGAGTAACGGTAACTCAGATATTGAACAAATTTAGAGACAGTCATTGGATCGACATCGAATCAAAGCGTGTGACAATCCACAACATGGATGCTCTGGAAGAACTGGTACGCCACCTCTAAAGAGTGACCACTTCGTCTAGTCTTCTTCTATTCTTTCTAGAGGGACATAGATGTCGACCTCGCTCGACTGGCTTGCGGGATCAAATCTGTGATCATAGAGTTCAAAGTCGGGGGCTGAGCGTCTCTGATAGGGCGCTTGCGGCTGCCATTCGCCCCAAATATAGCCCACAGTGGAGCCGATTTCGTCAATTGGTCCTCTGTGGGTAAAGCGAGCATAGGCGCCAGATTCTAGTTTGACTTTCACCATACCTGGTGGCACTGCCGTATCTGCTTCCGCTTCTTTTGCTGCCACATAGACCATGCAGCAGTTTTCTTCGAACTTGATTTCCGGATGATCCGCCGCGCAAACTCCATAGGCAATCTCAGACTGGCTTTCGATTTCATGGGCGCGCTTGCTGAATTCGTCCCATAGGGCTTTGATTGCTTGGCTGTCCTGGGGAGCAAAACTCTTGCCTAGACCGACAGCATAGGCTTGTTTTCGTTCGACAATTTGGGGTTGCACTTTTCTACTCCTCGTTTTGCCCTATTTTACATTTATAGGGTGTCGGGTATCGGGTATCGGATATCGGGTTTGTGCTGGTTTTGAGAATGTATATATAGGGTATAAAATTATGGCTCTCTTTCTTACTAATTCACAATTCTCGATGGACGGCTGATGACCGATAAGAACGCTGCGGTGGTAAAGGACAAGACAGGGCAGAAGCCCGAGTCTTCCGAGCAGCCGGATGTCAAAGCAAAAGTTGCCAACGAGCAACAGGGCGAAGATGCCACAAAGATACTGCACAGCATCGATCGCAGCAAAGAAGCAAGAGGTCTTGCCAAGGTAGAACTGTATGATTCATCCGAAGCTAAAGGCAAGACCCATGAAGTCAAGCCTGGCGAAACCCTTTCAGGCATAGTCGATAAGGCTCTTACTCGTAAAGAGGGCGAATCCTCCACCGCTTACGTCAAGCGCCTCTATGAGACAGTGGCGGAGGTGGCAAAGAAAAACGGGCTGGTTGATGCCGATAAGATTATGCCCGGGCAGAAAATTAAGCTTGATGGCGTGTTGCCCCAAGCCGGAGACAAGCCCCAAGCCGGAGACAAGCCCCAAGCCGGAGACAAGCCCCAAGCCGGAGACAAGCCCCAAGCCGGAGACAAGCCCCAAGCCGGAGACAAGCCCCAAGCCGGAGACAAGCCCCAAGTTGCAGACAAGCCCCAAGCCGGAGACAAGCCCCAAGCTGCACCAGTCGATGCTGTCAAAGTCGGTAAAGCCGTTGACGATGTTTATGCTGCCACCGAAGGCAAATGGATCGGTGTCGATAAAGAAAAACTGAACAAAACTCTTGAGGGTCTTAGTCCGCAAGAAAAGCAGGCACTGGATGCTGCCTACAAAGAAAAGCATGGCAAGCCGCTTTCTGAGATGTTGCGTGGACAATTGAGCGGCGATGATTTGACCAAAGCTCTTTCTAATCTCACCGGACAAGGTGATGCTCAGCGCACCGCCGCCGCCATAGATCGCGCTGCCAATGGTGGCTTGACCGGGGCCGGCACTGATGAGAAAACAATCGAAGAACTCTTGAAGGGCAAAAGCAAAGAAGAGATCAAAGCCATTGATCAGGCTTACCGCCAGAGAACCGGTATTAGTCTGGAAGACGAGATGCGCGATGAGTTCTCCGGCTCTAAGTTGACTAAGTTTCTTGATTTGGCCAAAGGCAATAATGATGATGCCGCCCGGCTCAATGCCAGTCTGGAAGAGCACAAAGAATGGGGCGTTGATGCGCGCAGCAACAGCACTGTCGAGAAGGACATCCGCGATACACTTGCCACTCTCAATTCTAAGCAAATTGCCGAGCTTGAGCAGACCTATCAAGAGCGCTACGGCAAGTCACTGAAAGACAGTCTGCTGCAAGACAAAAATTTGCCGGAAGAAACCAAGCAAGCCCTGGAAATCTATCTGAAAGGCACAGATAAGCGTAGTCCCGATGATACGCTCAAACTAGCCGAACTCGGTCTCAAATCCGGCAATCAAGATGTTTTCCAAGAAGCGTTTCGTGATGCCTCCCCGGAAGCTCGGGCCAAGTTCTTGGCTGAAGACGGCGAAGCCAGAGTCAAGAAAGCTTTTGGCGAAGACAGTGATGCCAGCCGCCGTGCTATGGATTATGTGCGTGACGGTAAGCTCGATGTTGCCACCAAAGTTCGCGATAATTCCAGTTGGCTCGGTGACAATGAAGAGGCTATTGAACAAGCTCTTGGTCAGATGAGCGACGCCGAAAGAGCAAAATATTTGCAAGGCAAGCGTTTGGCTGATAGTAAGGCTGATGTCTCGAGTTTGAACGCCGCAGACAAAGAAGGTCTGGATTATTATCAAAAGCTGCGCACCGCCATGGAAGGTGCTGGCAATGAAAGAGAATTGGCCCGCTGGGAAGACCTGATCAAGACTGGCAAAGAGGGCTCTCTGGTTGGACAGCTGGCTAAACACGGCGGTATTTTCGATGACAGTATGGACTCGGTCCTCGGCACCATAGAAGGCATGTCTAAGAAAGACTGGGAGCGTCTCAAGTCTGATCCGGAGTATCGTCGAGAAATAGAGAAAACGCTAGCTATAGATCTGAGCGATTCTGAGATGCAGCGCGCTCGTGAATTGCTGGATAAAAAGTCAGCGGCGGCGACCTTTGAAGAGAGCAAGTCCGCCAATCGACCGCTTACTGAAGTCTTAGCCGACCGGCAGGGATTTTTCAGTGATGATGAAGAAGGCATTATCAAGGCTCTAGAGAATATGAGCCCGACTGAGCAAGCTAAGTACAGAAACGATCCTGAATACAAGAAAGAAATTGATCGTTTGGTGGCAGGCGGTATGGAACGCGGCGCCGAGCTCAATGCCGCCATGTCCATTCTCGACCGTGTCTCGCGGGGCGAAAAGCCTGAGTCGGACATCGTTTCCAAACTAGAGATGCACTCTACAAACTTCAATGTCGACGAGACAAAAGTGGTGCAAGATCTGGAAGAAGCTTTCCGCAAAGATCCTACATTGCGAGAGCGGCTGAATAATCCGCAAAGTGAAGCCGATAAGGCTATGGCTAAGCAATTTGACTCGGCCTTGCGCCGGGCTTTAGACCCTGATGAATACGAAAAATATGCCAAGCCTTTGCTTGAGACCGGTAGAATACCGATTGAAGTTAAAGCTGATCTCTACAAGGGTATCTTCAACGACGATGAGAAAGGTTTCTTTGAGTCTCTAAAGAAAGACCGCGCCACTGATGCTGACTGGCAAGAAGTTCTCAACAATCCCGATAAGACACTTTCTTTCTTGTCTAGCGAAGAGCGCGAAGTAGCTTTAAACATCGCCAGACAAAAGGGCGAGATGCGACCGGAAGATGAGTTGCGCGCAGCCATGGTGGGTGTAGGCACTGACGAAGCAAAGATCAAAGAGATTCTTGCCGGGCTGAAGCCTGAAGAGAAAGAAGCTGTACGTCAGGCATATGAGAATAAGTATGGAGCATCTCTAAAGGGCGACGTGCTTGATGAGCTGGGTGGCGGCGAGAAGATGGAAGCCGCCAGAGCCTTGAGGGGACCGCAGACTGCCCGGGAAGCATACAACGATGCGCGCTCGGAAGTATACGAGAGCGCCGATGGTCTTGGCCGTGCCTGGGTTGATAAGGTTTGGGACGGCACCGGTCATATGACCCAAGACCAGCTCGATCAATACAGCCGCATCACCGCCGATTATTCTAGAAAATACCAAGAGTTGCCGGCTAGTGAAAGAGAGCAGTTTCAAAAAAGTCTCTATGAATCGCTTGAACTGTACAAAAAGTCAGAGAGCGCTGCCGCCGATGCCGTGGTTGATACTGCCATCATCGCCGCCGGTGTAGCTGGTGCCAAATTTACCGGCGGTGTCAGCCTCTCTCTGCTTGCTTACACCAGTGTAGGTGGTGCTCTCTTCAAGGTGGGTGCCAAGTCTGCTCTTATGGGCGCCGACTATGATTTTCAGAGCGCGCAACTAGTCAGTGATGCTGCCACTGGTGCTATTGATGCTGCCACCATTGTGCTTGGTCCGGCTCAGGCGGCGCAGCTGCTCAAGCTTGGTGAGCGCAGCGCCGCTACCGCCGCCCACGGTGTTTTGTCTCAAGCCGATGACTTGGCTAAGACTGCCGGACGCTCTCTTTTGAAGGAAGGCAGCTCTGAGACTCTGGAGCGAGAGCTTAAAGAGAAGGTGGCTGTGGCCATAGCCAACGGTTCCGACTCAATAGACGATAAAGCTATGAACGAATTGGCAAAGAGAGTGGCCGCCCAAGGTGAAGACATCCCGCAGGTGCAAAGACTGCTTACCGATGAGCTTAATAAGGCTATTCGGATTGAGGCATCTAGAGAGCTGATTGCCGGCGGCAGAGAAGTGGCTCTTAATACCGCCTCTGGTATTGTCGGTGGTGCATTATCGGGCGCTGTCCGTGGCGGCATCGAGGGTGAGTCGGTGCAAGCCGCCCTCACAGAAGGTGCCGTCGGCGCCCTATCCGGTGGCGCCATGGCCGGTGGCTTCTCTATCGCCTTCAAGGGCTTGGGCAAGGGGCTTTCCAGTCTCAGGCGGGATGGCAGTGTCATTCATGCCCAGGGCGTCGAAGCTGAGCTTGGTACGCGCCTGAACAGTGACGGACGGGTCTCTGAAGTGGTGACGCCCGCTGGTCGGGCCCAAATTGAATATCATCAAGGCGGACCTCTTGAAGGGGCAGTGCGAGAAGCCAGAACACCTGACGGTAGAGTTTTTAAGAGTGAAGACGGCCTGAACTGGAAGATTTCCGACAAAGACGGTACTACTGACGCCAAGGGGCTGTTTAAAGTCGACAGCGACGGCAATATGACCTGGCAGCCTGAAGTTGGCGCCAAGGCAGTCTTTGGTGCCGATGGCAGAATCTCGGAGTTTGATCATATCTCTGGGCGGAAACTAGAGGTGGCTGCCGACGGCTCTGTGGATGCAGTCAGTGGAATAGCCGGCGGCGCTAAGTTTCAATATGACCAGAGTGGAGCCCTCAAACAAGTTGATTTCCATGATGGCAGGGTGCTTTCCAGTGATGCCGGTAAATACAAACTTACCGATAAAGACGGCAAGGTTACTGAGCTTAGTGGCGAAGTAAAACTGACCACAGATGGCAATATCAGAGTCGAGTCGGCAGAGGGCGTGATGCTCATTTCGCCGGAGGGCGGTTATACAAAATTCTCGCCCCAGGGTCAGGCTATCGAGATGCATAGACCGGAGGGCGTTTACAAGTATGGCTATGACGCTGATGGCAAGCTTAATCAAGTTATTAAACCAGACGGCAGCTATCATCGAGTCAATGAAGATGGCGATTGGGCTAATTTCTCACCAGAGGGTAAGGAAGTTGGCTGGGGACGAGACTCTTACCAGGTCTTGCCCGATGGCTCGTACCGTGTCCTCAGTGGAGACCATGCTATCTATTATGCACCTGACGGTACCGATAGAGTCTTGCATGTAACCGAAAATAGGTTGCAGTCGGTGGTGCATCTGGATGGTCGAAGAGAGTACTTTGATAGACCTGACGCCAAGGTCTTTGGGCGCGACGGTCTTGAGATCAATAAAGTAAAAGACCAGTTTAAGCGCCTTGGTATCACCGAGAACGAAAATTCTATTGCCCTGGTCGAGCGCGAACTGAAGGATGTGAGAGCGATTGGTCCTGATGGTTCGCCCGTCAGCGCCTACGATAGCCTCATGTCCGATCCTCGTCTAAGCGATAGACAGAAAGCCAATATCATTCAAAACCTTGCCGTCGTGCGTGAGCACTTTGCTCAGTTCAGACAAGGCGATCGTATGCATCCAGATCCTGAGGTTAACTGGATTCATACCCAGGGCGAAATGGCTAAGGTGCTAGAGGTCAGTCGTAAAGCCGGTCTGAGCGCCGATGAGGTGGAAGACGCTGTCTTGGCTTCTATGTATTCCGATTCAGTTAAGTTCGCCTTCCCGCCGCCCGCCGGTGTCGATGCCAACTTCTTCACCCACCATATAGACGGTGCCATTGCCGCCCAGCACAGTCTGCAGCGTCAAGGCTATGCACCTGAGCGCATAGATAGAATCTTGCAGGCGATCAAAGAGCATCAAATTGCTCCCCCAGAGTTTATGGGGCAGCTCTATCTCAATGCCAAGATCAAGCCAGGGCTGGATGCTAATTTGAAGGCTGGGAAAATCAGTCAGGAGCGCTATGATGAACTGAAGAAGGTCTTGGATGAGATGACTGTGGTCGGACCTGACAAAGTACCGCGCCTGAAGCCGATGGTCGAAGTTGACAGCTGGCCTAAGGTGCAGAATGCCGATGGTAGCTGGGAGCTCAAGTTTACTAATGACCAGAAAGACCTCTTGAGATTAGCCGGCATCGATAGCTGGTCTGTGCCTGTCAATCCCATTGATGCTCCTGGGTTTAAACAACTCTCTCGTGCCGAGCAAGAAAACTTACTTAGTCGCTACAAGATTTCCACCACACTTATTGACGGCGATGGCGTCGATAACTATGCCACTCTCGGTGGTGCAAGCAAAATTGTCGCCATTCGTGGTCCCGGCACCATGTTCAAAGACGGCAATGTTTGGCAGTCTATCGCCTCAGTCGATGCCAGTTTTAGAGATGCCTATAAAGTTCTTTCTAAAGAAGGGCGTGAAGTGGCCGATGCCAGCTTGGCTAGCCGCAATGCTCTTTTGCATGACGAGAAAAACGGCATTCAGGCACAGATGCTCGAATGGCTGCAAACAAAAGGCTTGAAGCCGGAAGACGTTGAGTATCTCAAGAAGGACGGGGCACTCAAATATCCCGAACCTCTTAATGCTGCACAGAGCGCCCGTGTGACCGAATTAGAGAATTTGCTCAAGGCGGGCGATAACGGTGATCCGATGGTGCGTGAAGCCGCCGCTACTGAACTGCGGCAGCTCAAATATAACGGTCTAAGCGAAGCAGAAATTACCCAGTTTGAATTGGCCAAAGAAGTTAGAGCCAAGATGACCGACCTCTTGCGGGCTGGTCATCGCACCGGCGGCGATCTTCCCGGCGAGTTCCCTGTGGCCAGATCTTTGCCTCGCTCCGACAATGCCGAAGAGCTTCTCAAACCGCGTCCCTTCGCCCTACCTGAAGCTACAGGACCGGTAACTTTGTTGCCTGATGGTGCCACAGTCGCTCCTTTTGAAAGAGGCACAATCACCCGCAGACCCGATGGCTCAAAAGTGGTGCTTGACACCGTTCGTGATACCAAATTTGAATACGACCCGGCCGGCAGAATCGTTGAGGCTAGTCACAACGGACGGGTGCGAAAGTTTGGTTACGACCAAGATGGTCGTTTGCAGCGCTTTGAAGATGAGCTGGGGCAGAAGCTTTCTAGAGAAGGCAGCGGCGACGCTTGGTCGGTCGAAGTCAAGAAAGCCGATGGCACGATAGAGAAAAAAGGTCTTGGCATTGGTGCAATGGTGGCCGAAGGTGATGGATCGATTCGCCGGGTCAAGAGTCTCTCTGATGGCGGTAGCTATACAGTGGAAGGACTGGACGGTTCTGTTCTAGAAGTGAAAAAAGGCTTCAGCCAGTATAGTCATGCCGATATTATTCATGAACGTAAAGAGATTGAGCGTTTGAGCCGCGATGCCTTCCCCGAGGCAGCCAGAAAAGAGCGTTTCGATAAATTGGTCAAGGAATTCGAAGATGCCGGTCTGGCAAGAGACATGAATGCAAACCAGCGCGCCATCTTTTTGAAGAATATCAATCGCTTGCTTGAACCAAACCCGACTGCTGTAATTGGTGATGCCGAGAGAGCTAATCTGGCAGAGTTAGCCCTCTTGCATGCAGTTAAACCGACAACTGTCGACCAAGGCTGCAACGGTACCTGCAATGTCACCACTTTGGAAGTGCGCAATTATATGAATGAGCCTCAGCGTAATGCCAAGCTTTTGGCTGATATCGCCATTGATGGCAAGTTTGTCACCACAAGTGGTGCGGTAATTGACCTTAATAAAGTCGGGTTCGGTCTAAGTCCAGACTTTGAGGCTTTGCACGCACTGAAGCTGCAGAATGAAGGAAAACTTGATCCCGCTTCCATCAAAGCCGATGGCGCCAGAGACTACAGCAGTCAACTGCTTGAGACTGCCATGCTCAATACCTACTGGCAGGGCAACAAGCATATTATTGTCGCTGGCAAGAAGCTCGATGGTGGTGATTTCGCCTACGATTCAAAAGGCAATATTCTTGGTCCTGTAGATGCTAAGAAACCATTGGAGCCTGTCTTTGATGATAAGGGCAATAAGCTGAGCACAATTGGCAGTGCTAAGAGACTTTATCGAGAAGATGGTATCGAATATAGTGCTGATGACTTGTCTAGGCTGGTTTATACCGAGAATGGTCTTGTCGCTGGTGTAAGCGCACCTGGCTCAATTACTGAAATTTTCGATAAGTCCGGTGCTCGTTTACGCACTTTGGATGCCGGTCAACCAGGTTATGACAAAGACGGCAATCAGATTCTCTATGTCGCCCGCCGCGGCGAGACGAAGTACGAGAAAGTGGCACGGAACGGCTATGAGTCCGAGCAGGTTGTCTTTAGCTGGGGCGATAGGTCCATAACGCTAAGCGACAGCAAGGGCAAGAAACTAAGCGGCTTGAGTATTTCTGAACTTGAAGATGTAAACAGGGTGTCTTCTGGAAGCGATGCTACCGGCTACGCCATTGCCTATCAGAAAGATGGTCTGGATTATCGAGGCGCCCACGGTGTCAAAGACGAAGAATCTCTCTCCAATCTGCTTGAGCGTTTGCAGAATGAGAAGAAGCTACCGGCGGTATTACAAGTACATACCAGTCAGCCGCCCTTTTCTGGGCTGAGCGGTGTGAGATCGGCTTGGAGCACAGAAGGTGGCTGGCACGTGGTCAATATCCATTCCTTCGATAAAGAAACCGGTATGGTGCGCTTCTCCAATCAATGGGGTTCACGTCATGATTATCTAGAGGAGGGAGTTCCACTCAAGACCTTGTTTAATGCTATGCAGCCCACCAAAGCCAGTGAAATAGCCGAAAATGAAATCTATAAGAAAATCAAGAAAGGGGCGGTTGTCTCAGCTCTCGCCTTGGGCGGCGCTGCCGGTGCCACCGGACTCTTCTTTGTCGGTAAATCAATCTACGATAGATACTCTAGTGATGAACAAGCGAGGTCGAGATGATGACGGCGCAGACAGCCACAGTGGTGCGAGACATTGGGCAGATTAGATCTATTCGCTTGCCGGTTGCCTATCAAGAGCGACCGGACGAGGCTGTCAACGATGCGGTCTATGTGAGAAAGTTCAGCCATAGTGAAAACACCGACGTCGCTTTTGTTTTCTTTTATCGAGGGCGGCGCTTGCCCCAAGCTTCGGCTGAGAGTTTTTTGCGCACTCTCGCCCTTGCACCCCATGAAGTGGAAGCGGCTGAATTTAGCGATCTCGATCTTGTCGTCAGAGAAGCTTCCAACCCTGAGAACTTTATATTGTCTAGCTGTCGCACCGAAAATAAGTCTGGTCGCAGGGTGCTAATCGTTGAAGGAATCTGGAAGGCGAGCGGCTTAGTAGAGTACGGTGTCTTTATCGATAGCGACGGCACCGGCTCTGCTGTTCAAGAATTGCATTTTAACGCCCCGCAGATAGACTATGCCGACCATATAGATGAAATTGAAGCATTGTTGGATAACATTGCCTGGAAGAGAGGTTGAGGGAGAAAATGACCGACATCAGCCCTAAGAAAGAGCAGATGAGTGAAGCCCCTGAAGACAGTGCTAAGGCGGCTGCGAGCGCCGCTCAAAGCAGTCTTTTCAGCGAGTTTATCCAGTCTGCGAAGTATCAAGCTGTGCAGCGTCCCTACGATGGTCTCAATCAATTGGGCGGTCATATCTTTGGCTATGAGCCTGCTGCTCGTGAATTAGTCAAGGCGCCGGCCCCAGCCGAAAGCGGCTCGGCCGCCTGGTATGCCCAACAAGCAGGGGCCGGGGTGGCCACTTTCGGCGAAGTGCTCGTCTTACATCGAGGTCTGCGTAGTCTTTCGCCCGGGCTCAAGGGTTCCTCGCTAGCGCTCGGTGAGACAGCCTTGACCGGACGAATGACTGCTGAAAGTTTGGCTCTGTCGGCCGGTATTTATGAAGGCTTTACAACAGTTTCGCGCGAGAATAATTTCTACAGAGACAGGCTAGGTACTGCCTTCTCTTCTGCGGCTTCGGTCTATGCTTTTGGCAAATTGCACTCGGAAGGCGGCAAGTTGCTTGCTTCCGAGAAAGGAGCTCTTGGTTTAGCCCAGTCTTATCCGCGCTTAGCCTCTGCTGCCACCGGTTTTGGTGCAGGTGGCGCCGCCGCGTTTATTGGGGTGGAAAGCCGCGCTCGCACCTTGGAGGGGCGTTGGGCTAGTATGGATGAAGTCAAGAATGGAGTGGCTGCCGGTTCCTTGCTCGGTATGGCTTTTGGTGCTGGTTTCAAGCCGGTGTCGCCAAACCCCCGCGGCATGATGCGAGACGCTAGTTTGAGACCGCAGAAAGCACCCTGAACCTGCTAAACTATAAACTTACTCTACTGTCAAAATGAGGTGAGTTTTGGAGTCGGAGAGGCAGGTGCAGGCGCTGTCTGACGCGGAGCTGCTCTTGCGCAAGGATGGTCTTGATAAGTCTTTGACAGCCTGTGCCATGGCTGGTATCGAAGCGTCCGCCAGTGAGCAAGCTGAGTTCGCTTTGGTGCAAGACGAGATTGCTCGTCGTGGCCTTGCATCAACAGTATCATCATCTTCTGGTATCGATTGGACTTCCTTGCTCGGCCTTGATTTTGAAGGCTATAGGCTGACCGGCTTTTTGGCGCAAGGGCGTTTTTCTTTCCTGATGCTGGGTGAAAATCAAGACGGTGATCGCCGAGTTTACAAGATCGCTCGCCCCCAAGCTGATGCGCCCAGTCAAGACTTTGATAGTAATCGTTGGCTGACGCGGGCCATGGATGTTACCCCTTTTCAGGTCTGTGACATCTATCCCTCGCCTGCTCAAATGATTGATTTGCAAGCCGAAAGATTGTCCGGTTTTACATCGGGCGCTTTTGTTGAATTGCTCTCTGTGGGCAATAAAGATGGGCTTGTCTACTATTCGATGCCCTTTCTGCAAGGAAAAACTCTGCGGCAGTATCTGCAGCAATTTCAGCCGGGCGTGCAAGATATATTGAAACTTTTCGATCTGCTCGCCCTAGAATTGGTTTTTGACCGAGAAGGGGTCTTTGGTATGGAAGAGCGCCCCGAGCAGTATCACGGCGATATCACTCTCGACAATATATTTTTGCAGGGCGATTTCGCTGCCGACGGCACTGCTCCCGAGCTGACGGTAAGGCTTTTAGACCCGGGCTATTTTGGACCTTTGCAGATGACCGACCGCTATGTGGAAAACGCCATGGTTGGTACTCCTCTCTATTATCCTCTTTTGGAAGCAGATGACATTATGGCTTTCGGCTATTGTCTTTGGGAGGCGATCGGCGGCAGGCAGCCTTTATTGAATCCAGCTGGTTCGAATGTGGAGGCTGAAGCTTCCATACTGCAGACTGGCCTGGCCGAAGCTCTGGAGCATTTGATTCAGTTTCGCGACTCGCTTGGTCAACCGTTTTTGAGCGCCTTACGTTCTGCCGCTTTACCCTCTCAGGCGAAGCCTGGAGTTGATAGAGATATAGAAGCAGTGATACTGAAGATGGTGCGTTTGGCGGTGGATGAATCCGGGCTTTTGACCATTGATAAAGGCTATGCCAGTTTTGCTGAGGTGGAGGCGGCCCTCGCCTCCATTATTCCTGAGATTGAGCCGGCATTAGGGGAGGTGCTATGAGGCTCAGGAAGTTTGACGACATGCATTTGCATCTGCGCCAAGGCGAAATGCTCAAGCTGGTTTTGCCCTATACCCTCAGTCAATGTGCTAGAGCGCTGGTCATGCCCAATACCAGTCCAGCTGTCCTAACTGCTTCAGATCTTACTAACTACCGCTCTGAGATTTTGCAGGCAGCCGGTAGTGCCAAGGCTGGTTTTGAGCCGCTCATGACTTTCAAGATAACACCTGCCTGTGACTCGTCCTCTATAGCTAGCCTAAAGAGCGCCGGTGCCATTGCCGGTAAGCTTTACCCTGATGGCGTCACCACTAATTCAGAAGGGGGCGTGCGCGACTTTAGAGCGCTCTTTCCTGTTTATGAAGCTATGCAAGAAGCCGGTTTGGTATTGTGTTTGCATGGTGAATTACCCGGTGCCTTTTCGCTTGATCGAGAAGAGAAATTCTTAGAAGTCTTGCAAGAAATAGCAGCTCGCTTTACTCGTCTCAAGATAGTGCTGGAACATGTCACTACAGCCGCTGCCGTTGCCTGTGTTTCTGCCCTACCCGCCAATGTGGCTGCCACCATTACCCTGCATCATTTGTATATTACTTTAGATGACTTGCTTGGCGACAAGCTCAATCCGCATAACTTTTGTAAGCCCGTCGCCAAGCGTCCGGAAGACCGGGAGGCGCTCATCAAGGCTGCCACCTCTGGTAGTGCAAAGTTTTTCTTCGGCTCCGATAGTGCTCCTCATAGCATAGAGGCGAAAGAGTGTGCTTGTGGTGCCGCTGGAGTCTATAGTGCTCCAGTCTTGGCTCCCTTGCTAAAACAATTGTTTGACGATGTGGGTTCAGATCAGTTGGAAAATTTTGTTAGTCGTTTTGGTGCTGACTTTTATGGCTTGCCCGTAAATCAAGATTTTATCGAGCTTAAAGAAGAAGAATGGCTTGTACCGGAGGTATTGGATGGTATCAAACCCTTTATGGCTGGTAGTCGGCTTAGGTGGCGCCTTGTCTAGACTTAGCATGGTGGGGGCTGGTTTTGTTTTATTAACAGCCTGTGCAAATCAAATTGCTTATGCTGCTCCGCAAAAGAGCTTAGATAAAAGTCCAAACTCAAGCATTCTCGCTGAGAAATCAGCGAATAGTTTGTCGAGAGGTCTTATCGAAAGGAGCGCTCTCGATCTGGATGGTTTGAGCAATTTTTCAGCAGCTTGGGAAAAGTCTAGAGCCCTCAAAAAGACGATGAAGATTCCAGCTGAGGAGAAGCTCAAGGAGCGCTTTTCGCAAGCCGCTCTCTTGCTTTCTGCCCCCGAGAAGTCGGACGGCTATAAGGCGAGGGCCTCTATTTTGTTTGAACTGAGTGAGTATGAAGCGGCTGCCGAAAGCTTTGAAGAAGCAGCGCTCTACAGTCTCAATGACAAGAGTCTGCCGCTCTGGCAGGGGCTTTCGCTGCACCTGGCCGGCGACGATGACGCAGCCCTTTGGTTGGCTCATGTGGCGTTGATGCAAGACGACAAGAATGCCGATGCCCATCGGCTCAAGGCTGTCTGTCTTTCCTCGCGCGACTTCCGTCGATCTCTCAATGAAATGGAGCGCGCCCTCGTCCTAGCTCCCGGCAATGCTTCTTTCTATGCCAGTAAGGCGCGCATTCTCATTGAAAATAAGCAGTACAAAGAGGCTCTGGTCTCGGCTAAGAAGTCCCTTGAATTAGATAAGAGCCTGCTTGCCGGCTATATCTTTGCCGCTGATGCTCTGCGCCGTGCTGGGCATCTCAAAGAGGCTCTCGGTTATCTAGACCAGGCTCTGGTGCTTTGTCCTTATGCTCCTTCCACTTATCGTTTGCGTGCCCAGATTTATCGGGCCATGGGTGATGATGATGCGGCGGCACAGGACATGGCTTTGCAAAGTCTCTGTCAAGACGAAATTAGAAGACAGGCGGAGGTGAACTGATCTTGCCTACTTATGCAAAGAGAATTTTTCTCTTACTTATGTCTTTTGCTTTGGCGGGCCTGCCCGGGCAGGCGGTTTCTCTGCCTGATGAAGTCGATAGAGCCGAGGAGAAGCTGGAGCTTTTGGAGGAAGGTTCGCTTGAGCGGACTTTCTTGCGAGACATGGATTTTTCACCGGACGATAAGATATTGGCGGTTTCTTATGCCAACCGTCCGCCTGCCCAAGTGGCGGTCGCCTCTGGGCGTATTTTGAATGTACTGGGCTATTCCCCCGATGAAGAGCTGAAGCGGCGTGAACTCAGTCGCCGTCTGCGCCAAGATCCAACCATCGCCGGCGCTGAGAGGGTCGGGCACGGAGGTTTTTCTTTGGCCAGCAATAGCTTGCTGCGCCGAGTCAACGATATAAATGCTATTACTTATTCGCCCGACGGCAAGCAAGTGGCCGGCGCCGGTGCCGGTGTGCTCAAGCTTTATGATGCTCAGAGCGGGCGAGAAGAGCAAGTGATTTCGATCACTGAGACGGCTGCTCTCACCCATGCGCAAGATCCTCAGTACTTTGTCTCGATGGTGGCTAGTATGGGGGGCTCCGGGCTTTTAGGCGGTTCCTGGGGGGTCGGCTCATCTTCGGTCGAGTATTCTCAAGATGGAAAATTGGTGGCTGTCTGCCAACCTTATGGTTGTTCGGTGCGCAGCAGCAAAGACGGTAAAGAAGTCTATGGATTCCATCATTCCGATCGTATGGGCGGGCGTTATTTCGCCCGTTTCAGCCCCGAGGGCAAAGAGCTGGCCGTGGTCTGTCAAACAACCGGTATGGAGAGATCGGCTTGCCGTCTTGATATTCTCGATGCGCAGAGCGGCAAGATTTTGCGCACCTATCAGAAGCGCTGGCCATACGGCGATTTGCGCTGGTCTCAAGATGGTAAGAGATTGGCTTTCTTTACAGTGGAAGGCAAGTTGGTCGAGCTGGACAGCGCCGACTTTAGAGAGCTGGCTGTATTGCCGGGTGGCGATAGGTTGTCTTTCAGTCCGGATGGGCGGTATTTAGTTGTCAGTGATAGAGAAGAAGGGGCGCGCATCATGGAAGTCATGAGCGGCAAGATTGTGAAGCGTTTCTATCAAGATTTTCCTGATGCCGTTCGAGGCATTAAGGCGAGGCCGGTTGCCTGGTCGCATGACGGCAAGACCATAGCAGTCGGCGGTGAAGAGTATATGGTTTATTTTTGGGACGTCGGCGCGCTCAAGCAATAGAGTATAATAAGCGTGCAGCATAGACTTGTGTGCCCGTAGCTCAGCTGGATAGAGCGTCGGTCTCCGAAGCCGAAGGTCTCGAGTTCGAATCTCGACGGGCACGAGTTTTGCTTGACCTATATTGCTCTTACAAAGTATTGCTCTTAAAAAGTATTGCTTTTAACCGTCTCGCACTTAACTGTCTTGCCTTTAAATGTTCGAAAGAAGCGTCGAGCTTATCACCGGCCCCTATAGATCTGGCAAGACCATGTGGTTACTGGAGGAGCTGGTGCGGCACAGCCGCGAGCAGCCTCTGGCGACAAGACCGGTTTTGCTAACCGTGCCCTCTCACCGCTATAAGGGGCTCTTAGAAAAACAGCTTGCCCAGATCTTGCGCCAAAGCGGCGCTCCCGGGCTTTGTGCCGTCAAGATATTGCCATTCTACGACCTCTGCCATTTGATATTGCGGCAGGCCGGCGTTAACTTTCATCTTCTTGCTGATGGTTTGAGACCGGCTGTCTTGCTCAAGGCAATCAAGCAAGTGGAAAGTCTGGGAAAACTCAATACTTTTGCCTCCATTGCTAATTTTGCCGGTACCCATGCGCAAATGTTGGAGTTGATAGATGAGCTCATGCGTGCCGCCCTCTCGCCCCGAGAGGTGTCCGCCACTTTGTCTCGGGCGGCTTCTTCCGAATCGCGCTATCAAGAGTTGGCGGCAATTTATCAAGCCTACTGGGACGAACTTGAGAAACTCAATGTTTACGACGAGCGCAAGTTGGCCTTCAAAGTGCGTGAAATTTTGCCGCAATGGGCTAAAGTGGCATCGCCTCCGGCCTTACTTGCCGTAGACGGTTTTGACCGCCTTAGTCCCTTGCAACTTTCGGTGCTTTCATCTTTGGCTCGGCATTGCGAGCGCACTCTGATCACTTTCGACTATGTTTCGCAAGGTCCAAAGTCTGATGAGTATACCTGGAAGCAGAAAAGTATAAATGGCTTACTTGCTTTTGCCGAAGGCGGTCTGACCCTCAAGGAAACGCAGTTTGAGCAGTCGGTGCCCGAGGTGGAGAGCGAGCTTATTTCGACTCTTGATAGACAGTTGGAAATGGAAGAAGTAGCCAGGCAAGTCAAGACTTGCCTTGTGCAGGGCGTCGAACCTTCTGAGATTGTCGTGGTCACCCGCTCTTTGCAGAGTTATTTGCCGGCAGTCAAGCTCGCTTTTGAAAGAGCTGCTATTCCATATTTTCCAGATGAAGCCATACCTATTGCCACCTTGCCCCTGATTAAGTATGTGAGGCGACTGCTCTTTCTGCCCCTTTCTAAGTTTAAACGGGTGGAAGTGATTCGCTCTTTGCGCAGTGCCTTTTGCAATCATGAATGGCTTGGCCTAGACAAAGAAGCGGTGGATAAATTAGACCGTCTATCGCTGGATTCGGTGGTGGTGGAAGAAAGCGATTGGCTTGAATTTATCAAGCAGCCAGGCTTGACTGAAGAGTCGCAAGCCCTACAGCGTTTCTTTACTCTTTTGCAAGGCGAAGTTGTTCAGAAAGCAGCAAGCCTAAGTTCTCATGTCGCCCATGTCGAAGATGTTATCGATGCCCTTCTGCGCTTGCCCTCCGATGATGAATATTCCAACCCTATCATTGCCTGGGAAGAGCATCAGGGACTGGTCGAACTGCGTAAAGTGCTGGCTGACCTAATTAGAGAAGAAGAGCTCTTGCTAGAGTCATACGGCAGTGAGCTTTATTCTTATAAGCAGTTCTTTACTAGATTGGAACAAGCTTTCGAGAATTCAAACTTTAGGCGACGGGCCGGCGGCGATAAATTTGTCACTGTCTGTGGTGCCGATCTGGTTGCCAATCGCCGCTTTCGTGTGGTCATTATTGCTGGTTTGGTAGAGGGTGATTTTCCCCGTCGCCTCGAGCGCCCTGGTTTGCTCAGCCGCGATGAAGTGCGCAAATGGGGCTCACTGGGCATCGACATCGAAAATCCCAGGCAACATGATTCTTTCGAATTTTCACTCTACCGCTCTTTGCTTGAAAGGGCCGTAGATAAAGTATTGCTCTCTTATCCCCATTTCGAATCATCTAATGAAGAGTTGGTGCCATCTTTTTTTCTGGTTGGATCTTCCGCGCAGTTTAAGGCTTTGCCCGACTGTCTGCCGCCCCGTCTGGCGGCCTTGCAAAGACCGGTTTCGGTAGAAGAACTAGCCATGGCTAGGCTTTGGTACAAAGGTGCCGGCTCTGTCTCTGATTACTTGCAAAAAACTTTGGAGACTAATTTACCCCAAGATTATGCAGAAGAAGCCGAGCGCCTGCTCAGGCGCTTGCAGGAACCTTTGGCGATAGTGGAAGCGCGCACCAGTTCGGAGAGTCGGGGGAGCAACCGCAAACTTGCCTGCGGCGATTTTTCCGACCTGGTTGCCTTGGGCTTGCTAAAGATAGATGTGCCTAGTGCCTGGAGCCCAAGCGCCTTATCTACTTATGGACGCTGTCCCTTTCAGTACTGGGTTTCTTATGTACTTAAGCAGGAAGAGCTGGAGGAACCGACCGCCGGACTTGATATTAGATTGAAAGGCGAGGTCTATCACAAAGCTCTGGAGCTATTTTATGCAGGGCTGAAAGAGCGCGGTCTAAGACTTAACAGTGCTGATCAGACTTTTCTTTTCTCATTCTTTGAAGAATGTATTGCCGCCGCTCTCAACTGGGTGCAGACTGAACGTAAGGTCAAGCTCGATGAGTTTTGGGAATTTGAACGCAAAGATATAGCCTTTAGATTGAGGCGTTTTTTGAAGGAAGAAATGAACTCTGCCATCAAAGATAATACCGGCTTCGAGCCGGTTTTCTTTGAGCGTTCTTTCGGCGGAGAAATAATTGATGCCGCTTTAGGCAGCCGCTCGGCCGAAGTTATCTTACAGCGCCCGGAAACCTTGGCGCCGGGTACAGTTAAGGAATTGCGTCTAAGGGGACGAATCGACCGAATCGATGCCGATGGTCAAGGGCGCTTGCGTGTTGTCGACTATAAATCTGGTTCCAGCCCCATCAAAAACGATGACATATTAGCCGGACGTGAATTGCAGATGCCAATTTATAGTTTTGCCGCCTCTTGCGACAATGAACTCATCTCTTATGGAAAAGTAACTGCCGGACTCTATCTTAGTATCTCTAAAGGTGCCGGAATCGGCAAAGTTGATTTTGAAGACAAAGAAGTCGATCTCTTGCAAGTGAGCCGCGAAACAATTTTTGATTTTGTTGAGAAAATCGCCAAAGGGCAGTTTCCGGTAGCGCCCAGCAAGCGCGAAGTTTGCCAAAAATGCGATCACTCTGCTGTTTGCCGCATAGCCGAGCTTGGCGCTGAGGAGGACTAATGCTTACCCAAGAGCAGGAACTGGCGGTAAAGAGTGTCGGGCAGAATGTTCTGGTGGCCGCCGGCGCCGGCTCTGGCAAGACCCATGTGCTGGTTGAGCGCTATGTGGAGATTTTGCGCAATAACCCTGAAACCGGTTTGTCTAATATCATCGCCGTAACCTTTACCCGCAAGGCTGCTGCTGAAATGCGGTCGCGTCTAAAGAGTAAGTTCTTGCAACTTTCCTTAGATGAAGGTGAGAAGGCGCAAGGTCTTGATAGACGATGGCATGAAGCAATGTTGGAAGTGGATGGGGCTAAGATTGGCACCATTCACTCACTATGTGAGTCTATCCTCAAGTTGTTTTCAGCTGATTGCGGTATCGACCCGCAGTTTTCCATGCTTGATGAATTGACTACCAAAGAGCTTCTCTCTCAAGCTATTGAAGGCGCCATAAGAGATATCGTCCTCGGTCAGTCAGAAGTGGGAGAGTCTGCCGAGACTCAGACATCTTCTCATCAGCACGAGCTTTTTGTTTTGAATGTGCTTGACTTTGATAAGCTGAAAAGTTTGCTTGAGTCGATGTTGCGCAGCTCGATGCAGATTAATGAAACCCTGGCGATAGTCGATAAAGCCTATTTGCAGACCGGCAAGATTGCCCTTGAAGCTTTGCGAGACTTCGCCAGTCGCCTCTTGGATGAGGTAAAGCGCCAGCGCCTGAAAGAGCTTTTGCAAAGTGAGAAGTTGAAGAGACTCTTGCAAGAGGCGGCAGGCAATGCTATCGCCAAAGACAGCGATGCGATGGAACAAAATCGTCGTCTTGTCTTGAGCTGTTTTGCCGACGCTTCTAAACGGCTCACCCCTTCAGCCAGTGGTTTGGCCGTGTCTAGCCAAGAGATTGATCAGTGCTGGCGTTTAGTTGGCGAAGCTGCCTCTATAAATATGAGGGGCGGTGGCAGAGGCGATGATGTTAAGGCTCTCAAAGAAATCTTGAAAGAGCTCAAGGCACTTTGCCAAGACTTTATTGAAAAATTCGAGCCTAGCTTCAATACTTTCGATGAAGAGGGTTTTGAGGGTATCCTCGGTATAGTCAGTCTCTACCGTATGGCACTAGAGCGCTATCAAAGTGCTAAAGCCGAGTTGAACTCGGTCGACTATAACGACCTGATTGCCATGACAATTGAGGCTCTCTCTGCCCCTCAATCTCGTGCTCGCGCTTTCTTTGCCGAGCGTTTGCATGCCCTTTTGGTTGATGAGTTTCAAGACACCAACGATTTGCAGGCTCGCTTGCTTAGTCTGCTTGCCGGAGAGTCTACTCGTATTTTCTTGATCGGCGATGATAAACAGTCTATTTATAAATTTCAGGGCGCCGATGTTGCCACTTTCAATAAATGGCGTGATGCTCTCAGGCAGGGCTTACCGGCATTGAAAGGTGAGAGTCTGGTCACCAAGCTTACTGCATCCTTCCGTTCCCATCCGCATGTGGTGGGCTTTGTTAATGCTGTTTTTGAAAAGGTCTTTGATTCAGATCCTGCCATTCTTTCCTATGTCGCTTCTTTTGAAGCTTTGAATGCCGCGCGACCTCTAGATGAAAACAATGCCTCTGAGAATCATGTCGATATTGTCCGTTTTGTCGAAGACGAAGAATATCCAGGCGATAAGGCGCAGTTTGAAGCACAGATGGTGGCACAGTGGATCAAGCATAAAATTGCCAGCGGCTCTGAGATAGAAGAGAAAAGCGGGGCTAGGCGCACTCTCAATTTCGGAGACTTTGCCGTACTGGTGCAAAGAAACGGTGATTTTCAGCATTTTGAAAAGGTCTTCGCCAGGCACAATATTCCTTTTGTTGTCTTTGGCGGCAGCGGCTTTTTGCGGCGCCAAGAGGTTCTTGATTTTGAAAATTTGCTGCGCTTTCTCGATAATCCGCAAGAAACCGGTCATGCCTTACTGGCTGTTTTGAGATCGCCCTTTTGTTCGCTTACCGATGATCTTATCCATAGTCTGGCTGATGGTACGCGCCAGCCGCTTTGGCAAAAGTTGCTCGCCAAAAGCGAGGAAAGACCAGACCTTTATGGTCAAACCGTGCGTTTGCTCAAGCGCTTGATTGAGGATGCCGCTCTTTTGCCGCTCGATGAACTTTTGCACAAGATAGTTGCCGACACTGCCTTTGATCTGGCACTCTTGGCTGCGCCCGACGGCAGGCAGCGTTCACGCAATATCTGGAAACTCTTGCAGATGACTGCCGAATGCGACCACATTAGTGCCGGTGAGTTTGCCGATCGTTTGGCTAAGATGCGGCAACTGGGTGTGCGCGAGAGTGAGGCTCCGCTCGATGGCGGAGATTCGGTAAAGATAATGACCATACATGCTTCTAAAGGCTTGGAGTTCCCCGCTGTCGCTTTGCCTTGTCTTTCGGGCGGCAGAGTGGCTCTTTTAGATAAGTGTATTTATCATCCCTACTATGGTATCGCCCTTAATACCGCACGTGAAGACAAAAACGACAAACCCGGCTGGTTCAAATTAGCAGCTTTTCTCAATGAAGAAATGGAATGGGAAGAGAAGAAGCGTCTGCTTTATGTGGCTATGACCCGGGCTCGCGATTATCTTGCCCTATTTGTGAAAGAGGGTGGGCGCAATGTGAAGAACTACCGCACCATGCTGCAACCGATTTTGTTCGGAGCTGATATCCCTCCTAGCCAAGGCTTGCTTGCCACCTCACTCAACTTTAGAGGACAGGACCAGCCCTTCAATACTTATCTGGCCAATGCTTATCTCAGTCAGTATGATTGGCGCAGCGGCGAGCTATTTGCCAGCCAAGTGGGCATACAAGATGAGATCAAATCTCAGGCTATGCTTTTGCCGGTAATGAGCAGTACAGCTAAAGACCCCGAGGTCGACACCCTCGGTCTGACTCGCATTACAGCCAGAGGCAGGCGTGCCGATATAGCTATCGATGAAGGCTTCGACCGCGAACTGATCTCTTCCAATTTCCTTGGTACTTTCTTTCACCAGCTTATGGAAAATTTGCCGGCGAGAACCAGACCTGACGAAGACTTCTTAAGGCGTTATGTCAGCGACATTGCCTTTGGACAAAGCTTTCATATGGCTCACGGGCCTGTACTGAAACGTCTTTTACAAGAAGGTCTGAAACTGCTCGATACTTATTATGGAAGCCGTCTTTTTGAACTGGTGCAGAGCTCACCGCGATTGTTCAAAGAAATGACCTATTTGATTGACAGCTATGGCGAAGAGTACAAGAAGCGGCAACCCGACTTGGTTTTTGAAGGTGCAGATGGTCTTTGGTATATAGTCGACTATAAGACAGATCATTTAGAGGCGGGACCCGAATTGCAAGCCCGTCGTCATAGAGAACAGTTGCAAAGCTATGCCCGAGATCTAGAGGCTCTCACCGGCTTTGTTTTCGCTCCCTATGTTTACTTTGCTCGACCCGGCATTTTGTATCCGGTCTAGAATTTTCTTGTCTGAAATTCTTGCTCCGGCTTATTTGGGTCTAGCTTATTTTTGCTCTGATTTATTTCTCTTCTTCCGACTTCTGCTTGACAGGCGCCAAGCCATGGCTGAAAGAGCCGGCATCGAGGTACTGAGGCGGAATCACCATCACCCCTTTTTTGTTGATAAAGCCCCACTTGCCATTTTGTTTGACCGCCGCTCTGCCTTCTTGATAGGGGCGCGCCTCGTCAAATATGGCACCTGACAATTTGCCGTCTGGACCGATAAAGGCGAACTTGTCGCCGAATCTCACACAGGCACTGCCTTTTTCAGGGAAAATTGAAGGTAGTTCACGCTCTTTGTCGGCGGGGTCGAAGATTACTGCTTCGCCTTCCAAAATCTTATAAGTATCGGTGCCCGCTTCAGCCGCACGAACTTCAGGCAGCGGCGGCAGCTCGGCTTTGTCTTCCGGACCGACTGGTATTTTCGATTCTTGTTTGGTTTCGGGGTCGAGACGCATCAAATGTTTGTTGGTGAAGACCAGCGCCCCTTTGTCGCTAATTTCGGAAGCTGAGTCGAATTGAGGCAAGATGATAAATTGACCTTGCTTGTCTATATAGCCCCATTTCCCGGCTACCACGGCTTCCTTCTTGGCGCAGCCACTGAGAGTAAGAACGGCGCAGGAGGCAAGTAGAATACTGGTAAATCTCATGATAACCTTCGTTGCTTGGTCAATTCCCTTAACAGACCTAAAGCATAGCACCAGGCTAGACTTCCAAAAAGCAAGGGCCCCGATTTTTCGCTAAAGTTAAAATAGAGAGAGCACAGCCCTATAAACGCTGGAACCGTATAGAAGGCAGCGAAAGCAGGTCCACTTGCCGAGAGAGCCCCTAAAGTTTAGTTTGACCCAAATGCTAGTGGGTTTGAATTTACTTGTTTTTGCTGCTTTTGTGGTCAGCCACGGCACTGCCAGTCTAATCAGGCCTGATTCGATGGAAATGGTCAAATGGGGCTCCAGTTATGGTCCGCGTGTTCTCACCGGCGAACCCTGGAGGCTTTTCACTTCCAATTTCTTGCACTTCGGGCTCGTGCATCTTTTATGCAACATGATTGTGCTCGGGTTGGTCTGTCCTCAGGTGGAGAGATTCTATGGATTCTGGCGTACTGCCTTGATTTTCAGTCTTTCCGGTCTAGCCTCAGGTTGTTTCAGCCTTTTGCTTGTGCCGATAAGCTCTGGGGCTGGTTCTTCCGGGGCCATCTTTGGTCTCGTCGGCTCAGCGCTTTCTTTTTCTATTTTGCAGAAATGGGAAGTGGTGCGACCGAGTTTGACTAAATGGGGTTTGATAGGGCTAGGTCTGGCTGTCACTTCTTTTGTGGCTGGTATTGTCAGTGGTGCAGCTGATCGTGGTGCCCTGGCTTGCCATGTCGGTGGTTTATTCAGCGGTTTCTTGCTTGGTTTCTTTTGTTTGCGCACCACAAGCGCCTATAGTCGTCTAGAGCGAATTGTTTCTTGGGCTTGGCTGACCGCACTCTTTCTCATGCTTTTCTTTGTGGTTGGCTGGGCGCCCCTCGATTTGCGCGGTAACTATAAATTGGCTTTAGCCCTGCGGCGTTTCGAAGATGGTTGTGCCGCCGACGCCCTCAGTCTTAGCGAGCAATTTCTCAAGCTTAACCCAAACAATCAGCTCGGCTTGATCTATAGAGGACGTTTCTTTATTGATTTACACGAAGAAGAAAAAGCCTGTCTAGATTTTGACGAAGCTCTCAGGCTGGGTGCCGATTTTGTTGATGTGCTGCCTTATCGCATCAATGCTGAGTTTGAGCTTGGCCGATATAGACAAGTAATTGCCGACGCCGATCGCATCATGCAGACATCTGCCAAAGAATCGACTAAGGCTAATGCCCTTTACCATAAAGGACTGGCGCATCTAGCGCTCAATTTATACGATTTAGCTGTTCAAGATGCTAAGGCTCTAGCGCGTCTTGGTGAGAAAAGTGATAGCGATTTTTTGCGAGCTTTGAGTTTGCGTCGGCTGGGACAGTTGACTGCTGCCTTGAGTATGGCGGAAGCGCGGCTGCAGGCGTACCCAGACGATAAGGGAGCGCAGAGTCAGCATTATTCACTAATGGCAGAATGTGGTCGGCGAGAAGAAGCCTTGAAATTAATTGCTTTAAGAGCGCGGTCTGAAACGATTCCGAATAGTTTGGTAAGTCTGGCTATGCACTGTTTAGCTTTGGGTGACTATGCCGAGGCAAAGCGGCTATCCGACAAAGTGCTCAGTGAGAACAAAAACTGGCAATTAAGTCAGGTCGACTATGCCTTAATTATCAAAGCACTAGCGCTTCGTTGCCAGCATGATCAAGCTGGTCTCAAAGCCTTAAAAGAGATGGCCGACAAGCAATTGCAAGATCCATCCCTGAAGCTGACTAGGAAAGACTGGCCCTGCCCTATATTTTCGTACTTAGTAGCAGACGATGCGGCAAAGCAAGACCAACTTTTGCTTATCGCTCGGCAAAAGGCAAGAAACATGAGCCGACTTACTGAATTGAATTTTTACCTAGCGGTAAAATATGTGGCAGATGCCTCGTTTCCAGCCAATACTGTCGAGCGGGACAAACTACTTGCCGAGGCAGACCAGCTTCTCAATGATGTCATAGAGAATGGCAACATCACTTATATGGAGTATGACTGTGCCAGGGTATTGCAGAAGAGCCTAAAGACTAACTAAGGCTCTTTATCAAATATTTGAAAACTCTTGAGAGACTAAAGAGCTTTTTCTTCTTGTGCCGGTAATGCGAAATGATTGTTGCGCAAAATGTCTCGCAGTCTGCGATTAAAAGCTTCTGCCAGGTCGAATTGACCGTGTTTATGGAACCAAATTGACTTACACATGAGCAAGAGGCAAAGCGGTGCCCTCTCTTCGCCAAAGGCAGTACGAGCCTGAGAAAGAGCCTGATTATAGATAGTCTCAACCTGCAAGCAATCGCCCTTATCGGCGGCCTGGCATAGGTCTTGCAAGAGTGCTTCGATAGGTGTGTATGAATTTGGCATGATCAGTCCTGGGATTCCTGTATATTTCGATTATAACCAATAGAAACCTTTTTCTCGGTCGCCGCAGAAGAGTCGCAAGAAAAGTTTGACAAAGTCGAAAGCTTGGCGCGCTGAAAGCGGCTTAAGTGGCGGGCTTTATCTCTGGTCGCGGTGCTTTTTCTGTCTGGAAAAGCTTGTCCACCAAGACTTCAAAGAATCTTTTCCCGCCCCGAGTGTTCATATGTACACCGTCGCCAAAGTACTCAATAGGAAAGAGTTTTTGATCGTTCAGGTCAAGCAATCTGGCGCCATTGAGCCTAGCCAGGTTTTCCACCCGGTTGTAATAATTTTGGTAAAAGCCGCTGGGCATCAGATTCATATTCGCTTGTGTCAGGGGCATATTGACCAAAATCACTTCAGTATTATTAGCTTTAGCCAGTTGCAGTAATTTCTCAAGATAGCCGAGCTGTTCGGCAAATTGATATTCACGATATTTGCGATAGCGATTGCGATACTCAGAGCTATTATCGACATAGGGCTCAGGCCCGACTGGCGGTGTGACGATCACTTCATTGGGCGCGCTGTCTTCGGGTAATTCTAGAAATGCTTGCTTGCGAATATGCATGGGGGCATGTACCAGGTCTAGATCGCCTGCGCCCAGCAATTTTCGGCAAATAAATTTGGCATAGCGGCTTTGCAGATAGAGAAACTCTTCTCGGTGTTGGTAGATATAACTAAGCTTGCTCAGCCAAAGTTCCAGCTTTTCAGTGGGGCTTGTGCGGGCCTGCTTTTCTATTTCTGCAAGGTCGGTCACCCGGCGCATATAGCGATAAATTTCTGTGCTTGTCACCGATGGCAGTGCATGGTCCATAAAATCGCGCGGAGCAATGCCGTAAATTAGCTTTTCGGGGCGGCAACCTTGACCCTGTTCAAGCATGCCTTTAAAAAGAATATAGGCATCAGAAACCATTTCTCCACCAAGGGCAAAGGCAAAGTTGTTATCGCTTTTACCGCTGCGCTTTTCCACCAAGTCTTTGAACAGTTGGCTTTTATGGTGTAAGGTGACATTTTGTGGTTTGTTTAGATAGACTGCGTCGCCGCCATGTAAGGCCGACATCATTAGTGATGAGCCGAAAAGTGCAGTGTTCAAGGGCTTTTGCTTGCTTGCCTTAGCATCCAGCAAAAATTCTCTTTCATTCCAATAGACCCAAGAGCGGTGCGAAACCCTGAGCGGGTTAAAGCCCAGATAACCGGCTGTTCCTAGAAAACGCAGCAGTAAATCTAGAACAACTAGACAGACAAAACCTTGAATGACAAAGCTTGCTGCAAAGCTTTCACTTTTCATGTCGTCATCTAGTTTTGGTTTGTCTATAGAAGTTTGCATAGCTTTAAAACTGGAAATAGATGAAGCGTGGTGATTTGTCGGGCGAGAAAACAAGAATCAAGAACATCAGGGCAAAGGCATAACCTATTTTGCAAAACCTCGGTACTTTCTTGTTTAGATCGATACCGCTTACCAAGCCAGACAAATAGTGCATTACCGCTAGTACCGGCAAGATCAAAAAGATGGTTGGATAAATCAGGGGATAATTGATATGGGTCAACAACATCGAAACTTTCTCGCCGTTGTCTAGAGCGGGGCTGAGGGTAAACATGCGCTTGAGCATTTCCAGAGCTATTGTGCTGGTTTCGGCGCGGAAGAAAACCCAACCGATAACCACCGCATGAAAGGTGAGCAAGACTGAGGCGAATTTGCCCATGCTGCTGTCTATGATGTTTTTCAGAGCTGGCAGGCTGTCTTTGCCTGCTTGAAAGAGCTTGTGCCCGACTAGTAAAAGACCATGATAGAGACCCCAAACCAGAAAATGCATGGCGGCACCGTGCCAGAGCCCGCCCAAGGTCATGGTCAAGATCAAGTTGCGATAGTTGAGTAGTTTTGAAACCCGCGAACCACCCAGCGGAATAAACAAATAATCTCTCAACCAGGTAGATAGCGAGATATGCCAGCGGTGCCAAAACTCAGCGATATTGGCGGCTAGATAAGGCAAATTGAAGTTGATTGGCACTTTATAGCCAAAGAGCATGGCCGAGCCACGGGCCACATCTGTATAACCGGAAAAATCGAAGTAAATTTGGAAAGCAAAAGCATAGGCAAAAATCCAGAGGTCTAAGCCGCTGAATAGTTCTGGTTGGCTGAATCCGCCCTGCACGAAAAAGCTCAGATTATCGGCGATCAAGACCTTTTTGAAGAGACCAAGCAGGATGAGACTAATGCCGTTGTCGAAACTCTTTACTGTAAGCTTGGCCGGCGCTAAGAATTGCGGAATGAAGTCTTGGAATCTTTTGATTGGTCCGGCTATTTGAGTAGGGAAGAAGCTGGCAAATAAAGCAAAGGCTGGGAAGGAGCGAATGGGCTGGTGTCCGCGATAAACATCGGTTGTGTAATGAATAAATTCAAAAACAAAAAAAGAAATACCTAGGGGCAGGACAATATCGAAAGGCAGCTTGGTTGCCGGCTGTCCGCAGGATTTTAAAATGGCTGAAAGAGTGTCGTTGAAGAAATAGGCATATTTAAAAAATGCCAGAGTAAGCAGGTTGCCCACCACAGAGACTGTGAGCCATTTTTTCTTGCCCTTTTGATCTGGGGCGCCGGCGATGGCAAAAGCAAGATAGTAATTGGCGACGGTCAAACCAATGATGAGCAGAATAAAGGCCGGTTTCCAGCTCATATAAAAAATATAGCTGGCGATAAGCAAGATCCAGACTCGCCATTTGTCTTTACTTAGCCAAAAGAGGGCAAAGACAATGGGCAGAAAAACAGCATAATTGAGTGAATTGAAGAGCATGAATGCTTAGCTGAAACGGGGCTGTTTATGGGCCTGAAAGTGTTCGGTGAGAAGTCAATAATATCTTTTCCGGGCTTGGCAGTCCTTAAGCCATCTACATAAAATGGTCTAGACTTTGGCTTGCCCATACAGCCCGGCATGGTTTAGTCTGATATCTAGTTAATTTGGAGTGATTTGGTGGAAAAAATAGCCCTGGATGTGGTTTTTCTCAGCTATGAAGATCTGCCGGCAGGGGATCCTGACGACAACCTCGCCCTGGCTGAGCTTACCGAGATGGGTCTGCGTTGCAAAACAATTGACTGGCGTGGCGACCACTCTGACCTTGTCCGGGCAAAAGTTATGGTCTTGCGGTCTTGTTGGAATTATCACAAACATTTCGAAGAGTTCTGCGCCAAGCTCGAAGCCTTCTCGCGGCAAAGTCTACTCTTGAACCCGCTCGCCTTGGTCTTGCCAAACTTGCATAAAAGTTATCTGCTTAGGTTGGCAGAGCGCGGGGTGCGTATTTGTCCAACCTATCTCTGCAAGCAGGGTGAACAAACTGATCAGTCCACCTTGCTCAAGCTTCCATCCGGCTATGATGCCTACATAGTTAAACCGGCTATTGGGCTCGCCACAAGCGGCGTGGCTAAGTTCAGAAATGGACAAGACAACTCGGCAGCTCTGATTCATATAGAGACTTTGCAAAAGGTCGGCGACTGTCTGGTGCAGCCTTATTTTAACGCCGTCGAGGGCGAGGGTGAAAAGTCTCTGGTTTATATCAATGGAGTATTCAGTCATTGCGTGCGTAAGGCACCCTTTCAAATTTTGGCTGCCGCTGGTCATGCCGGTGAGTCGCCTTCTGTTGCTTTGCCGGAACAGTTGGAGCTTGCCCGGTTGGCCTTGAGCACTCTTTCTGAGACGCCTTTATATGCTCGGGTCGATGTGGTTAGGCAAGACGGTGTCGATTATTTGATGGAACTCGAGCTCACCGAGCCGTCTCTCTTTCTTTCGATGAAAGACGGCTCGGCTGCCCAATTTGCTCGGGCCATAGCCGACCGCATTAGCTCGGTCATGGACTGAGTCTATTGCAGTCGCGGGGAAAGAGCGAGGTTTGTTTGACCGAAGCCAATCCCAGCACCTGCCTTGTCAGGCGCTCTAGTCCTATCGCTAGACCGCCATGCGGCGGCATGCCGTGTTTGAAGGCCAAGAGATAGTCTTCGAAACTCTCAGACTTCAGTCCTCTTTCAGTCATCGCCTGCAGGAGTTCTTCGTATTCATGGGTGCGTTCACCACCTGTGGTGATTTCCATACCACCCATCAATAAGTCGAAACTGCCTGATCCGCCGGCGCCTCTTTTCTTTGCATAAAATGGGCGTACTGACCAGGGATAGTTGGTGACATAGACCAGTTCAGACTTTTCCTTCTCTCTAAAATATTGCCCTAAGAGTTTTTCTCCTTCTGCCCCCAGATCGTTTTCCTGGCTTTTATAGCCATATTGCCGCTCAAGCAAGAACAAGGCTTGCTCCAATTCAATTTGTGGAATTGCACCAAGTTCAGGCAGACTAGCTCCGTAAAGAGCCAGTTCTTCTGGGCAGTTTTCTTTCAAATGGGCAAATATATGCTTGAGCAAGCCTTCTTGCATGGCAATTAGATCTTGCATACTTTCAATAAAGCCCATTTCAAAGTCGAGGCTGATATATTCGTTGAGATGCCTTGAGGTGTCATGTTCTTCGGCGCGATAGACCGGCCCCACCTCGAAGACGCGCTCAAAAACGCCGACCATGATTTGTTTGTAGAACTGCGGGCTTTGCGCTAAGAAAGCGGTTTTTCCGAAGTATTCCAGCTGAAAGAGGTTTGCACCACCTTCGGTGCCGGTGGAAACCAGCTTGGAAGAATGTATTTCGATAAAGCGCCGGCTTTGCAGAAATTCTCTAAAGGCCCTCACAATTTCTGCTTGCACTTTAAAAATGGCCCGCACCTTGGTATTGCGCAAGGTGAGTGGACGGTACTGCAATAGCGTTTCCAGATTGAGATTTTCTATTTTGTTATTCTTGCTGATTTCTACAGGCGGCGCGCTCTTTGGTCGAGCCAAGATCTCCAACTCTTCCAAGACAATTTCTTCTGTTGGTTCTTGCACGAGCTTGCCTATGATGCGCACCGGGGTCTCTGCCAGCATGGTTTTGCTTGCGGCAATGATCTCGGGGCGTTCGCTCACCAGCTGCCAGGTCTTGCCTTGGGTGCGCAGCTTGAAAAAGACCAGCTGCCCCATTTGTCTTATGGTTTCTATATAGCCATTTTGTTCTATCATTTTTCTTCTCCTTTTAAAAAGCACAAAAAAGCCGCAACTTTTCTTTAGTTGCGGCTCTCTAGTCGATGGTCTTAGTTAATTTATCGCTTCAAACATGACAAAGTGAACCGCGGTGGGCGGTCGTCATTGTCATTGTGGTTGGCGCTGAAGCTGAACATAATTGTCGATTTCTCTCTACTGCTAAATCGATGATATGTAAGAAGGCAATGTCGGTCAATCGAAAATTGCGCAAAGTAAAGTTCTAAATGCAAGAACTTACCAAGTTCTAAATGCAAACGCAAGAACTTATTCGGTTGGCTTTGCTTCTTGTTGATTTAGTTCTTTCTTGGCCAGTTTGCCTGTGTCTGGCGCATCGAAAGCCATAATATCCTGCAAAATCCAGTCGAAAATTTCCTTTTGCGGTTCGTGCGGATTTATTTCGTCTTTGACATGGTTTTGCACAGCCGCCTGAATTGGATTAACCGGTCTGACGCCGTCGATAAAAGTGAGGTGATCGACATTGCGGAAAACTCGGGCTTTGCCAACATCTAGGCGCGACTTGATTTTTTCCAGCTCGGCTTCTTTTGAAACGCATTGTTCTTTGGCCAAATCCGGCGGCAGGAAAATAGCGCTGGAAACCGGCGTGATGCCGTCGTTCATGACAAAGACAAAGGGTGTACCGGCTGCTTTGGCTACAGACTTAGGCACCTGGAAGTTGGCGATGTCTCTATTGAGATATTCCAAGACCGGATGCTCTCTGGCCATATGGGCAGGGAAGGAAGTGGAGACTAGGAAAAGTGGATAGAGAAAAGCGTTTTCGAGATAGCGCTTTGCCCGTGGCTGCAAATAAGGATTGACTATGTAGCCACCATAGGTGATGAGTTTTTCGCGGGCGGTTTTGATGCTGTTTACCGCTGCCAATCTCTTGTTTTCAGTATTTTCGATGGTTAGTTTGCCGCTCGGTCCGAAGGGCAGTTTAGACCAGAAACGACCAACATCGGGAATGGCTCCGTCGGCATTATCCCAGGTCAGATCTTTTTGCAGATTGGGATTCTTTCTAAAGTACAGACCAAAGGCTAGGTTATGGTCTATACGGCTCCAGGGCCAGGAAAGTCTTTTGTAGACTGTGTAAGCGCGCCAGTCTTTACAGAAAAGCGGCGAGCCGTGGAAAGGTGTTCCCATGGTGAAGAGCATCTTCACTTTTGGCTCAATGTTGGCATCGGTGAATGCTTCATAGGTTAAATTGCCGCCCATACTAAGAGCCATTATGGCAATTGGTTTTTTGCCGCCAACTTCATAGAGTTTGTTGAAAGCTTCTTTGAACATCGGCAGCACGGTTTCTATACGGTCGAGGCTCGAATAGCGGCACATATAGATTTTGTAAGCTGCGTTGAAGTCTTTGTGTTTGGTCAGTTTCTCCGCCACTTTCTGCCAGCGGAAATAATGATAGAACTCGCCGCGCAGTCCGTGCACCATCAGAAAGGGTGTGCGATCGCCCAGTGGTTCGTGGTCGTATTCGTAAATCTTGACATCAGTCGGGCTTTGTTTCAATTGTCTTCCGGCTGGAAGGCTCTCGAAATGATTAAGCACCGATTGAGATACAAGGGAAGAAGAAGTTTTATCGCTTTGCAGTGAAGTCAAGCGCGAGCTGTCTGCAAGAGCTGGAAGGGTGGCGCAGCTTGTCAGGGTACAAGCCAGTAGTGCTGCCGCAAGACCCGTCTTCACTTTGGCGACCCGATTGCTAAACGCGACGAAAGAAGAATTTTTATCAGGCCAGTGCGGTTTTTGCCGGGTTTGATGGTACATTTAGTTGGATCATTAGTCGGAGATCAGCTTAGTTTAGCAGAAAAGTACCTTTTTGTCCGAGATATAAAGCCTACAGGCGATCGCCCCAGGCACCGACTTGGTCGTAACAGAGGAAGTAATTTTGAAATCCAGCTCCGATAAGAAGAGTTCCACTAAAAGAATTTGTTTGGTTTTCTCGGACACCGGCGGCGGACATCGCAGCGCCACTGAGGCCATACATGCCGCCATGCAATATCTGCTTGATAACTGCAAGCCTGATCAGTCTGTAGAAATTCATGTGGAGAACATCGTCGAGAAATCTCACCCGATTAACCGCAGATTTGTCGAGTTGTATAACTACTTGCTGCGCCATCAGCAGCAGGCGATGAAGTACTACTATTGGTTTATTGAAACTTTCAAGCCAAATGATTCTGAATTTGGTTGGCAGATTACCAGACCTTATCTCAATCGCTACGTTGGCCAATTGGCACCAGATGTGGTGGTGTCGGTGCACCCTATGACCAACCAGTATCTCGCCCGAGCCATTAAGGAATGCGGTCTGAAGAAAAAGAGCCGTCTGATCACGGTTGTTACCGATCCCAATGGTGATTTCTGGAGCGGTTGGGCCAACAAAGATTCTGAGCTGACCATCGTTCCCAACGACCTAGCCAAAAAGCGTTTGATTGACTTGGGTATCGAGAAGAATCGCATAGCTATCATGGGTATGCCGGTTCATCCTGATTTCAGCATGCCTGCCTCCTGCACCCCTTCTGAGTTCCGTACCCGCCTCAATCTCGATACCGAGCTGCCCACCATCTGTATTAATGCCGGTTGGGCAGGCGGGGGCAATATGCTATCCATCTACCGCGCCTTAGCTAATGTCAGAAGAAAGATTCAGGTGATCTTCCTCTGTGGTCACAACAAGCATCTGTATGACACCATCAAACGTGAGTCGGCTCGCTACAAGATACCGACGGCGGTGCTGCCCTTTCATGATCGCATGTCTGATGTTATGGCTTCCTGCGACTTAATGGTCACCAAAGCTGGTGGCTTGACTTCTTTTGAATCTATCGCAAGAAGACTGCCTCTGGCCATAGACATGATCACCAAGCCTATGCCTCAAGAACTTGGCACCGCCCGCATGTTGGTCAGCCAGGGATTGGCTTACGACATCGAGCAAGCCGACGATATTGTGCCTGTGGTCGAAAATCTTCGTCTGCGTTCCGACGGCGAACCGGCTCCTTTGCCCACCGCCCATCAGCTAGATCATATTAATGCTTCCTTCGATATCGCTTATCGCCTGCTGGATTTGGCCGGTGTCAAGCTGCAAGCGCCACCCGAATGGGTGAGAAGCGGTGAGGAAGCCACCGAGCTGCTCTAGAGGCGCCCATGAAGCTGAAGTTTAGCAAGTTCCCAGCCGGCAATAGCAATAGTTCCGGCTCGGGCTGCGACGTCTTGTTTATTCACGGCACTGGTTCGAGCGCCAAGATGTGGGAATCGCAGGTGGCCTTTTTGAACCACCTTGGTCATAACTGCTTTGCCATAGATTTGCGCGGACACGGAGAGAGTGAAGAACCCTGTGAACCGACAGATCTTGCTGTTCATACCGACGATATTCTTGAGACTTTAGATTGCGCTGACATCAATTTCCCTTGCGCCTTTGTCGGCCATTCTTTAGGGGCCATCATTTCTGTCTCGATGGCGCAGACACGACCCGAGCTATTTAAGGTTGTCTTTGCCGCGGCTTTGCCGGCGCGGGTTCTCAAGCCGGTATCGCTTGTTTTTAGAGTCTTTATGGGCACCACTTTTGATACCATCAAGACCAGCGGAGTGCACCGCAATTGGTCATTTCGTCCCCGCACATTGATTGAGACTGAGCGGCATGCCTTAGAAGAGATTATGCGTAATTTTGAGGCTGTAGACTTCTTCACCGAGCCGCCTGTCTTGCAATGTCCATTGCATCTAGCCGCCGGTCGCTTTGACCCGGTGGCGCCTTGCCACTATGCCGTCGACCTGCATAAGCGCTTGCCGTCATCTACCCTTGAGATTTTCGAGATGGCCGGTCACAACTTTATGGATATGTATCCGGAAAAGTTCAACTCCTGGTTGGAGCGGGGCTTGGCAGAGCTTTCTTAGCTAAATTTGGTGCGGAGCATTTAGGGTAAATGCAAACTCTTCTTCAGCCAGCCGAAAAATTTCTGAGTTTTGTCGACAATAGCCTCAAGGTTGAGCTCATTCATTAAGCCGTTGCCGGCGCTAAGATCATCTTCCGGCAGGCTTTCAGCTTGTTTGAGGCTCAGTTCATCGTTTTTCTCATCATCCGGTGCTGTTGTTTCCAGATCTCGGCCGGGTGTGTATTTTTCGATTTCTTCCACTGTGGTATGCCGCAAGTATGGATTGATTTCCATGTCTTTGTCGACGGCCTTAACGGGGGCAGCCGGCTCAGTCAGTTTTTCCAGCTTCTCGGGCGGGTTTTCCATGACTTGGGTTCTGGCACCAAAGTCGCTTATTGCTCCCTTTCTTTCCGGTTCGACAATTTTACTTTGGGTGCTCAGCTTATAGAGAAACTCTTTAGGCAATAGCAGTTCCGGGCGCCTTTCTTTCACCAGGTCGCCGTTGTCGCGAGCCGGGGCAATTTGTCTTCTTATCTTGCGTCCATCAGACAAGATAAGCAGTGCCTCGCCCGATTCTTCCGAAAACATAAAAGCTTCGCCGGGCTTGAGACTGTTTGTGCCGTGTTCATTTAGAAAGCGCAGTCTTTCGGTCCAGTTATCGCCGCCGGCGGCTGGTTCTTTTTTGCTTTCTACTTTGATTTCAGCTCTGGCTTCGCTCTTAACCGGTAATGCGGTTGCCTTTTCTTCAAGCCCCAAGGTTTTGTTTAGCTCTCGGCTGGCTGTGCCCACATGGCCGTTTTCCAACTTTATAGCAGCTAGCAAAAGTCTGGCTTGCAGAAAATTAGGATCGATAGAAAGCGCTTGATTGAGCGATGATTCGGCCAGTTTGACATAGGCGCGGTCTCTGAAAATCAAGGCTTGTTCGTAAAAGGCTTTGGTTAACTTGGGGTCTTCTTTGCTGGCCTGCAAAAAACAGATGAGGGCTTGGTTGGTATTGCCCTTTTTCTTTTCAGCCAGACCTCTTTCTAGTGATTTCTGACCGGCGCTCTTCATAGCGGCTGGTGGTGTCACCGGTGACACTATGGGCGTCAGATTGCGCACCGCACCCGGGGCAAAAGAAGTGGCAGATGATATATACAATTTTTCGCCTGCTTGGGCTGCGGCAGCACTCGATAAGAGTGCCGTGCTGAGGCTCAAAATGACTGTTTCTCTGCGCATGACCCCTATATTACAACAATTGTTGCTAATTACTTGCAACTTATTGATGCTCTAGCCAAGGGCGCATTAGTGATTTTTAACAGCAGCGGATGAAAATTCTTTCCATATTTCTAATGGTTGTCTTCCACTTCGGCTCATTCATTGTCTTAAGCGTGCCCACAAGAATGGTAGTCATTCCGGCTCTGTGTCCGCCCCAGATATCGGTCAGGGGTCGATCGCCGATAACAGCCACTTCTTCGGCGCTCAGACCAAATTCGCTGAGCAGGACACGAAAGGCTTTGCGGCTTGGTTTTGCCGCTCTACCAATTATGGTCATGTCGAGCATGGCTCTGATTTGGTCAAGATAAGCTTCGTTCTTATTATTGCTGGCGATGGCCACTTTGAAGTCACGCCGCGCTGCTTCCAGCCAACGTGCCGGTCCGTCGGTCAATTCGGCGGTCTTGGGCGCTATCAAAGTGCTGTCTAGGTCGAGAATCAGCCCTTTGATGCCCCTGACTTTCAGATCTGCCAGGTCTATATCTGTTATGTCGCCGTTAATCAGTAAAGTAGGTTTTAAAAACAAGTTCGCCTCCTGGCTCAAACTTACAAGAATGATGGAAATTAGTAAAGTCGCTGTGAAATTCGCCGGGAGGAAGAGGCATAAGGAGTAGAATTGGCTCATGAGCAAGTTTCACTTAGGCAAATTAGAGAAGCCTGACGCCAGTAGGGCGGCTGAAAAGAGCGAGCCCCTGCCGCTCAAGCATGTTGCCGTCATTATGGACGGCAATAGACGTTGGGCCGAAAATCACCGCATGCCCAAGTTGAAAGGGCACCAGGAAGGTGTCAAGAGCTTGAAGCGCTTGGTGCGTCATGTTGGCGCTCTCAAGCTTGAATATTTGACCGTCTATGCTTTCTCAAGCGAAAACTGGCAGCGTTCCAGCGAAGAAGTGAAATATCTTTTCGAATTGTTCAGCCAGGTCTTAGAGAGCGAATTTGTCGAACTCTCACAGAACAATGTTCGTCTTTCTTTCATCGGTCATATGGAAGGCGTACCAAAGTCGCTGCGTCGCTCTATGGAAGAGACCACTAAGCAAAGTGAAGCCAATACCGGGCTCAATTTGCAGGTGGCGATTAACTATGGGTCGCGTCTAGAGATTACTGAAGCGGTGAAGAAGATCGCTTTAGACGTGAAAGAAGGTCGGCTTGCTGCAGACGATATCACTGAAGACTTGATTGGCAAAAGCCTTTATACATCGCGTCTGCCCGACCCCGAACTATTGATTAGAACCGGCGGCGAGATGCGCTTATCAAATTATTTGCTCTGGCAATCGGCCTATACCGAGATCTTTGTTACCCAAACACTCTGGCCTGACTTTACGCCGGAGTGCTTCGACCAAGCCATTGATGAGTTTAAAAGACGACATCGCCGTTGGGGTGGCGACTAGTTTTTCCAGAACATCTCTACAAAATATCTTTACCGAACATCTTTACCGATTATCTTTACCGAACATCTTTATTGATTGTAGGGATTGTTGCTGTAATTAGGCTGCTGCTGATAAGGCGGCTGTTGATATTGAGGCTGTTGATATTGGGGCTGCTGATAAGGCGGCTGTTGATATTGGGGCTGCTGATATGGCGGTTGTTGATATTGGGGTTGAAATTGTCCGCCCATCGGTGCACCGCCACCGCCTGTGGTGACCTGCATCGATTCGTCCAGCTGTATGGGCATCGGCGTACCTGCTTTGATGATCACTTCCGAGCCTTTTCGCACCCCGGCACCTACTAGCCCTAGCCCGCCACCGATGGCGGTGCCAAAGACAGCGCCCATGCCTGTGGCTCTGCCGACTTGCCCGTTGGAGGTGGCCCCGACGATAGCACCAAGAGCGGTGCCGAGGGCGGCGCCGGAACCGGCTCCCACCGCCGTGGTCAGGGCGCCTTTGCCCACGCGTCCGGCGGTCGAACCGCCGACCAGTTTGAGCTGGGTGTCGTTTACCGAAGCCGATAAAGGGAACCTTCTGCCGTCGGGCGTTTCAACCATATTAAAGCGCATATCGATGCGACCATTGGCGCCAAAGCGAAAGCGTCTGGATGAGACGACATTGGTCACCGAGCCCAAAACTCTTGAGCCGGCGGGAATTACTTCTACTCCACCTGAATAAACCGGGGCGCTAAGTGTTGCTTCTACCGGTTCGCCCACTTGGGTTGAGCCCGAGTCTAAAGAATTGCGCAAAGTACCAGGCAATTGGGTGCCGGCTCCCACCATCACCACCCGGCCGGAAAGCGGCTGCTGTTGTTGTTGATAGCCTCCATATTGAGGCTGCCCTTGATAAAACTGGGGCGGCGGTTGCGAACTGAACTGTTCTGGTTGACCGGGCTGGGGATAGCCTTGATTGGGCGGCGTGTAGTTTTGGTGTTGGATTTGACCTTGAAAGTTTGGACCGCCTTGGGCTTGCGCGATATTGTTGTAAGGGTTCCCGGAAGGATTACTGGAGAGATTATTGGAAAAGCCGGCGCCATTATAAGGAGAGTTATTTGTATAGGCGCCGGGCGGTGCGGAAGCGCTGGGAGCGGCCTGGCTATTGCCTGCGGGGGTGCGAGTGGCGCCGTCCATACCTTGATAGTTGAGGGCTTGTTTGACGGCTTGGTCGCTTTTATAGTCTGAAAGTTTGGCTAAAATAGCCGCCGCATCGCCTCTGGTTGCCACAGCTACTGCTTTGGCAGTGGCATTGTTATCGGCCGAGACCAAGATTCCGGCAATTTTTGCCTGGGCAATGCCGCTGCGGGCCCAGTTTGGTATTGTGGCTTTGTCGCTAAAGCCGGCCAGGGCCTTGGCGATAGTGCCGTCATCTGGGGTGGCGGCGCCGAGACTGCGGGCAATGACTGAAATCATTTCACCCCGTTGCATAGTCTGCTTTGGTCTAAAGCCGTCGGGATAGCCGGTCATGAAATTGTTCTGCTTACAAATCTCGATTGCTTTGTATTCGGCGCTGCTTGGGCTAACATCGGGAAAGCTCGGGGGACCGTTTACAGCCTGATTTTCTATATTGAGGGTCTTGACCAGCCAAAGCGCCAGCTGGGCTCTGGTTATGGGCTCTTGCGGGCGAAACTTGCCGTCGCTCTCAGCCGGAATCACCCCGGCATCTGAAAGTGTATTGACATACTTTTCGGTCCAGTTGCCGCTCAAGTCGATAAAACGTGCAGCCAAGGCAGCCTCAAGCCCAATACCCCAGCTAATTTGGGTTAGCAGGCAGGTACAGGCAAGTGCCAGGGCTTTTGGTTTGATCTTCACTCCAGACTCCCGTGCTAAGGCACAAAGCGCTATATCTTTATTATATGAGCTTAAGCGATGATCGTTTCTAGGCTCTTGCCTTGTTCTTCCACTGAACGAATCAAACCTTCAAGATTGATGCGCTGCCCCTTGGCGGTAAGAACCACTAGATAGTGATTGGCTGCTTCATAGAAATGCAAAATGCCCTGATCGGTCAAGAGGGTCATCTGTATTAGGTTTCCGCGGTTCATACGCTGAATGGAAACATCATTGTTGGAAAAAAGCGTGGCGGAAAGGGCACCGATTGTACCGATATCGATTTCGGCAGGCAGCGAGGTTGAGACAACCGAACCGTCGCGAGCAACCAGTATGCATCCGAGAATACCGTGCTTGCCGTTCAGGGCATTGAGCAAATTCTTGACATTGACCGCTGATTCTGGGGTAACCATTCGCTCTTTCCTATACCTCTTTTACTTTCACTTAAATAGATTTACCACTTATTGGCTTAATTGGTTTTGGCTTTTTCATCTTTTTTGTTTTCAGGAGCCTGCTTAACCAGCTTTATCTTCAAAACATCTACCCAGGGCTCGTCCAGAGCAGTCGAGAAGACCTTGCCAATTACTTCCACTTCGTCTTTGTCTTTTAGATTTTGCAAAAGCGTGCTCTGCGGGCTCTTTTCGTCTTTGGGAATGGGCATGGCCAATTTCAGCTCGGAAAGCGGCACATGGGAATTGGGGCGCAAAACCAAGAAAGAGAAATAATCTTTTGAAGATCTCATAGCCGGTTTGTAGTCAAGGGCTACCGAGCTATAGGTATAAAATTGGGCGTTGAATTTGACGTTTTTGTTGAGATACTCGGAGGGGGCACGCACCAAGTCTTCCGGTTGAACGCTGACCACGTTCTCGATAACCGGTTCGGGGGCGGGCTTTTCAGGTTTAGCCTCGGCTTTTTTCTTCTCCGACTCTTTTTCTTTGTCCTTTTCTTTCTCGCCTTCTTTGCTGGGCTGCGCTGTCGGCACCGCTCTGGGCACTGCCTGCTTTATCTGCGCCTGCACCGGTGCCATTGACGAAGTGAGAACCAGACCCAAAGAAAGCCCGAGAGAAAGCCCAAGGGACAGACTGAGGGTTAACTTGCGAGTCAAACTGGGGGTCAAACAGGTCCTGCTACTAAGGCTTACCATGAGAAATTCCTTGACTTCTATACTGTATATGCTTAGTCAGTTTACCAGAGACTTAATAACTTAGCCGCCCGAGGGCGGGTAATATTGATGTCCGAAAACTGATTTAAGGCCTGATTGAGGAGTCGACCGGGTGAAAAGCCACAGTAGAGATGCAAAGCGCGCAGAGAAAGTAGTAGATAGGGTTTCTGATAAGTCGGAAGATCTGGAAGGGAAGGCACCCGAGGCTCCGGAGACTGGCGAAGAATCTAATGCTGCCGTCCCTCTATCGAAGGGGGCAGTAGGCCCAGCCGAAGACAGCAAGCTTTCGCCGATGATGAAACAGTACTGGGACGTAAAGTCGCAGTTTCCTGATGCTTTGCTCTTCTTCCGGGTCGGTGATTTCTATGAGCTTTTCGACAGCGATGCCCAGGTGGCCTCTCGTGAACTCGACATCATGCTCACCGGTCGCCCCGAGCCCAATTATCCTAACGGACGCTGTCCCATGGCCGGTGTGCCTTACCGCGCCTACGAAGCTTATGTCGCTCGTCTTTTGGCGAAGGGATATTCAGTGGCTATCTGTGAACAGGTAGGCGTTGTCGGTGCCGAAAAGGGACCGGTGGAAAGACAGGTAAAGCGCATACTGACACCAGGGACGGTATTAGAATCGCACCTGTTGCCCAGCCGTGAAAACAACTATCTTGCCGCCATCGTCAAAGGCAGTGGACGCGAAGCCGATAAGTGGGGGCTGGCTTTTGTCGATGCTTCCTGCGGCGAATTTTTCGTCACCGAACTATCGGAAGAAAATCTCATTTTGGAACTGGGTCGTTTGCGCCCGGCTGAAGTATTGGCACCGCTGCGCATAGGCAAAATGCAGGAAGGTGATGTGGTGCCCCGCGAGACTCTAGAGATACCGGAGCTTATAGGCGAACAGTATCGCTTCAAGGGTCGCCCCTCAATGTTCTTCCAGTTGGAACCAGCCACAAGAAGGGTCCTTTCCACTTTTGAAGTGTCGACCTTGGAAGGTTTCGGCTGTCAGGATCTGCCTTTGGCCACTAGTGCCGCCGGCGCTGTTCTAGAGTATCTGGAGCGCACCCAGGGGGGGCAAAAACCTTATTTTGAAGGTATTTCGACCTATACCGTGGACGGTTATCTGGTGCTGGACGCCAATACCCGCAAAAATCTTGAGCTGACCGAAACTTCGCGCGATAGAGCTCTAAACGGATCTCTATTGTGGGCGATAGACCAAACCGAAACCGCCATGGGCAGCCGTATGATGCGCAAGTGGCTGCTCAAGCCGCTTTTGTCGGTAGAGCAAATTAAGGCCAGGCAGGAAGCAATTAAAGAATTGCTCGAACCGAATTTCAAGCGTGACGAACTCAAGAAAGTCATATCTCGTCTTTGCGACCTAGAGCGCATGGCTGTGCGCATATCTTCCGAGAGTGTCAATCCTAAAGAACTGCTTGCCGTTGGCACCACCCTCGGTATATTGCCCGAACTGGCAAGCTCACTCACCCATGCCCGCAGTCCCTATTTAAGCGCCCTCAAGTCGATACCGGCGGCAATACTAGACGTGCGCGACAAAATTATCACTGCCATCGCCGAAGACCCGCCTCGCGAGCTCACCGAAGGTGGTATCTTTGCCCGCGGCTATAACCAAGAGTTGGACGAAGTTAGAGACTTGCTCGGCGGCGGTAGGCAGTGGATAGAAGACTTCCAAAAAAGAGAGCAAGAGCGTACCGGCATCAAGAGCCTAAAAGTCAACTTCAACAAGACTTTTGGTTATTATATCGAAGTAACCAATGCCAATTCGGGACTGGTGCCCAATGACTATATTCGCAAGCAAACGCTCACCAATGCTGAGCGCTATATCACTCCGGATCTGAAAGAATACGAGGCTAAAATTCTCAATGCAGAAAAGAACGAGTCTGACCTTGAGTACAAACTGTTCGTAGAGTTCAGGAAGAGCTTGGTATCGCTCGGTGCCGAATTGCACAAAATTGCCACCCACCTAGCCAATCTCGATGTTTTGCTTTCGCTGGCGCAGGTGGCACAAGAGCGCAAGTTTACTTGCCCCCGCGTCGACGATTCGCTCACTCTCAAAATAAAGCAAGGTCGACACCCTGTGCTCGAAAAACTTTTACCCATGGGCAAGTATGTGGCCAATGACGTGCACCTTACCGGCGCCTGCGACGAAGAGCAGCTGATTATTTTGACCGGACCAAACATGGCCGGTAAAAGTAGTTATCTGCGCCAAGTGGCTCTGATCACAATTTTGGCTCAGATGGGCTCTTTCGTTCCGGCTAAGGACGCCCATGTCGGCTTGGTCGACCGCATCTTTACCCGCATCGGTGCAGTCGATGACCTCACCCAAGGGCAGTCTACCTTTTTGGTTGAGATGTCTGAGACAACTCAGTGCTGTCTATCGGCCAGCAAGCGCTCCTTGATTTTGCTTGATGAAGTTGGTCGCGGCACCAGCACCTATGATGGTGTCGCCATCGCTTGGTCGGTGGCCGAATATCTCGCTCGCGATGTGCGCGCCCGCACTATTTTCGCCACCCACTATCATGAACTCAATGGCTTGGCTGGCTTCTTCCCCCAGATTGCCAATTATCAGGTCTTGGTCAAAGAGCAAGACGGCAAAGTGGAGTTCATTCGCACTGTGGCACCCGGCGGTGCCAGCCGCAGCTTTGGTGTGCAAGTGGCGCGCATGGCCGGCTTGCCTGCCACCATCATCGACCGCGCCCAATATCTCATCAATCAGATGGAAAAGAAAGGCGTCGCCGCCAAAATATTGGATGGTCCGCGCCTTCGCAATATACCGATGGAAGAAGTTATGCAGCTTTCGCTCTTTGAAGGCGGCTAGTGTCAAACTAACACCAACAGCAACTAACTGAACTAAAGTCACTCTAAAAAACTCTATGTAATAGGTAGAAAATGCAAAGTCAAAGGCGCACATTCAGAAATACACTTTCGGTGATGATCACCTTATCACTGGCTTTCCCTCTGTTAGATGCCTCGGCCGCTGCCAAAAGAGAAAGCGCAACCCAGCCGAAAGATGCCCTGCAAAAGTCTGTCGAGGGAGATTCTTCATCTAATGCTAAGCCCGAGACCTCGGCAAAGAGCAAAGTTAAGAGCCAAGCGAAGAACCAAACAAAGAGATTATCTGGACAATCTGCCAACCAATATGTGGATAATCTGACGGTCAAGACTATGAACGCCGGAGATTGGAATGCCACCGCCGCAAGGCTAGAAAGTTTGCTGGCGCAGCAAAAGATAGGAACACTCGTTACTTTATCTTCGACGGCGCGCATTAAGCGCAGTTATCTGCAAGCCTGGTTGGCTTTTGCTTATATGTATGTCGGCAAAGCCGATAAGACTGCCGCTGTTTTGAAAACTGTAGAAGGCGAAGATGAAGGCGCCTCAAAAGTGGTGGCAAATTCAAAAGATGATAACGACCAAGTAAGGCTCGCGCTTTGCGAGAACGTGGTCAGGGCGATGAATGAAATTGCCGAAGGTCATTTTGATAAGGCTCTCGCCTTTATGCAGTCTTTGCCGGCAGATTCGCCGGTCTTGAGCTCAGACACACTATATAACTACACCCTCGCTTGCATAGCTGGCAAGAAAGGGCAAGCCGATAAAGCCTGTGAGCTTAGTCGAAGAGCCTATGAAGGCGATAAGCGCTTTGCCTGGGCCCTGCGCACCATCGCTTTTCTGCAGCAGAAATGGTTGAAGAATAACCAGGCCGCCGAAGACGTCTTGGTGGAAACTCTCAAGGCAGAGCCCCAGTTTACCGAGGCTCGCGATATGCTTATCGATGTGAAGCTTGCCCGCAACGACTTTGACGGTGCTCTTGATACTGCCCTGTCCGGCATCAAGCTGAGCCCCAAAAGTGCCTCTGCACACTTCCGCCTGGCTCAGATTTATATTCAGCAGTGGCGTTTGCGCGAAGCCCTAGACCAACTGGACAAGGCAATTGCCCTTGAGCAGACTGCTAAGTATTATCGCAATCGTTCTACTGTTAAACGTTTGCGTGGCGATGTTGCCGGTGCCTTATCTGATCAGACCAAAGCAGTAGAACTCTCCAAAGAAAAGAGTTTCGAGCTGGCTGAACTGGCAAACTTGAATGTCACTGCTGGTAATACCAATAAAGCTATCGATAATTTGAAAGAGGCTCTTGCCGGCGACCCCGAAAACGCCCCGGTTAGAGAGAAGCTCTATAAGCTATTGGTGAGCGAAAAGCGCTATACAGATTTAGCCGAAGAGTACAAAGATCAGATTACTCGGCACCCTAAAACGGCAGCTCTGCACCTGGGTTATGCCAATGTGCTAATGGCTCTTGGTGAAGAAGAAAAAGCGGTGCAAGAATTTGTGGAAGCCGCCAATCTTAATCAGACAGATCCGACGCCGCACCGCGCTTTAGGTGCCTATTATATTCAGAAGCGCATGTTCAGCAAAGCCGCCAAAGAATACACCCGCGCCCTCAATATTGTGCCAACTTCCATAAAAGATATGGTTTCTCTCGGATTTTGCTATGCCGAGGACGACGACTATATGAAGGCAGAAGCTGCTTTCGTGACAGCAATGGCTGTGCAACAGCTTTCGCCCAGCGCATCGCCTGATGACCCTGGTCGTGTAGATGTTATGCGCTCGTTGGCTTCGCTGCTCTTTGAAGAGGGGCGCTATGGCGACGCCGCCACCCAATTTGAAAATCTGGTTGTAGGCTATAAAGACAAGGGTGCCACTGTTGATGATGCCTTTATGCTGGCTAAGTGCAAGTTGTTGCGCGACCAGACCGAAACAGCCGCCCGCAATATGATGGCTGTTTTTGAAGTGATTCCGGCAGAGCGTAAAGATGCCTTCCGCCTTGGTATGGCAGAGGCTTTGGTTGATGCCGGTATGCCGGCTTTGGCCCGCGAAGAGTTGAACAAAGTACCCGAGGATAGTCGCAAGAGTAATTATCTTTATGTGCTTTACAGCGCCTCGGTTTTGCGTCTAGAGGACAAACCAAAAGAAGCCCTCGCTCTTATTGAGCAAGTGTCAGCCGATCTGCCCGGCTTGAAAGAGAGTAATCCACATCTAGCCTCTCGCCTTTTGGTCGAGCGTGCCCGTCTTGAGTTATTGTTGGGTGAGACCGATAAAGCTAAGGCTAGCGCGCAAGAAGCTTATGCTGTATACGACAAGTCTTATCCGGCTCTGCTTATGGCTGCAGAACTGGCGATTAAGGGCGGCGATCATAAGTCGGCGGTAGAGTATGCCAGACGTGCTCTGCAATTGAACCCCTACTATGCGCCTGCTTATCTGCTTATCGGCGGCGCTCAGACCGAGTCTAAAGATGCCGCCGAGCGCAAGGAAGGTTTGGAGAATCTCAAGAAAGCAGTTGAGCTCTATCCGGGTTGGCTAAGCGGTCGGCGTGCTTTGCTGAAAGCCTATGAAAAGGCATCATTAAAAGAGGAAGCGAAGAAAGAAGCTTCAGTGATTGCCGAGCTGGAAGCCAAGTCGAAAGAGCGATAATTGGCCGTTTAAGCCTGGGCGTTGCGTCGAGCGTCAACTTCATCAACAAGAGTTTGGGGTTTGCTTCTCCAGGTAAGCCAGAGTTTGGGGTCGAAGCCAAAGTATGCATGTGGATTTTTCTCTTGCAGCGATTTGAGCAGTCGATCTATGTCATTCTTTGAGATCATGATTTCGACTTTTTTGCCGTCACGCGTCCAGATTGTCAGGTCACTTGGTTTCTTGACTTCGTTTTCGCTGTCGTTTCTGTAAGCCCAGACTATGTCTGATAGTTTGATTGCCACTAATTCTTTCAGTTTGGGAAAGAAGAAGAATGAATGGGTTAGAACTGCCGGTCCAAAATTGGCAGCCGTAAGTCCTTCGCTGTCCACAGTGGCGGTGATCTCGCGTAAGTCTCCGAATTTTTTCAGGGCTCGGTTGACTGGGTGCTTTTCTGCATTTTGCCATACTAGGAGGGGAATGCCTGAATAAGCTGCAGCTGCTAAAAGCGCAAAAGCAAAAACTGCATAAATTGCCAAGTCTGTCCCGATGTTGTCTCGGGCATCGAGCATGAATGGCAGAGTCGCCCGCACCAAATCAGGATTATCTTTGTTGTCTTGTTCAAAAAGCTGAAGCAAGTCTCTGTCTATACTCGTTAACTTGCCTGTTAAATTGGTAGACAATTTTTGGTCTTTATATAGTTGCACCAAAATCAATCGTGGCGGAATGATCAAAGCAGCGATTTGTTCTTGGGCTTTCTCTGGGTCGGGTGTTTCGCCTTTGCGAGTCTGCACCATCACATAGGGTGTCGGTACTATTTCTGACCCCTTCAGTGAAACGTAGTATTTGTTGGCAGACCATGCACTTTTCAGAGAGGAGAGATATTTTTGGTCTACGGGAAAGGGACCGCAGATGGCGTTATAGATTAGATTTGAGCAAAAGAAGGTGATGATGACAGCAAGTAGAAAGGGACCCAGCGCAAGAAAGAGAGAGAACTTGTTGACTTGCTTGACTAGGTGCGCAGTAAGTTTTTGCATAAGGTAGTTAATGTTTCGACTGTGGGCGATTGTTATTTCATACCCTTTTTGTTCATCTATAAATATCTTGGGTAAAAAAGATTAGGAAACTCTCTTTGAGTTCTTATAGGGATTAAAAGATGGCTTTAGAAACTGCAGATATAACATTTTCGGAATGGTTGGCTGCCAATGTAGATGAGATTAAATCAGGCGGCGCTAACTTTCGAGGCACGATGGTGACCATGAATTCTGAAGTGGTTCGCTACTTCATGGTCTGGTCAATTATCTTTATGACCTCTTGGAAGACCACAGATTATTTCTTGCGAGGTACTCCAGAGCAAACTAGAGGCTTACTTGCTTCAACCGCGGTAACGCTTTTGGCCGGGTGGTGGGGGATACCCTTTGGTTTGGTAATGACGCCATTCTATTTGATTAGAAACCTGATTGGCGGCGAGAGAAAAACCGTTGCAAGTCTCATCAAGTTTATCGAGAGTCCAGAAGAAGTGAAGAAAGCTCAGGATGCCAATGATTATGCAGTTGGCAAAGTTCTTCTTGCTGTTCTTGGAGTTATTGTTTTTCTTGGCGTTGCCATGCAAGGGCTTGCTTTCTTGCATAAAATCTCAGGGCATTGAGATATGAAGACTTGCGTGGAGCAGCTCTTGAAACGAGCCTAACAAGCCTAACAGGACAGTTGATGGTCCGCTCGCGCCTGGGTTGCAAATCTAGACTCTGGGAGACCTTGTAGTGCCAAAGCCGAAAATACATTGGCGAAAGAATTTGGACAAAATCATAGAAGAGGAGTTGACTAACTGTGGGTTTTCACCTTTTGATGGGATTTCATATTCATTTCCAGTCAATGACGAAATTTTGGGAGTAGTCCACATCACGAACAGACTTCTGATTTTGGGTCGACACCACTCAGAAGTTGAAATCAGATTTGGACTCATACATTATCAGCTAAGCAGCGCTAGGTCTCTCTTTTGCCCTACAACGCTTCATGCACCCTATAGTTGGAACAGAATTCAGCCACATCAAGCTGAAGCAAAAGCTACAGAAACAAGAGGTTCATTATGTTTTTCAAGATACTGATTTGCAGACTCAGTATCGTCTCGTCAGAGAAATGGCTCAGCAGTTGAAGAATGAGGCCATCCCAATAATTACAGAGCGATTTCAGACCCTCCAGAGCCTTAAGGCATACTGCGAAGAGACCAATCAAATGAGTATTGAATACTGCGTTATTCTGGTGCTTTCTGGCGAGATCAAGGAAGGCATAGAGCGTGCGGTACAACTATATCGAAATCCCAGACTGTATAACGAGCATGTCGATTTTTGGGCACTAGTTGGTCCTTCTTTCTTTAAATGGATTACCAACGGTAGTCGAAATAGGAGTCTTGAAGACGCAAGAAAATATGTTCTAGATGGAGCGAAAGAGAGACTTGAAGAAGTCTTGCAGTATGGCAGGAAGTACGAATATTGATTAGCCTGAGAGGCTTCATGCGCGGCTACCTTTAAGTGGCTGCGAGCAAGCCTAGGTCTAAGCGCTTTTGCCCCACTGTGATCTCAAGCTCTTCGCCAAGAGCGCGCAGGATTTTATCCGCTCTTTCTATTGAAACTCCATGATAGTCGTTGCGTTCGTCACGCGATATTTGCGAAACATCGACCCCAAGTCTGCGAGCCAGTTCTGTCTGGGTAATGCCATTGGTTATCCTAAGAGCGACAAGCAGTGGACCGACTTCGTTAAGCTCCTTGATGACTCCAAAATCTCGCCGTTTAACACGCTCATACCATTCCACTTCTTCCTTGAGTTGCGCGTGGAATGACAAAACCGGCTCCATAGCAAGATCGACTTGCTCTGGTGGCAACTTCATTTCTTCAAGCCTCTTTCGCTGCGTTTCTAAAACCCGCAGGTCTTCCTCGAGCCGCTTCAGGCATTCTTGGTATTCAGATTCGGTTTTTATCATTAGACTACTCCTGAAGAAGCTTTATGATGCCCTTTGGGCGGTTTCCTGCGCGAGATTTTCTGAAGGCTGCAGGAAATTCAAGGTCGTTGCCAAATTCATCTCTGATACCAGACAATTGTCCAATGTGTGGATAAAGTTCTACCCTGTAAAATTGGCATAGGCCCGGCGACTTTGCTGTGACCAAGTCCAGACTTTGTGAGCATCGAGCTTGTTTAGCCATAACTTTAACATTGTCTACTAGTTTTATTCGCCAGCCTTTATCCCTGCAGAGCGAAGAATTACTGATAGGCGTAACTAGACGACTTTGCCTGAGCTCGCGCAGAGTTAGAGGGTAGTCGCCAGCCGGCAGAATTCCATGGTGATGGAATGGAGGGATCTCATATACTAGTCTCATAGCACAAGCTTGACTTATTTGTCACTCCTAAATCGCTCAAGTCTTTTGGTCTCGACCAATTCCCCCGCCCGATATTCCCCGCACATGCGCCTAGCTTCGCCGTCTCTATGCCTCCGGCTTTAGACCGCTAGCAACAGCATTTGTCTAGCTATAATGTCGCTCTTTGGCATTCCGCCGCTAGAAAGTCTAGGGATTAGCCGGGCATTCGAAAGTAATTTAGATTCAAGATAATCTTACGCTGTCGCTCTGGTGTATAGACTTAGAGCTATAATGAGCTTAATTTGTTAAGCTTAGAAAGCCTTATTCACATCGTTCTGGGAAATTTAACTTTGCTCTTTTAGCGTTTGGCATCTTGACTTAAGACTTTCGGTAAGCATGACGGCATAAAAGAGGCTCTTATGAAGCTCAGAGGAAGCAGCAAAGAGATTCCAAATCTTATCTCTCCGCTCCCGCTCTCATGTTTGGGCAAGAATTTGCAGCTGAATAGCAGTCAATTCATAGGGCAGCTGCAAAAGCTCCCTAGAGATGAGACGTTGGCAGTTTGCTCTAAGCTCAATCTCATATACGCAGAAGGAACCAACAAAGGGAAGCATCATCAAGAGTTGGTTATGCGCCTACTATGCCACCACCAGTGGCTCGATAGCAGTGATTTTTCCAGAATGAAGCGTTTCTGTGAACGCAATAATCAGTCACTAGAAGACAATCCATTTTTTACAAGACCATCATGTCTTGAGCTTATTCGATGGTGTTCAGTCTGGGCTAACAGTTCAAACAAGGGAGCTGAAAATGACATTGGGAGGAAGCACGGATTTGCTCGCTCTATGCTTATGGCTTTCGAGATTTTGTCAGGGCGATCGCAGTTACCAGTATTAGGTGCTTCAGAGCCTGCCGACTTAGAAGATGAACTGCGACAGTTTGACTCGCTCAGAATTTTCAGGGAAGCGAACCTCTTGACTGTGCCAACATTCTCTTACTATTTTCATTTAGGAAGAGCGCATGAATTATTCATTGAACTGTTTCTATCTAGGAGCCCCAATCTGCGGAAGCAGATTGAAGAAGAAATGGGGATAAGCGTCGAAGACCATATTTGCTGCACCATCGGAATAATCTCTCTAATTTCGGGGTGGTTTGACAAAAGCACACTGATAGACAATTTTGAGTTTGTGCCTGGAAAGCTCTGTGACAATAGTCCGCATATGGCGCCAATAATGCGGAAATACATTGAAACAGAGGGACAATTTTCTGATGAACTAGCTCGAAAGTATCGAGGTCTAGCAGGTGATCTTGATGCCATTACCGATTTGCGCCCTCTCAGGGAAAAGCCAATCCTCCTATTGAACAATGGTAGGAGAGCCACAATAATTGACCCGACATTTCTCGCGGAGAAGTGCTCTAACGGTCTGTTGTTCAGATCAGCGAATTTTGATAATGACGCAATGAAGAAATTTGGTGAAGCATTCGAAGAGTATGTGATTAGGAGACTAGGGCGTTACTGTAATTCGTTGACTGCGCATGGACATGAAGTATATGGACAGGGCAGAGTCAAAGCCAAAAGATTGGACTCTCGGGAAGTGGAACTTGCGGACTACTCAATATTTTGCGGTAGGACCTTGATTATTTTTGAAATTAAAGGAAAGTGGTTACAGGATAAGGCTGTATATAAAAGAACTTCCGATGAGTATTGGGATGAAATCTATAGCAAATACGTATTGGACAGAAGCGGTAGAAAACCAAAAAGGAAGGGTGTCGCTCAGCTAGCCGAGTCTATCAATGGGCTGATTAGCGGTGAGCTGGAATTAGAGAGCTCAATGGGGTGCAGTGGGATTGATTCTATCATTCCAGTTTTACTTGTTTACGACAGTCATCTGCCTATTCTTTACCATGGCAAGTTCTTAGGACAAGAGTTCCAAAAGGCATTGCTAGGGAATTTTCAAGGATGGGAGCAGTTTATAAAGCTACGAGACACTAGAATCATGAACCTTTGCCTATTGTCTATGGACGATTTCGAGCTTTTTGAAAATAAGGTGTTGCGAAGAGATCTAGCCACACTGTTAATTCAGTACTCTGAAAAGTACCCGGGCAGAGAGATCTCCGCCGGTGCCTTTCTTAGTCGATTGGATAAGGAGCCTTTCTCACCAGATCCTGGAATCGTCAAGGAGTCCAGTGATGCAATCGAAAGAGCCAGCCTAAGATTATTTGGACAATCGCACGATGTCGCATGTGTAGAACCTTAACCTAGAGATAATTCAGACGGATCCAACTTGTGATAATAATGGATTTCAGGGGGCCTTGCTAGCAGGGCTAACACGCCTCACTGAAATTTGATCATTGTGAAAAGCGAAACCTAAAGATTCCGGGTATTTCACTAGTGAAACTTAGATCGTCTTTGGTTAATCGTTCCTCTTGGCGGGGCTACGTTAGCCTTGTTAGCAACTCTTGCAAAGATTTCTAAGAGTTCTTCTCTGGTCTGATCCATCCATTCGGCAGTATGTCGGTCATTTATGCAATGTCTCGTGTCACTTGACCATATCAGTTTCAGCTTCACGCCGAGCTGGAAGCGAGACCTTATGGCCCGAAGGAGATCCACAACAGTATCCATCTCCTGCCGCCACTCAGGGTTTTGGAGATATACCTTACCCTTGGCCTGAGCGAGAATATGTCCGTTACGCGAAATCAGACAACCTGTATTAATAGCTGTAATTGTGTCTTCAATAGCTTTGTCAAAGGACCCCATCGAACCCTCCTGTACAAAAGGGTCCTGAAATGCCGGGCGATCAAAGCACTGAGCGTAAAACTGAATCAGCTCTCTGTCAGAGAATTGAGCATTGGCGGAAGAGTCTGAACTTTCGACATCCAGCCTAGCGGCCTCTTCTGATAGAGACTTCCAGTCTTTCAGGAGATCACTTGTGTAGCGGTCAGAATCATTATCAATAAGTTTGGCACAGTTCTGGCAGAGCCATATTGCATTATCCGGGCTTCGTCTCTCTTTCGGCGAGAGCGCCGGATCATATCTAGGCCCACCTTGAGCTGCGGCTGTAATATGAGCCGCGACGCCTATGTTTACAGATTTTACGCTTGTCTTAGAGGGGCCGGATGTGGGCCGGCGACAATTCGGGTTGGAACATCGAACACCAACTCTCTTAGAAATAAGCTGCTTTGTCTCGGCGGAAAAGTCGTCACGATTTGGCATGAGGCAATTTCTCAGTAAACACAAGCTGCAGACATGAACTCATTACCTCTGCAAAGTTGAACAAGTATAGACCATCCTAATATTGAGATATCTAAGAAAAGGGTGCTCATTTGCAAAGGCAAGAGTTGGTTCAGGAGTAGCTCGGTGGTAAGGGTGACGTGATTCAATTCCCCGCGTCTGCGTTCGGTATGCTGCGGCGAAATTGCATTTTGAACTGAGTTGTGTTAAATCTACATAGCTTCGAGATTTAGTTTCGAAGGTAAGGTGTTATCACTGTCAATCTCTGACAGCAGTCGGATAAGCGTAACCGCTATCCAGATTAGTCTATACAGGGTTGTCATTATAATCTCCTTTGATTATAGCATTAATTGTTACTTGTGCTTGGACAAGACTCTAGAGTCATGGTTAGTCATCGGAAGAGACATTAAGGGAAGACACGATTCCTTCGCTCTTCCGATTTTGCTATTTGCATATCCCTTCAAGGGGTTTTACTGTTGATGTTGAAGAAGGAAAAGAGAGACGGCTGGTTTTCAGCCACCACCTATCAGCATTTCGACTTGCCTTGGACATTTGAGCAAGCGCGCTCTTTTGTTGTTGATGATAGGAACATAGAGAAGCATGGGTTTTTGCCGTTTTTGGCATTCTCTATTGTTTATCGCAGAATTGATGGCACCATAAAGGAACGAGAAATAAAGATTGCGGGCAATCGAGATAGCAGCATTTACTCTTACTTCGCCAAGGTGATCAACGAAAAATATGAGGAAACGCTAAAGGCTAATGGGCTCAGCAATTGCGTAACCGCATACCGTGCAAATCTGGGTAATAATATAACTTTCGCAAAAGAAGTATTTGACGAAATTGAGAAAAGAGGCGGATGCACTGTTCTTTGCCAGGACATCAAGGGATTCTTTGACAATCTAGACCACAAGATTTTAAAGGACCAGTGGCAAGAGTTGAATGGTACTCAGCGGCTGAATGCGGCGGAGTATGCCGTGTTCAGATCAATAACAAAGTTTGCATGGGTGGACAGGAAGAGCTGTTTTCTTAGACTGGGTTACAATCAAAAACAGAGAAAAAGAAGGCCGATTTGCTCAAACGATGAGTTCAGGAATCTTGTGAAGGGGCGAGATGGGCGGCACCAAAGCCTTGTAAACATAAACAGAAACAGTTACGGAATCCCTCAGGGCACCGCGATTAGTGCTTGCCTAGCCAATGTATATATGTTGCCATTCGACAAAAGGATTCAAGAAGAATGCAACAAAGTTGGTGGACTCTATCGTCGGTATAGCGACGACATTTTGTGCATTTTCCCTCCTCGATATGAAACTCAAATTCACAGCTTGCTTAAACAGCAAATTGGGTACCTCAAGCTAGAATTTCAGAGCAAGAAAACCACAATCACACATTTTGAGAGGTGCACAGATAATACTCTAGCGCTAAGAGTTGGTGAAAAGCCGTTGCAATACCTCGGCTTCACTTTTGATGGTCAGAGCCGTTTGCTTAGAGCCCAAACTCTTTCTCGATACTGGGCGAAAGCAATCAAGGCCATAAATACTGCTAACAAGGATTGTCTTAAGGCGGGCCGGAAAGGAAGACAGAATAAGGTGTTTCGAAGGCAGCTCTATTCTCGATATACACATCTCGGAAAATTGAATTTCATTAGCTATGTGAAGAAGTGCGCAAGAATTCTTCATGGAGGCCCCTACAAGAAAACAAAGTTGTGGAAACAAATCAAAAACCATTTCGCAAAGATAGACAGGCGAATACACTGACTCGACTTTGGCAGATATTACCGAATCGGTCCCTTCGCAGAGAGGTAAGGGACAAAGAAGAAGCTCAACTCAGGTTCGCCGATTTCTTGAACTCTAGGACTAGGCAGCAGGTCGACCAAGTTACTGCTTATTTCTACTCTCTATTTATCTATCTCTCGTTTGACCCCTTCACCAGCACTTCGGCTGGAAGAATTTCTTCTTTAATGGCTCTCAGCTTCTTCAGTCTCGCTTTACAGTTAAGGCGTAAAGCCACTTCTTCGAGTTTCTCAAACGAATCCATCGTCGGGCAATATGATAAGACTCTTCTTGCTACCTCATCGGCATGTTCCCAGCGCTTAGTGGCCAAAGCCAATTCATAGAGTTTCTGCCCGTCCGCTAAGATATTTTGTGCCAGCTTAGCCTTCCACATTTCTTTTGGCATTTTGTTCTGATTGCTGGGCAGCAGTACTTCACAATCAAAATGAAAAAGAGAAAAGAGAAATTTTCTGCCGAACTTTTCAAAGCAGTCTGCAAGCGTTTTGTATTCGCCGTCTCGCAAAAGGCTGTCATAATTTTCTACTACAATGCTCTTTTCTACCTCTTGAGCGACTGGGCCTTTTGCCTTTAGCTGCCGCAGCAGCTTTAGCTCTCTTTTCTGCTCATTGAGATAGCGATTCAAAGACCGCCATTCCATGATTACAAAAGGGTCTTCTTCTCCTTCGCTAAGCATTTTCTCTCTGGCGTCTCTTCTTTGTCGCAGGGCTTGCAGCGCTGCGGGTAAGCGATCGCCCAATTTTGCTATTTCGGCAGGAATATAACTTAGGCGGACCCCACCCCAGCCTGGCACCAAGTGTCCGTTGTCGAAAGCAAACAAATATGCCTCAAGGGCTTCTGCAAGTGCACCTTCTTTTGCCAGTTCTCTTGCCTGGGCAAAACTAGCCCGTATCTTTGCAATTAAAGAGAGTCTGTCGTCGTCGCAACTGCTTAGTGGCATTGACGCCCTCCCGCTTTGTGAGCTTTCTGATTCGATTATATAATCTAACTATGAGCAATGAGCATTTTAACGTTGATGCAGCACTAAAGGCGCGTCAGGCTATTCTCGACAAAGAGCGACAGGCTGATGAGGTTCTGGCCGAAGCTCATGCTCTGATTGAGCGAAAAGATTATAAGGGTGCTCTGCGCGGATACAAGAAATTTTTTCAGCTAAATCATGATGATGTCTTTAGACCTTGGGAAAGAGATCTTAGGGTTTTAGTCAAGAACTATGGTCCGGCGCTGACCTTGGTCAGGCGCTGGCGGAATGACAAAGAGAGAATTATCTTGGCAGGCCGGGCGGACCGGCGCCTCGTAGACGAGTGGGTTGCGCTCAATAAGGCTCTGAAGGAAAAGGAAAGACTTGAAAGAATCTACTGGAGGCTGAAAGAGTCGAATGCTGACCATGAAGTGCTGGAGCCGTTTTTGTCGTATCTTTGGAAGGACTTTGTCAGACGCCGTCGCTACAATGAGCTTCGAGCCTACTTGCGCCATTTTGGCTTTCTAATTTTGGTTTCGTTCACCGAGCATGATTGCAATATTTGGTTTTCCCGTTGGCGTAGTTATGAAAATTTTTCTGATTACAATTATGAACGCATCATCGATATCGGACCGCCTACTTATGAGCTGGCGTTGGGGCTTGGTGAGCTTGACCTTGCCTCTCACATCGCCCGAGGCATCTTGAGAGTTGAAAGCACTGACAAAGTCTATGCCTCTCTTGTAAAAGCGGCGCTTCATGCTCGTGCTTATGAACAAGCCATACAACTTTATACACAGGCCAAGTCGACCCTGGGGTCTCGGCGCATGAGAGAGACAAATAAAGTTTTTAGGACCATGCCGCCCAACAAGAGTAAAGCTAAAGTCAGCAAGTAGCTCTCGCTCAGTCAAACGCAATGAGGCAAGCCCCTAAGAGCTCGGTCTTTGTCTCAGGTATTTTGTTGCAGAGATTTGCCGCATATATAAGGTCAGCCTTTCCCTCTCTTGACGGATGGATTTTGATTGTGTATAACAATGTTATGCGAAATAACACTGTTATTAAAAATCCCAAAAGGCAAGAGCCATCGGCTGGCGGTCTGCTTAGGCAAAAGCAGAAAGATAGCTTGCGCTTGAGTCTGCTTGATACGGCCAGCCGTATGGTGGCCGAGGGTGGCACAGAGTCTTTGAGCTTGCGTAAACTCGCCGAAGAAGTTGGTGCCTCAACCATGGTGGTTTATACCGCCTTCGGCAGCAAGGAAGGTCTGCTTGATGAACTTTGGAAAGAGGGATTCAGGCGGCTCTGGGAAATAGAGGAAGGGGCTCTGAAAGAGAGTGATCCTCTGAAGCGGTTGCGCGCCTTGGGCGATGCCTATCGCAGAAATGCCCTCAGCAATCCATCTTTTTATAAACTTGTTTTTGGTGGTCGACTGCCGCTTAGCAATCTTTCGCAAGAGATGGAAAAAGAGCAGAGCCGTCAGACCTTTATGGTCTTGGTGCAAACCATATCTGATTGCCAAAAGGCAGGGCTTTTGTCTAGCAAATTGCGTGATGTTGAGATCGCTGCCATGTTTTGGAGCACCGCCCACGGTGCGATCAGCCTAGAGCTTAGCGGTATGCTCTCTCAATGGGCTGAGCCAGATCAAATCTATAACTTAAACTTCGACAATCTACTTAGAGGTCTCAAATAATTATGTCTTTCGACTATGATGTAATCATAATAGGGTCTGGTATGGGAGCCCTAACTGCAGCCAGTCTGCTTTCGCAGATGCGAGGACAGAAAGTGCTTGTTCTGGAAAGACATTTCAAAGTCGGGGGCTTTACCCATACATTTAGTCGGCATGGCTATAAATTTGATGTGGGCTTGCACTATGTTGGCGAAATGCAGCCTGGCAGCCGCTCGCGCCAGCTCTTTGACCTGGTCAGTGGTGGCGGAGTCGATTGGGCTCCGTTGCCCGATATCTACGATAAATTTGTCTATCCCGATCTAACTATATCTGCTTCGTCTAATCGTGCTGTTTATATAGACGAGTTAGAAAGACGTTTTCCCCAAGAGAGAGCGGCTATTCGTCAATATTTCAAAGATATTGATGCAGTCTGCCTGGCCGTTCAAACCAAAACTGCTGCAGGCTTTATGCCTGGGTTTATCGCTGGTCCGGTCAATCTCTTAAATACCACTTTCAAAAAGCTGGCGATAATTTCTACTGCCGATTATCTCAACGCCAACTTTAAAGATGCCAAACTCAAGGCTGTTCTGGTTTCTCAGTGGGGTGATTATGGCTTGCCGCCTTCGCTCAGTTCCTTTGCCATACATTCTCTCATTGCCACCCATTTCTTGAACGGCGCCTACTATCCTACAGGCTCTGCCGACTCAATCGCCCAGTCTATTGTGCCAATAATCAAAAGAGCCGGCGGCGATGTGCTTGTTAATCATAAAGTCAATGAGATTGTTGTCAAAAATGGTGTCGCTTGTGGTGTCACCGGCACAGATGCCCAAGGCAAGCCCTTCGATTTTTCAGCCCGTCATATTATCTCTAATGCCGGCATTTATCCTACTTTTCAAAAGCTTTTGCCTGCCGGCTATCGCGTGCCGGTTCAGGGCTATACCGATGAACTTGATTGTTCTTCTATTTCTGCCTATATAGGCTTTAAGCGCAGCCCGCAAGAGCTTGGCTTTCAAGGTGAGAATCACTGGCTGCACACTAGTTATGACCATGACGCCGAGTATGCTGCCCGCAGAAACCCCTTAGGCAAGCCAGGTTTTGCCTATCTTTCTTTTGCCTCTCTGAAAGACAAGATGGCAGAAAAGCATACGGCGCAGTTAATCACTATTGCCAGTGCCGAACCCTTTAGAAAGTGGCAAGATACTGCTTGGAAGAAACGCGGCAGTGAGTATGAGCAGTACAAAGATAGGCTCACCGATAATTTGTTGTCGATAATTGAAGAGCGCTATAGCGGCTTTAGAGACTTGATTGACTATTGTGAGCTATCAACGCCGCTTACTGTTGAGAGCTTTACCGGGCATCCGGCCGGTCGCATCTATGGCCAGCCCATGACACCGCAAGTAGTGGCGGCTCGCAGCTTTAAGCCCGATACCCATGTGAGAAATCTCTATCTGGCCGGTGCCGACAACATGGCACCGGGCATTATGGGTGCCTTCATGGGTGGTGTCTTTTGTGCGGCTCGCATAATGGGCGCTTTTGGTCTGGCTGAAATAATGACCAGCGCCGCTAGGCGCAAGAGTGATAAGGGTGAGGAGAGTAACAAGATTTCGGCGCTGCAGAATGCTCGCACAATAACCAAGCCGGCTAAAGATGCCGAGGCTTTATCTGAGCCCCAAAAGATTCGCTAAAGCGGCGTTGTCACATTAGTGCTGCGAAATTAGTGCTGCGAAATTAGCGCTGCCAAATTAGCGTTGGGCGCTTGCCTTAAGAATGGCTTCGGCACACACCTTCATGTGTTCGGCTTCCATCTCGCGATAGGTGGCGGCCAGCAACAGGGCATAGCCTTCTAAGCTATGTGCTACTTCGGGATGGTTGGGTCCAAGTGCTTTTGTGCGAATGTCTAGGGCTCGTTTGTAATAGCCCTCTGCCTGGTCAAAGCGTCCATCGTGGCGCATTATCTCGGCTAAATAGTGCAGACAGGCAGCCACATCTTGATGGTCTGGTCCGAGTGTTTCTTCCCTCAGTTTTTTCAGTTTGTTCAACAACTCTTCGGCTTCTTTGTACTTGGTCTGCTGCAAATAGCATATTGTCAAGCTATCCATGCAAGCCTGGGTATCGGGGTGTTCGGCTCCGAGGGTTTCTTCGCGCAGTTTTGAAAGTCTCTGCCACAGTGGCTCGGCCTTTTGATAGCGGGCATTGTTGTGATACAAGCAGGCCAAGTCCCACAGCCTAGCTTCGGCTTCGGGGCTTTTCTGACCGCGGCTTTGCTCACAAATTGCTAAAGCCTCTTTGTAAAGGTTTTCAGCCAGCAAATATTTATTGTCAGACTGATGAACAAAGGCGATGGCGGCGATAATTTCAGCTACTTCGGGGCTTTGTCTGCCTTTTGCTCTTTCTCTGATGCCCATGGCTCTCTTATAGAGTCTTTCGGCATCGGCAAAACGTCCCTCATACAAGTATGAAGAAGCCAGGTTGATGATGCAGTCCACCACTTCAGGGTGATTGGGGGCGAGGTTGATTTCTTTGAGGGCAAGCAGTTTTTCTAGATGTTTGCTGGTGGCTTTGTGATTGCCATTGACCTGCGAGACTGCCGCCAAGCTTGTCAAAATCGGAATGAGGTCGGCGTGGTCAGAGCCGATGGTGTTTTCTAAAATGCCCACAGCCTCGGTCAATAGAGGCTCGGCTTCTTCATAGTTGGTTTCTGAAATGCAGATATTGGCGATATTGTGCAAAATATCGCCCACCTCGGGGTGCTCGCGCCCAAGAGCCTTTTCCTTTATAGCCAAGGCTCTTTCAAATAAACCGCGGGCTTCCTGGTTTTTGCCTTGGGCTGAATAGATAAGGGCCAAATTGTTCACTGAGGTGGCCACTTCGGCGTGGTCTTTGCCCAGAACCGCTTCATAAATTTCACAAAGTTTGCGGCAGGGGGCTTCGGCTTGGTCGTGCTTACCCTGAAAGAAGTAAAGTGCCGAAAGATTGTTGAGGCTTGAAACCACCGCATCATCATGGGGTTTCAATAGCCTTTCTCTGATGCCAAGCGCCCTTTTGAAGTGGGGTTCGGCTTGGTCGTATTGCTCCATCTCAAAGTAGAGCTCGCCCAGTCTATCTAAGCTGGTGGCGGTTGTGAGCTCATCTTGACCTCTTTCTGCCGAAGACAGGGCTGCCTTGAGCATGGTCTCGGCTTGCTCATAGTTGCCAGCCTCTATGGCTTGATTGCCTTGGTCGAAGTAGCTTTTCCATTCCTTATTGATAGACACGGCAGCTTCCTTAAGCGGTTAAAGAGATTCCCTACTAAATGTAATACCTGAGCGATATTTATTTTAACCGTCTTTATAGCGGTCCATAATATTGGTTGTATTACTTACAACAGCTAATTTACTGATCTGAGTCGGGAGGACCTGTGGGCAATCTGGTTTTTGAGGCAAAATGTCAGTTTAAGGCGCCGGCGGCAGAAGTTTTTGCCTGGCATGAGGCGCCGGGGGCTTTTGCCCGTCTATCGCCGCCCTGGGTCGATGTGCGTCTGGTTGAGCATTCGGGCGGCATTCGAGACGGCGCTCGCGTGGTTTTGCAAATCAATCAGGGACCGGTTGGTATACCCTGGGTTTTAGGTCACAAAGATTATGTGAAAGATGAGCAGTTTTGTGATTATCAGATCGCCGGGCCTTTTCAGTATTGGCAGCACGTGCATCGCATTGTCCCTCTTGCCGCCGATGATGCCGCTCGTGAGCAGGGTTTTCAGTGCTTATTGCACGACCGCATCGAGTTTAGCCCACCGCTGGGTTTAGCTGGAAAAATAGGCGGAGCCCTCTACGTTAAAGGCGAACTGAAGAGACTTTTTCGCTATAGGCATGCACTTTTGGCTCGCGATCTAGAGCTCAAGGCTCGCTATGGCCAAAAGAAATTGCGGGTCTTGATATCGGGCTCTACTGGCATGATAGGTACCCATTTGAAGGCTCTTTTGCGTACCCAAGGTCACGAAGTCTATAGTTTGGTGCGGCGCCGATCTTCTAAGCCTGACGAGATTTTTTGGGATCCGAGCAGCGAAGAATGCGAAGCTTTGCCGGGCGGCTTGGACGCCATTGTGCACCTTTGCGGTCGCAATGTCGCAGCCCGCCGCTGGAATGTCGAAGAAAAGCAGCTCATTTTTGAAAGCCGGGTGCGTTCGACCAATTTCCTCGCCAGATTGGTGGCAGATATGAAAGAGCCACCGGCTGCCGTGATTTTTGCTTCTGCTGTGGGCTATTACGGCGACAGAGGCAGTGAGCCTCTGACCGAGGATTCTGCTGCCGGTGCGGGCTTTTTGGCTGATGTTTGCAAAAGCTGGGAAGAGAGCGCTGCGCCTGCTGAGAAAGCTGGATGCCGTATTGCTTTTGCTCGCATTGGTGCGGTTCTAAGCCCTAAAGACGGCGCTCTGGGTAAACTTTTGCCGGTCTTTCAGGCTGGCGGCGGCGGACCTGTTGGCGACGGCAAGCAGTATTTTCCTTGGGTCTCAATAGAAGACGTCAGTGCCGGTATTTATCATGCCATTGTCAGCAAGACATTGAGCGGTCCTTTCAATCTTGTTTCACCCCAGGCGGCAACAAATGGCGAGTTTGCCCGCACCCTGGCGCGAGTGCTGAGGCGACCTTGTCTCATGCCGGTCAAGCCGGCCATGCTCAAGGCCGTCTACGGCGAAATGGCCGAAGCTTTGATTTTACCTAGTCAAAGAGTCTTGCCGCAGAAGCTGCAGCAAGACGGCTATGAGTTTTTGGATGCTGAAATGGGCAAGGCGATTAAATTGCAGTTGGGTTATTGATTGATGGAAACTTTAGCTGTAATTTTAGTTACCTGTAATTTTAGGTAGCTGTAATTTTAGGCGCGAAGGAGACTTACTCAGTAGCAAATGTCTATTTCTTGTCTTGATATTTAACTGGCGCTGAACTCTTTATGCTTCTGGTATCACCGGTGACACTATGTCTGTATAGGTAAGCGGAGGCGAGCGAGCGGACTTTTATGCCAGAAGTGCTTCCTCTAGCTGTGGCACAGGAAAATTTGGTATATATTCCTCAGAGTATACTTTCGGGTTAGATATCATTTCGGCTTGGGCGAGGTGCTTGATAATGATTGATAGAGTCAGGCAAATAAAGCATTGGCAGCTATTGCCTGCTTTCGTTCTTATGTCAGGACTCTTCTTCTTTGGTTTGAGTTCTAATGCAGCAGCTGCTGAAATCGGAAAAGACGATCGCAGCGCCGCCGACAAGCCAATACAAGACAAATGGGCCCTTATAGTCGGCATTAGCAATTTCAAAAATGGCAAGATTCCGCGCTTAAGCTATGCCGCCAAAGATGCTGCCGACTTCTATCACTTTCTGGTTAATGACGCCGGCTTTCGACCAGACCATGTGCGTATTTTGCTTGACGATAAGGCTTCTCAAAGGCGGGTGATGTCCGAATTAGGCAGCAAGTTTCTAGCTCGCGTGGCCAAGCAAGGCGACCTTGTTGTGCTCTTCTTCTCTACCCATGGCAGTCCTGCTCAAATGGATCTTAGAGGGGATAATTATCTGGTTGCTTATGACTCAGACCCTGAAGATCTTTTTGCATCAGGTATTGAGATGCAACGTGTGTTGGATGCCACGAACAAGCGAGTTTTGACAGATCGGGTGCTATTGATTTTGGATGCTTGTCATAGTGGTGCTCTTAAGCCCGGCACTAAGGGCATGAAGAGAGCGGCCAATTTCGATGCTGAAGCTCTGGCCCAGGGCTCAGGTCAAATGGTTATTTGTTCTTCCAGTACTGATGAACAGTCATTCGAATCAAGGCGCTATAAAAACGGTGTCTTTACCAAGCATCTTATAGACAGTATGAAAGACGGTGGCAAGTCCAAAGATTTGTCTAAAGCCTTTGTCGAAACAAAGGAGAAAGTTTCGGCCGAAGTGTTGGAAGATAGGCAAATGCACCAGACCCCAGTTCTCAATAGTCAGTGGGATGGTAGAGCTTTAGTATTGGCTGCTGCCGCTGCTAGTCCTCGTGAAATTTCAAGCATAGTCAAGGAAGAGCTGGAGCCTGATAGTTCTGAGATGATAAAGAAAGATTTGCCGTCCGTGCCATCTGGAGCCGAAAACCGAGTAGGTTTGCTGGAGAAAACATCAAAGGTCTCGGTCTTGAGCGCTAAGGCTAAAGACGAGATTGTTGGTGACGGTGAAGATAAACTAGTACTGAATAGCGAGTACTTTAGAGAAGAGGGCGACCCCAAGCAGCTTTTGCGGGCCTACAATGCAACTATCCGTGAGAATCCCCGGGACGCTCAGATATTTTACAAGCGTGCCTGTGCCTACATTCAGCTCAAGCAGTGGGTAGCGGCACACAATGATCTTGCTCATGCACAAAGAGTAGATCCTAATTCAGCAAAAATCTATCTTGCCCTTTCCTATGTTTTTCGCAGAATGGGCGATCCGGTTTCGGCTTCTAGAAGTATCGAACAAGCTCTCTTTCTTAATCCTAGTTTGCCTGCCGATAAAAAACTTCCTACCGTTATTGAGTTTGGCGACTGAGCCATGCTCAAAATTTTGTGTTGTTAAGGCGAGTTAGTTGCTGCTTCGCGTGCGACATTTCAGGGCTGATGAATGGTCGGCTTGAATGAAATCACCACGATGGTGGCGATGATGGCCAGGACAATTACCACTATAGTAATGATTACTGCCACAGGCATTGTACGCTGCAGAGCTTCTTCTGCTGTTTCGACTTGGGGCGGGGCTTCGCCCTTGCCTCTCAGAGGCTTGGTCTTTACACTTTCCTCTGGCTGACTTTCCAACTCGCTTGGGTTGAAACTTCTCATTTTGGCAACGGCTGCGCCTTCATTCAGCTCTTCTAAAGTTTCAGGCAAATGCGGCAAGCTGGTGAGCAGGTTATTGATGCGTACTTTCAGCCCTTGCTCTAAATGCATGGCGTTTGCTTGAGTTGCCGAATAATCAAGCAGAGAATATGTACCATCTGTTATTTTCAGCAAGGCCTTCATGGCCGGATAACCTTCCACAGATCCTTCCTCAAGTAAGAGTCTGGCTCCGTTCACAGTTGAACCTTTACTGATTAGCAGTTCGCCATCGATATTGATGTCATGAGAAGCTAGTCTGAGCACTGCATAGTCAGATTTTTTTGCCTTCGAAATTCCATAGAGAATCTCTTTGGTGGTCCGATTTTCCCAGATTTTTCCCGACTCTAAAGTAGGCTGCGGGGCTGGCTGGCTGCTTGTACCGACTGGCTCTTCTGCGGCTTGGCCTGATTCTTCGTTTGATTCTGACCCTAGCCCTGTATTGCCCTGGCTTTCATCTGGTCTAAATTGCTCTTCTGGAAACTGATTCATTGCCGTTCTTAAATATTGGGGAGAGGGAATGATCGCCTATTTTTCAGCTATTTTCAAGATAAAACAGCAAGTTAAGGGGGCTAGACCTTAAGGTCCAGCGTCACCGGGCAATGGTCTGAACCCATAACGTCGGCAAGAATACCGGCGCCGGTAATTTGGTCTTTCAAGAGTTCATTGACAAAGAAATAGTCTATGCGCCAACCAACATTTCTTTCGCGAGCATTTGTGCGCATATGCCACCAAGTGTATTTGTCTTTACCTTGGTCGAATTCTCTAAAGGTATCTATGTTGCCGGCTTTGACATATTTGTCCATCCAGTCGCGTTCTTCCGGCAAAAAGCCCGATATTTTCTCGTTTTCTTTAGGGCGGGCTAAATCTATTGGCTTATGAGCAGTATTGAAATCGCCGCAGACAATAAGCTTTTTGCCGGCCTTGCTTTGTTTCTTGGCCCATTTCAGGAACTCTGTATAAAAATCCATCTTATAGGCAAGCCGGTCTTCGTTGGCGGCGCCATTGGGAAAGTAGATGTTGGCAAGAAGAAAGTCGCCAAAGTCGGCTACGAGGGTGCGCCCTTCGTCATCGAAGCGTTTTACCCCAAAGCCTTCTTGAACCGATATCGGTTCAATTTTGGTATAGATACCGACGCCGCTGTAGCCGCGTCTTTCGGCATGGGCAAAAAAGCTCTTGTAACCCTTACGCTCAGTCAGTTCTGGGGTTAACTGGTCGGCGCTTATTTTGGTTTCTTGTAAACCTAGAACATCAGGCTTGAAGGTTTCGAACCATTCGAAGAAACCTTTCTTACTGACAGCTCTTATTCCGTTAACATTCCAGGATGTCAATTTTAACTTGCTCATGGTCAAATTATAGAACATGGCTGGGCTTGGTTCAGGCATGCTGGTAGTAGCAAGCTCGAAGTCAGTCTTACTCTTGTGTATGACAACCCGCATCTCTGGTCAGATCTATGAAAGTTCTCGAGAACGACAATCTATTGCGCTCTGTGATTCTTTCAATTTTTCTTTTGGCTGTTCTGTCGATTAATCTCAGTGCTTGTTCAAACATTCAAGGTCTATGGGGCGTTACAGATGAGGAACGTTTGCAGGCAGAACGTTCTGCGGTTAAACCATATACGGTATCACTAGGCGCTGTGCCTCACCGTGGTTACAAGCTGCCTTTAGAGCGCGAGATGCGTATAACCCAGCGGTTCATCAATATTGATGCAGGTAAGATGGATGCTAAGGTTGTGAACCAGATTGTTGCTGGGCGTGAGGCCTTTAGGCATGGTCGATTTGCAGAGGGCGCCCGGTCTTATGACAAGGCTGTCGAGATCTTGAGTCAGTCTAAGAATAAACACGATGAAATGTGTCTAGCTCTATTGACTCAGGTTGGTTTGCAAGGACTAAAGCTAAAGCATTACAAAGAAGCTGAGAGTTATGGCAGTCAGATAAGCAGTCTTTGCAGTGGCGGCAAAGACCTAAGCGATACCCTTAGAACCGCTACTCTCATCAAGGCGGAAGCACAAGAGGCTCTGGGCGAGTATGACAAGGCTTTGCAGACCTACGAAGAAGTCTTGAAGCAAGCAAAGCTAGCTGAAGAGAAAGGACAGCTATCATATAATCGCGCCGAGATCTACGATAAGTTGAAGATGGCTGAACTTGCCAAGGCAGAAAGGCAAAAAGCCGAGAGTTATTTTGCTGCGCTAGAGAAATAGGCGGCTTGTATTTTATGCCGGTTCTAAAAATTCTAATGCGAGTTTTCTCTCTTCTTTTGCTGCTTACTTTTGTTTCTCATCCAGGAGCTTATGAGCCTGCCAGTCTGTTAGCGAAGCGATTGTCTTTGTCGTTAACAATTTTCATTCAATTGCTTTTGATAAGAGAATTGTTTAGTCTACCGCCGTTTCGATTTCGCCTGCTTGTTTCAATCTTGCTAGGGTTGCCAATGGCTCTGATTCTGTTTGTCACCGGCATCCAATTCTTTTCACCGGACTTTGAAGGTAAGCATCAAAGCCACTATAGTGAGCCAATTAAGGTGGATGGAGTCGAATGTCAAGTTAGGTATTTTTATGAGATCAGTCATTATAATTATGGAAAGTTTGCATGCCAATTGCAGGAAGTCGAATACTTTTTAGATAGAAATTTCAAGAGAGAAAGATATCTAGTTGAGGTTCGTCCGTGCGCAAGTGCCACCATTACTCTGCTAGATGATGCGCAGGGAAAGAGAATTAGATTTGTTGCCCAACCAGGTCCTAAGCTAAAGCAGGTGGTGCGAGAGTTTGATGTTAGCCGCCGTGGACAATTTAGAGGCAGAGAAATTGTGGATGCTGTCACTAACTGACTTTGCACCAAGTGAGAAACTAGTCGTTCTCTTTTCCTCTGAACATCATACTATCGTATAGTGCAATTACTAGAGTTTGGAGGGGGTTGACTTCATTTCTAATTTAATGCGCTAGTCGGTTTTATTTCTTCTTTTTTAGCGAACTCTCTCTAAAGATGCAGTTGTCGAAGGCTTCTTTCTGCAGTCCCTTAAGATAGTTTCGGTCTTTGGCTGCCTGATTTTTTCGACCGGTCTTTTCATAAATTTCAGCTCTAAGTTCTCTTGCTTTTTTCAAGACCGAGTGGGCTGGAAGATTTTGCAGATCGTGTTGCGGCGCCGAGCAACCGCTAATAAACGTATCTAAGTCTTTTTCAGCTTCTTTGAGATTACCCAAATTGAAATTAGCTAGGGCTCGGAAATAGTAAAAAGAAGGCTCTATGTTTTTGCTCTTTAGTACCTGGTCAGCTGTGGCTTTCACATCTTTCCATCGGCCACTTTCTATATATACACCGATGAGAAGGCTGTGATTGAAGCTATCTATCGGATACAGTTGAATTGCCTCTTTCAGAGATGCCTCTGCACCAGCATAGTCCTTGAGGTTGAGTTGCACTTTTGAGAGATTCTTCAGTGTCTCGATTCTCTCCGGGCTCAAATTGCCTGGTAGGCGAGCTAGTGTGTTTTTCAGTATCTTCACCGATTCTTCCGGCTTTCCTGTTTCTTTGTAATAATCAGAGAGTTTGAACGCTGCGCCGACACATTCAGGTTCTGCTGCTAGGGCTTTCTTAAGCAGCAATATCTGATCTTCTTCTCTAAACTCAAGCTCGGCAATGTCTGATTGCAAGAAATAGAGTAGTGACCAATTCGGATTTGTTTTGAGTTTGTCTGCAATGTTTTTCTTGGCTTCGTCAAGACGCTTGCTGAAAATCAAGAGCCTTTGCTCGTAATAAAAGGGAACTTCTGGCGGCACATTCTTTTGAAATTGCAGATTTTTTAGTGCCTGAATAATGAGTTTTGGATCTTTATATGGAACAACGAAAAGCAATTTTTTCTGGCTGCCCAAACTAGCGTTACTATTTGCTTTAACTTGGCTTGGTCCTGCGGCAAAAACCAGACAGCAACCAGCGCTAAGCAAAGCCGGCTGCAAGATAGCCGGCACCACGAGCAGCCGGTTATCTCTCTTTAGGCTAGTATTCAATTTCTTGGTCATTGTTCGGGGTGGTCATTGTTTGGGGGTGGTCATTTTTATTGGTTGTTTCTCTTGTTGCTGTAATGCTTTGTCTTTGTTATTTGCCGCTGCGGAAAAGAGTATTCTCGTAAGTTTCTTTTTGTAGAGCGTCGAGATGGGCTCGCTCTGCGCGTGCAAGTTCTTTTCGCCCGGTTTGTTCATAGATTTTTGCTCTAAGATCAAGCGCCTTTCTTATTTTTGATTCGACAGAGATTGTATGCATAAGCGAAGCATTTGGCTTCTTGAAGGCCGGTCCAAGATAGCGATCTAGATCTTGTTCGGCTTCTTTCAGTTTCTTCAACTTGAAATAGGCCTGGGCCCGCCAGTAATAAATTGAAGTGTCTTCATATTTGTCTTTAATCGTCTGGTCACAGACTGCTTTGGCTTGTTGATATTTCTCAGCAAGCAAATAAACCTCGGCTAGTTTGCTTGAGGTGAGAGCATCTTTGGTCTTAAGGGCGTAAGCCTCCTCTAGTGTCGCTGTAGCGCCACTTAAATCTCTTAGGTCTTTTTGCAAATTTGCCAATTCTTTCAAAACTTCGCGGCGAGATAGGATACTTTGTGGTGTGCGTGGCAGCGCTTCTAGCGCCTTTTGCAAAATTGCTTCGGCTTCAGTAGGGTGTCCGGTATGGCGCTTCATCTCGGCTAGCTTAAAGACTGCATTCATACAAAGTGGTTGCACGGCAAGCGCCTTTTGCAAGTACTTTGCTTGGTCCTCTTCTCTAAACTCCAGTTCGGCAATATCCGCTTCCACTAGATATGGTAAAGCCCAGTTGGGATGTTTCTTGATTGTTTCTGCTACATTGCGGTGAACTGCTTCCACCTGGTTGGTGAAAATGAGTATTCTTTGTGAGTAGTAAAAAACTAGTTCTTCATCTACGGGACTGCTTTCTCTCACCAAGTCTATTTGCTTTTTCAGGTCTTTGACCTTATTAACGCTTGCCACTAAGATTACTTTGCTTTGAGCTTTGGCTTCAGTCGTCGCTTTACTGCTTTTATTTGGGGGCGGACCCGCATTAGCATGATTAGACCAACTTGGTGCCACCATTAGCAGTGCTACAAGGCTAATCGAAAAAGCTCTATTCACTGTTTGACCTTAAATAGCTGTTTGCTAGTTTGAGCATCTTTGCCACACTGTCTGTTCTGCCTTGACCGAAGATTGCCTGCCATACTGCCTCTCCTTCTTTGCAGACCTGCTGGCGGGGGCAGTCGGTAATTTCTTTAATCACCGAGGCAATAGTGGCGGGTTCATCAAAATCAGTCAGCAGTCTATGACTTTTATGTTCGCCATAAGCCTCGAAGCTCATTAGTGGCTGACCTTTGCCTTGGTGATACAAAAGCGACAAAGTAGGGCAGCCTAGCTCAAGGGCATCTATCAGAGTTGCCGACTCGTGAGCGACGAAACAGTCGGCTGCTTTTAAATATGGTTTCAATTCTTTGATCAGCCTTAATTCATAGCCAAGCGGCTTTAGGCGATCATAAAAATGATGCAGGGGCATTTGTTTGCGACTAAAGCTGAAATACTTATCTGAGCGTGGTGCCGGATGATATTTCAAAAATAGATAGGGCTTATGCACTTTCTCTTCGCTGGCTAGTTTTGCGAAACTTTCAATCATCAGCTCGGTGAGTTCTTCGCAAGTTTTCTTCTCGTAGAGATAAATGTCTAAAGTAAGACCATAGACTATGGCGGTGGCATCATCTGGAATATTGAGAGCCAGTCGTTGTCTATGCCTTTCCGCTTCTATTGCTTCCGGCCTCGGGAAGGCTTCTTCTCTAATCGAGCCGAAAGTGGTGATTTGCTCTTTGCTTATGCCGAGATTGAGAAAGTAGTTTTCTTCCGGCTTGCCTTTGGCTAGATAATGGTCGGCTTTCAGGAACAAGTTCTCGAGCGGTTCGCCGCTCAAATGCCCGTGATGGAAATAGAGTACAGGCGGACGCTTACCGTCGAGGCAATCATAAAGAGTATGACCGAGACTGGTTTCCATGGCGCCGACAATAATCAAGTCCCAGTAATCTTGATCTAAAAGTTGCTTGAAAGCCATTTGGTACTGAGTGTGTTGCGTGATTTCGTTGAGAAACCATTCTTGGTCGGGAAAGTGCTGCCAGAAACTCTGGGGCAGTTTTTCCAATTCGCTTTTGATCTCATCTTTGAGAATCTGTCTGTATAAATTAAAGTCGCATTCGCGACCTTGCCAGACCCGAGACAAAAGCTCGCCCGGTTCCATGTCGTCAACCTGACAAAGTCCTTCCAGGCTGTCAATCAAAAAATCTTTCGGTTCGGGGTTTGGATAGTAGAGCAGCCCCACACGCGGCAACTTGTTTTTGTAATTGAGTAGTTCGTAGCTCAGGGGCGAATTGACGAAAGGCAGGTTATTGAAAAACTGTCTGCGCACGGCGCTGTCTAGGGGCGGGCTGATAGTGCTGCAGTGGTTAAGAAAGTCGCGAGCCGGGGCGGCTACGCTCGTAAGAGCTGGGTAGTCTTTCTTGAGAATCTTTAATGACTCTTCCTTGTTTTCATCACAAAGGCGATTAAAGTCGGCAAAGAAATTGTGAAAGACCGCGGCTGTTGAGATTCCGGGCTCGGTGGTAAGTTTTGAAGGCGGTAAGAGGGTGTTTATGTCGTGTTCGACTGCGCCTCTTGCCTGTTCAATGGCGTCTGCGCCCTGTGGGGTAGGGCTGGAAATAGCAGCTTTGATGCCGCGTTTGATGAAGCCGGGGACTAAGCCTTTTATATTCGTCATGTTTCTAGTTTGCCACAGTTTCCAGGCAAGCGGTAGGACGACCGCCATGATGAACTTCGGTTAATGGAAGCTACCGCTTTAGAACTTATGATCTGAGCGATACGGTCTATATAAGTGATTATGAGCGGCGGTTTAAGCAAAGCCATAGATTTAAGCAAAAGAGCCCTGCGGCGCCTGGCCGGTAGTGCTTCTATATTGACGCTTATCTCTTTATTCGGCTTTAGCTACTTGGTGGAAAAGACCCAGCCTCTTAATTTGTTGTTTTGTACCGGCTTGACCACAATTAGACAGAACAACATGGTCGGCAAGTTACCCAAGATCATTAGTTCGTCCGAGAATCCTCAGGTTTTGATGCTCGGTACTTCTCTTTCTCTTTATCCGATGGCGCACCTCGATGACGTCATGAAAGATGGGAAGACTCGTTGGGATTCCACTTATGTGCGTTATCAGATTTGCCCCTACAGTAGAGCTAATTATCTAGAGAAAGAGCTGAGCGAGAAGCTAGACCGCAAGATTAAAGCCGTGAATGCTTCGGTGGTGGCGGCGGTGGTGTCAGACCAGTATTTGATTTTAGAAAAGTATCTAAAAAGCGGTAAGAAGCCGGAATTGGTTTTGCTCTTTATGGCGCCGCGCGATCTTTGTGCCAATAACAAATCGCAAATCGGTAAAAGTCCTACTTTCGAAATTTTGTCGGATATGCAGAATTTCGATGATTTGCTGGCCACCAAACCCGATTTTGCTTCTTTGACCGAGTTTGCCATATCTAAAGTTTGGACCTATGCCGCCGCCCGCAATGACTATAAGAGTATCTTTGCCCAGGCGGCAAGCCGTCTGACTGGGCATCCTGTCGATCTATATACGGCTAAACAGCAGATCAATAAAGGCGAGAAGGGCGAGAAACCAGCCAATATTTTTGAAGTCGATAAATATTGGGAAGCTGAAGCTGTCTATCAACAGCCTCGCAACGAGCTCAAACAACTCAACGATTATAGAGAAATATATACCACCTTTAGTGAAGAGCAGTTTCAGAACCAAAAGACTTTCTTAGAGAAGCTGTTTAAGTTGGCTCAAGATAATGATGTGCCGGTTTGCGTGGTCAATATGCCGCTGACAAGACAAAACTATGACTTGATGCAGAAAGGCAAGTACGACCTCAAGCGCTTTGAAGATACTGTGCAAGAGGTTGCCTCTAGGTATCAGGTGCCGATTGTAGAGCCTGGAAAAACTAATGGTTATGATTTGGATGATTTTGAAGATTGCGCCCATTTAAATCTCAAAGGCGGCACCAAGCTCTTTAGCGCGGTTGCTGATGCAATATGCAGCAATCAGCGCATCGCCGCCAGGTTAACCGGCAGTGGTGTCATGGTTGGTGCCGGCTCGGTGCCTGCGACTAGATAAATCTCTAAGGTGTCTTGCTGGCTTCAGCTGGCGCTTATTTCGATTGCCTTCATTTGTCCATCTTCAAATAGAAACAAGCCCGGCGTTATTGGACGGGAATGATCTTTGAACAATAGCTTGGCTTGCTCTTGCAGAGTGAACATGGCTTCGCCGTCATCTGCTTTGCAAAAGACAAATAGATCGCGACCAGGTATGGCAAAGGCGAAGTCTCGCTCCAAGGTCGTGCGAATTTGCTGCAGACATTCCGGCAAGTGAATTGTATAGGCTTCATAATTGCCACCCGCTGCCAGCATAAAGATGCGTCTGTCTCGGCTGAGCACATCAATGGCTTCGGGCAGGCAGCGGCGTAAATTGTCTTTGGCGATTTCCTTTAGTTCAGCCAGCGATTTTCCGCATTCATCTATGTCTTCTCTAGAAACAGATTGGAAGAGATCGGGCAAGTCCAGGACAAAACTCATATAGAGATCTTTAGTCATCTCTTCATAGAAGATTTTGTCTTCCATTTGATTGGTGCAATATTCGATGTAGTTTTTACCTCGGCTTGTTGGAATGATGCGGTCGAGGTTTCCCTTGAGCGAGCACTCTTTCGTCATTTCGCCCATGGCTAATGTTGTTCGCAGTTTTGGCTTGCGCTCGCCTGGACAGTGGGCTACTTCCCTCCAGATGTTTTCGCTGAAGATGCTTCCGTTTTGACCGTCTTTAGTGGTCACCGTGATATAAAATTTGTCGGAGCAAACGTAAGTGTTTTCCGGGTCTCTCTTTTGCAAAGCTTCCGCCATCAGCTCGGTGAATCGCTTTTGCTTTAGTTTGGCGCTTTCTACTTCATCAGACCAGAAGGCGTCTAGTGTTTCATCGTCGCCAGAATTGGTCATTGGCTCAGATTGCATGCCGACAGGCATTTTTAACTTGTGAGCCGTTAACTTGAAGACAACAGTGAATTCGACCGGTGCTTCAGCTTTTTTGCCTGTTAGCCAGCCCACTATGGTCTTTATAAAACTCATCACTGACTAACCTCTCACAGATAGTAAAAGAAAGAACAAGCCCCGGGAGGCTTGTTCTTTGCATTTTAACCAGTTTGTTTACTTGGCGGCAACAGGGCTGCCGACGGCTTCCAACACGCCTGGGTGTACGATCTGACCTTCGTGGATGTTTACGCCCAAGTTGAGAGCCGGATCGTCGAGAACGGCTTGATAGCCGAAGCGAGCCAGTTTCATAGCGTAAGGCATGGTGGCGTTGGTGAGAGCGCGGGTAGAAGTCCACGGTACGGCACCGGGGATGTTGGCGACGCCGTAGTGTACAACACCGTCTACTTCGTAAACCGGTTGTGAGTGAGTGGTGGCTTTGATGGTCTCGATGCAACCACCTTGGTCGATGGCTACGTCAACGATGACGGCGCCTTTCTTCATTTTGCTGACCATGTCTCTGGTGATTAGCTTGGGTGCTTGCTTACCGGGGATAAGCACGGCGCCGATAACCAGGTCGGCATGAGGAAGTAGACTTTCGAGATAGTGGCCTACCGAGAAGACTGTGCGAACCTGACCGCCGAAGACATCATCAAGATAACGCAGTCTTTCTAGTGAGAGGTCGAAGATTGTGACGCGGGCGCCGAGACCGAGAGCGATCTTGGCTGCGTTTGTACCGACCACGCCGCCGCCGACGATGATTATCTCGCCGGGCTCAACGCCGGGGACGCCGCCGAGCAACACGCCGCGTCCACCCATGGGGCGCTCAAGATAATTGGCACCAATCTGGGTAGCGAGACGTCCGGCAATTTCAGACATGGGGGTGAGCAAGGGCAGTTGACCGTTTGCCAATTGCACTGTTTCGTAGGCAATGCAGGTGGCGCCGGTTTTGGCCAGGTCGTGGGCCAGTTTAGGCATGGCAGCCAAGTGCAGATAAGTGAAGAGCAATTGTCCTTTTTTGAGGAGCGGCACTTCTTGAGCTTGGGGCTCTTTCACTTTCAAGATCAGGTCGGACTCACCGAACACCGAAGCGGCGTCGGGCAATATGGTCGCCCCGGCGGCTTTGTATTCGTCGTCGCTCATCCCGCTGCCGACACCGGCATTCTTTTCCACATAGACGGTATGACCTTCCGAAGCAAGTGATTTGACTCCAGCCAGGGTGATGGCAACGCGGTATTCGTTGTCTTTGATTTCTTTCGGTATTCCAACCTTAGCCAAGGTTCGACCCTCCAATAAGTGATAAATGCCTATTCGGCTCCAGAAGGCAAATTTTAGCCTGATGTATTTAAAACTAATATGCTCTTGATAGATTGTTTATTTTTGCTTCTGACAGTCTTGCCAAGTGTTGATTTTTTATTTGCCTCTTTGAGAGCCGATCTCACACCTTCGCTTGCTAATTTGCTTGAGAATAACGATAGTTCGCTTCAGTGGTTTCCATGGTGAGATACTAGCCCTAGAGTTTTGGTTCGGTTAGATAAGGTTCGATGTAATGAGTGAAATGGATGAAATAGTTATCGTTAACGGTGCCCGTACCGCTTTCGGTGCCTTTGGCGGCGGGTTGGCGTCTAAGTCTGCCACCGACCTAGCCGTTGCAGCTGCCGCCGGTGCCATGGAAAGGTCCGGCGTCAAGCCGGAAGTAGTCGATTCTGTGGTCATGGGCAATGTCATCCAAACCAGCAAAGACGCCATCTATCTAGCAAGACATGTGGCCCTGCGCAATGGTCTGAAAGACACCACGCCTGGTTTGATTCTCAATCTGCTTTGCGGATCAGGGGTCAATGCCGTAGCCACTGCCGCCATGCAGATTCGCTCGGGAATGTCATCGGTGGTATTGGCCGGTGGTACCGATGCTCTGTCGATGACGCCCTATCTAAACTGGAGCAACCGCTGGGGCGGTCGCATGGGTCACATGGAACTTTGGGATGGTCTGGATATTCGCGATACCTATGCCCGTGCCTCTATGGGTGAGACCGCCGAGAACTTGCGCGAAAAATACAATATAAGTAGAGAAGCCCAAGACGAATTTGCTTTGCGCAGTCAAACTTTGGCGGCAAAAGCCATGGAAAGCGGACGTCTGCGGGAAGAAATTGTCGGGGTGGAAGTGCCCGGTAAAAAAGGCAACACCATTATCGAGAAAGATGAGCATGCCAGACCGGAGACGACCCTGGAAGGCTTGGCTAAGCTCAAGCCGGTCTTTAGACAGGGTGGTACCGTTACTGCCGGCAATGCTTGCGGTATCGTGGACGGTGCCGCCGCTCTGGTCGTTACTTCGGCTAAGAAAGCCGAAGCATTGTCTCTGTCGCCCATGATGCGGGTGGTTTCTTGGGCTGTTGCCGGTGTGCCGCCAGAGATTATGGGTATTGGTCCTGTGCCTGCCATACCGATGGCTCTTGAGAAAGCCGGACTGAAAATGGAGCAGATTGATTTGTTTGAAATCAATGAAGCTTTTGCCGTGCAATATCTTGCCTGCGAGAAAGAATTGCATCTACCTCGCGAAAAAGTGAACGTCAACGGTGGTGCCATTGCCCTTGGTCATCCCTTTGGTGCTACCGGCGCCAGGCTTTTGCTCTCTATCGGTATCGAACTGCAAAAACGCAAATTGCGCTATGGTTGCGTCAGTCTCTGCGTCGGCGGCGGCATGGGCATAGCCATGATTGTAGAGAGAATTTAGTAAGTAGAGAGAATTTAGCAGAAAGATTTAGTTGGGCAGCGAGTTTAGATATGAGAGATTCGCCAGAGGAAAGAGAGCGCAAGCGCATATTAGAGACGCTGAAGGGGACTCTCTTTCCTTGTGTGCGGGCGAAAGTTACTTTTGACCGCAAAAATGCCGATATTTATGAGTGGAAGCCACTGGGCCGCTCTAACGCCTCGCGCGGTTATAACGGCAAGCTGGTCTATCTGCCCCTGGCTGAACAACTCGGTGTCGGTCTTTTATATGACCAAGGCGATACTTTTGCTCATGTGCGTGATGTCGAGCTTGGCCAATGGAATCTGACGATTAAGGCGGCTATGGATGTAGCCGTGACCAATCTCAAGAAGATCTCGCCCCCAGATTTTAGACGCATCGAAGATGGTATCAATCTTTTTGTCGCCGCCTGGCCCGATGAGCATACTTCAGCAAGACTTTTGGTGCCTGAAATATTTGCCGGTAGCCCCGGCGGCATTAAAGGACCCTTGGTAGTCATCGCCCCTTCTGCCGATCGCATTTTGCTTTGTGACGCCTTTGATATTTCGGCGATGATGCTTATGTTTGAGATTGCCGCCTCGCTCTGGCAAGCACCGCGGCCGATACCAATGCTGCCCTTGCTTTTTCGCTCCGGCACCTGGGATATTCTCAAGTTGCCACCCGATCATCCCTGTTACTACGATCTGAAGTTGTTTAGTCTAGCTGCTTTAAACTTGATGTATCAGCAGGAGTCTGAGCGCATTGCCATAGAAACAAATGACAGTGTCTTCTCACCCAGTCTAGAGCTTGTGCAAGACTTTGACGAAGGGCGTCTATATACAAAGGTGATTGTTCCTGAAGGGCGGCGCAGTATCTTGCCTCTTGCCGAGTATCTAGAGTTTTTCAGAGAAGGGGCGGAAGGGCAGTATGAAAGTCTGGCGGTTGTCAGCCTGAACCGCGCCAGGGCTGGTCTCGGGGCGCGAATGGAAGTGGATGAAAATTTCCCGCCGCGCATTATTTTGCATTCTTTTCCAGATAAGAAACAGTTGTCTGAACTTGGCTTTGAAAAGCCTAGCACTCTGCCTGTCTATGTGCCGCCGCCAGAGCCAGCGCCTGTAGCTGATGAAGTTCCAGAAGAAGATGATGACGCCGAAGATAATGTTGAAGAATCTAAAGACTTGGCTGAAGTGGCAGAGTCAGAAATAAAAACTGAATTGTCCTAGTTTAGTTGGCGAGATTCTACTGAGCCAAAGGGCTCCTATTTATTCAGCAAAGCAACGTCCTTCTGACAAGATTTCGTAGTCAACGACCCGATCTTCAATAAATTCCCAGAAACTACGATACACCTGACGCGAGCCGAATTCGCCGCATTCAAACATAAAGACCGGTGGATCGTCAGAGCTATCATCGGCTTCAAAATAGTAGAAATTCTCCCAACCCCTTTCTGCAAACACGAATGACTTTGCTGTAAGCTGGCAATACTCTGCATAAGAAGGATGCTGGGCTTGATCAAACAGTTGGTCAAATTCGAAAGAAATATGATCAGATGACATGAAACTCCCGAAGCCTTTGCCGAGTGTTCTTAAGAAATCTCGATAAACTGCCGGAAGTGAAAGGTTGAAATGTTTTTCTAGTTTGCAGATTTCCTCTTCGCTGCAGCCCTGTAGGGAGCAATTTTTGAATTCTGGAATTTTCGTAAGTCTTTCGATTAAGTCTTCTGCTTTCGGCCATGGTCTGATCGGTTTTGGTATGTAAAGGGGTTCCAATCGTTCAAGGTAAAAGTTTAGATTTCTAGCTAAATCTATAGGTGCATCGTGAAACCTGTTTGGCCGGTTGATATCGCCCCCGTGTTTTAAGAGCAACTCAACCAGTTTTTCGTTTTTTCTTGTAATTGCATAGTGGAGTGGTGTATTTCCTTCGATGTTGTTCTTATTTGTGTCTGCTCCGGCTTCCAGCAAGAGTGTCACTATTGGAAGCGTCTGATTCCAGCACGCTTCAATTAGCGCTGTAGTATCGCTACGTTTTTGTAAATCGATATCGGCGCCCTTCTTGAGCAGATACCTGATTACCTGGAGCGCTTCTTCAATCTCATCAGTATCACTTACCTGAGAGCAAAGACCGACAAGAGCAGCTGCGCCTGACTGGGGATCTTTATTGATTGGCTCGCCCAGTTCGTACCAAAAATCCAGGGTCTCAATATTTCGAATGTATCGAGCGCAGTGTAGGAAACCATTTAGCCCGTGTTTACAGTATATGTCGAGTCTTGCGCCGGCACCCACAAGAGTTTCCAAGGCTTTTCTAGAACTGGCCTCAAATGCCGGAGGGTATCCTCTTTCATCTAAGGCGTTTACGTCCGCTCCGGCATTGAGCAGTATATTTATCGATTCGATATTGTTGTCTTCAACAGCAGCATGCAGAGGAGTTTGACCCAGGAAAGCCTTCACATGAACTAGATGGGGATCTTGCTCTATGAGGCACTTGAGTCTTTCCGGCTCGCCTCTTGCCGCTTCGTGCACCGGCTGGTCTTTATAAGCCATTGGTTTGCTACCCTCAACAAAATTTGCCCAGCTGCCTTGCTTTTGTTCATAGTACATCAATTTTGTAGTCGGTCTCTCTCTTACCGCTATCTTTGCCTTAGTGTGCAAGCTACAATTAGCTCTAGTTTTGTTCTTACTGCAAAGTAAAAAGTCAGGCAGAGCATTGACAAGTACCGGCTTTCTTTGTCTATAGCTTGGTAATTATGTGGAAACTACAGCTGATGAAAACTATCAATTATCGCGGTGGAGTTGTCACCTTTCAAATTCCATCTCACTGGATAGAAGAATACGGAGAAGCTGGCGGCGGGTTATTCTACGACAGTTCCCAAGATTCGGGGGCCTTACGTTTGAGTGTGCTCTCTTTTAGCGCCAAAGAGCCATTTAACCAGTTTTCTGGTAAGCCCTCTGCCAGGAACGAGGCAGTACATGCTCTCGAGACACTATCCATTCCTGAAGAGGCTTGCCTGATATCTCCAATTGAGGCTCTTCCAGATGGAACTTCAGCAATAGTGAGTTATAGCAAAACCGAAAGAGAAGACGACGATGACCTAAAGATCTGGTTCTGGCAGATTGCTCATATCTCGCCTCCAAACAAAATCGATTTTGCCATCTTTAGTTATGCCGCCTTGGCTTGCGCTGAAGATAGTCCAACAATAAAGGCTGAACTGGCTGTGCTTAATGAAAACTTGCGAAAATGTCGGTTCTATAAGTAAAGGGCAACAGTCGCCCGCCCGCTTTTAAGATAGCCAATTAACTATCTACTTGCTTCTTGCATCAAACCTGCTGCTAGTAAAATCGCCAATAGACTGATTACACCGGCGATAAGCCCGACTATATGTTTCCATGTCAGGCTGAAACCTTTATTAGTTCGCTCCGGACGAAACTGCCGATTGAGACGATTGATTTCAGACTGAATGAAACCCAAGATGACAATGCCGGCTATTTCAGCGCCGAGCCCAACTATTGTGCCCAATGGTTCTGATATTTTGTCGCTCAATCTTTGCACTACTGCCGTAGCAAAGAAAATTATGGCAAGTGGAATTCTCGGCAGCGGCAGGCGCAGCCTGTCACCCAACTTTCCCGCTACCATTTCGTAATATTCAATCAGTCCGTTAAGGGCAATGGGCAAAAACAGTGTCGAAACAATCGCGCCAAAGCGCGGATGCTTGAAATATAGAAAGGTATTTCTGAATTGATAGAAGCCCCAGAAAAGCTGGTAAAGTCCAAGCGTGACTATGTTCAAGATGATAAAGGCTTTTAAGTCGATTTCAGCGCCCAGTGAATTGGCAGGATCTTCTAAGTGTTCAGTGATTCTTTTCTCTATTTCTGCTTTTGCTGTCATGTGTCCCTGCTGCTGAGATTTGCTTTGTAACCGATATGTGTGACATTCTAGCGCATATCATATCTTGAATTGCCATCAGCTTTTGACGCAAACGTAAAGAGCGGTAGTAATTTTAGGTCTACCACCGCGTTGCCCAAGGTTCAGGTGCAATCTCTTGGTAGAGATTAGTTCTTAGATCGATTAGTTCCAACGAGTCAATCAGGTTTTTCGAGCGAAAAATCTTGCCTTGTTTAGCAAATAACAGATCGCCGTTACTGTCCCAGTCTGCCCAGTCTAGCCGACCAAGCTCTTTTAAAATTGTGCCGCTGCTTGCTTCGATTTGATATTCAACTATATACCAAGGATTATTTGGCTCGGCGATGCCGCAGATGCTCATCTTGAGCTGGTCGCCGTTGTTGCGCTTGCTAGCCTCGGCAGGGCGGGTTTTGCTATATGTTATCGGCAGATTGAAATGAAAGAGCGGCTCTGTTTTCTCTTTTGCATTACACTCTTCCTTTTCTATAGGCTGCCAGCCGTCTCGCAGAAGGCGCAGATGATAAATGGGAAAGTCTTCACCACAACCGGCTTGTTCATTTGTGCGCCCTATCTTGAAATGTTTTGGCAGCGAATTTTTCTCAGCTAGGTCCATTTGATGCGCTGGGTGATTCAAGTGAATTTCTCTCTCTTGAACAAAGAGTCCGCCACCACCCCAGCAGTCACCTTTGGGCCATAGTGCCAGGGCTGATAGAAAGGGCGGACGACTTACTGCTGTCCATGCATAAAGAGGTGGTTTATGGCTAGCGGCAAAGTAAAGCAGATATTTGCCCGATGGAGAGAGGTCGCAGCGCCTTTCATAAATGCGTCCCTTGAACCATTGGCCTGACGCAAACTTGTCTTCGTCTCTCTGCCAGCTCACTAATTGCACTCGCTTGGAGGGACCACGTCTAATAATCACTGCGTCGCTTGAATCTCTAGCAAGCAGAACATAGAGGCGGCAATTGGAACGGGGCTGGTGCATGCGCTAGATGCCTTAAAAGAAGCGAGAGTCGCAGAGTCGAACACCTTAGTTTATCTGGTGTTTTCGTCTTTGCGGGTGAATGTCTTGTTCCGCCTCGTCTCTTCCTACAGCCTGTGCCATGGCGTTCAGAAAGATGGAGCTGAGCAGATTAGAAGCTAGAAAGAGAAAAGAAAAAATTACTGCCGCAAAGTACTTGCGCAGGTTCATTTTGTATTTATTCAGATTGACCGATGGGCGCAGCTCTTCGTTAATTCTATTGATTTCCAGTTGCACAAAGACAAGCATAAAAAGTTGCACAAAGCCGCAGCATACCCACACTGTTAGGCGAAGCGAGGAAGAGATGGCGTTGTCCATGAGCACTGAATAGATATTGACTGCCAAGCTGAGCAGATAGCAGAAAGCAATTAGATTCTTAGGAATTTTGAGAGCGCTGCCCAGCTGCTTTGCTGCTTCTTCTAAATAGTTGAGCAAGGTAATTAGGGTGATGGGCAGAAAGAGACATTTGACAAAAGCTATCAACTTGGGATGTTTTTTGTAATGTTGATCTTTTTGGAAATTATGATAAGCCCAGACCTGGGTAAAGGCGCCTAGGGTTATGAGGTTGAGAATGATAAAGGCTTTGGGAGAGATGGGCATCCCGACAGCTGCTTTCTCGTTTTTCAAATAAGCAGCGATTCTGTCTTTATAGCTTTGCATTGGGTTAGTCCAGTTCTCCTTCAAATTTGCTTTCTTTCAAATCAATCTTTGAGAAACTCAAACTCGTATGGTTCAGCCGCTGGTTCGCTGCTTTCTTTAGGGGCAATATGTATGCTGTCGAGAGTGTGCATGATATAGCTTGCTAAAGACATTATGCGAGCTGTTTGCTGAATGGCGATAGGTGCGTTCTCTGGAATTCCTTTATAACGTTTGAAGAATCCGGCGATGATATCGGCTATGCCTTCGTTTTCAATAGGCGGGTTTTCCGGGCTGGCTAAAATACCTTCTTCCGCGTCAAAGGCTTTGCGTACTAATTCGGCGCCTGATTCTTTGATATTGCCGCTGGTGGCAAGTCTAATGGCGTCTTCCACTTCTTTCACTGCCAAGGCAATCGCTTTGCCGTGCTGTCCTAATTCAAACGGACGCCAGCAGGAATGATAAATTGCCGGATGAGACAAGGCGGCAAGAAAATCACCGCAAGGTGGTTCAGGTATTACTGCTGCCATTTTGCGAAAGCCGTTCAGTCGGTCGACGCGCCCATTCACTATCATTGGAAATTCGTCTAGGTCTCGCTCAAAATCGTTTGCCTTAAGGCTTGGTACGAAATATACATTCGAGGCAAAGTAAAGCTGAACAGATTCTGTTGAGAAGCAAGACTTGAGCATTTCGGAAGTCTCGAGCACCCAGCTCCAATTCTGGCGCTTCAAATCGTCCATCATTTGTGGCGAGTCTGCCTTGCGCGAAAGCAAGTTGCGACCTTTGGCAATGGCTTGATCTAGAGCTTGTTCTACGCGCTCTTTCGGCTGAGCGAGAGTGAGCCCGACAGCTGGTACCGGAGGCATTTGGTTTGGACCTGGCATAGTTTCACCTTCCTATATTATTCGGTGTGCTCTATGCAGATTTAGGGTTGGCTTCTGGCAACTTCTAAATCTGCTTTCCACTCTGGTTTGCTATTTATCGATATGGCTTCCGCATAGTCGGCTACTGCTTTATCTTTGTTGCCGCCAAGTAAGTAGGCTCTAGCTCGGAGAGCTAGTATTTCAGCATCAGAGCTGCTTGAATCGAGGGCGCGACTAAAGGCGCTTACTGCTCTTTCATAGTCGCCGGCTTTGAGAAATTCTTCTCCGGCGGCTCTATGCGCCAGCGTATTGCTAGGATTTTCTGCGGTGATTTTACTTAAAGTAGAAAGTCCCGCTTCAGTTTCTCCGGTCCTTAGTTTGCACAATGCCAAACCAAGCAAGGCATTTTCGTTGCCTGGTTCTATGGCATTGATAAGGGTGTAATCTAACTGCGCTTTCTTGAATTTTCCTTGGGCAAAATAGATAAATGCTCGGTCAAAGAGAGCCGGCCGGTGACGGGGACTCTTTTGTAAGACTTCGCTCAGCACTTGTAAGGCACTATCAGAGTCGCCCTTAAGATGATGCAAAAGTCCTTGCTTCTCTTGGGCGCTCAAGCTTTCAGGGGCTAGTTTTTGGGCTTGGTCTAGGGCTTTTTGCGCATCGTTGAGCTCGCCTTTGGCGACCGCTTCGTCAAAGCCTGCTTCTGCTTCTTCTAAGGTTTTGTAATTAGTATCAAGCTTTAGAAACGGCAGAGTTGGTGTCTTATTCGGTGTTGTATTTGGTGTCTTATTCGGTGCCGAAATTCTGCCTTCGCTGGTGGCATCCGCGGTATTGTAATTGGCCAAATCTCTGTCTTTATCTTTATCGCTGCGGGGCATGACCAGAAAAGCAGTTAAGCCGATGGTGAAACCGAGGGCGATACTGCCCACTAGAATGGCTGTGATTTTGCTGCGACGGCTTTCGAAAATGCCACCAAGGGCTGAGGGGCGCTCGAGGCTTCTCGATAGGCTGCGGGTTCGCCTTGCTCCTCTTGATTCTGCTTCTTCATCTTGGCGCTCGTCGCCTTTAGTGAAAGAACGAGGCAGTCGGCTTTTCCTTACTGCTGGTTCGCTTGGTTCTTCTGCAAGTGGGCGTTTGTTTTCGGTGATTGGTCGTTTGCTCTCTGTGGTGGCACGCGGTGTCGGAATGGCTGCTAAAGCTTCTTTTGAATAGGCTGCCGCATTTTCTTGAGACTGTATTTTCTGGTTGTTATCTTTTGAGGGCATGGTATTTTCTAGATCGGCGGGCGTCGCCAGCGAGCGTGGCAGCGGTGGCACCCTCGTCGCATCTAGACCGTCTAAGTTTTGCTCGTTTTGAAAGTTTTGCTCGTTTTGAACTTCTTGCAGATAAGCCTGAGGGCTTTGTCTGACTTCTTGGCTGTGCGGCGGCGTCTCTGGGCTTTGTCTAATTTCTGGAGAGGCTCGCTTGGGATAGGGCTCGTTTTGCGGGTCTAGGGACTTTGGCTGGGCTGCCTCTTGTTGTTTCCTTTGCACACCGGCTGCAGTCTCGATTTCTTCTGCCAAGTTGGCAATTTCTTTCACCGGCTCTGGCACTTCTTGCTTGTCATAGTCAGGCATCAGCCATTCTAGCTGCGTGATTTTTTTCACCCCAGGTTTATTAACACGGTCAGGCGGCGGGCTAGGAAAACCGGTTACAGAAAAGCGTTTTTCCATGGCGGAGCGATTGTCCTGGGCGCTTTGCTCTCCTCTCTCTTGTAAGGGTTCGAGAGAATCATCGTCTTCGTCGTGGTGATTTGCATTATTCACGATTGGCTTACTTTGCAGTTTTCAACTTTTGAATTGCGACAGAGTTCGGCGGCGTCATCGGCTGAATGGGCGAAAGACGTGCCAATAGCTGTGCTTCATTGCCGGTTGAGACTTTCTTGCTTTTGCTTTTGGCTAGGCTTGTTACTTGAATGGTGCCGCTATCTGAATTCACCGAGTTGCTCTGATCTAGTTCTTTGCCCGTTTTACGCTTGCCTTTGCGGCTCGGCTCTTTGCCTTTGTTGCTTTTGGCGCTTTGTCTTTTGCCGTGCAAGATTTCGTCCAATACTTTTTCGTCAACATCGCCATAGCTTGAGTATGCACGGCGACACTGGGCTTGCGGCACAGAGGCGACCAAGCAAGATAAGACCGAGCAAGAGATGAGAAGCAGAGCAAGGCTAAAACTTGCCGAACTCAGCTTTGCTTTTTTGCGGTTAGTGCCTTGAGTCATATGACATCTCTGCGGTGGGCCTTTTAGTTTTACCCAGTTTACCTGTTCTTTCATACGAAAAAAAACCGGCTTAGCGCCGGTTTTCTCAATTCTTTCAGAGGTCCTTAAGAGTATCTGGAGAGTTAGCTTTTGCTGTTCCAGATGGTGACATAACGATTTTGTTTGACCGCCTTGGGTTCTTGACCGGTGGTCGAATAAATATATTTGGGTGCTTGCTCGGGTTGGGCTTCGCTGGCATCGGCTTCTTCCACTAAGCGGTTGGTTGTGCCGGTGGGATGAGCCTGTTGGCTGCGACGCATCTCTGGCAATATAGAAGGAGCGTAAGCCGGAGGAGGCGGAACCAAGTATGCGTGTCCAGTTCTCGGGCGTGCTTTTCCTTTGCCCTTAGCTTGAGCATCCGGTTGAATGACCAAGTTGGAAGATACCGCCAAAAGTGCTGCGGTGGAAAATAGCAATGCCGAATGTTTGAGCATCAGACCCCCAATTAGCACCCAAAATCTGGATGCTTTTAATCTATGCCGTTGCAGGTACGTGTCTGGATCATACCACTTGCCCCGGGGCGTCAAACTTATAGCGGCTAATGTCTCGAAAATCCTATATTATTGATTGAACCACTTGTGCTGCTTGGGGTGGCGTCTGTCCTCTAGGGTCACGTTTTTACTGTCTTCCGGGTCCCAAGTGGCAACAGCCTGTCCCCACCAAGCTTTGGCGTCTGTAACAGTTTTATCGTTGGGGCGAGCGGCGCGTCTTCCCCCGTTTTGCAGCAGTTCCTGTTGCTTGCGCAGTGCTTCCTTGGTCTTTTCCATTTTGGCTTGTTCAATCAAAACCTGAAACTGTTCCTCTACTGTTGAAGGATTAGAACAACTTGGTTGGTCGCCATGTTCTTGCGCCAATCTGTCCAGGTTCTCGCGCCAGGGATTGACTTCGGGAGTTTCAACTTGCTGTTTTTTGGGGGCGCAGGACGAATGAATAAGGTGGCGAATTTGGTCAATAAAGTTTTGAAAGGAAATCATAGTAATTAGCTCCACGCTCTAAAGGCAGTATCTAAGGAAAAAATTTGTCGCACTCTTCGTGCTAAGTATTCCCGAGGGTTTTCGCCGGTAACGGCAGTATCCAAGAGGTTAAGCCGTGTAAACAATTAAAGCCCACGGCTTTTTGCTCGTGGGCTAATAACTGCTTAGCTTTTTACTTTAGGACGGCTGCCAAGAAGTGTGTTTCTTTGTAACTTCTCGATTTTGGCTGCTTAGCTTGCCATTTCCACGGCAGCGTCGACACCGGCCAGCACAAGAGTGGGTACTTGCTGTTCTACTTTAGGTAGGTCAAGACGCAGCTGGTATTCACCTGGTGGTTCAAAACAGTGAATGCAGCGGGCTTCGTATTGGGCGTCGCCCACCAAGATTTGTTCGCTTGAATGCACCAGGCGCTGGGTGCGGCAGGCAAAGTCTGAACCGCACTTGCGGCAGACAGCCAGAAGTTTATCAACGCGGTCGGCCATAGCCAAAAGCTCGGGCACTGGTCCGAAAGGCTTGCCGCGATAGTCGAGATCGAGACCGGAGGCAATGATTTTCTTTTTCTGGCGCAAGAGGGTCTGAATTACTTCCACTACGCCGTCGCCAAAGAATTGGCATTCATCTAAGCCAATAACCACGGCATGCGAAGAATACTTCAATATGTCTTTGCATTCTTCAACCACTATCGCTTGCGAGGTCATGCCGTTGCGCGACTCAACGTGGTTGGGTTTAGAACGCGTATCTGTTGCCGGTCTGAGAATGATGGTGGGCAAATAAGCCAGTCTGGCTCTTTCGATACGCCTGATCAGTTCGCTTGATTTTCCGGCGCTCATGCAGCCGACAATCATCTCAAAACGGTATCCGCTGAACATATTAGGTTTAGTCTCCCTGGGGTCAGTGAAGAGCCGCCCTGGCGGGCAAGATTTTTCTCAGCTCACTCGTTTATGTGGATGCAAGGCCGTTAAGTGGATAGTGAGCGTTGCCATGCGGATATTAATGGTAACCAAATTTGAACGATTTGCCAGATCAAATCGCTTTCATAATTGCTTTTCTTATGTTCTGTTTTTATAGCTTGGGCTTATTGAGTCTTGCCTGTTTGTATATCTCGCTTTCGCTTGCCGACTTTGAAATGGGCACAGGCTGACGACAAGACACGCCGGAAGGCTGATGAGAACCGAAGATAAAATATTCTCAGAGGACAGTAGAAAAGATGTAGAAAACAAAGGTGGCACCACTGGTGGTGGCGCGGTGGTGCGCCGCTTTCGCTTTATCTTTTCTTACTGGTGTAAAGAATTATTCGATTAATGTAGGTGTAATTGCAGCTGCGCAGAGCGCCCTTGATGGCGTCACTACTTTCAAGCAAGGCTGTGCCGGCAAGGCTTGAGGCGGTGTTGTTCAGGGCTAGTCCGACCAGATTACCGGTGGCTTGCACACGCAGGCAAGCCAGCTTGAGGGCGGTGAGGCTGGCTCTCGCCTTTTCTTCGTCCGGTGCCAGGGCAAGCAGGCCTTTTACTTCCAGATCTGCCAGGACCTGGCACATTTGGTTGATATCGAGGGCTAGTTCTTGCAAACTTGATGAGGCTTTGAGCAGATCGGCATAATCAGCTTGAAAATAACTGCGTACCAAGAGAGACTGTGGCGTCGTGCTTTCGGCCGCCGGTGTGATGCCTAAACCAGTCAGCTTGGTTAGTTCTAGAAAATATTGCTTTTGAAAGGCGCTTTCTTCGCTGAGGCTCATCTCTAGCAGTTTGCTGCGGCTTTCTTTAAATTTGCGCATATTCCTTTCGGCTAGATTGCCGAACTGGCTGAATATTTCAGCAATTTGCAGGTCTTCAGGCGCTTCTCTGCCGCTTAAAAGTAATTCTTTCTCAAGGCTGAGCGACTGTCTCCGCAAGAGTCTTTCCAGGTCTAGCAGGGTGGCTTCGATATCTCTGAAGCTGTTAAAGACGGCTAACCGCAAGGCTAAATGAAAATAGTCGCTGCCCCTGAAATCGCAAATTGTCTGTCCAGCGGTCGGTGCGGAGCTCTCCTCAGCGCTTTTATCGGCTTCGCTATGCGCCTTCAAGCCAACAAGCTGTCGACTACGTCCGGTCATCACTTCGTTTAGGTTGTCGAATAGTGACTCTCCGCAAAGTGAGAGTCTCGGGTCGACCACTATTTCGGCGCTGTGCTGTCCGTTCAATAATTCGTCTAAGACCTGCAGGCGCAGGCTGATTAGCGAATTAACCGAATTAACCGAGTTATTAACCGATATCGGTTTAACTGAAACTCCGGCATTTACAGAAGTTTCGCCTGTAGATGATAGGCATCTAATAGTAAGTAGTTTAGCCTTTTGTACCAAACAAAGACTTTCTAAAAGCAGGGGGTGCAACTTGCTTTCCCCGTATTTGAAAGCGCCTGCCCGGGCGCGGCTCAACCAACGCGCCGTGCGTACCCCCCAGAGGGCTTGTTCCGGCACTTCCATCTGACCGAGATTGTCTTCTTCTATGCGAACTTCTATTTTTTTCACGGCGGGCTGGGTAATTTAATTTGAAAGATTGCAATAAAACCGGCATTTTTGCATACAGCGCTGTGATTTACACAAGAGCCGCTTAAGAAAGCTGTCAAAGTAATTTAATTTAGCTTTGTTTTGCAGTTTTATTCGCAGTTTTATTCGCAGCTCTATTTGCAGCTTTATTTGCAGCTCTATTTGCAGCTCTATTTGCAGCTCTAGAGGTCCGAAATAGCTGCCAAAGTCTGTCTAGCCAGTTCTATAGCTTGGCTGGTGGTGTTGGCACCGGGGGCGGTGCCAAGATTGCCATTGCTTGCATTACCGGTGCTTGCATTACCGGTGTTTGCATTGCTATTGGCGCCATTTACTGCCGCTGCCGCTCGACCGGGGCTGTACTCTAGACCGGGCACCGCCAGTTTTAGAAATAGTCTCAAATGATATTGTGCTTTCAGGGCTTGACCTTGTCCAGCTAAGCTCAGACCCATCAGCAAAGACGAATTGATATCGGTGCCGCCATCTCTCTGATACTTTTCCACGGCCAGGGCGGCACCTTCATAATCGCCTTCGGCAAGCATGCACTTGGCCAGTCCTAGATAAGCCATGTTGTAACGCTTGTCTATTTCTAGGCTGCGTTCAAAATCAATGCGCGCTTCTTTGGCGTGACCGATGCGGCAGAGGCTGTTGCCCAGATTTATGCGTACTTCGGGCGAATCCATGCCCACTGAAGCAGCAAGCTTGAGTGAGGCGTTGTATTCTTCCACTGCTTCTGCGGCTCTGCCCATTTCATCAAGCACTGTGGCAAGCCAGAAATGCACAGATAGGTTGTTGGGGCGGGCCATGGCGAATTGTTTGAAGCTGTTCAAGGCCTCGGGCAATCTGCCTTGTTGATAGAAATTGCGTCCCTGATAGAGAAGCTCCAGCCCGTTACTTTCTGTATTGGCATGAGCCGGGGCGCTCTGCAAATTAGAGACAGGCGGTTGCGTGCTTGCTGGTGGTGTCTGTGCGGCAACCGACTGCACCGGCTCTAGAGCTGTGACCAGCAAGAGTAAAGCGAAAGGGATGAATGTTTTATACAGGGTATTTGTCACTGCCGTATTGAGACTGAACGTTACTAAGCGCGGTAACTATCCAGTTGCGATTGTATCTGATTAACGGCGGCATTGTCTCGTCATAGCATAATAGTGCGCCAAATTCGAGTAAGGCGAGAATACTCTCGGGTAGATTTTGGCTGGAGTGCAAAGTTAGATAGAGGGCGACGGCTGCATCTTTGATATAGGGCAGGGCACCAGCCGGGGTCTCGTAGAGCGCGGTTTGAAAGCCGCATTCTTGCAAAAGCAAATGAGCATCGTCCGGTTTGGTTTTTGAGTTTTGTGCCGCCGTAAGAGCTTCGATCATAGGGCGGTGTTGCTGGGCGAGCACCGAGGCCACAGTCAGACCACATGCCATGATGCTCTGACCTGTGCGGCTTGTGGCTGCTAGATTGCTGGCAAAAATCAGAGGGGACAAGCTGGCGTAAGACAGTGTGCTGATCATTACTCTTGCTTTTGGCAGATCTGCTTTCGAGGGGTGTGCTTTGCTAGCAGTATTTTGGGTTTGCTTGGCAGCGTTGTTGTCACCGTCTAAAAGCGGCGCACAAAGCAAAACACCCGGGCAAGCCACTAATTGGGCTGCTTTCAGTGCTTCTGAGGCATCAGCCTGGTTTGTCAATTACTTGTTTTCGCCTTTCTTATCAGTTTCTCTACCGGCAATTATAGGCTGGGTAAAGAGCGATTTGCCAGGGTGCAAGAGCTCGTTTTCGGCTGTTTTGCTGAGGTCGGTGATGCGGCCTTCAACCGGGCTGACCTTTAGCGGGTCGATGGTTTTGCCGCTTATATGTTCGCCTATAAGGTCTACTTGCGAATAAGGCAGCGCTGTGGCATTGACTTGTTTGTGCACATCATCGAGCGTGCGGTTGGGTCCAAAGATATTGAACTTGTACCATTTTTCAAGAGGGTGGAAGCGAGTGGCTATGGTGTAGGTACCGTCCGGTTTGACTGCCTCGAACTGACCTTGGGCATTGCGAATTTCTAGATTTACTACTCTGTCACCGGTGCTTGTCGGGGTTATCGGTGCTCTTGAAGCATCGAAGCTATAGCGCAGTCCGCTTGCTTGCACGAAGTTACCGGGCTCGTCCACCAACTCTGAGTGTGGTTCTTTAAACATAGCCTTGAATCTGTCTGCCAGGCTTGGTGGTTTGGTCATTGTCCGCTCGCGCAAACCATATTCGATGGCATTCTTTAGTTCGCTGCCTTTCAAGGTGACCATGACCAGCTCTTTTTGCTCGCCTTCACGCTTGCCGGCATTCATGACTATATTGGCTATGTCAAGGCGGGTGAGATTTTGACTGGCCGGCAGGTCGGCCCTGATTCCGCCTGAATGGACCATCACCGCCTGTGGTGCCTGGTCGCCTAGGCGTTTCTTGAGACCCTCATAGATGGAGTCGGCCATCAAGTTAGCCAGGGCGGTTTCTCTGTTGCGGCTATTGGCTACTTCATAGGTGCTTGCTGCAGAAGCTCCATAGCTTTGATCTTTGAGAGCTTTGATGTCGGTTAAATTGGCATCGAGGAATTGGCGAGTGGCTGGGTCTTCGGCAATGTCGGCGCTTACTTGGTGCAATCTGCCGGTGGTTTGATAGCGGTGGGCGGTGCCGTCCGGTCTGATTGCCTGGCGCATTTCACCAACCCAATTGCCGCTGTGTCCGGCTTGGGCGATAGGTATTTCGAAATTACCTGGTTGGCTTGATCTGACAAAGGGCAAGAGTGAAAGCGGGCTTGACTCGGGATTAGAGCCGCGGGCGCCGACCCAGAGCGGGCGAGGCAGGGCATCATGAGAATGCCCACCGAAAATGCCGGCTACTTTCAGATCTTTAGAAATTAGATGCTGAGCCAGCTTTATGTCTTCACCCAGGCCAAGATGAGAGTGTATGTTGATTATCTTTACGCCTTGGGCATTCAGCTCTCTTATGGCTTTCTCTGCTGCCTGAGCGGCATCTATATATTTCAGTCCTTCGATGGCGCCTTCTTCGGTGGTAAGACCGATGGTGGCAACTTTATGTTCGACGCCGTCGGCTTTGACCGTGCGCACACTGTATGGTTTCAAGATGCGCTCATACTGCGGATAAGCCGAAACATCTAAGTTGGCGGCGAGCAAAGATACATCCGGATTTTTCTGCAAGAGCGGTTCCATGATGGCAGGATAGCGGGCGACGTCTCCTTTACCGCCCGGTGCATCATAGGCGTGGTTGCCCGGCACCAGTTCTTTGGCTCCGGCTTTGATCAAAATTTCGTTTTCAACCTTGCCGCCTTGGGTGAAGGCAAAGTTGACGCGACCCGATTCGATATCGCCGGGTACAAAGAAGCGTCCGTCCACACCGCGCTTAGCCGAGTCGTTTTGTAAGTCGCGCACCAAGGTGGTCAGGCGGGGCAGGGCCTCAGTGTTGCTGTGGAAGTCATTGATGTGATAGTTGTCGAGGCGCAGCACATCTGTATCGGGATTGACCTTGGCTTTTACCTTGCCGTAAACGTCTTTATATCTTGCCGCGCCGGTACCAAGAAAGCCCAGTCCGCCGCCCATTACACTACCAAAGGCGGTATCAGAGGCAATTTGCCCGCTCGATTTCAGTAAACCGTCGATTGGCTTTTCCTTTATCTCTTGCCAGTTTTCGCTGACTCGATGCGGTGTGCTCCAAATAGCTGCGCCAGCCGCACCGCCTGTCAGACCGCGCAGTGTGTTCGACTTAAAGCCGGCACTGAGCGATTCTTTGGCCAGTAAGTAACCTGTATGCTGAGCCACCGGCTGCGCCACCGAGGCCCCTAGTTCGCGGCGACCAAGGGCGGTGAAATATTGAGTAGAAACCAGTCTTTCTACTTTTGAGGCGCCTATGCCTGAAATGGCATCTACGGCGCCCCATACTAGGTCTTTGCTGGAAGCGGTATGCTCGCTCTTATCTAGAGTGGCATATTCCATGCCGGTTTTGCTGCCGTATTTGAGAATGCCACCTGCGGCCATGGCAGCCGGCAGCGATAGGGCTCGGGCTAGAGGCGGCAAAGGCGCGCTGCGCAAGAGCGAGTAGCCCACCGTGCCGCCTATGCCGGCGGTCAATGAACTGCCGACTTCGATGGCTGCATGGGTGAAACCAGACTTTTGATTGTCTTTTGTGGCTTGGCTGAATTTGGTTTGTTCCAAGCTTTTCTTTGCTGATTCGGCGTTTTCAAGCTCAACGGCCGGTGTAAAAGCCAGTGTGCCTGCCTTTAATTTGTCGGTCGGTTGCGATAACGACAAAAGGTCGAGGCGGTTTGCCCCCTCTAAAGACGCGTCGGTTTGCCTTCCCTGGTCTATGGGCTGGGCTTTTTTCTCGTGCGCCGCTGCGTCATTGAATGAAACCAAAACTAGTTGACCCCTTGCCGAACACGCCTGTTGAGCAATTGCCTTCTCTTGGCAACCTGGGGCTAGATTAACGTTATATAGTCTTTTTAGTAAGGTAAGATTCCCTATCCGACTACGTGATTTCCCCAATATGAGCGACCGTAAAGAAGCTAAAGAGATTTTAATAGAAGGGCTGCCTGTGGTTTGCGCCCGCTGCCGGGCTGCCATCTGTTTGAGGCAGCAGGTACTTAATTTGGCTTTGGGCGAAGACGAGACTTTGCTTTGTTTGCCCTGTCTTGCTCAAGAGAACGAGAGCAGTGCCGAAGACCTGCTGGTCAAGCTTTCGCAGTATATTCAAGGGCGCGAATGTTTTCACAAAGAGTGGATTCGTTACTGCGACAGAAGCTATTGTCCTAACCCCGGCGGCTGCTTGCCTGCAGTATGCTTTGGCCCAGGTCTACAAGAGAGCCTGTAAAGTAAATGACCAAATAAAGAACTGACTAAAGCTAAAAATGGAAGAACTAGATTTGCGAGGGGTGAAATGCCCCATGAACTTTGTGAAGACTCGCCTGAAGTTGGACAAGATGGAACCAGGCGCTCTTCTGTGCGTCTACTTAGATCCCGGTGAGCCGGTGGAAAGTGTTTCAGAGTCGGTAAAGAGTGAAGGACACTTGATTGAGAGCACTGAAGAGCAAACCGATAAGAGTTTTAGAGTGCTCATTAAGCGCGCCTAGGCTAATACTTGGCCTCTGGGGTTACAATTGGGTCTCAATTTGGTGGTAGAGATGACCTTGGAAAAAGAGAGAAATAAATCAGCTTTGCTTGTACTGGCGCTTGTAGCCGGTCTGGTCCTGGGCGAAGAAGCAAGGGCTCAGAGCACCCATCATGCCCAAACTAAGGCTGGTGCTGTAGTTGCAAAGCCTACAGCGGAAGAGCTTGCCGCCCTCAAAGCAAAAGTTGAGTCTGAACCAGGCGATGCCAAATTGCGCTTCAGTCTGGCTGAAGCTCTGCGCCGCTCTGGGCAAATGAAAGAGGCTGCCCGCGAGTATTTGCAAGTGACTGAGAGCGAGCCGACTTTCTATCATGCTTACCACCAGATTGCCGTCATTGCCAGCGATAAGCATATTGTCGATGAAGCTTTAGGTCGTCTCAATTATCTAAAAGATGAAAGACCAAAAGATCTGCTTTTGCGTGTGGCGCTTTCTGAGCTTTATGAAAAGAAAGGTGATTACTTCGAGGCGGCCAAGGTCTTGATAGATATGGTCTACAACAACGAAGTGCCCGAAAAATACTCTCAAAAGGTAAGCAACCGCATTAGACTGATGCAGGCTAAGGCTAAAGATTCGCACGCTCTCGACAAACAGTCGCATATCACCGATGAACAAATGGAAACTGCGCCGCCGCCCTTGCCCGAGACCACTCTAAACCGAGACCTTTCTATTTCTAAGGTGAAAGAGCCTAGAGTTATGCAAGGATTTGGTCATGCCACCTTACTTCCTTAAGTTTGCTCGCAGTGTGCTCAATATGCAGCATGCCCAGCATGATGAGATATAAATGAAAAAATACTCTGTCCTTGCCTCGATTTCAGTAATTTCTGTTTTTCTTTTGAGCGGTTGCAGCGGTCAGGTTCAGACCGAGGGTATGCATCTCACTCAGGTGCAGAAAGGCGAGCAACAAGCCACTAGTCCTTCACTCTTTCAGGTCAATATGGCCATGGAAGAAGAGGTCTCGACCAAATGTGTGGAAGCCTGGCGCCAGGCTCTCAAAGGTGATGAGAAGGGCTCAGTAGCCAAGTTGGAAGACTTGCAAAAACGCTATCCGGCAGTGCAGACCATAGAGCTTATGCTCGGTCAGGTCAAAGATCATTTCGGCAAAAAAGAAGAAGCCCTGGTGCATTTTCGCAAGGCGGCGGCGGGCAACGAATACAGCATGATGCACCGTTATCGCTTGGCTGATGCCCTGCGCGAAACCGGTCGTTTTGACGAGGCGATTCCGCTCTATCGCAAGCTAATTGAAAAGAGCGGCGGCGATGATATTTTTCGCGAACCGTTTGATTTTGGCTTAGCTTATTGTCTTTTGTGCCAAGACAAAAACTCTGCCGAAGGGCAGAAATTGCTTGAATCTTGCTTGAAGATACGCCCTGATCACAAAGAAGCTTTGGAGTTTAAGAAGGCGCTGGCGGAAGGCAAACAAGCCAAGCCGGCAGCTAAGAGTAAAGAGGGAAAATAACTGGTCTTTCGGTAAGACTTGCTACCCTGCACGATTAGAGTCGCCCTTTTCTTTTGCTGCAGCGGCAATTGCGCTTTGTTTAGTTTTGACTAAGATCTGCATGTCAGGCTGATTCTTAAGAAATTTGGAAGTACAATGTCGATATCAAATAGATAGGCGAAGTTCAATGCGGCTTCAGCCGGTCTTATCATTTAAATTTTTGCTTTGCAAAAAGCGACAAGAAAACGAGGTTGGTCATGGCAAAAGAAGCTACCAAAGTCAAAGAAGAGAACCCGGTGCAAGAAATAAATATCGACGGTTTCGACTATGTCGAGTTTTATGTGGGCAATGCCCTGCAAGCCTGTTACTACTATAACCGTGGCTTCGGCTTCGATATCGTCGGTTATCGAGGTCTTGAGACCGGCAGCCGCGATATGGTCTCTTATGTGCTTGAACAAGACCATGTCAAAATTGTTCTCACCGGTTCGATGAATGCTTCTACTGAAGTCGCCGAGCACGTCAAAGAACACGGCGACGGTGTGAAAAGCATCGGCATGCGTGTCAGAGATGTAAAAGCCTCGTATGAAACCGCTGTCTCTCGCGGTGCCAAGAGCATTTATGCCCCCAAAGTAGTGGAAGATGAGCACGGCACCTATGTTTCGGCTGCTGTTGCTACTTATGGCGACACCATCCACACTTTCATAGACAGAAGCAACTATAAAGGTTTCGCACCTGGCTTCAAGACTATCCTTGGTAAGAGCGGCAACAGCACCGGCTTGGTTCATATCGATCATATCGTCGGTAATGTCGAAGCCGACAATTTGCAAAAGTGGGTCGACTTCTACAGTCAGATTTTCGGCTTCCATATCTTCCAGTATTTCGATGCCGAAGATATCAGCACCAAATATTCAGCGCTTGTCTCAAAAGTCATGGCAAACAAGAGCGGCACCATCAAGATGCCTATCAACGAGCCTTACGAGCAAGGTCTGCGCAAGTCTCAAATTCAAGAATATATTGACTATTACAATGCGCCCGGCGTGCAGCATATTGCCATCACCACCCGCGATATCATCAAAACCGTGGGCGAGTTGCGCAAGCGCGGCATAGAATTTTTGACCGTGCCCATGACCTATTATGAAACTCTGAAAGAAAGAGTGGGCGAGATTGATGAAGACATCAACGAACTAGCCAAGTTGGGTATTCTTGTCGACCGCGAATCGGAAGGCTATTTGCTGCAGATTTTCACCAAGCCGGTGCAAGATAGACCGACACTCTTCTTTGAAATCATTCAACGCAAGGGTGCCACAGGTTTCGGTAAAGGTAATTTCATGGCTCTCTTTGAATCGATTGAAAGAGAACAAGCACAAAGAGGCAATCTCTAAAGAGAGCATCTTCAAAGCTAAATCGAGAGAGCGCTCCATCAGGGGCGCTCTCTTTTAATGTTGTTGAAAAATGTAAGAAGAGTCTCTTTGATTCTTTTTACAAAATACAAGAAGAGAGAGCTTCGCTCTCTTTGATTCACAAAATACAAGAAGAGAGAGCGAAGCTCTCTCTTCTTTGGGATTTCAGGTGCTGCTGGAAATTACTTGGTGTAAGTAATGGTGCAGGCGGTTTCGGTCATTTCAAGCTTGGCGGTGTAGCCGAGTCTGGTAGCCATGGTGGTTACGCAGGTTTCCCAACCTTTGGCCATTTCATCTTGCTGCTCTTTGGTCATTGTGGTGACTTTGTTCATAGCTTCCCACATGCCGCAGGAAAGATAGGTCATGCCGGCTTCTTTCTCGTCGCCCCAGATTTCAATTTTGCTGCCGAAAACATTGGTTTCGAATTCAGCTGTGGCTTTGACGAGTTCATAAGGGGTTTTGATACCGAGGGTGTGAAGATGGGCAAGTTTTTTGGCTTGCATAGCGGAGCGAAACTCTTCTACAGCCTTTACGCCGTACTGGGGAAGAATGCTCATGATGGTGGCAAATTGAGTGCCGATTTCGCGAGCTGCTTCTTGTTGAACTTGAGCGAGATTCCAGGTGGCTTCAACGACTGTTTTTTTGATTGCTGTGGTTTGCATTATTCGACTCCGAGGAGTGGTGTGTGACAAATGCAATAGTAATGCCGTTTTTGCTAAGTTTAGCTGGTTTTAAGATCTGATTAGGTTTTTCTCTTGGCAAGTTTATTCTGGCTTGCTTTGCGGGTTTTGAAAGAATCGCGAAAGCAAATTTAGAGCCTCAACAGATAGCTGTAGCTCTGCTTACTCAAATCGAGTTTTGACACAAAGCAAGTCTTTAGTGCCTACCTATGAGGTTGACCATGGCATAGGCGATACAAGCCAAAGCAAGCAGCATGGCAATCTTTAGCTGGGGCGGTAGTCTCTTTTCATGCCCCTTGGCTAACTGAGCGTTTTCAATGTTTATTGAACCTTTGGCTAAGGCTAAATCTTGCAGGAGTTCATCGACACTCTCATAGCGCTCTTCTTTTTTCCTTTTGAGAGTGCGGCGGAAAATGCTTTTCACGTGGCTCGTGAAAGGCATGGCTTCAAAGGGCGGATACTTGCCGGCCAGCTTACTTAAGATGATCGCTTCGGCCGTTGCTTCTTGAAAGGGCGGATTGCCGGTTACTAAATAGTACAAGAGGGAACCTAAGGCATAAATATCGCTTGCCTTGCCGCCTACCTTGCCCTGACACTGCTCTGGGCTCATAAAAGAAGGTGAGCCAATCAGCTCTGTGTTTTCGGTGCTATGAACAGCGAAGTCAATTAGCTTTAGTACCGGAGCTTCGGCTTCTCTTGTTTCGCAGATGATAATATTGCCTGGATTTATGTCACCATGGGTGATACCGCAGTCGTGGGCGGCTTTGATCACCGAAGCTATTTCGGTGAGGAAGAGTACGGCTTCGCCTTCGTCTAGGCGCCCCTTTAGCAAGATTAGATCGGTTAGGGTCTGCCCTTGTATATAGGGCATGACGGCATAGTGTAATTTTGCCGGTTCATCAAAACCAAATTCGATGAGGGGCACGATGCGCTTATCTAGGTCGGCATTGCTGCTCGCCAAATTTTGAGCCTTTTCAAAGTCTAGATTGAGCTTGGGCAGATAAAGCTTGACCGCCACAAGTTTTTGATCTTCAAGACATTCTGCCTTATAGACTACGCTCAAGCCCCCGCGCCCAATTCGCTCAAGAATGCGATAACGCCCGGCGAAAGTTTGCCCCTCGTTGATACGCAGACGCGAACTAGCTTTCTTCATCGAGTTTGTCAGAGACCCTGCCTCGGTGCCACCGGCTGTACCGAAAGTACGGGTGGGCTACCCAGCCACTGTTTGCTCCAGAGAATTGGTGTTTGCAGGCTGGCTCGATCTCGTAAGACTTCTTTCTGCACATCGTCTTTCATTTGTTCAAAAGCTTCAGTCACCGGGCGAGGTGCCTCGCTCAGGGCTTCTATCAGTTTACGGGTGAAGACGCTATTGGGATAATTCTTTGACTCCCAGCTTACTTGATCTTTGCTGGATGAGCAGATGACAAGCTGTCCTTCGCCGATTTTTAGAGTCTCGGGCGTATTGGACGGCTGCTTGATCAAGCCTTTGGCGCCGGAAGCGGCTGCGCTGTGGCAGACATCTAGAATCAAGACGACTCTATTTGAATGAACTTGCTCTTTCACCATTTTGCTGAGCCACTGCATGGGAATGCCGGTGGAGACCAGGCTGTCTTTATTTGTATCATGGGCAACTAAGAAATTGACGCCGTCGGCGGCATCGTTTGAGGGTGAGCCATGGCTGGAAACATAGACTACGACAAGGTCGTCTGGGTTGGCTAGGCGCCCGAGCCAGTTCTCGCCCATGTTGCGAATGATACCGTCTCTAGTGGCGTTATCGTTTAAGAGCAATTTGACATGGTCTTTTTTAAAGCCGGCTTTCTGGGTGAGAAAATTAGCAAAGTCGGTGGCGTCTTTGGCGGCATACTTGAGATTGATGGATGAATCTCTAAAATTGCTGATGCCGACGACCAGAGCCCACTTGTCTGTAATTGGCTTGTTGGAACCAGCCTTGAGATCGAGCTTGACTGCTGTTTGTTCGCTTGCCCCCGGCATCTTTTCCAAGAGGGCGGCGGCACGATTTATATTTGCTCTTGCTTCCTCACTCTGGTTTAGCCGCTTTTGCAGCTCTGCCAAGTCTTGCAGATCTGCTATCAAGAGCGGGCTTTCGGCGCCGTGATTTTTCTCGATTTGACTGATTACAGATTTAAGCCGTTCGCAGGCTTTCTGGTTCTCGCCAAGGTCTTCTTCTAAATTGGCTAGCTCTCTTTGAATAGAAAGGCTGGCCAATGATTCTGCTGAGAAACAAACTTGAGCATTAGCCAGGGCGTCTTCTAGATAGGTCCTCGCTTTGTCGTTCATGCCGGCGAGGCGATAGATGCGCCCTGCCGTTCTTTCGATGTCGATGAAGTCTGGATTGGTCTTGGCGACGCTGTTGCGGGCGCTGTTCAGCGCCTCCTCGATTCTTTCAGTGGCTAGTTTAGGATTGTGAAAAGACTCGGCTTCGGCGATTTCTTTATAAAGCTTGGCGACAAAGATGTGACTGTTGCCCAATATGGCTTTCGCTTTCAAGAGGGAAGAATTGAGCTTTTCTATGGCACTGTCATAATTGCCCAAGCGGCTTTCTATGCTGCCTTCGGTTACATCTGCGGCAATAGAATTGATTGTGTCGTTGCCGGCCAAAACCGCTTTATAAATGGCTTTCGCCTTTTCTAAGTGTTCCATGGCTTTGGTGTACTTACCGGCTTTGCTTTCAATGTCTGCCAAAGTAACCAAGGTGTCGGCATAGGTAAGCGACTCGGTACCGTTGGCTTTTTGGTCTATTTCTAGGGCAAAAGCAAGATACTTTTCGGCGGTTTCATAGTCTTGGTTTTTTACTGCTGTCTGGGCTAGACCATTTTTGTAGACCAAGGCAACATAGGGATGCTTTTCGCCGAAAATGGCTTTGGTGGCTAAGAGCGCCTGTTGGCAGAGTTCTTCCGATTGTTTGTAATTGCCTCTAAGCTCAGCTAATTTTGCGGCGTTACAGAGAGCATAAGGCAGGGCGATTGATTTCTTGCCCTTGGGCGTTTTGGCAATTTTGGCGGCGCGCTCAATCAGGGGCACCGCTTCGTCTTGCTTGCCCCAACCTAAATAGAGCGCAGCCAAGTTGTTTATGCTCAGCACGTTTTGCATAGACAGTGGTCCAAAACTGGAATCACCGATGCTAACGGCCTTGCTCAAAAGTGCCGAAGCTTCGGTGTAACGCCCGAGCGACTGGGCTTGCGAAGCATAGTTATTGAAGGCAAGCAGTCCTGCCTCGGTATAGATAAGCTTGTTTGCTTCTAAGAGAGCCATCAAGCTCTTATAGTGCTCTTCTGCTTCTTTGTAGCGACCAAGGGCGGTGAGAGTGCTGGCCACATTCAAGAGTGCCTTGGCTTGCAAAAAGGGTTGACCCTTTAGCTCTTTGGCTGTTTCCAGGGCTCTTTCGCTCACCGATAAAGCTGACTGATAGCTGCCCTTGTTATATTCAATTTGGGCTGTATCAAGCAGTGTGTTGACCAGGCTAACCTGGGCCAGCGCCGGTGCTTGCCCAGCTATCCATATATAGGAACTCAGGGCTGCACAAATAGATACACAAAAGGCGAGAGATTTGCCTCTTAACGCAATCTTTCGCCTTTTGAAAACTCTGTTCATTTACCTACTGGTTAGAGGATGTTCTTGAGAGCTTTGATGAGGAGTTCGTTTTCTTGCGGCAAGCCGATTGAAACTCTCCAGCAAGTGGGCAGTCCAAAGGCTGTCAGCGGTCTGATAGCGATGCCGTGGCGCAGAAGTCCTTCGTGTATACGAGCCACTTTCTCCTGGCTGCCCATTTCAATCATGATGAAATTGGAGTAGGAGGGGATGCGCTGCAAACCGAGCTTGTCGAATTCGCCGGTTAGGTAAGCCATGCCTTCTTCGTTGTTGAGTAGAGTATGTTCGAGATACTCGTCATCATGGAGAGCGGCAAGACCAGCTGACTGAGCGAGAATATTGGGCTCGAAGGGCAGCTTGATGCGGTTGACATAGTCAATCAAATATTCGTGACCGAGTCCATAACCCAATCTGATGCCGGCCATGCCATAGGCTTTGGCGAAAGTTCTCAGGGTCAAGACGTTGTCGAGGCGATAACGCATCGAATCGGGATATTCCGGGTTGTGAGCGGCGAATTCGTAATAGGCTTCGTCGAGTATGACGAGCACATGCTCGGGTACTTTGCGAATGAAGTTTTCGAATTCGGTGCGGGTGAAGATTGTGCCTGTGGGGTTATTGGGGTTGCACAGGTAGATTATTTTGGTCTTGGGTGTGACCGCGTCGGCGATGGCGTCGAGGTCGAAATGATAGTTTTTGAGCGGAACAGTATTGAGCTTGATGCCCTGGGCTTTGACCAGAACATAGAGTCCGATAAATGTACCTTGCGAAGTGAGCACTTCATCATCGTCGTGCAAGAAGGCACGGATGATATTGGCCATGGTCGACTCAGAGCCGCTGCCCAAGGCGATATTGTCCACCTTGGTGGCAAATCTTTCAGCCAGGGCTTCTCTTAGTTTGGTGCCGCAGAGGTCGGGATAGCGGTTGATCTCGGTGAGGTTGGCCTGTATGGCCGCCAGGGCTGATGGCGGCGGTCCCAGAGGGTTCTCGTTGGACGCCATGTTGACGAAGCGTTCAATACCAAGCTCTTTTTTCAGCTCTTCCGGTGGGCGACCGGGTTGATAGGGCTTGAGTGATTCTACGTGCGGCGGAACCAGGCGCTTAGGCACTTCCGGCTGCGAATCTGGGCTAAAGCGAATTGTGTTTTTGGGATCCGACACGAGGGCTAGTTGTTGAGACATCGAAGCTAATTGTTGGATGAATGTTGCCATGGCTTCCTTGTTCTTTCAAGAATTTGGTGGGATTTTGAAATTACTCTAGTTAGCGACTAACCCTGTTGGTTTGGTGCAAGGATAATTTCGCGAGAAGCATTAAACAAGCACCGGCTGATGAGAATTAGGAACGGCTTGTCATCCGACATCCGCTCTTAGCTCTCAGTTCGATATAAAAAGTATCACTTTAATGTCTTCACGACAAATTAATGACATAGCTTTTTAGCTTGGTTCAGAAAACTTTTAGATTTCCTTTGCGAATCCTGAAGCAAATTCGAAATCGACGTTTGACAACTTGAGTCTCAAGTTGGTTCTCAAGATGAGTCTGGCTTAAGGCGGACCTATATATGGATTTCTGTTGCGCAGATTTGCTCAGATTTGCACCCGATTTGCATAAGATGCTGCACAACTGCGGCAAGATATGCTAAATTACGAAAACTAGCCTGAAGTACGCGGGTGTAGTTCAATGGTAGAACGGCAGCCTTCCAAGCTGCACACGCGGGTTCGATTCCCGCTACCCGCTCCATTTTTCAAACTGAATATTCCAAGCAAAAGTCGCATTTCGGTTTAGTTGCGCTAAGATAGACCCATCTTGCATAACCAAGGCGTCTACCGATTGTCTTTTTTCGGTCGGGCGCAGACAGAAAGGACCTCAACTGTGGCTCAAGAACGTCTTAGTATTTCAGATGTGCTGGTCGCTAGAAAGCGGATCACCGGCTTTGTCACCAATACACCTTTGAGAAAAAGTCACTGGATGTCGGATGTTTCCACCGCCGAAGTGTGGATGAAGCTTGAGAATCTACAAGTCACCGGCAGCTTCAAATATCGCGGCGCCTTGAACGCCATGACTTTTGCTAAAGAGCGCGGCTTGACCAAGGTCTTTACTGCATCAGCCGGCAATCATGCCCTTGGTATGGCCGAGGCGGCCCGCACCACTGAGCGCGAGACCACTATCTGTTTACCCACCAATGTTTCGCCAATTAAAAAGGCAAAGCTAGAAATGTTCAGCGTCGGCATCACTCAGCATGGCGACGATATGGAATTGACCGAGCAATACGCTGCCCGTCTGGCTCAGGAAAAGAAAGGTCTTTATATCTCGCCCTATAACAACCGCGAAGTTATCGCCGGGCAGGGCACGGTCGGTTTGGAAATGTATGAGCTTGTGCCTAAGCTCTCCACAATAGTTGTCGCCGTCGGTGGTGGCGGGCTAATTTCTGGCATCGGCTTGGTCGCCAAGGTAATCAACCCGAAAGTCCGCATTGTTGGCGTGGTGCCGGCTGCTTCGCCTTCGATGCGCACAGCGGTGCAGTCTGGTCATGTTGTTAGAGTTATGCAACACGACACTATTGCCGATGGTATCGCCGGTAATATCGATCCTGAGACCATTACTTTCCCCCTCGTACAAGAAGTTGTCGACGAATGGGTGACAGTGGAAGAGCGTGATATCAGGCAAGCTGTCTTTGATTTCCTTGAGCACGAAGGAATGCTCATTGAAGGAGCCGCCGCCTGCGCCATCGCTGCTATATCCAGCAAGTATGTTGAATTTAAGCCCCGTGAGCGCGTCGGTGTAGTCGTCTGCGGCGGCAATATAGATCGCAGCACTTGGCGCGAGATAGTCGGCGAGCAGTTGCTTTCGGCGGGTAAAGTTTAGCCCCTTTTGCTTGCCATAAAATAATAGTTGTACTCTTTTGGATGCGGTTTTTTGCTGCGTCCAATTTGGCAGATGCGTTCAGCGGCGATTCTTGCTCCGACGATGTTTCGAGCGGCAGGTCCTAGTTCCAACTCGGCAAGCGGACCGCTGACAAAAAGACCTTTGTCTGCTCGCAAGAAATAATCAATTTCTGGAATACCGCATGGTGTAGCCTTTAGATTGAGAGCCTGCATAGAGTCTCGCACAAAATCGCTGGTTGAGTTCTCAGCAAATCCTGTGGCTAATACCAAGAGGTCGCATGGCAGTTTTTTACCGCAGACCAAGTTGAGCAAGTGCTCATGGTGGTCGAAGCAGCTAACCTCCCCGAGATGGCAGCGCAATTGCCCTAGATCTAGAGCTGCATCTAATTGTTTGGCGATGTCTGAGGGAAAACTGCCTTTATGGCGAGCCCCCTCTACAATTCTGCGTCGATGCGTTAAGTTCTTAGTCTGTCTTAAAAGACTTAGGCAGCGCGTTGAAAGCCAACAAGGATCTGCATCGAATTGATATGTTTGAAGCGGATAGCGGTGCAATAAGACTACTTTGCCCGGATGTTTCTCTGACAAAGAGAGCGCTGCCTGCACGGCGCTGATGCCACCGCCGATAATGACAATATGGCCGTCGTTTACTGTTTTACAAATGGTCTGATAGCGTTTGTCAAAGAGATGAACAATGGGAGCACTCTCGATTTTGCAAGAAAGTCTTGCCCAAGCCGGGATGGCTAAGCGATTGGCTTGTCCGGTGCAGATAATGACATTTTTGGCGCTAAGCACTAAGTCTGGATCGTCAGTCTTGAGTAGATAGTTTTCTTTATGCTTGCTTAGAACTTTGGCCGCACCAATAATGCGCAGAGATTCCAATTGATTGCGATCGATAAGTTCTAGCGCATGACTATTGAAGGAGCGCAAGGAGGGCCTGTCGTACTTTGAATACAGGTCGGTATCTGGAATGTTGTTGTCATGGGACCATTTGCGTAAGGCTTGCCCACCCACATCTAGGTTGTGTTCAACAGGTGAGCGCAAGTACTTCATAGCTACCGCATCGGTTTGCTGTAGCCAGTTGGCAAGCGGCTTTGCTTGGTTATCTAGGACAGCCAACTTATCGCGGTCTACGCCTTTGCGCTTGAGTAAATAGTTGGACAAAAAGGTACCGTGGATGCCGCCACCCACGATAAGCCAGTCAAGAAGCATGACCATCGCCTCAATTGAATTTTGTAGTGATTTAACGAGAATGATAGCGCAATATCAGCAATTTTCTCAAGGGCGTTATTCTGGCTCTTTATTTTCTGAAACCGCTTAGCCAATCTTTCCAGTTCGAGGTGCTTATCCCTATTTCCGGCGCATAATCGGCTACAATCTGCATACTTCATATCTATTGGGAGATTTTCAGCAATGCGAAATCAGCTTCTTGTTACTGCTTTTGGCGAGGACCGGCCCGGCATTGTGGCTCGTCTTAGTGAAGTTTTCGCATCGCACGGCGGCAATCTTGAAGCCAGTCGCATGTCGCTTTTGGGTGGTGAGTTTGCTGCTATTTCACTGGTTACAGTTGCCGACGAAAAATTGGCAGCTCTTGAAAAAGCCCTGGCTGATTTAAGCAAAGACGGGCTCACTGTCGCTTGCAAGCGCACTCGTTCAGTGCCTGTAGACAGCAAAAAACACAAGTTTTATGACATTCACTTGACTGGTGCTGATCAAGAAGGCATCGTTCATCGTGTTTCATCCTATCTCTCTAGCGCTAAAGTCAACATTCATAATGTGCAAACCGACATCGTCAACGCGCCTGTCACCGGTCTGCCGCTATTCACAATGCACGCTGAGATTGCCGTGCCCGAAACACTTTCATATGAACAGCTGAGCAAAGATCTCAGTCACATAGCCGATGAGTTGAACGTAGAGATTGATCTGGTTTCTTCGACAACTCTGCACGCCGAACTTGTGGAAGCCTAATCGTTATTTCCATCTGCTTTGAGAGGACAGTTTCATGAGAGTCTCAGCCATAGCTAGAAATCTTGCCGAAGTGGCTCGTCTTAGCGACGAAGATATTTTGAAGAAGCTCAAGCTTTTAGGTGTAAAAGTTGAGAGAGCTGAGTTTGAAAAGCTTTGTCGCAAGCAATGGCGTGCCAGCAAGGTTACCTTTGATTTGTGGCAAAAGCGCGCTTTTCGCAGTCAGCAGGTGAAAGACCCGGCTTCTTGGGCTTATGCCTGTGTTGTAGAACTGTGGCGCCGTTGGCTGAAAGATGTACCTTGCGCCGAACTGATAGAACTCGACGTCATGAAAGGCTATGAGATCTATGAAGAAGGTCAAGAGCAAGAGGCGGCAATACTGTGGGGAGAAGCCCTAGAAGGGGTGGTCAAAATTGGCCGTGACTATGGTGTCAAGAATCTCAAAGACCTAGAGTTTGGTGTAAATGTCAGCATTTATGACTGGATTCCGGAAGCCTTTGAAGAAATTTGGTCGCTGGCTCTGGATGATGCTGCCTGGATGGAGCGTCGCCGCGATATGGCCGCTGGTTTGATCGAATGTTTTGCAGAAGCGGAGAAGAGCACAAAGCAGCCGGCATCGGCACGACCTGATAGCTTTTGGCGCATGGCCATGGCAGAAAGTGTGCGTGAGATTAACGAAGGGGAAGGGTTTGAAGCCCTCTTTGAAAAATGGCTCAGTGAAGATCCTACCTGGGCTGACGGTTGGGTCTTTTATGCCGATAGTTTTGATGAGACACCCGAAAAGCGCGAAGCGATTTTGAAGAAAGCGCTCGAAAATGAAGACCTTGACGATAAAGGCACGGTCTATATGAACTTGGGCAGCCACTATCGTATGCAAGGCAATGACAGTCTTGCCGAAGAATACGATTTGAGAGGTAAGGAAGCCTTTTCTTCCGGTGGCTTTGCTCGTCGACTTGGTCTCAACGAAGAGAATTCTCCGGAAGATCTCAAAAATTCTTTCGATAATATTCTCGGTAAGTTGCTCAAGATGGGTCCTGCACTTTTGCAAGAAGAGTCTCGTCCCAAGGCTGAAATGAATACTTCCACTGTGCAGGCACGGCCGATGGCCGCTCTCGACTCTGAAGTGGGACGGAAACAGCCCTGTCCTTGCGGCAGCGGCAAGAAATATAAGCGCTGCTGCGGCTCTTAGAATAAAGCGATAAATCTAGATAGCGGTGCCTTTTTTGAATGGGCCAAGCTTAATGACAGTGTCGCTGCTTTGACCGCTGATTATGCTTAGCCTATTGGCGGCCAGTGCGGCGTTATCTTTATTGAGAGTCATGTAATAGCTATAGCTGCCGTCTGGGTTTTGTACGACACCCATGCCGACTGGTTCGGGGCGACGACTGCTGTCGTTTGCTAGTTCGGGGCTGACCCGATTATTTATCGCACCACCAATGGTATTTAAGGCTCGGGCGATAGACTCTGGGCTGGCGTTTGGCAGGCTAGATTCTTCTTTGAAGATGCGATTGAAAGTATCCACCGAATCTTGGCTCCATTTCTCGCCCTTAAGCGCGTCCCCAAGCAAGGCGCGAATACCTTTTTGTACATCTTCCGGATTCGGTGCTTGGGTTTTGATAAGTTGGTCGCCGTTTGCACTAACCAGTTCAAATTGACCAGGCGCATTTAGCAATTGATCTGCCGATTTCTTTTCGTCTTCTCGACCGTTTATTTTTGATGCTAGGTCGCTGCCTGCGCCAACTGGTGTTGTCATAGCTTTGGCCGAATCAAGCACAAGCACAGGGGGTTCTTGCTCTTCGGCGGCTTCTTGCCTTTGCTGCGGCTTGTTTTCAATGTCTTTCATAGTAAATCTCCCGAACTATTTCGGCGGGGACCTGCCGGGGCTTGCGGAGTCCAGCGGTGTGTAGTCAGACTATACCCATACTTTGTAAAAGTCTTGGCAAAAGAATTGGTTGGATTTTTATTCGGATCATCAATTGGATTTTTGGATAAAGTTGGTGAGTTGAGCGAGGGCGCGGCCATTGCCTTGAAGATTAAATTGACGAGGAGGCGAATTTTCTCGCTTTGCCCACTTTACAACTGTGAAATATAGGTATAGAATCGGCGGCAGCTAGAAGGAGTGAAAAACTTTTTCGGCCCGGCCCTTTGGTCGGAGTGAGGCAATTTTCGCCTTGCTGTGTAACTTACTAAAAGTAGAAAGAGCTTTGAGTAGCCTCACTGGCCCAATTGCTTGGCTCGCCGTCTTGCGCTTGTCGCCTCAAAGCGACTGGTGTTCTAACCGGTCGAGCTGATCTGTAGCCTTTTGGTTTGACCAAATAGGTTGGGCTTGAGCTTTGCATAATTTTTACTACCTCTCGAATTAGACTGGAGCAGCCATGTTAGCTAATCTTCGTTTTAGGGGGCCACTGGGTCGAATCAAACGGCCGGAGCCGGAATTTCAAGGCACAAGCCGGCGCGCCATAAACTATTTGCCGGGTCGAAACCTATCGCCTAAAGTTGGTTTGAATTTTTCTTTCTCTAATAGACAACCTATTTTGCCTCAGTTGGTCAGCATTGAGGCTCAGAAACTTTCTGGTTGTATAAAGATGGAGTCGAGTCGTTTTAAATCGCGCTCGGCCGCTCTCATCTATAAGGGTCGAGTGATTGCCTGTGTTTATGGCAGCAAGTCGCGCTCTGAACAAATCTTTGGCCCTGAAGCCTATGGTCTGATGATGAGTGAAATTAACTCGGTGAATAGCGAACTTGTGAGCTATGTCCTCGCTGATGAACTAGTCGAGTCGGCTGCCGCCATGTTTCATGGTGGGGTGATTAGCCCCTCGCCCGCCGAAGATAAATTGTCTTCACTCGCCGACTGTATGCAATATATTCACGACCTTGAGTCGCCTGGCTCTGTGGCAGTGCTTGATGAAGCCGGCAATCCGGTCTGTTTCCTCTATCTGTCAGGTGGTTCTTTGCTTGGCATTAATTCATTGAATGGGCAAGTGAAAGATAAAGATCTGCGCTCTCTCAAGCAGTATATTCAAAGGCACAAGGCTCAGATTATGGCTAATTCAATGGTCACTGCCGGTGGTGCAGCAGAGGCTTTGACTTTCAGTCTGCTTGGTCAGAGTGCGCAGCCGCCGGCTCCGCATAGAGGTCGTGGTGTCTGCAGTGTGACCGACCTCGATGCTGTGAGAGAAGCCGCAAATCTGGTGGGTGTCTATTCTTTTAGACCGACTGAAGCGGCTCGAGAAGTGCGCTCCGACCGCTTTATCAGCAGAAGAGATCTAAAGGCCAAGCGCACTACAATAGGCTTTAGTGTTGATACCAGTTTTGATATCAGACCCAACGCTTAGCCGACGCCGACTAAATTACAGAATTATTCATTACCCCTTGCAAAAGCTGATGCCTTAGAGGTTTTTCAGCCGATAGGTCCAGCCTTCGGTTAAAACTTCTAAGGCGTCGGCGGCAAAGGGGTCTTCGAAATGTTCGGGGCTGACAGCATAGACTGATGTGGCATAGCAGGCAAGCAAGGCTTCTACTGCTTTATCTGAGTGCAGAAAATTATGCATCAAATTGCGCTGGTTGATAATTAGCGACGGAAAGTCTTTGAAAGTAAGAGCTTTTCTCTCTTTGATTTTGCTTAGATTATGAACTAATTTCTCTCGGCGCAGCTCGTCTTTGTCTCGCGACTGCTCTCCCTTATCTTTACTTTCATAGCTGATGTCTTGCAGCTTCAAAAAATTCATGGTCGACTGGGGGCAGACTTCCATGACGGCGCAACCAAAAGCAATCGGATCTTGCATAGGGCGCACAAAATAGCGTGCCGGGTCGAGGGTGGCAAGAAAACGAATGGCATGATGGGTTAGATGCAGCATGGGTGGATTGCCGCGTTTAAGCGGACTGGCTGCGGTAGCACCACCGGCGGTGTCGGTAATGCGCTTTGGTTCTTTGGCGAATTCTTTTGCTATGGTGAGAAATTCATCGTAGGGCGTAAAGACTAAATCTTCCACGACCTGATGCCACTCTTCATAGTTTTTCTTCAGTTTCCTTTGGGCAAGAAAGTCAAGAAACTTTTGCGGCAGCGACAGTGGACAATTCACACCCAAAGCCTCGATAGTTTTGTACGAAGCCAGGTCTCTTGCCAGCAAATGTGAGCCGGTTTTCTTGACTTCGATTATCTCCAAGCCAAGATTAGAAATGCGCCCCACCACAAGCCAAGCCTCGGTTGGATTTTCTTTGGTGCCGGTGAGGTCGACTCCGCCGACTACTTTGTCTGTTTTGTCAGATTTTGTGGTCATTAAATTGGCTCCTGACAAGGCTCTCGCTTTGCTTCAGGCAGTTAAGCTGAAAACAGAGTTATTATAGACACTCTCGTCTTGCAAAGTCGTCTTCGGCGGGTAACCACTAAATTTCAGCCAATGGTCGCCCTTAGCCATTCGAAACTTTCCGGCAGCACTTTTGGCACTTTTGGCGCTTTGCTCTAAAACTGCTTTTCCTGAGAGCTTAAGCTTTAACTTCGCATCTTTTGAGGTCTTTATGTCAGACGATAAACCAAGAGTTGGTGCGCTGTATCCTATGGCACGACTGCTGGAGGCGATGGCCGGCAATAGTCCGGTCAAGGCTAAGAAAGTCCGGGCTTGGTACGACGTTGTCTGGGGCATTCTCTCTGGTGAAGTTTCGGTGGGCTCTCGCGCCCCGGTCAAGAACACACCGCCTTGGGTCACTCTTGAAGTGGTGAAAGGGGGCTTTACCACCGGCCGATTTCTGGCCGGCGGCGAAGTTTGTCAAGCTGAAAGAGCAAAATATGCCGAGATTGCCGCTAAGTCTCCTGGTGATTTCCCGGCTCAACCAGGGCCTGCCGCCATGCGGGCGGCGCTCAATAGTTATTTTCTAGAAGAAAGCGGCGCTCAAGATTTGTCCAGACTTTTGACTGCTAAGAGCTATCGTTTGCTAGTGCCGGAACATGGTGCTTTGCTGGTGGCTTGCTATTTGGTGGAAAAGGGTGAAGTGGAACGGGCTCAAGACTTGATAGATAAGCTGGTGCCTTTCTTTTCAGAGTTGGCTTTTTATCCGGTGGCTGGCATTTATTGTGATGTAAGTCATGGTGTTGTAAGTCAGGCGCCCGGCGGTGATCTCTTTTCGGTAATGACATGCTTTGAGCTGAGCCGCAAGTTCGACAACATGCAAGAAACCTCTGATGTAAAGCTGATGAAGCAGGTGCTTGCTTCATTGCCGCTATATGATCAGATGGTGGCTCTTTTGCTTGAAACTGTTGTTGGTGAAGCGCCGCAATTTGTGCGCGACGGTAATGGTTTAGTGCGTGATCAGTTTAAGCAACCTTTGGTGCACGGCGGTGAGCCTCTTCAAAAAGTCGATGCTGGGTGGTTTGATCGTGCCGCTAAGATACTGTCTTTATGCAAAGCAGATTTACCCAAGCTCAAATCTTGTAAGTATGAAAAGTCAATTAAGCATAAGCTCTTTTTGTGCTTCCAAGATTTTGTAGAGAATCGCAAGGCTGAGCGCATCAAGCCCTCTTGGATTAAGTCGCTTTTGGCAGCGTACATATATAAGAATGGACTGCCGGGCAGTGAAAAACTAAAAAGCCTGAGAGCTATGCAGCAAAGGCAAGCCTCTCAGCGTCCGCATTTTCAATATGGAAAAATTGTGGCGGCCAGGCTTAGAAAGTTTGACCCAGAGAGCGGTCTATCCGCTGAGAATATAGAGGCGCTTCTTTCTGATATTACTGATGATGAGCTGAAGCACTTGCTGCCGTCACCAGGGCCTGACGATAAACTCGCTTTTCCCGGTTATTTTGCTGCCAAGCTGCGCAAAGGACTCGCTATGCCCATTGCTGGCTTGCTTGAGGCAAGACTAATTTCTTCTAGTGAAGAGTTTGGTCGATTTTTACCCGAGCTAACCGGACTTACCTTGGTGCGCAATCTTTCTGATGAGAGGCTTGCCAACTTGTATTTGGCTTTGTATAGCGCCTTTAGACAGCGGCGCTCACTTTTATTGCTCAATTATGAAAGCCAGGTGCGCTTTGCCGAACTGCCCTGGGTTTCTGCCTTGTCGCCCTTCATTTTAGATATGGCCGAGGAGGGTTCTCTGCGGGCTGCTGCTAAAGAGGCGCTTGCCGATGCTCTTTGTTTGGTGCTCAATTATTTCCCTCATTCTATTTTGCCAAACAAGGTGGTGAGCGAGCTTTTGACCCTCACTGCCGCAGCTGGGCTTAAGGTGCCGCTGATCTATGAGCTGGCTGTGGATATCTTTATGGGTGACTTCAGTGAGAAGTTTTTGTTTGCCGCAAGAGATGCTGCCCAATTGTTGGAGGGGTCTTTATATCAAAGTTATTACGGCATTGATTATTCTGAGATAAGAAGTATCGCCGCACCGGGTGAAACAGAGGGTGTCAGGCTATCGAAAGAGTTTGGGCGCGTTTGCACTAGAATGGCCGGGCTGGCAGAGACCGGTGGCAGTGGTAGAAGAAATTGTGCTGAGAACGGGCGCATCATCGAGCAAGCACAGATTGTCACCACGCACAATATGGCTTCGCTGGTTGTCGCTCTTGATCTTAAGTCTGACGCTAGGCTGCATCTAGAGAACATGGTGCAGTCTGCTTTCGTTTCTATAGTGGCTCTTTTGTCGATGAGGGTCAACGATTGGCGCATTGAATTGCGTCGAATCAAAAATGCTGCCTACGGATTTCGACAAATAGTTTTCTATCTTTCTTTATTGCAGAGCAAGGGCATTTCTATCGAACCTTGTTTGCTATTTATGGAAGAGCATCTGGCAAAGCTTTCTGAACGTGCGAGTCAGAAAGACCTCGATAATAGATTGGCGCCAATCTTAATTGGTTTGAGAGATATTTCGGCAGGGCAATCTTTCGACAGCTCGGGTGGCACTGCCGGTGGTGGTAGGCGCTTTCTCGGTTGGTCATCGGGAAAGCACTGGCTCAGCACGCTATCTGGTTGATTTGAATTGAATTGATTCGATTTGATTTAATTCGAGTTTTACTTCTGGCTCCTTTTGTGACTGATTTATTTTGAAGTGGCGGGTACGGTATGGACTCGAACCTACAACCCTTTTGGGGCACCTGTTTTCAAGACAGGCTGCTTTCCAATTCGCTTCGTACCCATGGCGCGCCGCGCAGGAATCGAACCTGCTCCTACAACTTTGGAGGAAGTTTGGACACCATGTCCTGCGACGCAGAAGTGAGAGATGTAGGATTAGCTACATCTTTTGATCTGCATTCTTTTTGTATATTGCCAATTAGCTGGGCGCTACTCTATTTCTGAACGCCAGAAATGCACGCACGAAATCAAGAACTTGTGCGGCTTTGCTGAGACATGGTGGAGCGATGAATTGATTCTATTTTGAGAATTTAGATAAAGCATTGTGTTGTACTCCCGACGCGGTAAAACATGCAAACGAAGATGACCGGCGCCAGGAGCGGCGCTGACTCTTGCTTTTACCGAGGGAGATTAACGTAAACACTGTTCTTGACCCGTTTGATTAACTGGTGCACAAAGCTGCTTGCTATTACTTCTATATTTTATTTGTACCACAACTCTGATGCTTTGCAAATGAAATTGCAATAAATCGTCAACTGGGTATCTCTCAACTTTAGGGGGACTGTCTCAATCTTGAAAGACACCTTTGATTTCGGTGATGCCCTGATTTTTGCTTTCAATATTTTGCGACCAAGTGCTGGTATCACTGTCGGTGACCATATAAATGCCGGGTTTGAGAACCACCTCGGGTTCGCATAGCCAATAGGCATTTGGCACACCGCCCTGACCAGGGGCGGTATGAGTGCGCCAAGGTCCATAAATAGTACCGTCCTGATGTACCAGTCCAATCTCACCAGGGTCTTGTCCATGTGCATCATTCCAGTGATAGTTCATCATATTGGTGACAAGCAGCGGCGCTTTGATGCTAAACCAGGTGAGACGACTTGGTCGATTGAAGACCGCGGCGATATTGCCGTTGTTAAAGACTGTGTTGATTGGCTCTCGCTTTAAATTGCGCATAGTTACCGACGTACTTTTCGCCGGTGCCACCTTCACTTTGGCAATGCCAGCATTACCCGATAGGTCGTTTTGAGACCATGTGGACGGGTCGCTGTCTATCACAGTGTAGCTGCCCGGTGCAATCGTCACCATGGGCTGGCATTCCCAGTATGCGTCAGGCACACCGCCTTGACCAGGTTTGCCTTCGGTTTGAAATGGTCCATAAGTAGTGCCGTCCGCCCGTCTTAAACTAAGTGTGCCCGGTGTTTTTCCTCGACCTTCGTTCCAGTGATAGCTCATTAGATAGGTGACAAGCGCCGATCCATCTATTTCAAAGCGACATGGTTTGCTTGGGCTGTTAAAGACGCGATAAATATTACCGTTATTTAGAACGGTCTTTGGCGGCAGCGGTCTCTCTTTCGGTTGCGAGGCACTCTCTGATTTTTGACTGCTGCCTGCATTATTTTGCCCAGCGCCAACGCTAGTGGAAGTAATATCGAGTGCTTCCGGCAGTTCAAGACCCGCCCTCGGCGCGGTCGGCGGCGCCGCCAGGCATAATTCGCTTCCATCCCAGCGGCTCTTCATCTCGGGACTCTGCATATGACCACGGTCGCGCAGAACCTCATTCTCGACATTGTCTTTCATGTTTTGAAAGACTGCACCAAGCGGTGTTTTTCCTCCATTCTGCTTGAGGGCTTCTATTAATCTATATGTGAAAACACTGTTTTGGTAGTTCTTGCTTTCCCATGAGACTTGGTCGGGCTTGCTTGACGCGATAACCAGCTGTCCGGTGCCGGCGACCACTGCATCGGCACTGACGTTGGCAGTGCGAGAGAGCCCTTTGCTATCGGTCGATGCCGCACCGCTGTGGCAGGCATCTAAGATAATCACAACTCTTTCGCAATGCACCCTCGCCTTGATAATGCGCATCAAGTCTTGTATAGGTATGCCTGTGGCATAGAGCGATTCGGGATCTGTATCGTGGGCGACGATATAGTTGACGCCGCCGACATCAAGGTCGGCTGGGCTGCCGTGGCTGCTGATATAGACCACCACTAAGTCGTCTGGATGAGCCACCCTCGGCAACCAGCGGTCGCCTATTGTGGCCAGGATATTGGCGCGCGTAGCCTTTTCGTTGGTCAATAGGCGCACATGGTCTTTGCTGAAATGCCCCGGGCCAATAAGAAAATTATAGAAGTCGGTGGCATCTTTAGCTGGATACTTTAGGTTGATGCCTTTGTCGGCAAACTGACTGATGCCCACAACCAGCGCCCATTTATCTTTGATTGGTCGGTCTTGGGTCTGAGCTGCTGGCGCTTTCAATTGTTTGACCTGTGGGGCTGCGGCTATCGCCGGTGTGGTCGCGGCAATACTGGGGACGAGCAGAAGCGCGGCACATAATAGCGCTTGCAGCGGCTTTCTTTGCCTCTGCCCACCAATATTATGTAGATTTCGTAGACTGCTTAGATGCCCCATCTTTACCTCAGCGTTTCCGTCAGCAAGTGTTTTGCCAATAGTCTGGCAGAGGCGAGCTTGGTGGCCATCATGCTTAAGAGCTAAAGCTTTGGGTTGATATTTGTCTGGCTAAGTATTTTGTGTTCTAGATGATAGGGGGCTTTGATTCGATTTATTCGTCAAATTTTGAGTCGAGATTAGTCTTGATGGCAGGCTTAGTCAAAAGCTCGGGAAGAGGCAGATTTGCCTTTTCAATTTCAGATAGAATCGTGCCGCAATAAATCCACTGCTCTTCATTGGTGAGCCCCAAGTTGCCATCCAGCAAAGTGGCTTCTCTTTCTAGTGCGTCTATTTCTCTTGGTTGGCGCATACGTTTCACCAAATCGAGTACAACCTGCTTCCTTTCATCAAGGGTGCTTTGAAACTTTGGACCAATATAGCTACTCTTTTCGGCGATCATGCGGGCATAGACATTCTCAAGCCAGGCAGCAAACTCTTGCCCAAATGCATAGTTCTGTAGCATCTTTGGCAAGTTTTCAGTGGTGACCAGTTTAGGGGCTGTTGCACCCGGATAGACATAGTTGTCGGCTTTGCCGTCGAGCATCTTGAGCATTGTTTGATAATAGCCCCAGCTGTTATATTGACCCAGGGCGCTCGCCAGCTCGGTTTGGCTTTTGGCTAAGTCGCGCACCAGAGCGTCTCTAATGACAAAGACTTCGTGCACATTGTCTTGGCAGTTAGCCACAGGCATTAGTTTGATTTGTTTGCCGCAGTGCTCGCCTTTGTCTATCAAAAGACCGACTATGCCGTTTTCGGTGGCTTCAACCACGGTGTCGCCTTCCACCCAGTAGTGTTCGGCATTGGGCATCAGCTTGTCAAAATTTTGAGCAAACTCGGGGCTGCCGGCAATCGGCTGGGCATAAGCCACCAGAGCCGCTTTATTCCAGTCCCATGAATTTACTTCTTGGCGCAGCTGCTGCCCATACTCACCTTGTGCCAGTGCACCAGTGAATTGACTGGCTAGACCGGCACCAAGGCTGTGACCGGTTATATAAATATGCTCGGGCGGCGGATATTTCGCCGCAAGATATTGGCAGGCGGCGCTGATTGTACCAAGCATAGTGGGCAAAGAATCAGCAAAGCCGGCAGTGACTTTGCCGACTTTGCTAAGCAGTGGTTTCTCTATTTGACTATTGCTGCGCAGGTCGGTAATCCAATCAGGATTGCCTTTGTGCTCGCCGATAATGTTCTGCGCTCTCCAGACTGTTTTTGACAGCGATGCGCCACTGCGACTGCCTCTAAAGACAATATGAGCATCATATCCGGTGGCGGTCTTGTGCATCAAGACAAAGCCCATTAGACTCCAAGAAGGATCTTTACTGCCATCACTGCCGGTGCCGCCTTCAAAAACTACTATATGGTCGCTGCCTTTTGCATAGTCTTTGATTGAAAATCTTTCAGTGTCGTTGTGAGGATAGGCTGTTGGTTTTGAGCGGTAACGAATGCCTTCGATAGTTTTGATGTTTTTTGTTATATGGTCTGGTGCCGCAACTGCCAGATAGCGCTCACCATCTCGGGTAAAAGCGGGTAAGGTGACGTCGAGTGTTTTATAGTTGGTCAAAATGGGGTCTAAATTGAGATTGCTGTTACCCCAGCCGCGAATGGCATTGGGCCCGCTGTAAAAGCTAGGGCGAGCGCCTAGAGCGGCGGCGTATTCGTGGGTGAAGCGACAGATATTGTCGCGTCTGTCGCTGCCCACCCTCGACATCATGTCGTACCAAGGGTCGAGTGGCAGGCACAAAGACTGATGATAGAGCTGATAGGCGAGAGTGCAAAGGTCTAGGTTGAAGATGTTTTGAGGAACAGCATTTTGGCTGTCCGGCTTACTTGTAGATTGAGATGCTGTTTGAAGAGAGCTTTGGGGGTGGGATTGGGATTGTGTTTGAGTTTGGCTTTGGGATTGGCTTTGGGATTGGAGTTGGCTTTGGTCTGGTTCTTGGTCGAGTTCTTGGGCCCGGGCAGTTGTGGCTGGCAAAATTGTCAGCAAACCGAGAGTGGAAACTAGTGCCGACATTAGAGCGCAAGAGGCAAGGGTAGGCGATGCTGGCGAAGCTACGCGGCTGCTTCGCTTTGCTGTGGCTTTGAATTTTAAGATCACATTTTGTACCCGGGTTTGCGATAGAGATTATCCCAACGCCCAATTATTTCGGGTTTATAGACTTGCTCGGCCCAGTCGGTTGATTCGACTTCTTCTATGTCAACCGAAAAATAGGCGTCACCCTTGCCCAAAATGTCAGCACCGGCTTTGACAATTTCATCGGCAAGCTTCTGCTTCTGTTCCTCTGTGCTGCCTGGCCAGAGTTTCACGACTATATGGGGCATGTTCACCTTCGCTTGATCAGTTAGGGGTCTGCATAAGTTAGCAGAATCTGGCGATTTTGGGTGAGATTTGGGTGTGGGGAGGGCTGAAATTGGAAATTTTTGATGAGTGAAGCGGGTTATTTGAGAGTCTGTGATGGACTTTCACGTGCCTTTCAAGAAAAGAAGCATATGTATTATGGAATAGAACCGAGTCGATGGGGCCCAGTTTTTGGTAAGTAATGATGGAGCGCTGTACAATAAGGCTTTGTAAGCGATGAACTATTGTTCGCGCGGACTTAAATGCGATAGTATGCCAGTGCTATAGCTTCTTCCGCATCAATTGATGCTGCTTGCTCAACTATCAGTCGAAGGTAATTTAGTGTGAGTCTCTATCAAAGAAGGCAAGCTGCTTTAGCTATTTTGTTTTTGATTGTCGGATCAACTAAGCCTGCGAATTGCGCCTTAGCCGCCACTTACGATCCAGACTTAGTAACTGGCGAAGTTGTCGTTCCGTTGCCAAACTTAATGCAGAAAACGTATTGTTTCCCGGCGCACAGCACCCCTGAGCAGGATGAGGAGCGTCCATCTGGCTCTAGACTCCGGCTTCCATTGCAGCTTCGCCGTGCTCGCAATCTTTTAGCGGCCGGGCATTATAAGGAAGCTATTGCCGACTACACTGAGGGCTTGCCAAAGTGGGATGTTGCTCAATTTTTCCGGCAGCCGGCTGAGTATGAGTTTGCAATAGCTTGTGAACGGGTTGGAAGAATTGATGATGCCATTCGGCACGCCAAGCTGTCGGCTTCGAACGCCTTGATTGCCAGACTTCTTTTGCAAGAAGGCCGATTTGAGGAGGCCAGAGAAATTGCAGACAATAGTGTTCGTGATAGCAGAATTTCTTACTCCAAATATCACAGTGCACAAGAGCTAGGTCCTTGGCTTCAGTTTCGGGCTTTAGTCGAGTACCGCTTGAGGCGCTATGAACGCGCAGTTAGAGATTTGAAGGAAGCGGCCGTAATTTACTATCGAGATGATAGTGAAGGTGCAGAGAGTTGTGTCCGTGCGGCGAACCTTCTCATGGAACGAATCAAACTAGGTGCGCCTTTTGAGCTCAACGCATCGCAACTTCCGGCAGAGGGGAAGGATAGAGTAGTTGAGTTAGTGAATTTTTTTAGCACATCAAAGAAACCGTTGAGCATCGCTCAGTTGAATCGAATTGTAGGTGCTCGAATTAAGTTGCCTGGCGAGACTTGGCGCAATGTATATCAAAAAGTTGGTGATATTAACCCGTTTTGTAGTTTGGAGTACCGGTCAGATGAGAGTAAGCTGCAAACTGGTGAGTCCGTGAGTCTGGGAATTGCGGTAGACCAGTGTTGTGTTCCTCAGTCTGAAGTATGCTCATTACTCACGGCAAATGGTGGCAGAATTCTCTCTGCCTGCGAGTTTGAGGTTCCCCAGTATTGGGAGGGCTGGAAGCTACCCTCCGGTCAGCTATTACTGCGGTTTGGGCGTGGCGGCGCTCGCGTTTTGAAGGATATTAGGTTTGTGACCTTTCGTCCAGAGAAAGAACTCTCGCTAGATCAGCTCAAGATGAGGGCTCTCGGTTGTTGGAACAATGACGAAAAGAAAGTCAGCATACTTACCAAAGCCATTGAGCGAGATGACAAAATGGTTAGTCTATTTGTAGATAGAGCTATTGCTTACTGCGCCCTCGGGCGCTTTGCCGAGGCCTTGGTCGATGCAAGGCGAGCCGTTACTCTCGGCGGCCGCTCTTATCTTGATCAACTGTCTCTTGTTGAAGAAAAGATGGGAAATCTAGAAGGTGCAATAGAGCATCTTAAAGAGTTCATTGGCGAACGTATTCCTGGTCCTGAGACAGTTGAGCTCTATACTAGACTGGCAGGGCTATATGTGAAGAACAAACAGTATAGAGAAGCTCTTGGTGCTTGCGAGAGAGCCTTGGTCTCACCCAAAGATATAGCTGGTGCATTGTTTTTTAGGGCTCAGGCGGAAGCAGGGCTAGGCAATTTTGATAAAGCTCATGCTGATGCAAAGGCTGCATCTGATCTCTATTTCAGCGAGGCTAAGATTGTGCTTCGTGACCAAGTTTTGAAGTGGTCCAGAACTTTGCCATAGATTGAGGGAGTATTTTTTCTACTGCTTTAGAATTTTTGCTGTCAGAGCGTTTGTAAACTGTTGCTGCCTGTCTTGCAGCTTCTCCCCATTGGCTCGGCGGAGGCCGCGGTTAGGTATACAGTTAAGAAGTGCAATACTGTTCATTTTCCTATCAGCAACTGCCAAAATCTCAAGAGTACGCGCTTTGCTCGATCTAATCAGTGCTTGGCTCAGTGCACCGTTTTTAGAAGAAGGCAAACCCCGGCGGCACGGCAACGGCAACGGCAGCGGCATGATCGGCACGGTCGGCATGGTCGGGCGGCATCCCTCCATCGGACAAGCGCCAGCGCTTCTGCGAAATAGCAGCACTTTTGCCGACTTTTTGTCCCTGTCCTGATGTCTGAAAATAGATCAATCCAGAAGATGTAGAAGCATGGCTGCGTATTCGTCTGCCCAACATCGTCACTCGAAAGAGAATGCAGAGACATGAACGAGCCGGCGATGTCATGAAGCTGCTCCGAGAATCAATTATTAACGCGCTAGTCCATCGTGATTGCGATGTTGCAGGAGCAAAAGCCCAATTGCTTCTTACGCCACATTCGATGCAGATAAAGAGTCCTGGGACACCAGTGTCACCAATAGCCCTTGAGCAAATGAAGTCGTTCCGGGCTCCAATGTTGAGTCGTAACCCGCAACTTCACTATATATTCAGTCGTATGAAACTAGCAGCGGAATGTGGTTTGGGAATGGCTACCCTCAGAACGATACCTGAATCTTTGGGCCTTCCATTGCCGAAATATTCTTATGAGGCACCTTATTTGGTGCTTAAGTTGCACGGCAGCGCCGAGGATGCTGTTGCTACCTTGGATCCCCGGCTTCTCGAATTGTTAAATGCTGAAGAGCGCGAAGGCTGGAAGTTTATAGCGTCAAGACCATCGATTACAACTCCTGACTATGCAAAAGCAATGGACTCTGACCGGAAGAAAGCGCAACGCCAGCTGACCAATTTTGTGAACGCGGGATTACTCAGAAGAGAAGGCAAAGAAAGGTTCACGCATTACGAGCCTGCAGCTCGTTAAGTCGGAGAATCAGTCTTAAGCGCTCTCTTCTGCCACTAACCGCAGTTGCATGGCGAAATCGCCCACGGAATATACAGTGTCGTTCGGCGCGACAACTCGGTTCCATGAACCAATCATGGAAATGTTCATTTGCTCGACCGAGTTAAACGGACGTTCGCAGTATTTGATGATGTTGGCATGTCCAAAATGATGATCGGACGTAAACCAGATAGACATTACTCTCCTTTTTGACCGCCGGGTAAGGCGCCGGAAAGACACGTTGGCGGCCGAACGCGATAGAAGAACTTGTGCCTGGAAGATAAAGTGGGGCTCATGGCATCAAAAAAGAATAATTTGGAACCACTTTGAAGAGATTGGACCCCGGTCAATGATTTTTGGCAGTGTGGGGAGATTTTGAATGATTTGGAACTCCAATGTCAGTTTTCGACTATTTTGGAACCATTATGGGTAAAATATATACATCTGGAACCTGAAAAGAACGATTTGGAACTTCGAAATGGACTTACCAATCCAAAAACCAGCTCTGTTTCAGGGGGTAACTTTGCCGTCTGGTACAACTCTTGCCGGACTGTCCGCCCTCGTTCATGCCTTCAACGTCCAAGCTCCAGTCCGACAATCCAGTTGTATCACTGAGCAAAACATCAAAGGGCATATAAAAGAAGAGCGTGGATGGAAAATCTACAGCAAGCGGTACGAGCTGGAACCAACTGTTCAGGCGCATCTAAATTTCGCGATGCGTTATGAAAACATTGATTTACTTGTACTAAAGCGTGTGTTCATTTCTCTGCCTGCGGAAGCAATCGAGCAATATGTATTGTCCGCGCCCAATAGCGTGCTGACTCGCCGCGCCTGGTATCTTTATGAATTGCTAACTGGAAATATGCTTGCAGTCCCTGATGCACCTAATGTCACATCAGTTGATTTGCTAGATACCGACAAGTATTTCACCAAGGCTAGTGGCACATTATCGCGTCGCCATAAAGTGCGTGACAATCTTTTAGGCACTGCGCGCTTCTGCCCAATTATCAGAAAGACGGAATTGCTGAAGACCTTAGTTGAGAGCAACTTATCCAAGTCCGCGCTAAGTATCATTGGACGTGTGAGCAAGTCTGTAGTTTCTCGCGCTGCAAGTTTCTTGCTCTTGGCAGATAGTCAGGCTAGTTTTCAGATAGAAGGTGAACGGCCGGCTCGAAATCGAATCGAACGATGGGGAAGGGCAATCATGCAGGCGGGCAAAAATCCCCTGTCCGTCGAAGAAATAATTCGTCTTCATGGAATTCTTATCGAAGACAATCGTTTTGTACAAGGCGGGTTGCGTACTGATGGCGTTTTTCTCGGCGAACACACTGCTGATGGTGAGCCGCTTCCCGAGTTCATCGGCGCGAAACCGGATGCTCTTGCGGACCTGATGAATTCGCTAATCGAAGCGAATACAATCATGAAGGAGGGCGGTTTAGACCCGGTTCTTCAAGCGGCTGCAACCGCTTTTGGATTTGTCTATGTTCATCCATTTGCTGATGGGAACGGAAGACTGCACCGATGTCTAATTCATCACACTCTATCAGACCGACAGTTCACGCCGCCTGGAATGCTTTTCCCTGTTTCGTCTGTGATGCTGGACTGGATAGACAAGTATCGCGAGACACTTCAGTCTCATTCAGCTCGACTTATGGAGTTCATTGAATGGGAGCCAGCTGCCAAAGGGAATATACATGTCTTAAATGATACTGCGGATCTCTATAGATACTTCGATTGTACTGAGTCTGCGGAGTTTCTCTACAGCTGTGTCAGACGAACTGTAGAAGCGGACCTTCCGAGAGAGATTGACTATCTCACGCGTCGCGACCAAGCCGTAAGAGAGGTTATGAACGTTGTTGAGATGCCGGATCTCATTGCAGAGCAGTTTGTGTTGTTTGTGCATAGAAATGGTGGAACGCTTCCCAAAAATAGGAGAGAGAGAGAATTCGTTGCACTAAAAGAGGAAGAGTTGATTGCGCTGGAGGAAATTGTTCGAGATGCATTTGATGGTTTCGATAATGTGCCTGGCTAAGGTCTCGGACAAGGCTGGTTCAATCAGCAAGCTTTTAACTTGGTTTCTTCAGCTTTTGTCCATTAAACCTGGGACAGGTCACTTTAGATACAACCCCAAACCACCGCCCAGAATGATCGAAATGCCCCTGCCTGAGAGGTTCTCATGCAAATCAATAAAGGTGTTGAAGAGATCTAGATCGCTCATTCGCCTGATTTCCCCTGAAGATCTTTCACGTCTTGAATGATCTTCTTTCGAATCTGTTCTGCAACTTCCTGCCCGCGCTTGTCCGACGTTGCAAGTTCAAGGTAGGACTGAATCGGAGAAGCAACGTTATAGCCTTTCATGTTGCGCATGTCGAAGTAAACAATGTCTGAGTCGCACTTTTTAAGTTCGACGTTCGGAAATCGGCTGAAGATATCCATCTCGGCATTCCATTTTTCAAACTGTAGTGAAGTCGTCTCAGTGCAATAGAAAGTATCAATCGGCTCCTTTGCCAGAGTCGCGTAAAAATTCGCCGAGCTTTCTCCTGAGAGCACAATTCTTACACCCACTTCTTTGGCTGCATCGAGGAGAATCTCGCCGATACTGGCATTGTTTTTGGTGGTTAGCTTATATCGAACAAAGCCGCGTGGCCTTGGCGGCTCATAGTTCGACTTGAGCCGGTCCAATAGTTTGTCCGCTTGCAAAATTCGGATGCGCTTCGAGGACTTCTCGATTATCACGTCCTCTTCCAGCTGCTTCAATGCTTTGGAAACAGTGGGAAGAGTTATACTTCCGCCTCTCGCTGTTATCTCGGCGAGAATTTCGGAGACAGAATTATACTGCGGGCGCAATAGAAAAACGCGCGCAACGAGAGAACTGGTCCCCTCATAAACGCGCCGTATGAGCCGCGATGTCGGAAACTTGTTTGGTTGCCCGGTCCTGAATACCAATACCTCCCCCGGCACGACAACCACTCCGTTGCCGCAGAGATCCACACCACTTATGCTTCGCTGTTCAAGAGACATAAGCTGCTCATTTGAAAGCCAAGGCACTATTACAAGCGGATTGACCTGGAGCCTTTCCGCGTAATACCGCGCCTGTTCTGCCGCCTGGCTTACAGACTTGTCGCTTCCGTACCGCTTAACTTCCCCGACAAAGGTAAACGTCCTTCCTTGCCAGTTGGTCTGAAGCATTACATCAGGCTCAATGTCGCTTCTTTCAATGGATTCAGCTATCGGCATGAATTTGAGCGGCGGCAGCTCTAGCTGGCCGGACTGTACATATTCCAGGATGTCTTTTTCTGCTTCCATAATTTCCTGTTATATTATATTTTCTCGCGCGAGAAAACTAGCATTTGGTGGAAAATGCCTCAAGGACGCGTTGGGGCGACCTCAATCGTAAGAGCGTCCCTCGGCTGCCGATTGCGGACCAGCCTCAATAATCGCAGCTATCGCGTCAAGTCCGACCGGTTCAAAGTTCCAGTTCTCTACGCTGACGTTAATCTGCCGCCCGGAAACCTTCCATCGATTATGAACGTGCCCGTGAATTAGCCAGCCACCGCCGTCCACGGGGCTCTGACCATAATACTTCTGCTTTGGCTCTGTTTCAGCACGATATGGAAAGTGGTGCAGCAGAACCATCTCGCCAGCGATCTCCATTTGCATGTCAATCTCCACAGACTCGAACCCGGCATCCATGTATGCCTGAAGCCACTTACTGGGGCTGCCAATCTTCGGGTGACAGCGGTCGTGGTTTCCTGCGATGAGAAGCTTCTTCCCGTTTAAATGTGGCAAGATATCTGCCACCAAGTGTGGTTGCATGGCAAAATCGCCCAGGTAATAGACGGTGTCCTCGTGCGCCACAACCCCGTTCCACGATTCAATCATGGAAGCGTTCATGTGCCCGACCGAGTTGAACGGACGTTCGCAGTATTTGATGATGTTAGCATGTCCGAAATGATGGTCGGACGTAAACCAGATAGCCACTTCTCTTCCTCTCAGCCAGCTGGACACAGATGCTTTCATGAGCAGCTTCGTCGGCAAATTTGGAATCGAAAATTTTAGTCCAGTCCTAATACGCGACGAGCTGCTCCTAACCTCTATTGGCTGGCAGCGCTTTGACGGTCGTTAATATAGTTACATGGACTTTCATGCCGACATCGTATCATGGACATAGGCGGCGCGCTAACGACGATTCGAACTGGCATCCGGCGAGTCACCATATATGGTGGCGATAGAACTATTTGCTCTGCCAACCCATGGGTAAGGCAACTGCTTTCTGCCTACCCCAAACAAAAACCGGCGTTTCTTTCGAAACCACCGGTTTTCTATTTCTCTTTTGGTTGCGGGGGTAGGATTTGAACCTACGACCTTTGGGTTATGAGCCCAACGAGCTACCGGGCTGCTCCACCCCGCGTCGATATTTGAATGTTAACACACTACAACCCAAGAATTGCTGAGAGGTTATTCTAATACTGTCCAAGTTGGCGTCAAATGCGCCGAAACCCCGCAGGGAGCAGGAGTTTAAATAATGAAGGCAGTGTTACAACGTGCTTCACGAGCCAGCGTCGAGGTGGAAGGTAAGCTAGTCAGCTCCTTTTCGTCCGAAGACGGCAAAGCTTGCGGGCTTCTCATCTTGCTTGGGGTGGAAGAAGGCGACAGCGAAGCCGATAGTGTCTACCTGGCGGGCAAAGCCACCGAACTGCGCATCTTTAATGATGACGCAGATAAGATGAACCTTTCGGTGGTGGAAGCCGGTGGCAATATCATCGTGGTCTCTCAATTTACCTTGCTGGCTGATTGGAAGAAAGGCAGGCGCCCGGGTTTCACCAAGGCCGCCGCGCCTGCCGAGGGCGAGCGTCTCTATCTGCATTTTGTGGAAGAGCTCAAGAAGCGGGGTCTCAAAGTAGGCACCGGCGTCTTTGGCGCCCATATGGAAGTTAGCCTGATTAATAGCGGTCCGGTCACCCTTTTGCTGGAGAGTCGCGACGGCAAGCCGGTCTAGGTTTTGCTTATAGCGAATGAGAAACCTCTCTTCAAACCAGTTGCTCATTAATATGTGCTAATACCCTGAGCAACTCTCCTCAGAAAAATCTCTTTTAGCAGAACCGTCCGAATCACCGCTTTACAAGCCGGCATTTCAAGTGGGTGTCTAAGCAGAAGCGCCCACACGGTTTAGTCCAACTTACACTTAGCCCTTAGACTTCGCAGTCGCCTCGCACGACCAAGACCACGACCAAGATTTAATCACGCCCCAAACTAACCAAGCCCTGACCTGACACACCAAGTCCAGCCAACCCCAAATCAATACAAAGCCAACCCCTACCCAGCCAGGCTCTTATCCGCCAAGATCGGCATCATCTCCCGGCGCAGCTGTTTCTGCACTTCATCTATAGATTGGCTGGCATCCAGCACTTTAAAATCAAACTCTTCCGCCATCTCGCTAAACTCATACATAATCTGCGATTGATAGAGCTTGAAAGACTGATAGAGATCGGTCGACATGCCTATGTCTCTGCCCGATTCGTAAAAGTCGAGTCCACCGCGGGTGGTGATGATGCGGCGCAGCAGAGGCTCGATGGGCATTTTCATATAAAAGACCATGTCGGGCGCGGGCGCAAAGCCATAGAGTTTGCGCACCCAATTGGGGTCGGCGCCGCGCACCACGTCGCGGGCAAAGGCGGTGTAATAATAGCGATCAGCCAAAACGATAAGCCCGGCTTTGAGGGCGGGCAAGATTGTGCTGTTCAGCCTCTCTGCTAAATCGGTGGCATACAAAAGCGAAAAGGTAATCGTATTGAGAGCGTTCTTATCTTTAGCCTTTTCGATTGCTTTGGCAATCAAGCCCGAAGACTTCCACTGGGTGCGGGTGACGCCATAGCCTTCCACCGCCAGCCAGTTGGCTAATAGCTCAACCTGAGTCGAGCGCCCCACGCCGTCGGTGCCTTCAATCACCACCAGTTTGCCCGGATACTCGTGCCGTTTTGGTTTTTCCATGGCTTCTCCTGCTTAACTGTTTAGTATGTCAGCGGCGATCTTGCGAAACATCACCTGCTGGTCGTGGATTGGTTTTTCGGCGGGCATGACATGAAACTCAAACTCTTCAGCCATTCTGTCGTATTCATTGATTATGCGGCTTTGAAAAATCTGGAAAGATTCTATCGGGTCGTTCGATATACCCATGTCCATGCCCGACTCATAAAAGCCCGGGCGGCGCGATGTGGCGATGCGACTTAGTGAAACTTCCACCGGCACCTGAAAATAAAAGGCGCCGTCCGGTCTTATAGAAAAACCATAAAGACTTCTAACCCAGTCTTTATCTACGCCTCTGGCTACGTCGCGGGCAAAAGCCGTGTAACAGTATCTATCGGCTAGTACCGTTAAACCTGCCTTAAGCGCCGGAATGATTATGTTCTCGAGGCGGTCGGCAAAGTCTGTTGCGTGCAAAAGGCTGAATGTCACTGGTATTAGCGAGTTTGCCGTTTTGGCTTTGCGGATAGTTTTCGAGATTAGCGCCGATGAATTCCATTCGGTAAAGATTACGCTCTGCCCTTTTGCCTCTAGCCAATTGCGCAAAAGGTCCAGCTGGGTCGACTTGCCCGAGCCGTCTACACCTTCGACCACAAGCAGCTTTCCAGGAAATTCATGTTTTTTATGCAGACGCATGCCGCTTCTCATGAGTAGGGCTTAACTGTTTGGCTGGAGCCGATTGTATATATGTTCTCAAGCAATTATCTCCAGGCTCCGTTATTATATTAGATTCGTAGACCGTCTTAGGTACTCAAATGCAGATGTTTGAAATAGCTCTTTCCGATGCACGATCCCATGCAAGATCAAATGCAAGAAAGTCTTCTGGCAGCTTGGTCAAAGTTCTGCCGGTGGCTCTGTCGCTTTCAATTATTTGTGGTGCGGCGCCTGCTGCGCTGGCATTTAAAAAGCCTGAGCTGAAAATGCCTTCCATAAAGATGCCCAGCATTCCCTTTGTCGGCAAAAAGAAAGAAGTCGTGCAAGAGGCCGACGAGGTGGAGGAACCAGCAAAGCCTGCTGCCCGCTCTGATCAGAACGCGGCCGACCTCAAGAGTAAAGATGCTACTAGTAGTGGTGCCGGTAGTGGCACCGGTAATGGTACCGGTGGTGGTGCTTCTAAACCTGCCGCTAAACCTGCTTCTAAGCAGATGGCTCGACCTATTGCCGACGACTCAGAGGAAGAGTCGACAGCCACTGAAAAACCTGCTGCCAAGTCAGCCAGCGAAAAATCTGAAGATGGTGAAGAGGGAGAAGAGGGCGAAGAGAAGACCAGAGTCTTTAGACCTGGCATTGATAAGCCCAAGGACGAAGCTGAGAAAATTGAGCTGGAAGAATATCTAGACGAGAAAGAGCGTAAAGAAAAACAAGCGCTGCTGCAAGATTTGCTTGCACCTGCCTCTCCTATCGAAGAGCGCGACCCCGAGAAGTATTATAAAGAAGCTGTGGCTTTGACTAAGCAGAAGCAGTACAAAGAAGCTTTGCACAAACTGAACAAAGCTCTCAGTCTCAAGCCCAATTTTTGGGAAGCGCAGCATCAAGGTGCTGTGATTATGCACTTGCAGGGTCGTAATAAAGAAGCAATTGATCGTTATGAATATATCGTTCATAAACGCCCTGATTATTTAGAGGCACGCATCAATTTGGGTTCGTTGCTGGCCGACGAAGGTCGCTATGATGAGGCGGAAGAACAGTATAAGCAAGTGCTGCACCACAACTTTTATCTTGTTTCGGCGCACTACAATCTAGCCAATCTTTATTTTAAGCAGAACAAGCTAAATGAAGCGATCAAAGAGCTTAAGGCTTGCATCAAAATGCAGCCCAATCATGCCTGGGCTCATAATAATCTCGGGGTTATCTATCAGAAGCGCAATTATTTAGAAGAAGCGCAAGAGCAGTTTCAACGCGCTCTCAATCTTGAGCCTGCTAATAAGACATTCTATGGCAATTTGCATATGGTGAAAGAGCAAATCAAACAAGCGGCAGCCAAGCGCAAGACAGTCAAAGCTTAACTGCTTAGTTTGCTTTGCTTTGTTTTTCTTTGATTTGATTTGCTCTAATTCAGCTTGTTTTAGCTTGGTTTAACTAGCTTTGATTTGGCTCGTTCTAGTTCAGCTGTAAGCCTAGGTCATTGGTGAGCTGAATTTCTAATTCTTGCCCCGGGGCGAGGCTGACATTGTCGCCTGCCTTAAAGATGGCAATTGCTGAGCTGCCTATGGCGGTTGCCACCGCCGGTGCGCCCAAGGTGGCAACGTTGGCGGCGATGAGGGCATTGCGGGCAGCGCCTGAGCTATTCATGCCGGTCACCGAGCGCACGCTTGATTCTACTCTGGTACCAAAATTGGTGCCGGGGTCGAGTTGTCCTTTGGTATTGGTCAGGCCTTTTTGAAATTCTAGGGCGGCATCTAAAGGAATTACTTCACCCTGGGGGGTGGCGATTTGTTCTAGTTTTAGCCCTATTTTGGCTGCACGGCTAAGCAGACGCGGTTTGGTTACTTCAAAGACACGTCCTCTCACCAGGCTGCCTTTGGGCAAGAGTAAAACTGTGCCGATAAACAGATCGTCTTTCACATGGGCTTCAAATATATCGCCGGGCTGGCTGGTTTTGGCGTCTACTATGGTCTCGAGCACCAGTTTCATATGGGTTGTGGTGGGTAAGGTGGCAGAGGCAAGATCTGCCTTTAGCGCTGTGCCCGATTGTCCATCACCTGCGGCGGCTGGCATCTGTATGCGGCTGCCCCCATCTTGCGCATTGTCGCCTTGATAGGGCGGTGCTTCATAGACGGCAAAGTCGGGCAGATTTTTAGGGTCTATGGCTCTGATTGGTTTGCTTGTTGTCTGATTTGACGGCGCCCATCGCACTTGTCTAGAGTCGTTGCCAGCCTGCACCGCCCACGGTGCTATGCTGGTTGCTGTTGAAATTGTCAGGGCGAGTGCGCCCGATAGGGCAACTTTCTTTCTGAGTGTTTTTTGATTGAGCATTTTTATTCTCTCTTCAACTCAACGGTCAGCGGTTAATGGTCAAAGCAATGGTACGAGATTTACTTAGACGTCAGTGAGGCAAGAAAAGATTCCACCACCGCCACATCTTCTGGATTGTCCACAGCCGGTGTGCGTCTGTGGTCCACTACGGCAACATAAATTCTGATGCCGTTTTCAAGGGCTCTCAACTGTTCCAATTTTTCCATTTGTTCCATTGGAGATTCGGGCAGTGAGGCTAGTTTTAAGAGGGTGTCGCGTTTATAAACATAGAGCCCTGCGTGCCCGAGGTACTGGGCGGGGGCTTTTTCGCCGGCGGGACGCTTGTCGCTGTCGCGGTCGAAAGGCACCGGTAGTCTTGAAAAGTACATGGCGAAACCATTCAAGTCCACCACTGCTTTTACTATAGAAGTATTTTCGATGTCTTCCTCATTTTTGAGCGGGAAGGCCAGGGTGGACATTTCCACATGGGCATCGGCATTGAGAACCGGTTCGATAACTTTATCGACCAAGGCTGGGTCTATGAGCGGCTCGTCGCCTTGTATATTGACTATGATGTCGATATCGGGTCTTAGAGAGGCAACTTCGGCAAGGCGGTCAGTGCCTGTGGGATGGTCGTCTCTGGTCATGACAAAATTGCCGCCGAAGCTTTCTACGCAGCTTTTGATTCGGTCATCGTCTGTGGCGACCAGCACTTCGTCCACCAGTCGACACTTTTCTGCTTGTCTGTAAACTCGCTCGATCATCGTCATGCCGGCGATTTTGACCAAGGGCTTGCCTGGAAATCTTGTGCTGGCATATCTTGCCGGCAGTACCGCAGCCACTTTTAACTTGCTTTTAGTTTGAGACATTTTTCTTGTTATTGGTCTTTTGTCTGGTGGGGGCTATTTTGGCGCCTGAAGCAGTGCTTATTATCAGCTTTATTAGGCAGAATTGCATTAGGCAAAACTGCATTTTAGTTTAAGCGGATTTATAGGTGAGTCATTCAGTTGTTTGCAATCGTTGTGAACGCAAAGGGCTCGACGCTCAACAGTGAAACCTTTGCGGCTGAAGAAGGCATTGATAGAAGTGGCTAACCGCATTGTCAAGCGTTGCGCCGAGCCATTTTCTGGTCTGATCAAATTTTTGCAAGATCGTCCCGCGGGAGTTGCTTTGCATGGTTATCTGGTCAATCGGGTTTTGATGAAGACCTTTGGTTCTGCCAAGCGCTTGGGCTCTTACATATTAGTTTCGAGAAAGACTTTCTTGTGCTCAAGAATATTGCCGGGCTGCTCGGCATCGAGCATGGCATTGCGCATGGCATAGAGGCACCGCTTGAGAAAATTATGGTGAAGCCGCCCAACAAACCGGTGTTCACATTGAATATGGGTCTTTTGCATCCACAAAGGGTGCTTGACCTTTAATTTCCAAGCTGAGAGTCTATAGCCCTATGACTAGAAGCCTCTCTGCCAAAGAACACCCTATGGCCCGCAAAGTTAAGGTGATTGCCCATCGGGGTGGTCGCGAATGGGCGCCGGAGAATACTATGGCGGCATTTCGCCAGGCTCTCGACCTCAAGGTCGACGGCATTGAGCTCGATGTGCAGCGCTGCGCCACTGGTGAGTTGGTTGTCTTTCATGACGATGATGTCGGGCGCACCACAAACGGCGTGGGCTTGGTCGCAGATATTAGCCTGGGCGAACTGCGCCGCCTTGATGCTGGTTCTTGGTTCGATAAGGCCTTTCGGGGTGAGCAAGTGCCCACCCTGCAAGAAGTCCTTGAGCTTGTGGACGGCAAGTGCATGCTCAATATTGAAATTAAGAATACGCCAGTCTCTTATGAAAATATTGAAGAAGATGTGGTGGCTTTGCTTGCCGATTATGCGCATAAAGAGTCAATAATCATCAGCTCTTTCGACCATTATGTTTTGGCGCGTCTAGCCGAAATTGCCCCCGAGTACAAGCTTGCCGTGCTCAATGACGCTGTTGTGTTAGATTTACCCGCTTATCTGGCTCGTTTTGGCGCGCTATATTATCATCCGGGCTTTGATTCTTGTCGGGCCGATGTTGTGGAAGAGTGCCATAAAAACGGCATCCAGGTTAATTCTTGGACCATTAATGGGCGCAAAAACTGGAGCCGTTCGCTTGATTTGGAGTTGGACGGCATTGTTACTGACGACCCAGAAGACCTCATGGTCTATTTGGGCAGGGCTGTGGCTGTTTAGCACTAAGTCATAGGCGCTACGCTTTATTCGAGTTTGGCTAGACCGCGCCTGGCCAGGTCTTTTAGCTCAAGCGGGGCGCTGCTCTCTACGACCCTTTGATAATAGACTTTAGCTTGGGCAAAATCATGATTCATCACCGAGGCGATGCCCTTTAGATAGTCTAATTCAGGCGCTTGCGGATAGAGTCTGGAGAGATTGTCTAAATGGTCGAGGGCGCTGCGGTAGCGTCCCTGCTTAATTTCTCTCAGGGCTTCTTTGACCATCGGGTCGGGCGGGCGTCTCAGGGAGAGATTTGTCTGTCCTCTTTGGCTTGCTGCCTTTGCTTGGCTTTGTTCGGCACCGGCACCGGCACCGGCATTGGCATTTTTATCTATATCTATATTTGCTTCGCTATTTTGGTCGCCACTATTGTTTTGTGGCACATTGTCGGGCAGGGTTAGACCGGGGCTGCTGCCAAAGCTTGGGCCGAAAGTGCTGAAAGGTGCAGCCGGCGGGATTTGGTCTTGGGCTCTGCCGGCTGCGCCCGGCACGGCAACAAAGCCACCGTTCAAAGTGGGATCGATGTTGAGGGCGCTACCACCTGGTGTGTCTAGCGGAGAAGGGTTGGCGTCCGCCGCGGGGATGCCGCCTTGATCTTGAGAGCTTAAGGGTTGAGAGCTTAAGGGTTGCGAACTTAAGGGTTGCGAGCTGGACGGCTGAGATGGGTCGCTACCTAAGCCAGTGCCCGACGGTGAGTCTAAGAGACTGCTGGATGTGCCGTTTAGCTCGTTTAGGCTGGAAAGGTCACCCTTTTGCACCGCCTGCATAATCGTGTCTGAAATGCTCTTGGGCAGATAGTCTTGAACGCGTGATGGGGCTGGGTCGTCTGGGCGCCCCAAGCCCTGAAAAGGATTGCCGCCGCCCGGTGCATCTGGATGGGCGGGGATGATATCTTGCCCGCTTGCCGCAGTTATGCCGCCAAAAGAGGCGGCGAGCAAAAGCCAGGTGAGTGCTAGGTGTCTCAAAGAACTGCTCATTAACGCATATTTTGTCTTACCAAAATTGAGATTCCTGGCAGTTCGAGGTTTTTACCACGAAGGCTCTGCACTATACCCACTAAAGCACAAAGCAGAAAGAGTTTGGATATTATGTTGAGCGCAAGAATGAAAATGTCTGAAATGGCTCCGCTAATGGGGGCGGTAGCGCTGCCGAAAAGGCTCAAGATGCCGGTGAGGGTGCTGACCAAGATGCCGCCACCCATAGAAATAAAGATCTGGATGATGCCCAGCATAATTGCCTGCAAGAAGTGAAAGCGAAAGAAAGTAGCATCTTTGTAAGTGCCGTTGGCTATGCTGTAGATTAGCCCGGCAATGCCTCCGGTTAGATAGCAGGCGGCGCAGACTAGTTTGGCCGAGGTGTCCGGGCTTTTGAAATAGTTGTATTTGCTCATTTCTTACCTCCGGCCGAGCCGGCTGACCTATCTTTCGCTTTTAAATTGTACCGATTTTGGCCGCTTTTGCCTGGCATTGTCAGGGTTGTGACGCCGAAAATGCCCGATTATCTTCGATTTGCGATTATTTCGCGCCTTGGCGGGGAAGAACTTAGGCAAGTATGCCACACGACGAGAATATCAGCGCTCATACTATTTACATCCTCTCGGCTATTGAGCTTGAGGAGGTTATGGCTTGTGTGCATGAGCTTTGCGCCCGGGCTCTTTCGGCGCAGAGCACGGCAATTCTTATGTGGGACGCCGATTTAGAGATGTTCTCTGATCAGTGTATCTATGGCGATATGAAAGGCGAGTTTTCAGAGCTGGTCGAGCTTTATTTGGGTGCGGCGGCTGATAAACTTGCCGCTTACAGCGGCGATGAGCCGCCAATAAGCAGGCATAACGCCGATATCAGGGTGCATCTGCTCGATCTTGCTTGGCTTGAAAATGTCGATCGCGCTCTGCTTTTGGGCATGACTGAAAGCCTAGGCAAGGTTTACCAAGTAAGGGTTTATTTTAAGGGCGAGCTTGTCGCAGTGGTTTTGGTTGCCGGTAGCGAATTGCCCGACCCATTGCATACCCAAGATTTGATGTCGGGGGCGCCTATTGCTCTTGCCCTCAGTCGAGCTTTCGAGATGAAAGAGTTGCAGCGCGAGAACGAGCGTCTGCGCGGGCAGTATGAAGAAATAGAAGAGAAAACCAGTTCGATGGAGGAGCAGACCCTCAAGCTCATTCACGATATCACCGCCCGTGATTCAATCAGAATGAAACAGCTTGAGCGTGAGCGTCTGGTTTATTGGATTTCTAATGCTGTGCGCAGCTCTGTACATATTAAGCAGGTCGTCGACATTACCGTCGAAAAGATTGGTACTACATTTGGTGTTAGTCGTTGTTTGCTTTTGCGGGCTGAGGCAAGCGGTCCGGCTGTCAGTGAAATCGAAGTGCATGAGTATATTAAGCCTGGTCTATCGGCTTCGCGAGAGCTTTTTTATACCGATATCGGGCGTGAGTTCATCAGGCTTGCTTTGGCTAAAGAGACCCCAGAAAGCATAGATAGTGCCGATCTTAGCGGCGGCGGCTATTTTAATGTTGCTTTTCTGCGAGAGTTGCGCATCAAAAGCGGGCTAATTGTGCCTCTGGTCATGCGCGATCGCATTTTGGGCGCTCTTTTCTTGCAGGACATCGATTTTGACAGAGATTGGAGTATCGATGATATTTCTCTGATTGGATCACTTGCCGACAACCTGTCTGTGGCTATAGAAAATGCCGAGTTGCATCTTGAGCGCGAAATGCAAGCGGTTACCGATGGTTTGACCGGAGTCAATAATAGACGCAGCTTTAACGAGAATTTGCTGAAAGAGTTTGAAAGGGCTAAGCGTTACGATCAGCCGCTCTCTCTCATTATTGTCGACCTCGACTATCTGAAAAAGATTAATGACCAATATGGTCATATGGCCGGAGATGAAGCAATTCGTTCAATTGGTGCTGTTCTTAAGCAAAGTTCCCGCAGTACCGACTTTGTCGCTCGATATGGCGGCGAAGAGTTTTGTCTTTTGCTGCCCAACACCGAGATAGACATGGCCGAGCAGCTAGCCGAGCGCTTACGCCGTTGCATTAACGAAGTGACAATTCCAGAATACGGCAATATTTCAGCCAGTCTTGGGGTTTCTAATTTTCCTTTGCATTGTGATACCGCCGAAGATCTCTTTTCGCAAGCCGATGAAGCTCTCTATAAAGCAAAATCGGGTGGCAGAAACTGTGTGAAAGTGGCATTGCAGCACGATACCGAGGCTGACGCCGGCGCCAAGGTGTGATTTGTTTATAGATTGCGGAAGATTCCGGGCAATCTTCTTGGTTTGGAGGTATAAAGTCTATTGAGCACATCCGCATCTGGGGGTATTGAATAGTGAGCATTTTCGACAATGTCATTAATACGGTGGCTAAGGAAGTCGGTAAGGTGCAAGAACGCTCGCAAGAGATGATGCAAGGCTTCAATCTCAATAGCCAGGTACGCGAGCTCGAGCGCAAAAAGAATGCCAAGCTGATGGAAATCGGTCGGGTTATTTTCGATAAATATGAACATGACAAAGAAGTCAATGAAGAGAAGTTGAAAGAGCTGGTTGCCGAAGCTGCAGCTTTTGACCACGAGATTGCTGTATTGCAGGCTGAGATTGACCAGCTCAAAGTCAAGAACGATCCAGACGCTACTCCTAGTCAGAAAGCGGAAGCTAAAGCTGGTTATTCAGCTTCGCCTGGCTTCACTTGTCCGGCTTGCGGTGCCCCTGCCAATAAAGAGAAATCTTTTTGTCCTAGTTGTGGCGCCTCAACCAAAGGCGACTCTAACAATGGTGGCTCGCAATCATCTTCTGGTTCCTCAAGTTCTAACGGTTCTGACGGCACCGAAGAAGTAGAAGTGGAAGCAGAGCAAGCTTAGTCTATTTTTGCAAAGATTGAGAACGGTTTTCGTCTTGCTTGGCTTTCTTTTCATCGCCAAGTAGTCTGTAGGTTTTTGCTCGTTCGGCAAAATTACTAAAGCTAGTCGGGTTCAACTTGGCTGCTTGATTTTGGTCGTTTAAGGCATTTTTGTACTGTTTCAGGCCGATATAGGCTTGGGCTCGCATGCGGAATAGATCATCGTCTTGAGCACTGACTTTGATTAGTTTGTCGAGGTCGACCAAGGCTTCCTGAAAACGATGATTCTTTAGATTGATCGCCGCTCTTCTTTGCATTAGGTCGTAATTTTCCGGTCTTAAAACAAGAGCCTGATTCATAGCATCGATAGATTGTTTGTAAAGCCCCATCGAGTCGGCTTGTTCTGCAAGAGTGACCCAAATACCGTATTCTCTTGGATCTAATTGGGTCACCTTGACCAGATCGTTCAGGGCATCTTTGGGACGCTTGAGCTGATTATAGACAAGGGCTCTATGTTTGTAATATTCAGGTTTTTCGGGTTTGAGGCTGATGGCTTGGTTGAAGCACTTGAGCGCTTCCGGCATATTGTTTTGAGCGGCATAGAAGACGCCCTGATAGTCATGGGCGTCGGCGAGTTTGGGATTGAGCTTGAAGACCATGGCCAGATCGCGACGACCCGCTGCCTCACAGGCTTTCTCCTCGGTCAATTCAAAGAGCATATAGTTGCCTTTGGCTCGCAGCAAATAAGCCTCAGTATAATTGGGTGCGCACTCAATCGCCTTGTCTAGGGCTTTCATGGCAGCATATGGATCTTTCTGCTCTTCTTTTATCAAGGCTTTTTGAAAGTAGAGTCTTTCGTCTTTTGGAAAGTTGCGTATAGCTTTGTCCACAAGCTTGTCGGCATCTTCTTTGCGCTTAAGACTAAGCAAAGAAGCGCAATCTGACTTTAGTTTATTGAGGGCGTTGTCATTCATTTTACCCGGAGGGGCAGGTTGTGCCTTCAAGCTCGGCGAGCCAAACATAAGACAGGTTGCTAAGAAATAGACCGGCAAAATCTGTCTGGAAACTAAACTTTTTTGCCGCCAATTTTTACTGACTAGATTGCATTTGGCTTTGGTCATCTCTTACTTCAGTTTTTGTGCCTTGAGGAAGGCGGCTTTCTGTCTATCTTTCTCAGCTTCTTTCTGCTTGCCGGTTCTATCATATACTGTTGCGCGCAATTCATAGTAAAGCCCGATATCGGGGTTAAGACCAATTGCTTCATTAAAGCTGTCGAGGGCTTTGGCAAAATTGTTTTTGGCTAAGTAACATTTGCCGCGGGCGACATAATTGTCTTCATCAAGCGGCGAAAGAGCAATCATTTTGTCATAAATAGCAATGGCTTCGTCAAAGCGATTGAGCAGGTTCAAAACCCGAGCTTTAAGCAAGAGTACTTCATAGGCTCGCCCGCCTTTGTCGTATTTGAGGCAAGCATCGACTACTTGTAAAGCTTCGGCATAACGCTTTTTCTGAATGAGCATATTAGCTCGACTTTTCCACATCGTTTTTTCGTAAGGCTTGAGTTGGCAAGCTAGTTCGATGTCTTTTAGTGCTTTATCGGTTTGGTTGGAAAAGTTGAGGGCTGTGGCTCTATGGCAGAGGAAGGTGTAGTTTCGCGGTTCTACTTTCAAGGCTTTGTCAAAGAGCTTTATAGCATCTAGATAACGGCCTTCTGCTGTTGCCCATACCCCTTCATAGTCATAGGCGGTAGCTAGATTGGGATTGAGTTTCGTCGCTTTGGTTAAGTCTTGTCGAGCTTCGGACAAATAGTCTTGGCCAATAAAGTGTTCGCTTAGAACAAAATAGGCTTTTGCTCGCTCTAGATAAGCTTCGGCAAAGTTGCCATCTAGCTCTATTGCTTTTGTTAGTTCTTTAATTGCCGGTTGTGGATCTTTGCGGTCATAGATCAAATTAGCCATCGCATAGTGTAGCTTGGCGTCTTTCGGAAATTTTACCAGTCCTTCCTGCAGCAAGCTGATGGCCATCTTGTGGCGATAGAGCATTTCCATAGCTCTAGCCTTGAGTCGATACCGTGCTGGCGCCGCAAGACTGTTTTGATTTTTCTTGTCATTGAGAATATCCAGTACTTTGGCTGCTTGTCCTTCCTTTAGAAGTTTTTCGATTTGATCTTCAAATAAGAGCTTGCTATCACCGGCGGTGCAAAAGCAAGGCGCCCAGACTGCCGCTAAAAGCAGAATAGGCGCCAATTGCATGAGAAGTCTGATCTTGAGGGGCCGGCGGCAGTGGGCAGCTTTTAGCTGTTTGGGTCGCAAGCTTTTGTCCTTTTGAGAGTTTTAGTTGGTTTATCTATTGCTGGTCTTAAACTCTCGTATTTTTGCCGCAGTCGGGGCAAAAGAAGAAGGAAGGCGCCACTTCTACACCACAGTGGGGGCAGTTGCGTGTGGTTACTTCTTGATCTTTTGTGGGAAAGCGACCGGCCATGATTTCGGTATAGGCTTTGGAATCATGCCATTGTTTGATTTCTCTTGCTCGGTAGACTGGAATTGGATGCGTCATGCCAAGTTCAATTAAGAGCTTGTAGACTTTGTTTAGGGTGCTGTAGTCGAGATCTTCATAGCTATCGGCTTGTCTGAGAAACTCTTGCGTATCCATTTCATTGAATATTGTTTTGGAGCCGGCCGAGAGTTTCATATGTGTATTGAGGCAGACTTTTAGATCTTGTGTGACCAAAAGTTCGGCGCGGTCGGCGGTCAGTTCTGACTTGCGGTACCAATCAAAGAGTGCGATGCGCAGCGCCATTTGGGCTAGACCCGGAATCGGTACAATGGCATTGGAGATTTGCAGAAGCAATAAGACCAAGCTGCGATAGAGTACGTGTCCAGCTTTGACGTGTCCCAATTCGTGACCCATTACACCCATCAGTTCTTCTTCGGTCAGCAAGTCGACTAAGCCGCTTTGCAGTACCACGAAGGGACGGTCTACGCCAAATGTGAAGGCATTGACGTAGGGATTGGAAGCGAGAAATAGATCCGGCTCGTGCATATCTAATATTTCAGCTGCTTCTTTGAAGAGTTTATAGACGCGCGGGCATTGTTTAGGGGTGACATGCACGGCGCCGCCCAAGAGCTGGGTTCTAAAATAGCGCTCGGCGCCTAGTTCGATAAATTTATGTACGACTTTGTCTAGAACAGGAATTTTTCTCAGTGCTTCCAGTGCCTGTCTATCTTGCGGATGCTCGAAGGCTGTTGATGAAATTCTAGGAAAGCGACGCCTTGTGGTAGTTTCAGAAGGGCTCATGCCTTAACCTCCGAGCAGTAATTACTAGAGTGTAGATACCCACTTTTATAGCGCGTTCTTCGCTTCAATGCTTACGACTTACTTAAGTTTGCCGTAAGAACTGCCAAAGACCAGGGTAATTACTGTGTTAAGGCTGTCCTTTATCCATGACGCCTTCCCATTTGGCCAGCACCACCGAAGCTAGGCAGTTGCCGAAGACGTTTACTGAGGTGCGAGCCATATCCATCAGTGTATCGACGCCCAAAATGAGAGCGATGCCCTCTAGAGGCAGATTGAAGTTGGCCAAGGTGCCGGCCAAGATTACCAGAGAGGCCCTAGGTACGGCAGCCACACCTTTGCTGGTAAGCATAAGAGTAAGCAGCATCAAGATTTGCTGCTCGATAGGCATATGTACGCCCGCGGCCTGCGCGACAAAAACCGCCGCCAACGAGAGATAAAGGGTGGTGCCGTCTAAATTGAAGGTGTAGCCCAGGGGCAAGACAAAGCTGACGATGGGGCGAGGCACACCGATGCTTTCCATCGACTGCAAGGCTTTGGGTAAGGCTGCTTCTGATGAAGTGGTGGAAAAAGCCAATATGAAAGGCTCTTTCACCGCTGCAAGAAATTTCTTGATTGGCACTTTGGCCAGATACATTATTGGGCCAAGCACAAAGACCACAAAAACAATTAGGGCTAAATAGAGGGTGCCCACCAATTTGCCCAGCGATACCATCACATCGAGACCGTATTTGCCCACAGTGTTGGCCATGGCGCAGGCCACTCCAAGCGGTGCCACTTTCATTACATAGCCGGTATATTTGAACATCACTTCAGACAGCGACTGACAAAAGTCGACTATTTGATTGGCTTTGGCTGCTTTTACACCAAGGGCAAATATGATCGTGAAAACTACAATTTGTAAGACATCGCCGCGGGCCATGGCGTCGATTATGCTTGTGGGAAAAATATGAACGATTAGATCGCCGCCCGAAGGCTTTTTGGCCAGCAGTTCACCGGCTTGGCTGGCTGAGGCATGAGATAAGTCTATACCGGCGCCTGGTTGCAGCCAATTGACCATGAGCAGTCCCACTGCCAGGGCTAGTGTAGTTACTACTTCGAAATAGATAAAGCAGCGAAAGCCGAGGCGCCCAAGCGAGTGTCCATGCGATGAACCGGCGATACCGACCACCAAGGTGGCGAAGACTAGTGGGGCGATGATTGATTTGATTAGATGCAGAAAGACATCGGCGCCGGGCGCCATGGCCATGCCTATATTTGGAAAGAAGCGACCAACAGTGATGCCGACCACAAGACCGATGAATATTTGGGCTGTCAGTCCCAGGCTGAATTTCTTCTTCTCTTCGCCTTTGCTTTCTACCGCAGGCGCAACCGCCGTCTCGCTCAATTTCGACTCCCCAGAGTGTGACTATTTAGAATCTGACTATTTAGAATCTGACTATTTAGAGTGTGACTATTTCCAGACCGCGTCCAGCCAAAATAGCCAGAGTGCCCGAAATTGATACCGAAGAGACACCTTCTAGAGCAGGCAGAGTGCTTTGCACTTGCGGGGCGCTTTCTTGGGCAAAAGAAATGATCGTGCTCAAGTCTTTGCCTTCTGCGTTTCTGCCCACTGCTACGGCGCGATTGCCCTGGCAAGCCATGGCCACACCGTCATGTGGTAGATCGATAGAGCCGCGGGTGATGGCTTCGGGTCCGTCTTTACCCAGCACCAAAAAGAAGCCGCGCGAGTCTTTGTCTACAGCGGTCATGACCAGACAGTTGTCTGTGATAGCCATGTCGCGAATAGCCAGATTATCGAAATGTCGTTTGGTCTGCACTTCCATGTCACCGCCGGTAGTGCCCTTGTTCAAGAGGGCGAGGTCGTTGAGGCTGGAAAGTAAAAGCTGACCGCCTCTGGCTTGGCAGCGGTTGAAGAGACCGGGCACTTCAAAGCTTTTTTCTTTGACAAGACTTTCTTTATAGACCTGAAAGATGGTTATCTTGGTGGTCTTATCCAAGGGCTTGATGGCATAGCAGCGCTGTTCGCTTTCCACAGGGTCAAAGCAGATCTGGCTGGCTTGCACTTTCACCTTGGTTATTGGTGTTTCTAGCGAGTCTTTCTGCATCTGGCGCATGCTTAGCTCGTCTTTGCTGAGACAAAGCAGTCGACTGGCGGCGCCCACCAATACCTTAATCGGGGTTTCGGGTTCGGCGGCGGCCATGAGCATGGGGCGCTCGGGGCGACTGATGTTATAGAGTTGCAACTTCGAGCCGGCAATTACTACATTGTCGCGAAAAGCCGCCAAACCAGAGGCGGCCAGTCGCGGAATTGTGTACGAGGTGGCAAGGGCAAAACCTTCTTTGGTGCGATGCAAGAGTTGCACGCCCGACCAGCCCGAGGCAATATAAATGAGCGGTTCTCTATAGATGACCGCAGCTGTTCCCTGGGCTGGCAAGCCGCTTTCGTCTTTGCTTGTCTTTAGGTCGAGAACTTGTTCGCGTTGCAGGGCGCGATTTGAATCGGGCACTAATGAAATGAGATTGCGTTTGCCCTGGCTGCGACCGACTACAACATAGCGATCTTTCTGGGCGCTGGCCGACTCTACTGAAAGCAGTGGATCAAGTGTTATCGATGCCAGGGCGCGGGCATTGACGCCGGTGCTCAAGGTGCGGGCCAAGCAACGTCCTTTACCGGGGCGGCTGCCTCTTTCATAGCCGGCTACCAAGACAGAGTCTTTGAAGCGGCTCAGTACGCGGAAGTCTCCCTCTAGAGTTACCGAGCTTTGTACTTCGGGCGAGCCGGGGTTTTGCAGAAAGACATAGTCGACATAAGAGCGACCACTCTGGCTGTCCGAAGACAAAATAGTCAGTTGCTTTTCGGTCAGTTCAACTTGTCTGATCGGATTTTTGACGCTGAGGCTAGCCAGATAAGAAGGTTCTTTCGCGTCGCCACGACGACTGGGTGCACCATATATAGAGGCAATGGCTTCGCCCGAGCTGGCGGTTCCCGCTATGCAAATCAAGTCGCCCCAGGCAGTAATTGACTGCGCGTCTTGCATTCTAGTGAGAGGCATTTCGCTTATTATGCGCGGTTCGGTGGGCGGCACCAAAGAAATCGAGATCAGATTGACCACGGCTTCTCTATTTTCATTGTCGCGATAGACCAAGCCATAAGCGGCATAAGGTGTGACGGCAAAGTCGATGACTTTATTGCCGAGACCGCTCATAGAGGCTAAGACTTTGAAGGGGGGCTTGCCGGGGGCGGGTTTGCGCATGTCTACCACCGCCAGGCGTCCATAGTTGTCGGTGAAACAAAGATAACCTTTGTCCATGACCCCGACATGGTCAGGCAAGATTGCCGGCGGCCATTCTTCTTTGAAAATTGACCGAGGTCCGCCGCCAAAGCCTCCTGCTAGAGGATTTGCCGTTCTCGGCGCCTTGCGGGCCTCGGCAGCCGGTGTAAAGAGGTCTGAGAGCAGGAAAGAGCCGCCCAGATAACCAAAGGAAGATAACAAGAATTGACGTCTGTTAGGCATGGTCAAAAATTCGAAGAGCCCCGCGCACTGTACCGTGGCTGGCTATTTTGGCACATTTGCTGCCTATTTTTGGCTGTTTGGGGTGCGAGATTATTTTAAAGTAGTGTATGCAGCAAATTGCGGGTAAAGCCGATGGCGACAAAGAGAACCATGGCTGAAATATCGATATTGCCGATGGGCGGCACCACTTTTTGAATCGGCGAAATAACCGGTGTGACAATCATGTCTAGGGTGCGCCAGGGCTGGTCGTATCTGTTTATATTGGGAAACCAAGAAATCAGGCACCAGAGCAACAGTGCCATCGAAAATAGATTTATGACCAGGTCAAGAACTGTGACTACTATTGCCATCGCACGATAGTTCCTTAAAAGCAATGCTTTGAGCGCAATGTGTACTCTGGAAATTGTAGCATTTTCGCAGCATTTGTTGATATTCGACTTTCTCCCCTTGAGTTTCGAGACCTGTCTAGTCATGCTTTTGCTATGTCATCGAGCGAAAGAGAAGAGAAATTAATCGCCCGCATCAAAGAATGGACGGCAAGTTCTTTTATCGGCGACGATTGTGCTGTTTTGCCCGGCTGGGGTCTGGTCAGCAGCGATAATCTAATCGAGGGCACGCATTTTCGCTTAGACTGGACCGATTTGCTCTCATTAGGCTGGAAAGCCTGTGCCGTTAACTTGAGCGACATTGCCGCCATGGGCGGTATGCCTCGCTATATGACGATTTCACTGGCTCTGCCGGTCTATATAGGCGAGTCGGAGTTGCGACAGTTTTATCTGGGTTTTACCGACTGTGCCGCCCGCTATCGCACTCGCATTGCCGGTGGTGACTTGACCCGCGGCGATAGATTTATGATCGCCGTCACAGTCATGGGCGACTTGCACAGTGCCGGTGTGATGCGGCGCAGCGGTGCACGCCCTGGCGATGTGGTCTTTGTCAGCGGTTCTTTCGGCGACAGTGGATGCGCCCTTAGTTTGATCAGTCGACAGGGTTTTGAACTGGCCCAGAGCGGCGAGCCTCCGCCCTCTCTGGGCTATGGTTCCTTGCCTCTTTCGCTCTTTAGACCGGGCACGCCTTCCAGTCAGCTGCTCTCTAGGCATTTTCGTCCCGTACCGCGGCTTGAAACCGGCTGGTCGGTGGTCAGTGCCACCAGGGGGCAAGGCTCGCTCATGGATTCTTCTGATGGTTTGGGAGACTGCTTGGTGCAGATAGCCCGAGCCAGTTCGGTGGGTATGGCAATTGACTTGGAAGCCGTGCCGGTTTCGGAGGCGGTTTGGCAGTACAGTCGGCAATGGCAGCACGACCCATTGGCTTTTGCCTTTTATGGCGGTGAAGATTATGAGCTTGTCGGCACAATGCCGCCAGCTTTATTTGAAAAAGTGCGAGAGGTCGCCCCTGCTAGCGTCCCCCTCACCGCCATCGGTAGGGTGGTTGAGGCTTCTGAGGCCCGGCAGGCGGTGCGCTTTTATGAAAATGGCAAGCCTAGCTCACGTTTGGGCGGTTTTGCCGACATGAAAAATTGTTTTCAGCATTTTGGCGGTTAGTTTACGGGTGGTTTAAGTGATTAAGAGGGGCTAGCGATGGGGGAAAGTATGACTGAGTGTATAGGCGATACCAATAAAGTGAAAAGTAAGGCCTTGAAAATAGATGGCAAGGCCGTGGCGCAAGCCGTCAAAGACAGGCTTAAGAAAGAGATTGAAGCTCAAGTTGGAGGTCAGGCTGATGGTTCGGGCGGCAAGCGTCGACCTGGCCTGGCGGTGGTTTTGGTGGGCGATGATCCGGCTTCGCAAACCTATGTCAAAAACAAGATTTCGTCTTGCGAAGAAGTGGGCATAGTCAGTTTTCATCACAGACTTGCCGCCGATGTAAGCCAATTGGAAGTGCAGAATTTGGTGCGCCGCCTCAATGAAGATGAAGCGGTGGACGGCATTTTGGTGCAACTGCCCTTGCCTGCGCACATAGATAGCAGAGAAGTGCTTTCGCTTATCGACCCTGATAAAGACGTGGATGGTTTGAGCGCCGTCAACCAGGGACGTTTGGCTATCGGCGAGCCTGGTCTTTTCCCTTGCACACCTCTTGGTGTAATGGAACTTTTGCGTTATGAAGGTGTGGAACTCAAGGGCAAGCACGCAGTGGTGGTCGGACGCTCGGCTTTGGTGGGCAAGCCGGTGGCCCTGATGCTCCTGGCTAAAGATGCCACTGTTACTGTTTGCCATTCCCGCACAAGCGATTTGCCGGCTGTCTGTCGTAGTGCCGATGTGCTTGTCGCTGCCGTCGGACGCGCCAATATGATTAAAGGTGATTGGATAAAGCCCGGAGCGGTGGTGATTGATGTGGGCATCAATCGCATTGAAGTGAACGGCAAAGGCAAATTGGTCGGTGATGTAGATTACAATGAAGCGGTCGAGGTGGCCTCAAAGGCTACTCCGGTGCCGGGTGGTGTCGGGCCAATGACTGTGGCCATGCTGCTCTCCAATACATTCACTTCTTATAAGAGACGATGAGTTCTAAACCTGCCCTAATATCACTAGCTCTCTTTGCGCTTTTCGGGCTTTTGCTGGGCGGTTTCGGCGGCGTTAAGCTAGTGCAGTCGCTTGGAGAGAGAGGCAGGCGCATGATTGACCCGCAAGAAATTGCCCGGGCTGTTGCCACATTTCCTTTTTCGACACAGTCTTTGGGTAAACCCTATCTGGCAACGGCTTCTAAGAATGCCACTCTTTGTCTCTTTGAAAATAAGGATGTCGGTCAGCAAAGCCTTTTGTTTAGAGAGGCTCTCTTATTGACGGGGGGCAAAGCGGCCGGCTCTCAAGCTGATGACTCGAAGGAGTCGGCCGGTGACCTTTTGCTCGATATTTTCAGTGATAACTTTATTGTTGGATCGGCTAAAGATCTCAATATGGGGCGACTTTCCACGGTTAAGAGTCGAGATTCTTTTGCCGTGGGTAATGCCAAGTGTCGCTATAAGCTGGTGACGATTAGAGGGGCCGATGATAAAGACTATGAAGGCTTTATCGGCTCAATGGTCGGCACTAAGCATCGCTATATATTGCAGACCACTGTGCCTGCGGGCAAGACCGTCGATTTAGAAGCCTTGCGTCGCATCTTTCCCGAAAATTTAGAATAAAGCCAGAGCGGGTGAGGCTCTCTTGACTGCCCGGTCGTCGGTCTTGGAGTTAGTTTATCTGAACGATAGACCGTCTTGGGCTAGCCAAGAGTTTATACTGAAACGAGCGCTTGTATAAATCGATTTCTAAGGAGTTCCTAATGAGCGACGGTCATCATAACGATCCTGCTAAAGGCTGGCTGATTTTCTTCTTTGCTTGTTTCGCCTCTAGCGTTCTAGCCCTAGGCGTTTGGGCTTGTTTTAACTATAAAGTAGATGCACCGGAGCCGACAGTGGCTGCCGGCGGTCACCATTAACAGGTCTAGACAGTGGCAATAGCTGAAATATTGTGCGTTGGCACCGAGCTTTTGCTCGGTGATGTACTTGATACTAACTCACAATTTTTGGCGCGCGAACTGGCTGTTCTAGGCATCGATTGCTATTACCGGGTTACGGTCGGCGATAACCCCGAGCGCATCAAGAGTGCTCTGCGCCAGGCTTTAGAGCGTTCCGACATCGTCATCACTTCGGGTGGTTTAGGACCAACCGCCGATGACCTAACCACCGAGTGCATCGCCGCTGTTTTCGATAGTCCTATGGTTATCGATCCCGAAACTCTAGCCTTTATAGAAGAGCTATTTCGCAGTCGCAATCTGGTCATGCCTCCCAGCAATCGCAAGCAAGCCATGCGCCCCCAAGGCGCAGATATTTTGCCCAATCCGGTGGGTTCGGCTCCCGGCATTATTTGGGGTCTCAGCAAAGAGGCTCTGCAGAAAGCCGCAATAGAAAGCGACTATGTTGCTCAAGATTCGGTCGATGCGCCACACCGGGTAATCCTCACTTTTCCCGGGGTGCCCGGTGAATTAAAAGCTATGTGGAGTGAGACGGCCGGACCTTATTTGGCCAAGCATTATCCATCCGGCACAATTTGGTCGAAAGAGCTTAAGCACATAGGCATTGGCGAATCGGCCCTGGCTGAAAAGTTTTCCCATCTACTTGAATTGTCTAATCCGACCGTGGCGCCCTATGCCGGTCGTTGGGAGTGCCGCCTGCGTGTTTCGGCTAAAGCCGCCACCCGCGAAGAGGCGCGCCTGTCTGCCCAGCCGGTCATTGACGAGATCAGGCGTGGCTCGGGCGTTACCCTATATGGCGAAGACGACGATACATTAGAGTCTGTTGTGGCCAATTTATTGGTGTCGAGCGGCAAGACCATCAGTCTGGCCGAGAGTTGCACCGGCGGTCTGATAACCGAGAGGCTGACCGATCTGCCCGGCAGCTCGCGTTTTATGCATTCGGCTGTGGTGGCTTACAGCAATGAGGCAAAAGAGAAATTTTTAGGTGTCGACGAGCATCTAATAAATAAATACGGGGCTGTCAGTGAAGAAGTGGCTGTGTCCATGGCTAAAGGCATTTTGACCGCCACCGAAAGCGATTTGGCTCTGGCCGTCACCGGTATCGCCGGACCCGGGGGTGGCAGCGAAGATAAGCCCGTAGGCTTGGTTTATGTGGCGCTGGTGGCCGCTGTCAGCCCAGGCAAAGAACCTTTGTCGTTTGTGCGAAAGCTGTTATTGGGCTCTCGTATCAACCGTTCGGAGGTGCGCTACCGCACTGCCAATGAAGCACTGAATATGGTGCGACTTTTCTTGCTTGAGCCATCCTCCCTTTAATTTTGCATTGACAAGAGGATAATCATGGCGAAAAGCGGGTATTAAGGGATCTGGAACCTGTAAACTAAAGCGATGAACTTATTCAATTCGGAACAGCCCAAAAAGAATAATATGCCGGACCGGACCTTTATCCGGGACGGTGTTTTCCATAGACAGCTCTCTAATGTAAGAAACCAGGTCTGGAGTGACGGCAAAGTCAAAGCCCTAGAGCAGGCTAATGCCCCCGGCGAAAGGCAAGCCGGCGACATTTTCTCGCATGTGCGGGAGGGCGATGAAGAAATCACCCTCACTTCCGATGACCTCGACCTCATTGCTTTCTATGATGGTTTGCCCGGTTGTTATAACTTCCGCTATCTCTTTCGCAAACTAACCAGGGAAGTAAAGCGGTCCAAGCGATACAACCGCCCCACTTCGGTGGTTATGGTCGGCGTTGATGGTTTTGACAAGATTGAATTGGGCTTTGGTAATCTCGCCGCCGATACTGTTGTCTTTTCGGTAATTGAATTTTTGCTTGCCGGTATACGATCTGATGTAGACATGTGCGGACGCCTTGCCGACGACCGCTATATTTTGGTTTTGCCTGAAACACCCGGTCGCGGTGCCACTGTTTTGGCTGATCGTCTGCGCAAGCGCTTTGAAGAGCTAGACCTGCGGCATAACTGGCACAAGCTGCCGGTGACACTTAGTTTTGGTGTGGCCTACTTCCCCGGTCATGGTGATGACCCCCGCGAACTAATTGCTCGTGCCGATCTGGCTTGCGAATTTGTGCAGTCTAGAGGCGGCAATGGTTTTGCCTTTGCACCCGAGGCTTAAGAAAGTGCACCGCTAGCGGTATCACATTTTCTGCTTCTATAAAATCAGCATGGCATCGCCATAGCTATAAAAGCGATAGCGCTCTTTGATTGCTTCTTGATAGGCTTTCATAATCAGGTCGCGACCGGTGAGGGCGGCTACCAAAACCAAAAGGCTGCTTTTCGAAAGATGGAAGTTAGTGATCATGCCGTCTATGACGGCAAACTCATAGCCCGGCTTTACATATAAGCTGGTGGAGGCATTCTCTCTGGCTTGCAGCTTGCCGTTCACTACGGCGCTCTCTAGGGCTCTTAGCGAGGTGGTACCGACCGCTATTACTCGCCGTCCTTCTTCTTTTGCCTTGTTGACAGCGGCAGCTGTTTCTTCACAGATAGTATAAAGTTCTTCTTCTATTGTATGGTCTTCCACCGACTCTTCTATCGGCTTAAATGTGCCGGCACCCACATGCAGAGTCAGTCTAACCGTTTCTACTCCCTTCTCTTTGAGAGCTTCGATTACCGCCGGGGTAAAATGAAGTCCGGCGGTGGGGGCGGCTACTGCACCGGGGGCGGTGGCGAACATGGTTTGGTATAAAAGTAAATCTTGGGAGCGGTGCTCGCTTGTCTGATAGTCTCGCTGAATATAAGGAGGCAAAGGTGCAAAGCCAACTTTGCTGAGCAGATCATAAACCGCCGACTTTTCGCCGAGGTCGATGAGTAGGCGCTTAAAGCCATCGGGACCGGTGACGATGTCGTGTACTTTGATCTGGCATTGGCTGCCGTCGTCTTTTGTCACCATTAGTTCTTCGCCCGGCTTTAGCCGCTTGATTGGCGTCACCAGGCTTTCCCAAATAGAAACATTGGTTGATAACGGCTTCAAAAGTAAGATTTTGATTGTACCGCCCGAGGCGCGCTTTGCCACCAACCGTGATGGCAAAACCCGGGTGTCGTTCACCACCAAAAGATCGCCTTTCTTCAAGATCTCCGGTAGCTCATAAAAGCTTCTATGAGAAAAACTTTGCGAACTTCTATCAAGATGGAAGAGTCTGGAATGGTCTTTCTTTTCCAGCGGTTTTTGAGCTATCAGTTCGAGCGGCAGATCATATTCAAAATCTGCCAGCTCAAGTTTTTCTTGTTTGCCGTCACTTTTGACCCAGTTCAAAATCTAGATACCTGCCTTTTGCTAGGAACGCCTCGGCTATTGTACCAAGGCTTTCGGAGGTTCCTTTACAACCGCTTAGATACTGCACTGTTTCTTTAGAATTGCGCCACTCTTTCAATAAGTCTTTAGCCTTTGTCGGTTCGCTGCGGGCAAGCGCCGATACGGCGTAAAGTTTCGCAGGGGCTGTGCCGTAAGCAAGCAGCAGATTGAGATATTTAGTGGTGCCGACACTGTCTTTGCTCTTTTCTTCGATTAGCTTTCTATAGGCTTCATATTCTTTGCTCATCGCGCCGCTCTCGCCTGTGGCGCTGCTATACATTGCCTGGGCACTAAAAAGTGTCTTTATGTAAGGGGGGCTCTGTGCCAGTAAACTTGCTTTCTCCAGATCTTCTTTGATTATTTTCATAGCTTCGTTCAGCTTAAGGGTCTTGTCGGTGCTGCGGTCATAGGCATTGTCAGCCATGTGCACCATTTCTTCATCTTTGACTTTTATTACTGGCATTGCCGAGAGATGCCAGTTTGCGCCTCTATAGCCGCCTTCTGTCTTCTTTAGAAAGAGAATGGCTTTGCCGCTTTCAATATGGAAGCGAGCGCAGATAAAGTTCTCGCCGCCCAGTATTTTAATATCTGGCGGGCAGCTGCCCTTGATTGTTTTGATTACTCTGGCTTGAGCCTCTTCACTATAGTTGAATGGGCGACCTGTCTCATTGCATGCCCTAACTTTGTCTATCTGCCCCAAGACAATCAGGTCGGCTTGCTCGGTCATTTCTTGGCGATTGGCTATATAGGCTTTTGCTGCCACAGGCAAGGCGGTCACGCCAGAGACCAAGAGCAGGGCTAAAATAGAACACGAGGCAAAATCTAAACCAGAACTCAAGGCAAAATTTAAACCAGAGCTCAAGCCAGACCTCAAGATAAAGCAGCCAAATACTGTTTCAATAAGTTTGATTAGGGTCTTTCTTGTCATCTTTGTTACCATAGAATGGCTTTGTTTTCTTAGAACAGTGTGATTTTAAAGGTGCCAGTCGGTTTTGAGTATAAATCCAGTTTCCCTCAAAGAACGCATAATCGAAACCGGGCTTTCCCTGGGTTTTAACCGGCTTGTTTTTGCTTCGATTGAGCCTCTTTCTGCGGCTAAACAGGCTACCTATAAAGCTTTCCTTGCCAACGGTTATGCCGCCTCGATGGATTATTTAGCCCGTGAGCCCGAGCGGCGCTTCCTTCCGCAACGCACATTTGAGCAGGCGCGCACTGTCTTGACTGTTTCGGTCGGCTATTACAACAGCCCGCCGCCGCCGCCTGCAAATGACAAGACTGTTTATGGGCGGGTAGCCGGTTATGCAGTAGGTCGCGACTATCACGTGGTCATGCGCGCCAAGCTGAAAGAACTACATGCCTTTATCGAGAAAGAGTGCGGACGCAAAGTAGCCTTTCGCACCGTCGCTGATGATGCCGCCTATTTCGAACAGGCTTTTGCCGAAAGACATGGTCTGGGCTTTGTCGGCAAGAATACACTGGTTATTTTGCCTCAGCTTGGTGGCTCATACAATCTTATCGGTGAGCTGTTTTTAGATCTTGAATTACCGGCAGATGAACCTTATGTCGGCACCTGCGGCGCCTGCTTTCGTTGCGGCGTCACTTGTCCGACCGGCGCAATCAAAGAGTTGTCTCTTGCCGGTTCTGCTTTGCCTGAGCTAGAGAGAGAGGGTGATACTGCTTATGGTGTCAATATGACCGTTGATGCTAAGACTTATTTAGTTGATGCCCGCGCATGTCTTTCTTTTTTGACAATTGAAAATAAGGGCGGCATCGAACTATCTTTGCGAGATAAGCTAGGTGACTGGGTCTTCGGTTGCGACATCTGCCAAGAGGTCTGCCCTTACAATAGCCGTTTGCAGAAAGAGAAGAAGCAGGCGATATGGCCTGAGTTTCGTCCTGAAGCCGGTGTTGGACATTATCTTGACCTCTTTGCTTTGTTTGCCATCAAAGATCAGGACGAGTTTCATCAGCGCTTTCTCAGCTCACCGGTGCGGCGCCCCAAACTGCGTGGCATGAGGCGTAATGCCTTGGTGGTGATCGGCAATCAGCTTGCCCTTGGAGCGGCCTCGCTTGCTTTTGTGATCAATACTCTGCGCCAATATTTGCTAGCCGAGACTGATGAAATGCTGATTGAGCATGGACTTTGGATGCTCAGTCGCGCCTCTAAAGATTCTGCCAGAGCTAGTTGCGGACTCGACCTAGAGTCAGTAAAGAATTCTCTTTATCGGCGTTTGTCGCCGGAAGGCAAGAGGCTTGCCGAGCGTTACTTGTAGACTTTTGACTGTAAGACTTTACAGAGTATAATAAGCTGCTCTTGAGGGGTGTCATGCAGTTTCTTTATGTTTTTCTCGGTGCAGGTTTGGGTGGCGTTTGTCGCTACTTGTCCTCCACCAATTTGCATAAGTTCTTCCCCGAATTGGGTTTTCCCATCGGGACCTTCTTTGTCAACATGGTTGGCTGTTTTTTGATTGGCTTGATTGCCCAGCTGGCTGAAACAAAAACCGCTCTGGGTGGCGACGTCCGCTTGTTTCTCACTGTGGGAGTCTTGGGCGGTTTCACCACCTTCTCAAGCTTTGGTTATGAAACGGTGCAGCTGATTAAGGATGGCGAAATCTGGTTGGCTCTTCTGAATGCCTTTGGACAATTGGCTCTGGGGCTGATTTTTGTCTGGTTGGGTATTGTACTTGCACGTTTGCTATAGGTTGAGAGATGGTCGATAAGAAAGCCGGGCTTTTGCTGAGAATTTTCATCGGTGAGTCTGAAAAGAAAAATGGCAGACCATTATATGAATGGTTGGTGAACGAGGCTCGTCATCGTGGTATCGCCGGTGCTACCGTCTTTCGCGGCATCATGGGCTTCGGTGCCCATTCTCAGGTTCATACTTCCAAGATTCTCGATCTCGCTTCAAACCTGCCGGTGGTGGTGGAATTGAGCGATACAGCCGAGAAAATTCAAGATTTTCTAGCTGTGGTGGAAGAGTCAATCAAGGACGGCATGGCGACCTTGCAAGAAATAGAAATGCATATCTATTCTTCTAAATAGGCAAGGTCTTGTTTTAGTAAACGAGCCAATTATTAATCAAGCCAACTGTTAATCAAGCTAGCTATTATTCAAGCCAGAGCCGCTGCTGCCGCTTTTTATTTGCGGTCCCAGGCTTTTTTGTCGAGATCCCATTTGCCGGCTGGTTTATTGTCATAGTGTGTGTCATAGACAATTACCTTGTTGCCTTGGCGCCCGAGTGTATATGATGTGCCGCAAAGCTCTTTGTTTATATATTTGAGCATGTCGTCCACATGCTTGTGACCTGTCTTTTTCGATTTATCGCTCTGGTTTGCTTCGTCTAGAGCGTTGCGCATTTGAATGTTGAAGTTTGGACCATTGATGGCGATGTACTCAGCACCTTTTTTGACCAGATCTCTGAAATGTTCATTTGAAATGGGCATTTCTCTTTTGGCTGCCGCCGCTCTTTCTGCCGCCGAAGCATCGCGCCGGGGCGTATCGTAAACATGAACATTGCCCACATCTATGGTCAAATCGGTAAGTTTCGGACCGGCTGAACATTTACCCGGGGCGATAGTGCCGTCGGAGTTCATAACTCGATGATTAAGCGTCGGGCTGTAAGCATCTGCGTGCAAGGCGCTTGTGTGTCCGCCGTCTTGCTTGCCTCTTCCTTGATCTTCGTTTGCTTCGACGCGTTTGCCTGCCATCATGTGTCTCCTAAAAGCTTTTGCCAGGAGATCATGCCCTGTATAGACAAATCTCAAACAAATTGCCCTGTTACTCGCCAGTTCAGCTTTATCTAAAGTCGGGTTATTGCCCCGATAGTATAAATTTGAGCGAGATAAAGAGACAGGCAAAGAGCAAAAGAAAGCCCAAGAGATTGCGGGAATTGGCTCGTTTAATTTCAGGACTAATATAGCGGGCGACGTTTTTGTCAAACCTGAAAATGAGGGTGGCTAGTTCTTTCAAAATATTGGCAAAGAGTATCACTACAAGCGCCGGTAGAAAAGTGAAGGGCGTGCTCAGTGCTTCCTGCACCAGTTGTTGTCCCTTGCCTCTCTGATAAAGCAGCATGTCGCTAATTGCCCCATAGACAATATTTTTGCGAGCCTTGAGCGCTTCTATAAAAAGCTCTGCATCGCTTAGATTGTGCGGGTTGAGTCTGAGTGCTTCTTTTAAGCTGTGGTAGGCTTTTTCTGGATCGCCACTTTCATACGAGAGCTGTCCGAAAATTCTGTGCAGCCTGCTATCCTCAGGGTTGAGAGCCAAAGCGGCCTGCAGTATCTCTCTGGCGTCTTCTGTTTGATTTAAATAAATCTGGGCTTTGGCATAATATTCTAAAGCCTCCGCGGAAGTTGGGTTTAGCTTGGTTGCTTTGTAGGCATAGTCACGCATCTTTAGATAGTTCTGTCTCTGTTCTTCTAGCACGGCAAAGAGCAAGTGCACATAATAGTCTTGCGGAGCCAGAGTAATGAGATTATCTAGGTGTTTGGCTGCTTCTAATAGATTGCCCTGGCTTAGATAGATAAAGGCGCAGTTCTCTATCGTATGTGCAAAGTTAGGGTCTAGAGAGAGGGCTCTTGTGATTACTTGATTGGCTAGCTGAAACTGCTTCAGTTCTGCGAAAGTAACTGCCAGCATATTGAGCAGTCCGATATCATCCGGATCTTCACTCAGTGCGTCTCTTAATGCCGTTAGAGCTTGGGGATATTGGCAGCTGTCATAATAATAGTAAGCAGTTTGTCTAGCTGATGCCATAGTCTTTTACAATCTACTCACTAAGTTATTTGTTCAGCCTCTCACCCAGCCAAGGCGGGGGACCATCGCCTTTAGTGTGGCTGCTTCTAAGGGCAGTGAGACGTTTGTCCAAATATTCGACCAGATTTTCTTGCTGCCATTTCTCGGCTAAGTTCAAGGCTAATTTATACAAAACTTCGGCGCGATATTCTATCTCGCTTTCAGCTGTAATCGCCAGCAAATAAGCCAGACGCAGCTCGTCTTTTTCTTTCTTGCGCAGTTCATAGTCGACCAAAACCCAAGTGCTGTCTGAGTCGGCAAAACCTTTATCCAGCCACTCATCATAGTTTTTGGTTATCGCTTTTTCTTCTATATTGTCTTTTTCTAGTTGCTCTTCCCGGCTAATTGCCTTCACCGGTGGTGCCAGCTGGCGCTCTAGTATTTCACTTTCGTCGCTTTTCAGTAATGATGGTCCGTAAAATATCAAGAGCAGAAATAAGATAGCCGGTAGAGAATAGGCGTTCTGTGAGAGCAGTTTGACCGGCATCTGGCTTTCTAGTTTGCGATCTAGTCGCAGGGCAAATAGAGCCAGTTCTGAAATGGTCCAAAGAAAGAGAAAAGGTAAGGCCAAAACAAACAGTATAAGTATATTGACCAACCGCAGTCTTTCGATGGTCAATCGCGGCACTATATAGAGATACCAGAGCATCGAATAAACAAAGGCAAGCAGGGGCGACCTGCCTTTCTGGTTGATGATTAGTGTCTCTTGGGCAAATTCATTGCCTTGATCTATGGCAAAAGTTTTTCTCAAGTTTTCTGCGGCCGCCTCGTATCTACCTGTGAGGCAGTCGAGCCGGGCTAGAGCAGCCAAGCAATTGGCATTTTTGTCGTCAAGCTCAAGGGCTTGGTTGAGGACCTGTCTGGCTTCTTCGTCTTCGCGCTTACTTATGTGATAGAGTGCCAGATAAAAGAGGGCATTGGCTTTCTTTTCATCTTGGCAGTATTCGAAATATTGCTCAGCCAGCTCTTTCAGCTTCTTCCAGCTGCGGCTGCGCCGCGCTGCCTCAAGGGCAAAGCCATAGGCAAAAGTGTCTGCCGGGGCAAGCTTTAGATATTCGACCAATTTGCTAAGAGTCAGTTTGTATTCTTTGTTTTGAAAGGCGATTATGCCGGCGACTCTAGTTAGAGCCGGCTCTGTTGTGCTTATTTTTTGCAGCTCACGCAGCTCAACTCTACTTTCCGAGGAGAAACTGACCAGCGCCTTAGCTTCCAGATGTCGACACTTACCCTTAAGGTCTAGCTCGCCTGCTTTGCGCGCTTTTTGAAACTCTTTTTCGGCGGCGGAATAGTCTCCCTTATTTAAGAGTGCTTCGGCTATTTCGGCGTGACTAAACTTATCGCTCATTTTCTTTTGATATCACCCGCGGTATTTAGCCAGTCTGGTCTATCGGGCTCGGTTTTGCTTTTGCCTGTGACGTAGTTCTTATAGGCTTGCAAAAGTCTTTGGGTGCAAATGAAACGAAATCTGGAATCTAGATCGCTTCTGTCGCAGGCGGCTTCAGCCAGTTTTTCGGCTTCGTCAAAATAGGCAAGAGCCTTGAGCGGGCTGATCAAACTGGCCTCGATGATGCCCAGCCAGAATGTTGTTAGCAGCCGTCTTTCAGGGTTTTGAGGGGTTCTTTCTTTCTCTATTTGATAGAGAGTTTCAAAATCTTGCCGGCTGCCGCTTAGTTTTTTACCACTGACAAACTGCTTTCTAAATCTAATAAAAGACTCACCGGCATTGGCTTTTGTTACTACCAGAGCCTGTCTTTCCGCCCGTTCTTTCGCTTGGGCAAATTCAACCATAGTAAAGATGCCGCCGGTCAGTGAGACAAAGACAGCTAGACCAAAGAGTGAATAGTTGTTGATTTTTACCCAGCTTGGGGGTAAAAGTTTGGCTGAGCTAGTCAGGCGCAGTAAGAAAATTGAGAGCGTGTAACATAGAAAAAGTGGGATAACCAGAGCGAGTAAGGCGGCATATTCAAGAAAGACATTGCGGCCTTCTTGGCTGGCGATTTCGTTTTGCTTTCGGCTGATTTCCTCGATAAATTTGAGCAGTGGTGCCACCAGTCGATTTTCATCTTGCAATAAGTTGACTAAAAGTGTCTGCGCCCTTTTATCGTTTGGATTTAGCCTTAGCGCTTCTTTTACATGTTCAAGAGCCAGTTGGCGGTTATAGCTTTCATTAAAGAGAGCGTAATCGTAGTGATAGAGTGCATTATTTGGCGCCAATTCCAGAGCGGTACGACAGGTGTTTCGAGCTTCTTCGTGGCGATTGAGAGCCCAATAGGCGCAGGCTTGGTTGACCAATAAGTCTGGGTTGTCTGGAGCGATTTCGAGACCACTTTGGGCATAGGAAAGGCCTGCCTCGGGGTCTTCCATGGCCAAGTAGAGAATCGATAAATTTAGATGGGTATTTTCGTCTTCCGGATCTAGATTGAGAGCGTCCAAAAAATAGGCTTGGCTCTTCTCAAAGAGTTTCATCGACCGGTAGATTTGTCCAAGGGTCTTGAGCGTCGCTATATCGGTCGGGCAGTAGGCGAGAGTCTGTTCGCAAACGTTTATCGCTTCGCTATTGTCACCTAGGGCCCAGTGGCAGTAGGCCAAAAGCCGCGCCGCCGGAAGGTTGTCTGGTTCAATCGCCAAGACCGCCAGGGCTTCTTGCCTGGCTTCTTTAAAGCGGCCTTGCTCGCCAAGCAATTCGCAACGTCTTAAAGCGACGTCGACATTTGGGTTTTTGTTTTCACTTTCACTTTCCGACAAATCGTATTCCTGAGATGTGGGAGATACCGGCTAATCTATCGGGATTCCAATTATTTATGCGGTTGCCTATTTGTTTTCTTCGCTGGTGTTGCGTTGAATCATCTCAGTGAGAGAATCGATGATTGCTTGGTCTGTTTTGTGTTGCAGATCGAGGGCGGCCAGCAACTCTTGTCTGGTCATCCAGCCTTTAGAGAGAATCAACTCGCCTATGGGAGACTCGGTTCGCTCTTGTTCTTTGATTAGTTCTTCCAGCTGACCGAGGGTAAGTTTACCCTGTTTGAGCAGTACCTCTCCCAGCTTTTCAGAGCGGGTCAGGAGTTCCCATTTCTGGTCTTCAGATAAATTTTCGGGCATGGTTATCCTCTTAGGCGGCTTTTGGTGTGCTTTTGGATTTTTGTTCGCGCCACCAGACGAGCAGGCAGCTGGCGTTGAAAATAGATGAATAGGTACCGGATATGATACCGATGAGCATGGCTAACACGAAGTCTTTGGTGGTGACTCCGCCCAAGAAATAGAGGGCTGTAAGTGTGATCACAACCGTTAAAGATGTGTAAATTGAACGAGCAAGAGTCTGACTAACGCTATCGTTGGCCACGTCGCCAAAGGTCTTTTTGTATTCTTCTTTGGTTTTTGGATCGACAACTTTGCTGCCCACAAACTTGGCGTTTTCTCTGACACGGTCGAAGACGACGATGGTATCGTGCACAGAAAAGCCAATCACGGTGAGCACAGCCGAGATGAACAAGCTATCTACTTCGGTGCCGAAGAGATAGCCCAATAGGGCGAATACTCCTACCAGAACTGTGATGTCGTGCACTAAGGCGGCGATGGCACAGATGGCAAAGTCAAATTTGAAACGATAACTGATGTAGGCAACCATGCCGCCAAAGGTGACAAGCAAAGACACCAGACCATTGGTCAATAGTTCAGGACCAATTGTGGCAGTGACTTTGTCTACTGAAATTGATTTGAATGTGCCCAGCTTTTCGACAAGCTTTTTGTCTATAACTGCTTTTTGAGCTTCAGTATCGATAGATTTGGTGCGCATGACCACGGCTTCTTTGCCTGATATGGTGGCCTGCTGCACTTGCGAACCGTGGAAGCCGCATTCATCCAAGACTTCTCTTACAGATTCCAGGCTGGCAGGCTTGTCAAATTGATATTGCAAGATTGAGCCGCCGGTAAAGTCGATACCAGGCTTGAGCGGGGCATGGTACTTGCTCATGCAGGCGATGATGCCGATGATACCGGGGATGGTTATAAGCAGTGAAATGCCGAACCAAATATTTCTGTATTTGACCAAGTCAACTTTTACGTTATCTAGCATCGGAGGTCTCCTTGCTGGCTTGCGAGACTTTCTTGCCGTCGAATCTATGGCCGAAAAGTCCGCGTTCTTTGGGGATTAGGTGCAGCATGGTGCGGGTCGCCGAAATGGCAGTGAACATCGAGACGAGCACCCCGATGGCCAGGGTGACGGCGAAGCCTTTGACGATTGAGGTACCGAAGATCATGAGCACGCCGCAGGCGATAAGGCTATTGACGTTCGAGTCGAAGATTGATGACATGGCTCTGCCAAAGCCGTTCTCGATAGCCACATAAAGATTGCGACCGCGATTCAGTTCTTCTTTTGTTCTTTCGAAGATTAGAATGTTCGCGTCCACCGCCATACCGATTGAGAGAATGAAACCGGCTATACCAGCCAAGGTTAGTGTTACCGGTACGGTTTTGAAAATGGCCAGTGTCGCCACTGTATAAAGAATCAAAGCCAGGTCGGCGATTAAGCCGGGCAAGCCGTAAATTGCCACCATAAAGACCATTACAGCCGCTATGCCGACTGCCCCGGCCAGCAAGCTCTTTTGTATAGAGTCTTGTCCGAGGGTGGCGCCCACCGATCTTTCTTCCAAAATTTCAACCGGCACAGGCAAGGCACCGGCGTTTAGTTTTAAAGCCAGATCGGCTGCTTGCGCTTGGGTGAAAGAACCGGTTATCTGACCGCGTCCGCCGGTGATTGGTTCATTGACGCGCACACCGGGATAACGTTCGATTGGAATTGGTCGTCCGTCAGGACCGCGGTCAACCGGCTGGCCATCAAGAAAAATACCGATATAGCGACCGACCAAGCGCTTGGTCAATTCGCCGAATTTCTTGGCGCCTTCTGGTTTAAATTCAAAATCAATTTGATAGGTGCCGGCTGTGGGGGTCGATTGAGCATGCTTGAAGTCGGCGCCGGTGAGACCGACATCTTTCCAGGCGATGCCGCCTTCAGAGGTGAAGACCATTTCTTTGAATTCGAGCAAAGCTGTTGTACCGATGCGGTCTTTGGCTTGCTGGGGATCTTTGATACCGGGCAATTCAACAATCAGTCTATCTTTGCCGGCTCTTTGCACCAGAGTTTCAGAGACGCCTAGAGAGTTGATACGGTTGTTGATGACAGTCTCGACGCCTTGCATGACATGGTTGTCTATGACAGGCACATTGGGCGGAGCCGGGATGGCTCGCAAAAGAAGTTGGCTGCCGCCGCGTAGGTCTAGACCGAGTTTTAGGTTGGTAAAGACCGTATAGCCTTTGACATGACCCAAAACCTGAATATTGTTGCCGATTGAGGCGTTTTCATATTCGGTCTTGACGGCGAATTCTTTCTGATAGTCGTTCATCTTTGACCAGTCAGGCAATTTCTCGACTCGCTTCATGATTTCCATGCGCAGCGGTTCGCCGCTCAGAGACGATAGGTATTCCCAATCTTTTACAGTTTTATTGGGAACCACCTGAATCAATGTGGTCAGAGACCAGATCAGAACTGCAATAACCGTTAGCGGTTTCCAGTCGCTGAATAGGGCCTTTATGTTTGGTCCGGATCCCCCGACCTTGCCGGGAGACTTGCTGCCAGCCTGTCCAAGTATGCTCATTATTGAAAGTACAGCCTTATTTAGGAAACTCTAGTAGATAGAGTTCCCCATTATAATAAGTACGCCGAAATCAGGGATTATACCGAGGTAACAACCTGATTGCCTCCCTTTTGGAAGGCTGCCTCCAGAGCCTGAATGGTTCGGTGTATCAGTTCGTCGTGTTCGCGGGCATGGGACGGGAAAGCCGCCACTCCCACCGAAGTGCTGACTTTGAGATTGTGCCAGTTATGGGTGATGTCATGATTGGCCACCCGGCTTCTAATTCTCTCAGCCACAATTGCCGCTCCCTGGGCATTGGTTTCAGGCAAAATAATGGCGAACTCGCCGGCTGAATAACGGGCGGCAATGTCAACATCGCGCACTGCAGACTTGATGACACTACCGACCAATTTCAGCACCGAATCAGCTGTGATGGCGCCAAAGCTGCGTTGCATTTCGTCGAAGTTGTCAACCCCGGCAATAATTAGTGAAACCGGGCGTTTGTAGCGCTTGGCCCGCTTCAACTCGTCTTTTATTTCTTTCAAAAAAGTACGACTGTTATAAAGATCGGTCAGTGAGTCAATTAAGGCCAGGCGCTCAATATCTTCACCGCCCGAATTGGAAAGGGCTGCCGCCGTAGTGGTCAAGAGAGAGCGTTCTTCCAGCTCTTTTACTCTTTCGATGACCTGATTGTCCATATAAGCACGGGTGCCTGCTCCGCCCTTTACTTTTTGCGGGTTTTCCAGCACCCGGCAAAACATACAAGTTCTCCCGCTGCAAATATGGTCAGTACGTCCTGCCATCACTTAGCCCCTTGTCTAGACCTTAATCAAAAAGCCGTCCTGTCGATTTCCTTCTATATACCAGGTTTGGCTGTCTTTATCTACGAATTATTTGCCCAAATCTGCCTGCCGTCTACAAAGACAGCTGCAGTCTCGGTGCTATGGGCAAAGAAGGCGGCATAAGCCTCATCCAGGCTTCTTACCAAAGTTGGTTGAGACAGTCTAAAGATAGCTAGATCAGCTTTGTGTCCTACTTGAATGGCGCCCAAGTCGCTCTTACCTGCCGCTTTGGCAGCTTTTTCAGTGATAAAGCAATGCAGAATGCGGCTGTCAATGCTTTCTTTTAGCCAGGCGGCCTCCAGCCTCGGGCTTAAGTCGGGGCTGGAAGCGAGACTATCTGTGCCCAGACCGGCCGGTAGTTGCAAGAAACGCTTGAGGTCGGGACTGCCATTACCTAAAGTGGCATTGCTGCGAGGGCAAAGGGCGGCTCGGGCGCCGCTTTCGGCAAAGTGTTCAAAGTCTCGTTGGCTAAACTTGAGACAATGAGCGGCAATAAGCCTGGCGTTCAAGACTTGATGCTCTTGCAAGTGCTCTACCGGTGTACGTCCCTTCCCTCTAAAACTCAAGCTCTCCAGCAGATCTTCCCTGCTGCCCGGCGGACTGACCCACCTTATATAGTCGTCGATTTCTTGATCCCCGGCTTGCAGCCAGAGGCACTCTTGACTGCTCTCGGCGAGATGGGCGAGTACAGGCAAAGAGTTTTTCTCGGCAAAGGCATCGGCCTTTTGCCAGAGCGAGGGGGCCACTGTGTAAGGGGCGTGCGGCGCCACAGTCAGTGTCACTCTATCTTGCTCGGCAAGCAGCGGGTCTTGTTTGAGAGCTTCCCATCTTTGTCGCCAGCGCTCAAAGTTGATGGCGGCGCGGCTTTCATCTAAGCCAAAAAGTTCAAGCCCAACCAGGCCCTTCAGCCCTGCTTCAGCAAGCGCTCGGGCGGCTTCGCCGGTATAAGAGCTGTCGACACAGAAGGTCACGCCTGCGGCAAGAAGCTTTTCTGCACCGCTTGCGGCTGACTGTCTGAAGTCTTGCTCCGACCATTGTCTAGACTTTGAAACTAGCTTATAGAGCCATCTAAAGAGGTTGTCTTGAGAAGTTTGCTTTCCCTCGTCTTTTTTATACTGCTCGTAAAGATCGGCTGCAGCAGTGTAGTCAAGGTGGGTGTGCAGGTTGATCAGACCAGGGCTCAAGATGGCGCCTGGAAAGTTTATAAAGCGATAGGCAGAAGCTTGCTCGCCGGCCAGGAACTTGTCTCTTGACTCTTTACCTGTCAGGATCTTTTTTATCAGACCCTCTTCGATTACTAGGGCAGCCTCTGCCGCACCGCCGCCCAAGCCGTCAATTAGCCAGTCGGCTGCCAGGAGAAGGGGCGGATTTGTACTATAATTCACTTCTTATCAACCATTTCAAGCCAGATCATGAAAATAAGTATCGACGAATTAGGGCAATTAGGTGAAAGACGTTTTACTATCGATTTTTCAGAAACCTTGCCCGTAGATGATGCCGTAAAGCCTGTAGTTGGGACACTTACGGTCTCTCGTACCGGCGCCGGGGTGAAAATCGCCGGCAATGTTAAGACCCTTCTAAAGCTTACCTGTGAAACTTGTTGGCGTCAGTACTTCCAAGCGCTGAGCGTGGACGTGGACGAGCTTTTGGTGCCTTATCGCGACTTGGTGGAAGAGTTTGAAATGGGGGCTCCTCGCGAAAAAGAATTACTTAAGAATGATTTCTATGAAGAGATTGGCCGGGATGGCATTATTGACATCAGCGACGTTGTGTATCAAGCTGTAACGTTAGCTTCACCTGTCTTTTGTCGGTGCGGCAGTGATTGTTCCGGTCCTCCAAAACCGGGAAATCCTGATTCCGCGGCTGTTTCAGAAGACGGGGCGGCAGGTTCTAAAGATGAACGTCCAATCGACCCACGTTGGAAGAACCTAAAGACTCTGTTTCCTAAGCAGGACTGAGCCATTTTTCGTAGATAATATTTGGTCCGGATATGTTGGAGGATCCATACAGCCATGGCTGTTCCTAAGAAGAAGACTTCTCACCAAAAGCAGCACCAGCGCAGAGCGCACTGGAAAGCCGCTGAAATGAACATCGATACTTGCTCGAACTGCGGCGCCCCTTGTCGTCGCCACACCGTCTGCGGCAACTGCGGTTACTATCGTGGTAAACCAGCTCGCCGCGCTGACGCTCAGGCTTCCTGATAGTTTGTAATTAATCGGCGGCGTCTCTCGTCTTCGGTCGAGAAAAGCCGTCTGATCGGGTGCATACAGTTTGACAAACGGCTTGAGCCTTAACTGGAGCCTGGAGCAGTAGATGATACGAGTGTCCATAGACGCTATGGGTGGCGACTATGCGCCCCGCGAGGTGGTGCATGGTGCTGTGCTGGCCGCACGTGAGTACGGCGTTTCGGTGCAGTTGGTCGGTCGCCCTCAGGACATCGAAAATGAGCTCAAACGCCATGAGATTCAGGGGCTGAACGTCTCAATCGTTCCTGCTTCTGAAGTTGTGGCTATGGATGAAAAGCCCAGCAAAGCCGTTTTGCGCAAGAAAGATTCATCTATAGTGAAAGCAATGGCCCAGGTTGCCCAGGGCGACGCCGACTGCGTCGTCGCTTGCGGTTCGACCGGGGCTGCCGCCGTTGCCGCGACCTTTATAATCGGTCGCTTGCCAAATGTCATGCGCTGCGCCATTGCCGCTCAGATGCCGACCATTCACACCAAGCATTGCATCGTCGTCGATGCCGGTGCCAATGTCGACTGCGATGCTGAGATGCTGGTGCAGTTTGGTTTGATGGGTTCGATTCTTTATTCCGGTCTCAATAATGTCAAGCGACCGCGTGTTGGTGTGCTCAATATTGGTGCCGAAGAAACTAAGGGCAATGATCTGGTGCAGCAGACTTACGCCCTCTTAAAAGCCAGAGATGATCTTAATTTCATCGGTTTTGTCGAAGGTCGTGACTATCCCATGGGCAAAGTGGACGTGGTCGTCACCGATGGTTTTACCGGTAATGTCTCGCTCAAAACAGCAGAAGGCATTGCCAAGATGGTCAACCACATGCTCAAGCAAGAATTGATGAGTTCGATGCGCGGTAAGCTGGGCGGCGTTATAGCCAAGCCGGCATTTAAGGCGCTCAAGTCACGAGTCGATCCTGATATCTTTGGTGGTGCCCCACTGGTTGGGCTCAAAGGTGTATGCGTGATTGCCCACGGCGGTTCGCGTCACACAGCGGTCAAGAACGCTATTCGCGTCGCCTGCGACATGGTGCGGGCCGATGTGGTTGGCACAATCGAAAAAAGTTTTCGCTCCACTAAAGCTGAAGTGAGATCATAGGAGAATTGAATAATGGCTAAGCTGGCTTGCGTGTTCCCCGGGCAGGGTTCTCAGTCTGTGGGCATGGGTCTCGATCTTGAGCAGGGCAATAGCACCGCTCGTGATACCTTTGCCAAGATTGACGCTGCGGCCGGCCGTTCACTCAGTCAGCTTTGCTTCCAAGGTCCGGAAGATGCCCTAAAGCGCACTATCAATACCCAGCCTACTATATTGGCTGTTTCTCTTGCTGCCTGGGCTGCCTACCAAAAGGCCGGCGGACCGAAACCCGACTTTGTAGCGGGACATTCGCTTGGTGAATTTTCTGCTTTGTGTGCCGCCGGTGTGCTCAGCTTGGAAGATACAGTTAAACTGGTCGAGAAGCGTGCTTCTCTAATGGAATCTTGCCCGAAGGGGGCGATGACTGCTGTACTCGGTATGAGCGCCGAGTCTTTGGAAGCAGTTTGCCAGGAAGTTTCGCAAGCTTTGCTAGCCGAAGGTAAGCCTGTGGGCGGTACCGAGCATGTAGTGCTGGTGGCTAATTTCAATACCCGCGAACAATTGGTTATTTCAGGCAATCCCGATGCTGTCACCAGGGCTGGTGCCTTGGTGAAGGAACGCGGCGGCAAAGCGATTCCTCTGCCGGTTGGCGGTGCTTTTCACTCACCCCTGATGTCGGCTGCCGCTCATGAATTTGCCCAAACCTTGAAAGACTGTCAGTTTGCCCCCGCTGCTTTTACCGTTGTGCAAAACTTTGATGCCCAAGGTACCAAAGAGCCTGCGGTCATGAAAGAAAAGCTTGGCAGGCAAATGGAAAGCGCCGTGCGATGGACTGCTACGGTCGAGTATATGGCCGCAAACGGTGTCGATACCATTGTCGAAATTGGACCTGGTAAAGTGCTTGCCGGTCTGGTCAAGAAAATAGATCGCCAGATCAAAGTGTTCAATGTCTTTGACCAAGCCAGTCTCGCCGAAACAGTAGCGGCTTTGTCTCTTAGTGAAAAACCAGCTCTTGCTTAGAAATGCGGTGCATACTTATGCCGCGTTTTGCTAATTCCTGAAAGAAGCGATCCGCCGGTACAGCCACTTCTGGTGCCAGTACACCGCGACTGTGTATGGTCTCGTCGCATAACATCTGTGCCACTATAGATGGCGGCACGCCGGTATCTAGGGCGCCGCAGGAAACATGCCAGCGCTTATCGTTGTATACCGTCGTTTCCATGCGGCACATGGTCCGTCTTCCTTCGATAACTCCCACTACATCTACTCTTACTACTTCGCAGTCATCTGGTTCTACTTGGGGAACGGGAAATTGATTAATTAGGGTGGCTAGAATTTTGCGCGGAGAGAAAGCACCATCGGCGGTGTGAATTTTTTCTTTGGCTCCCAACCCGAGCGACATCAAGAACTTGATTTTTTCGTGAAACTCAATCGGTAGTCCCAGTCTGAAAGTTACCCTTTCTACGCCCTTTGCCTTATAAGTCATAGGCAGGGTCAAGACTTCGGAATGCAAGGTATAGATGGCATGTTGTTCACCCACCGGTGCTGGAAAATCTACGGCGATTTCGCCTGAGAGGGGTGGCATCTCTTTATAGTCGCCATCGAAAACCATGGGCGGCATAGTGTATTCATCGATGAGGGTCTCGATGGAATAAGGCGGCAGGAAGGGATGATCGAGGGCTGTATTATCTATCGAGCCGACAAAGATATCGATAGACTCCAGGCTTTCCATTTTTTCTTGGGCTTTGGCGGCCATGATGTTGGTCATGCCCGGGGCGGCGCCCATGCCGATTACAGCCGTCAGTCCGCTTTCCTTAAAGCGGGCGTCAAGCTTTAACTGTTCTTTGCTGACATGGAAGAGTCCACCCAGATCTGTATAGTGGCAGCCGGCTTCCAGTGCTGCTTCCATGACATTGACATTGTGATAATAGGGGGTGGAGTTAATTACACAGCTGGCATTCTTGAGGATCTTCACCAGCACCGGTTTATTGGTGATGTCGGCAAATTCGCCTCGAATGCGTTCTCCCAGCACTAGTCCGTTCTGTTCGGCCAGGCTCTGGGCTAGGTTGTCAGCCTTTTCGCGGTCATAGTCGGCCACTATCACTTCGATTTCCGGGTTGTCCAACAGGTCTCTGACGATAACCTGTCCCATGGCGCCAGCGCCGCCTATAACTACAACCTTTTTCATTGCCAATACCTGCCTGTTTCTTTCTCCAGGCAGTTTAGTTTAGCAGCTCTAAATTTCTAGTAGCCCTTATAGCTTGAGCCGGAATAGTTATTGTTGTTGACCGGCACTGTCGTGGACTGATATGTGCGCTGGCCGGTGGCTGAGCCATAGGTGGTGTAGTTGGTGGGGCGGTTGAGCACAGGCTGCCTGACCAGATAAGGGTTTTGCTGCCCGCGCATCTGCTGCTGCTGTTGCTGTTGAGGTCGGGTGATATTCCAATTGGGATTGAGGTCGGAACGCATATAATCGCCGGCCATGCCCACGGTGGAACCCATGCGGGCGCTCTGCAAGCCCATGGCGTTGGCGGTGGTGCCCGGTGTGATGCCGCAGGCACCGCCTTGCTGACCGGTGACTTGGGGCGGCATGGGCAAAACAGCCGCCTGAGCAGACCGGCTGAGAGTGCCACCGGTGATGTAAGTGCCGGGTTGACCGGCGAGCCCGTTGTGTCCGGCTTGTACCCTGGTGTCTCCGATGCGGTAGTTATAGTTTTGAGCGGAAGCCGGGTCTGAACTCCAGGCCAATGCTACTAAAGCTAGCAAAACGATGTTTCTGAAAGTTTTCATGGTAAGAAAATGCTCGGGGCTTGGGGCTTAGGCGAAAAATAGTAAGGGCACCAAAATATTAACCGAGGATAACCTTGCCTGCGAAAAGAGGCAAGTAGCTAGCCAACATTTTTGCCAATTAGTCGCTAAAGCGAAAGCGAATCAAGGCAAGAATGGCCCAGATGCCGTCTTTCCAAGTGATTTTCTTGCCTTCATCATAGTCTCTGCCATAGTAAGAGATTGGCAGTTCATAGAGCCTCACTCCCTGTTTGAGCACTTTTGCCGTTATTTCAGGCTCAAAGTCGAAACGGTCGCACTTTATTTTCACTTTTTTGAAAATATCTCTCTTGAAGACTTTGTAGCAGGTCTCCATATCGGTGAGCGTAGCGTTGTAGAGAATGTTGGTGACCAGCGAAAGAAACTTATTGCCGAAAAGATGCATTATCTTGAAGGCGCGCGTGGGCTTGCCGCCACAAAGACGCGAACCGTAGACGACATCAGCTCTTCCTTCCACAAGGGGGCGCAGCAGTTCGGGGTATTCTTTCGGGTCGTATTCCAGGTCGGCGTCTTGAATCATGATCAGGTCGCCCTCGGCATAACCCTGGGCTGTGCGTAAAGCCGCTCCCTTGCCTTGATTCTTTTCGTGATAGTAAATTTTGGCGTTGTATTTAGCGGTGTCCAGCTCGCTCAAGATGGCGCGGGTATTATCAGTAGAGCCGTCGTCGACAATAATCAGCTCTTTCTCTAGACCAAGGCTGTCGGCATTGTGAACCATGTCGAGCAGGGTAATCAGAGTCGCTTCTTCGTTAAAGACTGGAATTAAAATTGATAGGGTTTTCACAATGTTTCTCAGTTAAGCAGGCAGGGTGAGGGCTCGTTTATGGGCCTGGGTTTCGAGTTTGTCGTCTAAGGGCTTGAGGTTTTGGCTGCCATAACGTCGGCTCAGCGACTGACTCAAAAGCAAATCGGCAAATTCAGGGTTCTTCGGCAAGAGCGAACCGTGCAAATAGGTACCGTATATGGTTCCTTGCGCCAGTCCCTCCATTTTGTCTTCGCCGTTATTACCGTTGCCGACAATTGCCTTGCCTAAGGCGTTTACGCCCTTGCCCAGATAAGTCTTGCCGCTATGATTCTCAAAGCCCACTAAAGTGGTGGCATCTTCTCGCTTGACTATGACATTGCCGATCATGCGCCGGTTGCCTGCCACGGTGTGGGCGTCAACCAGCGAAATGCCTTTCAATTCGGGACCTTCATGTGGCTTGTAATAATGGCCGAGTAGCTGATAGCCGCCGCAGACGGAAAGCACCACTGCACCACTGTCGGTGGCTTTTTTGAGGGCGTCGGCTTTCTTTAGTAAGTCTTCGGCGATGACAATCTGTTGTTTGTCTTGGCCGCCGCCCACAAAGTAAAAGTCGTAATACTCGTGGTCGATTTCTTGTCCTAAATCGATGGCGTCTACCTTGACTTCTATTTGGCGCCATTTTGCTCTTTGGCTGAGAGCGATGATATTGCCTCTGTCGCCGTAGATATTGAGAAAGTGTGCATAAAGATGGGCGATTCTAAGTTCCAATTGCAATTTTCTCCATCTCTACTCGCACTATATATGGTGAAGCACCGGGGCAAACTTGCTTTGCCGAAAACTTATCTTTGCTTTTGCACCCTACTTATTCTAAGCCCAGTTCTCTGTTTGCGGCGCTTGGCTGCCTCGGCGCGATAATTCTATTTATATGTGAATTGCTCATCTGCGAACTGGCATGACTTTTGCAGTCGAGCAAATTATTACGAAGCGCAACTCTTTGCAGCCGCTGCTGATAACTGTTTCCGATAATTACTCTCTTGAAAATTGCAGTGCTCGAACTGCTGTTACAGGCTTGAATTCCCGCCTTGACGATGCCAAGAAGCCAAGTATTATCGGTCTTTCGGGATTTCGATTGGATATATTTTGGGCGATCTGAATGTAAATTATTAGATTGATTTAATAAGCCTGAATTAGCCAGTAGATGCGGGTTTTCGGGACATATGTGCTTGCCTGTGTGTTTTTCTAGGTTTTACTACTACTACCGTCTGGAATATTTACGTTATGATGGCGAACGTTAGAGTCAGGTCATTGCTGAAGGAGTGATTACTATTATGAAAAAGGGGTTTGCAACCTTTCTTACAGCACTTGTTGCCGTAAGTGCGAGCACCTTGATCAACGCAAATAGCGCGAATGCTCAAGGTGCAACTAATATCAGCGAGTTGACAGACGTAGTGGGTAACGAGTGGGCTTACAATGCCCTCAAAGAACTAGTAAATGGCGAATGCCATGTGCTGGTAGGCTATCCGGACAGAACATACCGTGGTCAAAAATCCACAACCCGTTTTGAACTGGCAGCTGCTCTCTACAAATACGAACAGTGCATTCAGGAGCGCCTCGCAAAGAAAGCCGACAAGGCCGACCTCGAGAAATTTGCCGCTCTTCTGGAAGAGTTCCGTGGTGAACTCAATCAGTTGAAAGCACGTGTTGACAGTCTGGAAGCTCGTATGAAAGCTGTTGAAGAGAAAAATGCCGAACAAGATATGCGTTTGGCATACGCAGAAAGACAGAAAGGATTCATTTGGGAGCGCCTAGTCAAAGGTACATTTATCGATGTACGTGACATAGGTGTTGGTGTTGGTCGTGGCGCTAGAGCCATCTACGAATACCTGTTCTAGAAATCTCCCAGCGAGAGCTTGGACCTGACCTGATCTACGCGGAACTCCCGACGGCTTGACGGCCGGCGGGAGTTTTCGTCTAAGATCCGAGTCCAGCTCTCTTTCCTTTTTCTCTCCACTTTCTTTTCAAGAGCCGACCGTGGTTATCTCAACCAGTGCCTATGCTCAAGAGCTTGCTTTTGCCCGCCAAATTGTGGCGGAAGCAGGCAAGATTGCCATGAGCTATTTTGATACCGGTATCAAAGTTGATACCAAGTCAGATGGCTCTCCCGTCACGCGCGCCGATAAAGAAGTAGAACAATTTATCAGGGCTCGGCTGGAAGAGCGTTTTCCCGAAGACGGCATTCTCGGCGAAGAAGAAGGCGAGGCGCGTAAGAAAGAGCGCACATGGATAGTTGATCCTATCGATGGCACTTATAACTTTGCTCGGGGTATACCGATTTGGTCCACCTTGCTTGCCCTCGAAGTCGGGCAAGATATTGTGCTGGGCATTGTCAGTGCGCCGGCAATGAATGAAGTTTTCTATGCCGAAAAAGGACATGGTGCTTTCAAGGGCGATAAGCAAATCCATGTTTCGAAGGTGAATAAACTAGCATCGGCTATGTTCAATTTTGGCGGGCCCAACCGCATTGTAGACAAGGGGCTTTGGCCTGCTCTCACCGAATGTGTCAAGTTGACTGAGAGACAACGTGGCTTTGGCGATTATCTTGGTTTTTCCCTGGTTTTTGAAGGACGCTCGGAAGCTATGCTTGAAACCGGCGTTCAGCCCTGGGATCTGGCCCCGATGAAGATTATTGTCCAGGAAGCCGGGGGCGAGTATTTCGACCTTGACGGCGGCGAATCTATTTATACAGGCTCTTGTCTAGTGGCGAACAGATTGCTTATGCCGGAATTTAAGCGGATCTTTTACAAGCCGAAGATTTGATGCTTTCTTCTTTATAATAAGAGCGTTAAAAGACCAGGAAAAAAAGTTTGGACAAGTCTGAATGGTCAAAATCGATGAAGGTTCGCCTGGCCATGTTTATGACCATGTCAGGTGTTTTGCCGGTGATCATTTGCCATGTCATTGTTTTTAGTGTTACCGGCGGCTCCGTGCAGGAATTCTTCAAGTACGTTCCTCTCTATATTCCGCTTTTGCTCATTTTGCTTGGCATCAACTGGTTTCTGGCTGAACTGATTTTGAGACCGCTCAATCAATTGCTCGCTGCTACCACCAAGTTGGTCAGCATGGATATAAGGCAGCGATTGGAAGTAGATACTCATGAGCCGGCGGAGATTCTAGAGTTGCGCCGAGCTTTCAACAAACTCTTGAACCGCTTGGAAGAGTCGCTCAATATTCAGTGTCAGTTCGTCGCCGATGCTTCGCACGAATTGCGCACACCGCTTACCTCTATACAAGGCTATACAAAACTTCTACTCAGACGTGGCTCAAACATAGATGCCAACCTTTTGGGCGAAGCACTACAGACAATATCAGACGAGTCGGGTCGCTTAATCAGACTGGTGTCAGACCTCTTGCAATTAGCCCGAGCCGATGCCGGTCAGGCGATCATCAACCAGCAGGAAGTGACCGACCTGCGCGATGTGCTGCAGAGTGTGGAAGACACAGTGACGGTGATTGCTCCTGAGCAGATAGAGATTCAGTTTATTATGCCGCAGTCATCAATTTGGGTTTATGCCGATGCCGACAGATTGAAGCAGGTGTTTCTCAACCTAACTAATAATGCCATCAAGGCTACGCAGGCTGGCGGCAAAGTTACCGTCACCTTGAGGCATACAGACAACCAGGCGATTATTCGAGTGATTGATACCGGTATTGGTATCGCTCCCGCCGACCAACAGCGCATTTTCGATCGCTTTTATAGAGTAGAAAGATCGCGTACGCGCAGTCGTCTTTATGGCGGCGGCACCGGTCTTGGTCTTGCGATTGCCCTGACAATCATCAAGGCTCACGGCGGCTCTATAGAATTAGAAAGTGAACTAAACAAAGGTTCTACTTTTACTGTGAAATTGCCAGTTACTGAAAAGACTTCCATCAAAACAGCCAACCCCAGTCAGCCTAAAGACACTGCCAGGGCTGCCGAGCCGCCTAAGCTAGAGGGGCACGATAAGGCTTAATCCCGTCCTTAAGGTTGTCTTTCATCTTGCAGCGAGGGCGAGCATGGGTCGGAGTATTTTCACAAATAGAACGACAGTCTTGTTTTTGCTGGTTGTTTTATATGCTGATCCGTTTGCCAGCTTTAAGGCTTTTCTTCCTTTCGTTTCATGCAGTGAAAAAAAAGAAGATTTAGCCAAGTACTATAAAAATCTGGGCGAACAATCGATGGACAAGGGCGATTTTGTCAAAGCCAAAGGTTTCTTTGAGCAGGCGGCAAACTTAGGCGCCAAGGACAGCGAGGTCTATATCGGGCTTGGCCGCTGCAGTTATAACACTTTTGATAAGTTTGGCTCTGGTCTTGATGAAGCAATCAGACATTTTAGGAAAGGTCTGGAGGTGGAACCGAATGCGGTGCGCTGCTATAACCACTTGTCTGAAATATATTGCATACAAGGGCGCTATGAAGATGCCCTAAAGGCGGCCCAAGACGGTAGTCGGGTGGCGCCTTCTGACGTGTCCTCTTATGTTTGCCAGGCTGTAGCGTTGAGTAATTTGAAAAGATACGACCAGGCTATAGAGGCCGGCAACACTGCCGTCAAACTCGATGGCAATAGTCTTGTCGCCCGTGAAACAAGGGCTTCGCTTTTGGAGGAACGCAAGCGTTATCTGGAAGCTGCCGCAGACTATAAAGTGCTTTTGCAGAAGAGCAAGAAAGACTCTTACCTATATCGATATGCTTTCTGCCTAGATAAGGGCGGCAAAGGCAAAGATTCTATAGCTGTGCTGTCAACCTGGCTGAAGGATTTTCCCCAAGATGAACAAGCGCGCCTGCAGAGAGCGCGACTTTATGTTCGCTTTGGTATGCTCGCTCAAGCTGAACGCGACTACAGCGCCGCTATTCTGGATGCGCCTACGGCAGCTTATTACAAAGAAAGAGCGGAGATTTATAGGAGACAGGGGCGGCTGGATTTGTACCGGAAAGACCTGAAGGCTGCCGAGAATAATTGACCCATTTTCTGGTCGAGAGACTGGAATCTATTGCAGTGCGGACGTTTTGAGCGGTCGGACGCGGCGATGATGGTGCTTCTGTGGTGCGGCTGTGTTATGGTAGAGAAAGATAGCTAGTGTTGAGGCTTGTTTTTCTTGCATTACCGAAACTTGATACTAACTATTTTGATGCTCTGGTTTGCCGCTAGTGCTTTCGCTTTGCCGTCTGCAGAAGCTCAGCAGAGCCGCCCTAAGAGCGTCGTCGACCGGCTGCTCTATGAGGCAGATCGCCTTATGTCGCGTGGTGATTTTGTCAATGCTCGGGTTTTATTGCTGCGAGCGCAAAAGCTCGAGCCGAATAATGCTTCTGTTTATAAGAACCTGGCCCGCACCAGTTCCAATAATATTGAAAGGCTTAGCGATGGCTTTGTGGAAGCGGAGCGTTTCCTCAAGAAATCTATTTCACTTAATCCTAAAGACGCCCATAGTTATAGTCAGTTAGCTGAGCTGAATGTCACCAAGGGCGACTTTCAGGAAGCTCTCAAGTATGCCGATATAAGTATTAAGCTCGCGCCGGAGTTCACAGAGGGATACTTTTGTAGAGCTTTGGCCCTCAGTAATCTAAAGCGTTATGGCGAGGCGGTAAAGAGTATCGACAAGTATATTGAGTACTGCGCGCCCAAAGACAAGATCAAAGGGCTAGATACCAAAGCTTCAATTTTAGAGAATGGCGGTTTGCATAAGGATGCTTTGGCTGTTTACAAAAGCGCTTATGCCATAAGCAAGCAAGATACTTATCTATATAGGCAGGCAACTTGTCTTGAGAAAGACGGAAAATACAACGAGGCTATACAAGTCTTAAACGGTCAATTGCGCATCAATCCGCATGACGATCAAGCTATGGTGCAGAGAGCCCGCATTTACAACAAAGCCGGACAGGCTGAGAAAGCCCTAGCCGACTATACCGCCGCCATCAAAGAATTGCCGGCTTCGATTTATTTTAAAGAGCGAGGCGCCATCTATAAGAAGATGGGACGCAGCGATTTGTTCGAAAGAGATATGAAGGCTGCAGCCAATATTTAAGTCTAGCTAAGCCTTACAGAGCTTTTCTCAGCCTTAGTATCAAGTCTCGGTTGGCGGTCAGCACTTTGTCTTCAAATGCAATTTCAAAGATCTCGGGGATGACCTGACCGCCTCTGCTGTCGTGATAATAGTCGATATCATTGGCTGTATCTGCCAGCCAGCGAAAGATGCGGCGCTTTTCGCTCTCTGGTAGACCGCCCAGTAAATAGGCATACTTTTGGCGGTTTTCGCTCGATTTTCGGTAAGGTCCTAGTCTGTCCAGATTAACGCCTGCTTTCTGTCGATAGACTTTACCAGCCCTAAAGCAGGCGTATTTTCTTTGCAGTTCGTCTGCTGGTGTCGGCGCGTCAATTTTGTGTTGCTCGGCAAACTTGTTATCCTGCCAGACCATAAAAATTTCGTGTCCGCTTCTATGGCGCAGATTGCTGTAATCTCCGGCATAGATGTCCACTAAGGGAAAAGTGTCGGTGAACTGCGGCATCCTCTCTAGGTCGGCTATAGATTGCTCTTTCTGGCTTAGCCAATGATTTATCTCAATCAAATCGCCGAGGCTCAGGTGGCTGTCTTTATGATAGGGAACCGCTAGATCTGGATTGAGTTTTCGCGGCGTTTCTGCAGAAAGCCAGTTGAGCAGATTTTCAATAGAAAGATCTTGGAATATTGCACCGCTTGGTCGCACTTCGATTCCTTGGGCAAAAAATCCAATAATGACTGAACAAAGCTCACCAAAGGCTGCTTCGCCTTGCTTTACCTGCGGACGCTCGGTGATAACTAGGCATTGCTCTTTGCCAGGCGCCATCTCATAGTTGAAAAACTCACCTCTCACTTTGTTGCCCGCCACCCAGCCTTCGACGCAGAGCGCTGCCAGTTCCACTGCTAGCGGCGCGGGGCAGTTCTGATTTATCTGAAGGAGGTTATTCATCAATACTTAGGAGTAGCTTTCAATTGGTCTTGAATCTGTATGCCGATAGACTTGGCGAAGTCATCTTGGGCGCCAAAAAAGTCCCCCCTCATTAGTTTTAGTTTGCTGCGCTCAGCATAGACCGCACTTTCTTCCGGTCTAGCTTGCACCACTTTATCTAGGTCGGCTAGTGCCTCTGAGCTGTCGCCCCATTTGGCAAGATATTCTGAGCGACAAAGATAAACCGAAGAATTTTCGTCAAGCTTTAGAGAGCGCTCAAAGTCTTCCAGTGCCCCCTTTCTATCGTTCATCTCGGCTTTTGCAATGGCTCGACCAACATAGGTTATGGCGTTATCTGGTTCCAGTTTGATCGCTCTATTGAAGTCATCCAATGCCCCTTTGTAGTCTTTCAGGCGCACCCTAGCGTCTCCTCTTCGGGCATAGGCACCGGCATTTTTGGGGTTTAATTGCAAAGCTCGGCTGAAGTCTTTGACTGCTTCATCGACTTCTCTGATTGTGTATCTGGCGGTGCCGCGCTGCCGATAGAGTTCATCATCTTCTTTGTACTTAAGAGCTTCGGTATAGTCTTCCACAGCGCCTTTATAGTTGCGCTGTTGGGTTCTGACATAAGCTCTAGCTCGATGTCCGACAAAGGGATCATATTCAATCGCAATCTTATAGTCGTCAATCGAAGCTTGAATTCGACCGGCTTGGTGATTGACATTGCCTCGATTGACGTATAGTTCGGCTATTAGTCTTGCATTGCCAGTCTGCTTAGATTTGGTCAGCAAAATACTGCGATCGATTAGCTCCAATGCTCTATTGTGATTACCTAGAAAGGCAAAGATCTTGGCTGCCGGCAGCAATATAGCAAGGCTATCCGGGTCTTTGCCAACAGCTTTGTTGCACTCTGCTTCTACGCCTTCCTTATTGCCCTGCTTCCCATATTCAATAGCCCTCTTCAGGCTTTGCAGAGCCTCGGCTGTATTTTGCTTTTTCTCTTTGAGATTGTCTGCTTGAGCGCTGGTTGTCAAAAGTATCAACCAGCAAAGCAGCGGCACCAGGCTCAATTTATCTAATCGTCTCATCATCGTCATAGCATATATGATATTAGAGCCAATGCTCGCTTTGAGGTCTATGTGCAAAACATATTAGTGCAGACAACTAAGTTCCCCCATGTGCCGGAAGGCGATCTGGAGCGCAATAATGGCTCGCCTGGAAGCGCCTTTGCCATTTGGCTCAGTCAGAAACTATCGGCTATGGGGCTCAGTTGTGATGAGGTTTGCCAAGAAGATTATGGCTGGGGCTTTTGGATTAAGTCCAAGGAGCACACTATTTGGATTTGCGTTTCCTATGCCGCCGACGAAGATGAAGACGGCAATGCCATAGCCAAGCCTGATTCTGAACCGGCTGATTGGTTTGTCAGTGTCAACTTTGAAGACCCGATGTTGCTCTTGAAACCTTGGCAATGGGGGCGCTTCAAAACAGGCGGCGAAGAGCAAAGAAAGATAGCGAGTTTGCTTCTCGATGCGCTGCAGGCTGAGCCTGAAATAACAGTGGTGCGCATTGAGTAATTCAGAACCGCTGTGGTCCGCGCACGATGCTTGCTTTTGATCTTGCCGCCACGCCTCTGAGCATGCCGCTAAAAACAAATTCGTGCAGTGGTGTGACCGCCCACCAATAAGCTAAACCAAGCAGTCCATGAGGAACAAAGCGAGCAATTTGTTTTACTTCAGTCAAACCGTCTTTATTCTCGATCTGAAATTCTAGAATGGCTTCGCCAGGCAGCTTCATTTCAGCCAGCAGCAAAAGCTGCTTTTCTTTTTCTACTTCTATTACCCGCCAAAAGTCTAAGGCATCGCCGACAAAAAGTTCATCGGCGTTACGCCTTCCCCGGCTCAAGCCGACTCCGCCCACCAGCCGATCGAGAAAGCCCCTCAGCTTCCAGAGCCAGTTTCCATAGTACCAGCCTGTCTTGCCTCCTAGTCGCACCAGTCTACCCCAGACCTCGGCGCTATTATCTTTGACTGTGATGCTTCGCTTATCTTCGTAGTATGTGCCGCCGGCAAAACCGGGATCTCCAGGTGCCAGCCATTCAGCAGGCGGCATTTTGCCGGCGTCGGTCCAACTGCTTTCCACACTTTGATTGCGTATGCGTTCGAGGGCAATTCTGATGGCTTCATCGGGCGTTAAAAGTTCTTGCTTGATCAGATCTCTGATCTCGTTATTTTGGCAGACCACCGGATTGCGCAGACCTTCAGCCAGTGGTCTGGCTATATAAGATGGTACCGGCGTGACAAAGTGTATCCAATAGGAGCTGAGCCCAGGGGTGAAGACCGGCACCGGTAGTATCAAGCGCTTGGGCAGACCGGCATGCTTGGCATAGGTCTGCATCAGTTCCATATAGGTCAGAATAATTGGTCCGCCAATATCATAGGTATTGCCGGTGGTGGCGTCTACATCTAGGCAGCCGACCAAATAATGTAGAACATTGCGAATTGCTATGGGCTGAGATGGAGTCTTCACCCAACGTGGTGTGATCATCACCGGCAGTCGCTCTACCAAATAACGCAAGATCTCGAAGCTGGTGCTGCCTGAGCCTATGATCATGCCGGCTCGCAAGGTTGTGACTGGTACCTTGCCCTGGCCAAGAATGAGACCGACTTCGGCACGCGACTTGAGATGTTTGCTTAAGTCCGGGCTGTCTTCGCCCAAGCCGCCTAGATAAATTATCCGCTTCACTCCAGCCCGTTCGGCTTCTTCAGCCATAAGTTTGGCGGCTTGCCGATCTGCCTCGGCAAAATCTCTGTTACTGGAATTCATCGAATGAACCAGATAATAAACCGAGTCGACACCGGCTAGTGCTTTTTGTAAGGCTTCTCTGTCGAGCACGTCCACGGCACAGAGTTCAACACCTTGCCGGGTGGCAAAAGGGCGAGAGGCAAGCTTGGCCAGGGATCGTCCGGCTGCCCGCACCTGGTAGCCCTTGGCGGCAAGCAGGGGCACAAGCCGCGCGCCCACATAGCCAGTGGCGCCTGTGACTAAGATGATTTTTTTCTGGTCAGCAAAATTACTATCCATACTTGCAAGTATAGACAAGTTGGCCAGTTGCGGTGACAGTTAGGCTTTTAGGCCAAAGCTTCAGCCAGGAAATTTTGCATAGCCTGGAAAGAACGTTTGTCTGCCGACTCCTTATAGAGAATGCCCATCTCGGGCATATTGGCTTCGGGGTTGGAAAAGGCGTGGACTGTCTTGCCATAGGCATGAATTTGCCAATCGGCGCCAGCGGCGGTCATTTCTTTGGCTAATTCGACCATTTGATCGGGCGTAGCCATAGGGTCGTCGTAACCATGCAGCACTAATACTTTAGATGTAATCGGCTTTTGCTCGCCCAGTTTGGGGGCGTGGAACAGTCCGTGGAAGCTAACCACCCCTTTCACGCCAGGGGCGGCGCTACGGGCCAGGTCGAGCACACAGAGTCCGCCGAAGCAGAAGCCGATGGCGCCAATTTTGTTGCCGTCGACCATATCTAGGCTCTGGGCAAAAGAAAGCGCAGACAAGATACGCTTGCGCAGCATGGCGCGGTCATCCATAAAGGGTGTCATCAACTTGGAATTTTCTTCCATGGTGTTGCCGCGACGTCCTTTGCCGTACATGTCAATGGCAATGCCTACATAACCCATCTCGGCAAGCTTTTCGGCTTTGCTTCTTTCAAAGTCGCTCTGACCGCCCCAGGCATGGCTGACCAAAACAGCCGGCTTCGCCTTGGCTCCGTCCTGAAAAGCTACATAGGCTTCACAAGTGAGATCGCCGTCTTGATAGTCTTTGTATTGCTTTTGCATTTTCCTTGCCCTTTGATCGCCTTATCTACATCAGATTAGTGGGGAATTTTCCAGGCTTGGCAATAGTTTTGTCTAGTCGGTCAGGCCAAAGAATAGATACAAACAAAAGAGAGACCTCAATTTCACTTTCGGTCTCTCTTTTTTGGTCTTGGTTTGTCTCTATTTAGCAGCAAGGACTATCTTTGGAACAGGAGCAGGTCTGTCCTTCTTTGTATTCTTTGCAGCAGCAACAGCAGCATTCGCACCCTTTACAGGGAGTACAGGCAGATTTTTCACAGCAGCTGCAACAGCTTTGCTTTTTGTCTTGTTTCTCTTCGGTCATTGTCTAATCCTCCCGGCTCTTGCGAGCACTATTTGTTATTCTCTGCATCATTGAGCAGGCACTGCGCTTTCTTTAGTATGTCAATGAGGCAGCGGTCTACCACTCTGTAATAGATCATGTTGCCACTGCGCTTGGTGGCAACTATGCCCCGGTCCGCCAGCCTTTGCAGCTGGTTTGAAATTGCTTGAACGTTCATGCCGAGGCTTTGGGCAAGGTCGCAGACACACATTTCTTCCACCCTCGCTAAAGTGTGCAAGAGTTTCAATCTTGTGTCGTTTGCCAGGACCTTGAAGAGATCCTCTAGATCATTAGCTTCCTTGTCGGTGAGCGGTGTTTCGTCAGGAAGCATGACCTGCACGGGGCAACAAGTATCTTTGAACTCAACTAAATCAAGCTTGGCATCTTTCAAGATGGCTTTCTCCAAACCGGCGTATTTTTATATTACACTATTACACGAGTTTGTGGAATGGTGTAATTATTAAATTTGACCTCGGCTAAGCGCGAGTCCCGCAGAACCCCGAGAACCTTTAGAATTGTATGGCTACTGGATTTAATTTTGAAATTCAACTACCTAATTGGATTCTCTTTGGCTGTGCTGCCGTTGGTGTGCACAAAAGCTTGGGCGCTTAGCAAAGACGATTTGATTGACACAAATAGACCGAGCTTTTGTCAGTCGTCTTTGATCGTTCCCAAAGGCACTTTGCAGCTTGAAAACGGTACTCTCTATCAGAAGTTCCAAAATAGTGCCAATTACTTCGACATTCCTGAAACACAGGTGCGCCTAGGCGCCTTGAAGCGCTTAGAAGTGCAGATGTTTGTGCCTCAGGAAGTGATATTTAAAAGACGGGGTGAATCTTATAACGGTGCTTCCGGTCTTGGCGAAGCCGGTTGTAAGTTTCAGCTTATAGACGTACCTAAATTTCATGCTTCTCTGGTTGCCGCAGCCAATATTCCCACAGGCAGAAAAGCTGTCTCTGGAACGGCTGTGCAACCTGTTTTTCGCCTGCCCTATACGATTCAGCTTACCGACAAGACTGCTCTTTGTGGTATGCAATCATTGATCTTGATGAATAATGCCGGTGATCTGCAATGGCAGCCCTTTGTCATGCTCAGTCGCAATATCGGCGATAGAGCCAGCATTTTTGCCGAATACGCCGGTTATTTCATTCAGAATCAAAACAAGCCCTCACAACAACTTTTGCACTTTGGTGGTGTCTATAAATTCAAGAAAGTCCATCAGGTCGATTTTGAATGTGCCACCGGCCTGACCCGTACTTCCCCTTCTTTTGCAGTCGGGGTGGGATATTCGTACAGATTTGATCACCTTCCCTGGTGAGTGAACTATGATGGATGTGGAAGCTCTTCTATATTTATTGCGCGAGAGAAGGTTTTGATGATGCGACAGGTTTCCTTTCTTTTGGTCTCTGCGGCAATGCTTCTGGTTTTCAATTCTGCCTTTGTTGAAGCGAAGAACAAGAAGCCGTCCGCAGTTAAGCCACAGGCGGTGCCGGCTAGCTTCAAACAGGCTGTGCAGGAGTTTGGTCAGCAGCATTATGGTCCAGCTGCCGCTCTCTTTGAGAAAGCGGATCAGGGCGGTTACTGTAACGATCAGTCGCATTACTACCTGGCGCTCTGCTATCACAATCTCAATCAAACACAAAGGGCGATGCAGCATTATTCCTGGGTTGCTTCTTATAGCAAAAATCCAAATATGCGATATCAAGCCCAAGTCGGCTATGCGCAGGTGGCACAGTACGCCAGTCATCGCACCTATACAGGTGCCGGTCCAAGCAGTGGCTTCAGTGCCTTTTCGGGCGGCGGCGGTGGTGGCTGAAGGCGTTGAATTTTGCGCCAGGTTGGCGCAAATACTGAGGTGAAGTAGATGGTTACCAAATAAAAAAGCCTCCGCTTGCGGAGGCTTTTTGTTTCTCTTAGCGCCTAGATTATTTCTTGGCTGCTGCAGCTTCTTTGGGGGTAGGAGCGGCTTTGGGAGCAACAATCTTGACCACGATTTCATCATGGGGATTGAGAATTTTCACGCCTTCAGCCACTTTTACTTCGCCGAAGTGGATGCATCCATCAACAGTTTGGATGGTGGACATATCGATTTCAACAAAGTCCGGAATCTGACTGGGCAAGCATTCCAATTCGGCTTGCTGATAGTTCTCGACCGGGATACCGCCGGCTTGAACAGCAGGGCAGACACCGACGAATTTGAGCGGTACTGATACTGTGAGCTTTTTGCTCAGGTCTACTCTGTAGAGTTCTACGGTGTAGACAAAGTCTTTGGTTGATTTGCGCTGTACTTGACGAATCAAGGCGTTGATTTTCTGACCTTCATAGTCAAGTTCGATCATGTGAGAGTAGGCGGCGGCGGGAAGGTGGCCGAACTCTTTGGCGCAGAACTGAATGTTTTCAGAAGCTACACCGGCTCCGTAAAGGGTGCCCGGGATTAAACCTTCGCGTCTCAGCTGGTTCGGGGTTTTGGCCTGGCGCTTCGAGACTGCCAGTGTAAATTTCTCCATGACTCTTTTCCTGCAATTTGGATTAATGGGCTTAGTTTTAATGGCTCTTTGAGAGCAGCTGTCTATCTAGACAAGCAGAACTGGGGCGCAAGGATTCGAACCTCGGAGTGTCTGGACCAAAACCAGATGCCTTACCACTTGGCGACGCCCCAATAAACCCCAAGACAAAGTCAGAGGGTAAAGTGCATTCTATTGAATGATATACATTCGTGTCAATGAAATAGGCTCTTCTATTCAGCAATATTAAATAAAGAAGCGAGCGATTAGACGCCTCTGGCGCTATTTGCCTGTTCCATTAATGATCTGGCAAAACTTAACGACTCTTCACTGGCATTGCCGCTGGCCATGGCGGCAAGCGATCTTAGTCTCATTTCATCATCCAGCTTGCTGACGCTGACCACAGTTTCATCTTTGCAATGTTCTTTCTTGACTTCTAAATAGTTGTCAGCCACTGAAGCTACAATCGGCTGGTGGGTAATGCACAATATTTGATGCGAGCGCGAAAGGGCGGCTAGTTTATCTCTCACAGCATTGAGCACACGACCTGATAGTCCTGTGTCAATCTCATCAAAGATGACAGTTGACACATGGTCTGCCGAAGCAAAAATAGTTTTGATTGCCAGCATAATGCGTGACAATTCGCCGCCCGAAGCGATTTTGGCCAGGGGCATGGCCGGTTGCCCGGGGTTGGGACTTATCAAAAATTCGAGCCTATCGATGCCGCTTGGTCCACAACCGGGCAGCTCTTGAAAAGAGATCTCGAAGCGGCATTTTTCCATGCCTAGATCTTTTAAATGACCTTCTACTTTGGCAGAGAGATTTTGTGAAAGCTTGAGCCTCTTTTCGCTTAGTTCGCGGGCGGCTTTCATCATTGTGCCTTCCAGTTCGGCCAGCTCGTTCTGCATTTTGCTCAAGGTCAAGGCGCTGTTCTCGAGGCGGTCGACCTGCTCGGCTAAAGCCGCTTCTTTTTGCATGGCCTCAGCCAGAGTCGGACCGTATTTGCGCTTTATCGTAGAGAGCAGGGCCGCTCTTGCTTCTAAGTCGCTGAGCGTATCTGGGTCGGTGTCGAGACTGTCGCCGTAGCGTCTCAGTGAAAGTGAGGCTTCTTCAATAGAAGCCAGTCCGCTCTGCAGTGTCTCCACCAGTGGTGCCAGGCTGGGGTCAAAACGCAACGATTTTTCTACTTCGCTAAGAGCTTTCTGCACTAGATCGACAGCCGAAATTTCTTCCATATTGCCGCCGGTTAAGAGTTCTTGCGCAGTCATTGATTGACTCTTTAGATCAATAGCATTGACCAGCACGCTAATCTCACGCTCAAGCTCTTCGTCCTCGTTGGCGTTACTTAGCTCGGCATTATTCAGTTCTTGCCATTGAAAACGGGCAAAATCAAGAGACTTGAGTCGGTCTTCTTCAGACATGCTGAGATTGTTCAGTTCATTGGCCAAGTCTCGGTGTCTCAAATAAAGTGTCTTCACTTTATCGACCAATTTCTGATGACTCTCGGCACCCAAGCCGTCTAAAAGTTCCAGTTGCGATTGGGGCGACATGAGGGTGCGGGCTTCGTGTTGGGCATGCACTGTCACCAGCATCGCTCTCAGTTCGGCCAGTATATTGGTATTAACCAAGGTGCCGTTTATACGCACCTTGCTGCCGCTTTTGCCTATCTCTCTGGCGACGATCACTTCGTCGCTGTTATCTTCGGCAAGCAGTTCTTCGCGCTTCAGAAAGGCGGTCACATAAGAATCGGCGGCAAAGACTGCTTCGATAAAGGCTTTTTCTTTTCCTGGTCTGATTATAGACGGCGATACCTTGCCGCCCAGGACAGCGCTGAGGGCGTCCATCAAGATAGATTTGCCGGCGCCGGTTTCGCCTGTCAAAACATTTAATCCGGCGGTCCAATCTACCAGAGTATTTTCGATGAGAGCAAAGTCTCTAATGTGTATACTTTTGAGCATGCACCGTATATAGGGTCGAGGGTGGGAAACGAAGCGGGGCCCGTATTTGCTTGTCGTTTCTTATAATAGCTCGAAAACTATGTAGTTTCCAGATTTTCTAAAAGTGCATAGGCGGCGGCTAAGGCTTCGACTGCTTTTGTTTTGTCCGGTTCGCCAAGATCTAATTCCTCGAAAGCGTCGAGCAAATTCTGCTTCACCGCCGCTAGTGTCATGCCTTTCAGCTTGTACTCTTTCTGTGTCTCTTTGTTTTCACCGGGCTCTGCTGCTATTTCAGCATTTTCCTTGCGCGAAAATACCACCAGATTGTCTTGCCCGCCGATGGAAAGCAAGCGAGCTTTGCCGCTTATTTTGACCGGCTTGCCGTCTTCTATTTTGTAGCCGCGGCGGTGTAACTCTTGCAGCACATCTTTGGCGGTGATTTCATTGGCGTCCATTATCTCTCGACAGACTTTCTGCCAGTCGCTGCCGGCCAATGCTTGTCTGACGATGACGTCGACAGTCAGCTCTTTCATAGTGAATTTGCGACTTTGGCTTTTCTCAACTTCTTTGAACTTTTTCAGAGGCGTCAAGATAACGCCACAAGAGGGACAAAAAGCCCAGCCTGTTTCGACTGTGTAAGAACAATTCTGGCAGTGCATTTTAGACTGCAGTCAAGGCCTGATGGTTGTGAATGGAAACCTGGGCGGCCACTTGCTTGGCGATAGACATGAAAGCCTGGGTGACCGGGCTGTTTTCATCGCTGACTGTGACCGGCACACCGGCGTCGCCGCCCATGCGCACTTCCGGATCAAGCGGAATCTCGCCCAAGAAGGGCACTTCGGTTTCTTCGGCTAAACGCTTGCCGCCGCCTCTGCCAAAAATTTCAAACTGCTCACTTGAGCCTTTGGGCTGGAAATAGCTCATATTTTCTATGAAGCCCAAAATCGGCACTTCCATCTTTTGGAACATGGTCAAGCCGCGCATGCCGTCCAGCAAAGCCACTTCTTGCGGAGTGGTGACGATGACGCCGCCGGAAAGCTGGGTGGCGGTGGATATGGAAAGCTGCGCGTCGCCTGTGCCCGGGGGCATGTCGACGATAAGATAATCTAGCTCGCCCCATTCGACATCACGCAGGAATTGTTTGATGCCTTTGTCGAGCATCGGTCCGCGCCAGATAAGCGGGGTGTCTTTAGGGACAAAGAAAGCCATTGAGATACATTTGACGCCATGGTTCTCAGCCGGAATGATGCGACCATCTTTAGCAGTCGGTTCGTAATTATCGACGCCCATCATGATTGGAATATTGGGTCCGGTGATATCGGCATCAAGGATGCCGACCGAAGCACCCATCTTTGCCAGGGCTACAGCCAGGTTGACCGATACTGTAGATTTGCCGACTCCACCTTTGCCCGAAGTCACTGCAATTAAGTGCTTGATGCCCGGTATCGGTTCTTTGTCTGAGTTTTTGCGCTGGTTCGGCACCTGCGCTGTGGTTTCCATTTCCACAGTCTCAATGCCGGGCAGAGCCAACACCACATCTTTGCACTCTTGCTCCATTTTTTCTTTGACCGGGCAAGCGGGTGTGGTGAGAGTCAGTTTGAAGCTGACCTTGCTGCCTTCAATCTTGATTTCAGAAATAAAACCTAGGGTGACCACATCGATGTTGAGGTCGGGGTCCATAACTTGTGAAAGAGCTTTTTTGACGTCGGCTTCTTGAACGTGAACGCCGGTTTTCTTACTTCCGAACATGACTTACCCTTGGCTGGCTACTATATCAGTCAGATCATAGCCTCTGCCGGGGCTCACTGTCCCGATTCTAATAAATTATTTCGTGCCTGCTTGAGGTGTTGCACAGAAGCCAGGCGGTCGGGGTGGCTGGGGTCAAGCAGTTTTTCTCTGATGACAAGTGCTTGGCTTAGCGGTTTCACAGCCTTTTGGCGCTCTCCAGCGTCCAGATAAGTCTGTCCCAATATGTCAAGGCATTCGGCTCTTTCGGGGTGTTGGGCGTCAAGGTTCTTCTCTTGAATCAAGAGTGCCTTTTGGGCAAATAAGACAGCGTTTTTATAGTCTTTTTGCCGCCTGGCTAATTCGGCTTTGCCCATCAAAGTTTTTGCCGTTAGGCGGTGATTTGGGCCAAGCTTTGCCAGTCTAATATTTAGAGCCTTTTCAAAGAGCGGCGTGGCCAAATCGTACTTGCCTTGTTCTCGGTAGAGCGCTGCCAGATTGTTATAGTCTGAAGCCGTATCGGGATGTTCTTGGCCAAGCACGGCTAAGTCGAGGGCGAGCGCTTGCTTGTAATACTTCTCGGCTAGGTCGTATTTCTTGGTCTCGCGGTAGAGTCCACCGATATTGGCTAAGATGTAGGCATTGTCCACATCGCTCTTGCCTACTTTTGCCTCGTTAAGGGCCAGTGCCTTAAGATATAAATCTTCCGATTCTTGATAGCGACCCTGGTCGCAGAGCAGTTTGGCATAGCCACACATAAACTTGGCCAATTGCGGTGAGTCTTGTTTGACCTTTTCTTGCCAAATTTTCAGTGCCTCTTTGTACTCGCTTTCCGATTCCTTATAGCGACCCATTTCGCGCAGAAGGGCCGCCAAATTGTTATGCACTACAGCTCTTTCCGGGCGGTTTTCAGCAAAGTTGACTTTGGCCGCTTCGATTGTTTTGCGATAGTAAGGCTCGGCTTCTCGGTATCTGCCTTGTTGGCGATAAAGCTCAGCCAGATTGTTCATGGCTCGCACTGTGCGTTTATCGTTTTGCCAGTCGCTCCCAAATGTCTCGCACAGTGCAAGAGATTCTTTCAAATAGGTTTCAGCTAAGGGGTAATTCCCTTGTTTGTAGGCGCTTTCAGCTTGGCCAATGGCGCTGTAATAAGGACTGCTTTGTACAGCCAAGAAAATGGCATAGCCAAATGAGATGGCATAAACTGAGCGTCTGTACCATTTGTATTTGGGATTATCGAGCACTTTCTCTTTGAAGTGCTTCTGCCACTTCTTTAGGTCAATAGCCATCGCTTGCCTTTATTCAATGATGAAACTGATGAATTTGATGAAACTGACGAAATATCAGCCAAATTAGTCAGACCTAAATAGATCTGACTTGCCTTTTGGGCAAGAAAGCATAGATATTTCTTGGTGGACTAGTAAGTTTCCTTAGATTACAGGAAAGGTTTGTGAAGTCAAGCGGAATTTGGCAAGCTCGAAAACGAGGGGCGGCCAAAAGCTTTTAGCGAATGCTCAAAGTGCTCAAGAGCAGATCTTCGAAACCTTGTTTGTTGACTTGGGTGGCTAGCTGTACTTTTCTGCCGAAGAGAGCTTGGTTTGTGCGCCCCATGCTCTTGCCCGAGGTGGAAACATCGATTTTTATATCACTGAAGGTGAAGAGACCGGGTTCGATGGCTACGGCTGCGGTAATTGTGTCCCAGAAATAGTAGTCGAAACCTTTGACCAGCGACCAGAGTTTGGCGGCTAGTGCCGATGCTCGCGATTTTTCCGCCTGTGCTTCCAATTTGCCGAGGAAGTCTTTGGTCACAGGCAGCTCATTAGTGAGATCGAGGGTAATCAGTTTGATGGGCAATTTGCTGTCTACTATTTGTTTGAAGGCAGCCGGGTCGGCATAGACATTCCATTCGGCTGTGCCGTCATGGCCGGGTTCTTCTACATTGCCCTTCACTCTGATGGCGCCGCCCATGATGATGAATTCCTGAATGTTCTTTTTGATTTCAGGATGGTTGGCCAGTAGATTGGCCATATTGGTGAGCGGACCGGTGGTGACCACTGTGATTGGCACTTTTGAATTGGCGATGCAGTCTAAAAAGACACTGTCGATGCGGCGGGGGCGACCCTGCTGATAGGTCTTCTTTAGATAGTTGTCTTCAAAAAGCGGCAGTTCATTGATTATGTAAGATTCTCGGCGCCAGTTATCCGGAAAAGGATTTGGCACTTCATCTTCGGTGACGGCTATTTCAGGACCTTCTATATCGAGAAAAGTCGCTATCTTTTGTGTCGCTTCAAAAATCTGCGGTGCATAGCAGTCACCATTGGTAATACCAACGGCCTGCAAGTCGATCTCTGGGCTGAGCCAGAGCAATATGCAGCTTAGTAAGTCGTCGACGTGACCGTCGTGGTCGTGAATGACAGTTCTTGGCATTTTTTAATTTTACTAAGGCATATACACCCTTTCAATAGAAAAGGTGCGCTTGATAACCGTCTCGATTCAGACCTTGTCTCTGGCTGGCTTTGAAGGGCTGCGAGCAATTAATAAAGTTAAAGAATGCCCAGGTCCATCTTTGCTTCTTCCGAGGCCATTGTTTTGGGATCCCATCGAGGACTCCAGACCAGTTGCACGTTTACCTCTTTTACCCAAGGTAATTTTTTGACTGCTTGGTGACATTGGGCTTGTATCACGGCTCCGACCGGGCAGCCCGGTGAGGTCAGGGTCATTTTCACAACCACATTGTTGTTGTCGATTTTTACTTCATAGATGAGCCCAAGGTCGACTACGCTGATGCCCAGTTCGGGGTCGACCACTTCTCTCAAACATTCATAGACTAAATCTTCTTGCAGCGTTGTCGCCATTGCATTTTTCCTTAAGTGCTGTGTTTACGAGTGCTGGCAGCACTTTTTCTCTGCTGCTTCCAAACCTTCAAGTAGTGTATTCCAGGGCAGAAGGGCGCATTTGATTCTAACCGGATACTTCTTCACCCCGCGCAAGGCCTCGAGGTCTTCCAATTCCTCGTCGAGGGGAAGTTCTTCGCCTTTGGTGAGCATCATATTCTTGAAGCTCTCGATTATTTCTCGCGCTTTCTCCAGGCTTTGACCCAAGACTGCTTCAGACATCATAGAACCTGAGGCTGTATTGATTGAGCAACCATGCGCGTTCATCTTAATGTCTTCGACGATGCCTTGATCGTTCAATTTCAAAAAGAGAGTCAGCTCATCTCCACAAAGAGGGTTGACACCTTCGACTTCGGCTGAGGCGTCTTCGATTTTTCCCTGATTGCGCGGATTATGATAGTGGTCGAGAATCGTTTCTCTATAAAGATCATCTGTAAGCGACATTACCCATTACCTTATCGGCTTCCCTCAATGCTGCAAGCAGCATATCTACTTCTTCGAAAGTATTATAGATATAGAAACTGGCTCTGGCCGTGCCCATCACTTGCAGATCTTTCATCAGGGGCTGGCAGCAGTGATGTCCAGCTCTGATGGCGATACCGGCATCAGACAAAATTTGACCGAGGTCGTGGGGGTGAATGTCTTTCATATTGAAAGATATGACTCCGCCTCTTTTCTGCGGATCTTTCGGTCCATAGATTGCAATGCCGTTTATCTCGCGCAGACGGTTGAGGGCATAGCGGGTGATTTCTACTTCGTGTTCGCGAACATTTTCTAGACCAAGTTCGCTGAGATATTCAAAGGCTGCCGCAGAGGCAATGACATCGCCTATATTGGGCGTACCGGCTTCGAACTTCCAAGGCAATTCGTTATAGCGCGAGCGCTCGCGCGAAACAGAGGCAATCATGTCGCCGCCGTACATATAGGGAGGCATGGCTTTGAGAATGTCTTTCTTGCCCCAGAGTACGCCAACGCCGGTTGGTCCGAGCATCTTGTGCAGAGAAAAGGCGACAAAGTCGGCATCCATTTCTTGCACCGAGATTTGCATGTGCGGCACGCTCTGGGCGCCGTCCACCAAGATGATCGCTCCTTGTTTATGGGCTAGAGCAGCCAGTTCTTTGATGGGATTGATTGTACCGAGAACGTTGGACATCTGAGTGACGGCCACAATTCTGGTGCGGGCGCCTATTAACTTCGCTGCCGCTTCCATGTCGATTTCGCCTTCGGCGGTTAATTCAAGAAAAACCAGTTTGGCTTCTCTTTCCTGGGCTAGTACTTGCCAGGGCACCAAGTTTGAGTGGTGTTCCATAGGCGAGAGTACTATTTCATCACCAGGAAGAACGTTTTGTTTGCCCCAGGTGGAAGCCACAAGGTTGATACCCTCGGTGGTGCCGCGGGTGAAAATTATTTCGCAGGTTTCTTTGGCATCGATAAAACGTCTTACCGTTTCTCTCGTACCTTCGTACATGGCGGTGGCTTCTTCCGAGAGGGTGTGGATGCCGCGATGTACATTGGCGTTATAGCGTTGATAATACTCGCTGAGTTTGTTGATGACGCTTAGTGGCTTTTGCGAAGTGGCGGCGTTGTCTAGATAAACCAGGCGTTTACCGTCCACCTCTCGTCTCAAGATGGGAAAGTCTCTGCGGATTTTCTCTAGGTTTAGACTGGACATTGCTTCCTTCGTTTCGGGTTTGTCTAGAATTGTAGCCATCTTCATTCTCCCGATTGGGTCGAGACATAAATTTCCCCATCTTTGACGGTCACCTTATAGGTGGGTATGGGCAGCACCGCCGGTAGTGAAAGGGCTTTGCCGGTAGTGACGTCAAAACGGGCTCCGTGCCTGGGGCATTCGATTTGGCAGCCGTCTAGTTCGCCTTCGCCGAGCGGGCCGTCGTCGTGACTGCAGACATCTTGTACTGCATAGAGCTTGCCGTCTACGTTACAGATAGCTAGGTCCAGATCACCAAGCTTGCAGACTTTCACCCCTCCGGGCTTGAGTTCATTAAGGCTGACATTCTCGACTTTAAGCTCTGTCATGGCTCACTCTTCTTTTCTGTTTTACATTTTGTCTTCTATGCGACTGGCGGCCAGTTCAGCCAGCAAATCTTTTACGCCGCTTATCGGAATCAGATCAAGAACTTGCTGGAAGAAACCGGTGACAATAAGCTCTTCCGATTGACTGCGGGTCAGACCACGGCTCATCAGATAGAAGAGTTGGTCTCTATCTACCGGGGATACTGTGGCACCATGAGAGCATTTTACGTCGTCGGCGAGAATCTCTAGTTTTGGAATTGAATCAGCCTTGGCTGCTCGGCTGAGCAAGAGGTTCTTATTAGACTGATAGGCATCGGTACGCTGCGCTACTTTGTCGACAACAACATTGCCTTGATAGATAGATGTCGAGCTGTCTTTGAGCGCCACTCTGAAAACGATATTTGAAGTGGTATCGGGAGCTTTATGATCGGCAATTGTATTGTAGGCATAATGCTCTTTACCGGCTCCCAGTACGATGCCTTTTACTGCTGCTTGGGCACCTCTGTCTTCGAGAACAGTCTCCAGATCTGATTTTACTTGACCACCACCCAGTCCGGCGGTGGTGAAATCTATCTGTGCATCTCTTCCTAGGTAGGCTCTGACGCGGTTGACAAAGAAGGTGCCGGGGGTCAAGTTGGTCACTTCGGCTACTTCCACCCGCGCTCCTGCCTCGACATGAAACTCCACTACGGCATTAACCAGAGCGGCTGTCTCACTGCTGGCTTCAGAAGCGGTGGTCAGGCTGACAAATTTCAAAGTGGAATTGGCTTCTACGTGCACAATCACTTTAGGAAAGACGGCGAGATTTTCGCTGCTTTCTACGGCTTTGTCGGCGGCACCGGCAGGCAGGTTTAGTGCCATCACCACAGGTGCGGTGACAGTGGTGTTTTTCGGTATGTGGACATAGAGACCAGAAGCGCTCAGGGCAGTATTCATCAAAGTGAATTTATCCTGCACTACCCCTCGTTTGGCGTCTATCAGGGCGGCTAGTTTCTCCAGATCTTTAGCTGTCGTCTCGGCAGCAAGAGCCTGGGCGAGGGGCAAAACTGTGATTTTCTTTTCGGCTATCTCTTTTGATGCAGCAATATGAAAGGTAGAGGTGGCGTAGTCTTCCATATAGACAGCGGCGGCTTCACCGATTTTCTCTAGGGAAGCTTCCAGCTTGGCGCTTTGAATTTTGGCTTCCTGCTTGGTTAGAGCCTTGACTGGGTAGAGTTTGCCCAAGTCTAATTTATTGACTGTGGTCGAGCGCCAGTCTTCGTTCTTGACTGTCGGCATGGGGGCTTGCAAATAGCTTTCCCAGGCAGACAGGCGTCTTTCTTTTAGCCATTGGGGTTCTTGTGTGGCAAAGAGACCTCCCACCTGGTCTTTGGCCAGGGTGCTCACTTGTGGTCTTTTCGCTTGCTCCGACATAACTTTGCAGTTTCCTCTCTTATTTACTGATTAGCCTACTGAACCTTCCATCTCAAGCTGAATGAGACGGTTCAGTTCTACGGCATACTCGAGCGGCAGCTCTTTGGTGAAGGGTTCGAAGAAGCCGTTGACGATCATGGCGGTGGCTTCGTCTTGGCTGAGACCACGGCTCATCAAATAGAAGAGCTGCTCTTCGCCTACTTTCGAGACAGTGGCTTCGTGTTCGATGCTCACTTCTTTCTCGTCTACTTCCATGGTTGGATAGGTGTCGGAGCGTGATTTTTCATCGAGCAGAAGGGCGTCGCATTTTACCGATGACTTGACGTTCTTAGCATCAGGGTAAACCTTGATCAAGCCACGGTAGGAGGTGCGTCCACCGTTTTTGGAAATGGACTTGGAGACAATCATGGATGTGGTGTCGGGGGCGCCGTGAATAATTTTGGCGCCGGCATCTTGGTGCTGATCTTCACCGGCAAAGGCAATGGAAAGCACTTCGCCATGAGCTTTCTCGCCCATCAAATAGATAGCCGGATATTTCATGGTCAGTTTGGAGCCGAGGTTGCCGTCCACCCATTCTACTTTTGCGTTGGCATGGGCAACAGCGCGCTTGGTGACCAAGTTGTAGACGTTGCGCGACCAGTTTTGAATAGTGGTGTAGCGAATATGGGCGCCTGGTTTGGCGATTAGTTCTACAACGGCAGAATGCAGTGAATCAGACGAATAGACAGGTGCTGTGCAACCTTCGATATAGTGCACAAAGCTGCCCGGTTCGGCGATGATTAGGGTGCGCTCGAACTGTCCCATGTTTTCAGCATTGATGCGGAAATAAGCCTGCAGAGGGATCTCCACTTTGACGCCTTCCGGTACCCAGATGAAACTGCCGCCCGACCAGACTGCCGAGTTGAGGGCAGCAAATTTATTGTCGGCAGCTGGAATGACCGTGGCAAAATGTTTGCGCACGATTTCTTCATGCTCTCTCAGACCTGAGTCCATGTCGAGGAAGATAACGCCTTGTTGTTCAAGATCTTCGCGAATGGAGTGATAAACCACTTCCGATTCATATTGGGCTGTGACACCGGCTAGAAACTTTCTTTCAGCTTCGGGAATGCCGAGGCGGTCGAAGGTATTCTTGATATTGTCGGGCACGTCCTCCCAATTCTTCTCGCCCTTGATTGAGGGTTTGATGTAATAGAAGATATTTTGGAAGTCGATATCATTGAGAAGATCGCAGTTGCCCCAAGTGGGCATGGGCTTCTTCATAAAGATATCAAAAGCTTTCAGTCTGAAGTCGAGCATCCATTGCGGCTCTTTCTTCATCTGCGAGATTTTGGTCACTATTTCTTTAGTTAGACCCCGACCTGATTTGAAGACATAGTCTTCTTCGTCGCGGAAACCGTACTTGTAATCGGTGCCTATGCCCTCAAGCGCCAGCTCGTCGCGGGACGGTGTTTTTGATTCGGTGCTTTCATCAACTTTAGACATGATTACCGTTCCTTATACTTTTGCAGGCTCAGAGGCGGGCTCACCGGTCACCCAGTCATAACCACGGCTCTCTAGTTCTAGAGCCAGTTCTTTGCCGCCCGAGGTAACAATCTTGCCGTCTTGGAAGACGTGCACAAAGTCGGGTTGGACATAGTCGAGCATGCGCTGATAGTGGGTGATGAGCAGGATTGCTGTTTCATCGGAGGCCAGGGCGTTTACCCCTTCCGATACAGTCTTGAGGGCGTCGATATCGAGACCGGAATCGGTTTCATCGAGTACAGCCAGACTTGGTTTGAGCAAGGAAAGTTGCAGTATTTCGAGGCGTTTCTTTTCGCCGCCCGAAAAACCATCATTGACATAGCGTGAAAGGAATTCATCTTTGACGCCTAGCTTAGCCATTGCTGCTTTCAGCTCTTGGCGGAATTCTTTCACCGGTATCTCTTTGCCGCGCTTGCTGTTGGTGATTTTGCGCAGGAAGTTTGAAACCGAGACGCCGGAGATGGCGACAGGATATTGAAAAGCCAGTGATATGCCGAGTTTGCAGCGTTCGTCGGGAGACATTTCGCTGATTTCCTGACCTTTATATAGCATTTGACCGCCGGTCACTTTGTAGCGGGGGTGACCCATGACCGTATAGGAGAGGGTGGACTTGCCCGAACCGTTGCGACCCATGATGGCATGCACTTCACCGGCATTGATGGTGAGATTGACGCCTTTGAGGATTTCTTTGTCCTCAACTTTGACGTGCAGGTCGATGATTTCGAGAATTCTCTTGGAATTGGAATTTGACGCGGTCATTGATTCAGCTACCCTCTATAAATGACTTTCTGGACTTTTCGGTCTAGATTACTTATACGATCTACTCTTGGGAACAAGCCTTAAATCGATCCAACCTTTGACCTAGAGCATTTTATAGATAAAATAGTATCAAAAATCGGTTTTAGTCCACCCGATTTTTTATAATGTATTTGGATATATGACAGAGCTCCATTCGGGAGCAGTCTGTTTAGGGGGTAAGTTAGGTCATATTTGGCAAAGTCTGGGTCTTTACCGAGAAAAACACCTAGACTTTTCAGTAATAAAACCTGGTTTACTATTGAGAAAAAGACACAAATCAAAAGTAAGTAATAAGTTATGTTGTCACAGCCTTTAGGCGACGCCCCAGAGAAAACCCAAGAAGCCCTTCTTCTATATTTGAAGAGGCAGGGCGAGTTGACCGTTGGTGAACTCTGCGATTTGCTCAGCATAACTTCGATGGCGGTGCGCCGCCATATAACCCATTTGCAGAAAGAAGGACTGATAGAGTCGCGCATGGTCAGGCAGTCGCGAGGCAGGCCGACTTATCGCTATAAACTCTCCAGCAAAGCTGAGGGGCTTTTTCCTTCTGCTTCCGCCAATCTTGCCGAAGACCTTTTAGAGGCGGTATATGAAAGCCGCGGACAAGAAGGGGTGATGGAGCTGCTTGCCTTGCGCAACAAGAAAAGATTGGAGCGGCTCTTGGAGCGCGTCAAGGGCAAGAGTCTGAAAGAAAGAGTGGCAGAGGTTTCGCTTATCTTTTCCGAAGACGGCTATATGACCGAATGGGAAGAATTGCCCGACGGCAACTTTCTCATTTATCAAAGACATTGCGCCGTGCACAATTTGGTCAGCAAGTTTAGCCAGGTTTGCTCGATGGAACCTAGCTTGATGGAATCGCTGTTGGGTGTGAAAGTGACCAGAGAGAAATATATTCTCAGAGAAGATCCTCTCTGTGCCTATCTTGTGCACAAACCAGAATAGCTTTTGGCAATTTTGATTTTGGCTAAGCTTAGATTAGATGCCCTTCAACTGCCAGAAACTGGCCGGTGTCCGGGGCGAGATTACCGATAATTTGACAAAGTTAGCCGGTCCACGGGCGGCGATAGGCAGACCGCCTGTGATAATGAGCTTGTCTTTGGCGCTGACCAGGTTCTTCTTGAGCAAAGTATCTTCGACAAGGGCCAAGGTCGATTCGGAATCGCTTACTTCGGTGAGCATCAAGGGTGTTGTGCCCCAGGTCAAAGTGAGCTGTCTATAAACATGGGTGAGCTGGGTGAGAGCCACAATCGGCGCCGGCGGACGGAACTGCGAAATCAATCTGGCTGTCGAGCCCGACTTGGTGAAGGTGGCGATGGCTCTGGCATTCATATCGACTGCCATGGCGCAGGCGGCGTGGGCGACGGCATGGGCTGAAGAATAAAGCTCGTGCTCGTGCAGCGTGGAGCGGTCTTGGCTATTTTCTGCTTCACAGGCGATGCGGTCCATCATAGTCACCGCTTCCACGGGGAAGGCGCCCATGGCGGTTTCTTCCGAAAGCATGACGGCATCGGTGCCGTCAAAAATAGCGTTGGCCACATCAGATGCCTCAGCCCTAGTCGGTCTAGGATTGTTAGCCATCGAATCAAGCATCTGGGTGGCTGTGATCACCGGTTTGCCTTTGGCATTTGCTTTGCGTGTGATCAGTTTTTGTGCCGGCGGTACTTTCTCTGGGGGCAGTTCCACGCCGAGGTCGCCGCGGGCGATCATGACTGCGTCGGTAACCGCCAAAATTTCGTCGAGGCTGTCTACAGCTTCGGGTTTTTCAATCTTGGCTACGACCATGACCGGCGGCCAGTGGTCGCCTATCAGCTCTTTCAGTTCGACTATGTCTTGGGCGTCTCTAACAAAAGAGAGGGCGACAAAGTCTACTTCGCAGGCCAGTCCTACTTTTAGGTCTTCGCGGTCTTTTTCAGTCAAAGCTGGAATTGAGAGCCTGACGCCTGGAATATTGATTCCCTGATGGTTTTTGAGAAGACCGCCGATGATGATTTCGCATTCCACATCGGTTTCAGAAGTGCGCAGCACTTTTAGTTCGATCAAGCCGTCATCAAGCAAAATGACATCGTTCGGCTTTACTTCTTTAGCTAGGGGCGGATAGTTGGTACTGACAATGCTCTCGTTGCCGCCGTTTTCAAGCTTCTTATTGGTCAGGGTGAAAGTTTTGCCGCGTTCGAGCATGACAGCTTCATTGTTTTGCAATTTGCCTGTACGCAGCTTCGGTCCGGAAAGATCAAGCAATATGCCGATGGGCAGCTCCATACGGCTGCTTATCTCACGCACATCCTTGACTACGTCTTGAATAAACTCGGGAGACGAATGGGAGCAGTTGATACGGACAACGTCCATGCCGGCTCGGACCATTTCGGTCAACACCTTGGGGTCACGGCAAGCGGGACCGATGGTGGCTATTATTTTTGTTCTGGTATTCCTCATAAGGTTGATAAGGTACAACAGTGAGGCGCCGGGGCGAAAGGGCAAAGGCTTGTCATTGAAGAAATATCAAAAGAAATAACAAAACAGACACCAAAAACACTATGTTTGACAAGTTTTGCTGAGAAAAAGCGTGAGCGGGGATGTCAGGAGCGGTGGGCTCAGCGAGGTAGTAGAATTACTCTCATGAAAATCGTAAAGCCGCTTCTTCTTATTCATCTTCTGGCCAGTGCTCCTGCCTTTGGGCAGACCTTAGATGCCGGCGGTAGACCGACGGCTCCCCATCCGAATCCTCCAAGCGCTGAGGAGAGAGCCAAGCAAAGAGCTCAGGCTCTCAAAGACCTGAACATTCCTGGTTTGAAGTTGAGGCCTTATATACCGGAAAACTTTCCAATTAAGCCGTATCCCAACGCCTACGACAAAGGCTTTGTTAATTCGACCAGTGGTAAGCCCACCGCCGGGCTGACCATGTACAGCAAAGATGCACCAGATGTAGTGCATAAATGGTACATGGATGCCTGCCGCGAGGCTAAGCTCAACACAGTTACACCAAGCGAAGAAGGGCGCAAGGCAATCGGTAAGGTCGGTGATCTTTTTATCATCAATGCCGACAATCTTAAACAGAAACTTTCCATAGTACTGGTGCGTAATCCAAAAGACCGCGGCACGATTATTTCAATCAGCTGGGCCCTCAAATAACAAATCAACAAGCAGTTGGTTAAGGGAAGGTGCATACCCCAAGTGCGTGCACATTGGTCCAGCGCTTTACTCTAATTTGACCAAGGCAGCCGTTATAACCGGTGCCCGGTTGCCAGGCTACATCTTTTTTCCATAGACCCCAGCCGAGGGCTAGTTTGGGCGAGCAAAAAGGGGCCGGCACAACCGTGGGAACAAAAAAGATTGGTGCTGGCATAGAGGCTTCGTCTATAACAAGTTTTTCTGAACCGTCCGGATTATTGGAGATCATTGTCGCTAACCAGGGGGATTCGGCAATAGCAAGAGGCGCCGGATTGCATTTCAGGCTCATACCATCTGGACTGTAGAGATAGAAATCTCTCACTCCGGCGATGAGGGCTCCAATTGTCACAGGATTGCTCAAAGCTTGATGCACCTGGTTGACACCCACTGAATGACCAGTCACCGATATCATCTCATTGCAGCGGTTCGTTAGGTAGTTTTCTACCGCTGTTGTGTTTCCTTCCGGCAGTCCAAAAATGATACCGTCTAGGCTTCTGCCTACCACGTCAGTGCCGAGCAGAACGCTCATTGCCGACACTGTTGTGCAGAGCAGTCCACCGCCCGGCATGCTGCTGCTTTGTGTCTCGGTTGTGTAGCCATAGGTTTGCGCAATACCGAATTCGGTATCAGGGAGTGGCGGTGGACCGCCTGGGTAATAGAACCAATGCGACTTGTTTTCGTCAACGTGAATCTTCACGAATGAATGAGGCATAGCCAGTTGAAAGGGCTCTCTTGGATTGGTGAGCATCCAAGACATCGCTTTTTCTGTGGGTCCGTTCTTGACGGCTTCGCCTTCACCAGAAAAAGCATTTGGAACAGCAAAATTCCAGTTGAGTGGTTGGTTCTTCATCGTGTTGGCGTCGAAGGTTGAACGCGCCACCAAATGTGGTTTGTCGTCAAACTTGAAAGGCACTTGCCAAAATGTTTTGTCATTTACAAGCAGCGGGGTGTAGCCTTTGAGAAAGTAGAGCTTTGCCGCGTCAGCGGGAGGATTAGGCCTTGTGCACTGGGTATAGTAGTTATTCGGAAGTACATAGCCCGGAGGTAGGTTGAATAGAGGCGGACCTCCGTTGAGCACTATATTGCTTTCGCAGCCTCTATCCAGCAGTGAAGTTTCCCAGTTGCTGCCTGCCTTCACCTTTATTTGGGCACCATTGCCAAGCATTCGCACTGAGTTTTGCCCGGCTACATCTTGAAAGAATTGATGAAGTCTCTCTTGCTTCATCAATTCTTTTGCCAGCGCATCCGAAGTTTGTTGCGCTTCACTGAGGGCATTTGATACATTGCCCTGTCCGCTGCCGGCTGTACCCTCTGCTTGCATTGCCTGTATGTTGATTGCCATGAGCATGGCCTTGCCCCACATACGGTTTACTCGCCGCAGGTTTATCTGCCCGTCTCCGATGAGATAATTTGCGGCTCGATCTGTGGTTATATCAGCGAATGTACTAGCCGGACCTGCCGGAAGAGGCACGCTAATTTTGTCTAGGGCTTGTTTTCCTGCGTTTAAGATTCCAGCATCTACGGCATTTTTGGTTTCCTTCTGACCACCCATAAAGAGCACAAAGAACAGAAAGGCCGAGCCCAGCACTACTAGGGTAAGGGCTAGGATTGTGGCAAAGGTAATAATCGAACCACGTTCTTTGCGTATGTTTCGGCGTTTTGTCATTTAGGTCAAGCCTCTCCTATTTCTCACCCACCAATGGCTCCACTGCTTTAGCTTCGAAGGTAAAGGTAGAGAAACCTGGAAAGGGTACTGGAAGGTTTACTATCATTCTTGTCGTGCAGGCTACTTTGTCGCCTTGATACGGATAGTCGAAAGCCTTTATTTGAAGTGTCTTTAGAATGGGAGAACTATGAAAACTGTTCAAAGTTGTTTGGGCCGCGGTGAAAGCCGCTCCTGAATCTGAGTGATTGGCACCGGCTCGGGCGGCATTCTTAGCTGCTGTATCATTCATGGAATTGGCGATTACAAGCACAAGCAAGTCTAGAATTAGCAAGGTGATAGGTATCAGAATGAGAGCGGCTGTCACGGCTTCAACGATACTGTGTCCATTCTTTCTGGGGTGGACTCTGTGAGCAATTTTCCAGTCTCTATTGAACATGGTCAGGATTTTCCATCTGGCTTTCTGACGTGACCGTGAAGCTCATTGGTCCGTTTAACCCCGGTACATTAATGACGGGTAAGGGTATCGGCAGAAATGGATTGCAAACGACGGTCGTAGATACAGTCACAATTTTATCTTGATTCAAGGTAGCGTCTGTTTGACCGTTTCTGTAAGAAATCACAGTGCTTGGATAGCCGGACATATTCACAAAATGACCCATGCCATTGAGCCACTGGTCGGGGATGCCTTTCTTGATTGGTCCGGCATTACTCAAGGCTTCGCTGCTTGGCAGTAGCGCCGCCTCATGCACTTGATTGTAATTGAGCACCATACAGAGTCCATAAGAGACACCCATGGCCAGCATATCTACCAGTGGAAAGAAGATACAGATAAGAATTAGACCGAGGGCTGGTCCAAACTCGGCTATCGAGGCGCCGCCTCTCTCGTTTCTCTTTCGTCTGTTTTTCATCTCTTTAGCTGGCATATAGGTATTGAATTTAAGTAAGTCCAGGTGATTTTGGGCCGAATCTGTCCTATTTATACTCTCGACTTCGTCGCTTTAGGAGAATCAGTTCAGTCTGCTAGATTAGAACTTTGATCTACAATATAAATTTCAGAAGGGTTTAATAAAAGTGCAAGAAGGCGGAGAGTCAGATCAAGAAAAGCGAAAGGTCGCTAAGACCAAGCTTGAAATGCATTTCGACCCCTCTAAAACAAAAGAGCGGCGTCGCCGTGTGGCAAAGACTATGCTGGAAGCCGATATGGCTAAGCCTGATATCGAGGCTCTGATGAATTTGGCTGCCAAAGCCGCAGAAGAAGCCACAGTCAACCCTGAAAATACTGCTCTTCCTATAAATTCGGTAGATGCTTCTGCTGCAAGTGGTAATGACAATGCCGCGGGTGGTAAGAAACCCCGCCGCGTGGCCAAGACCATGCTGGAAAACGAGGTGCCGTCTCTATCTGAGACAGCCAAACCGGAACGGAAGAAAACAAGACGAATCGCCAAAACACTAGTTACCACTGATATATCAAGTATTGTCGAGCAGGCTGCTAAGTTTAACGATCAGGTTCTTGGTCAGAACATTAGCCAGAACATGAGTCAGACCCGGAAAACCAAACAGCCCGTGGCCAAGACCATGATTGATCATGACGCGCTCAATTTGGCGGTCTCGCAGTCTTTTGTTTTGAAGGAAGCGCGCATTAAAGAAACTATCAAAGCCAAAGCCCTAGAGCCGCAGGCGCAGATAGAACCTATCCCTTGCCATAAGAAAGCCTTGCCTTGCCCCTGGAAGTGGGCTGAAGCAGAGGGACGCGAGCGTTTTCGCTATTGTCAGCGCTGTCAAACCCCGGTCTATCATTTAGAAGGTCTGCAAATAGAACAGATCGACGCCCTTATTTTGCAGAGAGAAAATCTTGAGAAGTACACTCTCTACAAGCGCAGCGACGGCAAATATATGACCCGCGATTGTCCGGAAGAGGTGAAGCATAAACGCGAGAAGTTTATGTTGATAGCCGGAATTGCCGCTTTCGCCATCGTGGTGGTCGCCCTTTTCATTATCTTTCCTCCTTCGGCACCTCCATCTAAATCGGTTCAGTCAGTTACCGAAGCGCAAGAAAAGCCGCAAGATAGTATTAACCATGCTTTGCCGCAAGGAAAGCCCATCTCGGGTGCAGGCGGCGGCAAGGTTAGAACGGGCGGTACTTTTCACTATGATGCCGATGCGCCGGATGCTGCCAGGGTTTTGCAAGCACCACCGGTGGCTGCACCAGGCAGTGTTAGCGAAGAGGCGGCACCGGTGCCGACCTATACCAAAGAAGATGAAACCGGCGAATTCTGGAAAGAAGAAAAGAATGAAGGTATCGAGTCAACCGGTCAGTATCCCAGTAGTGCTCGTCCTTGATCTTTTCTATTCGATGCGAAAATGAGTGCGCCCGGCTTTGATAACGTCGCCAGGGGTTAGCTTTGTGGGTATTTTTACAATCTGCTCGTTCAAGGTGGTGCCGTTACTGCTCATCAAGTCTTCCAACCAGAGACGGCCTTGATCCCAGAATATGCGACAGTGATTAGCCGAGGCATAACCGTCCTCTGCCAAGACTAGGTCGCAATCAGGATCTCGCCCCAAGGTCACGGCCTGAGTTTGTATTGTGAAACGTTGACCGTCTTCTAGATTGACCAGAACCGGCAAACGTGTCCCCTGTTGCCCTTGTGATTCTGTCATTTTCCCCTCTAGACTGTAAGCGACTGCGAGAGTGTTGTTGGCGAGAAGTTCTTCAGATCGAGATCTTCGCCGTTGAAGAGGCTATCGGTATCTTCCAGTTGAGCCAGTACTTTCTCATCGACATTACCGCTCTTGATCATCTTATAGAGATCGTCGAAGCGCTCTTTGTGCTCTTTGAAGCGGTCGGTGGCATAGTCTTTTGCTTGTCCGGTGGTGACCAAGAAGGGCCAGTCGGAAGAAGCGACCAATAAAAGTTCGCGGGCTAATTGCTTGGCGGCACGGGTAATCAGTTTGTCATGACCCACCGCAGCCATATCGGCCACTTCAGCCATTTTCTTCTCGCTGTCATGAATTTGGGGCCACATCCATTCGGTCTCATCGTTGAGCCAAACTTGATAGTGGCCGCCCGAACCCCAAGAAGACTGCTTCAGTTCGATTGTCTTTTCGGGAGGGAACTCGGAGAGATAATCGGAGGCTTTGGTCAGTTTGACGGCTGTATAGGTTTTTAGCTTGCGAATCACTTCTTTCAGCCAGGTGACGCCTTCGAACCACCAGTGACCAAAGAGTTCGGTGTCGAAAGAAACCATGATCAAGCCTGGTTTACCGGTTGCTTTCAGATGCTCGGTTAGGCACTGTTGTATGAAGCCGGCGTAGTGATCAGAGTTCTCGCGCATGCGGCTCTCGGCTGCTTCGGGATTATAGATTTCTTTGGCGCCAAGGTCGGTGCTTTTCGAGGTCAACTTCCAGTAATGCAAGCCCGACTTGTCGTCTTTTTTGTGGAACTCACGATAATTGCCGTCGCCTGGATAGCCGTGGTCGGCCGACCAAACTTTGTATCCAGCTTCTTCGTGGCGACCCATGACTGCAACCGGATACTCTTTTAGCCAGAAAGCTTCGTAGGTATCGAGACCGGTATCAGATGTGGTGGCGGTAGGTATGTATTGAACCGAACCATAGGGTCCGACTATTCTTCTTACTTCTGCTGTTTGACCGCCCTTAATGACAAAGCTCTCGGTGAAGAAGTATTTGATGCCTGCTTCGTACATGTATTTTTCAACACCGGCGCGTCCGTTTTCTTCGGGGCGATAGGCGCATTCCGGCAGCCAGAAACCTTGCGGGTCTTTGCCGAAATGTTTTCTATAGTTAGCTACACCTGTTTTGTACTCTGCTTGCAGAGTGACATCTTCTTCTAAGAGTGGTGAGAAACAGTGGGTGGCCGCCGATGTGGTTATTTCTATGGCACCGAGATCTTGATAGCGTTTGAAACCGCTCAAGATATCTCTACCCCAGCGATGGGTGAAGTCTTTCTCTATCTGTTTGAACCAGTTTAGATAAAAGCGGGCAAGCTGATGCAGTTCTGGATTGGGTGTTTTGCCCTGGTTCGAATAGCGTTGTTCATCTTCACCGGCAGCTTCAATGCGAGCTTTCAAGAACTTTTCGAAGCCTTTCTTGAAATGTTCATCGGCGAGCTGTTCGCAAAGCACTGGTGTCAGACCGAGGGTCAGGTTGGCATTGATACCGTCATTGTGCAAGTCGGCAATGGCGTTGAGCAGCGGCACATAGGTCTCCGCCATACACTCATAAACGCTTTCTTCACCGAAGGGCCACATGCCTGCCTTTTTGTAATAAGGCAAATGGCTGTGCAACATAAAAACGAACGAGCCGATGCTCAAGGTATTTATCCTCTAAACGCAGCAATGAAAAGCAATGAAACTTAACTTGCAAAGAACACTCTGGAATATATCAATTGTGCCCAGGTCGTATGGGTCTATTGCTGCAACCTGTAACTATTCTTTATTGCTGGTTTCGTCTTTTACTTCGATTAGCAAGCCTTGGGGAGCGGTCTGTGAAAACTTGCTGCTTTCGTCGTCAAGGGGCTTCTTCTCGCTTGAATTGGAGTGCGACGGTAAGGCTGGAATGCCGATTTGTGAAACTGGTGGTGGCGCTGTGTTCTCTGCACTAGCCGGCCCGCTTGCGTCTTGAGAGTTTGCATCTTGAGAGTTTGCCGGCGGATTTTTTTGCGCCCTATTTTTGATTTCTGGTTGCGCAGGCGGCAATTTTGTCTCTTTGGTACTGGAGACTTTGCTGAGCCTGAAGAAGGCCGCCGCCAAGCAGATGACAAGAATGGTGATAATGACAACCACCGGTGCCTTGCTGCTTTTCTTGCTAGACTCTTCGCCGTTTTCTTTTCTGGCGCCCGAGGTCTGCAGGAACGCGGCTGTTTTGGGTTCTTCCCCGTTGTTATTCTCTAGCGCTGCCGCTGCTGTTTCTTTCAAAACCGCCAAGGCTGAAGCCAGTTCACTCATCTGCTGGTAACGGTTTTCGGGATTTTTTTCCAGGCAACGCCCGACAATCTCATCGAGTTCGCCGTAAGCTCCTAGATTGATCAAATTTGCCAGCGCCGCCGGCTTTTCATTAAGGTGCATGGTCATTGTGTCGAAAGCAGAAATGCCGCGAAAGGGCGGTCTGCCGGTCAAGCACTCAAAAAGCACGCAGCCCAGTGAATAGATATCGGCTCTTGCGTCCAATTCGTTACCCTGGCACTGTTCGGGGCTCATGTAAAGGGGGCTGCCGAAAACTTCACCTTCGATGGTGAGCTGTTCGGTCAAATTGCTTGCTTTTCTGGCGATGCCGAAGTCAACTATCTTGAGCTCCATGCGCGCTTCATCGATGAGCATATTAGCCGGCTTGACGTCTCTGTGTATGATTCCTTTGACATGGGCATGGCTCAGCGCTTTGGCTGCTTGGGCCATCAGGTTGAGAGTCTCTTTCAGTTTCAGCTGACGCTCTTTCAAAATCTGTTTCAGTGAGCGTCCCGGCACAAATTCCATGACTAGAAAGGGCACATCGGCTGTGACTGTGTCAAATTCGTAGACACAGACAATACCGGTATGGCTTAGTACCGATAAAGACTTGGCTTCTCTCTCCAGCCGCTTCAAAGATTTGGGATCGGCAACCAGATCTCTGGCCAAGGCCTTAATGGCCACCGGTCGGCCGGTCTCTAATTGCACAGCTCGATAAACCTGGCCCATGGCGCCTTCGCCAAGTTTGCCAAGGATGCGATAGCGGCTTTCTAATGCTTTCTCGAAATCGGACACTTTTATGATCAAGACCGGCTTATTATGGCGCGTATAATATCACCTTAGATGGTTCTTACTCTCTTCCCTAAAATAAGAAAGGCAGTCGATGCTTAACGATGTCGAGAATACCGAAGTCGACCCTGAAGAAGCCGACCCTGAAGAAGTAGATTCGGGGCATGGCGAAACTGACAATCTAGAAACTTTGGGAGAGGGCGCATCGGAGTCGGAAAAGACCGAGAAGAAGCGCGGTCGTCCGCCCATAGCCCGCAAACCTGTGGTCAAACCGCCTTCTGCCGAAAACAAGGTTGTCAGGCTCTTGGAGAAGAACCCACTTGGCATGACCTTGCCTGAAATGGCCGGTGGACCACGCCAATTAAAACGCATCAAGACCCTGCGTCCGATTCTGGCAGAAGCAATCAGACTCGGTCTGATTATGCCGGTTTCGCAACGTGCCGGTCATACAGTCTATAAGCTGGTGAAGCGCAGCTAAGCTCAATTTTTAGGCGGCAAAGACTCAATAATGTCGCTCAGAAGCTTATCTAGAGTTTTTGTCGCCCCCTTGAGAAAGAGCGTTTTGTGCTGACTGTGCGCTCCACTTTCCAGGGTTATAGATGATTTAGACAAGCCTAATTCTTTGGCTAGAAATTCCAAGAGAGCTTTATTGGCTTCACCCTCTTTCGCCCTCGCTGCCAGTCTTACAGCCAGTCTCGCGGTGCTCACCCTCGGATCATCTGCCGAGATCAAGGCGTGGAATTGGCTAACGGACTTTCCCGGCTCCACTAGGACATAGAGTTTGATACCGCCTCTTTTGTCGTCTACTCGATAGGGTTTTTCATCTTTCATAGGGGCAAAATGCTTAGCCTGCTCTTGCTGATACAATGCCATAGGTATTCTACAGTTTCACTTAGGAAGATAAGGCATGGCTAAGGCCGATATAGCTAGAGTAAAGATTGCCGGTTTCGAAACCTCACCTGAGCGTTTTTTGATAATTGCCGGGCCCTGTGTCATTGAAAGCTACGACATTTTGTACAAGACAGCTTCTCAGATGAAAGAGCTAAGCAAGAAGCTCGACTTTGATTTTGTCTTCAAGTCTTCTTTCGATAAAGCCAATCGCACTTCAGTAAATGGTTTTCGCGGACCGGGTCTAGAGGAAGGGCTGAAAATGCTCGCCCAGATCAAGAAAGAACTGGGGCTGCCGGTGCTCTCAGATGTGCACGAAAGTGAACAGTGCAAGCCTGCTGCCGAAGTCTTGGACATATTGCAGATACCAGCCTTCCTTTGCCGCCAGACCGACCTTTTGGTTGCCGCCGCCCAGACCGGCAAATGTGTCAATGTCAAGAAAGGACAGTTTTTGGCGCCTCGGGACATGCACAACGCCGTCAAAAAAATTGTAGACAGCGGCAACAAAAATGTCCTTTTGACCGAGCGCGGTGCCAGTTTTGGTTATAACAATCTGGTCGTTGATTTCCGCTCTATTCCGATAATGCAAGAAGCCGGCTATCCTGTAATTTTCGACGCCACCCATAGTGTGCAATTGCCCGGCGGCGCCGGTGATGCCTCAAGCGGACAACGTCAGTACATTCCCACTCTAGCCCGGGCGGCGGTGGTGGCCGGTTGCGATGGTATGTTTATGGAAGTCCACCCCAACCCAGATGAAGCCAAAAGCGATGCCGCCAACCAGGTGCCTCTCGCCCAAGTGGAAGAGCTAATCAGCCAATGTCTTAAACTGAGGCAGATCTATAAGTCTCTTCCTGAGTTGGAATTACCGCAGGTGGGCCAATGCAAACAGCTTGCCGCCGCCAAAGGCTGACTTTTCACTTAAGTTGTTTCTTGTTCAGCCAGGTGTTTTTGCTTGGTCCTGTTTCGCTTTGCTGCCCGTCTTCAGGTCTGATGGCCGAAGAACTGCAACAAGAAAGCGGCAAAGAAGATAGTGCCAAAATCTTGACCCAGCTATTGAGCCATAGTTTGGATGCTTATGGCGGCGCCGAAGCTGTGCAAGCACAGATTGCCGGTATTACTGCCGTAGGGCGCGAGCTGGATGCCACCGGCGGCAGTGGCGATACCATCGATGCTATGGTGGCTAAAGATTTGCCGCTAAAAGATAATTTCAGGCTGTCGCGCAAAGGCAATCTCTGGAGACTGGACCACGAAAATTCGGGGCTGAGCTGGTCGCAAGGCTTTGACGGCAACTTGCCCTGGGTCAAGAGCGGCGGCAGCGTGCAAGACTTGCAGGGTGATTCGGCCCTATCGCTCAATTTTGAGACTATGTCACCGGCTCTTGTTCTCTTGGAAGTGACCAAGGGGTTGGCTTCTGGTGCCCTGGACGTCAAACTGAAAAGCCAAAAAGATAAGCATGTGGTGGAAGTGCAGAGTAGCAACGGCGACAGTTTTATCTTAAATATCGAACCAAATTCATACCAGGTGACTTCTCTTGAAGTGAAAGGCGTCAAGCTCTCTTATAGTCAGTACAAGCCTGCCCTTGGTTCGGTATTCCCTTTTAGACAGACCCGCAGTGTTTCGGGTCGACCTGCTCTTGTGCGAGTCTTTGATGATGTTTCGCTGAAGAATAAGTTTGCTCTAGATGAATTTGATAGACCGGGCGGTACAGTCAAGTTGAGCCGTACTGTGCATTTACCCTTCGATTATAGCCAAAGAGAGCTATTGGTTAAGGGGCGTTTGAATAACGGCGAAGAGTTGGAATTTTTGTTTGATACAGGTGCTTCTGAAACAATCATTGACAGAAGAGTGGCTGCTGAGAATCTTTTGCTTAAGGAAGGTGAGTCTAACTTAGCTGCCCTTGGTGGGGCGGTTGCCACCAATACGACGACCATCGGCCGCCTTGAATTGGGTAATTTAGTAGTCAACGATCTAGATGCCCGTATTCTTGATCTCTCTGGGCAGTCACGCCATTTGGGGCGTCGTCTCGCCGGCATCATCGGTACAAACCTGATTAGCCGCTATGTGGTGGCAATCGACTATGGCAAAGAACAAATTAGCTTTTTTGATGCCGATGATTTTGTTAGACCAAATGATCTGACCGTTGTGCCCTTTAGCAAACGCACAGCCCCGGTGGTGAAAGTGCGTGTCGGCGGCAAAGAAGAAGTGCAGATGCTGGTGGACACAGGTGCGGCCTATAACAACTTGCCGGCTGCGGTGGCGCAGCGCTATGGCGCCGCTGCCGGGCAAAGATTTACCGAGGGCACCGGCTTGGATGGTCGCAATATCAAACTTGGTCGTGTCACCATCGACAGTATCGCTCTGGGTGGTAAAACAGTGCCGGCGGTTGACTTTACCTATACTTTGGGGGCGCAGACCGCTGCCGCCAATTCTCAAGGTTTCTTCCAGACCAATAATCTCGGCATTATCGGCAATCCATTGCTTGAAAATTTTGTGGTCTACATAGATTACAAGTTTCAACGCATGTTACTCAAGTCTTCCTCTGTGGTGAAAGTGCGTTCCGAAATCGATGGAGCTATCAAAAAGGGCGACGATCTGTTGATTCAGAAAAGGGAGTTTAAGTCGGCTGAAGTCTACTATCAGAAGGCCTTGTTGTCTGCCACCGCCAATGGTGATAAGCGTAATGAGGCGAAGGTCTTAGGGCGCATCGGTAATCTCAAGAGAATGATGGCTAAAGATCTGGGACGCCCTGAGCATGCCAAAGCTGCCTATGACAATTTCACGAGAGCGCAAGCCTTAGCCAAGCGTATAGGCGCGGGCGACATCGAAGGTCGTATTCTTGCTGATTGGAGTTTGCTCTACCTCGATACCGGCGCTCTAGACTCGGCTAGACAAACAATGGACCGGGCTCTACTGCTTGCACCACAGGACGCAGCCGTCAATGTCGACTGTTCGGTGCACTTGTTTAAAGCCCAGCGTTATCCAGAGATGCAGCGCTATATAGAAAAAGCTCTCTTTCTCGAGCCTAGTAATTGGCAGGCTCTGTGGTATCAAGTGAAGTTGGCTGAGACTTTTGTCGATTATCAGAAAGCAATCTCTACACTGAAAGAGATTTTGCATTATTATCCGTGGGCTCGCACCGCCCAGGAGAAGCTGAGCCAGGTAGAGACCGAAATGGCTAGAGTTAAAACTGAAGGACCAAACGATCCCTTCAAAGAGTACAACAATTTTCAGCGCAAGCTTTTGAATAGTCAAAAGCCTGCATCGGGTTCCGTTCCGGCTAAAGTCGGCACTACCAACCCGCCAGTAAAAAATAATGGTACCAATAGTAATACTAATACAAACATAAGAACTGGCTCTCCGCTTTTATGGCGCCGCAACGGAGGACGATAGGAGAGGTTTTATCTAAGCAGCTCTTTTTATTGAGGATCGGCAGTGAACAACAAATTGATTTTTAAGTGGTGGTTGGTCTTTTTTGCCATAAGCGCAGTCGGCGGTTTTCTCGCTGGTGGTTTCTTGGGCATGATATTTGGCTTTTGTCTGGGCGTATTTGGGGCTATTATTCACCAACCCGAAATGGTGAAGCCCTTAGTGATGACAATCTGTCCCATCGTAGGTATGTTGGCTTCGCTGCCTATTTCGTATTTCGCCTTTAAATTTGCTGTGGGCAAAATCTTGAAGGAATCCAATTAGTTAGTTTTTGGCTCTTGCTTTTACTGCCCCAGACAGCTCTTTGAATTGGGGACCGAAATAGTAGCGGCGCATTTCTTTGTAAGCTTCTTTGTAGGTGTAGCCGTCTTCGCTCACTCTGTAGATGCCGATTAAGCAGCCGGTGCGGTCTGAGCCATGGGCGCAATGCAGGAAGACAGGGCGATCTTTCTCTCTTCCTTCTTTTACCGCTGCTAAAAAAGTCTCTACTTGGCTCTGAGTCGGGGCCTTATCACTCATTGGTAGATTGATATAGTCCATACCTAATGTCTGAGCTAGCGCCTTTTCTTTGCTGGTGCGCGCCCCTTTAGCGCGCAGATCGATAATGGTTTTGATACCGCGATCGCTCAATTTCTTCAGTCCGACTTCGCTGGGTTCTCCCCCTCTATATAGGTAAGGATGTACCTGGTGGAAATTGGGCAGGTCGGCTGTTTCTTTTTTCTTGCAGGTTTCAATATTTGAATCTTGTCCGTCTTTGGCAAAAGCTACTGTGCTTGAGAGTTGCCAGAGCGAAAAAAGGACAAGCAAAAAGAGAAGATTCAGCCTTTTCTCGAGGTCGACGAATGATTTGGGCATATTTCTGTGTTATTACACCTTTGATTAGTTAGAGGCAAAGGTAAATATGGAGGAGTGATTTTTCAAGACTGCTTTGTGAATTATTAACCTTTGTTAATTTGAGCGATTTTTATCTGATTTCATTGAACTTTTTCAGTCCAAATTACGTTTATACAAGTGAAGCACCCAGAGGTGGTTGATAGCCGTGGAGCTGACCGACGAGGAACTAATTAGAAAATATCGGGAAGGAGGCGATATTGATCTCTTCAAAGTTCTCGTTAGGCGCTATCAAACCCGGGCCTTCGCCCTTGCCTATCGTCTGATTGGCAATGCCGAAGAAGCGGAAGAAATAGTCCAGGACTGCTTTATCAAAGTTCATCAGAATCTTGATAAGTATCGCGCCCAGACTAGTTTTGCGCCCTGGATTGCTCGAATCTGCCAGAACCTTTGTATGGACGCGATACGAATGAAGCAGCGCCGAAGAGACGATGAAGTTCTTTCTTTCGATCCGCAAGCCTATGGCAGTGATGATGAATGCGGCAGTGGTGCCGGACGAACTGTGTCTCAAGTGGCCGATTCAGGACCGAGCCCATCGCAGGTACTCGATAATCAAGAAGAGAGTCGTTTGCTTGAAGAGTCGATCAGGCTCTTGCCGGATAATCAGAGAGTGGTTCTGGTATTGCACGATATACAGGGCTTTTCTTATCAGCAAATTGCTGAAATAGTCGGCACTAGTATAGGGACAGTGCGTTCACGTCTTCATTATGGGCGAATGAAATTGAAAGAAATGCTTGATCCTTACTACAGCGAACACGGCTGCCAGCCAGTGAAGTCGCGCTGAGTTATTTGAGGTTCTTATATGACCAGTCAGGAAAATAATCTAGGGGGCCAAGAGTACGAGAAAGAGCACGAGCTCGAGCACTCCGCTTGTGAGCCCGAGCTCGAGCCCTCCGCTTGTGAGCACGAGCTCGAGCACTCCGCTTGTGAGCACGAGCTCGAGCACTCCGCTTGTGAGCAAGTGCATGAGATGCTCGGCGCCTATCTCGATTTGGAGCTGAGCGAAGCAGAGTTTGCCTCGGTCGACTCTCATTTGAGTACGTGTTCGACTTGCCAATCTCAACTCAAAGCGCTCGAAGCATTAGTCGACAGACTTAAGGCTCTGCCCGAGCCAACACTGAGTCGGGACCTGGCCGATTCTATTGCGGCGCGTTTAGAGAAGACCGCGCCGCCGATTCTGGCAGACTCAACTGCGATATCGGCTGAAACAACTGCTGCGCCCCCAGTGGTTTCTATGCAGGCCTTCGCAGACAATAAGCGCAGAGCCGGTACTTTTCGCTATGCAGCGGCGGCGGCGGTTGTGGCAGTTTTGGCTGCCGGTGTCTACTTCTTTAGCGGCAATCGCAGCCAAACTATTCCCACCTTGGTGGCTCAGGCGCCCACTGCCTCGGTTGGTGAGCCACAAAAGAAAGCTTCTCCCACTGAAGCGGTGCGCACTAATCAGAAGGATGTAGTGACTGCGGCACTTGCTAAAAATAACCCGGTGAAGCCCTTGTCGAAAGATGCTAAGCCAGCTAAGCCTCGCAAAGTAGAAGCTCTTGCAACAGTTGCTTCTGCCGATAAGGATGATGTCGTGGATGCTTACGATGATATTGTTGGTGGTGGCGTAGACGATTACGGCATCAGTACTAATGAGGATGGTCTTTATGCAATTCAACTTTAGAGCAAATGCAACCGCTTTGTTGCTTGCTTTCACCTTGATGCAAGCAGCCTCTCCTCTCGCTTTTGCCGCGCCTGAAAGCGGCGCCGAAGTGATGGAGAGCGGATCTGGCGATAAGGCTGGAAATGGAGACCCTGAAACTAGATTGAGACGCTTCAGGCGAAACTTTGATAGTCAGGCAGGAGGAAGAGAGATGGGCGGCGATGATGATCGTTTCGCCCGTTTGAAGCAATTGCGCGAGAGCGGTGATGGCCCAGTGCGCAATCGCCTTAGAAGTATGCAGGGAGGTGGACTGAGTGGTGGAATTGGCGGCAAAGGCTTGGGCATGCCAGGCCGTACTCCGCTCAACCTCACCGAACTCAATCTCAGCGAAGAGCAAAAGAACAAAATAAAAACGATGCGCAGTCAAACTCAAGCAAAGGCTAAAGAGCTGCAGAAAGATATCAAAGCGAAACGGGCTGAGATGCGCGATTTACTCTTTGAACCAGGTTCAACGGACGAACAAATAAGAGCCAAACATAGTGAATTGCGCAAGATTCAAGGTGAGGCTGAAAGCTTGATGATTGATGACTTTATAGCCATTCGTTCCGTTCTCACTGCCGAGCAGAAAAAGAAATTGCCTTCTATTAAGCCTGGCATGCGCAAACCTCAGCCCTCTCAACTAGGCTCTCAACAAAGTTCGCAACAAGCTTCGGGACCGGCTATGAACTCCGACAACTAAGCCACCTAGCAATCCGGGCTTATTTACCTTTACCTTTGCCTTTCTTGACTCCGCCCCAGTCGAGGATAAATTCGGCATCTTGGTCGGTGGGTGTGGAAGTAACCGGTGGTTTCTCTTCCGGTTCTTTGGTTTCTTCTTCCTGTTTCGGCTGGGGCTTAACCGCCGGCTTTTCTTTCTTAGGCTTGGGCTGCATTTGTTGCGGCGGCATCATCGCCGGTGGTGGCTGCATGCCGGGGAAGATGAGCGGTGTGGGCGGCGGCGGCGGTACTAGTACGCCTGCTTTCGGGCGCTTGGTCGGCGGTCCGGAAGGAACAGGCACCGGCGCATAAATTGGGTATGGTTGCATCGGCACAGCGGGCATGCCCTGTCCTGCAGACGGCACCAGTGATTGCGAAGATGGAGTCACTTGCTCGGCTGCTTTCGGCTTATTTGCTTTGCTTGCTTTCTCGGGCTTAGCTGCTGCTTTGTCTTCTGCTTTTTCTTCTGGCTTTTCTTTGCTCTCTGCTGCAGTGTTTACTTTCTTCTTGCTTTCACTCTTCGCTTCCAGCTTGCTTTCATTCATTTGCAGGCGCGCTTTCGCTTGGGCTTCTTTTTGAGCTTGCTTGCGACGCTCTTTTCTGGCTTGTTCTTCTCTTCTAGCCTGTTCTTCTTTTCTAGCTTGCTCTTCTTTTCTAGCTTGTTCTTCTTTCTTGGCTTGTTCAGCCTTTTTGCGAGCTTCTTCTTTGAGCTTCTCTTCTTTATCGATTTCTTCGCTCGACCTGATTTTCGGTCTGCCTGGCAGTCTGTGGGTTTGCTCAGGCTCTTCGCTTGGCTTGGGTGTGTCGCCAGGTTTATCTTGCGGCTTTAACACCGGTTCGTCACTTTCTGACTTAGATTGAGGCGGTGCTTTTGTTTTGCCGCCGGTCAAGGCTGACAGCCTGTCGTCGGTACTGCCCCCAGATCTGGTCGCCATAGCCAGGCGAACGCTTTCTTGATGGGCAATAGAGCGGTCGGTCAAAGTTTTGCTATTCGTACCAAGCCAGCGCACAAACTGCTTACGGGCAATGATCGAATTGGGATGATTAGCCAGGTCTCGCTGAATCTGTTCCAGTGATTCCAAGGGCTTGCCTCTTCTGCGAGTGACCTCGGCTAATTCCATACGTGCCATTGATAAGCGCGGATTGATGGCAAGGGCTTGTCTTAGATAGGTCTCAGCTCGGTCGAAACGGTCCATGCGGTTGGCCAGAGAGCCGGCTTCATAGCAGAGGTCGGCCAGAAAGGTTGATTTTGTGCCGTATTCAGTGACAGCCCTTTCGATGGCGGTGCTGTAAAACTCAAATGCGCGCTCTTTGTTTTGGTTGAGCAGGGCTTCCATGGCTTTTAGGCGTAGGTCGCTAGGGCTTTCCATAAAGCCTGCTTCGGCTTGAGCGGGAAGATTGGCGGAGAATTCACTGAGCCCCAATGACAAAGCCGTCAAAAGGGTTAGCGCCGCTATATTTGTGCATAGTGCTTTTCTCAAGCGCTTTCTACCCTTAAAAACTCTACAACCGCACTAAAATCTAAGTTCACATTAAAACCAATGTTCACATTAGAACCTGTAACCATTTTAATGCTAACTTCATAGAACGCCATAGGGTTTCGCCTGGGAAGAGTAATTTGTCTCATTTCTTGTTAGAATTTCTGGTCCGCCTGAGTCGGCATGAAATGAGGGAATAGCGGTGCGAAGAACAAAGCATCAGAATCAAAAAGGTCGTGGTGACAGAAATAGCAGAGAGCAGTCATCGCCTGCCGCCAGCACGATGGCGTTTTCGCACCAGGGCGCGGCTTCCCGCATCCTCATCTCACGCGGCTATGACATAAATACCAATATCGGTGAGGGTTTCGGTCCTTACCGTGTGGAAGGTGAGCAAGAGATTCTACCTTTCGCTACTTCAGCCAACGTAGCCTGCGGCGCCCATTCTGGCGATCCCAGCCTTATGGAAGCTGCTCTGGAGAGCATTCGCTATTACGGTTTAGCTCTCGGTGCTCATATCGGCTATCCCGACCTGGCTGGCTTCGGTCGCAGAGAAATCCACCTTACTTCTGCCGAACTGAGAGCCTCTATTTTGTATCAATTGGGCGCTCTGTCTGGTTTGGCTCGCACTTTCGGCTTGGATATAACCCAGGTGCGCCCCCATGGCTTTCTTTACAGACAAATGAGCCATGACATTCGCATCGCCACCATTGTCGCCCGCGCTGTTGCTGAATTTGATCGCTGGTTGGTGCTTATCGGTCCGGCCGGCAACACATTGCTTGCCTGCGGTGAGAGAGCCGGCATTCGTGTAGCTGGAGAAGCTTGGGTTGACCGCTCTTATGATGCCAATGGCAGTCTCTTACCGCACACTCATTCCCGCGCCATTATCAAGTCGCCAGGCGAAGTTATGAAGCAAGTGAACAGTCTATTGCGCTATGGTGAAGTAACCGCCTCGGATGGCAGTCGCGTACCGCTTGAGTTTGAGACCATTCACTTGCACAGCCGTATGCCCGAAGCCCATGCTGTTGCAGAAGAAATTCGCCGACTCATCCCCGATGCTTCGGCATTGACTGCTGAGCCGTACTCAATCGACACAACCGAAGACTCGGAATTCCCCAGTCTTGCTTATTCTGTCTAATCGCGATCTTGCTGCGATAAGACAGTAGCCGATTAAGAGGCTTTGCTTACGGTAAGCGCTGAGCTGGCGGCACAATCTCGTCGTACCAGCTGCCGTAATATTCGGGGTAATCCTCACCTGTGGTTGATGTAATCGTCTTCTCCAGAGCTTTGCGAATGGCTTTGCGCCCGCCGCGGCGATAGCGCTTGAGCCACTCGAGTTCTTTTGGATCTACCGGCGTTCCGGCCTTAATCAGCTCTTTAACAATTTCTATTTCGTGCACAATTGCTTCAGTTTCTTCTTCCAGGCAACGGTCGATAAATTCCTGTCTGCCGGTTTTGCCGGGGATAGGATCGAGAGTGGGTTTGACCAGAGCGTGTACAAATTCATGTGCAATGCTTATCAGCTTGTAGTTGCGCGGGCACCAGCGCCCAATGTAAATAGTGCGTTTCTTGCGGTCATAATAAGCCCGGCATGGTCCGTCCACCAGCCTGATTCGCACGCCTGCTTCTCTGATTTTGTCAATATCTTCCATGAGGGTGGGCGACTTCAATAGTGTCTCGACCATCCTCTTACCGAATTGGCGTCTCAAGTTGCGCAAGGAAGTGCTTACGGCCTTGGCTTTTGCTTTTGTTTGTTCAGAGTCGGTCTTTCTTGGCATGGTGGTCTCTTGATTAATTCATATATAGATCGGCTATAGATTAATTCTATAACAATATGTTCTCAAGGGGAAGCGCTGGAAAGCCTGAATTCCTGGCAAGTTTGGCTTGGCTCTTGATGCTTGGCAGGTGGTGTTTAATATTAATTTTTGAGATTTGGCCAATTGTAGATTCTCTGTCTCAAATAGTCCGCCCTTCAAGCACTTCAGGACCTAATGCTCTTGGGGCGCCAATTAGTTATCAGTCTCAAAAGCCTTGTTGCGTATGCCTTACTGGATTTCGAGGCGCAAAGGCTTGGCTGCTGCCGCAATCTTGCCAGTTGGGCTATTTTAGAAAGTAAGCCAGTTGGCGGGTGTGGGATGAATAGCTGGTCTGAGGGCCCAATTTCAATTTTGGCTAGAATTCGTAAGCAGTCTTCCGAGGCTGATGGGGGTTCTAATTTTTGGGCTGCGCTCAACCGCGACGTCGCCGACCTAGCCGCTGCCCTTTCACTTCCCACCCTCAGTTTGTTTGCTGTAGATGCTTTTTCCATCGAGCCTGGTGTCGAAGTAAGAACTCGTTATTTGGTTGGTTTGACCGGTGCGCTTTTGCAAGGCTTGGTGCGCGGTCGTGACTTCGCCAGAGAGGGGCGTCGTCTTGAGCCTGAGTCAATCACCTCCGAAAGCTCTTTTCGGCTTTTGTGCTCAGCCGAGGCTGCCGCCAACTTGTCCCTTGGTCAAGCCGTCAAGGTTGCTTGCGGAGAACTGCAACAATTGTGCCATGCTGGCGATTCTCCCGTTCTTTCCTTGGCTGCTTTGCCGTCCCAAGATGGGCAAGAAAAAACAGGCGGCTTGCTCATACCGGTCACAGTCACCTTGACCAATGCCAGTCGTTTGCGCACTCAGAGAGTATGCGGTTTGCTGTTGCTTGGTTTCTCTTCCAATCATCCGTCGAAAGAAGAGCAGCTGCATTGCGAAGAGACCGGTTACCTGCTGGCCTCTTTGCTCTCACGTCCGATGTTGTCTTTGATATCTACTCGGTTTCAGGAAGATAGCGCTGCCTCCCCTGAATTGTCCCGCCGTCTTTCCGCCGAGCAGTGGTTGCGGCAATCTATATGCGCTGTGCATTCTTCGCTTGACCACGATTTCGTTATGCAGACTCTCGCCGACTCATTGGGAAGGGGTTTGAAACCTTCACGATGTTTGGTGGTGCGCACTGCCGGTGGTGCGGCGCAGGTCTTGCATGAATGGGAAGACCCTGATTTTTCTCCTCTAGGACTTGGTCGCACTAGTCAGTTTCCGCTCTTTGCCTGCGAATTGTTGGGGCGTTTGTCTGCCTACAGCGACCTTTCCCTCCTCAAGCAAGAGGGACGGCTCAGCGAAGATGAGTATGACATGCTCAGTTTTGATGGTATAGAAAGTATGGTGGGCTTGCCTCTGTTTCAGGGCTCGTCAAGCTTTGGCGTTATTGCCTTGGTCTCTTCTAAAAAGAGGCATTGGTCTGACCTTGAAATGGAATGTTTGGACACTTTGACCAAGCAAGCTTCTATTGCTTTAGGTCATTGTCTTGAATTTCAAAGTGCGCGAGATCAGCTATTTCATGCCGGTTTGATCAGTAATTTGACCGGGCAGTTGATTTCGGCCCTAGAGTCGGTTTCAGGCAACCAGAAAAGCCTGCGTCCCCTGCCGGAAGAAAAGTCGAGCGAGAGCCCGGAGGCTAATCTTTCGGCACGTGAGTTGGAAGTATTGCGCCTGATATCTTCGGGCTATGCCAATAGAGAAATTGCCCAAAGGCTCTTCTTGACGGAGTCGACTGTGGAATTGCATGCTTCTCGCATACGCAAGAAGTTGAAACTGAAGAGTCGGACAGCTCTGGTTAAGTATGCTTGCGATAAGGGAATAGTTTGAGTCGCACCGCCGGCAGTGCTGAGAGAAGATAAAGAAGTAGGGTTAGCAGGCTGAGGCTTTTGATGCCGCCGACTACGCAGAGATTCTCAAGCAGACCGCCGAAGGTGACACCAAGCAAGTTGGCAGCCAGCCCTAGATTGGCATCTTTGATCTCTTTGAAATAAGAGGAAAAGAGCACGCCGCCGAAAAAGACTGGGAGGCACGTGAGCACTGTAGTCAGGATTTTTGCCGAACCGGAAGGTAGGTTGAGGTTGGCTAAGGTGAGAAAGAAGTCTGACAAGAGTACGACCGTAAGCAGCAGATAGCAAATGGGCTTGACCTTTTTGAGCTTATCGTCGCTAAGCTTGAGAACGAAAAGATTTGCCAGAAAGCCCAAAGTCAGGAAAGAAAAGATGACAACTGAACTGACGATCCAGGTGTTACCGAAGAGTAGAGACAACTCGGTGCAGCACTTTGTTTCCATTAGCATAAAGGCTTCACCGAGAGTGAACATGGCAAAAGATTGCGGTGCCAAAACCGAGGTCTTGTCTAGTTTGAAAATAAAGGGAACCGGTATGAGTATGGTGAAAATCAGAAAGGTGCTGTAGATGATCAGTCCAGTGGTATCAAACTGCAGATAGAGAAAGGGCCAGTCGTCGGTTGCTTTTCTTATTTTGGCCTGCGTCTCGTTTGGCTGCCAGACAATTAGTTCTTTGTCGGCGCTGAGAGCTTCTTTGACAAGCTCTGGAAGCTTGCTTTCTTGCATTTCAATGCCCGGGCCGAACAAGAAAATGCAGCTAGAGAAGCTGTCGTCGCAAAGAGTAAGTGGAGCCTTGCCATTTGCGCTCTTGATTGTATTGTAGAGTCTGGCTGTGACCGGATGGTCTCTACCGGTGGCAAAGCTCATTGCGACAATGCCATTGGGCTTGAGCAGTTTCAGTGCATCTTTGATGCTCTCTTCGGTAAAGACATAATTGTCCACACGCATGAACGAGGCTGTGTTCAAGGTGCCGCCCGGGTCTAGATAGGCGAAGTTTACTATGTCGAATTTTCTTTCGCTATCGTGTAAATAAGAACGGGCATCGTTGATTATCAGTTTGATTTTGTCATCGAGATAGGGTTTGTCAGGATGGATGGTTTTGCCAAAATTGCCAATAACCGGGTCGATTTCAACGGCATCTACCCTCTCCACTCCTGCTTGCTTGATGGCAAAAGCCGTATCGTTACCCGAACCTGAACCCAGTATGAGCACGTCTGAGCTGGACGGTGCAAAGCGATAGGGCAACTTCATTAGTTTGTAGGCGTGGACAAGCAGGCGTTCTCCTTTCTCTTTGTCCTGAGAAGGCGAGGCGGCGTCATAGCCATCAAATTTTTGCTGATCGGGCACATGGGTGGCAGAATGGAAATAGACGTTATTGCAAAAGAGATTGTAATTGCCGGTGCCGAATGGACTATTGCTTGGTACGTCGAAGCTTTTGATTTCGAGCTTGCCGTAGGGCGACCAGAAAGCCCCTTGGGCAGTAAAGAAAGAGGCGATTATGATTGGCAATAAAAGACAGAGTAATTTGGCATTTTTGTTGTAGGTATAGGCGGCGGCACCGGTGATGGTGAGCCAGAGCCAGGGGGGTGTATTTAGAAAGGAACAAACGGCAAAAGCCAAGACCCCGGCCATTGAACCAAGAATGTTGACAGAATAGGCTTTGAGTGGTTCTCTTCTTTTGAATTCTTCGCCGACGGTTGCGCCTATGCATCTAAAGATAGTGAGTAAACTAAAGGCATTGAGTGCAATTAGTACAAGGCTGATTGTGGCACCGGCGGTGGTATTGTTTTCATCGATGCGCAAAGACAGATCTTTTAGGGGCGTAAGCGGCACCGCTATCACCGAAATAGAGAGCAAGATGATTGAGAGCGCTGCTTTCCAGGGGGCGCTCTTCTTATCTGGCTGGGCAATGCCGGCTGAGGCTCCGATAAAGACCAGCATCAAGACTAGATTGGGAAAGGCCCTCAGTACCGGAATTTCTATGCCGAGCCAGCGAATGGCCATGGTTTCGGCAAAAAGCATGACAAAGCTTGAGAAGAATAGTCTATCCATAAATTTTATAGCCGGCCTCTCGCTTTAACTTCTAAGTATTTTTCCACCAGTTTGTCCGAAAGGTCTTGGGGGGCGGCATCTAATATCAGACAGCCGCGCCTGGTCAAGACTGAAAGTGCCAGTTCTCTCTGACTGAGTAGATCAAGAGCGACAGCCTTGCGATATATTTCCAGCTTTTGCTCTTTTTCATCTTTTTGATCTTTTATGGCAGAGGCTGCTATTTGCTGCACATTTCGATCTTTCAAGGTGACGCAGAAAGGCAGATGGCGCGGGGCCAGGCTGGCTAGGCCTGATAACAAGGCCTGAGAACCTATCGGGTCGGTCAGGTCGGTGAGCACGACCATAAGCGAGCGTCCTTTTTGAGCTTGGGCAAAATATGACAAGATCCCGGCATAGTCAGGCTCTACCATGCGAGGTTCTACAGCAAAGGTGCTCTCTAAGATGCGATGCATATAGGGCTTGCCGCGCTTAGGCGGCATATAGAGTAGGGGTTTGTCGGCAAATATGCCGATGCCCACTTGATCATTATGAGACAGACCGGTAAGAGCCAGGCAAAGGGCGGCATTGAGAGCCCTATCAAAGCGACTCAAACCTTCAAGGTCTGATACCATCATGCGTCCGGCATCGACTAAAATCAAAAGCCTTTGCTCTTGTTCCGCTTCATAGGTGCGTATCACCGGTCGGTCTCGTCTGGCTGTTGCCCGCCAGTCTATGGCTTTGCTGTCATCACCGGCGCTGTAGTCTCTTAGTGAAGCAAAGTCTGTTCCCTGTCCCCTTTTCTTTTGGTGCAGTTCTCCCAATTCGGAAGAATGAGAAAGTTTGACCGAAAGATCATGCAGGGCCTTGAGATCGCTGTATACCTTGATTTCTTGTGGCACCTTGACTTTCTTTTCAACAAAAAACAAACCTAGTTTGCTGCGGTAACGCAGGTTGATGTTGCCGAACTTGTAGGCGCCCCGCCTTTTGGGGCTAAGTCGGTATGAGATCTTTACTGTGCTTTGTGGTTCCAACCTGGCATGCAAGGTTGCCCCTGCTCCGGCTATCTCTGGGGCATCGTCGCGCACGAGGCAGTCTAGAGCCAAGGCGCCATTATTAGAGAGGGTGAGAACTACGTCGTTTTCTCTGCCTATCGAAAGTCTAGCGTCTACTTCGCGACTAGCGGAAAGTTGAGAAGCAGGCGGTGTCAATTGACGGTCTATCAGCACAGCCAAAAGCAAGAGCACATCTAGAACCAAGCCTATTTTGGCCAGTTCGGGCCACCAAGCTGCGGCTGCCAGAGGGGCAATAGCCAGTATGGCTAAGAGATAGAAACGCTGGCTGGCCGTCATCTCGGTACGGTTACCTGGCGCAAGATAGTTGCCACTACCTGCGATATCGTCACGCCGTCCAGTTCGGCTTCGGCAGTAAGAATAAGGCGGTGTCTCAAGACTGGTTCAGCGACAAACTTAATATTGTCGGGGGTGACAAAGTCGCGTCCTTCCATGGCAGCATGAGCTTTAGCTGCAGCCAACCAAGAAAGTGCCGCTCTAGGGCTGGCACCCAGTTGCAGGTCTGAGATATTGCGCGACTTTTGGACAAGCTCGACCAGATAGTCCATGATGCTGGTTTCTACCTTTACTTTTAAGAGCTCTTCTCGGCATCTGAGTATTTCTTCTGTAGACGTGACCGGCTCTAGCTTGCGACTATTTCGATACTTTCCTTCCTGCCAGTTGAAGAGCATCTTTCTCTCAGCATCGGCGCCCGGATAGCCAATCAAGACCTTGAGCATAAAGCGGTCGAGCTGCGCTTCGGGCAAGGGATAAGTGCCTTCGAATTCAACCGGGTTCTGGGTCGCCACCACCAGAAAGAGTTCGGGCAATTTCTCAGTGTGTCCATCGAGAGTCACCTGTCTTTCTTCCATGGCCTCGAGCAAGGCCGATTGCGTCTTGGGCGGGGTGCGGTTGATTTCATCCGCCAAGAGCAGCGAGGTAAAGACTGGACCTTTCTTGAGATTGAAAGTGCGACTATTGAGGTCGTAGACACTTGTGCCGACAATGTCGGAAGGGAGCATGTCGGGAGTGAGCTGGATGCGCCCGAATTCGGCTCCGACAAGTGAGGCTATTGTTTTCACCAAAAGAGTCTTGGCTGTTCCCGGTACGCCTTCCAAGAGCACATGTCCGTCGGCTAGTATAGCTGTCAAAATTTGGTCGATAACCATTGACTGTCCGACTATGACCTCGTTCAACGCTTCTCTTAGCCTTGAAAAAGTCACTTTGGTCAGGCTCAGTTCATTTTGGCTGGCTGAGGATGTCTCCACTGCTTCCTGTTGCATCATTCTTCCTTCTTTTCATTTAGGCTTCTCAGTATCTTATCGCATGCTTGGGTCAGTCTAAGGAAGTCTTCATCGCTGAGTTCCTTCGAGAGAGTGGAGCATTCTTGGATTGTGGCCACGGTAAGGGCGGTAAGCTCGCTTGCTGTCGACGATTTGTTGATCGCCTCGATGAGATTTTGGGCTCCCTCGTGGGGCGAGACCGAGTATTTCTTGGCAAGGCGATTGAACATCTGTTGGTAGATGATCTCTAAAGCAGCTTGGCGCGCTTTGGCTCTGGCGTAGGTGTTTGAAAGTCCGTCTATGTATTCGCTGTCGGCGATGCGTCTCTTCTTTTCGAGCTTTTGCAATTTACCGAATCTCTGGTGGGTGCTGACAATACCGATGCCAAGCAAGATAAGAATTTGCCAAGTGACATAGCCCGCCGGTCCCCTCAAAAAGTAGATCAATACATTGGAAGACGGCTTGAAGCCGTGACAGCGTTCATCAAAGATAATGTCGCCTTCGGCGCTGCTGAGCCAGTTATAGAGAAATTGAAAATTACCCCAGTATTCGTTTTTGGCAATGAACTTGTTTGATACCATTGACGGTGCAGTGCTGATCAGCAGGCGGCCTCGCCCCCAGTTTTTCTGAGCAATAATCGTATGACCATCTACTTTGGCTAGAGGTTGTCCGCCGATAAGTCCTTCATTGGTAGTCAATCTGAGATTGTGGAGATGGCTGTATAGTGCGGCCAGATTGTTCTCATTGCCGACTTGCTTTTGCCAGTCGATAGCGTCACTTGGTGAGCCTTCCGGGCTCTTCTTGGTGATGCGCTCGATGCTCATGCCCACTTTGTCCAGCATGCGGCGGCTGAAGGAAAAGCGAAAATCATCCAGGTAGACAAGAGTGTTGCCGTCTTTCACCCATTCGAGCAGTTCCTTGACTTCGTATTCGGCCAAGGCTTTATCTGGTCTGACAATGAGCAGGGTGCCCCGCGCCGGTTTGACAAACTCTTTGGTTCTAGTGCTGTCTAGAATTTTAGGCAGGTCTTGCCCGCCCTTCAATTTTCGATAGGGTTTTTCCCAGCGGCTAATGTGCTTTTGATCTTTGCCATGATTGACTTTCTCGAGCAGCTCGAAAAGCGCGCTTAAGCCGCTCGGCTTCAAGTTGTAGCTTGAGGCGAAGACCTTCGACTCGGGCATCAGCTTTTCCATGTCTTTGTCACTATTGATGGTGGCATAGGTCATCAAGCCGCAGACCAGAAACAGAACGAAAAGCTGCAGCATCAGCCCTTTATTTTCGCGCTCTTTCGGTGTTGAAGGGCTAGTCGTCATTCTTTCAGACGCTCCATTTCACTAAGCTTGTCCAGGCAGAATGAAAAGTCCTCAGCGCCCGCTTCGGCAAAGCCGAACCAAATTGTCTCTACTCTGTCTACCAATGAAGCAAAGAGCTCGTCTAGCCCAAGATATTGCTGATTTCTGGTCTTGTCCTTGATTGAATAGAAGTATTCATAGTTGGTTTTTGTGGGTGCAAAGGCAATTATGCTTTGTTCGTCCAGCCAATAAAGGGCGCTCATATAGAGGGCTCGCACTGCTTCTCTATGCTTGCCGGCGGCGGCTAGTTGCTCGCCTTGCGCACGCCAGCCCCTTCTGTCTAATATGGTTTCTTGGTCAATCAGTCCTGCTTGGGCTAATTTTTTTGCTGCGGCTATATGACGCAGTCTGCCGGCAATGACCAGCACCAGGCAGATTGCGCAAATTATACCTATTCCCACCACCAGATATTGCACAAAAGAGGCTGCCGCTCTCGAATCGGATGCGGTTCCAATCGGCAAGCGCAAGAGTGAAAGGAATTCAGAAATGGCTCTCAAAATGTTGGAAATCAGCTCTTGCAGCCAGACCAGCGCACCAGGTGGATCGTGGTACTGATAGTCTTTGGCGACGGCCGCTATCTCTTTGGCGATATTCTTTTCCACTTAGACCTCGTCAGTTGCTTAGATTAGAGCGCGGTTGCTCAGGGGCGGCTCTTCTCTTCTGTCGTTCTGTTCGAGGTATTTCATGCGCTTGAGCAAGTCGCTGCCTTCTTGTCTCATTTTTAGGTCTAGATAGTAAAGCCCATATGCAACATGGCAGATTGGTCCAAGAACCATTTGTGAGAGGGTTTCCCATATGGCGCTGAGCACTTGCAGCCAGACCGGCAGCTGGGTTGTCTCGCTGGCACCCGACGCCACGCCCGCTGCCAGAAAGTAGATTATCGATATTATGAAGATAGGCAAATTGAGGGGATAAGCCAAGATGCTTATGGCCAGGGTGGAAAGGAAGCCGAAGCCGATGGTCCGCAAGAGTGAATTGAGGGCGAAACTAAAAGATTTGGAAATTAGCGTGCCTAGGTCTAGATCTTCGACGGCAAGCCCATAGTAAGCCAGCGAACCGGCGAGACCGATAAATATTAAAGACAGAACCGAGCCTATAACTGAAATGGCTAGCCCTACCGAAGCTAAGATGGCGGGTGAGCCCGATGTTTTGAGCATTGGTGCCAGAAAGGCGGCAATTAAGGCCCAAGTGATTAAGGTGACCACCATAATTGCCATCCAGGCCAAAAACAGGGCGACAATCTGCCAGATTTTCTTTTTGCTAGCGGCGATTGCCTCTTTAATATCATCGGTAACGCCGGTGAACAGACGCACAAGGGCCAATTGTCTGACATATAAAATGATCACGCCGGCCACCAAGAGGGCTATGCCTATACCTTCCACCGCAATCCAGGCAGGGTTTGGTACCAAGGTCTTCCCCTTGAAAATGTAGCTTGTACCTATGCTGACCGCCACTCTGCCGAGGCTGAGAATTATTGTCGGAAGTAGCAAAGTGCGGAAGATAACAGGCAAATTACGTCTGAAAATGCGAAAGCCCTGTCCGATAATATCGCCGACGGACTGTGGTCCTTGAAAATGTATTTCATGCTGCAGGCTCAGTTTGGTATCGGTCAAGCGATGCTCCTTAAGGATGGGCTTTCAGTTTCTATATTGATATTGCCGCTATTCTCTGGCAATATTCCCGGTTCTTGCATAATTTATTGATGTGCTTACAAGCTAAGGGCTTTCTTAGTGTTATGGTGATTGATAAGATGGGGAAGAATTATACTGAGCTATAGAGTCTTGACGGGAAGTTTAGTGCCAACAGTTTTGAAGCTAAGAGTTCTAAAGACCAAGGGTTTTGAAAGATAGAGCTGTCAAAGGAAGTTTTTGAAGGATCTTAATGAACAGTCCACTCGTACAAAAACTGACCGGAGTGCGCGACTTACGTCGCATCCTGGAGACCACAGTTAAAGAGCTGGGCGATCAGTTTTCAGCAGATGCCTGTCAAATTGTGCTGAGCAATCCTTTGGACCAGAACGTTACTTCTATTTGTGAGTATCGCACTACAGGCAATGTCCCGCCGGGAAAATCAACCACCCTGCCCTTGGTTTTGCAGGGGCGCACCTTTGGCTCTCTCACTCTGAGTCGTTCGGTTGATGTTACCCCGGAAGAGCTGAATGTGATGAGAGTCATTCTCGGCGAGCTGGGCGATGTTATCAGACTGGCGCAGATTAACGACGTTGTGCAGCGCGATACTTTTCGAGATACATTTCTCGTCGAGATAGGCAATTTGATGACCTATTCACTGGGCATCGGCGATGCCTTGTTTATGGTGGTCAATATTCTTGGCAAGGCTCTTAATGTCAGCCGATGCTTGTTTATTTGTACAGACGATCAACAGGCCGGTTGGAAATGCTATGAGTTTTGGCAGCAGGATAAAGTGCAGAGTCTGCAACACTGCTATTGGCCTTCGGCTGATTCTTCTCTGGTAGCACAGATTTTGCTTGCCCGTGAGCCGCTCAAGCTATTTGAAGGTCAGCAAAATAGCTATGTTTCTCCGGCTCAGGAAGAATTGCAACTAATTGGTGCCAAGTCCTTGCTTGGTGTATCTCTGCGCAGTTCACACGGCACTCATGGCTGTGTCATTTTGCAGCAATGCGACTATCGTAGAGCCTGGACCAAAAATGAGCTTGATATGGTCCAGAATGTGGCTGACAAAGTCGCTGAGGCTCTACTTAAGTTGCCGGCTGAGAAGAGAGCGCGTGAGCCAATTATGCAGTTGCATCAGCGCATAGTCTCATCTCCTACCGAGCAGGCCAGTGCTTCGGCAATCGATGTGAGACGGGCTCTTAAAGGTGCTTTGGGGCAACAGGCCATTCCGCAAGCCAGTAAGACCGGGCAGCATGCGGTGCCACCGCCACCGGTGCAGCCGGCTAAGCCGAAGCCTCCGGCGCCGCCGACGACTAAACCAAATGCCGCCACCGCTCCTCAAGCTAAAGCGCAGCAGGTGACCGGCGAATACCCGGCGCAAAATAGTCCGCCCCAGGTCTTCGACGCCTCTCAGCAAGCGAAAATTCAACAAGTCACGGGTGATTATCCCGCCTCTAAGGTGCCGGTACCGCCAAATCATAATGCTCCGGTCAGCTTGCCCCAGCCCCCGGCACCGGCTCCAGCACCGGCACCGGCTCCGACACAAGCCTCTACCCCAGCGCCGACTCCGACTCCGGCTCCGGCAGCAACTCCGGCTCCGGCACCAGCGCCAACTCCAGCTCCAACTCCAGCTCCGGCACCGACTCCGGCACCAACTCCCGCTCCGGCACCAGCGGCAGGCTCTGCCGACGATCCATATGCAGATCTAGATTTCGGCGATCTTCCGGAAGACCTAGACCAAGAGGCTACTATGCCTCCCTCCGGCATCTCGCCTGTGTCGATCACTCCAGTGCGTCGTGAGCGTGAAAAAGATCCACAAGCTGAGACAATCGCCCCGGGTGCTGTATTCGGAGCGACTCCAGCACCTGCTCCAGCACCAGCACCTGCACCTGCTCCAGCACCGGCACCGGCTCCAGCACCTGCTCCAGCACCTGCTCCAGCACCGGCACCAGTACCTGCTCCAGCACCGGCTCCAGAGCCAGTTCCAGCACCTGCTCCAGCACCGGCACCAGCTCCAGAGCCAACTCCTGCTCCCTCGCCTGCGGCTGATGCAGGGGCTGCAGGATCTTGGGGCGATCTCGATTCTATTCCTACACCAAAGAGCGGTGCCTCCGCTGAATGGGGTAACCTCGATGCTATTCCTACACCTGCTGGTGGTGGCGCTGCTGGTGCCCCTCCCCCTGCCGGCGGCTTGCGCGGCGGTCTAGGCGGCTCCATGTTGGGTGGTCGCCGTGGCGGTTCTCTCAAGCCCAAATTGGGACAGACTCAGCCTCCGGCTCCGCCGCCTGCGCCTGCCGCTGTCTCTGCACCGGCCGCTTCCGCCCCTAGCCAGGAACTAGATGAAGAGGCGGCTAAGAAGAAGCTCGATGCTCTGATGAAGAGTTCTAAGGATGAGACTTCGGACTATATTTTTGCCACACCGGGTCTTGATATGCGTATGTTGGGACGCATTGATGGTTGGGTCTCGCAAATTGAAAGTAAGGACAAATACGAACCGGGTCATGCTAGAGCTGTAGCCGAGTATGCGCTGGCCATTGCTAGAGAGATGGGCCTCAGTGGTCCGGAGCTTGACGTGATCAGGCAGGCTGCATTAGTTCATGACCTTGGTAAGCTGGGCTCGGCCGCTCAGATTTTGCAGAAAGCCGAAACTGAACTTTCTGATGCCGAACTACTCATGGTCATGCATCATCCCATAGACGGGGCCGAGTTGCTTGACTCTTTCCCTGATTTGAAGCCCCTTGCGCCCATAGTGCGCGCCCATCATGAAGAATTTGACGGCAATGGCTTCCCTCTTGGACTCAAGGGTGATGAGATTCCCGTAGCGGCGAGAATCATCGGTCTGGCTAATCGCTATCACGAGATGGTCGCTAAGAAGCGCAATGGCTCTAAGTCTGAAGATCCGACCAAGGCTCAGAAAGACGTGGTTGAGAATGCCGGCAAGATGTTTGATCCGACTGCGGTGCAAGCTCTGATTCAGGCTCTGGCAGCTGGTAAAGTACCAACCTCTATGTAGAGGTGGGCTTCGCCTCTGGTGTCGCCTATGGTGGCATTGGCGGAGGCTTTGAGGCTGCCTAAGCCTAACTTTAGTTTGCGCTGAACTTTTAAGAAAAGCTATGTTTGCTCTAAGTTGAACCGACTGGACCCTATACTCATTTAGTTCATTCACATGCAGTTGCCAGTCGGCAACAGGAGGTTTCTGTGAAACGTAAAGCTTCTGCTCATTGGGCCGGTGGTCTTAAAGATGGCAAGGGAACAGTCTCGACCGAGAGCGGTATTCTCGAGAAAACCCAGTATTCCTTCGGCACCCGCTTTGAAGACGGCAAAGGTACCAATCCGGAAGAACTGATCGCTGCTGCTCATGCTGGTTGTTTTTCGATGGCTCTTTCCAACATCCTAGGCGAAGCTGGTCTGAAAGCTGATTCTATCGATACCGAAGCCACCCTTACTTTCGAAAAGACAGATGCCGGCTTCACCGTTACTGAAATCCACTTGGATCTCAAAGCTGCCATCCCCGGCAGTGACGAAGCCAAATTCATGGAATGTGCTGAGAAAGCCAAAGTAGGCTGCCCCATCTCCAGATTGCTCAACACCAAGATCACTTTGACTGCCAAATTGGTAGCCACTGTTTAATCGAAGGTTTGTCTGTTTAATTTGTCTGTTTGAAAAGAGAGCCCTCTATATTAGAGGGCTCTCTTCCTTTTATATCTAGCAACCCAGTCTACCAACGCGGTCTGCTTGCCGGAAGTTTGCCTGCTCCCATTCTGTTGGCGCCCATACTGTTGTTTGTGGCTTGACCGGCTGCGTCCCTCATGGCATCGCCCTCTTTATTGCGATTCGATTCGGGATTGAAATCCATCTTTTCCTTTTGGCTTTGAGATTCGGGTGCCGACTTGCCGTGTCCTCCGTTAGACTCGGGTGAGAACTCTGGGTCCAAAGTCTCTGAGTGCTCTTGAGAAGACTGTCCGTGACTGTTTACCTGATCATTTGCTTTAGACTGAGCTGGCAATGAATTTCTATGGTCACCGAAGAGTTGTTTGTTTTCTTGGGCGTTGTCGTTTCTGTCATTGACTATTGAACCCGCCCCATCGGCTCCGGAGTCTTTGCCCAGATCTTTACTAGAGTCTTTTTTAGGCTCTTGTCCCGGCTCTGGCGCGGCTCCCCCCTTACCGTCGCCGCCTGTCCCGAAGCCACTCGGGGGCATATTGTCGTTTGCTCCAGCGGGGCTGCCGTCTGCCATTTGTTTTTGGCTGCTATTATTCGGCATGTCTAAATGATGAATGTTGCTTGCCTCTTGAGCGCTATTCTCGCCTTGCTGGTCTTGATCTATTTCGCTTGAAGGGGCTTCACTAACATTGTCGTCCTTGTTGCCATCCAGCGGATTAGCGTTCATCGCCTCCTGGGCCCCTTCCGGATTGGCTTTGCTTGCAGCGCCGTCTTTCTGACCGTTGCTGTCTATATTTTCGACTCCAGCTTTACCATCTTTACCTGCTTCACCAGCTTTGCCGGCTTTGTCTGCGTCCTTTTGGATTTCTTCTGAGCCCTCTAGTGACTTACTATCGTTGCTATTGATTTGTGAGTTCTCTGCTTGTCCAGCTCTATTCTGGCTATCACTATTCTGGCTATCACTATTCTGGCTGTCGCCGGCTTTGTTCTGGCTATCACCTGATTTTTGGCTATCGCCTGTGATCTCTAGATTGCCTAATTGTCCATTTTTAGCCATTTGTTCGCTGGCTAGAGCATTGCTTACTCTATCGTTGGCGGCCATTTGCTGAAAGGCGCCGTCGCTGTAAGTATTGGCTGCTTGCTGGCTTATTTGACCGTCGCCGGGTTGGCTGAAATTTTGGCCTTCGAAATTGTTTCTTACGCCGTCAGACTCGGGGTTGCTCATTAGTAAGTACCTGCAATAAAAGAAAATTCTGTCAGGGGGTTAAGTGAGCAAATGCTAAGCTTGTCTGCGTGATAAAGACGTGAAAGAAAAAGAACCTGCTTGGGGCAGGTTCTTTTGATGGTTTTCTGTTCGGTATTGACCGAGCTAGATTGCTTTAGCCGAGCAGGTCGCTGACATCCATTCCTTTCAAGCTCAGAGAGATTTTGTGCTCTTTGGGCGAGAATTTCTTGATGATGGCTTTGACTTGTTGTCCGACCTGTACCACTTCTTCAGGTTTGGTGGTGGGTGATTCAGACATTTCTACTGTGGGCAGAAGGGCATCGACGCCGGGATAAATCTGAACAAAGGCGCCGAAGCTCTGGATTTTGCGAACGGTACCGCTCACAACTTGACCTTCGTTGAACTTGTCTTCGATTTCTTTCCACGGATCAGGCTGCATCTGCTTGAGGCTCAAGCTGATATGACCTTTCTCTTGGTCCACTTTGAGAACTTTGGTGGTGACCATTTGTCCGACTTTGAGTACATCGGAAGGATGCGAGACGCGCTCCCACGAAATTTCGGAGATGGGCAATAGACCATCCAAACCGCCCAGGTCGATGAAAGCGCCGAAATCGGCAATTCTGACCACTTCGCCGGTGACGACTTGGCCGCTTTCCAGGGTGGAGAGAATTTTTTCTCTTTGAGCTGCTTTCTCTTCCTGTACAGCCAGTCTTTGGCTGAGGATGAGTTTGTTGCGCTTGGTGTCTGTTTCGAGAATCTTCATCGGAATTTCCATGCCGATTAGTTCTTCGGGGGTGGTGCCTTTGACGCGCAGTTGGCTGGCCGGTACGAAACCTCTCAGTCCGTATACATCGACTACTACGCCGCCTTTGACCACTTGTGAAATCTTGGCGCGGATGGTGTCATCGTTGCGCTTCATATTTTCCAGCTGGACCCAGCCTCTGGCTTGGGCGACTCTCTTCAGTGAGAGGGTAAGCTGACCGTTCTCGTTCTCTTCGCGCAGAATGTAGAACTCTAGGTTCTCGCCTTCTTTGCAAACATCTTTGATGCTGTCTACGCTCATGTTGGAGACTTCTTTCAGAGGTACGAAACCTTCTGATTTACCGCCTACATCAACGAGTATGCCGTCTCTTTCTATACGAACTACGCAACCAGGGACAATATCGCCCTGTTCGAATTTGAAGCTAAGAGATTCCTCAAGAAGACGCTCGAATTCGGATTTTGCGTTTTCCAACTGCTGTTCTGCCACTGAAATTGTCACTCCCTTGTCCTTTAGAATTGGTGGCTCGGCTACTGTCATTATGGTTACTCCAAGTACTTTGCCAGGCTGTCAAGCCACAGACGCCTTAGCACGAACCGCCATCCAGCGGGGTACGCTTAGATGGTTGTGCTGGTGCGACTTATTAGTTTACGTCTCTGGGGCACAAGCCTTTCAAGACTTCACCTTACTCGTATTCAAAGTTTAGGAATAAACATTTAAATAGAGCGGTCGCACGCTGGCGAGTTCCACAATATAGACCAATGTATATGCAGCTTTCAAGAGAAGTATTTGAGGTTTAAGTGAACATTTAGACTTGAAGGGCTTCTAGATGGTTATTTTCCGCTAAGGTTGCCGCCGCTTCCTTCTTACCTGGCTTTGACCGGTTTGAGTTGTATGTATTTGCATCCGATCTTTAAGCGGCACCTTTTCGAATATAAATGTATGCCTCTCGCTTATGCAAAGACTATCTCGGCTTGTCGGTCGGCTTGGTCGCAAGCGGCTGGCCAAGCCGATTTTGCTCGATAAATTCGGCGGCATACTTGCTGCTTATCTTGCTCTCTCTTGACTATAATTTACTCGGATTTGGATATGTGAGGCGGGGTCATCGAGGCCTTGCAGGGAGTTTTTCAATGAGGAAAGTTCGTCATTTGACCCTGGTTGCTTCGGCAATCAGTATAGGAGCAGGGCTGGCCGGTACCTCGGTTGGCGCCAAGCCCCAGTTGGAGTTGCTCAAGTTCTCAGGTTCGAGCAAAGCTGAAGCAAGCCAGACCGTAGTAGGCTCGGCTGAACTGGATCGTAGCAATCAGAAAGTAGAAGCTTTGCGCAAGCGCACTGAACAGGCTCGTCAACAGTTAGAAGCTGCCAAGGCTCATTTGAGAGCAGCGGAAGCTGAGTACAAAGCTGCTCGTGCCGAGAAAGAAGCTTTGCTTTTGAGAACCAAGGCCACCGAATTGGCCAGTACGGCTAATGACCCCACCCTCAATGCCGCCGCTGAAGTGAAGACTGATGCTTCTAGCAGCGAAGCAGTCAGCGCCGGCGCCCCTGTGCCAAACAGCAATAGCCTCAATGCCGGCAGAATCGACCCCTATGCTGCCTCTCCAGCTGTTCAGCCGGCTACGCTCAATGACTTGGGCAATCTAAGCCAATAGCCTAGTTTGTTTAGTTGAAGAAATGAAGAGGGCTCGCAAGAGCTCTCTTCATTTCTTAGGCATGACCTTTTCATAAGCCAGGCGAGCGGCTTCTTGTTCTGCTGCTTTTTTTGATTTGCCGCTGGCGCTGGCTATGGTTTCTCCAGCAATCTCCACCGAAACCTTGAAGGTCGGCTCATGCGGCGGTCCTTCGGTTTCCAAGACTTGATAGCTTGGCAGCCCCTGACCCCTTGCTTGGGTAAACTCCTGCAACTGTGCTTTGAAGTTGTCCTTAACTTCGTCGCGGTCGGCAATGGTGGTGGCGTCGCCGAAAAGTCTCACGACAAGACCTTGCACGTGGAAAAGACCAAGGTCTTGATAAATAGCTCCAATCAGGGCTTCTAAGGCTTGAGCCATTATGGAGGGGCGCATCTGAACTTTCTGACCGAGCAAAATATATTTGCTTAGTCCCATGTTTTGGGCGATTTCAGCCAAGACCTTATCTGAGACTATGACCGAGCGCAGTTCGGTAAGTTTGCCTTCGTCATATTCGGGAAATCTTTCTAGTAGATATTCGCTGACAACAAAGCGCAAAACAGCGTCGCCGAAGAACTCCAGTCTTTCATTGTCCTTGGCGCCGGGCATCTCTTTGGCGGCCGAGCTATGGGTGAGGGCTTCATGCACGAGACCCATGCGTCCGCAGGTGACGCCCAATCTAGAGCACAGTTGGTCAATCTCCTTCAGCCTTTTGGGAGAGGGGGAGGCGCCTGCTTGGTTTCCTGATGAATTCATTTGATTTTCTGATGGGCTGAAAGTAGGTGTTGTAGCAATATTTGTTATTGCAATCGGTCTAGCCGAGGTTCGTCTCGGTTTGGTGGGTGTTTTAACGGTCGTTTCCAAAAGATTCCTGCGCCTCATGTCTTCCTATTACCGAGACTACAAGAGGTAAGGTGTGAGGTCCGGCTTTGTTAACCATTGTTTCCTCAAAAGCGCCTTAGATTGGCTTAGTTACTTGGTTGTTTCAACTCTAAAACAGAGGGGCTTGCTTATCAAGAGGTTGCTTCACCTTAAGTTAACGACATTTCTTGTCGTGTATCTATAGATTCGACTTTTATTTTTTGTCGCATGTCGGGCAATTAAGGCATTTTCCATAATCCTGATTACAACCGGTGGGTAACTGTGCTTACCTGGCTATAATCTGGGTGACATGCCAGCTAGTCTTTAGCCTGGTATGCTTTAAGGCGAAATAAAATAGTTAGCCTCTTGATTAGTGGCAGCCAGGAAGCCGTAAATTTAGTATCGAATCGGAACTGTCTTCTTGAGAACGTTCCGCCAAGCACCTAAATGAGCCGCTTCGGGTTGAAACTCTTGAGAGGGTCAACATAAGAGGAAGGCTCTGATCACTATGGATCAAAGTGCGCTGCAGATAATCCAAATTATTCTCTTCGTGGTGGTGGGCTTTGCCCTGCCTGCCCTGGGCATGATTTTGCTTGCCTGGGTCTTGCAGTTGGCTCTCGGCTATCACAGGCCGAACACCATCAAGAACCAACCCTATGAATGCGGTATGAAACCGTTCCAGGAAGCCCTGGTGCAGTTTGATATTCGTTATTACCTGTACGCCCTGCTCTTTATACTCTTCGATATCGAGGTGATATTCATTATTCCGTGGCTCCTCGCCACCGACAATATTCCTCGCATTCTCCTGGGTGAAAATTTCAACAGTGTGATAAGCACCGCCAACTCTGGCACTTTGCTCAGTCTAAAAATGATTGGACCAATCGAAATCGGTATCTTCCTAGTCATCCTTACCACCGGTTTGGCTTATGCCTGGAAGAAAGGCGCCCTAGAGTGGGAGCAATAAGCAAGGTTTCGTAGAGTTTCACCAGATTTTCAGAACAAAACCAAATTTCCAGATAAAAATAGGATAGGGAAATGAGTGAAGGCAAACTAATTCAAACAGGCAGTCCGCAGGTTCCAGAAGAGCTGCGCGACACTGTCACTCTCACCTCGCTCGATCATGCGATCGACACTCTGGGTGAGCTTCTCAGCCCGGTTATTACACCCATAGCCAATGCCGCCCGCTCTAATTCGGTCTGGCCTCTGACATTCGGAACATCGTGCTGTGCCATCGAAATGATGTGCGTCGGTATGTCGGCCTTCGATATATCTCGCTTCGGTTCTGAAGTTTTTAGAGCCACTCCGCGCCAAGCCGACATGATTCTCACTGCCGGCACGATCACTCGTAAAATGGCTCCCGCTCTCATTACTCTTTATGAGCAAATGCCCGAACCCAAGTATGTCATCGCCATGGGGGCTTGCACCATTACTGGTGGCATGTTCAATGACAGCTATTCAGTCGTGCAAGGTGTGGACCGCATCATCCCCGTCGATGTTTATCTGCCCGGCTGCCCGCCTCGTCCAGAAGCTATTCTCGACGCCCTGCTCAAGTTGCAACAAAAAATCAGAACCGAAAACTACCATGAGCGCAAGAAGCGTACTTACAATCAGCGCGCCGTTCGCTATGTCGACTACGATACTGGACGCTTGGTCGACGACCTGGTGGCTGAGGCTAAAGAGTTCACCGACGAAGTTACTGAAAAGAAACAAGCATAGGGTCTACTAAAAGAAAATGAGTACTGAAGCAAAACCGCCAGCCCAACCTGAAGCTCCGCTAGAGCCGGGTAAATTTGGCCAGTTCTTGAAAGAGCACGGCATCTCCACCAACAGACTGCCTGATTCTTGCGGTGTAGAAACGATCACCATCTCGGCAGATGATCTGCACCAAGCTCTCAAGCTTCTGCGCAGCTCGCAAGAAACCAAGCTTGATTTGCTCATCACCGTATCTGGTGTCGACAATAACGACACTATCGATGCCGTTTATCACCTTTGGTCCTACTACAACAACGACGAGCTGGTCCTCAAGGTGATGACTCCTAAAGCTTCCATTCCAGAAGGCAAGCTTCCTGAAGTACCTAGCATTTCCAACTTCTGGTCGGCAGCTAACTGGCATGAGCGCGAGACCTATGATTTAGCCGGCGTTAGATTCACCGGTCATCCTTATCCCCGCCGCATTCTCAATCCTTGGGATTGGGAAGGTCACCCTCTCAGAAGAGACTACAAACAGCCTGCAGACGATCTCAACTCCAAGCATAAAGTCAGTTTTAGATAAGCAAGGCATTTAGAAATAGGATCAAGAAATGGCTACCGAACTAGTTAAAACAGAAGACTTCCGAACTGATGACCTGAGAACCGATGAGATGATCATCAATATGGGTCCGCAGCACCCTGCCACCCACGGTGTCTTGAGACTGATTTTGACCCTTGATGGTGAAAAGGTTAAGCATGTCGAGCCTATTCTCGGTCACCTGCATAGGGCTCAGGAATGGCAAGGTCAGAATCGCACCTGGTTTCAGTATCAGGCTTTGATTGACCGAGTCGATTATCTCTCTGGCATGTTCACATCATGGGCGATGGCTCGCTCTTGCGAACAACTGGATGGTATCACCGTGCCGCCTCGCGCCGAGTATCTGCGAGTCATGGTGGCTGAGATGAATCGTATCTCTTCTCACTTGCTCTGGCTCGGTACCTATCTCATCGACCTTGGCGCCATGTTCGGTTTCCCTTTCTATCCTTTCAGAGAAAGAGAAAAGCTGCTTGACCTATTCGAAGAGATTTCCGGTCAGCGCATGATGTTCAACTATATAAGAATAGGTGGCGTGCACCGCGATCCCAAAGCTGAGTGGTTCCAAAAGGTGCGCAAGTTCACCGAAGAGTTCCCCCAAAGAGTTGATGAATACGAAGCTATCGTTACCGAGAACCCGATTTTTCTCAAGCGTACAAAGGGTGTCGGTATTCTCAAGCAGTCGGTAGCCAAAGACTACGGTGTGACCGGACCCTGCATTAGATGCTCAGGTATTCCTTTAGATTTGAGAAGAACTAAGCCATATTCGGTTTATCCCGAACTCAAGTTCGATGTCATCACTTATGACAAAGAAGGCGACACCTGGGATAGATACATGGCTCGTATCTTGGAAATGCGCCAATCGAACGAGATCATCAAACAGTGTCTCGACATGATTCCCGCAGGCGAGATCATGGGCAAGAAACAGATGGCCGGTATGCGTATAAAAGCCGGTGAAGGTTTCGCTGCCGTCGAATCGCCTCGGGGCATCATCGGTTGCTATGTCACCTCCACCGGTGGCGAGAAACCTTTCCGCTTCCGCTGGCGCAATCCTTCATTCTGTAATTTGTCGGTGCTGTCCGAACTTTTGGTTGGCAGTCCCATCGCCGATATTATGGCTATCTTCGGCTCAATCGACGTCATTCTTCCCGATGTAGACAGATAACCAAATTAAGTTGAAAGAGATAAGAGAGTTAAAAAAATGATTTCAAACGGCGCCGAAATTGGAAAACTTACCTTACTCAGTCTGGTCTGGCTGACGATAGTCTTTACTGCTGTCTGGATGGCCACATGGGCGGTCGGTATTCTACTGCCCATGCTTTTGCAGAACGGTCTGGGCGAAAGAGCCATGCTCATCAACGAGATTCTGCGTTTCGTCACACCGGTCGTCTCTATCTTGGTCTTTATTCCAATCAACGCCATGTTCATGGTTTTGATCGAGCGCCGTGCCCTGGCTCTCTTTACTGTGCGTAAGGGTCCCAATATCGTTGGACCTGATGGCTATCTGCAAACCGCTGCCGATGCCGTCAAGCTGCTCTTCAAAGAAGACATCACTCCCATCGGCGCCGACGCCGTTATGTTCACTCTGGCGCCGATAGTGTTCTTTGCTCCTTCTATTTTTGGAGCCGTGCCGCTTCTTGCTGCCGTTACTAATAATCATGCTCTCTTCCAAGTTTTGAATTTACCGACCGGTATTTTCTATGTCCTCGCTGCTGCTTCTGTGCCGGTTGTGGCCTTGGTGATGGCTGGTTGGTCCTCCAACAATAAATATTCTCTGGTCGGTGGTTTGAGAAGTGCCGCCCAAGCGATCAGCTACGAGATTCCTCTGGTGCTCTCCATAATCACAATCTGTGTTTTGGCCGGTACCCTAGACCTGGTCAAGATAACCGAACAGCAAGCTGGCGGTATTCTAAACTGGAACTTGCTGGGTGGTGGCGCCTTGAGCGGCATCGATAAATATCTGGCAGCGATGATCAGTGGTCAACCGGTGGGCAGCATACTGCAAGCCAGTTATCCTTTTTCGGCTCTTTCAGCCGTGGCTACCGGTGCTCTAATCTGCTGCACTATCATCAGCTTCTGGCTTTATCTCACCGGCGCCTGCGCTGAAATCAACCGTATTCCCTTTGATTTGCCTGAAGCAGAATCTGAGCTCGTAAGCGGATATAACACAGAGTACAGCGGTATCAAATTCGCTATCTTTTTCTTGGCTGAATTCACCAACCTTTTCGTTGTATCAAGCATCGCCACCGTCATGTTCTTAGGCGGCGGAGACAATCCGATACCGGTATGGATTCTAGACAAGCTGCCTCTTCTGCCGCAGCTGGTGCAAGCCCTGAGAGATTCTTTCTTGGTGCAGACTCTGCATTTGATTAATCCTGAGACTCTCTTCTCTACTCTCTGGGTGATTATCAAAGTCTATTCATTGGTCTTCTTCGCTATTCTGATTCGCGGCACCTTGCCTCGCTTCCGTATAGACCAGTTGATGGACTTCGGTTGGAAGCGGCTCATTCCTCTTTCTTTGATTGTTTTTGTGATTGTGGTATTCGCAAGGGGGTTGGTAAACTGCCATGGCTAATTTGTTGGCTAGAGCTTTTCACGGGCTGAATCAAGTCAGACGCGGCTTGGCTACAGTATTTGGTCACTCCTTCCGGGAGCCTATCACCAAAGAGTATCCCCAGATTGTGCCTGATATCACCACTAACTTCAGAGGACGACTGGCACTCACAGTCAACCCTGAAACCGGTGACCATCTCTGCATTTCCTGCCGTCAGTGTGAGCGTGTTTGCCCCGATAAATGTATCGAGATTACTTCGGCAAAGAGCGCCGAAACCGGCAAACTGGAACTGATTGACTTCAAGATCGACCACGGTCTTTGTATGTTTTGTGGACTTTGCACCGAAGTTTGTCCTACTTATTGCATCATCAATACAAATGACTTTGAACTTTCGGAGTATGCTCGCGAAGACCTCATTTATGACTTGAAGAAGCTCACCTTGAGCCAAGACGAGTCGGCTTTCTATTTCGAGCGCAAAGAAATGCCTATTCCCAAGCCCAAGCCAGCCAAAGCTGCCCCTGCTGCTGGTGCTGCCGCTGCTGCCAAACCGGCTGCTGCTGCCGGTGCCGCCGCGCCTGCTGCTGCCAGTGCTGCCGCGCCTGCTGCTGCCGGTGCCTCTGCTGCCAAAGCCGAAGCTCCTAAAGCTGAAGAGAAAAAAGAAGAGAAGAAAGAAGAGCCTAAGGCCGAAGCTCCTAAAGCCGAAGAGAAAAAAGAAGAGAAGAAAGAAGAGCCTAAAGCCGAAGCTCCTAAAGCTGAAGAGAAAAAAGAAGAGAAGAAAGAAGAGCCCAAGGCCGATTCTCCTGCAGCCGAAGAAAAGAAAGACTAACTACAAACTAATTAGTTTCGAGATTACCGAAAGAAGAGGACTAAGAAAAAATGCTTGCAACTTTGTTGGCAGCTCCGGCAGTAGAGACCTGGCTCTTCTACATCTTTGCCTCGCTGGCTATTTGCTTGGCGGTAGGGGTTCTAGTGGACCGCGTCGTCATTCGAAGCGGTTTTATTCTCATCGGAGTATTCGGAACCATCGCCGGTCTCTTTCTCTTGTTGTCGGCACAGTTTCTAGCCCTGGCTCAGATCATGATCTATGCAGTGGCTATCACACTGGTTATTGTTATCACCCTCATGTTGACCAATCCGCGCTCCGAAGTGGAAGCCGCTCCCGGCAGTTCGGATAATTTGCCTCTGCCTGCTCAGATTTGGCAGAATGTCAAGCAAGGTTTTCCTCTCTGGGTTTCAGTCTTTATCTTTGCCACTATCTTTGCCGCTCTTACCGGCGAGAAGCGCTGGCCGGTCTCGACCGAGGCTCTACCTGATAATGCCGTGAGAGTTTTGGGCGAGCAGCTCACCACTTCTTACGCTATTCCTTTTGAGTTTGCTTCTGTGCTCTTGCTCGCCGCCTTGATGGGCGCCATCATGATGGCTAAGAACGAGAAGCCCGAGTCCACTGAAGTTACTTCCACTGAAGAACAAAAAGCCGAGGAAAACTTGGCGCTTTCGAGGTAATAATGAACGCACAAAACACTGCCGGCGTTGCTAAACGCGAACGTGAAAGTTTTTCGGCCAACCTAGCCGTTGTCTATGTCGCTATATGTGCGGCTGTTGTCGGTACCTTTACCGGTCTTGGCGTCGAAAGAGTGATCACCAATCACTATGATGTTTGGTTTTCCTTTATGCTAGCCGGCTTGGGCTGGGCTTTTCGCTCTGTGGGCGGCAACAAGCCTGTTATCGTGGCCACCACAATTTTGTCGGCTTTCGTCATGCTTACCTTTTATCAAGCGCCTCTAGTCAAATACTTAGTGTTGGCAGCGGTTTTGTTCGCCATGGGTGTCTATGGTATGTGCAAGTCGCGCAACGCCGTTAGAGTCTTGATGTCAATCGAACTTATGCTCAATGCAGTCAACATCAATTTGATTGCTTTCTCTCGCTATGTCGACCCCACCCAGCTCAAGGGGCAGTTGTTTGCCATCTTTATCTTGACCGTGGCCGCCGCCGAAGCAGCAGTCGGCTTAGCCATCGTGCTTTCGCTCTATCGCAATACTTCTACAGTAGATATGGACAAGTTCAATATCTTGAAGTGGTAGCGGTCGAAAAGACAATTGAAGCTCAAGGTTGAATATCCACAATCACTAAGCATTGTGGATATTCTTCTCTGTTTCCACCGATGCCATTGTGGCAATAGAAATAGACATAATCTTTGCCTGTGCTTTCAGCCTTTAGCCTGATCAGTGTCTTCGCTTCTTGATCGCGTTTGAGCAGGGCATTTTTGATATAGCAAGTGTAAAGCGGCAGGTCGCGCTGTTCTATTTGAACATTGATGGCATCACCTTTTTTCACGGTCATGCGGTGTATCGGTAGTTCGGTCGGCGGTCTTTCATCGGGCACGGTGGTAGGAATAGCTGAGACGGCATTGCCGCCCGGCAAGGATGCGTCCATCTTGACCGCTTCCGGATCTCTTGGTGCTTCACTGGCTTCCGGTTTGTTTTGGCAGACTTGGGCTAAGTCTATGAAGGCTTCGGTGGAATGCACTGGATTGAAATATTTCGATGCAGCAAAAAGAGCGGCAATAATGACGATCAATATAAGTAAGTTTTTTGGATTCATAAAGTTGTCTCTGTATTGGTCTCTGGCTTGGGGTAACTCTTTGCGAGATAGCTATTGATGAGATAGCGCTTTGGATTAGTCGATTATTTGCCTATTGGCAGTGTGAACTTCTCTCCAGTCACATCTTCAAAGATGCGCAGTTTGTTTTTCATTTTGTTCTTTATGATGATTTTGGTAGGGGCGAGAGCGGCCTTAAGCAACTTTTCTTCTTCTTCGCTGACCGATCTGCGGTCTATAGCAAGTGATTGCAGTTTCATAACTTTGAGCTGTTTCAAGCCATTATAGGTGAGCGCTGTAATTCGTAAATCCAGCCCCTTCAACCCTTTTAGCTTAAGTAAGTGCGGGATGCATTTATCTGACAGCAGGTGATTTTCTTGTAGGTTTAGATACTCAAGCTTTTTGCAACCGGCTAGGGCGGCTATATCTTGGTCTCGCAAATGGCATTTCATCAGGTCTAGATGGGTAAGCGAGGGTAGATTCTTTAGGTCTTTTAGGTTCTCCACTTGCAGATCATTAAAGCGAAAAGAGATCTCTTTCAGATGGGGTAATTTGGCTAGGGCTTTTATGCCAGAACCAGATATGGCTGCATGACCGGCATCTAGCTTCCTCAGCTTGCTAAGTGTCAGCAATTTCTCCAGCCCTTTATCGCTGACTTCGCTATTGCTGATGTCTAGTTCATAGATGTTTTTGAAGCGGGCAATAGAGTCTACAAAAGAGTCTCCAATACCGGCGTAGTCAAAGCCCATGGCGATTACTTGCTCGGTTGGAATCTTGTTTATGCTGTCTGGGTATTTGACGATGGTTGGGTTATAGCGCAAATTTATCGTCCAATCTTTGCGCAGTCCAACATTACCCATGGCGCGACAAAATAGCTTTTGTCCTAAATTTTGGTACTGGGGCTTTTCTTCGATTGTGATGCGATATATTTCTCCCACACTGTTGTCGACCGGAAAACGGTACACCACCATTGGTGGCGTTTGAGCGCTGACGACAGGCGGTCTGATTATTGGTGAGAAGAGAGCCAAGATTGCCGAAGTAATAAGCAGAGATGCAGATGCAAAGGCAGAGAAAGATCGGCTTTCCTTAGGTTCAGTGCTGCTTTGCATTTTAGGCTCTTTTCTCATTGATTTTGCTTCTTATTGATTTTGTTTTTCTTTCTCTTTCTGTCAGCTGCGCGGTAAAGTCAGCCAGAAACGGCTGCCTTTGCCAAGTTGGCTTTCTACGCCGACTTCACCGCCATGAGCTTCGGCCAGCAATTTGCATATGGCTAATCCTAGTCCAAAACCTTTACTTTTCTGTCCTTGACTGTCTTCGCTGTTTGAGACTTGATAGAATTTCTCAAACAAATGTTCTTGATCTTCTTGTTCCAGCCCTGGTCCTTGATCTTGCACAAAGATGACGACAAAGTCGTCTTGCTTGCCGCAGTATACCGAGATGGTTGATTGGGGCGGTGAAAACTTTATGGCATTTGAAAGGTAATTTAGCAAAATCTGCAAGAGTCTCTTGAAGTCGCCGTCGACGATCTCACCGGTGCAGGTATTGTTTATCTTGATTTGCTTTTCGCGGGCAAGGGCTGAGACACTCTCGATAGCTTCAGCGGCAAGCTCACTGACATCGATTTCGTCTATATCCAGCTCGAGCTTTCCTGCTTCTAGTTTGTCGATGGTAAGAAGGTCATTGACCATCTCTACTACCCGTTTGATATTGCCTTGTACCGAGTTGATCTGCCGCACCGCTATTGGTGGCAATTCAGGCATTTTATCGCTGCTCAAAATTTGCATTGAAACCTGGCAGCTCATCAGGGGGGACCGCAGATCGTGCGCCACCATTTCCATCAATGACTGTCTGTGGTCGTTGGCTTTCTTTAGGTCTTCGGCGGCATTATGCAAGACTTCATCTAGGTAGGCCAGTTCATCGCTGCCTTTGACATGGGCGTCCAAGAGTTGTCCGGTGGGAATTTTGCGGGCGTTTTCCACAAGTTGTGAAAGGCGCCCGGTGATGTCGTTGATAAACCAAATCAACAAAATACCCACCAAAATAAAGTTGACGATCATACCGATGAGCAGCTGGTCTTTTACTGATTGTCTGGCTCTTGCCTCTTCTTTCCTTACTTTAGAGAGTTGGTCTTTCTCAGAAGAGATCATGCGCATCAGCACCCCGGTTCTCACACCGACTTCTTGCATGGTCTCGCGAAACTCTTTCATATGGCTCCACAAATAGGTGAAGCTGTTTCGCTCTTCGGTCGGTTCCAGGGCTTGCAGTTCCTTCAGTTGCACTTCGACTATTTCGCGCATCTGCCTAACATGACCCAACTGCTTGGGGCTGTCGGCCAAGAGATTCTCTAGTTCATCAAATTGACGACGCAGGTCGATAAGGGCAAGTTTGCCTTCTTCGGCATAAGGTTTGTGGCCGGTGATTATATACGTACCTAAATTAGAAGTTGTGCTCATGAAAATGGCTATAAGCCAATTCACTTGCTCTACCACAGTGCTTTGTCTTCTCTCGGCAAGCGCCATTCTTTCTGCTTTGGCGACCACGCCGCCCAGTTGAAAGAAAAAGATAGTCTGAATCAAGAGTGGCAAAAGCACAAGAATCAAGCTCTTGTGCAAGACCTTTGGCTCTAGGAGTTGTTTAAGGGTTGAGTTCAAGAATGGTTTTTCTTATCGCTGCCTGTCAAGATTCTCAGAGTTAATCTGTCTTTTCGGGCAAAGTCACTACCTGGACCCTCAATATTATCTCCTAAATTAGCCCCGTGGCGGTCTAATTACTTTCAGGGCGTTCATGTTATAGCGTTCCGGCTTGAAACTTTCGGTGAGCGGCCTTATGGACCAGACACCGCCTTCGGCTCCGTTATTGTCGGCAACAATCAGATTGCCTCTAGAGTCTTTGCCCACCACCATGGCAATGTGTCCGGCTCCGCCGCCTTTGTTGGCGTCTCTGCCCAGCTTCTCACCGAAAATGACATCTCCCGGTTGGGCCATATTCATGCTGGAGCGGCTCCATCCAGAGTCGCGCAGATTGTTGTATAGACCTGCTGCCAAAGGTGAGGTCTGAAATCTATGTCCCATTTCTTTGAGCATGACACCCAAGGAAGCAGCGCAACCATATTCGCCGTCTTCGGTCAGGTTTTTGTAGGGGCTGCGGCGCCAGAGCTTTTCACCTTCGTGGGCCTGGGCCGCCGCTAAGGGGTCGGCCGTTTTCTTTCTCATACCGGCCAAAATCAGTTCGGCGTCGGCATCACTCATTGTGCCTTTGTTGAAGGCGCCGGCTATTTCCAGTGATGGCAAGATGCTGCTTTTGTCTGCTTGGTGCTGGCCCTGAGGGGTATCGAGCTTTTGCAGATCATTGAGCTTTTGTAGATCTTGGGGTTTGAAGACGGCAAAGCTTAGATTGTCGTTGCCGGCATTCTCAACGGTGTCTTGTTTTTTTGCATTACTAAAGTCACCCATTTCAGGGCGTGCATAAGAAATCACCATACGGTCACCTATGGCTTGAAAAGAAAGAGGGGCGGGTTAGCTCTTCGGCTTATGGCGCTAGATTACAATGACATCTGTGAAAAATTTGTAAATCGCTTTTCAAAACCTTTGAAAATTATTGAGCCCGGAAGATTTCCTCCGGGCCCAGGCAGCAACTATAAGTTAAATGATGACCTGTGAATAAATCGTGAAAGTCAGAACTTATTTTCTTCGGTGGTCAGGGTTTCTCGCAAAAAGCCCTGAGCCCAGCTGTGCAATTGATTCCAGCCGATGGCATGGCGCAGACTAAGCATTCGTCTGTGGTTTTCTTCGGCATCTGCTGTGAGGGCGTTAAATAGTTGACTGCTCAGTCCGGCTGCGTCGTTAGGATCGACAAGGTAAGCGCCATGGCTTAGTTCTCTTGATACTCCGGCATTCTTAGACAAGACCAGGGCGCCTTGTTCGTCTTCTCTTGCGGCAACGAATTCTTTGGCCACCAGGTTAAGCCCGTCGGCTGTGGAATTGACGCTCAGGACCGAGGCTTTCTGATACCAGGCGGCCAGTTCTTCGTGGTTGAGAGAGCCCTTTATATAGATTATCGGCGACCAATTCTCTTTGGCGAATTCGTTGTTGATAATGGCTATCTTTCTCTCCACCGCTTCGGTGTATTCTTTCAGCTCGCCGCTTGGCTCTTTTACTTCTTGGGCAATTTGCACAAAGTGAAAACGTTTGTGCCACTCCGGTTTGTTTGAGAGCAGATGCTTTAGTCCTTGCAGTCTCTCTAAAATGCCTTTATTGCTCTCTAGGCGGTCTACACCGAGAATCACCTGCGGGGCAAGGTCATGCTTGAAAGCCAGTGCTTCGGAATAGGGCTTTGATATTCTGGCCAGATTTTGCCAATAGGGCACATCTATGCCCAGCGGCATCACCGATAGTTTGGTTCTCTTGCCTCTTTCAGAGATAAGAGTCATCGCTAGTCTATCTACTTCCAGCTCGGGATAGAAAAACTGGGCGGCGTCCATAAAGTTCTCAGCATAGTCTTTGGTGTGAAAGCCCACCAATCTGTTTTGCAGCAGTGCTTCCACTAATTCTTTGCCGCAAGGATAGGCAGTGATGATTTTGGCGCTGGGAAAAGGCACATGCCAGAACTGTGAAAGCAGGATGCCGGCTTGCGAACCAATGAGCATTGAGGCAAGCGATAGCTGATAGTCGTGCAGCCAGAAGAGACTGGGATAACTGTCTGAATTGGCAATTAAACAATGCGAGGCCATAAGCTCGTTCAAGTGCTTGAACGATTTCCAGTCTTCTTGGTCGAAGATTGCCCTTTCGGGAAAGCCGTGCAAAAGCGGTGAAAGATAGCTCTGGCAGAAGCGTCTGTGCCCGTCCATCAAGCGCTCGGGCAAGGTCGGTTTATGAAAGGAGAAGCCGAAATAAGTGGGAGACTGTGCTTTTTGCTGCTTAACCGAGAGTCTGCCATTGCCCTCGCTTGGCGGGGTGAAATCAGCTTGGGGCTGCTCGGTGAGGGCATACCAGTTGACCCTGGTGTTGAGGCGTTTCACCATCGGCGCTAGTGAGGCGGGAACGCCGCCGACACCACCTGGACCAGAGTATGAGATGACACTGACGCTAGGTAGGGCTAGTTCCAGTTCTTCGCTTTGCGGAACTGATAGAGCCGATTGGGCTCTGGCTTGCATTCTTGATTGCACTATGGAAGACATTTTTCTTACTCTCTGGAGCTGGTGAGCATGGCTTGGAAGTGGAAGTTCTAGGACATTTTTGAGAAGACTGCCAGATGACTGTGCCAAGACTGAGGGGTAAAACCCAGACTAAGCAACGCTGGACAGTCAGCCGACAAAAGCAAATCTAAACCGCACTCTCATCGAATGCAGAGGCATATTGTGTCGGGGATGACTTGTTTTAGAGATTCCAGCTGAGTCGGTCGTGAGAAACAAGTCTTGAGATGTCGGGCCCGGCGGATAGACCTATGACAAGGTTGCACTTCCGGGACAGATTTCTAAAGACTCTATGCAGCTTCGTATAAATTAAAGGAAATCGAACCACATAGCAAGTTGCCATGTGTCGAATTAATTGGAGTTCTTGTTAATCTGCCGCCGCTTACTCTTGGTCTTCTTCCGAATCATCGCCAGATTCATCTACAGAATCATCGACAGATTCATCCAAAAGTCCAGGGATATTCTCGATTTCAATTCGCCCTTCGGCAATATTCACCACCGGTACCAAAGCTTTCACAAAAGGTACCAAGTATTCTTTTCCGGCTTTGTCGCAAACTGCCAGGGTCATATTGCTGTCGCCGTAGACTGTGCTCACCTTGCCGAAAATCTTGAGGGGATGTCTGATATAGACAGTCAGACCAATAAGATCGTCTATCCACCATTCATCTTCGTCTAAAGCTCGCAGTTGCTCCTTTTCAGTATAGACCGTGTAGCCCAAGAGTTTTTCACAAGCAGTGCGATCGGCAAAGCCTTTCAGTTTAAGCAAGACCAGTCGTCCTTCGCAGTAAAGTCTATCGACTCTAGCATTGATGCTTTCAGCAGGGAGTGCTGAAATAGGTGCTGTCAGCATGACGCTCTTGATACCGCATATGAGGTCAAAGTCGGTTTCCAAAGAGAGTTTGATATCTCCTTTTAAGCCCTTGAAACCTACTATTTTGGCAATCTTTGAATTGAAACTGTCCATTAGATTCCTGCTCAATGGCTTTGACGCGGGCTTTGTACCAGTGGTCGACTATCTTCTTTCCATCTTTTGAAAAGCTTATTGTCGAAATCGAATTGATCTAGAACTCGTCCGACCACAAAGTCAATTTGATCGCCGACGCTTTCGGGGCGGTGATAAAAGCCTGGTGAAGCGCAGGCAACGATGGCTCCTGCTTCACTCAAACTAAGCATATTCTTCAGTTGGATGTGCCCGAAGGGCATTTCTCTCACCACCACCATGAGCTTGCGTCTCTCTTTGAGCGTCACTGCTGCGGCTCTGTGAATAAGATTTTCAGTCAGTCCGGCGGCGAGTGCACCAAGACTGCCAAGGCTGCAAGGTAGCACTACCATGCCCCTTGTGCGATAGGAGCCGCTGGCCACGCTGGCGCCATAGTCGTTCAGTGGATGCAGTTTTAGTGGTACTGCCTGTGGTAGCTTTAAATAAGCCAGCAGTTTGCTCTCCACTTCGTTGCCGAGTTCTAAGTCATGCTCTTCTTTCATGACTCGCTGTGCCGCTTTTGAGAGCAGTAGGTCTACCGGCTGCCCCGATTCGAGCAAATATTGCAAAAGTCGCAGTCCATAAATGGCGCCGGACGCCCCTGTAATTGCCACCACAAAGGGCAATTTCTCTTGGTCGTTGTCTTTCATCGAGGGTGCTCTCTTTCTTCTCTTAGCTACCTAGAAATCGCTGCCGGGTTGCTTACCCGGGGCGATAGTTCCCATATTATTACCGCTATTAGGGGCATTAGCGCCGCCGAAGCTGCCGGTCTGATTGCCGCCTTGACCTCCTGCCGGTCCCATTACCGCAGAAGGACCGGAAAGATCTTGCACTTCTGGCTGTTGATTGTCTTTATTGCGCTCGCGGGTCGGGCTAAATCTTCTGCCGTTCTTAGGAGCTTGTTTGCCTAGAGGGTCATCGTCTTCGCTGACCATATCGATAGAGCTGCCGCCGGCTGAGGCGCTGTAACTGAGCTTGAGAGGCGCATCTAATCTGATTGTGATCGGTGAGCCGGAATAGATATAGAGGTCTCTGCCTTTTTTTACTAGAGAGCGGATCACTTTCTTTTGTCCATCGCTGCCGCGATTGTCCTCGCCCAAAATTGGGTCGTGCAGTAATTCATCTTTTTTGATTACAGCCAGCTGTCCATTGCGTTTGGGGGCGCGCAGCGCTGGATTGACCGCATCAAAGCCAGACTGGGAGCCGACATAAGCCACCGAACTTTTGCGCCCGGAAAGACCTTGGTAAGTGCCATAGCGGCTATGTGTCACCTCACCGGTCATGGAAGCGACTATTGGATAACTCATGCCGCTGGGCATCTGCAGCGACATAAGTTGTGTGCGCAATTTACCTAAAGGTTTGATGCGCTTCTCGCGGTCTTTTTCTTGCCTTGATGAAGGAATGGCTTCCACTACTTCACCGATGATTTGAGAACCTGTAGGGATCAAAACTTCGGTACCGTTGGCCATGACCGGAGCCGATACTTCTATTGAGAATCTCTCACCAGGCTTGGATGCAGTCGAGCCTATGGTCGATTGTATGCGCCCTTCGAATGACGTGCCGATGGGCAGAACGGCTGATTTACCGGCTAGACCGCTATTGTGTTTGTAGAGGTCTTGCTGGCGGTTTTGCGCCTCGGCACTTTGACAGATCGCCAGCCCTAGGAAGGCCAGCAAGATTGGTTTGATTGAATTTCTCATCACAGCTAGGTCTCTTCATCTTTCGTGTCGTCTTGGTCTGGTTGTGTGCTACCAGCTCGCTTACTTTTGCTACCCTTCATTCTAGACATAATAAAGACAGCCAGCCAAGAAACTGCAACAACAGTGACAATAACCGAGACGATGCGAATCAGTCCCGAAACATAGTCGAAAATCGAGCCGAGCATAAGTGAGGCGGCAACAAGTACGACAAGGCCACCTGCATATTTGCTAAGGTTTTTCGGTAGAGCCATAAGTTTGCCTCGTTGGAGCTGAAGATTTAGCTGGATTGGCTAAATTGACTAGATTAGATTATTTGCGGAATCTTTCTATCATCGCTGGGGCAACCACTTTAGAGCCTACAAACCAAGCGCCTGTCAAAACTATAGGTAGAGCCAGAATTCTAATCAAGGGCGGTAGGATGGTATAGAAACAACTGAGAGCCACCATGGCGATACCGATGCTAATGACATAACAAAATTTGGTGATCATCGCTTCTTGTTCGTCGCTGTCCATCTCATCGAAAGAAGCTTTGAGAGTATTGGTGTACTTCTGCATAAAGCCGGCTGCCTTGCCTTTGACTTTGGCGCTGGAACTGGAGTCGGCTTTGTCCCCGGCATCGGGCGAGGCGTCGAAGACTTCATCTCTACCTTTGAGACTTCCTTTGAAGGAACCGTTAAAGGCTCCTTTCGCTGGTTTCTTCTTGCCGACCGTCATAGACTATCCCCGTCACTAAACTCTCTAATATGATACCCACAATACAACTAAACACTTACATCAGCTCACCGGTCTTGTCCAAAAGCTCATTTACCCTTACCACCGCTTGTTTTCTTCTTAAGCTTGGCTAGACCAGTTTCCACTTCCTTGCGCTGCGGACTGGCGTCTTCGGCTGCTTCTAAAAAACTTTCAGCATAAGACATGGCTTGGGCTGGGTCTTGTTTATCAGACTTGGTATAAAGATTGAAAAGTCCGAAATAGGCTTCCGAATACTGCGGATCGGCGTTGAGAGCCTGCTTATAGTGGTCTATGGCAATTTCGGGGATTTTCCAGGCTGCATCTCCCAATTTCACATGTCTGGATGCTTCTGTGCGCTGCGAGTTTATCTTGCTCAGACCTTGTTCGGCACGGGTGCTCACCTCGGGCAATTCTTTGGCATAGTTAAAAGCCTTTTCCGCCGCCTTATAGTCACCTTCGAAATAGCATTGTTCGCCGAGTGTGATTACATCAAAGGGTTCGTCTTTATGCTTTTCGATAACGTCCAAAAACTTCTGTCTGCCTTCGCGAAAGCGTCTTTGCGAAATGGCTTTGGTGGCTTCTGAAAGCTCGATACTTTCTTGCAAATTGCGGGCGCCGTCTTTGAGCACTTTACCTTGCACAGCTTGTTCGGTGATGATTTGCTGCAATCTGTCCATGTGTTGGCTAAAGTTGGGCGGGAAATTGCCTTCTTTGCGATACTTGCGAAAATAGACCCGGGCTAGACCAAGCATAGCTTTTGGATCATCCGGTTTGGTGGCTAGAATGGTTTTGAATTCGGTTTCGGCCACATCGAGATTATCTTGACGCAGGGCTAGTTCTGCCAATTCTGCACGCATGGCCCAGTCGTTGGGCAAAATCTCAAGACCGGTATGGTACTCGGCAATAGCCATTGCGCCGTCGCCGCGCATCATATAATGTTCGGCTTTTCTTTTATATGGTTCAGGATTGCGGGGGTCTTCCATGCTGGCTTTGTTCCAGCTTTGCAGTGCCGAGGGACCATCACCCTGGCGGCTTTCTATATTGCCTGCCACAGTATGCCATTCTGAATTGCGCAGGTCGGCTGGAATAGTCTTGAGTTCTAGATAGGCCTCTTCGTTTTTGCCTTGGGCCGACAAGACAATAGCCTTTTGCAAACGAGCGGCTGAATAATCAGACTTGAGCTGCAAAGCTTTGTTGACCAGTTCTTCCGCCTCTTTGTCTTTGGCATCGAGCTTGAGCAGAGCCTGGGCCAGCAAAGTGAGGTTGACACAGTTTTCAGCCAGGTTGCAGGCTTTTCTTAGGGGAGGCACGGCTGCCTCGATATCATCTTGGGCAATCTTGACCATGCCGAGAGTTTGCTGGGCAATGACTATATCTGGATTTTGGTCTATCGCCTTCTTTGACAGACTCTCAGCTGCTTCCAGCAATAAATCTCTTTTTGCGGGTGAGGCTACTGTCTTTGAATGCACATAGGCGACATAGCCGGTGGCTGCTTGCACATTAGGGTTATCGCCAAACTTTTCGCGACTTTTTCTGAGCAGTTTTTCTGCTTCGACAATCTTGTATGGTTTTTCCAGTCCTTGTTTAGCCAGTGTTACTGAGAGACCGGCCACCGCATCACCGTTTTCGTCTTCGCCTAAGAGCTCTCGATAAGCTTCTTCAGCCGCTTTCAGCTTGCCCTGCAAAAGCAATTGATCAGCTTCGGCCAGGGTCATGGCCAGGGCCGCGGGCAACTCGACAATGACGCCGCTCAAGAGCAGACCGAGAGATAAAGATAAGATTGTCGCTTTGCTATTTCTATTCACGGTTTGACTCAGTGTTACCTAATTTGTTTGTTTGTTTGTTTGTTTGTCTCGAATGCGCCCCTTGGAAACCTCTATAATTTAAGGCTGAAAGTGCATTCTGGCAATAGCTGTTTACCCTGGAATTATTATCCTAAAAACGGCTGCCTATTTCTTCTCCATGTCTTTGACCTTCTGTTCCTCTTTCTCTGCTTCTTTGGTTTCACCCATCGATCTGAGCAGTTCAGCTAGTTTTTTATGCACGCTCGGCAGCTTGGGTGCCAGTCTGGCCGCCTCTCTCAAGATTTCGGCTGCTTCCACCTGTTTCTTCTCGGCCAAATACTTGTCTGCATCTTGTACAAGCGGCTTGACTCGACTTTCTTCCAATCTTATCAATGCTTCTTCGGCGCCGCTTATCTTAAATCCGGCTGCTTGGCGATAGCTCACCGAGGCGTCGTCGATATTGCCTTTCTTTTCCAAGAGTGTACCTTTGAACATCCAAGCTTTGCCGTCGGCGGCATTGGCTGCCAATAAACTTTCAATTTCTTTGTCGGCTTCATCAAGTTTGCCGCTCGACAAAAGGCTTTCCACTTCGCCGTATTTCTTGGCTGCTTCCGCTTCTGCCTTGGCTTTCTCGGCTGCCGCTTGTGCGGTAGTACTAGACGCCACCGGCTTGCCGTCTGGTCCGAGCGCCGGCTTGCCACCAGTTTCGGTGCCACCACTGGCGACGCCTTTCAATCTATCTAAAGACGGAATCACTGCCGGCTCTAAGAAAGCACTGATAGATTTGGCTTTTTCCAGAAGCTCGATGGCGCTTTCTTTGTCGCCCAGTTTTTCCTTTAAGCGCGCCAGAATATAGAGCAGCTGCACATTGTTAGGCTCTTTAGCCAGCATGTCTTGAATTTTTTGCTCCGACTCGGCGACCCGCAAATTGGAAGTTATGCCAACTGGGGCTTCGGCTATGGCCCGGTGATAAGCCATGCGGGCCTTGGCTAAATCTGGATTAGTCGGCTCCAGCCTCCAGGCTTTTTCGTAATTGACCTTGGCTCGGTCGTAGTCGCCCGAGAGCAAATAGGCTGCACCTAAATTGAGCAGGTTTCTAAAGCTTGGATTGAGGGCCACGGCTTCTCTGGCTGTTTCAGCCATGCCAGATAAGGCCTCACCGTTAATGGGGTTGAGCATAACAGCCCGGCGATACTCAACGAAAGCATTGTTGAGGCGCTTTATATAAACTGTTTTGTCTGGATAAGCCTTGGCTTTATAGGCAAAGTCTTTTAAGGTGTCGGCTAGTAAAAGATGACAATCGACAAGCAGGGGATCATCTTTTGGCCAGCTCTTGCGCAAGGCTTGAATAAGCTGGTCATAGCCTTCCATTATTTTCCCGCCCCTAAGCAGGCAGCGTCCAAGTTTGTAGTGATTGGCTCCTGAATCCGATAGTCTCAGGCACTTTTGATATTCGACTACAGCGTCGATGAAGTGTCCGCTTTTGTCGGCTCCTTCAGCCAGGCTTAGTCTGTAAGACTGATCAAGCGGGTTCTTGCCGAGATTGGCTAAGCATCTATCTAAATTACCGTCGGCCGGTCCGTTGTGTTCGTCGGCAAAAAGGGCTTTGCGATAGTGATCGATGGCGGCTGTATAGTTTTTCTTGCTCGCCAAAATATCGGCATATCTAAGGTGTGCGCCCGATAAATTGCGGCGAAACATTGTATTTTCGGGATCGCCGTCCAAGGCGATTTCGTGTTCTCTGATGGCTGCGTCCCAAAGTCCCTTTGTGCCCAGCTCGACGGCGCGGTTGTTATGTTCAAGCGGGTTGGTCGGCTCGGGGGTGGTGAGATAAACGCCGCCGCCGCCGCCTCGACCTTTTGCTTGTGCCTGACAGTGCGGTGAGGCTGTACTAAATATAAGTGACACCAAGGCGAATGCCAGGGGTTTCGAGATGCGGTGTGATTTTAAATCTGGATCTTTATCGGTCATTTGCCTTCTACTTACAGCCTAATAAATAAACATGCCTTGCTGCATTTCCTACCCAGAATACGCTTCAGGTTACGGTTTATTGTAGTCTTGTTCGAAAAATTTGCTGGCTATTTTGCCGGCGAGCTTGCAATCGCCACAATTAATCTGTCGAATTTTCCGGTGGCAAAGCTTTTCCGATTAATTGCAGATAAATTTGCGGCGAAATGGGAATCTCCCCATTTCGCAAAAATGTTATCTAGCCAACACTTGCTCCTGGAATACTGTAATTTCTTATTGACAAGGGGCGGGTAAGGGCTTACAAATGAGGGACTCCGCTTGCTATCTGGGGTTTCCGTGCATATTTTTCGAGGGGTCTTAAACAGGCGCATAAAGTTCGCATAATCTAGTTGTCAAGCCCATAAATTCACCATTTTGGCGTTCTCTACTTACTAAAAATGGGCATGAAATTGCTAGAAACCGGCCGTGGTTTCAACCGTCCCGTGGAGGGATATAGCGTGATACAAGCTCAAACAACCATGTCAAGAGTAATTCTTTCGGCCCTGATTGCCTCGGGAATCCTGCTTCCATATATCTGCGAACCGGCTCTGGCGCAGTTGCCGCCGGTCAACATGGGCAAGTGGGTACATCAACCCGGCGATAACCAGTATTCCAATGAAACCCAACAGTCCCGTCATGGTGCTCCGGCTCCGGTTCAGCAAGCGGCTCCGGTCAACATTCCTTTGGCTAGCCCAGGCTGGCGTCCCACGCCCAAACCCAGACGTGCCGACATATCGCTCCTTCCCATTGTTTGTGAAGAGCCTGTGGCACCGACAGGCTTCCCTCCTATGCCTGAGCAGCTTGATCTGCCCGGCTTGAAGGGCGGAGGCATGATTCGCATCGCCGGCGGCGGTGGCGGTGGCGGCAGTTTCTCCTCTACTTACGGTGGTTCTGGCGGCGGCTCGGTATCTGTTGGTGGCATGGGTGCCCCGGCAGGGGGCGGCAAGGTGAGCACCTCGCAAGGTTATACATCAGTGCCACCTGGTGCCTTCGTCAAGCGCGAGACTCCTTATGGACGCGGCAATACCAGTTCTGGTCCCGGCGATGTCTTTGCCGGTACGGCTCCCTCTCCTCAGGTGAGTGCCGCTCAGAATGCGCTTAAGCGCATGGGTAAAGAACCCGGTCTCGATGATAAGGGCTACCAGGCTGCCCCGGAGGCACCTCAGGCTGTACAGGTCAATCAATCTACATCGCAAGACCTTTCTCTGCCTGACGATGAGATGAATAGTTCCTCCAGCAACAAGAAGCGCTCCAACAGTCAAGGTAGTCGCATCTTGCAGCGTACCGTCGGCAGAGTCGGTAACCGCATGATCAACAGCATCAATGCCATGCCTATACCGATTAGATTTCCCGGAGGACGCTAAACAACGGGTTTAAGCAAGCAAAACTGGCGAAAGATTTTTACAATCAATAATTGGAGTTGGCAGGGATTTAAGAGGACAATTTTATGAATCCGAATTTTCTAAAATCGAAATATCTGACAGTGCTGGGAGCTGTTCTCGGCCTGGCGGTATTTTCACAAGTTGAAGCATCGGCACAGAATGCCGGTTCCATCAATATCAAAAAAAATCAGTTGCAGCAGGCTGGCTGGCACAAGTCACCATTGCAAGTCCAGATCTTGGATGATGGTCCGGTTATCAAAGACTACCGCACTGCTCCAGCAAACGATCAGGGTTACAACATCCCACTCGCTCCCACTGGTAACAATGGCGGTCGCATTCCTGAAGGCGGTCTGCCCTTCAATACTGGTTCTGGTCCGGTAACACCGCGCATTCAGACCCCAAATCTGCCTCAGGCTGGTTTTGGTTCAAATATTCCGGCTAGAGGGATGGGACCAGCCACTGCTCTGCCCGGCGTTAAGATGGGTGGGCTTGGCAATCAGTATGCCCAACAGCAACAGGCCAAGACCAATGTCGCCGCCCGCCCGGTCGGCTTAGGTAAACCAGCTTCTGGTATGCGTGCTGCCGCGACGCCTGCCAGCTATGGTTCGAGCTATGGTGGCTCCGGTGGCGGCGGTGGCTACTACGGCGGCGGCGGATCCAGTTCGTCCACTGCAGTTAGAGCCAAGTTGCTCGGTAAGTAAGGAGACTGAAGTTTCAAAATATGAATTACGTCCTCGTTATCCTTGTCCTGATCGCTTCCACCACAGTCCTGAGCGGCTGCGGTGGAATTGGTGGTGGCTTGGGTAAGAACGACAGTCAAGCCATGGTCCCTGCAGGTGGAGGCGCCCTCGGTCGTCTCCGTCCGCGAGTCGATCCTAAGTTTGTTGAAATGGCTCAGCAAGAAGAGCAGGCAGACCAAGAACAAGCGGCTTTGCGGGCCCAAGCCCAGGCCCAGGGTCAAGGTCAGGGACAAGGACAGCGCGGTGGTTTTGGCGGCTTCAGCTTTGATGGGCTCGGCCGCTTATTGCCCAAGGTTTCACGCGATCCAATCTCCGGTCAAAACGCCACTGCTTCTTCCGGTAATTTTTCCGGTTTTGGTTTCAACCAGGCTCAAGGTTCGGTGACTGGGCTGCCCACCGGTGTGACAGATAATGCCGGTTCCACTGCCTCTGCCGGTCAAATTCCCGGCACTGGTAAACCGGCTGAAGAAGCCAAGCCTGTCGAGATGGCTTCCTACGGTAATTCCTATCAGAGCGCCTTTGGCAATGCCGGAGTCGTACCGCCCCCGCCGCCTGGGTCTCTGGTCAGTGGCGGGGCTCTAACGCCGCCACCACCGGCAGTGACGCTTTCCACCCAGGCAAATGTGGCCTACAACGGTGATGCATCGGCAAATCCCTATGCCAATCCTTATGCCAATCCCTATGCTAATCCTTATGCCAACCCCTACGCCAATCCTTATCTAAATCCTTACGGCAATCCCTATCCCGGCGGCTATCCGCCGCAGATGGCACCGCAGCAGCCTGAGCGACCAGCCGGGCTTTTTGGCGGTGGCGGTGCAGGCAGCGGTGCCGGTGGCGGACAACGCAGGCAGTCGGACGATGAGCCTGAGAAGAAGAAGTCCACCTTTGTTCCAATTATTCCTAAAGGCATGGACGCCAGATCTCCTTACCAACAGCGTGATGATTTGAAGATTCTCTGGAAGGGAGCTCTGAACGGCGGCGCCATTAAAGATGCAGTGCGTGATGCCAAGCTGGCTGAGACTCTCTCTCGTATCGATGTTGGTTTACCCGGTGATGCCACCAGGGGTAGTTTCAATGTCAACCCTCGCCAGGTTGATGCGATTTTCAAACCAGTGGCCATGGACAAGAAGACCTATTCCACTGTGCGTCGCATGCAGACCGACTTAGTGCAGTCCTATTACCGTTATCTCTATGCCTATCATAAATTTGCTCTGGCTCAGCAAACCCTGGCCGCTCGTCGGCAAGAGGTGGAAGTGGCCGGTTCAGACTCTGAGAAGCAGAGAGCGGCCGCCGATGTGGCTCAGTCACAGAACGAGGCTGATTCGGCTAAAGAAGATTTGAAGGCGGCACAGATGGAACTGGCTTCTACTGCTGGTGTATCAGCTGCCCGCTCGATCATTGGTAAGGTCTCTGGTATCTCTCCTTCAGCCGAGTCATTAGCTGTCGCCGAACCTGAACCTGCACCTCAGCCCGACAAAGGTGGTTTCGGCTTTGGTTCGCTCTTCGGCTTCGGTAAGGCTGAAGCGCCTAAAGAGAAAGTGGCAAAAGTGGCAGCCGTTCCTAACGCTAAAGCGAGCAACAAGAAAGAAGACAAGAAAGGCGGCAAAACTGCTGCTGCTTCCTCTTCCGGTGCTGCTTCGGAGTCAGACCTCAAGTCGGCTCCGGTTGTTCAGTCTGAACCCGAACCCAAGGCTGCCGCCTCCAGTGCTCCCGGCATCTCAATGGAACTCAAGGGTGTGAACGTGACAGCCCGCAAATCTATATTGACAGTCTCTATAAAGAACAACAGCGATAACGATTTTAGTTTTGACCCCGAGGCCTTTTCGGTCTCGGAGAATAATCGCAAATTGGCAGAAGCTGCTTTGCGAGCTGATTTTGAAACTACCTTGGTGCAGCCTAATCAGGAGGTTAAGGGCACAATTACAATTTTTGGTAGGCCTTGGAACGATCGTCTTTCGGTTTCACTGACGGACGGAAGCCGGAATGTGCCATTGCGGCGATGAACAGTTTTTCTTGAAACCTTACTAAGTGTCTTTACAGCGCAATAGAGAAATACGATGAAGAAGATGATTGCAAATATATTGAAATCTTTTGAAAGGACCGAGGCTAGTCTTAGTGCTCGAGCCGGTCATATTTCTATGCTGGCTTTTAGTCTGGCTGCCTTTGCCTTCATCGGAGGCTCATTCTATAGTGCCGCTTCTGCGCAGGCTGTACAGGTAAATCACAACGCCGCCCCTGGTCCAGACACTCCCACCGGTCAAGACAGTTATGCCAACCGCGAAAGGTATCTTGATAGGAACTATTGGGCTAAGAAAGACTGGGAACGAGACAGAGCCAGTATGCAGAAACGGCCTGGTACTGAGAACTATATCGAGGCTGAGCCGATAACGGCTCCTATGCGTCAGTTTATGACCACCGGTACACCGGTAGACAGTTCTGGAAGAAACTGGCTTTTGCACATGGAAGAAACCGCCGGTACTACACAAATATCGCCGAAGAACCTTGGTGATTTGCAAGATGTTTACTCTACTCCCGGTTTTCCGATTACTGATACCAGTGCTGGTATTCTACTCAACCAGGCTTTGACTAGGGGCTTAGAGCGTTCTCTTGACCCCGAGAGACTGCATTGGAACGTTGCCGGTGCGGCTGGTCTCACCACCGCTGGTGCTTCGAACAGTTCGGCATATGGCGGCGAGAACTCGCTAAACACTCTATTTGAGCGCATTGTCGAAGCTGATGGCTCGGGTGCTCTCATTAACGTGGCTAATGAGGCTTCCGGCACCGGCGGTAACGTCGGCGCCCTCTTTCGTACTATTCCTGATGCTGTAGGTATGGTCATGCAGATGTATAAGCATGTCTATATACCGATGGCTATTCTCTTTCTATTGCCCGGTGCAGTTATCAGCCAAGTCAAAGGCATAGCTGCTCGTGGTCTTGGTTCGGTGGTCAATGCACCCGAGGCGATGAACCCCTTCGACGGTATCATGCGCGCCATTGTGGCTGTATTCTTGATTCCCGGTACCCAGGTGATTGTCAGCTGGTCTATCGACGTTGGCAATTCGATGGCTTATTCAATGCGAGACTGGGTTGATATTCCAATGATTGTCAACTGGTGTCGTGAACTATCTTATGACCCCAAGCCGGGCAACTACGACAACACCATCTTGCCTCCTAATGCTAACCCAAATTACAGCGGTGGTGGTGCCGGCGGTGGCGGAGCTTCCGGCGGAGGCGGTGGAGGCGGCGGTACTTTTGCTGCCTTGGGCGGCTCTTTCTTGGGCAGCATAGGCGCCTATCTGGGCGGTCTGCTTGATGCTGCCTTGGGCGGCTGGTTCGCGCCGGGCGAAGGTATCTTCATGAATATGAGAGAAGGTACCGTGCACATGGAGCGCCAGGGCTTCATATCGATTATTTTGCAGTTTGCTTTCAATTACATGGTTTGGGTGGCAGCACTCTTCCTTGTGATCATGTCGGCCTTGCAAATTACCCTAATATGCTATCTGTTCTTGATGGGACCGTTAGCTGCTGCTTTCTATGCCTGGCCCGCTACCGGTCAAAGACTTTTTCGCGGTGTTTTCGGTAACTGGGTGGAAGCAGTCATCAAAGTTTCGCTCTGGCGATTCTTCTGGATGGTAATTTTGGCAGTCATGACCCAGAGACTGATCTATACCGGTGGTGGTACTTCAGACTTGCAGTGGGAAGTGTGTATTTTTGCCAGCTTCCTCGGTCTACTTCTTTATGTTCCGACTGAGCCTTTTGTGTTCGATCCCAAAGGTGCCTTCACCCGTGCTGAAACTCAGTACCGCTCCGGCATGCAACAAGGCATGCAGGCAGCCGGTGGCGGCGGCGGCGGTGGTGGCGGTGGCGGCGGCGGCAAAGATGCCGCTCCCACGAGCAATAAAGGTTCAGGCAAGAGTGATGAGGGTGGTGACGAAACTGAGTCTAGAAACTCTACCAGCGTTCAAGGCAGACAAGGCAACGATAGTGCCGAAGGTAATCCCAATGCCGCGCCTGATACTCGTGGTTTGAACATAACCGGTAATGCCGGCTCAGACGGCAAGAAAGATGGACGCGTTGAAGTAGCGCCTCCGAAGGTGAGCGGCGAGCAGCAGGGTGACAATGCCGGGCCTAATACCGGTAAGCCTCCGGGCGAAGCCGGAGGCAACGGTGCCAATGCTAATGCTTCTGGTGCAGGCAGTTTGCCACCTGGGCAGAATGCTGGAGGACAGGGCGGCAAAGGCGATCAAGGCAAGATGCCTGTGCCACTCAGTCCAAATAGCGGTAGTGCCAAAGACAAAAGCTCGGCCGCTGTGCCACTGGCCAACGCTGCGGCGGCCAGTGGACAAGGCGACAAAGGTTCGTCTGGACAGGGTGACGGTGGTGGCTCTGGCACGACACCGCCTCCGCAAGCCGGCGGCAACCAGAACGCTGGTCAGGGCGCCAAGAGTGGCGATGCCGGTAAGTCCGACTCTGCACCTCAGAGCGTCACGGTCGACGCTTCCAGTGGTCAGGTCGGTGCCAGCGCCAGTGCAACTCGCACCGCCGACCTGGCAGGCGACAAGACTGTCACCGACATGCAGGGTAAATCCGGCGGCTCGAAAGAGGATAAGAAAGATGCGTAACTCGATGAGGCAAATAGAAATGCGAAAGGCCGTTCATAAGAAGCAAGACCTTAGCTCGCTGCTAGTCATGGTTGCTTTCTCTCTCTTCTTTAGTATTGGCGCCGCTTTCGCTCAGCCGGCGCAAAACGGAGGCGGCTCGGCTTCCGAACAGAACGTTGAAGGTGCGCCTGCCGTTAGAAAAAATTACGACGACAGGAATAAACATGCCCAGAGAGAGACTGAATTAAAGGGCAACGGCAAAGATGCCGGTGGTCCCACTATGATCACAAACAAGAGTGGACCGTATTCTCTCGTTCCGCCAATGCCTGTCTGGACCTCAAATGCTCCGGCAAACTATTCCCATCAAGATACTGAGAACTACACCACTACCGGTGCCTTGCTCACTGATACTTCATTTGGTATTCAGGCCAATGGCGCCATGACCAAGATGGTGGAGAAGGCTTTCAGTCCTGAGCGCATCATGCACGCCGCCAGCGGCGTTGGTGGTGTCGCGGCAAACAATACTGCCAACTCTGAAGCTGGTGTTACTACTAACCAAGCTTATTCAGCTATAGATTATTGCAAGCAGTTCCTTACTAACTTCACCGCTGAGCCCGGCAACGTCTGGCAAGATATAAGAGACCATCTCTTTATTCCTATGGCTGTGCTTTTGCTCTTGCCTGGTGCAGTGCTCGCTCAGGTGCGCGCCATCATCGCTCAGGGTTCGCCTGTGCTGGTTGGTGAAGCTCACCCCTTAGAGGGTCTGCTCAAATCCATTGTGGCTATCTTCCTCATTCCGGGTAGCTTCCTTGTAATCAACTACGGCATTGACGTGGCTAATTCGCTCACTTATACAGTGGCAACCGAGTACACGCGCATCTTCGGCTCCGATATGTACGAAGATGCAAAATGTGCTGTTCAGAGGGCTTTTCCTGTAAACAGGCCACAAGATAACCTGAATACATTGCGCGAGACTCGTCAGCCTGCTGCAGCCGGCGGTTTTTCCGTATTTGCCGTGCTTGAGCGCAACACTCTTGGTATTGCCCTAATCGATCCTTGTTTGGGTATTTATCAAAGTATTTTGCCTGATGAGACTGTCCCGCAGGTGATGAACGCCATGCGCGCCATGGTCAATAGTATGGGCATGACTGCCGCCTTGAGCTGGAACCTTTCTTGCGCTTTCCAGATGGCCTATCTTTATTATCTCTGGTGCATGGGGCCGATTGCCGCTGCTCTATGGGTATGGCCGATTGCCAAAATGAAAGCCTCGCTTGGTTCATGGGTTGAGGGCGTGATCACAGTTTGTTTCTGGAGTTTGTTCTGGAACACTGTCATCTTGCTTCTTGCTTGCTTTAAAGGTGTCGGCTTTACCGGCACCATAATCGTCGCGTCTCTGCTTGCTATGGCTGTTGCCGCGATCAAGTCGGCTTTTGACTTCTCGGGTATGGTCACTGAAGCTGTGATGGCTGCTCAGAGTGCTGCACAAGCCGGTGCTGCTGCCGCTATGAAAGGCGGCGGCGGTGGTGGCGGCAAGGGCGGCAGCGGAGGCGGTGGCGGCGCTTCGGCTGGAGGCAACCAGGGAGGCAGTGCCAGCAGCGCCAGCAGAGCCCCAGCTGCTGCTGACAGCGGTTCTTCTGCTGCCGGTGTCGGTGCGACACCAGCCGACGGTCAGCCCGTGGCACCTGCTGGTGCTGGCGTGTCCGAGACTCGCGGCTTGGGCGGCGCGCAAGATGCTGCCGCTCTCAGTCCGAACAGTGGCGATGCCTCTGGGGCAAGTGGTACTGCCGATAGTGCCGCTGAGGTTCCTCTTTCTGGACAAAGCGGCAACGACAGCATGGACGGCGGAGCCGGTGACGTCTCGGCTGTACCTCTGTCCGGTGATGCCTCCAAAGGAGCTAACGACGGCAAAGCTGCCACCGCTGGCGATCTGGCTGGTCCTCCACCCATGGGTGACGCAGCCGGGCTCGGCGGAGCTGGCGCTTCCGGCGCAATGCCTGGCTTGAACGCAGTGGCTGGCAATACCACTGTCGCTCAAGATACCGACGCCAGTGTCTCCAGCCGCTTTAATGCTGAAGGTGAGCACACTGCTAAGTTTGGCAGTCAGGATAATCTCAACACCAGCAATAACGCCAATGTAGACAACAATAGCTTCCTCGGCGGTGCCGCCGGCGTCTTTATGGACGATGCAGCCCGTGGTGGACTCACCCCGACTGCCTTTACCGGATCCAATGACTTCAACACTGCCAGCCCACTTGGACTGACTGCGGGCCTTGGCGGTAATGACGCACTCACCGGTGCTGGTGGAGCTCTTGACACAGGCATGGGTATCGGAACTGGTCTGGGCACTGGTGTAGGTGCGGACGGTAATCCGCTCACCGGACCGGGAGGCATGCCTCTTGCCGGTAATCCAAGTCTTTCCGGACCTGGAGACGGTGATCTGAGTAGAGTCGGCGTGGACGGCGCACCGGGATTTGCCTCCACAATGAATCCTCAGGACAGTGCTAAAGTGGCAGGTGACATGCTGCAAGCGGCAGTGAGCGATCCTCAAGGCTTGACCACATTCAATGGACAGCAGATGACCAATGCTGAAGCTTTCCGCGCTGCTAACGGTGTTTCCGCCGATGCCGTGCAGAACTCTCTGCAGGTCAATCCCAGCTCTCCTGAGTATGGACGTGCTGTAGAGGCCGCCATCGAGGGCAATCAGATTGCCAGCGCCAACCCTGGAATGTTCAGAGATGCTGTATCTAACCCTGACGGAGTGACAAGCTACAACGGTCAGCAGATGACCAATGCTCAAGCCTTCGAAGCGGCTAACGGCTACAGCGCAGGCTCGGTCCAGGCTGCCATGGCTGGTGATGTGGGTGCACATAATTCCATCAATGCCAGTCAGGCTAGAATGGAAGGTGCTCAAATCGCCGGCTCCAACCCTGAGATGTATCGTCAGGCTCTCAGCAATCCCGACGGTATAACTTCGGTTGGTGGTCAACAAATGACCAATGCCGAGGCTTTCGAAAGGAGCCACGGTGTAACCGCTGAAGTTGTTCAGGCGGCGATGGGCGGCAATGTGCAGGCTGGTTATGCCATTGATTCTGCACAAGCACGCATGGAAGGTGGAGCTATTGCTTCCGCCCATGGCGACTTGATGCAGAGAGCCCTTTCTGCACCGAGCGAACCGGTAAATTATGGTGGTCAGACCATGCCTGCCGGGGAAGCATTCGCCAGAGCCACAGGTGTGAGCGCTGAGACCGTACAAGCCGCTATGAACGGAAGCGTTGATGCAGGCCGAGCCATCGATGTGGCTCAAGCTCGCATGGATGGTCAGTCCATAGCAGGCGCGGCTGGACAGCTCTACCAGACAGCACTCAGCCAACCGGATGCTCCGGTGAGCATGGGTGGACAGACCATGCCAGCTTCCGAAGCCTTCCAGCGCAGCTACGGCGTCAGTGCCGAAACTGTACAGCAGGCTGCTGCCGGCAACTTCGAAGCCGGACGCTTGGTCGATACCGCTCAAGCGCGGATGGACGGACAGGCGATTGCCGGTTCGGCTGGGCCGCTCTATCAGACTGCATTGAGTCAGCCTGATGCGCCGGTGAGCATGGGTGGTCAAACTATGACCGCAGGCGAAGCCTTCCAACGCAGCTACGGGGTCTCGGCTGAGACTGTGCAAGCTGCAGCCTCTGGTAATATCGAGGCCGGAAGGTCGATAGATGTTGCTCAGGCTCGCTTTGAAGGTCAGTCGATTGCAAATTCTGCTGGAGCTCTCTATCAGACTGCTCTTAGTCAGCCGGATGCCCCCGTCACTGTCGGCAATCATTCGATGCCGGCCGGCGAGGCCTTCCAGGCTCGCTACGGCGTCTCGGCTGAGACTGTGCAGGCGGCAAGCGGCGGCAATATCGAGGCGGCGAGAGCCATCGATGTGGCCCAGGCTCGCATGGATGGACAGTCGATTGCCGCATCGGCAGGACCTGTCTATCAGACTGCTCTCGATAATCCCAATACACCGATTTCGGTTGGCAATCAGACTATGCCGGCAGGTGAAGCCTTCCAGCAGCGGTATGGTGTCAGTGCCGAAACAGTGCAGCAAGCCATGAGCGGTAATATCGATGCCGGTCGTATGATCGATGCAGCGCAGACCCGCAGTGAAGCTGCCCAGATGGTGCAATCTGTTGGGGCCGGCTATTACACCGCTGCCGTCAGCGATCCAAATGGAGCCGCTGTCGTCGGAGGTGTGCCTACCACCAACGCTGGTGCCTTCCAGATGATGACCGGTGTACCGGCTCAGACCGTGCAAGCAGCCCTCGGCGGCAACGTCGAGGCTGGAAGAGTGATAGATACGGCTCGTATGGAAAATCAGTCCCTAGCCCAAGGTGGAGCGCCTGCTTCATACAGCATGGCTATGTCTGCCGACGGCAGTGCGACCAGCTATAACTACAACAGCAGTATTGCTTCAGCGCCAACGCCGGTCGACACCGGCTCCGGCGGCGGTGCTCAGTACACTGTAGCTGGTGGATCTCCGACTCCTGTTGACCCTGTATATGGTGGCGGCGGCTTTGCCCCTACTCCAATACAGAATGTCGCCAACAACTCGGAGAATCCTACTTATAATGCTGGTTTAGTCGCTGGCAATACAGGTGCGGACAATTCTGGAGGAGCCGTCTATGGTGCGCCGAATGCGCCGACCGGCGGCTATGATGCCAGCGGCGGCTACGTCACCGGCACCAACTATGTGACCGGAACAGGCGGTAGTGAGATGATGAGAGACTTCTCTTCTCAGCATCTGTCCGGCCAGCAACATACGGGCAATACCGGTGACCAACCTCCTCGCATAGAGCCACAGGGCGGCGGATCTCCGCAGCCTACAGGTGAGATGCGCATCGCCGATATCGGTGGTGTTGGCTGGGGCCAACAGAGCCACGGTCAAGGGCAAGCTCAAATGCCGGCTCCGGCTCCTGATGCAGCAAGCGGATGGGGTCAGGCTCCAGCGCAGCCGATGCAAGGGGCTGACGCATGGCGGGTGGCACAGGCCAATGAAGCCAGTGCCCAAGCTTGGAGAGCGCCGGATCAGGGTGCTATCGAGCAGCGTCAAGCACAGCCGCACCATGACAGTGGCATGATTGCGCCGGTGATTATCCCGGCTGCCAATCGAACTCCAGCTCAACCGATCAACTCGGCAGGCAGTCGCGACATAGCCATGGCTAAAGATGCGCAGGCGAAAGAGGCTGCGGCTAAAGCCAAGGCTGCCGGCGAGGCTGCTGGTGAATCTGCCGGGGCAGAGAAGAGCACCGGTGAGAGCCTCGGTGAGCAGATGACTCAAGCAAGCAATCGCAAGATGGGTAGTCTGCGCAATTGGGCTCAAAATTCTGGCCTAGATAAAGGCAAGAAGAAAAAGAAAAATCCCAATGATCCGGATGATAGCGAAACGGTCTGAGGATGAGGAGAAGACCAGCTAGACAATAGATGACAATTGAAAAGAGGCGATTTGATACCAGCTATCTCGTCGCCTCTTTTCTAGAAAGGGTTTTCGCTTGGAGTTAGATAACATAGCCGTTCGTTGCCCTGACTGCGGGCTGAAGTTCATGACTAGGCAGGTGCGTGAGTTTGTCGACACCGGGCTTAGAAACAGTGAACTAAGGCAGCATGTCTATGATGTCACGCCCTGTTATGAACCCTATGCCATAGCCACTTGCCCTAGCTGCGGCAGGGCCGACTGGGCGCAGAGTTTTGAACGCACCATGGAGGACTGTGCTCTCTTCCAAGCTCGCTCGACACCGCATTTGCAATACAGGGCGGCAGCCATGCGGGCGGAAAGAAAAGATTTGAACTTTTGGGAAGCCGGTATTTTCTACCTGTATGCTGCCTGGTGTGCCGATGACGGTGGTGCCGTTCCACAAGCGAGAGAATATAGAAGGGCTGCCCTTGAGATGCTCGCTAAGGCTCTGTATGTTGTTTCTTGCCCGGTCGATAGCCGTGTAGATGTCGAGTATTTGATTGGAGAACTCTATAGGCGAATCGGTATGTTTGACGCTTGTCGTAATCACTTCGCCGGTGTTATCTCGCATCTTCCCTCGTCATATGCGATCATGGCTAGAAAGCTGATGAAATTAGCCGAGAATGGACAGACAGACCTAATTCCCTTTGAAAGTTGAAAAAAGTGGAATATTAGGCAGAGGGGTGAATTATGTCCAGGGTTCATAAAGTCATAGTACTGAACAAGCCTTTCAAGCTTTGGGACTTTACCGTCCGTCAGCTCTTGATGCTGGTGGTCTCCATTGCCTTTTCTTTCTACATACTATCGGCTGTGCCGCAGGGTTGGAAGGTAGGCAACTTGCCTGCCAATATTTTGCTTGCCATAGTCTTTTTCTGCTTCTGTTTGCCGGCTGTCAAGTTTACCGACCTGAAGCCCATGAGCTGGTGGCGCAATCTGCTCCTTTACAAGCTTCGCCTGGTACCGACCAGTTTTATTCCAAAGCCCGAGCCTGGAAGGCTTTATCCTGATCCGACCATCCAAGAACCCAAGAAAAAGAGCGATGATTTCTACATCGGTGGGTGATTAGCCCTCTTCCGTTGTAAACTTAATTTATGGTAAGAAGCGACAGCCAGTATTCAGCTTTACGAGGAACAGGAGGACGAGGTCCTTCTGCCGGGTCCAATTCGGGCTCGTCTGGAAGAGGCTCTGGCGGACGAGGCTCAGGCGGACGAGGCTCAGGAGGAGGCTCTGGCGGCTCTAGAGGCAAGAAGCCGCCCGGTCGCGGTCGCTATGACGACGATGATGATGATGACGATTTAGACGAGGACGAAGATGAGGAAAGTTATGGTTTAGCCACGCCCTCTGTCAGTGGTAAACGATTAGCCACAACGCCGCACGCCTCTTTCCAAAATATTGTTGCCGGCTTTTATAACGGGCTGCCTGAAAAACTCAGGGAGATGCTTCCTTTTGGCGAAGAGGAAGGCGATAACCACGCCGATGATGGTCCCACAGCAGACAAGAGGGGCGCCAGCAGTTGGCAAGACGTTTGCTTTATTCATTCCATTCCAGGTGAAGACGAAGAAGAAGGTCTGGTTGTTTTATCAGACGGAAGCTTCCGCAAGTATATTTCTTGCAAGGGCATCAATGCTTTGCTCTTCGATGAGGCCGAGCGTGAGACCATGGCTCGTACCTTTGCCAACTTTGCCAACTCTTGTGAGTCTGACATTCAGATTATTATCAAGAGCCGCAACCTATCGGTCGACGAATATTTGTCTCGTTATCAGATCTTGCTCAAGACCGACAACGACTATCTCAAGTGGTATGCCGACTATACCGACAAATGGTTTCGTAAGGTACAAGACGTAACTTTCGTGCCTCAGCGCGATTTTTATGTGGTCATCAGTTATCATCCGCCCGATTGCAAGACAGGAAAGAGCTGGAGCGGTAGACGTTCAATTCAGAAGCACGAAGAATATCTCGAGATATTGAATCGTCTCAAGAAGACTGCTGTGGAGCAGTTGCGCACATCAAACCTGAGACCGCAAGTTTTGTCGCGCAAAGAAGTGCGCAATTTGATCTATTCAGATCTCAATCCATCGCTCTATCAGAAAGATCCTGAAGCACCGCCTTCCCGCTCTAATATGTCGGAAGCGTCTACTTTGGCTGGTTCGGCTATGAAGGTCACTGATGAATATGTTTGGCTGGACGGCAAATACATCGGCACCCAATATATGTTCGCCACACCCCATGAAACCTGGATGGGATGGCTGGTCGACTTGCTCACTATTTCGACTGAGTACACGCTCTCTCTCTTTATTCATCAATGCGACCAAGACCGGGTAAGAAAAGAACTCAAACTTAAATACCGCATGGGTCACGTTACTTCCACACAGTTGGCCACCCCCGACTTAGAAGGTATCGAATCGACTCGGTCGGCGGCTCAAGCCATTCAAGAGTTTTTGCGCAGTTCCAACAAAGCTTTTGATGTATCGCTCTATCTCTCTACAGCCAGTGACAGCCCAGAGCACCTGGCTCAAAATATGGATGAGATCAGGCGTGTTTTCAAAAACCGCGGCGCTCAAATGGACCGCGGACAGATGTTGCAGCTTGATCTCTGGCAGTCTACTTTAGCTGTCGGCGTTGACAAAATGGCCGTCGTTCATCGTGTTATGTCACCTATCGTCGGTACGATGTGGCCGTTCTTTACCGCTTCCTGTGGTACTCCCGATGGTGTGCCTTTCGGCTTCGCTCTCGCCTCTCGCGAGCCGGTTCTGCTCAATCCATTTTTTAGAGGGCAGGGCAAAGACGCTAACAACATGTTCGTAGTGGGAACCACCGGGGCGGGTAAATCTTTTGCCGTGTCGATGATGATGCTCAGACTTTTGCCGCTCGGCACGCGCTTTGTGCTTATAGATAAAACAGTAGACAAATTTGGTGCTTATCGTTTTATCACCGAGCTGCTCGGCCCCGAACTTTGTGCCTATGTCGACTTGGGTCCTTCCAGCGGCTATGTCTTGAACCCCTTCGACCTCGGTCCTGAGGACAAGATGGGCGAGCCTTCCGCCGACAAAGTTTCAACTCTGCTTTCTCTTCTAGACTTGATGCTTGCCCCTGAAGGTCGCGAAGAACTATCTGTAGAAGAGAAGTCTTTGCTTGATGGTCTCATCCGTCTAGCCTACATGGAAGCCAGTTTCCGCAACCAAGTACCGACGATGACCGACTTGGCGCAGGTAACGGCTCAGGCTGCCGCCAACGAAGTTGATCCTTTGCAGAGGGATCGCTTGCAACAGTTTGCCCGAGGTCTTTCACTCTTTACCAGAACCGGCGCTTTTGGCGGTCTGGTGGACGGTCTAACCAATATTGAGACCGAGAAACTATTCATCGTATTTGATACCAGAGAAGTAAACGAACCTCGTCTTGAGCGTATAGCTGTTTTCATCTTGGCTGAATTCATCAGGCGCAAAGCTGCCGATTCTAAGGCGCGTGGACAGCGCTTTGCTGCGGTTATAGACGAGGCTGCCACTTTGATGAGATTTAAAGCCGGGGCAAGACTATTAGATGACCTTTCGAGGCGAGCCCGTCACTACGGTATGATGCTCGTCAGTATCACTCAGCAGTTGAAAGACTTCTTCAGGCAAGCCGAGCAAGCCGATTCGGTTGTGAAAAACTCGCACATGAAGATTTTGCTCAGGCAAGACCCCAGCGACTTACGCATGCTCAAAGATACCTTGCGTCTCACCGATGCCGAAACAGCAGCCATCGAGCAGTTCAGCCGAGACGAAGAAAAGCGCCGAGACAGCCAATGTTTGCTTATTGTAGGGGCAGTGCACGGCACGATTAGACTTGTGCCCAGCCCGATGGACTATTGGATCTGTACATCCGAACCAATACGCGATATTCCGCGTCGTTTGCAGATGATCGAAGATGTGAGAAGACGCAATCCCAAGCTTTCGCATACCGATGCTTGTCGCCAGGCTGTCTATTACCTCGGTCTGCAACATGAGGGTTAAAGCTTGAGGTCTAGATCTTAATGGAAAAGATTTTTTCACCAGGTAAATGGTTCGTTGGTTTTTGTGCTCTTTTTGTTTGTATTTTTCTTGCTCTCAAATATGTTCATCAGGCGCGTCTTGAAGAAATGGCTAAGTTAGCGGCCGCCGATATGTTTACCTGGAGTTGGGATGGCGCCGGGGTAAGCAGCAGCTGCGAAATCACTAAAGCCAAGGTGATGAAATCACAAGACAATGATGCCGAAGTAATGGTGGAAGGTATTCAGAAAATTACCAAACAAGGTCAGTCATCTACAGCTGATTGCAAAGCTATACTAAAAATGTATCGTTCGCACAATAATTGGATGCTGGGCACGATGGAGGCTCTCTAGCCATGTATTGGAAAGTTCAAAAAATTGGACCGGAGCAGCTGATCAGAGCCTATGGCGTGCACATTCTTTTGGGTGTGAGCGTAATCATCAATGGTTTTTTGTTTTTGACCATGCCTAAGGGAAATAAAGTTTCAAGTGAAACCAAACAGACTATCGACGCTTTTGTCAGAGATGTGACCAATCATCTGCTCGACACAAGTTATATCAACTGCGAAAAGAACGTTATGGAATTGCGTAAGGAACTGGCTCCCAACGTTTTTGCCGCCATGGCCCAGCGTAAAGAAGTGCCGGGGACAAATAGCGAACTTATCGGTCTGATTCGCGATATGAGCGAGCGCAAGCAAGTTTGTGCAGTGCGTGTAGACAAGGTAACCACAGGCGATCCCGACAACCGCGGTATGATTCCGGTGGAAGTGCAAGGGGTTTGTGCCCTTCACTCATCGCAAGACACCGGAGAGACTAACTTTCGGTTTCGCTATCTGATTGGTCAACATGCTGAAACGAAGGCCTTTTTGATCGCCGACTTTCACGACGAGACGCCGGTGCAGCCTTAAGTTAGTCGCATCTGTTGGAATGACTTTAGTGGAGCGAGAGTAAGAGCAGTGTTTTCAGGAATCGTTGAAGAGGTCGGTGTAGTGCTTGCAGTGGAGGACACCGGCGAAGGGCGCCGCCTCAAAATAGGTGCTGCAGGAATTTTGAGCGATGCTAAGCTCGGTGAGTCTATTTCGGTCTCGGGCACTTGTTTGACAGTCACTGACTTTTCCGTCGACTCCGAGGAGGGCAGATGGTTTGCCGCCGAGGCAATCAATGAGACCTTGAGGCGTACACGTTTGGGCGAACTTGAGGTCGGCTGCAAAGTCAATTTAGAGAAAGCTTTGAAAGTGAGCGATAGACTGGGCGGGCATATCGTCACCGGTCATATCGACACAGTCGGAGAAGTAGCCGCTATCAAGCAAGATGGATTCTCTTGGGAAATTACATTTAAAGCGGACCGGGCTTTCGCGCCCTATTTCGTCGAGAAGGGTTCGGTGGCGGTGGAAGGTGTATCGCTCACCGTGGCTTCCTGCTCCACCCCGAGCAAAGCCGATGATGAGTTTACTTTCACAGTGGCGCTTATCCCCCATACCTTGGCGGTGACAACCCTGGGTGAATTGAAGGTGGGCAGCCGCGTCAATCTTGAAACCGACATCATTGCCCGCTATGTGATTAGGCTCACCCAGCTTAATTAAAAAGAATGCATAATAAAGAATCGCATAATATTGGTCCCATAAAGGTCCACGGGGGCTATGCTTTAGGTGTCGCTTGACATATGCGACGTCAAACCGGAGGCTAGCATGTCCGAAGTTAGATTCGACAGTGTGGAAGATGCCATCGCCGATATTAAGGCTGGCAAGTTTGTAGTGGTCTGTGATGATGAAGGTCGCGAGAATGAAGGCGACTTGATTTGCGCCGCCGAATTAATCACCCCCGAGAAAATAAACTTTATGGCCACTGAGGCCCGGGGCTGGATTTGTTTATCGATTACCCCTGAAAGGGCAAAAGAACTCGACTTGCCCCTCATGGTTGAGCGCAACACCGAATCGCAGAGCACGGCCTTCACCATCACTGTCGACGCTGATACTAGATTTGGTGTCACAACCGGCATCAGTGCCTTCGACCGTTCTACAACCATCAAAGTTTGTGTCGATGAAATGTCTAAGCCCGAAGACCTGAGACGCCCCGGTCATATATCGCCCTTAGTGGCTAAAGCCGGCGGTGTCTTGCAGCGAGCCGGTCACACCGAAGCAGCTGTCGACATGGCTCGCATGGCTGGTCTCAAGAGCGCCGGGGTGATTTGCGAGATTATGAATGCCGACGGCACCATGTCGCGTGTGCCGCAATTGCGCGAGTTTGCCGACAAGCACGGCCTGAAGTTTATCAATATTGCCCAGCTCATCTCTTATCGCCTAGGCAAAGAGCGTTTTGTCGTCAGAGAAGCTGAATGCACGTTGCCTTCCGCTTATGGTGAGTTTAAGCTCTATGCTTATCGCAATACGCTTGACGGGCAGGAACACTTGGCTGTGGTCAAAGGTGATGTCACAGGCAAAGAAGATGTGGTCATTCGTGTGCACTCAGAATGTCTCACCGGCGATGTCTTCGCCAGTTTGCGCTGTGACTGCGGTCCCCAGTTGGAAGCAGCCATGGCTCTCATCGCCAAAGAAGAAACCGGTGTCTTGGTTTATTTGCGCCAGGAAGGCAGAGGCATTGGGCTTCTCAATAAGATCAAAGCCTATGCTCTGCAAGAAACCGGCAAGGACACAGTGCAGGCTAACGAAGCCCTGGGCTTTAAGCCTGATCTGCGCGACTATGGCGTTGGTGCTCAGATTCTTTGTGATTTGGGCTTGACCTCGGTGCGTATCGTCACCAACAATCCAAGAAAAATTGTCGGCTTGGAAGGCTATGGCTTGAAAGTTACAGGTCGGGTGATGATGCCGCCGGCTTGCAACAGTCACAACATGAACTATCTGCTCACCAAGAAAGAGAAGCTAGGGCACTGGCTTGAGCTTGGTGAAGCGGCAAAAGAGAAGACCACAAAAGGAGAGTTAAATGTCTAAGGGTCAACCTGAAGTAATCGAAGGCAGATTGATTGCCACCGGTTTGAAGTTTGCCGTTGTAGTCAGCCGCTTCAACGATTTCATCACCAAGGAATTACTCTCCGGTGCCACCGAATCGCTCAAAAGACATGGCGCCGACCTCTCATCAGTTGAGATTATGTGGTGCCCTGGTGCCTTCGAAATACCGCTTGTGGTCAAGCATGCCGCCCAGAGCGGTCGCTATGATGCCGTCATCGCTCTCGGTGCTGTAATTCGCGGCGCCACCGCCCATTTCGATTATGTAGCTTCTCATAGTTCTTCCGGTCTATCTAGTGTCGCTCTTGAGACCGGCATACCGGTTATAAACGGAATCTTGACCGTGGACAGTATCGAACAGGCTATTGAAAGAGCCGGCACCAAAGCCGGTAATAAAGGAGCCGAAGCAGCTGTGGCAGCCATTGAGATGGCTAATTTGATCTCGGCGGTTAAGTCGCAAGCAGCAGCTAAATCTTAGCGCTGTGCTCAAATAAATCGGGCGGTCAGTCGACCTGGCTTTTGGCCAGGTCTTCTTTGCTTAGGGGGAAGTCTTTGAGAAACTTCTCTATTAGCCCGGCAATTTTAAAGACCTGCAGCATATTGCCTTCCACAGTTACTTCTTTCATCAGCAAGGCTCTAGAAAGATGTATTTTCTTTTGAATGAGACCGGCTAGGGTCATGCCGCTGAAGTGAAAACAAACATCTGGTCTATCGAAGGCTGGGTCAATAACTGTCAGCATCGCTTCGTTTTCGCTATTTGGTTTGACCTTGAGCATCCAGCCAGGAAAGCTTGAGGCCCTGAGCTTAAAGCCGATTTTGTGACCATTGATTTTGGCGTGTTTCAAGGCCCCTTGGGCGAGCTTCTCCGGCACGAATTCTTCGAAATAGAAGCGTGCCACCTTCTCGGAATAGTCCACAGTTGTTTCCTGTGGCTGGCTTTGCGGCTCGCCCCAGTGCATCGACTCGGCATAGTCGATAAGTTTGCTTAGATAATCTTTGTCGGCCACCACCGGCAATAATTGATAGCGCCCGCTTACTTCAAAAAGATTGCGAGTCTTTACTTGCACATCATCAATCAGCATCTTGCGCAAAGTACTTGGCAGATTCAAATCATCGGGATCTTTCGCTTCGATTTCTTCTGCTTGCAGAACTGTCGCTAAGTGGCTCAGCCACTCGCGATTGAGTGAGGCCTGGGTTGATACCAGATTGCAGATACGGGGGCGACTTTCGTCTTCTAGTAAGCGCAAGAAAGTATTGACGGCATGATCAATTGGTAGAAACCAGAGAGTGGAATCGGGATTGTAAGCCAGTTTGAGCGGACCCTTGCCTTTTAATGGTTTGCTGTTTTGTTCTTTCAGTTCACGCAAAAGTGAATAGATGCCGGCAATGCGACTGGTGCTGCCGTCTTTTGTATCGCCGGAAAGCATGGGCAGTCTCACCATATACCAAACAGATTCACTGCCCGATAGACTTTCTAAAAGACGCTGCTCATATTGCTGGCAGGTGTTTTCCCATTGGCTTTGGGGTTTGCGCCTGCCAAATTCAAGTTCTTCCGGCACCACACCATCTTTTTGAATGCCGCCCCAAAGCGATGAAACAATAAAAATAGGCGTGTCTTTATGACTGCGGGTCAAGGCTTTTAGGTCACCGCCGGTCCAGGGGGCACGCGCCCCTCTTGCTTCATCAAAGTTGGGCGGCAGGGCACTGAATATGATGGCATCATACTTCTGATTCTTGCCTTCCGGGCTCTTTTTATTCTCAGGACCTTCGACCACCTTGAGGCGGTCTTGAAAAGCGCGGGCTTTTTCTTTGCCGCCAAGGGCTAGGTCGAGCAAGCTGCGAGCCTGGGTTGTCAAATCTAAGGGCGATAGGCTCAGTATATTGAGCGAAGATTTGGAAGCGAAATGGACATGCCAGCCCTTCATGACAAGAGCTGCGGCGATGGCACCGTTGAAAGAAGTAACCGGTCCCCAGATATAGGCTGTTTTGTGGGTCATTTGGGCAGTATTTCGCTGAAATTCATCTCGTCTTCGACCAGGCAGGTGCCAGCTAAGGCATCGCCAAGTCTCATACTATCTTCCCTGGCGTAACTGCGGTAGGCTTCAAGCGGAACTATTACCAATACGTAAACAGAAAGAACTGCTTTCAAGACCTCTTTCACTGTCACCACTGCAGTAGTCAAGCTGACGTGAATTTCAAATAAATGCAAAAGGCGTTCGGTAACTTGCAAGAGCAAGAGGGGTCCCAGATAAATAAGATTACGCACCAGAACCTGTTTCAAGGTTGGGCCTTCGCCGGTGGCCATGTTTACTACTCGCAAGCCCATGAGGTTTTTGCCCAGACCCCTGCCGCCATAAAAGAAGTCTCTAAAACAGAGAACTAGAGGAATGACAAGTTGGTTGGTCAGTATGGTCTGCATGGGAATGAAGCCGGCCACCAGTGAAATTATGTAGGCGGCACCAAAGTCTATGCCCAGCGCCACCAATCTCTTGCCTGGCTCAATGCGGCTTGGTTCAACAACAGCGCCCTGCTGCTTTTCGGCGATATATTGATTGATTTTGTCTAGAAGGTTGCCGCTTTGACCACTTGAGGGCGAAGCCGATTTTCTTTGTCCGCTTTGTCTCTTGCTTGGCCTAGATTTAGACCTTTGACGGGCAGAGGGGCTTTGTTCTTCCTCAAAATCGTCGTCGTCATCTTGATATTGATTGCGATTTGCCTGGCGCGGCGGCGGCCGTCTTGAAGAACGGGCATAGGGCTCGTCGTCGTTTTGAGATCTTGACATTCGTTGTCCCGGCAGCAAGCTTACTTTCCAATAATAAACTAAAACCTAGAGTAGAGATAGCCGGGTCTTATTAAGAGTAAATGAGTATCTGCACCCCTTGGCGCTTAAGCCGACTAACATTTGAGTGTTAAGAACTTAGCTTTGGCTCGGGAGAATTTGACGTGGAAGATAGAGTAACTGTAATCGTCGACGGTTTGAGAACACCCTTTGGAAAGCTGGGTGGCTCGCTTGCTTCTTTGAGCGCCGTCAAGTTGGCTACACCTCTGATCAAAGAGATTGTCGAACGCAATAAAGTCAATCCTGAGACAATCGATGAAGTGATTGTCGGTCAAGTTATTCAAGCCGGCAGTGGTCAAGTTCCCTCTCGTCAGGCTTTGCTTGCCGCCGGTCTGCCTAAGACCACCGAATCGACCACGGTCAACAAAGTTTGTGCCTCTGGCATGCGTGCCGTGACATTGGCCGATTTGCGCATTAGAGCCAATGACGCCGAGATAATTCTTGCCGGCGGTATGGAGTCTATGAGTCAGGCTCCTTACATTGTGGAAGCTAATTCGGCTCGTTTCGGTAAGCGCATGGGCCATGTCGCCTTTCAAGACGCCATGCTGGTGGACGGTCTAGAGTGTCCTGTGAGCGGCGTGCACATGGCTGTGCACGGTGCCAAGGTGGCGGAAGAGTTTGGCATCACAAGAGAAGAGCAAGATCAGTGGGCGGTGCGCAGCCACAAGAAAGCAGTAGAAGCCCATGAAAGTGGTGCTTTTGCCAAAGAAATCTACAAAATGGAAATACCGGCCGGTAAAGGTCAGACCAAGCTAGTCGACCGCGATGAATCGCCCCGCGCCGATACTTCTATGGAAGCTCTCGCTAAGCTGAAGCCGGTTTTTTATGACAAAGGTTCTATCACCGCCGGTAATGCCCCTGGTGTTAATGATGGTGCTTGCATGCTGCTCGTCATGAGCGCCGGCAAAGCCAAAGAGCTTGGTCTCAAGCCCCTGGCAAAAATTGTCAGCCATGCTTCAATCGGGCAAGATGTGCCTTACTTAGCCACTGTGCCTGCTCTTGCCACCGAGAAAGCTTTGAAGAAAGCCGGGCTCTCCGTGAAAGATTTAGAACTGATGGAAATTAACGAAGCATTTGCCGCAGTAGCTCTGAAGTCAATCAAAATGCTCGGTATCGATCCTGAGAAAGTAAACGTGAACGGAGGCGCTATCGCCCTCGGTCACCCGATTGGTGCCAGTGGTGCTCGTATACTTCTTAGTCTGGCCCGCACTATGGAAGCTCGTGGCGCTAAACTCGGCGCCGCCGCCATTTGCTCGGGTACAGCCCAGGGCGATTGCGTCATTCTCAGCCGCGAAGGCCTTGATTAAACACCAATAAACACCAGACAAATAAAGGACTAAACTGGAGTGTCAGCAAGAGAGCGCATTGTCGAGCTGGCTAAGCTCATCGAGCACCATCGTTTTCTCTATTATGTCGAACAGCCTGAAATCACCGATTTAGAATTCGACAAACTCTTTAGAGAGTTGCAAGCCTTAGAAAGCGAGCACCCTGAGTATGCCAGCCCCGACAGCCCCACTCAAAAGGTAGGGGCCAAGCCCAGCACCGACTTCAAAGAAGTAGTGCACAAGATTCCTATGCTCAGTTTGGCTAATGCCATGGGGCAGGAAGATCTTGTGCACTGGCAAGAGCGCCTGGCTCGGGCTCTGGCTGACGACCAAGCGCTGGAGAGCCTCAAATATGTCAGTGAGCACAAAATAGATGGCTTATCTGTGGCGCTCTCCTATTTGGACGGCGACTTTGTCCAGGGTGCCACCAGGGGCAATGGCGAAGTCGGCGAAGATGTCACCCTCAATCTTAAGACTGTTTCCGGCTTGCCGCGCCGCCTCAAGCCGGTGGCTCTCTATAAGGACGGCACGGTCAAGGCGCCTCCTGCCCAAGGTGGCGATTTTGAGCTTTATACACCCGCCAAGGTCGAGGTGCGCGGCGAGGTTTATATGCCCGTTTCAAGCTTTGCCAGGCTCAATGCTGCCTTAGAAGAAGAAGGGCAGCCGCTTTTTGCCAATCCGCGCAATGCCGCTTCTGGTTCGCTGCGCCAGAAAGATCCAAATCGCACCGCTAAGCGCAAATTAGCTGTCTGGACTTACTTCCTCTATATTTTAGACGAGGGCGTCAAACAACCCGATAGTCATTTTGAAAACCTGGCATTGCTTGAAGCCATGGGCTTTCCGGTTGAGCCGAATCGCACTTGCACCGATGCTCATGGCTTGATGGACTTTGTGGTTAAATGGCAAGATGCTCGGCACAAGCTCGATTATCAAACCGATGGTGTGGTCATCAAGCTAGACGATCGCAAACTTTGGGACTTGCTTGGCAATACCAGTCATTCGCCGCGCTGGGCTATTGCTTATAAATATCCACCAGAAGAAGCCGAGACCGTTATTGAGTCGGTGCAGTTCGATGTTGGTCGCACCGGCGCGGTCACTCCGGTTGCCTGTCTGACCCCGGTCAAGCTGGCCGGTACCACGGTGAAACGCGCCACTCTGCATAACAAAGACCAAATTGAAAGACTTGATATAAGGCTTGGCGATACCGTAGTGGTGCGCAAAGCCGGTGAGATTATTCCCGAAGTAGTATGCGTCAAATTTGAGAAACGCCCTTCTGAAAGCGAGCCTTTTCACTATCCAGAGCGCTGCCCGGCCTGCGACAGCCAACTTGTGCGCATCAAAGAAGAAGTGGTTTATCGCTGTTTGAATGTCTATGGCTGCCCAGCCCAGCGCCTCAGGCGGTTGATTCATTTTGTCGGCAAAGAAGCCATGAATATAGACGGTGTCGGTGAGATGCTCATCGGTGAGTTATTCGAGCGCGGTATGGTCAAGACACCTGCCGACTTTTACAGGCTGACAATCGATGATTTGCGCTCTTTGCCCAAGAAAGGCGAAAAGTCTGCCGAGAATGCCATAAAGGCAATCGAGGCTTCTAAGAATAGACCTTTGGCGGCGCTCTTGTTTGGTCTTGGTATCAGGCATGTGGGCGCTTCGGTGGCTGAGTTAATCGCTGGTCGTTTTCATTCTATGCAGGCGATCAGCCAGGCCGGCAGTGAAGAGATTGCTGCTATTGATGGTGTCGGTCCGGTTATTTCGCAGAACGTAATTGAGTATTTTGCCGAGCCGGAAAACCAGAGCATCATCTGCGAGTTGAAAGAACTCGGGGTGAAAATGGAAGATGAGGGCGGCGGCCCTGAACTACCTCAGTTCCTAGCCGGACTGACTTTTGTTATTACCGGCACATTGGTAAACATGGAGCGCACCGAAGCTGAAAAGGCTGTCAAAGCAAGAGGCGGTAAAGCCTCATCTTCGGTATCCAAAAAGACCGATGTGGTGGTGGCGGGACCGGGGGCCGGCTCTAAATTGGCTAAAGCGCAGGAACTTGGTATAAAGGTTATTGACGAAGCCCGCTTTCTGGAAATTTTGCAAAATGAAGAAAGACCAAGCTAGAACATACAAGCGGGCTATTGCTTTAGCCTCCGGTCTGCTTTTGCAGTTTGGTATGCAGCCGGTTTTACTGGCTGGTCCGGCTCTCGCCCCCGCGCTGGCTAAGGTCTCAGGCAAAAACACGAAAGACCCGGCCGATAAGAACACCAAGCTGGGCAAGAAGCTCTATGAGAAGGGCGATTATGACGGCGCCCTCGATGCTCTTTTGCAGGCCAGTTATTTTGCCCGAAATGGCTACAATCCAGAAGCCTTCTATTATTTGGGCTTGACCTATTTTGCTAAAGGTCAAGACCAGAAAGCAGTCGATGCCCTCACCAAGCACTGCGAGCAGTCTATCGAGAAGACTGGGCGCGGTCATTTGGCTTTGGCCCGCTGTTATACACGCATGAAGAATTATAGAAAGGCCCAGGAAGAAATTGGGCTGGCTTTTCGCGACACCGAGTTTATGGATCCGCTTACCCGTGAGATTCATCTGGCCAATGGCATTAATGAAGACAGCGCCGGTCATCTCAATGCTGCCTTGAGTTCTTACCGCGAAGCTTTAGGTCAGTACCAACGCGATTGGGATAACTATGAAGCCTGGATTAGATACAGCGAATGTCTGATGAAAATGAAGGAATGGGTGAAAGCCCATACTTCTCTGCAAGACATGGTCAAAACGCGAAATCCGCTCATTGGCATAAAGTATGAAAGAGTCTATCTCGATATCGGTATCTGTCTTTTGACCAAGGGCAATCACCAGGGCGCTATCGAGGCTTGGCACCGTGCCCTCGAGTATGATCCCAATAATAGAGAAGTACACTTGCAATTAGCCATGCTCTTCGAGTCTGAGCGGCATCTTAGCTCGGCTATGAATGAGTACAAGCGATTTGTCGCTTGCTGCGGTGACGAAGACAAAGAGCGAGTCAGACAAGTTGAACAGCGCATTGCCACAATCGAGCACAAACTTGCCTCTGAAGCCCCGCCTGCGCCGGTGCAGATGCAATATAACCAAGAGACCAGTCGCCCGCAGCCGGCAGAAGAGCCGCCAAAGAATATGCCGACAGATCCTGGCTTTTAATTGAGAGTTCTAGTTAGAGCATCTAACTGGCATAGAGTCTGCATCTAGATTTAGAGAGGAAAATTCATTGAAAATTTTAGTACTGAGCACCAGTCTCAATCCTGAAAGCAAAAGCAGAGAGATGGCGGGCTCGGTGAAGGCATATTTAGAATCGTCTTTGAGCAAAGACGATACTCTGAAGTTTGTCGACATGCGTGATTATCCCTTGCCTCTCTGTGATGGTGGTGCCGCCTATGGTGACACCAATGTGAAACAGCTCGGCGCCATGATTGCCGAAAGCACCCTTATCTTGGTGGCTTTCCCGGTCTACAACTATTCTTTTTCGGCGGTCTTGAAGAACTTGATCGAACTTACCGGCAAGGCCTGGGAAAACAAAATTGTCGGTATGCTCTGTGCTGCCGGCGGAAAATCCAGCTATATGTCGGCCATGGGTTTAGCTAATTCGCTCATGCTTGATTTTCGCACCATGATCGTGCCCCGTTTTGTCTATACCGATGGTGACATCAAGGAGCCCAAGATACAAGCACGCTTGCGCGAGCTTGCCGATGACAGTCTGCGCATAGCTAGGGCTTTGCAGAAAAATTGACTAAAGTGATTTCTTCTTGACAAAACTTGGCGGTGGTACGAAAGCCGGCGGTGGCAAGGGCACTGGCTTATAGCCCATCAGTCTGGTTTCCACTCCGGCACCTTTGGCTTTCACTAGACAGCCGGTGCGCTTCGAAAAATAAGCTTCAATTTGATCGGCATCTGAAAGGGGAAAAGTGGTGAGCCAGCCCCTTACCGGTTCACCGTCTATGGTGGTATCAGGCAGCTTTTTGGCTTTAGAACTCTCATACATGGCTTCATCATAAATACCCACACCCAGATTGGTCAGGTCTTTCTCTTCGTAAGTTTTTTCTTGTTCGTTGATGATATATTTTTTGCCGGTCAAATAATTGAGAATAGTGACTCTATCTACGTTGACCACTACTTCTTCGACCTTGGTTTGACCGAGTGTATTGTGCACTTGCTGCGAAAACTGCACCAGATTGGCCAGTTCTTTTATGCGCATATGACCTTCGCCGTCACAAGAAAGCATGACCGTGCCCGCACCCTTGGTCGATTTGGTTTCAAAAAGAGCCTGATAAGCTGTGGTCGGATAACTGCTCTTTAGTTCGCGAGAAAACTTAGGATCGGCTTGACGCGAAACGGCGCTGAAGCCGTAGACGCCCAGAACAAAGGCAATACAAATAACTAATGGGACCGCTCTGGAAGCCTGGTCGGACATGCCCCTGTCACTCCTATCTTCTAATGACGCGCTTAGGCATTTTGACATGCTTAGGCACTATAGATGCATTTACTTTACCCAGAGTTTCTTCCAGATTTTTGTCTATCTTGAGGGGGCTGCAACCTGTTATCGCCAATACTTCGCTGCCTAGCTTACGCAAATAAATATACTCTTTCACGGGGGCGCCTTCCAAAAGTCCGTCCAGCTCTAGATAGTAGCCGGGACCGGTGCTCGTCGTTATCTGTTTGCGATTGATAAGCTTGCTTTCTTCCAGTTTGGCTAGGTTTTCCTTTTCGAAAGCCTTGGCTTTGGCTTCGTTTAGCCTGCCCTTTTTGAGTTCGAAAAAAATAGTTTTTTGGCGCTCTTGATAGGGTTGCACCAAAATATCGTTTGGTAGAAAGGGGTTGCGGGTGAGATTCCAGCCATCGGGAATTTCATATTGAAAACGCCCCGAAAGGTCAATAAGCTTTGCCCATTTGGGTTCGCTCTTGGTGCTTTCTGCCGCCTTTGCCTTTTTGCTCTCTAGGTTATCTTGATTACTGGGCTCAGATGGCTCTGTTTGCTGAGGCGCCTCGGCGTCTTCAATTTGAGCCAATGCTTTTGAGCTTAAAAGCGAAGTGCCGAAATTAATAAAAGTCAGCAAAGTAAAGAGCAAGATTAAGGGCAATTTTCGCCCAGGCAACAGGTTAAATCTTCTCGCTTTTTCCTTGCTCATCTCTTCTAATTCCGCGAATTTGTCGGTTGCTATCCCAGGAAAAGCCCTTGGGATAAGGAGGCTTTCCTGCCACCTCACTTTTAACATACTAAAGGCAGATTCAGCACATATGGCAAAGGCGGACTAAAATTGGGTAAGTTGTCATTATGCCAAGTTGTTGGTCGGTGCCCTTTTTTGAGGCGATTATGGTCGAAGCAGAGCAAACAGCAGAGCAATCAAAAGAACTATCAACAGAAGTTTTTGATGTTGCCGCCAGCGGCATTAATGTGGTCAATCTGGTCAAGTCTTACAAGGGCGGCAAGGTACGCGCTCTAGATGGTGTTTCACTATCGATTAAGCCGGGTGAGGCCCTCGGTCTGGTTGGTCCGAACGGGGCTGGCAAGACCACTCTGATTGGCTGCATGATGGGTTTCTTGCGCTATCAGTCAGGTGAGATTACCATCGACGGCTTGGCGCCGGACGATTTGGTCACTAGAGCCATGGTCGGCTATCTGCCTGAGCGTCTCACCTTTGACCGTTGGATGACCGGGCGCGATTTTTTACATTTTCACCACGAACTTTGTGGTCGTCCTGAAAAGCTGCGCCTGCATGAATGCGAAGAACTGCTCAGGAAAGTAGAGTTAGACCCGGCCGCTTGGTCTATGGCTGTTAGAAAATACTCGCGCGGCATGCTGCAACGGCTTGGCTTTGCCCAGGCTTTAGTGAACAAACCGCGTTATCTTTTGCTTGATGAACCAGCCTCTGGCATGGACCCCCATGGGGTCTTAGTGGTGCAGAGTTTATTGCGGGGTTTGCGTCAAGACGGACTCACCTTTTTGCTAAATTCGCATCAACTCGACCAAATTGAGCGCAGCTGCGACCGCGTTATTTTCATTCAGAAAGGCAAAGTCGTCAGAGAAGAAAATCTGCGTACCCGCGAAGAGTCTGTGCCTCGCACCATGTGTATCTCTTGGTTGGGTTATAGCGATGAAGTTTTGGTGGACAGCGCCCTAGTCAGTAAGATTGCCACCGAACTTGGGGCCACTCTTGAGCAGTTTAGCCAGACCGAAGCCAATGCTTCAATCACGGTGGGCAGTGAAGCCGAATGCGCCAGACTAATCAAAACTATGGTGGAAGCCGGAATCCCAGTGACGCGAGTTGTACCCGAGCTATCTCGTTTGCAAAAGGCCTTTGTCGACGAGATGAGTAAAGGAGGGGCAAAGTGAATCGAGCTATCTGTGTAAATACCTGGAGGCAGTTCAAGTCGAATAATGTTCGCTTGATCTTGCTCACTCTAATGATCTTGCTGCCTTTAGGCGGCACTACGCTTATGCGTTGCAATTCTTCGGTGGCGGTTGACGATGCTTGTTTATCGCCTCCATTTATAGCCACTCTCTTTACTTTGCTCTGGGGTATCGGCGTCATTGGTTGTGAGCGGCAACATGGCACCATATCGCTTGTTCTGTCTCGTCCAGTCTCGATAAGCCGCTATGTTTTCAGCAAGTGGTTTGCTGTTTCGATTGCAGCATCGATATGTTCTGTACAGGCTTTGCTAATCGAGCAGTTCGTTTCGGTGGCGCTCTCACCCTCACTTATGTTCAACACAGAGTTTGTCGCCAATGGGTTGGAGCGGGTTTTATTGTGTTTCAGTACAGCTAGTGTCTTGGTTTTCTTTTCGTCTTTGGTGACAGGCATAAAAGACCTGGCCTTGATTGCCGGTGTATTATTTGCCGGACAGTTAATCCGCAGCTTCTTTGAACCACTCACTTACAATTCGGGGCGTCTCTTTGGTTTGTCCCAAGTGCCAAGCTTTATCACCAATTTCTATAATGCCTGTTCCGATGCTTATTGTGTCTTTCTCTATCCCAATATACCGGTGGCCGATATCCTCAACGGTAGTGCCGAGTTTTTCACATATCTAATCAACTACACTTGCGTCATTACAGTCTCTCTGTCGATGGCGATCTTCTTCTTGTCTCGCAAGGAGTACTCTTATGCCCATGAATAAAGACTATAAGGGTACTCGCTCTCAGCCTCGTGCACTCTATTTGGTGGCGCTTGTTTCATTTGGCTTGGCTGCCTTCTTTTGTTTAGATAAGCAGTTTTCACTGCATCTGACTTATGATCTAAGCTCGCCATTTAGACGAAAGCCGCCTTTGCAATGGCGCACCCGCAGTGAAGCTCTTAGTGAATGTGCCAGAGTGAAGAAACCCATACTTTATGTGCTCATCCAAAAGGGAGAACCTTTCGCCTACCGGCTGGAATCGGAGGGACTCTCCAATGCCGATGTCAGCGCCTATATCAATGATAACTTCCTGCCGGTGCGGGTGGAAATGCCTTCCGGTTACTCAAATGAAGCGACTGAATTAAGACTAGGCGAAGGATTTAAGGGCTTCACCGACCAGCTCGGCTCAAGAAGACAAACTGGACTTTTCGTGGTGCCTTACAAACTGGCCCGGGCTAGGAGCGATGAAATATCATCCAGTGCTAATTTGGCAGAACTTGGTCGCAATCGAAATTCCGATTTTCACAATCAGGTTTATGGTGATGGTTATGAGTATGTTTATGGCGAGGAAGATTACCGCTATTCTGGTTTTCGTGGCAGTCCTGTCACAAGAAGGGCGCCTTACTTAAACTCTTATCGCGATATACCAGACTTGATGAGATATCTTTATCTGGCACGCAGCTGGCACACTCTCAAGCCCACCAGGGGAGAAGTTAATTGGCTATCGCACGAGGTTTTGAAAGAACCCAATCAGGGAGACAAGCCAAGACTTTTGGTGATGGTTAAAGATTGCGGCAGCGCCAGCGATAGCTTTAGACTTTCTTGTTTGCTAAACCCAGATGTACGCAGTCTTATCGAAAGTGATTACAGACCGGTCTTTGTTGAGTTCCATCCCTACGAGCCCGAAAAAGATAAGTCTATTCAGTATCTGAAAGAACAGTACGATCTGCGCGCTGAACACGATCTGCCTGCTGTAATCAAGGTGGATAATGAGGGCCGCAGCAATATTCTCAGAGGCAGTATCTATAAAGATAGCCTAATTGATTTTCTTAAGTCGCATGGAGTTCAAAAGACGCAGAGCCAGTAATTTCGCTAAAAGTAAGAGTCACCAAATAGAAAGAGTAAAGCATGAAAATTTGTCTTGGCGGCGTCACCGGCTGGACCGGTAGCGCAGTTGCCGAAGCTATTGTGAAAGCCGATGGGCTTGACCTAACGGCAGCACTTTCGCGAAGCAAGGGCGGCAGTGTCATCGAAATAGCCGGGGCTGCCGTGCCTGTTTTCGCTCAGTTAGAGACAGCTTTGCAAGAGAGGTCATTCGACGTTTATGTCGACTACACCAGTGCTCAAGCTGTTTATGCCAATGTCAAATTGGCTTTAGAACACGGCATCTTTGTAGTAGTGGGCAGTTCGGGATTAAGCGAAGCCCAATATAAAGAGCTGGAGGCTCTTGCTCTCTCTAAGCAAGTGGGCATTATTGCCTGCGGCAACTTTTCCATTACCGCCGCCCTAGCTATTCATTTTTCGCTTTTGGCGGCTCGCTATCTGCCCAATCGCGAGATTATCGACTATGCCTCGGCGGCCAAGTCTGATGCCCCGAGCGGCACTACAAGAGAGTTGGCTGAGAGACTGGCTGCCGCACCTTGTGATGCCGAGGCTCTATCGGTGCAAGATCAATCTTCGCCCGGGCGTGGTGCCGATATTGCCGGCACAAGGGTCCATTCACTGCGTTTGCCTGGTTATACTCTGGCTTTTGATGCTGTCTTTTCCAACCCGGAAGAGCGCCTGGTCATCAGTCATGCCGCCGGTAAAAGCGCAGCCCCTTATGTGGACGGAACCTTGCTTGCTATTAGCAAAGTGCAGCAACAAAAGGGGCTTTGCCGGGGTATGGACAAATTACTTTTTCAGTAATTATTTGCCTGTGTACTGAGGTGTACGTTTCTCGATAAAGGCTTTCACGCCTTCGGCGAAGTCATCGGAGCGTCCGGCAATTTCTTGCAGAGAAGCTTCGTACTCCAAGAGTTCTTCTAGATCGTGGAAGATAGCTTTGTTGACTGCCCGTTTGGTCAGCCCAAAAGCTTTACTTGGTCCGGCAGCTAGTTTCTCAGCCAGGGCAATCGCTTCTTTCATCAAGTCTTCTTCAGCCACTACTTTGTTTACCACGCCCAGATTGAAAGCTTCTTGAGCTGAGAGTTTGTCGGCTGAAAGCATTAGTTCGAATGCCTTGGTGGCACCCACTAGGCGGGGCAAGATAAAGGTCGCTCCCGAGTCGGGAATGAGACCAACTTTGGTGAAAGACTGAATAAAATTGGTCTTTTCTGTGACGATGCGGAAGTCGCAGGCGAAGGCAACCGAGGCTCCCGCACCGGCGGCGACACCATTGACGGCGGCGATTATGGGCTTTTCCATGCGCCTAAGCTTGATCACTATTGGGTTGTAGCGTCTTCTGATGCTGTCGCCCAGAGAGGGGCGCTGACCCATTTCTTGGGCGATGGAACGACTTTGCAGGTCTTGCCCCGAGCAAAATCCGCGTCCGGCGCCGGTGACCACTATCGCTCTTACTTCTTTGTCTTTTTCCATCTCTTTGAGAGCATCTTGCAATTGAAAAGTAAGCTCGTCATTGAAGGCGTTCAATTTGTCGGGACGGTTCAAGGTGATGATACCGACGCCGTTTTTCTTTTCGGTCAAGAGAATTTTTTCGTTGTCGCTGGACATTTTTTAGATCCTGTATAAGTGTGCGAATTTGTACGAGATAAAGACTGAATCAGCGTCCGGTGAACACTGCTTTGCGCTTTTCTAGAAAAGCCTTCATGCCTTCTTTCTGGTCTTCTGATGAGAAAAGCATATAAAAGTTCTTGCGCTCAAAGTTGAGACCTTCGGCCAAGGTGCCGTCAAATGCTTTCAGCACCGACTCTTTCGCTAGTCTTACAGCAATCGGTGATTTGGCGGCGATTTCTTTTGCTAGATTTTTTGCTTCTTCTAGGTATAGCTCCACCGGTACTACTTTGTTGACCAGTCCCAGTTCATGTGCTTCTTTGGCGGTGAAGGGGCGTCCGGTCAGAACCAATTCCATGGCTTTGTATTTGCCGAGCACATGGGTCAGTCTCTGGGTACCGCCGGCACCTGGTATTACTCCGATATTGATTTCGGGCTGACCAAATTGAGCGGTCTCTGAGGCGATGATAATGTCGCACATCATCGAGAGTTCGCAGCCGCCGCCCAGGGCAAAGCCGCTCACTGCAGCAATAATTGGTTTCTTGATTTCTTTTATTTTGTCCCAGGTGGCGAGGCGGTCTTTGAGCATCATCGAAACAGTAGTTTCATCGCACATTTCTTTGATGTCGGCACCGGCGGCAAAGGCTCTTTCTGAGCCGGTTATGACTATCGCTCTTACTGATTCGTCGGCGTCGAATTCGGCCAGTGCCGCCACCAGTTCGGTCATCAGCTCGTGGTTGAGAGCGTTCAGAACCGCAGGGCGGTTCAAGGTGGCTATACCTATATAACAATTCAAAGAAGAGGGAGAGCCTGCTTCTTCTTTTGAGGTCAGTATGTTCTTGTAAGTCATTGTCATCACCATGGTTATCTATGTTCTCTTAAATTGAAGTGAGTCATCAAAACTTGTGTCCGCAGTTACCGCAAAATCCGAAATCTTCAGGCATCTGGGCGTGGCAGCCGGGGCAGCTTTTGCTGGCGCTTGCTTCCGGCGCCGCTGCCGCCTGTCTGATTTTCTTGTAGTCCATCTCTTGTTTGTTTCTGAATGAATGCAAACCTTCTGCTGTTTCGAAATGTCCGGCATGCAAGGTCAGCCAGTCTCTGGCATGGCCGATGGTCATCGACCAAGAGAAATCACGCCAAAAATTGAGCTGCTGCTTGGTATAGCGAGTGCATTCGGGTAGCTTGTTGTAGAGCTTTTCAGCTAGGTCTGCTACGGCTGCGTCAAGCATCGAATATGGTACTACCTGATTGACCAGTCCCCAGTCTAGGGCAGTATAGGCATCGATAGGCTCGCAAAGCAGAAGCATTTCGCGGGCTCTTCTGTCACCTATGATCATAGGCAGCCATTGGGTGGCACCGCCGGCGGCTACGCTGCCTCTAGCGGCACCCACTTGTCTTATCACCACGTGGTCGGCCGCTACCGCTAAGTCACAAGCCATATTCAGCTCATTGCCTCCGCCTACGGTCATACCATTCAAGCGGGCGATAGTGGGTTTACCGATATTGCGCAGGCGGTCATGCATTTCGATAAACTGATACATCCACTTGTGGTAGTTGTTCGGCTTTTTCAAAATGTATTCTTCTTGCTCTTTCAGGTCGGCACCGGTGCAGAAGGCTTTGTCTCCGGCACCGGTGATGACCACGACGGCAATGGCGTCGTCGGCTGCCGCATCCATATAGGCTGTACCCAGCTCTTTGAGAGTGAGGGTGTCGAAGCAGTTGAGCACATCCGGTCGGTTGATGGTCACTGTCGCCACATAACCGACCTTGCTATAAACAATGCGTTTGAAGCCGTATGCTTCCGGAGCCATTCCGGTAAATACGGCTTCGTGTGAATGTGCCATGAAAAGCTCCTTATGAGAAGAAAATTAGACCGCAGCCGGTACTTTTTCTTCGATTACTACAGATGCAAACATCATGTGCACGATTTCTTTAGCAAAACCCATGAGATTTTTCGCTGCTGCTCTGCCTTCCGGCGAAGCCATGGCGCTATCGAGGGCGGCTTGGTCTTCGAAATAAAGCTCAGCCATCATATAAAAATCGTTGCTGGGCATGGGCGAGCCGGTCACTCTTGAGACTTCTGCTTTCTTCAAACCGGGCATTTTCATAGCCAGGGGAATATGTGAGTTGAAGTAATTGTCATCGAAGGCAGCTGCGTCTTGCGGCATTTTGTAAAGAGCGATGAGCTTAACCATTTTTATCTCCTTGGTGCTTACGTTTATCAATAACTCTCACCGCTTTGCCTTCGCTTCGCGGTATCGAACGGGGTTCCAATAACTTCACTTCAGCTGTCAATCCCAGTGAATCTTTCATCAAATTTTGAATGCCCTGGCAAAGGGCAGAAAGCTCTACGGTGCCGTCTTCGAATCTTCCCCAGCGCTTGATCATGGCTTCGGTTACTTCCACCTGCACTTCTAAAGTGTCGAGTGCCTTATGACGGTCGACAACAAGCTGATAGTGCGGTGCCAGCTCTTCCATCGAGAGCAGACATTTTTCTATTTCGGAAGGATAGAGATTAACGCCTCTAATGATGAGCATGTCATCCAGTCTGGCTTTCACTCTAGACATGCGTCTGAAGGTGCGGCCGCAGACACAAGGCTCGGTGCTCAAGCGCGAAATGTCGCCGGTGCGGTAGCGTACCACCGGAATCGCCTCTTTTGTGAGGGTGGTGAAGACCAATTCACCTTCTTCTCCGTCTGCCAAAACTTCGCCGCTGTCCGGGTCGATGATTTCTGGAATGAATAGATCTTCCCAGATATGCAGACCGTTTTTGCCCTCTATACATTCCATAGAGACGCCCGGACCCATAACTTCAGAGAGTCCATAAATATCTAGAGCTTGTATTTTGAGCAAGGCTTCAAGCTGAGTCCTCATTTCTTCGGTCCAGGGTTCGGCTCCGAAAATACCGATTTCTAAATTAATGGTATCGCGGGCGATGCCCATCTCTTGCATGGTGTAGGCCATGTTGAGCATATAAGAGGGGGTAGCCAGAATAATCTTGGCGCCGAAATCTTGCAAAAGCATGATTTGCTGCTGGGTGCGCCCACCCGAAGCGGGCACGACAGTGGCGCCCAGGCGCTCGGCGCCGTAATGCATGCCCAAGCCGCCGGTGAAGAGACCATAGCCATAGCTGTTGTGGATGACATCGCCCGGTCTGCCGCCGGCGCAAGCCAGCGAACGGGCGCAGGCTTGTGCCCACACATCTATGTCGTTCTTGGTGTAACCAACCACGGTGGGCTTGCCCTTGGTGCCTGAAGAGCAGTGCAGACGGTTTACTTCGTTGAGGGGGACGGCAAAAAGACCAAAAGGATAGTTCTCTCTCAGGTCGGTCTTTTTCATGAAAGGAAAACGAGCCAGGTCTTTGACCGAGCTGATTTTTTCTATATCGCTCTCTTTGATGCCGGCGGCCAGATAACGCTCTTGCATGACCGGGTTATTAAAGACACGCTTGAGAACGGTCTTGAGCCGCTCCACCTGCAAAAGCAACAGGTCAGGACGCTCGATTGTCTCGCGCTCCCTGTCCCACATATAAGTTTCGGACTTAATAGCCACAGCAAATCGATCCTGCACATGTTACAAACGCTCACAATTATCCCTTGTAGATATATCAGATTCAGCTTTTGTTAATGTCCATAAGCCTGCTATCATCAAATCTCATGGTTGTTGTTTGATTAGAGACAAAGGTGACATCACAAGGGGACAATAAAGACCGGCTCTTGCCGGTTTTAGCCATTCTGGCTGCACTTGGCCTCTTGCTGTACGCTTGGTTGCAAAGCTCTGTCTTCCCCACTGCCTCTCTCAATCTTTCGGTCAGTCGGCAGCAGATACTCGATAAAGCCCGCTTCTTTGCATCAAAGTATGGCTACGACGGCAACATATTCCCCATGCCGGGTCAGTTTGCTTCTCCTTCGCAAGCTCAGCCCAAAGCCAAGGACAAGCCGACTAAAGATATAGAGTCGATTGTCTTTACCAGTTTCGAAGAAGCCAAGACTTTTCTGGAATGGGAACTAGGTCTAAATCGCTCTGCCAAACTCATGCAGGGCGAGATTCCAATATGGGCTTGGTCAGTGCGCTTTTGTCGTGAGTTTGCCATGGAGCAGTTTCGCGTCTGGCTGTCGCCTGATGGCAAGCTGATTGGCTTTAGCCGCAATATTGAGCCTGAGCGGCCGATGAAAAGTCTCAACCATCAAGAAGCTATATATCTCGCCTCCGATTTTCTCAAAGGTGAGGCGGCTGTAGTACCAGGCACCTGTAAATTAGTGAGAGACGAGAACCGGGGGCAGCTGCACCGCACCGACTATACTTTCGTGTTTGAAGATCAGACCAAAGACTATGCCGGCGGTAAACTGCGCCACTATATCGGCATAAGCGGCGATAAGATTACCGGCTATACGCGCTATCTCTTTGTGCCAGACAGCTTTTCGCGCAAGTATGAAAATCTGCGCTCGTATAATAACTTGCTGCAGAACATTGCCTCTATTTTTTACGGCACCCTGCAGATTATCTCGGTTTTGGTGGTGCCCTGGGCGATATCGCGCAAAGAAATGCGTTTTCGCTTTGCCGTATTCGGCGGCTTGATTATGGCGCTGGTTTCTTTGCTGGACCGCATCAACGACTTTGAGAGTTATCGCACCTCTTACGACACTGCCGTTGCCTACAGCGATTTTGTCCTTGGCTACTTCACCAGAAGCGGTGCTTCGGCGCTGGGTTCTGCTCTTGTTGGGGCGATTTTGTTTGGCGGCGCCGACACTCTTTATAGACGCTTCTATCCAGATCGTGTCGCCCTCGAAAATTTTCTCAGGCTGCCGGGCTTCCTTACCAGTGAAGGCTGCAAGGCGCTTTCGGTCGGCTATCTTGTCGCCGGCATCCATCTTGGCTGGATTGTTCTTTATTACTTGCTGGGCGATAAGCTCAATTTTTGGTGCCCGAGTGGAATTGATAGTGTCGAAACTTTGAGTTCGGCCATGCCTTTCTATTCTGCTATATCGCTTGGCTTGCACGCTGCCTCGCAAGAAGAGACCGTGGCTCGCATTGTTGGGCTTTCTATTGTACAAAGGGCGACCGGCAAGTTTTGGTTGGCTAATCTGGCCCAGGCGATGATTTGGGCTTTCATGCATAGCTCTTATCCGCAACAGCCTTGCTTTGCCCGCGGCATAGAACTAACCGTGGTCGGTTTGTTCTATGGCTACATTCTCAGGCGCTATGGACTGCTGCCGTGTTTTATTGGGCATTATTTGCTCGATGCTTTTCTCGATGTCAAGCCGCTTTTCTCGGTCGGTGCCGCCCAGCCCTTCCTCTGGTTCTCCTCCCTTTTGCCCCTTTTGCCTTTCGCCCTTTTGTTGATAGTATCACTGGCGGTGCGCAGTCTGAGGCGGTCTTCACACTTTGATCTTGCCGCCTTCGACCTTTCCTTGACAAATCGAGCCTTGCCCAGTGCTGCTGCACCCCTGGTCGACAACGCCAAGCTGGAAGAATCGGCCTCAGTTGAGCATTTTCAATACAAGGGCTTTAGCAGACGTTTCCGTATCGTTGCCTCACTTTTTTCATTGCTTGCTTTAGTTGCTACTTTCTTCTTTCACCTGCCTGTGCCGGGCGATAACAGCCGCGTCAAAATCAATGCCTTTCAGGCGATGGATAGAGCCTCGCAGATTCTCAAGCAGGCGGGCATCAATGTTTCTCATCATATGGTTTTGCCGACTTTATTCAGCAATGTGGGCACCTATGAGATGCAATATCTCTATGAGAAAGTCGGGCGTGAGAAAATGCTCGCTCTCTGTAACCAGACTCAGCCCGGTTTGCTTTGGTCGGTTCGCTATTTTAGATTTAGAGATCCGACCGAATATCACGTAGAGCTGAGGGGGGATGGTTCTGAATACTCGCTCAATCTCACCGAAGACGACGATGCCCCGGGTAAGCGCATCTCTGAAAAGGAAGCCACCGCTATTGCCCTTGCTTATATCAAGCGAGTGCATCCAGAGTATAAGAACTTCAAACTTTCTAAAGTAAGCTGGGAAGACGAGAAGAATCGGCGTGACTATTCTTTCGAGTTCGGCGTGCCCGAATATCAAGTGGGTGACGCCCCCTATCGCTTTAGTTTGCAGGTGGTGGGCGACCTTCCCTGCAATTTCAGTCAGGCTTGGCAGATACCCGAAGCTTGGTCGTTCGAGCGCAGCAAAGCCCGCCCATACGACACAGTTCTCGAAAACTTGCGGCTTTACAGCGCGGTAGCTGTGGGTATTGTCCTTCTGGTCTGGGTAGTCGGCCTTCTGCGTTCCGGTGTGATGCGCTTTCGTGCACCGCTGGTAGTGGCGCTCGTGCTGGCGCTGGTGCCTTTGCTTGAACAAGTCAATCATCTACCTTCATTTTGGTCCGGCTATAGCAGCGAACTTACCGATATCACTTATATTACTGAGCGTGCGCTCTCTCTCGTGCAGCATTGCGGCGGTGTCTTCTGGCGGGTATTCCTCACCCTAACCCTTTGTTTTGCCGTCTTTCGGCTTTTGCATCCGGTCTTTAAGACCGAGCTTTTGCCTCTCTTGTCAGCGGCGTTCAAACCTCGCGGTATAGTCGATAGGCTCACTCAAAGAGAACTCTGGATTGACGGCATTATCGCTGCTTTGACCATCGAGGCTCTGACGCAGTTGCGCGAGACCTTGCGTTCAATTTTGCTCTTTTATTATTCGCCCGATATTAGAAGCGAGCGCGTTGATATATTGGGCAATTTCCCCGAGTATTTCTCGGCTGTTTTTTCAGATCTTTTAGAGCTGCCCCAGTCTTTTCTTATGTCGGCTGCCGGGTTTGTCATCGCGGTGGGGCTCTATGTGCGCTTTTGTCGCAATTTCTGGTTCTATATGCTTTTTTCGGTGGTCTACGATCTTATTGTCAATTCGGGGCAGCGTTATTGGCAAGACTATCTGATCAATGTCGGCTGCGGTGCCATCGCTTCGGCTCTGCTTTGGTACTATTTGGCAAAACTAGCCAGGCTCAACCCGGTTGCCTATTTGGTCAAGGTTGTTTTGGACGACTGTTTGGTCTTTATTTATGCAATTTATGCTTATGGCTTGCCGGCGTTTGCACCAGATTTGGTGGCGCTGCTGCTCTATCTTTTGTCGCCTTTGGCTGTGGTTCTCTATATAACCTTGCGCAATAAGAGCTTAAAGACTTCTTGATTTCTTGATTTGCCTATTTATGGCTTGCTTTCTGTTGCGCGCTCAATTCTTGATTCTACTTTTGCAGACGATGGTGCCATCTTGGCTTTATTCTCTTTGTACATCCAGTACAAAACGAGAGTGAAGACTAAGGCAACAAAAGTCAGGTTCAGTCTTATTCCCCAGGGCTGATTGACAAATTTCATTTCATTTACCCTCCCTACTACTCTCTTCTTTGGCTGCTTCTTGCAGTACCGGCGGCAAATAGTTCTTTAGCTCAAGAAAGACCGCTTGCCCATTGTCGCTTTTCTTTGTCAGAACAGGGTCCATAACTAAGAGCTGCGAAACCGAAAAGGGCAGTTTTTGGTCTCTTCTAACCATATGCAGGCGCAAAGTGGCTGCGCATAGTCGAGGCAGTTGCTTTTCTATTTCTGGTGCAGACAATTTTGTGCCGTCGGCTTTGATTACAGCTCCGGCATCTTTAGGATGCAAGTACTGAGTGGCTTCCTCTCCGAAAAGATTCTTGGCTATTGCTTCTGCTCTTTCATTGCCGCCGGTTATGGCTTTAGCTCTGCTGTCGGCGTCATGACCTTTTTTCTCCAGCGCTTTGGCTTCTTCTGGAAAGTCGGTCACACCTTTGGCAAGCGATGGGCGCAGGCGCAAGCAAAAGCCTTGCCAGGCGTCGGCATCCGGATTAGCCAGGAAAGTATTGAACTCTTCTTCGCTCATATCATAGCCGTAAGCCATCTTTAGAGGCAGAAATAGGGGCTGAAACTTACCGTCGACAAATCTCAAATCGACATTGACGTCCCAGTCTTCCGGTCTATCAAAGACAGTGGTCGGTTGCACCGTGGTGGCGATTTTGCGGCAGCGCGGTTCGCCATAGTCAAAGCTCTTGCCGAACATAAAGGCAATATTGGTGGCTTCATTAGAGGCATAGACAAGATAAGAGGCCCAGCCTAAAGTGCCGGGGCAGCGGCAAGTGTTTACGCCAAAGCCTTCTACAGTTTTTTTGTAGTCGCCGGCCTTTATATTCTCTACAAATTCAACGGCTCTATTTGCCGGTGTTCCTTTTTCGCCCGGTGCTTGAAAGGCTGTCATAGCCACCAAGCCAAAGACCGCTAAGAAAAAGACTAAAATGAGCAGACGCTGCATCTGTTTGCACCCTTTTTCAATTCAAGACACCGATTGCTTTCCAATTAGTCTAATATAACCCAGAAACGCCGAACTCCTAATTGCGGCAGCTTTCTAGTTATAAACAGCTAAAGCGCTGGCGCTTTGGTTTAGATAAAATCAGCGAAACCGACAAAATGGAGTTGTTATGGGGCAGAACGAACTGATGGCAAACGGGTTGACGCCCTTTCTGCTTGGCTTGGCGGCATTAGTATGTGTTTTTGACCTGGTGCGCTCCAAGTTCTGGGCCACGGTCGAGAGCGGCGCCCTCCAGACCCAGCTCAAACCATTACTTACCGTTTTCGGTGCTCTTGCCGCCTTGGGGGCGACCGGATTTTTCTTGCATTTAGAACTATTGCAGGCTCTGCCCTTTGCCCTAGGCGGTGCAGTCGCCGTTTATCTCACCAATGTCATCGACCCTGCCAAGCATAGACATATGCGCACCACCTTCTTGCTTGCTGTTTCAAGCTTGCTGGTGCTTAATGGGGGCGAGCATTTTGTGCTTAATGCCGCTGCTTATGTCTGCGGCATGTTGCTTCTCAAGGTTGTGCAGAACTTTGCCGCCCAAGCCGGCGACAAGGTGCGTCTCGACGATATAGCGGCCTCGTCTGCCTATCTAGCCGGTATGGCACTGGTTGCATCGCAAGGCGGCACACCCACTGGCAAAAATGCCGATATCATCACCGGTGCTTTCGCCGTCGCCACCTTGCTCAATCTCATGCAACGCCCCTTTATGCATGACGACAAACTTTTGGTGAAAAGACTGGTGCTCACCATTTCGGGCGGCTTAGGCATGTTGGTTGTGCTGACCAAGGCCCTCACTTTGATTTCATTCACCAATCTGGCTGCCGTGGTGGGCGGTGGTTTCGGCTTGATGTATGCCCTCGATGCCTTCGGGCGCATGGCCCAAGACCCAAAATATGACGACAGCGAGCGCGCCGGTAAGTATCTCAAGTCGCTTTTGCTCGTCGGTATCTTTACCTTACTTTCCACCAGGCTCTTTGGCAATGTCGGCATGGCTGCGCTCGCTGCCTGCGTAGTGGTGGGAACCTTCAGCCAGTTACCGGCCTGTGCGGCTCTCTTCTTTGCCGCCCGGCTATTCGAACAGGCTTTCGCCAATCTATATGTGTCCAATGTCACCGGTGTTAACCTGCAACACTCTTATGTCAGCGCTGCTCAATATCTGGGTTTCTTTGTCATAGTGGGTGTACTTGTGCTAATCAAAGCCAGCCGTCAAGGCCGTGTCGATGCCGCCGCTCTAGCCGTAATTGGCACTCTTGGTGCTGGGCTGACCAGTTTCTTCTTGCATGCTGAACCAACCGCTTCTTATTTGGTGGCTCTGGCGGTGGCAGGTATAGTAGCGTCAATTTTGCTGCAAGGCTATTTTGCCAAAGAAAAGGAAGAGAATCGCTGCCTATCGGTGATGCTCTTGCCTGTTTTGTCTTCTGCTTTTGCCTTGCTTAGCGGCGGCTTGGTCGAACAAGGTCTGCATGCTTCCATGCAAGATAGGCTCAATGTCATTGGCGGTCTGGCCGGCTTGACGATTGTGCTTATGCTTGTGCAAGGGCTAGCCAATAAAAAATCAGGTGGCAATTCAGGGCCCGATACGGTAGCTGTCTCTGGAGACTAGTTTGAGTTGGTCGCGGTCTTTTAGATAAACTTCCACAAGTTTGGTGCGATTATCTGAAGCCATTTCGCGTCTCTCTAATAGCAGCTCTTTTCCCTTTTTTGCCCCCAAGATCTTTATTGATGCGTGCTCGCCTTCGACCTGGCAGCTAATTTCGACTGGAAAGTCGAAGCTGTTTTTGATCTTGAGGTCTTGCAGACCGTACCAGACTGTGGCATCAAAACCAGGCGGCACTGAAGCCACTGTTTTGACATGGGGTTTGCGTTCAATCACATTGAGCCCGCTTAATAAGGCAACCTGATAGAGAGTGGAAGAAATGAGACAAATACCGCCGCCGGTGGTTTTGAAGCGGTCATTGCCGAGATAGCCGGGGGCTGGAAGATAGCCGTTTGACACGGTTCTCTCGCCAAGGCGACTATTGAATGAAAAGACCTGCCCCGGTTGTATGACGGCGCCGTCAAGTCGTTTGAGGGCGCTGTTGAAGTTTTGACGGTGCTCTGGCGCGAAGCCGTATAAATTGATCGAGCGTCCCGCCATTTCCTTTGAAAAGGGATGGGTACTGAAATAAACGAAGACAAGTGCGGGTATGGCCAGCGCCAAAAGTATATTGGCAGGTTTGGGCGAACTCAGTTTCATATTTATTCAGTTACTCACTCGGCAATCTTCAAGACGTCCAGATTGGACAAGCCTCTAACAGCCTTTGTATACATACCTTCCATAGACACCGGCGGCACTCCCACTTTGCCGGGCAGTTCCATTCTAAGCAAAGTGGAAAATTCAGATTGTCCTGGTTTGAGCGAGGCTCCGAAATAAACAATGCGATCGTCTAAGACGTCCTGGTGAGTCCACCAGGGTTCGCCCCAGTCTCCCAAGGGGGCATTGTTTTGAACTTCGGCTTCGATATTTCCTTCTTTTGAGCTGTCTTGCACGACTTCTGCACCGCTTGGCAGGCAGGCTTCCACCATTATGTATGGCAGCTCTCTAGGGGTGTTTACAATGGTCTTCATGAGCACGGTCTCGCCGGCTTTAATTTGACCGTCGGCAATGGCCTCGGTCTTTAGTCTGACCGTACCGTCGGCAGCCGGCGGCATGGCTTTGATGCGATAGAAATGTCTTTCCATCTTCAGATCAACAGGCAGATTTTCCACACCGGTGCTGGTTTGGCCATTCAGATTTTTGAAATATCTGGTTTCGGCAAAGTAATACAATCTGCCGCCGCCCTTATTGGCGATAATTGTCTTGCCGCCTTGGTTGCCCAGTTTATCGAAACTGACCAGAGTCTCTTTGCCGTAGCGATTGCTGTCACTATAGGCGATACCATCTACAAGGCAAGAGAAACCTTGACTGAGCGTATCGGAAAGACTGGCTTTGGCGTCCATTTTGCGAGCGGCAATTTCTTCTATGAGCAGGGCTTTGAAGACTTGTGCCGTGGCTTTGGTTGAACCCCAGCCTTCTTTGCCTCTAGTGATAAGCAACCAGTTTTTGGTCTTCTCAATAATTTCGCTATTGGGTTTGACCTCGACAATGGCAGCCAGGGCAAGCGCCGTTGTTTCTTCCGGCGAGAATCTATATGAGTACCAGAGCTGCTCGCGGTCGCCAAGCTTATCGGCTAATTTCTTGGTATATTCCCAGTCAACTGTAGCATCAGTGTTGTTGGCGATTTCTACCAGTCGATTGATCGCAGCCGTGGCTGTGTCTCTCTCTGCTAAGCCGAAATTATTGGCGGCGCGTGCCAAATAAGCCAGTGCTTCCGGTGTCAGCTGAGGCAAGACTTCGGTGCTTCTCAAATAGGTCAAGACTTCTTGCTGGCTGCTTGCTTTGAAGCCCCACAGAGACTGGCTATAGAGCATATAGGCCAGGTCGGTTTGATTTTCCTTTTCGCTTGCAACTTCTTTCAAGCGTTTAGGATCTTTGAGAGCTTTGAGCAAGACTTTGGCTCTTTCGTCTGTCCATTGCGAAGCACGCTTCATGGCCTCGCGGTCGACACTATAGCCTGAATCGGCCAGGAGTTTCATACCTTCCATGACATAGCTGGTCAGATATGGTCTGCTCTCATCATTCTGCCACCAGCCCCAGCCGCCGTCACTATGTTGATAGGACGTGAGCTTTGCCATGGCTTCTTTATAGACTTTATCGAAGAGCTGTCTTTCACTGCTGGAAAGCGGCATATCGAGCTGCTTGCTTAGTTGCAAGGCTATAGTGGAAGGGACAAGCCGGCTCATGGTTTGTTCGGTACAACCATAAGGATAGTCGATGAGAGCCTTGAAATTACCCAGTACAGGACCGATGGTCGAACCGCTCAGGCTGAGATTGCGACTGATCGTACCAGGTACGGCATCGGCTGCTTGAGCAAATTCGACCTGTCTTTCTAGATCGTCTCTAGTCATCAGACCGGCTCTTACCAGGCTGACAGGCACACCCATGGGTCTAACCGCGACTGTCTTTTCAAGGGCGTCAGCGGCGGTCTGTCCAATGGCTGTAAGCTTGATTTTTGCTTGACCGACGGCGCTGGCGGTTACGGCCCACGAGAATCGCTTGGCTGCATCAGGCGCAATAGAGATTGTCTGCGCCAGTGGCACATTGGTGGAAAGACCGTTGCCGGAAAGCTCTAGATTGAGCTTCACGTCTTGGTTTTTGCTTGTATAGTTGTGTACTACTGCTGTCACCAGTCCCTGGTCGCCTTGCGAGAAGAAGCGAGGCAGGGCCAGTCTGGCGATTATGTCTTGGGTGGCAATCACTTTTGAAACAGTGCTGCCCAAGTCGGTACCCAGCGTGATACCGCGCACAGTGGCGCGCCAGGTGGTCAGGTTGTCGGGCATTTTGAATTTGACCACAGCCTTGCCCTGGCTATCTGTAATCAAGCTCGGGAACCAGGCGGCAGTATCTTTGAAGTCTTTTCTCACCCGTGGTTCCATCTTGTCTGGACCGCCTGAATATTGCTCAGGGAAGGAACAAAGAGTGGTCACCCAATTGTTGATGCGGCTATAAAAGAACTTGCAGATGTCTTCGGCGGCTTCGCCTCTGATGGCATAGATGCTTTCGTCTACAACCGCCATGGCTAGTTCGGCGCCCACCACTGGTTTGCCGGCTTGGTCGCGGGCTTCTATTGTATAGACTGCATCGTCGCCTGGTTTGTATTTCTCTTTGTCGCACTTGACGGCAAGCTTCATAAAGTGCGAATCAGGGCTAACCAGAACGGTCTCTTCCAGGGTGTAGAACTGGCGTTTCTTGCCGACAACGGCAACCGAAACAAAGCAGTTGGGGGCGTACTTGTCTTTGATGTCTAGTTCGACAAGTTGGGCCGAGCTGGTCAAGGGCACCACTTTCAGTTCGTGAATCTTGGTGCCTTCCACCGAGACCAGAGCTTCAAAGCCTTCTTTGCCGGTGAACGGCCCGCTCAATATGACGCGGGCTTTATCGCCCGGTTTATAGACTTTCTTGTCGAGTTTGACTGTGAGTGGTTGTACCTTGGCTTCGTTTTCAGCAAAAAAGAATGGTTTCTCCCCTTGGGCAATCCATATAGAGTTGGTGTCTACCGCCTTACGCTGCTTATCATCTAAGGCTTCCGCCACAACATAATAGCTGTCGGAAGGCAGTTGATCGCCGATGAAAGCATTTAGCGAAGCTTTGCCTGCACCGTCGGTGGTGACTGTCTGTTGCACCACCACTTGGTCGGGTTTGTATTCTTGTTTGATGCTGTCATAAGGGAAGCGCATGATCTTGATGTTGACAGCTTTGTTGCCTATGGCTTTGCCTTGATAGTCGACGGCTTTGACCGAAACAGGCAGACTCTCGCCTGATTTGACCACATAGCTACTGGGGTCGACAAAGAGGGTAAAGTCGGCTGCCGACATAGGCACATAGCCGCTTGAGACTACCGAGAGTCGGCTGATATCGGTTACTTCAGCCTCTATTTTTAATTTGCGGTCTTGGAAGGTGGAACCAATTGGTCCACTAGGTGGCATTGTCGGCGCTGTGGTGTCAAATTCGACAATTGCTTCACCGTTGGCGTCGGTGACGGCATAACCTTCGGTGAGGTAATCACCCGAACTGCTGTCATAGTCGTCACCTTCGAAGCCGTCAAAAAAGCCGTAATACTCTGGGCGATCCATTAGTTTCCAGCGAGCAGAATAGTCGGTCGAAGAATAAATCGAATACTTCACTCTCGCACCAGCTACCGGTCCGCCAAAATAATAGGTGGCTCTTACTCTTGCTCTGCCCTTTTCGCCCATGAGCAGTCTTTCTGAAATAGGCTCTACTTCAACCTGATACTCGGGCTTTCTGTACTGCGCTACTTCAAATGAGTGATAGCTTGTGTTTTCACCGCCATAGGCAATCTGTACCTGATAGCCGCCGGTTTTGCCGTTCTCGGGAATATTTATTAGCCCCGAAAAGGCGCCGTACTTGTTGGTCTTGAGATTGATACTCTGAATAGAATTGTTGTCAGGATCTTCCACGGTCATGACCAGGTCTTCGCCGGCTCCGGCATTGACTAGCCCGTCGGCAGCCACTTTGCGGCAGATGCCTTTAAACATGACTGTTTGTCCCAGTCGGTAAACCGGTCGGTCGGTAAAGAAATAGGTTTTGCGTGTATCAGAGTCTGAGCGCCAATAGTTATAGCCTCCATAGGCATTACTATCGCCCAATTTACCCAAGATCATCAGATCTTGCGAAGAGACCGCTTTCAGATCATCGCTCATGGCTATGCGGGCGATGCCGTCGGCACCGGTCTTTCCTTTAGCCTGAGCTTCATTCAAATTGTCTTTGCGGTAAAGGGCTAGCTCCACATTTGGTGCGCTCTTGAGGGTGACCAAGTCAACCGCTCTGATCACAGCTTCATCAGGGCTTTGTTTGATCACGAGGCCGATATCGCTCACCGAAAACCAAGTCATTGCTGTCGCCCCTTCTTTACCGAAAAGGTCTTTTACTTGGCAAACAGTAAAGTAGTCTCCAGGCGGCAGAGGCTTATCAAAAGCAAATTCAGCATGGGAAGAATCACTCGAGTCTTGATTTAGCTTGCGGGTAAACTCTTGCACCGGATTAGAAAAGGGATCTTTGAATTTTTGCGCCGAGTCTAAATACATAGATAGATCTGAAGAAACAGTGACGCCGATGCTCTGGGCATACTTAGCATCGAGCAATTTCTTTAGATCGCCGCGATAGACTTTGACTGTGGCTTCGGCTGCTCCTGTAGCATTCACCCAAAAGTTGGGTTTGTCTTTAGTAGTGAAAACTCGGCTATTTGAGGCAATATTGACGCTTGGTGATAATAGACTCAGTTTGAGGGGCTTAGGCATTTTCGCTATTTTGCCGTCTTCTACGAAAAGCCCGCGGGCAAACTCGCGACCAAAACCAGGTGCTCTCACCTCAAGGGTGTATTCACCGACCGGCAACTGGTCAATTTGAAAAGTGCCATCATTATTTACCCAGGCGCCTCTTTCCACATGGGGTCCGTTGCGGGGACCGTTTACCAGGGCATAAACGCGGTTGCCTTTCAGGTCATAGCTAAATAGATTGGTCTTAGGCACCTCTAGGGCGATACTGCCGGCAAGAGAGCCGGTGGGCGTCTCCAGCATGATCGCCACAAGTCCTAAAAAGATGATATTAAGGAAAAGAAATTCCCATGAGAGCAGGGCGTTCTTGATGTTTTCAAAGAGGCTTTTCACAGCTAATTACCTGATGACATGGGCTTTTAGTACATAAATTTGGCAGGCTTCCTTGGGGTTTATACCAGCTTTGAGTTTGCACTGCATTACTTGGTACTGAGGGCTCGATGCCTCACCCGGCAATAGCACGGCCCCTTTGCCCCCGCTTCGCACCATCAGTCCATCGGTGAGCGGGTGCAAAGTGGCGCCGCTTCCTTGCGAAACCGGCACCAGCGCCTCCACTATGGTTACCTGTGCCTTTAGCGATGGCAGCTCTTTAGCCTTTATGGGCGGATAGCGGTACTCTTTGCCCAGGGCGTCCACCGTGGTGTAGACAGTGGCGCTGACCAGGTCTGAGTACCTCGGGCTGACCGAACCCCAGCAGGCTCGGGTTTTCTCTCCCTCAAAAATAGTCACGAATAGCCCTTTCGATTTACGATACTGGGGTGGTACATCGAATTCTTTCACTAGCGAACTAAGGTTTTTAGGCGCATCGGCAAACTGATTTTGCATGGTCAGCATGGCGATCTTATTTAATGGAACTGTCTTTAAGTTTTTGCTAACCTGCGGTGAGGCCAAAGGCGGTGCGGCAAAAGAAGGAAGAGCCAGCACACTAAGGCAGGCTAAAGCGATAGCTAAGGCTGATTTGTACATGCTTGCGGGTCTTATATTGAGGGCACTTGGGCAGAAGACCTACTTATTATGTCTTTTCGCTCAGGCTTTAGTCTTGCATAAAGTGTGAAAATCTTATTGCCTGCATGTAGGATGGATGTCAAGCTCTCGTAAGATGAGATGCTAGTCAAAGTAAAGTGCAAGACTGAAGTGCAAGAGTAAAGTGCAAGAGTAAACGAGAACAAGCATGGTTGATTTGAACAGAAGGGGCTTTATTCGTTCGCTCTTTTCGATAGGCTCGATTGGCGCTGCTTCTTCTTCCGAGGCCCAAGTGCAGGCCAAGGGCAAAAGTGTTTTTCTCTGGTGCGACTTGCATAGCGGTCATGTCGGCTTTCCCACAGGCTTAGATGCACCCGCCATCAGACCCGGCTCTATTGCCAAGCTCATCGCAGCCGCCTCTTTGGTAGAAGACGGCTTTAACACAAACCTGCAATTTGAATGCACCGGCACATACAAGGTCAGCGGTGTCAAAGAGCTTGGGGAAGTGCATTGTCAGTTCGCTCATGGACGGCTAGATTTGCGCCGTGCTTTAGCTTTCTCATGCAATTGCTTCTTTGCCCAGGCAACTCGTTCACTGACCACTCGCGCCTTTCTGGCTAAGGCGCGCGCCCTTGGTCTGGCCTCGCCGGTGGCTGGTCGCAGCAGCGGTTTGTTTCCGGCTCTTGAGAGCGAAACTAAACCGTCATTGCCCTATGTTTTGGGGCTGGCTGCCGACTTTAAACCCAATTGTCTGCAGCTGATGCGCTTGGCTGGCCTGATTGCCATCGGGCCGGGTGAGCGCTTGCCTGTTTTGCACAGCAGTGAGAACTTTGAACTGAAAGATAGAGAGAAACCGCTGGCGGTGGCATTGACCCGCAAGAGTGCCGAGCTTTTGCGCAGTAGTATGCGTCTTTCTGTGCAAGAAGGAACCTCGTCTAAGCTTGATCCGCAAGACAAGATGCAAATCGCCGCCAAGACAGGCACCACAGACCACGGCAAAAAGTTTCAGTCTCAGATAATCGGCTTTTTCCCTTACGATAAGCCGCGCAATGCCTTTTGTCTCTTTAGTCCCGCCGGTACTTCGGTCGATGCGGCCGTGCCTGAAGCTTCTAATTTGATTCTTTCTACTTCTTGGTAAAGTTGCCCTTGAGAAAGTCTTCCGCAAGAACAAGAAATAGCCTGCCCATTAATCAATCGGTTTTCATCGCTGTCTTGCTTTCTTGTCTATTCTTCTTTTCTGCTTGCTGCTTGCCTGGTTGTGCATTGCCTGCTCAGGTTGTAGTCAAACTCTTCTCTGCAAAAACTTCGTCAAGAACTTCGTCAAAAATAAACACGCTTGATGCCATCACAGTGCGCGCCCCCTTTGTCGTTTTGTCGCCGCAGTCGATAATCTTAGAGCGCGGCGTCTATAGGCTTGATGCTAAAGACGGCTCAGTGCAATTAGTCAAGAGTGAAGGCGGACAAGGGCAAGCCGTAGTTCGCGGGCGCTTTCTCACAATTGCACCGCTGGGCAAATATTTGCATGTCGAAAAGGGTGACCGCTGCCGCGATCTTACCGGGCCGCTTACAGCTAGATGGAAAGACGGAGTTTCATTGACAGCTAGACTGCCCCTGGTTGACTATCTAGCCGCCGTGGTCGGTTCAGAGTGTCCGCCAGGGTTTGAGCCGGAGGCGCTGAAAGCTCTATCGGTCTTGGTGCAAAATCGCCTTTTCTTTGAGCAGGGGCAGGAAGGTGGTATCACCGATGATACTAATGTCATGGCTTATCTTGGCGCCCAATATGCCCGTCCTGAATGTCTTGCCGCTGTGAAGAAAACCCTCGGCTATAAGTTAATGGAAGACAAGAAACTGCTTTTCCCGTATTTCCATTCTACTTGCGGCGGTAAGCTTTCGACTATTTCTGTTTTTGACGGCAAGACAAAAAACGGCAGCGTCGCAAATCCTTTGCATTGCCCGTATTGTAAAAGCTCACCATTTTGCAAAGTGCATAAAGAAGTAATCTCGCTCACTGAGTGTAAAGAGATTTTCTCTTTTGTGCCTTTGCAGATAATGCAAACTGACTCTTCCCGTCGCCCCCTTAGGGTAAAGGCGGCAAGCGCTAATCGAGAGTTCGAACTGACTGGTTATGAACTTTGGCTCAAGCTTGGGCAAAAGCTTGGTTGGGGCTTTGCGCCAGGACTATCGTACAGCTTCAAGAGCGACGGCAAAGGCAATCTGGTTTTTGAAAGTCTCGGCGCCGGTCATGGTGTCGGACTTTGCCAATGGGGCGCCCAGGGGCTAGCCGCCCAAGGTAAAACTTTCAGCGAGATTTTGCGCTATTACTATCCTCACTGCCGCCTGGTGGCACCAGGCAGACTAAAGTAAGTAAAGTCGCTAGAGATTCATAGCTAGGCAGTCAATTTAAAGATGGACTTAGTCCAGTCATCTCTTGCGCACTCACTGACTCTAGACCAAGATAGCTGTATTTAAGCAGGGTGTGATGGTTCTCGCACTTAAGACAGTCAAAACCATAGACCGATACTTCTAACTCTTGTCCGGTGGGAATGAGAAAACATGGAGGGGGAGCCAGAGGGCAGTCGACGGTGATGCCGTCGAGCGGTCCTCCGAAGAGTTCTACCATTACAGCTGTTTTTTCACCGTCGACAAAATACATTGCCTGTCCTCTTTGATATTTGCTCTTTGCTCTTTGCTATTGTCTTTAGCCAACCGAAGTTAAATCAGCCTGGGCCAATTCTTGTCTGACTGTCGAGACCCATTCTTTGATGCGCTTTTCGGTCATTTCCGGCTGATTGACTTCATCTAGAACCAGGCCAAGGAAGGCGTCGTCTTGCAAAGACTCTGAATGTTCAAAATCGAAACCGGCGCGACTGACCCCGCTGCCAATCACTCTGGCGCCGCATTTTTTTACTGTGTCATAGACAATTTTCATGGCAGAGACAAAGTTATAGCCATAGCCGTATTGGTCACCCAAGGCAAACAGAGCGACCGTTTTGCCGCTTAGATTGGCTGCTTCCAATATATGCAGTGAATCTTGGAAGTCGTCGGTCAGCTCGCCATCGCCCCAAGTGGAGCCGCCTAACACTAGGAAGTCTGCATCCTCCAATTCTTCTTTCTTGACGCCATAGATATTGCGACATTCGCCTACCAGGTCGGCTAGTTCCTTTTGTATTTGTTCGGCTACGGCTTCGGTGGTGCCGGTCTGTGTTCCGAAGAACAATTTGCCTTTCATTTGATTGCTCCTTATTGATTTATAGATGCAAAAATCCGACCCATTTTTGACAATGGGTGTTTCTATTTGAAAATGAGTTTCGTTTGGTTTTGTGTTTTTATTGAGAATGATTCTCAACTGGATAAGACTAGCCTAGCGCCTATGACTGCAATTTGCAATATTTTTGAAGATAAATTTGTGAGACGTTCTGATCTTATTATTGAGAACGATTGTCGTTGATTTGTCGTGCTTGCTTGTATTTGTATTTGCAGCAGAGCCTGCGCCTGGCGGTCAATTTGTCAAATAGACCAGGTCTTGAGTTATTTATATATGCAGGCTGCATAGCCAAGTATCTTCTCGCCATCTTGCAGTGCAGATACCTGCGGTTTCCAGCCCATCTGCAGGTGCCAGCCAAGTAGTTCATCGTTAGTTGGTTTTCTTTCAAAGACGGCGACCGCCGTCAGATGTCCAACTCAACTGGCTGCAAGCACCAGGCATCGAGATGATTTGCTGATCGGAAAAATTAGGTCAAGTGTAAATTCATCTTGAGAGAGCAGATCCATTTCTTTGACAGCAATGCCAATACTTTCTAGAAAGCGAAAGGCTTGATCGAGGTTGCTTAAGCGTTGCAGTCCCTCAAGCTCCGGTAGTAGCTTGCTAGCGATGCTCACGTATTGTTTGAAGGAGATTTCTGCTGAGTTATTTTTTGCTGAGTTCATGCTTGCTCTCCGCTTAGTTATTTCATTACAGCATCGGCCTAGTTTGCGGTGAATTCCCTACTTCGGGTAAGAGAGAAAATCAACGTGCGCTAAACCTCGGTATTGAGCCATTATCTGCTTAGGTATTTTTTTTGCTCAGCATTTTGTGTGTAAGCTTTAGAATTGATTGTCATACTTGGCTATCGAATCGGTGCTCACAAGCTAGGCTGGCTCGCTCATGTTACATCCTGGGCGATGAGTCTTTTGCAGTTAATAGACAGGGTGTGGCTGTGGGTGTGGGTGTGCGGCAATGGCATTGTCATTGGCGTTGGGCAGTTTCTTCGGTTCTTTACCCTTTATTAGTATCTTTCTTACCGTTATTGATAGCGTTTCTTCATCGCAATGATTACTCCAATTAACAACGAGACCTCTATTTGTTAGCACCCCAGGCGTACAAGCAAATTCCTCTTTCAGAAATTCTATTGCCTCCCTCTCGGTTGCAAAATTTTCGATACTTTCCGAGTAGTCGCATTTAGCTGTGACTCCATTGTGGAGATTCCAGAATTGTCTGTGCTTCGATGCTGTTGAGACAGATATTGGACTTCCTTTCGGATGCTGTTCTGGGCAGCCGGACACTTCTATGACTGTCTGAAGGGAGTCGACTATTCTCAACAACATGTTTTAGAGTGAATCTAAAGTCTTTGCCCATTTAATTGAGCCGTGCGATGCTAGGTTTGCACAGCAGTCATCCTCAAAATTAAGGCGATACTCCAATCTATTAGTCGCAGTTGTCCAGATCAAACCGCCGGTCTATTCACTATAATTACCCTCTGCCTCTGTGCGCCGCTTTCAAGGGAGTAGTCATGAACAAGACTTTCAAGCATGCATCGGCCCGTGCCAGTCTCTTTCAGGAGTCTGTCATTAGGGAGATGTCTCGATTGGCACTGCAGCACAAAGCTGTCAATCTGGCCCAGGGTTTGCCTGATTTTGCCTGTCCGCCTGAGCTAAAAGAAGCCGTCACTCGGGCGACTCTCGATAACGTAAATCAGTACGCTATTACCTGGGGCGATAAACTGCTCAGGCAGGCTATTGCTGAAAAGACTAAGCGCTTTCAGGGGCTTGATATTGACCCCGAAAGCGAGATCACTGTTTGCTGCGGTGCCACCGAAGCTATGGTGGCGACTATGATGGCTCTAATTGATCCGGGCGACGAAGTAATTGTCTTCGAACCGTTTTATGAAAACTATGGTCCCGATTCTATTCTTTCAGGCGCGGTGCCGAGATATGTGCGGATGAGCCCGCCCAATTGGACTTTTGATGAAGCTGACCTGGCCCGTGCCTTTAACGACAAGACCAGGGCTGTGATCATCAATACGCCGCATAACCCAACCGGTAAAGTCTTCAACCGCGAAGAGATGATGGCTATTGCTGCGCTCTGTCAGAAATGGGGAGTGCTTGCCATCACTGATGAAATCTATGAGCATATTTTGTTTGACGACAACGAGCATATCTCGATGGCAACTCTGCCCGGCATGCGCGATCTGACCGTGACAATCAATTCGCTTTCAAAAACTTACAGCGTTACCGGCTGGCGTGTGGGCTGGGCGATAGCAAGTCCCGAGTTGACTTTGCCCATTCGCAAAGTCCATGACTTTCTCACTGTTGGGGCTCCGGCGCCCTTGCAGCGAGCCGGTGTGACAGCGGTCAATATGCCTCAGGGCTATTATGATGAACTCAAGCTCGAATATGCCACCAGGCGTCAGTATATGCTCGAAACACTGGATATGATCGGGGTTCCTTACACTAGCCCGCAAGGTGCCTATTATGCCTTCTGCGATATTTCCAGTTTCGGCTTCAAAAGCGATCTAGATTTCACCAAGCATCTGGTCAAAGATATTGGTGTGGCGGTGGTACCGGGCGGCAGTTTCTTTGGTGATTCGCCCATCAAGCATAATTATGTGCGCTTCTGTTTCTCAAGGCAAGACGAAACCTTGAGCGCTGCTCGCGAAAGATTGAAAGCTCTCAAAAAGCGTTCTTAGGTCAGATGGTTTGCCGCCTACTTTTAGTTAGAGTTTGCCTCTAATTGGCGTCAAATAGAGCTTTAGCCAAAAGTCCGACCGAGCCCACCGAGCAAATAAGCATCATGCCTGCCGGCATGAATTTCTTTGTTTTGATATAGCGAATTATAAAAACTACGGTGAGCAAACTTGATACCACCAAGGCACCCATGAGCCCTGCCTTCAGGGCTGATTGCGCGGCAATAAAGCAACCTACTAGGGCGATACCGCTTACCAGTCCCGAAATGAGCGAGGCTTTGCTTTTGGCTTTGACATAGCCCATGATACCGCCGGCGATGACGATCACAGCAAAGGCGATAACTGAAATTTTTGCGACTTCAAGCACGATAATTTTCCTGTCTATTGGTAGCTCTAATTTTAACCATCACGACCCTGCCTGGGCAAGCAATTCTTTGCGCAAGGTCTTGATTGGAAAAGCATTCTCTGTGCCGTCTCTAAAGGCGGTCCAGGTGCCGCGATTGTCCAGCAAACCCGGTCTTTCTGCCTTGATTGTCCAGACCCCCAAGAGGCTCTGCCCGTCTTCGCTCATCTGTCCGCGATATTCCACTGGTTCAAGACCCGGCTTGCGATACTTCTTTGTGAAAGAGATATTGGGATAGACAAAGGTGCCGGTGACAAAGGCTTCGCCCAGACTGCAGTCGTCCAAGATGCTGCCTTCGATATAGCCTCGGCTTTCAAGAAAGACTGCTTCAAAGGTCGAACCGTCACTATCGTCTTGGTAGCCGTACTTGCCGAGCCACGAGCCTGCGATGCTGTGATTGACGTTTTCGCTCATCTATTTTTCGAGGGTGATTTGATCTATGACCTTGCCGTCTTCGTCCAGCTGTTTAAATTTTAGTTCTTTGCCCTTGATCTCTAGCACAGTGAGGCTGTGACGGTCCGCCACAAATTTTGGCATATAGTCGTGGGCGTCGCCTGGTTTGTAAGTGGGGTCTTTCACATAAAGGTTGGCGCCGCCGCCGCCGGTTACTATGTGTATAACGCCGTTGGCTTTGGTGACTTTTACGCCGTCAAACTTAGGGTCGGTGTTGATGATACCGTCGACGGTGCCGTCCGGGTTCAGCTTCAGGGCTTGGTCTTTGCCGGCAGGTTTGAAATTTAGCGGTCTTGATCTCTCATAGCAGTGCGAGTGACCGCAGAGCACCATGTCTACTTTTTCTTCCTGCAAGATATCTTGAGCCAGTCGCATTCTTTGTTCTTTGCCGTGGGGCGCGTCTATGCTGAAGGCCGGTTGGTGATAGGTGACAAATTTCCACATGCCCGGCTTTACTTTCTTCAGGTCTTCTCTCAACCAGGCTCTGACTTTCTCATCAGACCAGTTCATATAAAAATTGCCGTCAATGACTGTCCAGTGCGTGTTGCCATAGTCAAAAGAAAAATTGGCCATGCGCGGGAAAGAATCTTGAGCGGCGCTGGTGAAAGCTTTTTGTCTGTCGGGATTGCCCTTCAAGGTCGGTATGTTGGCGCCGCCGGTAGTGGCGCTAAAGCCATTAAGAGGCACTTGAAAGAAGTGGAAATAACCGAGAGCACCAGGGTGATTAGAGAGGTCTACCCCTCTGCCTGAGAGCGCTATGTCGTGGTTGCCCAGCACAGGCACAACGGGGACCGAGCGAATCAGCGGTACACCTTCAGCATCGGCTTTGTCTCTGTTGTAGATTGGAAAATAATTGGAGAGGTATTCATCAAACAAGCCTCTTTGATAAACGATGTCTCCGGGGATGACCACCAAATCTGGGTTTTGCTTGTAGCATTGATTGGCGATGTTCTTTTGACCGGTGGTGTTGGCACCGCAGTCGCCAAAGACAACAATCTTTAGTTCTGATCTGTCTTTTTCTGAGCCATGGCTAAGTCTGGCATAACCAGAGGCATTGAAAACAGGCTTGCTGTTCTTTTCAATTACATAAGAATATTTGACGAAAGTTTTCTTGAAACTGTCGCCGCTAAAGTCAAGATCGGCGCTGTATCTAAAACATTGTCTGGGCAGGCTTATTTCTCTCACTGCCATGGTCACCGGCACTTCTTTGTCGGCGGCTTTTACCTTTATTTTGAAGTCGGCTTTTTCATCGGCAAACCATGTTATGGTGAGCACTTTGCCGGCCTTGTCGGCAAAGTTATAACCGAGTTGCACATAGGGTTTTACCAAAAAGTTCGGGTCTTTTTCAGGCGCCGCTGCGCAACCGCTTATGGCAGTGCTTGCCGCCGTGGTGGCGACAACAAAAAAAGAGAGCAGGTTTAGGCTCAATTTTTTTAGACGGCTAGTCTGAGGGCGAGACAAAGTAGTGCTCATCTGAACAGTTCCTCAAAGAGCCCGATTTGGGTAACCGACCTTCTATCTATGTTTTTAAAAGATTTGCCGAGAGGCGGAATTGAACCGCCGACACAAGGATTTTCAGTCCTCTGCTCTACCGACTGAGCTACCTCGGCATACTTGACTGGTAATTGAATTACCAGAACGAGCGGAGTCAATGCCCCGAACGTTCAGTAAATATACCACAAGAATATTTTGGAGCCGTTTGCCTAAAAGGCATTGAATAATTTCGTTTCAAAAATTAGTCGAGAATCACTGCCCTGAGGTGCTTATCATGCCGGCCTGCTGGTAAAAATTGATTATTCGCAGACCTTCTGCTTCTTTCTTGACAAGAAAATTGAGTTCGAGCGGCTGGCTGCGCGGCGCATAGCCGGTGTCTTGTAAAACCAGTACGCCGGTAACGCGCAGGGGCACGCTGCCGTCTGGGTTGATGGCAAGAGGTGAGACTGTGGCTATCTGGAAGTTTCCCACCTGTCTGCCTGACCTTATATTTGCTGCTAATTCTGCTGGCCAAAAGAGAGTGACGAAAGCATCGGTGGCTGGCGGTTTGATCCAACTAAGGGCTTCTTTATGCGAGGCGTCGGCTGTGGCCTGTTGATAGTCCATGCCTTTAGATAACCACCAGCGAATAAATTCGGTAGCCACCTGGGCATCGGCCGGACTGGGCTGGGGGCTGGGCTGTGAATTGGGCTGTGTATTGACCTGAGCATTCTGCTGGCTCTGTCCATTCTGTTGGCTCTGTCCGTTCTTTTGATTTTGCCCGGCCATTTGGTTTTGTCCGCCGGCTTGATGATTGGCCATATTGTTCGCGTTTCCGGGCTGTTCGCCGCCTTCTTCGGGCAAATCAGCTTCTTGTCCGGCGCCGTATTTTTTTGAGAAAAGCCTGGCGCCGTTTGGATCTTTTTGTCCGCCGGTGACAAAGACGGCGACAATCATCATGATGATAAGCCCCATGATTAGCTTGTCGCGCAAAATCTTTTCAAGAATAGCTCGCACTATTTCGGCCAACATAGTTTATTTACCTGCTTAGTAGTTGCCTATTTTCAAGGGGCTTCATCTTTTCTTCTTTATTATCCAGGCAATTGCCCTTACAATGTTGTTGTCGTATTGCTTTATTTATCCAGAATATAGAGGTCTCTTCTTTGAATAACAAGCGTGGCCAAGAAAAAATTAGCACAGAAGAAGACGGCAGCAATAATGAAGTGGAAGCAGAGCGGGAGGGCAATGGGGAAGAGTCTTTCCAGGGCTTGCCTTCTGAGCCGATTCCGGGCTTTGAGAAGCTGAGTGCTCAGAGCGACGGCGCTAACGCCGAAGACATTTTGACTGCTCGCTTGCCGCGTCCGCAAAGTGGTAGTCAAAAGTATATCTCTTATACTATCAAGCTTCCTTCCGACCAGCTGGCCGCCCTGCAAAATATCTGGCTCGAGCTGAAGCGACTATATGGCGCCCATTCGCCCGATAAGAGCGGCATGATTCAGTTGGCAATACAAGATTGGTTGAAGCGTTGGGACGGTCCCGACAGGCAGAAGCTCTTGATCGAACTGCTTGAAATTAGAGAAGACACCAGACGCAGACAATATAAGAAAGGCTGACACACTAAGCAAGCCTAAGTAAGGGCTCTTGCCCTAGTCGTGCTTGAGGTGGCGATAGAGGTAATAGCCGAAACCGCCGACACAGACAAGCACGATTACCAGGTCAAACTTGTGCCAGATGCTTCTGAAAGTTTCCATATTTTCGCCGAAGTAGACCCCGACCCAGGTGAGAAAGTAGCACCAGATCAAAGAGCCGACAAAGGTAAAGATATTGAACATGAGGAAGTGCGCTTTCAGCACTCCCGCCGGGAAAGATATGAAAGTGCGCACCACAGGCAGCATCCGGCAGACAAAGAAAGTCATGTCGCCGTATTTGTCCACCCATTTCTCGGCCAGTTCCAGTTCCTTTTCTTTCAATAGCAAATAACGCCCATACTTTGCCAGAAAAGGGCGACCGCCATACTTACCCAAAAAGTAAGATGGAATCGAACCAATGACGCAGCCGACTGCACCGGCAAGGGCTGCCAGGTGGAAGTTCATTTTATTTTGCTGCACCAGAATGCCGGCTGTCGGCATAATCGCTTCAGAGGGAAGCGGAATATTGGCCGATTCGATTGCCATCATGATCATCACGGCAAGATAGCCGCCTTGAGCAACTTGGTCTTTGATCCACAATAAAATAGGATCGATAAGCTGGTGTAGCACTTGTATATCTCCGTTTGGGCAAACTTTGCCAGTCTGCGAGGTTGATTTTAGCGCTTGTCTTGCTGATTCCCTTTAGAACGATCTTAGGCAATCGGGAATATAATCTTATCTGCTATGGAAAAATTGCCCACTGCTCATTTCACTCTGGCCACGGCCGGCCATGTCGACCACGGCAAGACAAGCTTGTTGCGGGCTTTGACCGGCGTCGATACCGACCGTCTCAAAGAAGAGCGAGAGCGGCAGATGACAACCGATCTGGGTTTTGCGCCCCTGATCTTTAAGGGCGAAGACGACAGACCTGAGATTATTGCCGGTTTTATCGATGTGCCCGGGCACGGCAAGTTTTTGAAAAACATGCTGGCTGGTGTCGGCGGGGTGGAGATAGCACTACTGGTGGTGGCGGCAGATGAAGGACCGATGCCCCAGACGATTCAGCATATTAAAATTCTTAGTCTGCTTGGAGTCAAGGGCGTCATACTGGCTCTCAGCAAGGTTGACCTAGTAGGGTCCGGCAGCGGTAAAAAGACAGTCGAAGAGAGCGAGGAAGATTGCCGCCGACTTTTGAGAGATTATGGACTGGCGCTCTTGCATTGTGCGCGGGTAAATGCCCATTCGCAAGAGAGCGTTCAGGCGCTAAAGCTAGATATTGAGCGGGTGTTGCGTGGCTTGCCTCGGGGCGAATCCGATTTAAAAGAGCAGGCTAAAGCCCTTGGTACAAAGAAGGCTGGCGCTGCTTTTTTAGCGGTCGACAGAGTTTTTGTCAAAGCTGGTTATGGACGAGTCGTCACCGGCACACTACTTGAAGGTGAGTTGAAGAGCGGTGATTCGGTCTATCTGACCGGGGTGGGCTTGAGTGCTGCAGCACGCGTGCGTGGGCTTGAAAATTTTGGTCGTAAGCTGGAAAAAGCCTTGCCAGGGCAAAGGCTGGCGGTCAATCTCACCTTCAAAGAAGAAGTTGCTTTAAGCCGAGGAGTGATTATTACTGGGTCTGAGCCCCAGACCTTTGGCGGCATTTTGGCGGTATTGCAAGATGCTGAGGGCGGCAAGCTCGAGCATTGTAAGTTGCCCATGCAGGTGAAAATTTACCATGGCACGGCCGAGTACCCGGCTTATCTGCGTTGGCTCGATAAACGGCAAGAGGGCGGGTATTTTGCCCAGTTGGCCTTTCAAGCGGAAGACGGGCGTTACCGGGCGCCTGTGCGCTTGCAAGACCGCTTTATTATGCGCTGGGGCGAGACCGGCAGTGATATCGCCGGCGGTACTGTCTTGACCGGCGACCGCCCGACCTATCTCAAGCGCCATGCTGTGGCACCCTTGCTTTCTGCTTTGGCCGAACTGTCTTATCAACGGGCTCTCGACTTGGTGCTCGCTGAGTATCCCCGCCTGGCTTTGCAAGAGGCTGAATTGTCCTGGTTCTTACCATCTAGCCTTGAGGTCCGGTCGCTTACCAAAGCAAATGAAATCGAACATTTGGCAGGGCATTTTTTGTCTTATGCCCGCTTTGAAAAGCTGAAAGAATCGGTCAAGTCGGCTATGCATAAGCAGCTTGCGGCGGGGCAGGGCTTTGTGGTTATCGAGTCATTACGCACGGCGGTTTGTCCTCTCCTCGCGCGCGAAGTCTTTGGTGAAGTAATAGCAGCAGTGCTGGCAGATGAAAATATGACCAAGCAAGCCGGTCTAGAGCGTCAGGGGGACCGCATTGTCGCCACCACCCAGAGTGGCGTCAGCGCTGAGGCTGCCGCTTTGCTTGCCCTCGTTGACGAAAAAGCAATATTAGAAATCAAAGAACTGGCTATTCTTGCCGGGCTTAGCTTGAGGGACGCCAAGCAATATCTAGAGGCCTTTGAAAAGCGCGAGGAAGTCTTTATTGTCGCTTATGACTTTGCTGCTTCTGCAAAAGAAATAGCCCGGGCCCATAAGATTTTGGGTAAGCTCTGGCAGTCTAAGCGCGATATTTCGCCTTCAGATTTTAGAGAGGCTATGCAGATTAGCCGCAAATATATTATGGCTTTGCTTTCTTTCTTTGATGATCGACAGGTGACCAGGCGGGTGGGCAATGGTCGCATGCTGCTCAAGGCGCCGAAGGCCGATTAGTTATCGCGGGCTATGACAATGTGGTCGGAATTATGGGAACGCCGACCTTGTTTGTCTTTGGCATAGAGGCGCAGTTCATAGATGCCCAGGCTGGGGAATCTACTAATGTCCAATACAACTTTTCCAGTTTTTTCACCGCTCGGTAGGTCGATTGTTTGCCCTGTCACTTTGGAAGGCTCGCTGCCGTTTTGCTCTTCAAACAAAAGATTGGCTCGTGTGATTTCAATGGCGCCGCCGGCTGCTTCGGGCAATTTTAGATCGTATTGCAAGATGCCTGGTTTTTCTTTAGTGACATGCAGATAGCCTTTATTGCCTAAATAGCCGCCGCCCTCAAAACTAATAGAGGGGCAGACCGAGTCGGCTTTCAGTATTTCGATTTTTTCAATTTGGGCTTTCATTTCATGGGGTAATTTCAAAATAAAGCCATGACATTTACCGCCCAGGCTCCATTCGGGCAGGCTGCGCAAAGGCAGAACCACTCTCAGATTTTGCCAGTCTTGTCCGTCTTTTAGATAGGCGTGGGTGCGTGATTTGAGGGCAAATTCGGGCACCAGATCGTTGCTGTACAGCAAGTCTACGCCGTCTTGCAGGCGACCGACATCGCTTACTTTCATGGTGACGGCGACAAATTCAAGGGCAAAACAGGGACGGTCGGCAATGGCTAGTTTCAATTCTGGGCGACCCCAGCGACCTTTGCCGCCTTCGACACTGAGGCTGTTCATGTCGTATTTGACTTCGCCGTGATTTTCGGCGGGGCTCAAGATTTTCTTCAATTCTTCGCCCGCATATGTCGATTCAGTCTGGCTGTCATAGTTGCTCTGGTCGAGGCTTACAGGCATTAGCGCTTTTGCTTCTCGGTCAAAGCGGAATATCTTTACTTTGTCGCGGTCTTTATAGAGTGATTCTTTTATATAGCCAAAGGGAAAAATCGGTTCGAAGCGATCGACCATGATGGCGTTGAGAACATCACGACTGAGCTGTGGGGCGCGGGTCATGCCGGGCAAGGCGTTGCGGCAAATATAGGCACCGTGTTCTTGGTCGGGCAAGCCCACAAAAAGTATCTGCGGGTCACCAGGCACTTGGCTGTAAAGCTTGGCTAGAGACTCTCTAATGGCATTGGCTGTGTTGCCGGCATTGACCCAGGCAAAGTTGTTCATGCCCAATATGGCAAAGGCTAATATGGCGAAAGTGCCTGAATGAGCTAGTTTTAGACCGGTCATTAGCGGCTCTGCTTTCTTGCCCCTGACTGTTACCACCGCAAGAGACAGCAGTAAGCAGAGGGGCACGGTGGCCAAATAGGCAAGGCGGCTGCCTTGCAGGTCGTCAGAGATGGCGAATACTTTATAGACCGGCAAAAGACTAAGCACCAACCAGCCCGATAGAAAGAAATAAAGACGCATGAGCGCCGGCAGCTTAACTAAATTGGCAAAGGAAAAGAGGATACTGAGGATGAGGCAGGCGTCCCAGCCTTTCGCCCAAATCGATCTGACGCTAACCAGTTCGCGATTGAAAGGCTCGAAGAACATACGCAGCCCGGCAAGCCATGTATAGACAAAAGCTTTGGGGTCGGAAATAAAGAAGAGCGAATCGTCATAGCCACCGACCATGGTGCCGAGTGCAAGAAAACGCACACAAAAGTAGACGGCGATCAAAATAAAGAAAGGTACCGAGGCAAGCACTGCATCTAGGGCTCGGCGCAGCATGGCTTTTGCTTCTACGCCGCGGGCGCTCGACCTTTGTGGAAAGACCAGTTCAAAGAGGACGAAGACCGCCGGTAAAGTGATGGCCATTTCTTTTGAGAGCAGACCTAGGGCTAGGCTGACAATCGAAAGGAAGAGCAGCAGTTTAGTGTTGTTGCCGCTGTTGCCGCGCGAACGGGCTTCTAAATAGAGCCAGAAGGAAAGCGTGATGAAGGCGGTGACCACTGCATCTACCCTGCCGGTTATCCATGAAACCGCCTCGGGGTGTAAGGGGTAGAGCCCAAAGAAAAGACTGGCAAAGAAAGGCCAGGCATAATGCAGGCTGGCATCAGGGCTTGGTCCTTCGGGCGGGGCGCCGTCTGGGCTGCGTCTTAGACGCAGAAAATTCTTGCCTAAATGCCTGGTGATAAAGAAGATGGCCAGGGTGGAAGTGAGATGAAAGAGCAGATTGGTTATGTGGAAGCCTGTGCCGTCGCGATTGAAGAGCACATAGTCGGCGACCATAAAGACTGAAATGAGCGGACGATAGAACTTAGTGGTAGTGCCGTCCAGCCACGAACTGTGGAAGTTGCGCCAGATCAATTCGTGGTTGACGACGGCATCTTTGAGCCAAATAAGATGTACAAAATCGTCGCCGGCAAAGAAATCAAAGACCACGCTTTGATAGGCGAGAGCCGTGATAACAAGGCTGGCTATCAGCAAGACCGCAGTCAGTGATTTGTTGTGAGAGCTCACGAAACAGTCTTTCGCTGCCTATTTTGTGGAACCAATGGCTTGCGGCACAGCCATACTGCAATCAGCAGTCTGTCCGCTGCCGGCCTTCTTCATATGTTCCTTGATAGATGCGGCTACGTAGACCACTTGCTCATCTGTCAGTTCAGGATACATCGGCAAGGAAAGTACCTCGCGCGAGAGTCTTTCTGAGATAGGGAAGGAGCCCATGGTGGCGCCAATTTCTTTGAAAGCGTCTTGCACATGAAGTGGTACTGGGTAGTAGCACATCGAGCCAACACCTTTGGCTGAAAGGGCAGCAATCAGGGCATCGCGACGGGGATTCTCCAGACCGACAGCATCGGCTGCTCCCAAGACGCGGATGGTGTATTGGTGATAGACGTGTTTTACTTCTTTTTCTGCTTGTTCTTGCGGCACGCCAGCCAGGCTCACTGTCGGTGTGACGATGCCGGGGCAGTCGGCCAGTTCGCGGCTGTAAATAGCAGCAATCTCGGCGCGGCGAGCGTTCCACTTGGCTAAGTGGGGCAGTTTTACGCTGAGAATGGCGGCTTGCAATTCGTCTAGGCGGCTATTTACTCCGAGTTCATCGTGGTAGTAGCGTTTTCTCATGCCGTGAGCGCGAATGGCTTTTAGTCTCTCGGCCAGCTTGTCGCAAGATGTGACGAGCATACCGGCATCACCGGCGGCACCAAGGTTCTTGGTGGGGTAAAAACTTGTGCAGGCGATATCGCCCATCGAGCCTGTGGGTTTGCCGCGATAGAGGGCGCCAATTCCCTGAGCATTGTCTTCCACCACTTTTAGATTGTGGCGGCGGGCAATCTCCATGATTGGTTCCATGTGGGCCGGCAGTCCATAGAGGTGTACCGGCATAATGACACGGGTTTTAGCGGTAATCGCCTTTTCGATAATGGCTGGATCGATATTGAAGCTCTTTTCGTCGATATCGACAAAGACTGGTTTGGCGCCGCGCAGGGCGATGGCTTCCACTGTGGCGGCGAAGGTGAAGGGGGTGGTGATTACTTCATCGCCTTCTTTGATGTCTAAGGCCCAGAGGGCGAGAATCAGTGCGTCTGTGCCGTTTGCCACGCCGATGCCGTACTTGGCTTGGCTGAGAGCGGCTACTTGTTCTTCCAGGGCTGTGACATATTTGCCCAGAATATAGTTACCGCTGCGCAGTACTTCCAGCACTGTGGCTTCCATTTCAGATTGAATCGATTGGTATTGCGCCTTAAGGTTGAGAATTGGTACCGAATTGCTCATGACTGATAAATTCCTGCTGTGAACCGCCGCTCGCCATAGAGTCGGCCATTGGTCAGTTTATCGGTTTCCGGGCTCGATTCAAAGTGAAAGTACCTAATAATGCAGATAAGTGACTGATAAACCAGGGGGAAATCAGGTCTTTGCGTTATCTTAAAAAAAATAAAAGGAAGGGCTTGGCCCCTCCCTTTATCTTAAAAATTGACTGATTTTCCTTAATTAGCGCTTCTTGCTGGGCAAGGCTACTGTTCTGGAAAGGGCATTGGTGACGAAGAGGTTGAGGCTGACGCCTTCTCTTTCAGCTCTGTCTACGAGAGCTTTGTGGAGCGACTTGGGCAGACGAACGGTGAACTTGCCGGAGAACTTCATGTAATCCTCGTCACCGCCGCGGGAAGCCGAAGGCGCTTTGGCTTTGGTTGTGTGCTTGGCCGGGGCTTTACGTCCCAGTTTGCGACCACCACCCAGTCTCTTTGTGGCTACCTTAGCCGGTTTGGCTGATTTAGCGGCTTTGGGCTTAGCTTTGCCACCAGCTTTTTTTGCAGCTCCTGCCATGTTTCACTCCTTAATGTATGTAGGGTTTTTGCATTCATTCAAATGCGGCTGTCGTCGGTTTCTTGATTCGGGCAATATCCGACGGAGGACCCCCAGTTGTTGGGAGTTCTCTCATTTTGTCGGTGGATATTTGGTTCACCACCGTTTATAAGGTCACCACCACTCTAGGTGGCACATATATTGTACCAAACATCTATGCATTTATAACCTATTGGATATACATTTTTCTTTTGTGGCTTGAAACGCTCACAGAGTTGGGTTCTCGGGTTTTTCAAATTCCGCTAAAGTGATACCAGGGGCGGAATTGGTCTTGTCGGTGGTGCCGCACCATAGCTAATGGCTGATACCAAAAGTAATGACCGGTCTTGAGGCTTGAAAGGCAAAGCCATGGGCTATTTGCGCCTTTAGATGTACAATCGCATCTGACCAAGAGATTTTGCAATGGCGCGACTTCTATTAGTAAAGCTATCTGCCATAGGTGATGTAATTCATTGCTTGCCGGCGGCGCATCGCCTGAAGCAGGCTCTGCCTGGGCTGGAATTGCATTGGTTGGTGGAACCTTTGGCGGCACCGCTACTGGTGGATAATCCTTGTGTTGATAAAGTGCATGTTTTTGAGAAGAAGACATGGCTAGGCGGTCTGAAAAGCGGCCAGCCTGCCACCATGCTTAAGTCTGTAGCCGCTTTGCGGGCCTTCGTTTCAGAGCTTCGGTCTTATCAATTCGACTATGCTATAGATGCCCAGGGTTTGTTTAAGAGTGCCTTTTTGGCCAGGCAGTCAGGAGCAAAAAGAGTCTTTGGCTTCAAGGGCACCAGGGAAATGGCCGAGTATTTGCTTAGCGACAAGCTGGATATTGGCGACTATTTCGGGGTTTCCAGGCATGTGGTCGATCTCAATCTAGCTCTCGCCGACCTTGTCATCAGTACCGCCCGGGGTGCCGCACCACCTGCTCAAGCAAGCTCAGAACAAGATAGCCATACATTAGTCTGTTTTCCCTTGCCCTCGCCCCCACCTCAATCTGAGGCTAAGGTTGCTGCGCTCTTTGGTATGACGGCGGCACCAAATACGGCGACCAAGAATATCGGCTTTATCGCCGGCACCACCTGGGACACCAAGATTTGGCCGTCAGACCACTGGATCGAGCTTGGTAAGCGCCTTTTGGAAGAGGCAGATTTAGATTGTCGGATTTTTTTGCTGGGTGGTCCCTCTGACCGGACCACAAATCAATACATATATAAAGGATTAGCTTCGGGCACCGGGGGTGGAGGCCATGTGGCTGATATCACTGGTGAAACCAATCTCATAGATCTGGTGGCACTTTTTGCCAAGCTCGATTTGGTCATCGGCGCCGATACCGGTCCCCTGCATTTAGCTTGTGCGGTCGGGGCGGGCAGCCGTGCCCCCAAGGCGACAAGAGTGCTTGCCCTGCATGGTAGTTCGCCTTGGGGACGCAATGGTCCCTATGGTGCGCCAGAACAGGTGGCTGCCTGTCACTTGGATCTTTCCTGCCAGCCTTGTTTCTCAAAGAAATGCAGTTTAGGCACCATTGCATGCATGAAAGACCTTCCCAGCGAGAAGGTCTTTCAAATGGCTATGACAATGTTGGGCTGATTATTCGCAGACCCATTTATCGACGGCGCGGTTCCAGTCTTTGATTAGTTCTTCGTCTTTGAAGAAGAGACCGATTTCGCGAGCTGCCGATTCGGGACCGTCCGAACCATGCACCATATTGCGACCGATTTCGACGGCCAAGTCACCTCTGATGGTGCCGGGGGCCGATTGAGCCGGGTTGGTGGCGCCGATGACGTTGCGAGCTAGGGTGATGGCTCCTTTGCCTTCCCAAACCATGGCAACAATCGGACCAGATGTGATGAATTTCACCAGACCGTCAAAGAATGGTTTGCCTTTGTGCTCGCCATAGTGACGCTCGGCCAGTTCCACCGGCACTTGCATCTGCTTTAGTCCGACCAGTTTCAGTCCTCTACGCTCAAAGCGTGAAATGATTTCGCCGACGTAACCGCGTTCTACGCCGTCTGGCTTAACAGCCACAAAGGTTCTCTCTTGAGACACCGCTATACCCCCTGACAAATTTTCCGACATGGGCTTAAGCCCACCAAATATATTAAATGGCGGGCGCCCGGCAGAGATTTGACGGACCTCATGTCAGGAAATCTTGACTAGCTTGGCGTATCTGGGATCTAGCCGTTTTTCGCCCCATTCGGCGAATTTGACCACATAAAGTTCTTTATCTTCATCGCCGATAACTTCTATCATCGTGCCAATACCAAACTTAACATGGTTGACCCGGTCCCCTACGGTCAGCTTTTCATAGGTTGGCGGGGGTGTCGCTTCGCTTTCGGCTTCTTTACGCATTACCCGTGGTTTGGGCTGTGATTGCGATTGATAGGGCGAGCCGGAGCTAGCCGGTCGGCTGCCGGCATTGCTGCCTGGCTTATTGCCTGGTCTAGAACTGGAGCCATATCCAGAACCCGAACCATATCCAGAACTAGAACCATAATTAGAGCCTGATCTCGAACCGGAACCATATCCCGAACCAGAACCATATCCCGAACCAGAACCAGATCTAGACTGTCCATAGCCTGAGCCTGAGCCATAACCTGAACCATAACTAGAATTTGAGCCCGAACCAGAGCTGTTTTTGCGCTGATAGTCGTTGCCGTACTTGCTTTCGAAACCCGAGTACTCTCGGTTTCGTTTACGGTCTTGGGCCCCGTCGCGATTGAAGGACGACTCCTCATCGGGAATACGTTCTCTTTCGTAACCGCCGCCGGTTTCGTAGCTCTTGCTTTGTCCCTGACTTTGTCCCCAAGAGCCGGCCTGTCTTTCGACATGTTTGGCAAAGCCGTCTTCACCGGTGGGATAGTAGCCCGAGATTAGACCCGGTTGTATCTCTTTCAAGAAGCGACTGGGAATGGTGAAACTGGATGAGAAACCACCGCTGAAGCCACGTCCGATCATGGAGCGTTTTCTTGCCAGGGTGATATAGAGTGTGTCGCCTGCTCTAGTGACAGCCACGTACATCAGTCGCCGCTCTTCTTCCATTTGGCTGGGATTATCGAGGGAACGCACGTGGGGGAAGAGACCTTCTTCTAGACCCATGATGAAGGCGGTGGGAAACTCAAGACCTTTGGATGAGTGAATGGTCATGAGCTTGACCGTGTCTTCCGAATCTTTCACCGAATCGAGATCGCTCACCAGTGAAATGCGAGTCAAGAATGAGTCTAGGTCCGGCTCGTCTGCCATGCTTTCGAATTCTTTAGCCACCAAAACAAATTCGCGTATGTTTTCCATACGAGAGAGCGCGGTTTCGTCTTTGGCGTTATTGGCTTCGTCTTCCAGCTTATCCATATAGCCTGTGTCGATGAGAATCTTTTCGAGCAGTTCGGACACGGCTACTGTTTCCGACATCTTCTGCCAGGTCACCACTTGGCTGGCAAAGGTTTTCAGTGTTTGCACAGTCTTGGCAGAGAGTTCCGAGATTCTTTCGGCTTCCAAACAGGCTTCTATCGAACTCATATTCTTCAGTTCGGCATAGGCTTCCACTCTTTCCAGGGTGGTTTTGCCCAGTCCTCGCTTAGGCACATTGACTACGCGGTTGAAGGCTTGTCCGTCTTTGGTGTTGTAGACCAGCTTGAGGTAAGCAATCATGTCTTTGATTTCTTGCCGGTCGTAGAATCTGGTGCCGCCCACCACTACATAAGGAATGTGGCTTCGCACCAGGACTTCTTCTATGGCCCTAGACTGCGAGTTGGTGCGGTAGAGAATGACGCATTCGGAGAGTTTTCTACCCCGAGCCCGCGATCTCTTCAGTTCTTCGGCAATATAAAAAGCTTCGTCTATTTCGTCTTGGGCTTCATAGCAGTTGATTTTGCCGCCCTTGCCGCGGTTGCAGCGCAATACTTTGTCGATGCGCTCGGTGTTATTGGCGATGATGCTGTTGGCTGCTTCCAAGATAGTAGAAGTTGATCTGTAGTTCTCTTCTAATTTGATCATGCGGCAGCCTTCATAATCTTTTTGCAGGCCGAGGATGATGCGGAAATCAGCTTTACGCCAAGAATAAATAGATTGGTCTACGTCGCCGACCACCATGATGGAGCGCTCGTTCCAGAGCCCTTCTTCGCTGGTCGGCAGGCTGGGATTGTCGCGCTTGAGGTAGTGCTCAGGGCTGTCTACCCGCGATATAAGCGAGATTAGATCGTATTGAGATTTATTTGTATCTTGAAACTCGTCCACCAAGACATGGCGGAATCTTCTTTGGGTGCGCTCTCTCACCTGTTGATTTTTTTGCATCAAGTCGGTGAACATCAAGATTAGATCGTCAAAGTCGAGAGCATTGTTGCGTGAAAGCTCGCCTTGGTAGGCTGTGAAAATTTCGGCTAGACGATTTTCTCTATAGTTCTTTGCTTCTTGGGCATAGACTTCATGGGTGTAGCCGTCGTTCTTGAGGGCCGAGATTGTGTGCTTTATTTCTTTAGGGACAAAGACCTTGTCATCGAGATTGAGTTTGACAATCTGGGCTTTGATTAGACTTTGACTGTCGCTCTCATCATATATAACGAAGTTTTTGTCCCAGGTGAGACCGTCGGCAGTTTTGTAGCTGGCGATTTCTAAGCGCAAGAGGCGGGCGCAGATGCTGTGGAAAGTACCTATAGTGATGCGTCTGGCTACCTGGGGGCCGACAATGGCTTCGATGCGGTGTCGCATTTCGGCGGCGGCTTTGTTGGTGAAGGTGACTGAAAGAATCGATTCGGGATCTTGATTCAATTCAGAGATTAGAAAAGCTATACGTTTGGTCAGAACCGTCGTCTTACCGCTGCCGGCTCCGGCAATAACCAGCGACGGACCCCAGCGCTGTACGACCGCCGAAGCTTGCTCGGCATTGAGCCTGTCAAGCAGCTCGGGGTGTTTCAAGGCGCCTGGCTGGTGAGCCGAGCCGTAATTTCCTGGATTTTCCATAACGCTCTTGGCTTCCGCCGAAATATCTATAGCCACAGCCAGTCTCCAAACTTAAGTTTAACTGAATTGCCAAGAAGCTCCGCCTTGGGCGGATATATCTTTGCTATGCGATGGACTCTCTTTGTTAATCCCTTGAGACCGGGACAGAGGCGCTCATCTCCCTTATTTTCCTCAATAACCTGGCTTATCGTTAATTAAAACTTGTAAACAGCAAAGCCCTTGCTTTTGCCAAAGCGCTCACAAGGCTTGTAATCTTAAGCTTGCCATAAGTTTCCCCGGGCTTCAAAATTTTAGAAATTTAGATAAGCAACCCGGAAACTAGCAAGAACGAAAACCAGATATATAAAAGGGATCGAGAAGTATATGCCGTTAGAACCGACTGCCGCCACAATTCCCACCGTCGATGAACTGGCCCAAGAACTTTTGCTTATTCAGCAATCAGGCCCGAGGAAAGTGGCAATCATCGGTACCCGTAACCTCCCCCTCACTCACCAGCAATTGGTAGAGATGCTTTCATATGCTCTGGTGCTCTCGGGCAACCAGGTCGTCACCAGTGGTGGTGCAAACGGTACCAATATGGCTGTGATTAGAGGCGCCCAGCGTGCTAATCCAGACCGCCTCAACATTATTTTGCCGCAGACAATCAGTCAGCAACCAGGCGAAGTGCAGGATCTCTTAATCGGTATAAAGAATATCGTTGAGTATCCTGAAAGACGTACCATGACTCTGGCTGATGCCAGCCGCATTTGCAACCACGAAATAATCGATCGCTGCCAACAAATAATTTGTTTTCTCTACCACACAAGTCATACACTATTAGAGTCGGTAAATTACGCTAAAGAACATCGCAAGATAGTTACTAGCTTTTACCTAGACTAGTTGTCGGCGGAACAAACTTAAATCTAATTTGAAAGCTGTCTCGGAAATTTCCGGTCTGACCCAGAGCTGCGGCATAGATCTTGCTGCGGGGCCTGAATGTGCTTATGCCATGATGCCGGCGCCGGTTGCAATATTTTTACCGGCTTTCTGCTCGATGGCGCTCACTGCTGCCATTTTGCCGTTCTATATAAAGCGCTTGAAAGATCTGCAGATCAATCAGTTCTTGCGCGAAGAAGGCCCTAAAAGTCACGCCCACAAGGCGAAGACTCCGACCATGGGCGGACTTACCTTTATCTTTGCCACCACTGTGGTTTGTCTAGCCGTTAGTTTTTTCAAGCCGCTCAGTCTGACGGCAATTGCAGTTGTCATTACCGGCGCCCTTTGTGGTGTGGTTGGTGTTCTAGATGATTCAGCCAAAGTAATCAACAAAGCCAATAAGGGCATACCGGGGCAGTTGCGTTTGCTCATCGAAACCATACTCGGTGCACTGCTTGCTTGCATCATTGCCTGGCAGGGTCATGGCGCCTTGGTCTTGCCCGAGTTTCTCTTGCAGTCATTTCCGGCATTGGCCTCCCATACCGGCACGCCTTTCGGTTTTGTTGCTCTGCCTCTACTTCTCTTGGTGCCCCTCGGTGCCTTTTTGGCCGCCGCCACCACCAATGCCGTCAACTTGCACGACGGCATGGACGGCCTAGCAGCCGGCACCTCCTGCCAAGTCTTTGCCTTGCTTTCAGTCTTGCTCTACGAAACCGGACAAAGCGAACTTGCCACCATAGCTGCTACCGCCGCCGGTGCTCTGCTCGGCTTTCTATTTTTCAATAAAAACCCGGCCAAGATTTTCATGGGCGATACAGGCAGTCTCTTTATCGGCGGCTTGATGTCTTGTTTGGTTCTAGCGGGCGGCTTGCTTATCTGGTTCGTGCCTCTTGCGGCAATCTATATAGCTGAAACCCTGTCGGTGATGATCCAGGTCGTCTATTTCAAGCTGACCAAGCCTTATACTCCCGAAAAGGCCATGAGCAAGCTGGCTTTGATCAAGCTCAAACTTACTAAGAAGCTACCCGGCGAAGGCAAGCGTCTTTTCCGCATGGCCCCCCTGCATCACCACTATGAGGCGGTCTACAGCGAAAAGGGCGTGAGCGAATGGCAAGTGGTGGCGGCGTTTTGGGCTGTACAGTTTTTGCTTTGTCTGATTGTTTTGGTCGGCTTTGAGTGGCTAAGAGCTTCTTTGCCCTGTTCGGTTTTTCGGCTAGAATAGGCAAGTTGATTTGAGAAAGTCAGCAAATCATCAGAAATAGTCTTGAAGTGAAAGGTCCGCAATGCAGACCCCGTACGCCCAGGTTGTTTCCGACCTGGTTTCACAGGGCAAGTGGGAAGAAGCTTACTCCGGCCTTGTGCAATACACACAACAGAATCCTGTGGCAGCCACCAACGATCCGGCTGTGCAGTTTCAATTGGGTGTATTGGCCTTTAACTCGGGCAAGCTGGCTGAAGCCGAAAGACATCTCAAGACCTCGCTCTCCATCGATTCGGACAATCCTGATTCGCATTACCAGCTAGGCTTGGTTTTGCTCAAAGACGAGCGACCCGATGAAGCGGTCCCCGAGTTTAGAGAAGCCTGCGAACGTCGCACCGACTATGCCGTTGGTCACTTGCACTGGGGCATAGCGCTTGGGCAGATGGGCAATTGGCGTGGGGCGCTCGGGCAGTTCAATCAATGCCTCAAGATCGATGCCAATATGACCGCAGCCTATATTCAGGGCGGTCTTATCTGTTTTCAACTGGGTCAGTTTATGGAAGCGGCTCAGTATTTTCAGTCGGCGGTCAACCTTGAGCCTGAACTGCCGCAGCCTCTAGTTTCTCTAGGTTTGGCCCTTTCTCAGCTCGGCAATGAAGTTGATGCCGGTAAATGTTTTTTGCGGGCTTGGCAACTGGACGGGCGCAATGTCACAGTTTTGCGCCATGCCGCTTCGGCGATGGCTTTCATAGGTCAGATAGACGATGCCGTGCGTCTTTTCCAAGAGGCGGTCAATCTTGGGCATCGCGGTCTCAATGCTAGAGAAAGGGCTCTCATATATAACGACTGGGGCGTGGCGCTCTTCCGGGTTGGGCGCACCGAAGAAGCTTCTGAAAAGCTCATGGAAGCATCAGATATGGATTCCACCTCGGTGGAGCCGACCATGAATCTCGGCTTGGTCTGTGTACAGCTGGCTGAGTACGAACGCGCCGCCGATGCCTTTGAAAAGACCCTTGTTCTAGAGCCTGATTCCCGAGATTTGCGGGTCTATTTGGCGGTCACCCTGATCTTGCTCGGGCAGTTCGAGCTGGCCATTGAACGCATGATGGAGAAGGCTCCAGATAATCCGGGGCAGTATGATTTTTGGCTGGGTCATGCCCATCTGGGTGCCGGCAGCTATGACCAGGCGGCCAGGCATTTTGCCATGGTGATTCAAGAGACCCCGGCTAATTATCAGGCCGTAGATGGCTTAGGCTGTGCCCTTTTGCTCTCAGGCAACTATCAAGATGCCATCGAAAAATTTAAGACTGCCATTAGTCTGCGGCAAGATTATGCCCTCGGTCATCTGCACTTATCGAGGGCGCTAGATCAGATAGGTGATGCCAATCTCGCCCGCGAGCATCTGAAAGAAGCCGTGCTCTATGATCCCGAATGTCTGGTGCATCAAAAAGAAGCCTTGGACAAAATGTTGAAAGCCGCCAACTATGAACTCGTGGAAGCACAGGCTCTCAAGCTTTTGGCTGCTACCCCGAAAGATGCCGATATCAGAGTCTCTCTAGCCCGCTCGTATAAAGAGCAGAATCGTCTTGATGAAGCCCTGGCCGCCGTCGAATCGGTTTTAGCTGAAGACCCCACCAATGCTGAAGCGCGAGTGGTGTCGGGGCAGGTCTATCTTTTGCAGGGGCGTTTTGTCGAAGCCGATGAAAGTTTCCGCATTGCTTCTGAAACCACCGATGGTGACCATTCACTCTTTTATGCCTGGGGCAAGACTCTCTCTTTGCTTGGTTTGACCGAACTTGCCCTAGAAAAATATGAGAAAGCCTGCGAGCTTGACCCTTATGATGCCGATGTCTATGACGCTTGGGGTAATGCTTTGAAGGCGCTTGGCCGTTTTGCCGAGGCGGCGGAAGTCTATAAACGAGCGGCTGAGTATCTCTAAAATGACCCAGAGCATTGCCCGTGAGCCTAATATCGATAGGTCGAAGAGCCGTGAACTGACTAGTGAACTCTATTTGAAAAGCGAGCAATTGCTCAGGTTTCGTATCGCTTTTTCGCTTGTCAGTTTGTGTCTTTGCGTCGGCATCTATAGTTTTGCCGGTGTCGAGTTTGAGTTCTATCGCGCTACCGGTATCATCTGTAGTGTCAGTATCTATTCTTTTATCGGGCTTGCCTTTGTGGTTAAAGCTCTGCGTAGCTCGCGGGCCAAGCTGCAGAGCTTCAATGCCATTTTGCTTGTCCTCGATGCGCTTGCTCTTACCGGTCTGGTGCATTTTACCCATGGCATCGAATCAGATCTCTATGTGCTTTATCTCTTGCCGATCATGCTCTCCAGCTATACTTTCGGGCGGCGGGGCATCTATCTTGTCGCTGCCTTTGTGGCGCTTTGCTATATCGGTTTATTGGTCTATGAAAGTTCGCCTCTTTTGCCTTATCTCTTGCAATCGACCAATCCGCGGGGCTTAGCTAGCGCCTTTGCCTTCAAGCTCTGGCGTCGTATTTTCGCCCGTGCCTTTTTCTTTACTTCGGTGGCTTTTCTTTGGGCCCGTTTTTGTGACTATCTAAGCAGGGTTAGCCGGCGCAGCAATGAACGTTTGCTCGAACAGTTGGAAGCCAACGAAAAGCTCATCGCTGAGTCGGAAGAAAGAGCAAAACGAGAGCGACTGATTAACTCTATCAATAAAGGCGTGCGCAGTACACTCGAACTCGATTCGATCTTGCGCTCAGCCGTCAATCAACTAAGCCAGGCTGTCTCTGCCGATCTTGTCGCTATTCTCTGCCCGCCTACCACCGGCGAGTCCACCAATATTTATGTGCAAGCTTCAGAGCCCTCGACCGCTGCCTTAGATAAAGAAAGTGCCTCAGGCGCTGCGAATCAGCCTGTAGGCTCGATTTCGGCTAGGCTGCAGAGCTTTATTTTAAGCAGGCGCTCTTCCTATCTAAAAGATGATGCAGGCAAAAAGATAAAGACCTTTGTCTTTACAGATGCTCCTGCCGATCAGTTTTTTGCCGATGTAAAAGAAGAGATTGAAAGCTCGGGTTTTCGCTCTATCGTCTTGCAGCCCATGATGTACGGCGAGATTTCGCGAGGTGTGATCATTCTTGCCGACCGCCGCAAAGACAAGGTCTTTGAAGAATCGGAGCTGGTCTTGACCAAGGTGGTGGCCGGGCAGGTGGCTGTGGCCATTGAGCATGCCAACCTGGTGGGTGAACTTTCCAGCAAGAACCGTGACCTGGTCGGCAAAAACCTCAACCTTGATGCTAAGAACCTCGAACTAAAGACAATGCAATCGCAGCTGATTCACCATGAGAAAATGGCTTCTCTAGGTCGTTTGGTAGCAGGCATCGCCCATGAACTGAATAATCCGATTAACTTTGTGCACGGCAATTTGCCGTACCTAAAGCAATATGCCGATGAACTAAAGAAATTGGTCGATAAAGCCTCTGAAATCGAAGAAGAGCATCGCCGCGACTTTGATGAGCTCAAGCGCAAGATCAAATATGATTTCTTGATAAGCGACCTCGATAACATCATCGCCGACCTCAATGAAGGCTCTGAGCGCATCCGCCATATTATTCGCAACCTGCGCAGTTTTTCGCGTCTTGATGAAGCCGAGCTGAAAGAGGCTTCCATATGCGAAGGTATCGAATCGACCTTGAAGATACTTTCGCAGTATTACGGCAACGACAAGATACCGGTGCATTTCAGCCCAGGCTTTGCCTCTATGCCCCAGGTGCTTTGTTACCCTGGTCAGCTCAACCAGGTCTGGATGAATTTGCTTTCTAATGCTGCCCAAGCCATGCAGGGGCAGGCTGAAGCCCGCCTCAATATTCAGGCTGAACTGGAGGGAGAGAGTGTTCTGGTTCAAATTTCGGACAATGGGCCTGGTATTAAGCAGGAGGTTCAGAGTAAAATCTTTGATCCCTTCTTCACGACCAAGCCGGTCGGGCAGGGTACCGGGCTTGGCCTATCAATTTGTCATTCCATAATCGAAAGACATGGCGGGCAGATTTGGTTTAGCAGCGAGCTGGGAAAGGGCACAACCTTCTTTGTCAGGATCCCCTTGACCGCCAAGCGACAAAGCCCGAACTTGCCGGGTGAATTGTCTCAAATCAGTGAGCCTGATTGAGAAAGCAGATTTTTAGAGATTCTCCGAGGTAACTTTTTCAGAATGCGCCGACACAAAATTCTGGTTGTTGATGATGAAGTGCCCAATTTGAGGCTCTTGAGAAGAGTGCTTTCGGAAGACCATGACATTTTCGAAGCCACAGGCGGTAAAGAAGGTCTAGAGATTCTGGAGAAGGAGTCAATTTCGCTGATCATCACCGACCAGCGCATGCCTTCGATGACCGGGGTGCAGCTTTTGGAGCAGTCCCTCACTCTCCGACCGGACGCCATCAAGATTCTTCTCACCGGCTATACCGATGTGCAAGCCTTAATCGATGCCATCAATGCCGGGCATGTCTACAAATATATTCCCAAGCCTTGGGATGCCGACGAACTAAAGCTGACTGTGCGCCGAGCCCTGGAAGCTTATGAGCTGAAAGAAAATAATGACAATCTGGTGGTGGAGCTGCGTGCTGCCCTGTCCGAGCTTGAGAGTCTTTCGGTGGGAACGATTCGAGCCTTAGCCGATGCCCTCGATGCTAAGTGCGACTATACTGCCGGTCATAGCCTGAGAGTCAGTCGTATTGCGGTGCTGATTGGACGCCAGCTGGCTTTGCCCGACGATATGCTGCGCGACGTTGAGCTGGGCGGCATTTTGCACGATATCGGCAAGATTGGTGTGCCCGAGTCTATCTTGTGGAAGCCCGACAAGCTTACCCCGGAAGAAAGGTCGATTATGTCCAGGCACCCGGTCAAGTCGGCTGAAATCATCGGCGATTTGAAGGGTCTCGTCAGGGCTCGTGAATATGTCAAGCACCATCATGAGTATTTTGACGGTTCCGGCTATCCCGATGGTCTAAAGGGTGAAGACATCCCGATTGGTGCCCGCATTATTCTCGTTTCTGATGCTTACGATGCCATGACCACCGACCGCCCTTATCGCAAAGCCATCGGGCATGAAAGAGCCATCCAAGAATTGCGCAAACTGAGAGATACTCAATTTGACCCGAATGTGGTCGATGCCTTGCTGGCGCTCACCGAAGACGGCGGTAAGGAAATGGACAAAGTGATCAAAGAGCAGTTCGATGAAAGCTTCATCGGTCTCACTCTTGCTTCAGTAGATCCAGCGAAGACTGGAAAACAGTATCGGGAAGAAGCCGAACGCCGAGCCCGTCTAGCAAACTCCTGACCACTTGCTCTGAAGCATCGGTGAGGGCGCAGAAGTTTTTGGTCTGAGGAATCAGCTTGGCTGGTTCGGTGGGACCAAATAGAGCCACTACTTTCTTATTTAGTCCGACTGCCACGTGCATCGGTGCCGAGTCTACACAGATGAAAAGGTCGGTCATCTCAATTAGGGCAGCTAGATCAGCCAGGCTTTTGGTTTTGCCATAGAAATTAATTATGCGCTTTGCTTCTTCGCCAAGCTCGGCTTGCAGGTCCTTCATGACCTCTTCATCGTCGGGTCCGCCTGCCAAGATCACCTCGGTGTTATTAAGCTTGAGCAGTTTGCGTATCAAGTCCAGCCAATGCTTGCTTTCCCAGGTCTTGATGATGCCTTTCTGTACCGCCAGTCGGCTCGTACCCGGATGCAAGAGTAGTCTCTTTTTTGCTTTTGCTGCCGCACCGCTGGTAGTGTCAGTGCCAATATCAGCATTAGTGGCGGTGGCACTACTTAAATCTTTCAGTCTTGCTTCCAGCTGCGCTTCCTCTTCGGCAAGAGCCGCTTTCATGCGCTCTCGGCTCGATTCTTGTACATAAACTTCTGGAATTTGTATGACTGCAGCCTGTCTTGACTTTTGCTGTGAAGACTCTTCTTGACCAAGATATCTCGCCAGTCCGCCACTTAAATCGTGATACATATTGCCGGCATATTGCTCTTTATTGAGTGGTACCGGATGGGTGAGAAGCCGCCTGGAAAGCGCGCTTGTGCCATAACCAATGCGTATTGGTATGCCTGAGGCAAAGAGCAGCATTGCCACCATGGGTGAAGACCCAGATGATATGACTAAATCATATTTGCCTGAGCGGGTGAGATTGAGAAGTTCAAGATAATCACCGGGCTTTAGCGGTTTTTTCTTGATATCGAAGAGCAAGACTTCGTCGACTAGGTTGCTTACTTCTTTCACCGACTTTGAGCGCGGCTCTAAAATCAGAGAAATGCGGCAAGAGGGCAAGAGCCGCTTCACTTCCTTGAGGGTGGGAAGAAATAAAATTTCATCTCCAATGCCGCCGAAATTTATGGTGAGAATTTTTTGCGGTAGAGCTTTGCTTTGAGAGGCTGGCATTATTGGCGCCTTTATTTATTTTCCAGTGGGTGCAGCTTTAAAAGAGGGCAAGAAATTTTGTCATTTTCCAATCGTTTCATAATTAAAAAAGGACAGCACGTATAATATCCCAGTGTTTAGGGATCCGAAGATAGCTTGAAACTATCCAACTGGCTTTTCATTTTTCTTGCCTGCGCGCTTATGGGAGTGCTCGGGGCTTATGTTTATGTATCGGTTTCGAAACCCCAGCTCATGCCGCCGCAGCTGCGCATAGCCACTCTGCGGAAGCCGACCACTATATTGATGCTTGGTACCGACGTGGTCTATTCCGATTCGGGTCGCCGCCTCAAAGCTGATAAAGACGCCTTCACAGGGCGCTCCGATACGATCATGGTCGGTCGCTTGGATCCTCTTGCAAATACATTGCGGGTGATTTCGATACCGCGCGATACCCTCGTAGATATTCCAGGCAACGGCACGCAGAAGATCAACGCCGCCAATGCCATCGGTGGGCCTGATTTGGCAAAAGCAACCATCAGCAATTTTCTAGACACGCCAATTGAGCACTATGTTGTCCTGAACGTACATGGCTTGGTCGACTTGGTGAACGAGCTAGGCGGCATCACTGTGGAAGTGCCTAAGCGCATGCAATATATGGACTGGACCGCCAAGCTCAAGATTGATCTGGAGCCGGGCGTGCACACCCTTACGGGCAATCAGGCCATGGGCTTTGTTCGCTTTCGCCATGACGCTCTCGGTGACATCGGGCGCGTGCAAAGACAGGAAATTTTTCTTAGAGCCGTGCTGGACAAGGCGCTCAAACCCGAGTCTTGGAAGCATATTCCCAAGCTCATCGAAATTGCACAGAACTATATAAGCACCGACCTTAGTGCTCAAGAAATTCTTGAGATGGCTAATTTTGTGCGTGGTGTTCCAAAATCTAACCAACTCTTAACGATGATGCCAGGCAATTTCTCTCCAGGCGGAGACTGGGCCGTGGAAAGAAGCGATGTCAGAAGGATGGTGGCTCGGCTGATGGGCGCCAACTTTATTGAGACCACCAGGGATAGTATCAGAGTCGCTATTGGCAACTGTAGTTCTACCGAGGGTATGGGCTTCAAACTGGCTAATATACTGGGTTCTAAGGGCTATAAAAATGTCATTGTCCAGAAGCGAATGCTTGAGTTATCAGACTCCTTGAAACGCACGAGAATTGTGGCTCAGAAAGCCAATCCTGAAGATGCAAGTTTAGTGAAGTCCGACCTGGGTAATATAGGAGATGTGGTTAATGCATCTGTTGGAGATATAGAAAGCTCGGTCACCATAATGATCGGTGATGACCTTGTAGAGAAAATTCTCACAATAGAAGCTGACTCATCGACCCGGGAAGGAGGGTCGAAAAGCGCATCAGGAGCCAGTCCTTAGTGGACTGTAAAGGGCTCTGTAACACAGTGAAAAGTGAATTGTTCAGACAATATTATTTTTCACTTTGAAACATGGCTCCGCACTTAGTATTTCAGTGGTGTACATTTGAGGCGATTGCCATTACACTCCTTGGTGAGGCAATCTTAGAACTCTCTCAGACAAACTCTTTTCTTCCAGGCGTTACTTCAAGGCATCCTAGAGCAATCTAGAAAAGGCAGGCGGCATGATTCATTATGTATATTCGACACGCGGCGGCTACCTCTATTTGGTAGGCAAATACAACCAACAGCCCAAAGTTGAGGGCAACACCGAGTTCATTCTTTCGGTACCGGAAAAGACATCACAAGCTCAAATCGATACCCTGGCTCATCGCAGATTTATGGAGCACCTGAGACGTCCGCGCAAAGTACAGCACGATCGTCATAAGACCGAGACCAAAGTAGTCGAGAAAGAACTGGCTACTGTTTAAACTCTTCGAAGTCTTCGAACTAATTAGACTAGGTCTAGTGTAAATCAATGTAAAGCCGCCCCTCTCAACCGGGCGGCTTTTCTTTTGGCCCCATTCTCTCTGTTTTTGTTATTTCTCTCTCCATACTGGGCATCTTTAGGGCATGGCGGGATGTCTTTCCTGTTTTTTCAGATAGAGTTTCATATTTTGCAAACTCTTACTAAAACCGGCTAATATGAGTTTGGTCACATTTGAGGGGCTTAGATATGTTGGACGAGCGCAACCGGAATCTTCACCGAACTACTTATATAGGTGCGGGTACAGGTTCGGGTCGAGGTACTGGACCAAAGAGAAAGACAAAGCGGTCCAATCAAGGCTTTACCTTGATTGAGCTTCTTGTGGTCGTAATCATTATTGGTATCTTGGCTGCCATTGCCCTGCCGAACTTCATCGGCGCCCAGGACAAAGCCCGTGAAGCTTCGGTCAAAGCCAATATGAGAACCGCTCAAATTGCCGCCGAGTCTTATGCCACCGATTCGGGTGGTTCTTATCCTGCTGACGTCGACAAATTTAAGCCCTATTTCCCCGGTGGCTCAAGTTCGACTGATTCCAGTAAGAAAGATGGAAATCCGCCGGTCAATCCATTTACAAACGCCACGGCCTGGCCCACATCCGGCAGTGTCACCGATGTAGCTGCTGCTCGTGCTGCTCCTCCTGCTTCAATTGGGTCCGCTGGTCAAATCGAGTACAGCCCTATTGGTCCTCAAACTGGTCCCACCTCTTATGCTATTCGCGGCGGCAACAAAACCGGTGTTGCTCTGGCTGGAACTGCCCCCGGCACCACCCTTGTTCTCTCAAACCAGTAATAGCTAAAAGCGACAGTAGAGATTTTGTTTAGGCTAGTTCTGCTTGTTTGCGCCCTTTTTACCTGTTTCTTTGCCCGGCAGCATTGCCTGACCGCATATGCCGGGGCTCCTATTGAGACCGGCAGTCGCTTGCCCCGAGCCGCCGACCTCAAGCTGGTATCTCTGGGCTATGACCAGCTGCTTGCCGACATATATTGGCTCAAATTTATAAGCTATGAAGGTGATAGCAGAGCCAGGCTTTTGGATGGTTATGCTTCAGCCTCAGCTTATCTTGAGCTAATCACCGGGCTCGATCCTCGCTTCGCCCAGGCCTATTGGTTTGCTTCTTTCAGCGTGGGAGCCGACCAAAAACGTCCCGACTTGGCTGATGCGATTCTGCAAACTGGTATAGAGAGAAATCCAAATAACTGGTACTTGCCTTATATAGCCGGGCTGAATGCCTATTTGAACTGGCATGATGAAGCCAAAGCGGCAAAGTACTACCGCATGGCGGCTCGCTTTCCAGAGGCTCCGCGCTGGCTGGCTGGGCAGGCAAAAATCTTAGAGAGCGGTATCCCGTCTATAGTTAAGAAGATTCGCACCTGGGATGCAATTTACCGCTCCAACGAACCGGAGAAAGTGCGCAACCGAGCCAAGGAGCAGCTTATCGCTTTATGGTTGGCTGTTTTTAATAGTAATGCCGGTAAGCAGATCAAAGAACGCGCCCGCCAGGCGCTTATCGATTTAGACTATCAAGTCAATTGACCGGCTAGATAACTGTAGAATGTCAATCTATAGATTAGGCGGCACTGGAGCATCTATGAAATTCGGCGACTTTGACTTGCACATTATTAGAGAGTGTACTTTTCGCTTAGATGGCGGCGCCATGTTTGGCGTTGTGCCAAAGACAATGTGGGGCAAGTTGACCGATGTCGACGAAGCCAATCGTGTGCTCTTAGCTTGCAATCTTTTGCTTGTCGATACCGGCAGCAAGAAGGTCTTAGTCGAAACCGGTATGGGTGATAGATGGAGCGATAAAGAAAGACAACGCTATGATCTGCATACCCTAAAAGCACCAGATATGGTGCTGTCTGATCTGGGGCTGACCCCTTCTGACATAGATTATGTAATTATCTCGCACCTGCATTTTGATCATGCCGGCGGCGCTACTATTTTGAGAGACGGCAAGCTCAATGCCACTTATCCTAAGGCTCGCTATATTGTGCAAAAGGGTGAATGGGAATTTGCCTTTAAGGCCAATGCTAGAGCGAAAGCCAGCTATCGCCCCGATGATTTTGTACCTTTGCAAGAAGCCGGACAGTTGGAGCTCGTCGATGGCGACTATGAAGTTTGCCCGGGTGTGCATGTGAAGGTAACCGGCGGTCATACTTCGCACCATCAAGTTGTCTATCTGCAGTCTGGTGCTGAGCAGGCTGTCTACTTTGCCGATATTCTACCTACCCGCAGTCATCTTTCACCGCCTTGGGTCATGGGTTACGACCATTATCCTCTGGCCAGTTGTGATGTTAAGTCGCAGTGGTTGGCTGCTTGTGCCAGCCAAAATTATCTCGTTATCTTTGACCATGAGCCGGGCGTGCCATGGGGACGGGTTAAGCTCAAGGGTGAAAAGTTCGAGTTTGAAGCCCTGCCCGAAAATTCACTGTTGCCCGCCAGCTTAACGACTAAATAAAGCTAGATAACTGGCTAACCGCCCCAGACAAATGCTTTCTGATACTTTTCAGCACGCTTGAGACTGGCTTCGATCCAATCTCTCTTAACCGAAAATGGTGCTTTTCTAAAGACACTAGCACCCGAAACTGTCTGCACTGACTGGCGGGGCAGCTCGTCTTGATTAGCATTCATGAGCTGCAAAAGCTGTTTGGCCACATCGATGCGATAGCGTGCTTGCTTGCGATCATAATCATCTAGAACTCTGCCAATAAAAATGTTCTTGCCCGGCTTGAAATTTGAATCGGTGTCTTTCGCTCCCATTGCTAGCGCATTTAGTTCGCGCACCAAATGCCCTGGGCAGAGTATTTCAGACTTTCCTTGGCCAAAGCCCTCAACTTCTTTATAGTTGCAGGGCACTTCAAAAACTGGGCTCCAAGTTATGCCTTCGTCGCCCTCTTCAAATTGTCCGGCCACTGTTTCTTGCTGGCGCCAAACACTAATATAAGGCACCATGGCTCTAACAAGCATTTTATTTTCGGCTTTCAAGCTTGGTGTTTCGGCTTCAATCAATTTTCGCTCTTTGTAGGGAAAAGACATTTGAGTGAGATAAAACTCTAATTCTTTGATCGAACGAGCTTTGAGGGGACGCACACCTGGTCTTATATCTTTTCCCTCTAAAAGAGCGTGAATCTGAGCCAGTGATAAGACCATTTGGTTAAGCCGTTTGCCATCAGCATCCAGCCCACCGATACAGTTGATGCGAATGCCGTCCACACTTGGATTGTCTTTGACATATTGAAAAAGCTCGCGTCCGCTCATTTCAAAACAAACTTGCATGCCGCACTTTTCTTGCGAGGTGATGGCGTCAATCAGGGCTGCCTCTGAATGAAGGGCTCTGTTTAAGCTTGCCTTACCGTCTCGTCCTTCCACCCAAAAGCGAGCATTCAAGAGTAGACTAACTTGTTCCTCTGCTGCGGAAGGTTTGACCAAGGCGCGCTCAAGCCGCATGGCTTGGCTCAATTCGTCAAGGCGAAAGAAATATTTTGAGCTTAGATAGAGCGGTTCATCGGCGCTTCTGCTCGCCGGAACGATAAGCAGTCCGTCAATCTGAGCGGCGTTTTCTTGTATGAAGTTAAAGAGTTCTAGTCCGTTTATTTGGGCAGTACTGCCCTGCTCAAGCGGTTTTTCATATAGCGTCAAAAGAGGGCGCGCTGTGTCGATAAGCGGTTTCGGAGATTGCTGGTTTTTCTTGGCTTTGTGCTTTTTGATTTTCCCGGCTTCTGCCTCTGTAATCTCGGGAACGATACGACCACTTGCGTCGGTGAAGGGCAGGTATTCGAAATTGTCGGGAATAGCTGTGGTCAAAAGCGGCTTGCCGCTATGGTCGAGGGCGATATGCCAGGCTTGGTGGTTTAGTATCGCCCGCAGTACCGTGGAAAATTTGGAATAATCGCTTTCGGCAAAGAAAGTTTCTTTCATCCACTGGTCGAAACGCTCTCTGTTGAGGGCTTCTTCCAGGCGATATTGCTCTAAAAGGGGAGAGGGTCCGGTCTTGAAGCTATTGCGAATTTCTCTGATGTCTTCATAGTCCAGAAAAAGATTATCGAACACTTTGTATTACCTGGCTTCAATAAATTTATTGTGCAGCTGTCCGCAGGCAGCATCTATATCGGTACCGCGCTCTAATCTGATGGTGACTGTCTTGCCCGAACGTCCGGCAATGTCTCTAAAGCGTTTTTGTGTAGAAATATCGGGGCGACCGTAGAGCACTACACCTTCTTTATTTCTGGTGGGGTTGAAAGGGATGAGATTGATATTGCAGTGCAAGTCGCCGACCAATTCGGCCAGCTGCCGGGCTTGGCTTTCAGAGTCGTTTATGCCTTCTAAGAGAACATATTCGATGGTTACTCGGCGTCTTGTCGTGTTGACATAGTCGTGCACCGCTTCCATAACTTTATGAATGGGGTACTTGGTTGTAATAGGTACGATTTCTTCGCGGGTGACGCGGTCGGGTGCGTGCAGCGAAAGAGCCAGGGTGATGGGTAGGTTGGCGGCGGCCAACTGGTTGATGCCCGGTACGATGCCCGAGGTCGAGACTGTAATATGTCTTGCCCCGATCCCGACCGAGTTCATAAGAGTTTTAATCGATTCAATTACTGTGTCGGTGTTGAGCAAGGGCTCGCCTTGCCCCATATAGACTATATTGGCTACACGTTTGCCGCTTTCGCGCTGAATGCTCATTACCTGATCAACTATTTCTTGGTGGTTGAGATTGCGCTTAAAGCCTAAATAACCTGTGGCGCAGAAGGTACAACCAACTGCACAACCCACTTGCGAAGACAAGCAAGCCGAGAGGCTGTCTCGATCATCGAAGGCGATTAAGACCGATTCAATCAATTGACCGTCGGGCAATTCGAATAAATATTTGCGAGTGCCGTCTTTACTGACCTCTAGGTGAGCCAGTTTTAAAAGTTGAATTTCGGCTACTTCCTTAAGCTTAGTTCGCAACTCTTGCCCAAGATCGGTCATTTCGTCGAAAGACTTAGCCCATTTTGCATAAATCCAACTATGTATCTGTTTGGCTCTAAATTTTGGTAATCCGAGACTATCTGTGAATTCGGTCAGTTCGGCCAGGGTCAGACCAGACAGCACCTTCTTGCTTGTCTTAGATTGTTCTGATGAAGTTTCCTTATCCAACTTTTACTCCCGTTTTTTCAAACTTGCGGCGTCATTTTGCTTCTTGACGTCTTCTTCTTGCCTGGGCTTGCCGCCCCTGCTTTCTTGTCCCTCCGATAATAGCAGCCCGGCTGCTGCTAAGGGTGACATATCAAGGGGATTCTACCAAGATGTTAAAATAGGCTTTGTTGCAAGAGTATTGTGGCGAAAGGAGGGTTAAACTACTCCTTTGGCAATTGTTCTGCGTGTTTTGTGCCTTCGGGCAGGAGTTAGGTGAAAGAATGAGTAATTGGGACGACGGCGTCAAGAACTTCGTCAAGAAGCTATTTGGCGACACCAATGAGAAGCGCGTGAAAGCGCTCAAGCCTTACGTTGTCAGGGCTAATTCTTTTGCCGATGCCTTTGTTAAGCTCAGCGACGACGAGCTTAAGGGCAAGACAGCCGAATTTAAGCAGAGAATTGATAATGCTCTAAAAGATGTGCCCGACGTCAAACTTTTAGCCGATGATGTGCCGAAAATGCCTGGGCAAATTCGCACCATGAAAGACAAAGCCCTGGCTGAAGTTTTGGAGAGCATCTTGCCTGAAGCTTTTGCCGTTTGCCGGGAAGCCGGTTCGCGTGTGCTCAATATGCGGCACTTTGATGTGCAGTTTATGGGCGGCGCCGCGCTGCACTTCAATAAGATCGCCGAGATGCGCACCGGTGAAGGTAAAACCCTTGTGGCTACCTTGCCCACTTATCTCAATGCTCTGGCTGGTCGCGGTGCCCACGTGGTCACGGTCAACGACTATCTTGCCCGCCGCGACTCTGAGTGGATGGGTCGTCTATATGGCTATCTCGGTCTTTCTACTGGTTTGGTCTATTCTCATCAACCCGACTGGGAAAAGGCGACGGCTTATCAGGCTGATATCACCTATGGTACCAACCACGAATACGGTTTCGATTATCTGCGCGACAATATGCGCAAATCGCTCGATGAGCTTGTGCAGAGACCTTATTACTTTGCCATCGTTGACGAAGTCGATAATATCCTCATCGACGAAGCTCGTACTCCTCTAATTATTTCGGGTTATCCCCGCGAGTCTTTCATCGAGCTTTATGTTCGCATGTCGCAAGTTTCGCCCTTGCTTGAGCGGGGCAAAGACAAAGACGACGAAGACTGCGACTATTATGTCGATGAAAAACAACGCAACGTTTTGCTGACAGAAAGAGGCATAGTCAATGCAGAGAAAATGCTCGGCGTCGACGATCTTTTTGACATGCATCATAACTATGCCCATCACCTGACACAGGCGCTGAGAGCAAAAGAAATCTACAAGCTCAACACCGACTATGTCATAGTTCCCAACGAAGAGGGCAAGCCCGAAGTCACTATCGTAGACGAATTTACCGGTCGTATGATGCAGGGACGCCGTTGGAGTGATGGTCTGCACCAGGCAATCGAAGCGAAAGAAAGAGTGCCGATTCAAGAAGAGACAATGACTTTCGCTTCCATCACCTATCAGAATTTGTTCAGGCTCTACCCCAAACTCTCGGGTATGACCGGTACAGCCATGACCGAAGCGCCTGAATTCGCCAAGATTTACAACCTCGACGTTGTTTCAATACCGACCAATAAAGAGTCTCGCCGCGTCGATCATCCCGACGTCATCTATAAAAACGAGCGCATGAAATATATTTCGGTGGTGGAAGAAATTGTCGACCTGCATCAGTCTGGGCGTCCGGTACTGGTCGGTACAGTTTCAATCGAAAGATCTGAGCTTATCGATGAAATGCTCTCTAAGCCGGGCCCGATGAATGAGTTTCTGCTCTGGAAAGTTAAACGCCTGGAAGAGATCATGAAGAGGCGCGGCTTGGAGGGCGACAGAACAGCGGCTTTGAGCAAAATATTAGAGCGCCCCGGGCAGATAGATGCCGAAAAATTTGAAGAAGTGGTGAAGAAGCTGGAAGGCGAACTCTCTAAAGAAGAAGAGTTCCTCGATCGCTTGTTCTCTACCTTGCGCACTGCTAAAGTGGTTTCGGCAATTAGAAAGGGCATCCCGCATTCGGTTTTGAATGCTAAGTTGCACGAAAAAGAAGCGATGATTGTCGCCCAAGCCGGTCGTAAGGGCGCTGTCACCATTGCCACCAACATGGCGGGTCGCGGTACCGATATCTTGCTTGGCGGTAATGCCGAATATCTTGCCAAAGAAAAGCTGGCTAAAGACTATAGCCCCGAAGATCTGCACTCAGACCCTGAGAAGGCGGCTGAGTATGAGGCTCGCCTTAAAGATCTAACCAAAGAAATGAAACAGCTGACCGACAAAGAGCATGAAGAAGTCACCAAGCTTGGTGGCTTGCACATCATCGGTACTGAGCGTCACGAAGCCCGCCGTATCGACAACCAGCTCAGGGGTCGTGCCGGTCGTCAGGGCGACCCTGGTTCCACCCGTTTCTTCCTTTCCCTCGAAGACCAGCTCATGCGTATCTTCGGCGGGCAAGCCATTTCTCGTTTGATGGACCTGATCAAAGCCGACGAAGACATGCCTATCGAATCGGGCATGGTCACTAATTCCATCGAAGGGGCGCAAAAGAAAGTAGAAGCGCACCACTTTGACATGCGTAAGCACGTTTTGCAATATGACGATGTGCTCAGCACCCAGCGTGAAGTTATCTATCGCGAACGCAGAAGAATTTTAGAGAAAGCCGACCTGCGCGAAGGCATGCTCGACATGCTGAAAGAGCACCTCGACTTGGTTCTGGAAGCGCATCTAGATCCTGATTCGCCGCCCGATCTCTTCGAAGAGACCGGCTTGCCTCAGGCCCTTCAGGCACTGTCTCTCGACATTCCCATGATGCACGATGTAAAAGTGGAAGAACTGAAAGGTCTTTCTTACGAAGACATGCGTGAGAAGCTATGGGATGCCGTAGAACTAGCCTACAAAGTGAGAGAAGAGCATGTTGGTCTGGAGGAGATGCGTGAGTTTGAGCGTCAAGTCTTGTTGCACAACATAGATAGTAAGTGGGTCGATTATCTGCACAATATCGATCTTTTGCGGGAAGGCATTCAACTTAGAGCCTATGCCCAGAAAGACCCGCTGCAAGAGTACAAGCGTGAAGCTTTCAATATGTTCAATCAACTCTTGCGCTCTATACAGGCCGAATCGATTCAACAGATCTTCAGAGCTCAGCCTCAACCTGAGCCCATGGAAATCTTCGATATTTCGCAGATTACACCCGAGATGCTCGACCCCAGCCAACTGCCGGAAGGCGTTAGCGCCGAAGAGTTTCTCAACATTTTGCAGATGGAAGTTTTGAGGCAGCAAGGTCTCACGCCTGAAATGTTGGAAGAGATGATCGAAAGCGGTAATATCGAAATTGTTGCCGAGGGCGAGGAAGCTTTGAATCGAGCCATTCAGGACGGTACTGAAGCTGTGGCGGAAGCCCACCAGGCTCAAGGGCCTGAAGCGGATTTAGAAGCGCCTTTAGAAGCAGTTTTAGAGCCTGCTTTAGAGATGCACTCTGATACGGCTGCCGGCAAAGAAAGCTAATGCTTTTCCTCTCTTTTGCCGGTGTCGGTCATGATCTGGCTGTAGCTCTCATCGAGGGGGACGCCCAGTCTGAACCACAGGTTTTGAGCGAAGAGCGCCTTGATTTTGCGGGCATGACCTCGGAGCGGCAAGGTACTGTTTCTTCTCTGATACCGACTATAGATAAGCTTTTCAAAGAAGCTGGAAGAAGCAAGTCGCAGTTGCAGGCTCTTATAGTCGGCACCGGCCCTGGTGGCTTTACCGCCGTGCGGGTTTTATTGGTGACTGCTCGCACTCTCGCCCAGGTTATGGCTCTGCCCTTGATTGGCATTAATGCTTTGGAGGGCTCGGCGCTGCAGATGGCAGAGCGTGATCATGGCGACAGCCTGGCGCAGGCGGGCGGCAAATTGCGACTCTGTATCATCAAAGAAGCCTCTAAGACTCACTGTTATGCCGCTCTTTATTCTATAGGTAGATTGGGAAACAGAGCTGGGGCTCTGCTTGACCTCAAGGTCGAGCCGGGTGATTTAGAGCCTTCTTACTGGACCCTTAGCGAGACTCTCGCTTTTCTAAAAGAACTGACGGAACGGCAAGCCGGTAGTATCGGCTGTACAGTCTATGCCGATGCCGGAGCCCTGACCAAACTAAGGCAGGTTGCCGCCGAATCTTATCAATCTTCCCAGTCTTCCCAATCTTATGAATCTGTGAGAATCATCGACGACCCATTGCATCCCGTAAAGAATATGGCCGTTACCCAGGCTAAACTGGGCATTCTTAGGTTATCTTTGTCAAAAGAGTCTTTCTTAGACTATATGAAGGTGGAGCCCTTGTACTTAAGAGGGGCGTCGGTGACGCTCAAAAAAGATGGTGTTGTACAAAGAGTCGAGAGTCATTGACATAAGCCCGCTCACAGTCGCCGACCTTGATCAGGTGATGGAGATAGACCCGGTTGCCTTTGGTTCGCATCACTGGACCCGGCAGTCTTTTATCAACGAACTGGCTAATCCCAAAGGTTTTTATTATGCCGCCCGTCTTGCAGATTCAGACAGGGTTTTGGGCTATTCCGGTTTTTGGCGGGTAGAAGATGAGGCTCATATAACCACTTTGGCTGTGCATCCAGATTTTAGGCGGCAGAAAGTGGGTGAGAAACTCCTCATAAACGATATTATTCAAGCCCGCAAACTTCTTGCCGATTGGCTCACCCTCGAGGTGCGGGTCTCAAACCAGGCGGCTCAGAAGCTTTATGAACGTTTCGGCTTCAAGTCTTTAGGCATCAGACCTAACTATTATCTGGACAATGATGAAGACGCCATGATCCTCTGGACTGATAGGCTCAATTCGCCTGCTTTCATGACCCTGTTTGAAGAGCGGTTAAGAGAAAATGGCTGGCTGGAGCAGCACAATATCAGTATCGAGTCGTTGCATGAACTCTTTGGAATCGCGGGCGGTTAAGGGGCTTTTAAGAAAAACCGAGAATTTCCTCATTTTTTAGTCGTAATGTAAATACAATGGATATCTTCAGGGCTTGACTAGTGGTGAGCATCCCTTAGACAATAGCTTTGCATTAAAGCTAGGGCCAAGTTCAGGGTAGGTGTCTTTGCGTAGAACTCAACAAGTAGCTCGCATAAAACGTAAGTCGACAGTTGGCCAGGTGGTGATGACCATGCTTTCTGTCTTGATTATGTTTTTGGCTGCTTTCACCGCCCTAGCTGTGCCTGTTCCCACCCAGCGCAATCTGGTCAATTTTGTTGATAACCGCGTCAGAGTTGGTGCCCAGGCGCTTCCGGTCAAGGCGCAAGAGAAGGTCTTTAAAATCTACCCCGAGCTCAAGTCGGCTCCCCCAGCCTATCGCAACCACTATTATTGTCCACTAGCGCCGGCTGCGGTTGTGGTCGGTTATATCTTGGGACCGGCTCTTTCAGCTTTGGCCGTTGGCATTTTCTTGTTTCTTGGTCTGGCTGGTCCTTTCTTTGGCGTGCATGCCTTCGCCGGTGGTGGCGGACTTTCTTATTGTTACGAGCCCGGCTTTGGGTATCTACTGGCACTCATTCCTACAGCCTTTGTCGCCGGCATGATTACTCGCGGCAAACGCACCAGTCTTTCGCAACTGCTCGGTGTTGCCGGTGGTCTCACTGTTACTCATTTATGCGGTCTAATGTATCTCTTTGGTTCGGTGCTGGTTTCATATCTCATCAACGGTAATTCAGCCGCGCTTTCCTGGCAGCCCTGGGTTTTCGAACTGGCGCGCAATATGACCTGGTATCCCTTGCCTTTCGATGTTATTGCCGCTATCGCCCTCATTGGTATCGGTTTTCCATTCCGCTGGCTGGCTTCCACTTTGAGCGCTCCCGATATTGCCCGCTCCGCTTCTGCCGCAGAACCCAACGATGCCGTGCCCTTTGCCGCCGAGCGCCTTGAGAGCATCGAGTACGTCTGATGCAAGGCAAGATCATCTGGTATTTGATTATGCTTCTATGGAAGCAAAGGCGCAAAAAGAATTTGCCTGCTAATTCAAAGCAGAATATAGGAAAGCAGAATAAAGCGAAGCCGGCTTTGAACGGCAAGCTGCTTGGTTTGGGATTATTCGCCTTTTCTGGACTTTCGCTGGCTGGGTTGGCACTCTTTTATTACGGCACCAAAATTGAGACTCGCAGATATCGGCTAGAAAATCTTGCAGTGGAGACCGAAGAAGAGGCGCTCATGCCTCTGATTGCCGCTGTCAATGCCGAAGATGCCACCGCCAAGAGCGGAAGACCTGGGCGCCGCTATCAGAATCTAAAAATTTTGCATCTTTCTGACCTGCACTTGAGTGGACAGGATGATCACAAAGTGGATTTTATTCGTGGTATCACCGATGATGACTATGACCTAGTTGTCTTGACTGGCGATGTCTTTGAATTTGAACATGGGCTCAAGTACGGCGAACATCTCCTGAGTCGCAAGCCGAGGTTGGGTGCCTATGCCGTTTTTGGCAACCACGACTATTACGATTACTCCATTCTCAATAAAACCCTCGGTCGCGTAGTGCGAAAATTGCGCCACCCAGCAAAGAAAAAAGATGTTACGCCCCATGCTCAGGCTCTGCGAAAAGGCGGCTTTCTCCCCCTTGTTAATGAATCGGTGCATTTAGCCGACGAAAATATCTTTATTGTCGGTATCGATTATCCTGGAATCGCCCCCGAGCATTTGCAGACTATTATGGACAGGGCTCCGGCTGCGGCTCTCAAGCTGGGTCTGTTCCACCTGCCTAAGAAGCTGGACATGTTGGCGCAAGCGGGGTTTCATCTGGCTTTTGGCGGTCATACCCATGGAGGGCAGGTGCGTCTGCCGGGCTTTGGTGCCTTGGTTACCGATTCTGAACTGGAGCGTCATGAGGCAAGTGGCTTGATCAAGCGAGGCTCTACCACCTTCCACATATCACGCGGACTAGGCGCCGACCCGCGCAGCAATATTAGATTGTTTTGCCCGCCGGCTGCCACTGTTATCGAGCTGCGTCACGGTCTATACGTGTAGTATTTGTATCTGTTGTCCCCAAGCCGGAATTAGATGAGCCGTAATTCTGAGGCTGTTGATTGACCGGCGGCGCCTTGTATAACTCGCTGGCGCTTCTGCCCTCGCCTTCTTTCACCAGGCTGCGCCACCTAGCCAGTGAGCTTTCTTTGCTGATTGACTTGTTGTATTCAGAGCCCATCTCATAAAAGCGTTTGCGATCTTCTTGAGTTAACCTTTGGCTGTATTGTTTTTCTTGCTCAATCTGTTTTTTCAGGGCGCCTAGATTGAGCGCCTTGATTTCGGCTTCTCTTCGCAGTCTCTGAATGCGCATTTTTTCGCTTTGAGGAGAACTGGCTGTGCTTGCCGGTTTTCCCTCTAGGAAGCTTTTCGGCTTTTCGTTGTTAACCCAAGATGGCGGACGGAAAGCCGGCACCACCGGCACGCTATTTTGAATTAGGCGAAAGAGTGAGGCCAGCAGATTCTTTTCCAGCTTGAGCTTGTATTTGCCCTGGGCATCAACCAAGGTACCTTTAGCTTCTGAGCTGGTCACTGTACCTAGGAAAACCGCTTTCATGGCTTTGCCTTGCAGTCTCAATTCGGGGTCGGTTTCGAAAACTAGTCTTTGCTTTGGCTTTTGTTGATCAAAGTCGCCTTGCAAGTATAGACAGGGCGAACCGGCATAGACCAGTTCGCCGTTCAGTTTGTCGCCATTGCGCACGAGTGATATTTTCACCAACCCAAGGCTGCGATCGTGCGCCACATATTCGCCGGCAAAGTCACCGGCGATGTAGTTCCACAAGCCTATCAAGGCAAAGATGACAAGCAAGCAAAGCGCTTCATTGCTGATTAGATTGATCAGTCTTTTGCGTTTGCGTTTCTTTTCTTTCTTTTCGAAAGCCTCTTCTTCTTTGGCTCGTCTGTCCAATTCCCTAAAACGTTCCGCCGCCGCTCTATCGCCTCGGTTTGGTGGGCGCCTTGCCCTGCTTCGGTCGTAGCGATCGTCTCTGTCGCGCATAGTTAGGGAATGAGGTCGGGCTGCAGCCGGTATAAGTAGCGAAGAGTGGCGGCGTCACTCGGTGAGATGACACCGCGTCCATAATAGACACTCATCAAGTCTGAGGCATTAGTGCTATGTCCCTCAATACCCAGGGCATGACCAAATTCGTGGGTGGCGGCGGCTTTCATTTTGCCTAAAGGCATCGAACCGCCTCTGCCTTCGGTGGTTCTAAGCACAATCACCACCGGTTTAAAATTGGCTTGGCCGCCGGCGAGAATGGCTTTGTATGGAAAATTTGTTTTAGATGTATAGCCGCGAATGTCATTGGCGAAGAGCGCCATGCCCATTTTGTTGACAAATTGTTTGGTAAAGAAAACGTAGATATCGGCTTCGCTTGGGTCATTGGTGAATTGATAGGAAAGAAAACCTTCTTTCTCGAAAACTTTCCATGAGGCTATACCTTCGTAGGCTGCCTGGTAATGCCCGTCGACATAGCCTTCGGCAATGCCTAGGCTGTTCCATTGCTGGGGGTTTTCAATAAGCTGAGCCACTAGCCCCGGCCAGGCCGAAAGGTTGTCTACATTGGCTACCGGCGCTCCCAGTTGTGGATCTATTACCGAATCAAGACTAAGTCCGCGGCTGATAAAGACTCGCAAGGGCATTTGCTCTTTGAGCCAGCGAATGACGCCGAACTGACTTTTGAATTCAGGATAGACTCGAACTGCACCCGGGTTTTGTTGGGCTGGTCTCTGTGCCTGTCTCTGGGCCAAAGCCTGGCCTACGCTAAGTCCCAGCATGACCAATAACAGTCCGATAATACAAATTGTCAGGCGCGCTCTATGTTTCATTTCAGCTCCCGTCACTAAAGATATATGCCACGAATGTGCAAATAGGCTATATCTATTGGTAGATGATAATGTTCTTTAGACTTTCTTGCTCGAATCTTTACAGGCAAAATAAACGAAAGGTTAAAACCATTGCTGAACCGAGGTTTTCGGTAAAAAATATATCTACAGCTAACACCTGTCCGAATTTTTTCGGCAACTATCGCAGAAACTCCAGTAGAGAGGCACAAGGGATTGAGCCTGTTGGGGCAGCACCAACCCTGCGAACAATAAAACAAGAAGAGGCTCCAGTCAGGAGCCTCTTCTTTTAGCAATTATTAGAGTGGCATTCGTGCTAACCTAATTGCCTAAATATTTCGCGAATCGTACTCCTGGAGCGGGTGTGTCTATGACTTTAGCTGATCACGGTCATCGTTTGAGAGCAGTGGTGTTGGCGGCAGGCCAGGGCAAGCGCATGAAATCGGCTTTGCCCAAGGTCTTGCATGATGTCTTAGGCAAGCCCATACTGGGCCGGGTTTTGGGGCAATGCGCCCGCCTCGGCTGCGAAAAAATGCACGTGGTAGTTGGGCATCAAGCCGACTTGGTCGGGCGCTATGTCAGCGATAGTGAATTTGCCCAGTCCTCCAGCACCCATTTGCAAGAGCCGCAGCTGGGCACTGGTCACGCTGTTTTGCAAGTGGAGCCGGCCTTGCTTGCCGATAATTTCAAAGGCTATTTGATCGTCACTGTTGGTGACGCCCCGGTGATTCAGGCCGAGACTCTGAGAGCGCTTTTAGATAAGCATGTGCTTAGCGGCGCGGCTGTGACTGCTCTCACTGCCATTGTTGATGATCCCAAAAACTACGGACGTATTGTTCGCGATCAAAATGGGGCGGTCAAGGCTGTTGTCGAAGACAAAGATGCCAGCGCCGATGAAAAGAAAATCAAGGAGGTCAACACCGGCATTTATTGCTTGAGCTGGCCGGCTGTGCAGAACGGGTTGAAAGACCTGAAATGCGAGAACAAACAGAACGAATATTATCTGACCGATTTGGTGGGCTGGGCTCATAGAGCGGGTCTGGGGGCTGAAACCCAGGTTCTGGAAGACTGGCGCGAAATGGCCGGTATCAATTCCAGAATTGAACTTGCCGAAGCAATGAAATATTTGCGTGATATAAAGCTTAGCCGCCTCTCTCTCGAAAGCGGTGTCACCATTATCGATCCCCAGTCTACCTGGATTTCTCCAGAGGTGAGAATCGGGCAAGAGACTTTGGTTATGCCTGGCTGTATCATACTTGGTGATGTCGAGATTGGCTCCGGCTGTCAGATCGGACCCTATTCGGTGATCAAGGGACGGGTGCGAATCGGGGATGGCACCAGTGTTAATCATTCCCATGTCAATGATTCGGTCATTGGTACAAAGGCTAAAATAGGCCCATTTGCTCATCTTCGAGAAGGCAATAGCGTCGGCGATGCCTCGAAAGTGGGCAATTTTGTCGAGCTAAAGAAAACTACAGTGGGCGAGCATACCAATGTTTCCCATCTTTCCTATGTCGGTGATGCCGCCTTGGGCAACAATGTCAATATAGGCGCCGGCACAATTACAGCCAACTACGATCACATAACCAAAAAGAAAGAACGCACCATTCTTGGTGACGGTGCTTCGACCGGTTCCAACTCTGTACTGGTCGCACCGGTGGAGCTGGAAGCCGAAGCAGTGGTGGGCGCTGGTTCAGTGGTGACCAAGAATGTGCCTTCAGGCGCCTTGGCTGTGGCCCGTTCGCGCCAAGAGAATATCGAAGGCTGGGCGAAAAAACGCAAAGCCAAAGTTAAGACCAGCTAAAGCAATTAGCTAGCTAGCGTTTTTACAGTTCCAAGTCTAGATTTAGAGTTCCAAGTCCTGATTTATAGTTCCAGCTCTAGATTTAGAGTTCCATTTCTGGGGCGTCTTGATTGGAATCTAGGCGAGAAAGATAGTTGAGCCTGCGTCTTTCGCATTCGGCAAAGATGGGCGACTCAACTGTCACTATCTTTATCAGACCCAAGGGAATGAGATGTCTTGAATATTCAGATTCGGAGACGCCCCCTTTATCAGGGTCGCCGTATGTCTCTAATTCCACATAATCTTGCCCGATGCGCAAGAGTCTGCCGATGATGGCAGTGCCATCGGCGAAGCCGAGGCGTGTCCAGCCTCTTGAATCACATAATTTCTCTAGTCGCAGTCTTAAATTCATATTCTCATTATAAGACGTTAGCCTTTCTTGGGCGTATATTCGATCTATTTGCATTGCTAAATCGTTTCGTACTGATTTTTGTCTGAAATATATATTGTCAAAGTCTAAGGCAAGATTTTAAGTAGACAATTTGGAAAGTGACAATTGGTGCCGGTTTCTATTAGATATAGCGAGAAGTCAAGAATTGCTTCTCTAGTTGGATTCTCTAGAATGAACCTTAACAAGCGCAATCAAATTTGATTCGCGCCACCAGATAAGATGGCAGAAATATATAAAGCAAACTAGATTCGAGGCGATTAATGCAAGAAGATCTCATTCCCGCAAATCTACGTAAACGCCTAGAGGAGCTAAAGGAAAGGGAAGATAGTTACTGGCACGACGAGATGTACTCAGTAGAAGCTCTTACCAATATGGCTTACAGGCAAGAATTAGAAAGATCCTTTAGTCTTGATCCACTAGGCGCCTTGCCGCCAAGACAGGGCTTCTAAATCTCTCAATCACTAAATTAGCTAGGCAAAAAGATCCGAATTTATTCGGGTCTTTTTTTGTTTGGTTAATTATCAGACTGATTTCTGATGATACCGCAAGTGGTGCGGCAAGCTCAGGGCGCTTTTCTTTTGCACCTCTAATTTTGATTTGTTTCCACAGGCTTTGGCGCGAAATAATCCGCCAGGCCTCGAGCTAGAGATTTGCCGGCTTTGGCTTGCCAATCGGGATTGATCATATTGCTGTATTCGTCCGGATTGACCACAAAAGCTACTTCAGCCAGCACCGCCGGCATCGCTGTTGGTCGGCACAGGGCAAGGTTTTGATAACGCTCGCCTAAGTCGGGCAAATTTAGATCTCGCACCATGGCATTCTTGATAAATCTAGCCAGTTCTATCGACTGAGGGTGATAACGATAGGTGGAAGTGCCATGCTCTTTCATTGGATCTCTGCCGTCGGGCAAAGCGTTGCCGTGTACCGAAACCAAGACATCGACTTTCTTGTCCACTGCAAATTTGACTCTATCGGCGAGACTGACATCGACATCTCTTTCTCTAGTCATATAGACCGTCGCCCCCAATCTTTCCAATTCTTTTTTGAATTCCAGGGCGATGGCTAGATTTATGGTGGCTTCATTAATGCCCGAAGGTCCTAAAGCACCAGATTCATTGCCGCCATGCCCAGGGTCGACGCAGACTTTGAGACCGCTCAGTCTTTTGTCGCCTTTAACCAAGGTGGGCGCATATTTGATATGCAAATTAAGGGTGTTATCGCTGTAGTCGAGATAGTAGCCCCATTGTCTATTGGCTTTCAGAGCCACATCTATTTCATAAGTGTGGTCGTCGGGTTGCTTCCAACTTATGTCTTCAATAAGCTTTGCTTCTCTCTCGTCTGGCGGTGCTTGATAGGCCCAGTCGGTGTCGGCCTGGGCCCCAAATATTTTTAGTACCAGCCTATTTGGTTTGATTTGTTGTTCAACAATAAATGGCAGTCTCTGGCTCATTGGAATACTTACCACCTCGCCATAGGCGTCTTTGCCCACTTGCAGGGTGCGGCAAACGGCTCTTGGAATTGGCGCCCCGAGCGGTTCGAATTGCAAGTCTTCTCTTTTGATCCAAACATGCTTGCCTGGCCTATAAAGGCATCTGATATTGTCTTTCTGGTAGCCATCGGTAAGCACTCTCACGCCTGCCGGTAAAGGTGTCAGTCTGGCTAGTTCCGGAGCCACTCTCACAATTGTATCGTCGTGCAAGGTAAAAGCCGTCAGTGGTTGTCTAACCACTGACAGGTTGACGGCAGAGGCAAGGCTGGTTGATTTACCGTCTTTGGAAAGCAGGTAGCGGGGCTGAGCATTGACGAAGTTATCGCTTGCTTCAATGCGATAAAGACCTATATAAAGATCAGAAGCTTGTTGGGGATAGCGCTGGAATAGTTCGCCATAAGCCGCTTCCATGCCGCGATTAATGGTCGGTGCAACGCCGCCTTTAACCTGGGCCTTTAAGCTGCTCAAGGTGGAAAGCTTGATTTTCTTGCCGGCTAGTTCAACACTAACGGCTGCATCCGGGGTGGCCCGACAGGAAAACTCTATGATATCGCCGGTGGTGAGAGCCCTGTCTTCTTTGGGCTCTAGATTGTCAGGCGAAATCAAAAGACTCTGGCTTGGTATGCCGGGTTTCAACTTCTCTCTATTGACCTTTAGTTGCTTGGCAAAGATCTGACCGCTGGCTGCCTCTTTATATTGCAGCTCAAAGTTGTTCTCACCTCGGCTAAGCGGTATCACCTGGGCAAAGTATCCATCTTTATTGAGTGTGACCGGCTTGCTTGTTTTGCCGTCGCTAAGGATGAGGCTGCCCCCGGGCAAAACAGCGCCGATGATAAAAGATGAAGGGGCGGCGATTGCTTCACTCGACCTGGGATAGACCACTATGATTGGATTATCTTTGCTCAGGCTGAACTGTCTGGACTGTTTGAGCGGTTTTTCCGGCTCTTTGCTGCTGCTCTCTCTGCCACTTTCTGTATTTTCTTGGGCATTGCTGCAAGCGTTTAAGCTCAAAGCTAAGAATAGACCGGCGGTTAAAGAAATGGCTGAGAGCCTGGAAACTTTGCTTGTCTTCATTTATTTGCTGCTGTTCATTGCCCAGTTGTATCTCGTATCGTATTCATCGAGGCTGAATACCTGGTCGATGGCTGGCTTGCCTTCGGGCAAAAGACTATAGATATATTTGTGCAGATTGCGATGGCGTGTTGAAAAAATGCGATTATGCCATTGGAACCAGGTGGAGAGCATAAATTTCCTGCCGTCCGGTGAGACAAAGACATTTTCTTTGTTGGTTATGAAAGCGAGGCGGTTAGCCAGGCTGTCTGCATTTAATGATGCGCCGGTGATCGCATGGTCCAAAAGATCGGGCTCGCCGCGGGTGCCTCGGCAAAGCAAAAATGGAATGGCATCTTTGTCATAGCTGCTGGAAAAAGTATCAACTAAGTCGGGATAAATATGATTGCGCAATATCTCTTCGGCGCTCAAAGATTTGCCTCCGACCACAAAGCGGTGGCGGTGCAAATCGAGACTGACAACTTTGGCTGTCTTGGCCGGGTAATGGTCGGCTGTGCATTTCAGGGCTAGTAAGTTGTATGCGTTTATCCAATAGGCCAGCTTATCGTCTTCGTCTTCGAACTTGTCGCTGCTTTGGCTGGCTAATTGAGCCAGGGCTTTACCCAAATTGGGGCTCTTCTTGACTGCGTCATAATCAACCAGCCGGCGCTCTCCTACTTTGACCACCACTTCTTTCAAAAGCTTGTCATAGCTTTCAAAACTCGGTTTGGCCGGGTGTTCCACCCTGACAAACCAGGTCTGCACCGATTCAACCGTACGATTGAAGGCAGTAACGCCCATGGCCAAAACTCCAAAGAAGAGCATGACGAAAGGGGTTACAAGGACCAGATTGTTTGACTTTATGCCCATATCTAAAGTTTAGAAAGATCTGGCGAATAATGCAAAGAAAAAGCCAGGTTTTCAAGAAAAACAGACTAGATAAGCACAAAAATAAAAGCCCCCGGCTGACCCGGAGGCTTTTAATAAATGGTGGAGCGTACGAGAGTCGAACTCGTGACCTCTTCAATGCCATTGAAGCGCGCTACCAACTGCGCTAACGCCCCGACATGTGGATTTATATCACAGATTCGGCGGACAAAGCAAAGCCCGATTGCCTTGCATTTAGGCTTGTTTACACAAAGCTTCTATATTTGACCCGTTCCTGAACATTTCCTAACTGCCCGAACCGCCCAGAATTGTTCAAGATCGCCAATAATTACCAATGGTATCCTTCAGCCCCGGAGGTTCTTGAATACCGGTGCTCAGACATGAAAACTTATTAGACGACAGTTCGGCTTGCCTGCTTGTCATTGATGTGCAAGAGCGCTTTGCCCCACATATCGAAAATTTCGAGCAACTCGTCTCAAAAATTGTCACTATGGCTAAAGGGGCAGCCATCTTAAACTTGCCCATAATTGTCACCGAGCAATATGTCAAAGGGCTCGGTCCTACAGTTCAACCTATTAAAGATGCTTGCCTCGGCGCCCAGTATTTTGAAAAGAATTGCTTTCCCGTGACGACTGAGGCATTTCTTGCGCATCTAGAAAGTCTTGGGCGTAAGCAGGTGATTGTCACCGGTATTGAAACCCATGTTTGTGTTAATCAATCGGTGCATGAACTCTTGCGCCATTCCTATCAGGTGCATGTCATCGAAGACGCGGTGGGCAGCCGTGAAGCTCTGCACCGTAGTGTGGGGCTGAAGAAAATGGAGAGGGCGGGGGCGATTATTTCATCCACCGAGACAGCCCTCTTTGAGATGTTGAAAGAGGCTGGCACGGCTCGGTTCAAAGAAGTGCAAGCGCTGGTTAAATGATTATGGTTAAGTACAGTAAGTTTAGCGACAATAACATTAATACTAAATGGACCAGGCTTGCCATGGCTCTAAGCCTTGCACTGTTTACCTCACCGGTCTGGGCGCAAGAAAGTGCGAAAACTGAGCCCCTGGCTGTCGACCAGAGTCAAGGTGGAGCCGTCAGTCAGGGCGAACAATCTAAGAACAGCCCGGTTAATTCAGCCGAAAATAACTCTCCTAATAACTCTACTAATAACTTTTCAGATCAGGCCAGACAGGGTGGTCAAGTCTTTAGAGATCCCCTCGACCAGGTAGATGCCCCCTCGCCTGCTCAGCCCTTACCTGACAGCGCCACCACCACCACCGGGCTTTCGGGGCGACAGGCGCAAGATCCGGCCAATGTCTCCGGGCAGACTTCCGGCTTGAACACCGGTAAGAGGCAGGAAGACTATGAAGTAATCAATACGCAGGCTGAGAGCTTCAGGCAGAAGTTCTTACAGGGTGAAGCGATTGAATTGCGTCTGCCCATGGGCGGCGAGCTTATGCCGCTTTCACCCATTCTGCCGCCAATTAGACTGGAAGCCAGTTATACCCAGCCGATTTCTCTCAAGGAAGCGGTTCTTTATAGTCTCGACAATAATCTGGCCATTCGCATTCAGCGCGAAGTGATGACCCAGAATAAATGGCTTAGCGTCGGTGCTTTTGGGCGCTTCCTTCCCGATGCTCTAATGAGCTACCGCTCGCAATACCAACAGGGTACTACTCTCATCGGCGGTACCATTCCAATTACGTTTGCCAACCCTTTTGTCACTGCTCAGGCCGGTTATAGATTTTTTGGCTTTAGAGGCGGCAGTGTTCTATTCGGCTCTCTATCAAGTTTGCACAATTTTAGAGCCAGTCGGGCGCAATACCGTGCCACCATCAACGATACCTTGCTCAATATCACCCGCAATTATTATGAACTTGTGCGCAATCAGGCCCTTTTGCAGATTCAGTCGAGAGCAGTCGATGTATCAAAGGCCCAGGTCGACCTAAACAGACAACTAGAAAAGGCCGGCACCGGCACCCGCTTTCAGGTTTTGCAGTCTGAAACACAGCTAGCCCGTGATGAACAAGGTTTGCTCACCCAAGAAGTGGGACTGCGTAACGCTGCCATCAACCTGGCTACAGCCCTCAACCTCAATGCCACAGTCAACTTGCTCTCGGTAGAATCAGAAGTACGAAAAGTAAGACTGGTTGATCCCGGGCTGGACATCAATCGATTGATTGGCATTGCCATCGACAATCGTCCTGAGTTGCGGCAATTCGAAGAGTTGCGCATTGCCGCCAAGCGCAATATTCAGGTGCAAGCCGCTCCTCTTTATCCTCAGTTTCAGTTTTTTGGGTCGGTAGCCGGTAACGGCCAAACCCTCGGCACTTCCTATACGACCACGGCGCCTTCTTATACCGCTGTGCCTCTGGCGCAGCCGGCAAGCGCCCAATCTATTCTCACTAATGTCAATGACTTTGCTCGCATCACCACCGCTAACACGGTGGTGCCCGCCGGCATGTCTTACAGCCCCGGCTCAGTGATTAATAGAAAAATCAGAGAATCGGTGCAGATTGGTTTTCAAGTCGATTGGAACTATCCATCGCTCGGCGTGCCTGATTTAGCTAATGTGCAGGCAGCGCGGGCCCAGGCTAGACAAGCCAATCTGCGCGTCAACCAAACCATTATGGATGTCTACCAACAGGTGAGGCAGAGCTATCTGCAGAGCCAGACAGCCGAAAGACAGATAGAAGTGGCCACCAAGGAAGTGCTTTCTTCGGCGGAAGAACTGCGTCTCTCTAGGGTGCGTTTGGCAAATGGCGTCGGCACAAACATCGATGTCATCAATGCCCAGCGCGACTTTACCCAGGCTTTGGTGCGAAAGGCTTCCGCCATCATCGAATTCAATATTCAGCAAGCCCAACTCTTGCGCGATATAGGCATCATCAGCGCCGACAATCTCACTTCCGGGCGTCTGGTCAAATAGAAAGACAAAGCGCTGCCAGTTGTCTAAGAGGCACTCTATTTTATTGTGTACATCTTGTTGGGCAATTTTTCGGCTGAAAGACTATAGCCGCCAGAAAGGTCAGACTCCTGGTCGCCTATATTGACCAAAATTTTGTAGCCCATATCTTCTATCTGTTTGCGATATTCCGGCTTGATCTGTGATGCGGCAGTGCGGTCGTGGTCTTTGCGCATATAGAGTCCGTCGTAGACTATGCCGGCCTTGATGAGATTGGCGATAGTGGCCCTGCGCATGTGCTCCTGTCTGCCTGTGATCAAAAAAACTGCAATGCCTTTAGAGCGAGCGAATTTGAGCAAGGCTATTGATTGAGGCAGCGGCTTGGCTTCGGCTTTGGCCATCCAATCTTCCCAGCCCGACCAATCAACTGCTTTCACCGCTGCTTTGGCTTTTTCTTCCATGTAGGCGCGGTTATCGAGGATGGTTTCGTCTATGTCTGAGACAACTGCTAGGCTGCTTGGGTCTATGTTCTTGTTTTCTTTGAGGTACTTTTCAATAAAGTCGCGCCCTTTCTTGACGGCGGCGCTGAACTCTTTTTGATAGCCGGCTGAATGTGAGTATTTAAGACCGTTCTTTAGCTCATCGGCACTTTCGGTCTCTTTTGTGGTTTCGTCTTTGACCGCCGCCCAGGCTGGCGCCGACAGAGCATCTGTCAAGAAAGACTGGGTCCAGAAAGACTGGGTTAATAATAGTCCCAGGCCTAAGGCGAATGCCTTACCGGCGGTGGTATTCAATTTAAATCTGCTGATTTTCTGCAATTTAGCTCAATCTAGTCATATTGGTTTTGAGAACGGCTTCTATTTTAGCCTAACCCAAGCCGTTCATTCTCACACCGCGACCGGCTGCATAGGTGGCGCTGCCGCCTATTACCTTTTGTCTGCCGCCCAGTGGTTTGACTTCAACTTCGCCCACCGACTCTTCCACGGTTACTCCGTCATAGACGCCCCAAGATCCAGAGCTTAGCTTCTTGCTCTTCGGCTTTATCTTGTGCAAAAGGCGATCTGATTCAGCAATGCAATAAAGAAGGGCTCCCGCCAGTAGTGCGCTCGCCAGGTAAAATGGAATATCCACTGCATGTCCTCCATTGCCGACCAAGCTAGATTAAATCAGGGCGAAATCGGTTGTAAATGGGGAAAATACTCATATAGCCGAAGCCCTGCCGGAAATACCGACAGGGCTTTGCTTTGGACCTGAAATAAGAACTAATGCAGATGCATTAATGCTTAACTAAACCGGCTAACTCTTCATAAAGACCGGCAATAAGCATGGTAATCATGGCCGTTTTAGGGTTTTCTTCTGAAAAGCGCGTGAATTCGCGAGCCTTGGTCTCGAATAGACCGAGAAGTCGCTTGTCTAGGGCTTTTGCATGCTCGTTGTGAATGATCTGCATTTTGTTTGAAGCTTTCTAGTTTGATTGATATTGGCAAGTAAAAGAGAGAATAGTTAAATTTTACTCAAAAGAGCAAAAACCGCAATAGATAAAGGCTGGAAATCTCCTGAAAAGTCTAGATTTTATTTTTGCGGTAGTGTCGCCGGTGGTGCGGTATATGCTTTGTTTATAATTTGTACTATGATGATGTTATGAGCCAGCTTGCCACTTCGGTGCAGCCTACGATCAAGCAACTTCTCGCCACGGACGCCCTGTCCGAGGCTCAGGTTCTCTGCGGCGAGCTAGAGCGTCCCATTAGTCAGGTCATATCGACATTGGGCGAGTCTCCTCGTCCCGGCAGCTTGGTGGTCACTCAGTCCGAGTCGGTGTTCAATACTGAAGTGGCTGTTTTGGCAAAATTATCAGCCTTAGTTATCGTGCGCTCCACCCCGGCTACTCCCGAATCTATTGCGGTCGGCGCTGCCAAGGGGGAGGGCGAAGCTGCCCTGGGGGCTTTCAACGATGCCGCTCTCAAACGCCTGGTCAAGCGCTGCAAAGACGCAGACATTCCCCTACTGGTGGTGCCCAGCTACGGCGATCCCGTGCAGGTGCTCGAAGACGTTCGTTATGTCTTCTTGCGAGAACTAAAACTTTCTTCGGCCAGGCTTTATAGCGTCATGCTCTCTATCGCATTAGAAGAAGGTCTCGATGGTCTCATCGAAGTTGTCTCCGGTTGGTTGAACCGCCCCCTTTCGGTGGAAACGGCAGACTTTAAGGTGTTGGCGGCGCGCAATATGGGCGCCACTCCGGCCAGTCAGCAAAGACATTTGTCGGACGAGAGCATGAAATGTCTCAGGATTTACAAGAAAAATCTCGAGGCGCTCTCTCCTAAGGTCGGTCCCTTGTTAGATGGCCAAGCCGATCTTCATATAGCACCGGTACGCCTCGGACGCCGTCTAGTCTTTCCTGTGCCTTTCAGCGAGCTGATTGCTGGCTATGTTTCTGTGATGGTGCGCCCCCAGGACGACCTCAATCAGATTGCCGAATATATGCAGCCTTTGGCTCTTGCCTGCAAGGTCGACTTTTCTCATCGCTTGAAAGATTCACCTTCTTTTGCCGCCACCCAGCGCACACTCTTGAAAGATCTCATCTCGGGGCGGGGTTTGGCCAGTGCCGACCAAGAGCGTCTTGAGCGCAGTTTCGGCTTTGATCTTTGCGACGGCTTTCATGTCTTTGCCGTGGATGTTCAAATAAGCAAAGAAAAAGGCAAGAGTGAAGCACCAATAGTGGTGCAGTTTCCCGACGACAAATTTATTTCATGCGATCTTGAAGGGATGCGAGCTTTTGTTGTTCCGCATTTTGCTAAAAACGCCGAAACCTGGCGCAAACATGCCGAAGACATAATTGCCGCCATTAGAGATCTCAACAAAGGCGACGGCAATAAAGTAGCCGTAAGGCTCGGTGCCGGTCGCTTGGTCGAGACCATGCCTGAAATTGCAGATGCCTATGGCGAAGCCAGACAAGCTTTGGTTATTGGTTCGATGATGCACGGCGAGGGTGAGTTTTTGCTCGAGTACGGTGAACTCGGGGTGCGCCGTCTGCTTTATCTTATCTTTGATCACCCAGAGGTGGAGCGCTTTCTGGAAGAGACCTTGAGCCCACTGGCCAGTTATGACGAGGAATGGGAGTCAGAGCTGGTCGATACTCTAAAGGTTTATCTAGAACAAGGCGCCAACCTCAATTCGACGGCGCGAGCCCTCTTTATTCACAGACATACTCTGCGTTATCGCCTTGAGCAAATTGCCGATATTCTCAAGGTCGATATTGACTCGCAAGAAGTGCTGCTCAATTTGCAGATTGCCTTTCTAATAAAAGATATGAAAGAAGGCGGGAAGAAGAAACAGTGACTTTGCTTGCCGCTCAACAAGTGGTGAAGCGCTATGACGGTGCTTCGGTCAATGCCCTGAACGGTGTTTCACTGCAAGTGGAAAGCGGCGAGTTTTATAGTTTTCTTGGGCCAAGCGGTTGCGGCAAAACCACTTTACTTAGAATCATCGCTGGTTTTGAAGATGCCAATGCCGGCAGCGTACTCATCGACGGTAAGGTGATGAATGCTTTGCCTGCCCACAAAAGACCGGTCAATATGGTCTTTCAAAGTTATGCCCTCTTTCCCCATCTTAGTGTCTTTGAAAATATCGCCTTTGGGCTGAAATATGGCGCCGGGCGTAACATCGCCAATTTAGATATAGTCTCTGAAGTAGAGAAAGCGCTCGATATAGTGCGTCTCAAGCAGTTCAAAGATCGTAAACCCGACAAACTTTCAGGCGGACAGCAGCAGCGTGTCGCTTTAGCTCGTGCTTTGGCTGTGCGCCCGCTGGTATTGCTTTTAGATGAGCCTCTCTCAGCTCTCGATGTGCAAATTAGAGAAGAAATGCAGGTTGAACTTTCGCGTTTGCAGAAAGAGTTGAATATGACCTTTGTCATGGTCACGCACGATCAGTCTGAGGCTCTTGCCTTAAGCAGCCGCATCGCCGTCTTCAATCATGGCAATATCGAGCAAATTGGCAGCCCCACTCAGGTCTATGAAAATCCCGAGACTTTGTTCGTTGCCTCATTTATTGGTGATTCAAATGTCTTAGCCGCTACTCTTGTTGAAAGTGACCAAGATAGCCAGTCGGGTGCTGCCTCTGCTTTGGGCAGGCGCGCTTATATGCTTGGCGACGGCCAGAAGATTTATGTCAGAGCTGAAGTTTCAGATGCTTTGCCTAAGCAAGCCCGCCTCATCTTCAAACCAGAGGCTCTGCATATTGCTTCGGCTGCAGGTGCTGGCGAAAATCAGCTTAGGGCGATCGTCAAGCATCTTTCCTATCAAGGCAGCTTTACCGATCTTGTGCTGAGCAGCCAGGGTTTTGAATTTAAAGCCACCCTGCCCTCGTCAGAAGTGAAAGGGTCCAAGGTCGGCGAAACTCTCTTGTTTGCAATCAAGGGCGAAGTGAGAGTGCTGGCTGATGAATGATCTTGAGGCAGATAGACATTTGACTGAGCCTCTCAGTCGGCGCCGCTTTCTCAAAGGTGGGGCGCAGGCTTTAGCTGCTTTTCAGGCTTTGCAGCTTTTCGGCTGCGCCGAGCCCAGTCGGCAGAACGAAAAGCAACTGAATATTCTCAACTGGGCCGATTATCTGCATCCAGACGCCATACCCGAGTTTCAAAAGCGCTACGGCATCGAAGTGGTTTACGATACTTTCGCTTCCAACGAAGCTCTCTTGGCCAAGCTGCAGGCTGGTGGTACCAAATACGATATTATTGTGCCTTCCAGCTATATGGTCAAAAATCTCAAAAAGCTTGCTTTGCTTGCCGAGCTGGAGCATGATCGGATAACCGGTATGAAAGGGCTGATGCCGCGCTTTCTCAATGCTCAGTTTGATCCGGGTTTGCGTTATTGCATGCCCTACACCTGGGGCACCACCGGTATCGGCTACAACCAAAAGATATTAGACAAATCGGGCGGTAGCCCCTCTTTAGCTGCTGGCGACAAGCAGCGTCTTTCCTGGAATCTCTTTTTTGACCAACGTTTTGCCAATCGCATAACTTTGTTGGACGACGCCCGCGAGGCGATTGGCATGTCTTTGAAGCGCAGTGGTTACTCTTATAACACTGTCAATGTCGCCGAACTAGAAATAGCGGCGCAGTCGCTCAAAGAGCAGAAGAAGCTAATCATGTGCTATTCCTCAGACCAGGTGATTGTCGCGCTCTCCTCCGGGGACTCGCTATTGTCTCAGGTCTATAGCGGCGATGCCTACCAAGCCCGGCGCGAGAACAAAGACGTGCGCTATGTCATTCCCGCCGAAGGGGCATCGATTTGGACTGATAATTTTTGCATACCGAGGCAGGCGCCTCACAAAGAGAATGCCTATAAGTGGATCAATTACATGCTTGAGCCTGAAGTCTCGGCTGCCTGCGCCAATTTTACCCATTATGCTACGGCTAATTATCTTGCTTTCAAGGGTGTCGACCCCGAACTAAAGCAAGACCCAAATTTGTATCCGCCCGAGAGTGTTTTGCAGAGCTGCGAAGAGTTGCATGATATTGGCAAGGCGGTTTTTCTCTATGACCGCCTTTGGACTGAAATCAAATGTGCTTGATTATTTGACGGCGGTAAGATAGTTCGAACCGGCGTCTACTTCTTCGATTGTGATATTGCTAAAGTCTTTGAAAAGATCGTGCAATTCTTGGTTCTGATAACGTCTCAAGAGCATGCCTTTGCGCATCGGATCGGTATAGACATGGGTGCCGTCTTCGAGCTCGAAATATTCGCCGGGTCCACCGCCCACATTATCGAAACACCCGATGAAGACTCCGCCTGGTTTGAGCATCTTGAAGATGCGATCGGCTATGTCGCGGCTCATATTGAGAGGGAAATGTTCGAAGATTGAATTGGCAACGACGGCGTCGAAGGACTCTACTTCGAACTCCATTGTTTCGATGTCGCTTACTTGAAAATCAATAGAGTGACCGTCTTCTCTGGCCCATATTTTGCCCAATTTTATGGCTTGGGCTGATACATCCACGCCGGTGACCTGAAAACCTTCACGGCAAAGATAAATCGACAGCCAGCCGGAACCGCAACCTAGGTCGAGCACCTTGTTTACGCCTCTTTCTTTCAAGTCGGCGGGAATGCGCGGCACATAAGAAAGCTGGGGCAGTTGTTTATAGGGACGGGTGACGCCGCTCCAGGCTTTTTCCCAGAAGGCCAGGTTCTCCCTGTAGATTTCCGAGCTTAAGTCTAATTCCACTGCCGTTTGCCTTTGCGCCACGATATTTACCATTAACTTTCCACTTGACTGGGTCAGTTAATGCTAGCATGACCACGAAAATGCATATATATCTGATCACAAGAAGATACAGTACTTATAAGTTCGCTTAACGGTCATTTCGGGGTGGTATTAATCTCTGGGGAGCAGGTCTTATAAGGCCTTTGTTTATGAGGATTAGCGGGTTAACTTGCTAGAAGATTCAGGACGGTCGGGTCCTTTACAACTTCTGATGATGCTGGTGCAGCAGGCCGGTCCAGGCGCGCTGCCTTTGAGCATCTTGGCTCCCGATGGTTTTCTGCCTTTTATCAGACAGGTCGAACAGCTTATCCTGGCTGAAAAAATTAACCCTGTCATAGTTTATTGGCGCCGCCACGGGGCTGGCGATTTGCTGCCTTCGGGCAAAGACTTTGGACTTTTGCTGAGAGAATCGACCTATGTCGCTTGTTTTTCTGATGAGCGCGCCGAAGGCCCTGATGAATGGAGCGTCATTGTCGAGAGCCCGCGGCTTTCCATGGTGGTCTATGGTCAGCAAGCCACCGAGTCATCCGAAAATCACAAATATCAGTGCGCCGGTTCAATCGACCCGGGTATTGTCAGAGAGGCTTTCAATAGACTTTTGCCGGTTTGGCAATCACTTGCTCTAGCCGACAGCAATCGTATCGAAGATGCCCGCATTTCACTGGGACCCGGTGGTTGTGATCCTCGCTTTGTGCAGCAAGTGAAGGGGCTTTGGCCTGTGCTCAAAGGTCCGATCCAGCAGAGTCTGATAATTGACGGCACCGGCAATCAAGAAGATTCGGGCGAAACAGTATTTCAGCTCACTCCCCCCGGCGTTTCGCCAAGTTCGCAAGCCGCTCAGACCATTACCGGTCCAAACAAAATCCAGCCTATCGCCATGGACTATCGCGGCGGCCGCTATAGTGTTGCCGACAGCGGCGTGCCAACCGTTCCCAATCCAGCTATTTCGGCACCTTCGCCCACTGTGCAGATGAATAAGCTGGCAGGCAATTATGCCGAACCGGTCTCTGCTATTTCTCCCGGTTCGCCCACCGATGCTTCAGATTTCAGTCCCCATCCTCCTTTGCCAAATTCTGAAATCAACGCCCCTGATAGAGGTGCCGATAAAGCCGGCGGCGATAAGTTGACCGGCGCGCGCTCAGCTAGACGCAGTCACAGTTCGCTTGCCAGTATGAACTCGGCCGGCATAAATGCAGAAGGTTCGATTTATGGCGATGTTCTCGAACCAGATCCACTGGCCGGAGCCGAAGCCAATCTGGTTCCGGCTAAGTCCCGCAAAGGTCAAGCTTCTCGTACTTCATCGGGCTTGATGGCCATCGACCCTGGTTCTGAACTAACCATGGGTGTTACCCATGGCAAAAATCTCATTCCCCCTTCCGCCCAGTCTATTATCAGTGAGATCATCGGTCAGCTCAGACATTCAAGCGATCTCAATTCTATTTTGCAATACGCCATCGAAACACTTACCACCATACTCGGTGCCGATCGCGGGCTTATGTGGAAAGTGGTCGGGGATCAGTTGGCGGTGACAAACGAATATTCAATCGGCGGCAATACTTGCTTTGTCGATAACCAGCTCAATTCGCAAGAGTCGATGTCCATCGTGCTCGAATTTCTCTCGCGTTTTCCTGATGAATCGGGGGCTGGTGTTATCAGTATTCCAGATACTGCCCAAGATACCGATTTGCACAAAATGTCCCGCACTCTTTCCTCACTCTTAGAACTGGGTGATGTGCGCGGGCGCCTTATGGTGCAGTTGCGTTCTCGTGGTATTTTCTCGGGCTTTCTAGAGTTGCAACAGTGCGGACGTCCACGTGAGTGGAGCACTGAAGACGCCGTGGTCTTGCAGAAAGTAGCCGAAATGCTTTCGGTTGTTGTGCAGCAGTCTTTCGACCAAAGCAAGATCGAAATGGACGCGCAAGAAATGAAGCTTATCAACGAGATAGCTTCGCTGTTTCGCGACTCTAAAGGCGAGAGCAGCCGTGATTCGCTTGTTAAGTCGGTTATGCTTGTTGCTGATCACATGGGCTTTATTCACTCTCAGATTTATCTCTTCAATCAAGACCTTAACTTGCTTGAGCCCCAGATAAGAGAGAGCGAAGAAGGGTCTATGGACCTTTCCAATAAAGAGAATCCATTTGTTGCCGTGTTCGAGTCAGGACGCGGCAAAGTCGTAAATATGGAATATTCCCGCAAAGGGGATCCTTTCTTTGGTCATGATATGGCCTTGGTACTACCCTTGGTGTCGGAAGGTCACCGCATGGGTGTGATCGGACTTTGGCAAAGACAGCCGAAACGCCCCCAATTTAGACCACAAGACCGAGAACTGGGCTTGACCATCGCCGGTCACTTGTCCAACGTTATTCGCGCCGATATGGCGGTGCAACAAATTAGAGCCGACCAATTGCGTGAGTCTCTAATCAACAAAGTATCACTCGAGATCAAACGTTCGCTCAAAGAAGCCGACCAGATTATGGATACTCTGGTTAAGTCTTTGCAAGAGTACTTTGATCTCGACCTTTGTGTGGTCTCTTTGTACGACTATATAGAAGGTCAAAGCGCCCCTCTCAAGGCGGTGAAATGCAAGTTTGCCGGGGACGAAGATGAGTTTCCGCCGCCCTTGCCTCCGGCTATGCCCGGCATGCCTATGCTTGAGGAAGACCCGGTGATTTCTGCCGCTCAAAGCATTGCCGATGCCATCGTCTCTAAAAATCTAGATGCTTTATTGGAAGGGCAGACTGTAATTATCGACGCCCAAGGTTTGAAAGAAACTTTGTCTGACGACCTATGGACCGACTCTTTCGATACCCGTCGCACCATCCTCGTGCCGCTTGGTCAGGGCAGTACTTTCAAAGCCGCCCTCATGCTGATTTCTAAAGACAGCGGCAAGCCCTTGCCCGACAAAGACATGAGAATGGTTATTGACCTCGCCGACAGGGTCGGGGTCGTTATCTCGCACGCCGAACTGTTTGCCACAGTGGAAAGGCAAGCTGTTACCGACCCGATGACCGGCTTGTTCAACCGCCGTTATTTCGAAGAACAGCTATCAAAAGAAATTGACCGTTTCCAGCGATTTGGTCACCCCTTCTCATTCATTATCGTCGACCTCGATTATCTCAAGAAAATAAACGACAATCTTGGTCACCATGTCGGTGACGCCGCCATCATACATATTGGTAATGTCATAAAAAGATCGGTGCGTGAAATTGATACCGTCGGTCGTTTTGGCGGTGAAGAGTTTGTCATTCTTTTGCCAGAGACCGATCTGAAATGGGCCAAGATGGTGGCAGAGCGCATCTGCGCCGCTATTCGTGAGAAACCTGTAGAAGGTGCCGGCACCGTCACTGGTTCTATCGGTGTCGCTACTTTCCCCAACGATGCTCAAGATAAGACTCGCTTGTTTGAGTTGGCCGACCAAGCTCTATTTTTGGCTAAGCACCGCGGGCGCAACCAAGTTTGCACCGTCACCGAAGACTTATTGCCTACATTGGCCGATGGCGGCGAAGAGAAGTTCAAGCATGCGATGAAGCAAGATATTCGTATGGGACCAGCTGCTGTGCTGGACGCATCTGAAGCAGCCGACAAAGATGGTGCCGGCAAGACAATCGAGAAAGTCGGCGCCAAAGGCGGCTCGATAGATTTGTCCAGCGGCTTAGATGTCGAAATAGTGAAAGAAAAGGGCTTACTTGGTTTGCTTGCTCAATTGGTGCGCCAGGTGGAAGAGCATTCGGCTTATACGCCGGAGCGTTCCAAACGTGCTTATTCTTATGCTTCGCGCATAGCTCAGAGTCTGCACTTAGCCAAGGACCACACCGAAGTGGTGTCACTGGCCGCAGTCATGTGCAATATCGGCAAAATGGTGGTACCAGAAGACATTCTCAAGAAAGCCGACAATCTCAATGAAGAAGACCGCGTCTATATCAATCAAGTGCCCCATGCCGGTGCTAAGTTTCTTGAGCCGGCCAGGCTCTTATCCAAGATTTCGCCGGTGGTGGAAGCGTATCAGGAGCACTGGGACGGCAGCGGCTATCCCAATGGTTTGAAGGGCGATGTTATTCCAATCGAGTCGCGCATTGTCTCACTAGTTGATGCCTATACTGCCATGACCAGTGAAAGACCCTATCGCGAAGCTTTCTCTAAAGAAGAAGCGATTAAATTGATTCAAGAGGGCTCAGGCAAAGAGTGGGACCCTCGAATTGTCAAGATATTCCTCTCTATACTGAGCAAAGAGCCTGAAGCCGGCGAAAAGGCTGAGGCGGCTGAATAGAGGGCTTGTATATACAAACGATCCTTACAAGAAAATAATGATTATCAGATCCTCTTGTCAACCCCAATGAGCTTGCTATAATAAAAACATCGAACCAAGGACGGAGGGCTCACAGTCAAGCGGGGCAAGCATTTCCAGTCACTGGACGTGTTCCCGGATTAAGCAATTCTACGGAGCGCCGTTGGAGCGATAATTGAAAAGTTCTGATCTCGTGATCAGTCTACTAGGAGCAGGTCCCTGTGGGCCCGGTGGGTGAACCGGCACAGGGACCTGGTTTTTTGTCGGCATGTTTTTGATCTCGCGGCTCTGAGAAAGCACTCAGGCAGTAAACAAGAGATAGGTTTATCTTATAGCTTGTCAATTAAAATGACTTTGTTTACCGGGCCATGCTTTGTTGAATCTCTCCCGATTTGTAGCCGCATCAGTTTGTTTCGCCGTGCTAAACGGTGTCATCGCTGCTTTGCCTGCCGGGCAAAAACAAACCGCCAACATTTTGACTGATGAAAACTTTGAACTCACCGACAAGGTCAAGCAGGAAGGCAAGCCCTCCAGTTGGTGGTTGGCCCGTGCTTATTTGACCGGTGCCCGCCCCGATGTGGCCGTGCTCGGTAGTTCGCAGATAGGTGGTTTGCAGGCAGCCGATGCTAATCTGACCGGTCGGTCTATAGACTTTGTCGATAACCATCACTGCCCCACTATCGAAAGAGCTCTGGCAAAGACTCGCCGTGAGCCTGAGCGCTATGTCTTTCTTTCGGCTCTGCCCGGCGCCATGATCTCTGATCACTTTGCCATCGCCAAAGCTTTGTATAAGACCAAAGGGGCGCCACCGCTGGTGGTGTTGACTATTTCTCCCCGCGACTTTATCGACAATTCACTGCCCTGTGCCGGGGCTACCGAGCCATATCGCTATTTCTCCAAATTTAGCGACATGAGCGCTTATGTTAATAGAGCCTTCAACCGTCCCTGGTCGAGACTTGAGTATTTTGCCGGGCAGGAAATTCCAACTAGACGGCTTGAGGCTCCTCTAAAAGACGGCACCAGATCTTTTGTAGAAACTTTCTTGGCTGCCGGTATCGCTGGTGGTGAGTCTAAAATTGGTGCTAAGCCTAATGATACTAAGTTATCTGCCGCCTCAGATTCTGCCAATGCCAAATTAGTTGCCGACCAGGTCAAATTTGTCATGGGTGGTTATGAGGGCAATATCAAGCCGGGGCAAGCCGTGCTCACACCCAATCTGCCTAAGTTGTTCGTAGACAATAGCCGCGATTATAAAAGGCGCTATAAAAATACCCATCCCGATACCTATGATGTGCAGTTTGACTATTTGTCCGACTTTCTTTCTTACCTTAAAGGCGAAGGCAGCACTGTACTTGTCTTGGGTATGCCTCTAACACCAGAAAATAGAGCCATCTTGGGCGAGAAGTTTTTTGCTGCTTATGGCAAGAAAGTGGCTGAGGTTTGCAACCAGAACAAAGCTGTCTATGTTAGCTTGGTGGAAGCACCCCAGTTTCGTCGCGGCGACTTTTGTGATACTGTGCACCTCAATGCTGATGGCGGCGGTAAGTTGGCTTCCGCCATTGCCTCAATCATCTCTGCAAACGAACCACTAACAGCTGCCCTTGATGCTCATACAGGCAGCCTCGCCACCCGCAATAAGCCGACTCCCTAAGTCGAATCTCTAAGTCGACTTAGGAAGTGTTTTTGCAAGGCTAAAGCCTATTCTTTTGGGCTGTCTTCAGGATGGCCGCTGCGATAGCTGGTGCACTCTAGTGCCTCTGGTCTCTCCGGCTTGAGACAAAGATCGGCTCTATTAAAGCGGCAATCTTGGCACAGATAAGCTTTCTCGCCGGGGCTTTCCTTTAGAAAGCGCAAGGCAAGATAGCTGGCAACCAAGACTATTGCTATATTGGCGATAAGAAGACTCAACTAGCGCCCTCCCGAAAGTTTGGGATCGAGCACATCTCGCAGCACATCACCAATACAGTTGAAGCACAAAATAGTAATAAAGATAAGAAAACCAGGTGCAAGCAACCAGGGTTGGTTCAGTAGTTCGTTTGGTTGGTCCATCGCCGCCTTGAGCATATTGCCCCAACTGGCATCGGGCTGCTGAATACCTAGACCGATTAGTGAAAGTCCACTTTCCGCCAAAATAAAGCTTGGCACTTGCAGGGTGGCGGCAATAATCAAATAGCTCGATGTTTGTGGAATGACGTGTTTAACAATGTTTTGAAAGTCAGGCATACCGATGGACTTTGCCGCCTGGACAAATTCTTCTTCTCTTATCGAGAGCACCATACCGCGAATAACTCTGGCAAGCCCCGCCCAGCTAATGAAAGAAAGAATGACTGTAATTAGAGCAAAGCGCTGCGAACTAGACATGCCGACCGGCAATATCGCCGCTAGACCAATGAGCAAATAAAGACTGGGAATTGACATAATCGCTTCGGCAAAGCGCATCATGAAAACATCTATAAGCCCACCGCAATAACCTGAGATGCCACCATAGACAATGCCAATTGGAAAAGCAATTAGTAGACCAAGGAAACCAATGGTGAGAGATTTCTGCGCCCCAAAGAACAATCTTGAAAAATTATCTCTGCCGTTCATGTCGGCGCCGAGCAGATAGAGCCTGCAGGGCGCTTCTACTCCAAATAGATGCAGGTCGCCGGGAATAAAGCCCAGCAATTTGTATTCATCGCCTTTGACAAAAAGCTTGATGGGATATTTTGTATCAGGCTGCAAGACAAATATTTGCTTGTAAGTTTCGGGATCATTCTCTTGGGTCATACGATAGACATAAGGGGCGCAAAAATTTCCGCTTTCGTCTTGAATATGAATCGGCGTAGCCGGAGCATTACCATAAGATGGGTCGTTGAATTCCATGCCATAAGGGGTAAGGAAATCGGCAAAAGCGGCGGCAAAATAAAAGCAGAAAAGTACAAGCAAGGCGCTGCGTGAGACTCTGTCTTTCCAAAGCCCCCTCACCACCGTCTTTCGGCTTACTCTTGTGTTTATTGCTGGTGCCTGTGCCGTTGCCATATCTTCAGTCGTTTCTAATGCGAGGGTCGGTATATTTAAGCAAGATATCGGCAAGCATATTGCCGGTGACGAGCATAAAGGCGCCCATCATTACAGAGGCCATAACCATATTCATATCTTTGGTGAGCATGGCGTCGAGGGTGAGTTTGCCCAGCCCCGGATAAGAAAGAACCATCTCGGTGAGGGCGGCACCGCTCAGCAGTGATGAAAATTCAAAGCCGAGAATAGTAATCAGTGGATTAATCGCATTGCGCAGAGCATGTTTGTAAATCACCTTGTTTTCAGGCAGCCCTTTGGCTCGGGCTGTCCGCACATAATCGGCTCTAAGCACATCGAGCAGATTGGAGCGCACCTGTCTTTGAATACCGGCAAGCGAAATGCAGGTCAAAACAGTCACTGGAATAATCAGATGGTGGGCTATATCTAAGAATTGTCCAAGCGCGTCTCTTTCGCTAAAGTCGGCGCTGGTCAAGCCGCCAATTGGTAAGAGCTTGGTGGCCAGTGCCACCACCATGAGCATAAATGCCAAAAGGAAAGCCGGCATAGACATACCGATGGCGCTCAAGATGCCAAATAGTTTGTCTATAAATTTGCCTCGATGCACAGCGGCATAAATGCCTGCCGGTAAGGCAATAGTCCAGGTGCAGAGCAGCACCAAAATATTGAGCATAAGGGTGTTGCCGGCATGCGCCGTCAACCTATCGATTACTTTCGAGCCTGTGCTCGACAAACCTAGATTGCCCATGGCGGCATTGCTCGCCCAAAGCACATATTGCACCGGTGCCGGTTTGTTCAAGCCCAGTCTTTCTTCTTCTTGGGCTATGGCTGAGGCCGATACCGCCGGGTTCGCCCGCATACTGGCTAGAGGGTCTATCGGCGTCATCTTCAAAAGGGTGAAAGCGATAAGAGAGATAATCACCATCAGTGGTGCCGCCTGCAAGGCTCGCTTCAAGATAAAGCCCAGTGTGGACATTTACTGACCCTCCTTGAGATAGATTTCTTCAAGGTTGTGCATGGTGCCTTTCGGGGTGTAATAAGTACCAAGAGGCGTAGGCTTATAATTGCCTATCTTGTTGGAGGCCGCCGTCAGCAAAGCCCCAGAATAAATATAGATAAAGGGTTGGTTCTCATAAGCCAAGGTCTCGGCTTTCCTGTAATTTTCAGTGCGCACTTTTTCATCATAAGATCCGGCTGCCTGGTCCAGGCATTTGTCAATTTCCAATTCCCAGGGACGGGCGTCGGTGACCTTGATGTTGCCGTTTTCATCGCCTGTACGCTGGTCAAACTCGTGCATTCGACCATCCGATTTCCAAATATTGGCACCACTGTATGGTTCTAGCCTGCTGCCCGATAGACCTAGCATAATTGCCTGCCAATCAAGAGAAGTATGGGTACGATTGAGCATGGCATTGAATTCTACCGGCTGATAGTTGACCTTTATGCCAAGCTGTCTCAGCTGTTCCTTTATATGAATACAGACAGCATCGCGAATTGTATTGCCGGCATTGGTCATCAAATCAAATTCGACCCGGTTGCCCTTTTTGTCAAAAAGTTCGTTGTTCTTTAGCACAAAGCCGTCTTCTTTCAACAGAGCTTTTGATTTTTCGAGGTCGCATTCTATTGGTTTGAGTTCGCTATTGTGATAAGCCGAGGCTGTGGTCTGGCAAGTCGAGAGCGGAAAGCCGACCGAGCGCAAAATATTGTTGACCACCGAATTGCGATCTATGGCGTGGCTGACCGCCCATCTAAACTTGGTGCTGTTGAACCACTCTTGCTTAATTGGGTCAACATAATATTTGCCTGTCTTGGGATTTTTTCTTTGATTCATGTTGAACATAAGAAAGACTGTGCCGTCATCAGGACCAAGATTTCGCAGGGTAAAGCCCAGCTCTTTTTCTTTGTTTCTCAAGACCGCGGCATCCATACCGCGCACCGAGCGTATATCAAGCAAGTCTACTTCTTTGCCCAAAAACTTTAGTATCATCTGCGGTTGCTCTTTTACAATCGAAATGACAATCTTGTCTAGATAAGGCAGTCTGCGTCCCTGGCTGTCCACCATATGGTAATTAGGGTTGCGTCTAAATTCGACCCTTTGCGATGGAATATAAGAAGACAAAATAAAGGGTCCGGAACCAACAATTGTTTTAGGATCGCAGTTGATGTTCCAAAAGGGACGGAAAGCCGCTTTACCTTTCTTGGTCACCGGTTCCATAACATGCTTGGGAGCAAGCATAAGCGCATTTAGGTTGAGCAAGAGCGGCGAAAATGGTTTCTTAAAAGTAAAGGTGGCGGTGAGATCGTCCACTTTGGCAATGGTCGGATAGTCGCTTGGTATGCTGATTGTGTCTCTATTGCTACCCTCGCCCCAATTGTCTTTCACCAATTTGTCGAAGGTAAAGACGATATCATCGGCGGTTATAGGTTTGCCGTCCGACCACAGCAAGCCTTTACGCAATTTGAAGGTCACTACTTTGCCATCGGGGCTGACGGTTACTTCTTTGCATAGCTTGGGTGTGGTTTTGCCTGTCCATGGGTCAATATCCACCAGCGAATCAAATTGCATGAGACCAATGCCGTGGCTCTCTACGTCGCTGGCATCCCAGGCATTGAAAGTCTTGGGACCATCGCCGAAAGACGATAGTCTAAGCGTGCCTCCAAACTTGCCCAGTTCTCCGCGCGCCTGCCAAAACTCGCGACCTTCTTTGTCGACTATCAGTTTGAAAGGTCCAGGATCGGCAGGCAACTCGCTCAGCCCCGGAGCCGGTTTGCCATCGCTCTTGCTTGGTTCTTTGCTTTGGCTTTGTGGGCTTTCTTGCGAGTTCTTGCTTGACTCTTTCAGCTCGGCTACTTTCAAAACATCTGATATTTTGCTGCCCGGCTTGGGCGGCGCCATGATGCAGCCGCTCAAACTCAAGCTCAAAAACAAAGAGCTTGCTGCCCAAAAGACAGTGTAAAGCGCCTTACCTCGATGAGCCATTTGAGCCATTATTTGCTAATCCAAAGCTCAGGCAGGTTGTGCAGTCCAAGCCCCAGTTGGGTGAGTGGTGTCGGGTCATAGTTGCGCAGTGTATTGCGCACACCGACAATCTGCTTGGGCGACGCTATATATATGAAGGGCACTTGCTCGTAGAAAACCGCCTGCACTCTGTCATAGATTTTCTTGCGTTCTGCTTTATCGAAAGTCTTAGCGCCTTTATCCAACAAATCATCTATTTCTTTTTCCCAGGGGCGGGCATCAGATACTTTGATGGTGCCGTCTTTATCTTGCTGTCTTTGATCAAAGAGATGCAGACGTCCCGAGCTTTTATAGACGTTTACCGAGTCGTTCGGCTCAAGCGGATCACCCGTGAGTGAAAAGAGCACAGCCTGCCAGTCTAGCGAGTTTAGAACTCTGTTTTGCAAGAGATTGCCGTCGATTTCTTGATAGTTGACTTTGATGCCCAGCGCTTCCATATCTTTTTTGAACGATACACCGACAAAGCCATAGAAGGTTCCACCTGCCGAACTGAGCAAGTCAAATTCAACAGCATGACCATCTTTGTCGAAACATTTGCCATCTTTCCAGGTAAAGCCAGACTTGGCCAGCATTGCCTTCGCTTCTTCAACATTTCGCTCAAAGGGTTTGAGCTCGTCGTTTGTGAAAGGGGCACCGGCTGTGGCTGCGGTAAAGGCTGGGGCGCCGAGACCTTTGAAATAGTTATTGACCACATTTTTTCTGTCAATGGCATGGTTGATTGCCTGTCTAAAATTGACATCGTTGAACCAGGCTGACTTGATCGGGTCAACATAGAGCTTGCCCGATTTAGGGTCTTTACGCTGATTTAGATTGAAGGTGATGAAAGTGCTGCCATAGTTTGCCCCAAAGTCATAAAGTTTGAAATTGAGCTTTTCAGCTTCTTTCACTAAGTCGCCGGCATCGCGGCAACGCACCGGGGTGATATCAATTTCGCCGCCCTTAAATTTGAGCAGGTTGCTTTGCACATCTTGCACAATAGAGAATACTTGGGTCTCGATATAAGGCAGAGATTTTTTGTTTTCATCAAGCATGTAATAGTTTTCGGCACGCTTAAAGACGACCCTCTGTCCTGGTACGTAAGACTCGAGCACATAGGGTCCATTGGTGACGAATTTTTCTTTGCTATTGACGCCAAAAAGGCTGTCGAAAGCTTTTCTGCCGTCTTTGCCTGAAATCACAGGTTCGACAATATGTTTGGGGGCGACAGGAAAACCCATCACCCTGAAGAAGGGCACAAAAGGAATAGCCGTTTTGAATTGGACTGTGTAATCGTCAATCTTGGTTACTTCCGGAGATTTACCCTCGATGCTGGAAACATCGCGCAAAGATGAATTGCCGTAACCTTCTTTGATTATCTTGTTCCAGGTATAAACAACATCGTCTGCTGTAAAGGGCTTACCGTCAGACCATTTTACGCCTTTGCGCAAGACCACTGTATAGGTCATTTTGTCTTCGTCCATTTTCCAGCTTTTGGCCAGCGCCGGCACCAAGTCGCCGGTGTTGGGGTCTGAGTCGAAGAGCGGAGAGAAAAGCAGGCTTGCCAGTTCGCGCGAGGTGCTGTCGGCTGCCGCCCAATAGTTGAAGGTTTTAGGATCTGCCATGACGATAGAGCGGCGCAGCATGCCGCCGAATTGCCCAGCCGGATAGGGACTAGCTAGAACTTCCCGCTCGCCGTCTAAAATTTCTTTGGTGGCAGGTAAGGCGGTATTGGCACATTTGACTATTGGTCCGGCATTGCCAGTGGTGGCAGATTTGTCCGGCTTGCTGCCGTCTGTTCCAGTTGTTTCTGCTGTTTTGCAAGAGCTAAGCGAGCAAGTTAGTAAAAGGGCTGAAGCGAGAGTAAATAAGCGGGTATCTCTTAGTTTTGCCTTGAGACTTTCATTGACTGTCATGCGCCGTCCTTAAACTTTCAGGTAACTCTAGTTCCACTTTGAATGCGAGTTTCTAAGCAACTCAATCGGTTCGTTTCCAAGAGAGGTGCGTTTACTCTCCTGAATTCTAATCGATAATAGGTATGAGAGCATGTCAAGGGCGAGAATTAAGGTTGCCGATGTGATGAAAATCACAAACAAAGAGTTACGATTATCACAAAGTCAGTCGCTGACTTGTAGACAGCAGCCGAGGTGACGGTTATGGGCGCAGCCACCGGTCTTGTAATTATTGACTTTGTCTTGAGACCGCTACTGCGGTTTAGCTTCAAGTTCTACTTCATCGGCTTTATCATTCTTTTTCTGGTCTATGGCTTTATTGCCTACAAGACTCTTAAATCTGCCTATCTCTCCGACAATTAGTCGACCAAGCCGGTAGAATTGTAAGTCAGGCAAAGAACAGGCTCAAGACAGGCTATCGGTGGACCACTTTAGAGAGAAAATATTGGCAGCTGTTTTAGGTGCTTCATTTGTTGCCTCTACCAGCTCAGCTTGGGCTCTAAATCAGAAAGACAGCGCCCCCAGCGCCAGCCCGGCCGTGCAGTCAGCCAAGGGTGAAGTGAAAGATAACGGCCGCAAGCTGCGGCAGTCTGTGCGCGATATGGCCCAAGAAGGCAAAGTCAGCGAAGCTATTGATTACCTGGAAGCCAAGCTGAAAGAAAAGTTGCTCTCTCCCGAAGAGGAATATTTGATTCCTGCTTCGCTGTCTGTTCTCTATCTTGGCAAGAAGACCTTACTATATAGTTTGCCTGAAGCTAAAAAGGCTGTGAAAGCCAAGCCGGGCGATGCCAATTTGAGAACCAATCTAGGCATTCTTTATCAGCGCAATGGTGAAAGATCTCAAGCTGTCGAACAGTATCGTAAGGCGATTTCGCTCAGCACAAACGATTGGCGCCCTCATCTTGGTATTGCTCAATGTCTTTCGGTCGATGGTGTCGATGGTCGGGTTATCGCCGAGAAAGAGCTGAAGCTGGCGGTCTCAGCAGGGCAGAACTCGCGTGAGAAATGGCTCTTGCTTGGCTCTGCCTATCTGACCTTGCGTATGTACAAAGAGGCGGTGGAAGCTTTTGCCTCTGCCCTCAAAAGCAACCCCTTAGGGCAAAAGTCTGACCAACAGGTCAACACTCTTTATCTCAAGGCCCTATTGCTAAATAAAGACCAAAGCAAGCTCGCGGAGCTTTTCCCGGCTGTCGTGGGGGCTGCCTTTGCCGATCACGAGCTGGCTGTTTTGCTTATGTCGCAGTCGGCGCTATCGCCTGCCGACAAAGAGAAACTGCTCTCCACTTGTGCCCTCAACTTCGTCGGCGCCGACCAGACTTTCTATCAGCTGGGAAGAGTTCTCGAACAGCAAAAGCAATTTGATTTGGCTCGCAAAGCCTATGAAGAAGCCATGAAGTCGGCACCGCAGAGCAGTTGCTATAAACTGGCGCTGGTGGGCAATCGTCTGCTTGCGGCAGATGATGCCGGGGCTCGCGAGTATTTGACGCGCTTCAACGGGCAGGTGGTCTCAGCCCTGCCAGAGAAAAAAGAACGAATCTATCGAGACCCCTTTGCCCAAGCCCTCAAGATGGCTTCTCAGATTTTGGATGAGAAAGGCGAGTCGCCTTACCATATTATGAGAGCGGTCTATCATCGCATCAATTGCGGTTGTCGTATTTCGGTTATAGAATTCAAGTTGCGCATGCTGAACGGCGTAATATTTGCCAACCTGCTCGATATGAAAGAGCCGCCCTTGACTGTTGTTTATGACACACGCGCCCTCAAGCCCGAGGCGATCGTGCAAACTGCCAAAAGAGACGACGATGTCTTTGAAGTTCTTTCGGATGATCCTATAAAATCTTTACCCGACCTGATTCACTTAGTGCAGAAGGCTGCAGACAAAGAAGACAAGCATATATTTTCTATTTGGTCTTTCGAGCCACCACCCATGGAGCTACCTTAAAATGTTCGATAAGATGTTCGATACAAAATCTCTCTTTACTGCTCCGGCTCGCGCAGCTCTAACATCGTTAACAGTATTGGTTCTGTCGATGGTGGCACTGCCGATTGCCTCTGCCGAAGAAAAGATGGACGGCTATGTGCTGCAGCAGAACAGCGAACTTGGCCCCCTGGTGATGAGCGTCAGCAAAACAGCGATGCGTATGGACATCGAAAAGATGGGAATCAACTGGATTGCAAGGGCACCCAAATGGCAGAGTTATGCCTTCAACCCCGAGACCAAGTGCATCATCAGTCGTGACTATGGCGAATGGAAAGAGAACTTGATTCGCATGCCCGGATCAAGCAAGAAACGCATGATGATGGCTGAGTTCACCCTCAAGTCTACTGGGCAGAAAGAAAAGGTAAGTGGTTATCTCTGTCGCAAAATGGCAATCGTCAGACAGCTAGAGCCTGGCTCTAAGAAAGCCGTTGCGGCTAAGGCCGGGCCAAAAGCCAAGCGTCCAGTCAATCCCAACCCGGCAGGCTATGTCTGGATCTCTGATGAGTTTCCGGCCCCCAAGCAAGTGACCGAACTGATGAAGCAATTGACCCGGGTCAAGGTTGATAAAGGGGTTGTGCTAAAGGCGTCGGTGTTGCGACCTGGTTCTTACCAAGACTATAAGTCGGCATTTGAAACACTCTCTATTACAAAGCAGAAACTGCCCTCCAGCCTCTTTGAGCCGCCCAAGGGTTATACAGAGGTCGGCAGTGAAATCGATTTGATGATGGGCGCCGGCGGTGAAGAACCCCCAAGCTTTTCGTCAATTAAGAAGCGTCCTTAAAGTTTGGTGTGACCTGTCCCAAGCTTAGGCGACAGCCAGAAAGTTGCGAAGCTGATTTATATGACCACTGGTTGGTTCAAGCTTTACCAGTTAGGACACATAAATCCAAAGTCACGCTGGTGCTCAAACAGGCTGCGGGACCTCGAAATTCGATTTACTTTTGAATTGCCAGACCTTCTATGACCTGGGCATTAGGCAGTTTTAGATACTCATTAGGATTTAGCAAAACTTTCGTTGAGCGGTTGCCACCACCGGCGATGACATGAGGCTGCTGCATGACAGAAGAGTCGATGTATAGAGGTATTTGCTGTAGCCCAAATGGAGTGACTCCGCCAATCAGCATGCCCGTTAGTTCCCGCGTTTGCTCAGGGGTTGCGAAGGAGACCTTCTTGCCGTCCATTATCTGACGGACCTTTTTGTTGACGTCCAACTTTGTCGTGGCCAGCACGATGCAGCAGGCAAACTGAATTGGTTCTGCTTTGGTCGCGACGATAATGGCATTGGCTGCGTGCTGCAACTGATAGCCGTAGTGCTCACAAAAAACTGCAGTATCGGCTAGGTCTGGTTCGCATTGCAATACCTCATGCTTGATGTCGTATTTCTTTAGGCATTCGGTGACAGAAGTATCGAGTTCTGATATTTGACTATTCATTGGCTTTATCTCACTGCGGCGGCAAGATCGAGGCGCATAAAAGTATCTGCTCGATCATACTCTGTTTCATGGTCTAGTTTGTCGACTTGAACAAAGCCGAGCTTCTTGTAAAGTGCAATAGCTGCCTTAAGTGAAGAGTTCGTTTCCAGTGTAACTAGGCTGGCTTTGCAGCGTTTTGCATAGTCGATGCATGCGGTGACTAGGTCACGGCCAATGCCGCGGCCTTGATATGACTCGTCTACGCCCATCTTCGCTAGTTCGAATACGCCATTGCCCATATTGAGGATTGCGCATGTCCCGACAACTTTTCCGTCTATCTTGGCAAAGAAGATTGCTCCGCCTACGTTGAGGATTGCATCGGTGTTTTCTAGGATACGAAGATCTGCTTCTTCCATTTTGAAAAACTTTTCGATCCAGGCTCTATTCAAGCGAACGAAGTCAGCTTTGTACTCCGGCGCAAAGGGGACTATCTCTGCTCTTGGTGCCTTGTTTGCTGCTTTGATTTCTAACATTCTTTGCCTCACAGACTTTGATGAATACTTTTCTTCTATCGACTCAATCTCTTGTAAGAATTTTCCGCCGGCTTCCTCTATGAGGTGATCAACAGCGGCGCGTATGTCTTGCCAGATTGGTTCAAGATTTTCAGCCAGGCGTTTGCCTTTTGCCGTCAAAGAAATTAAACGTTTGCGACCATCGCGCTTATCGGCTGCCGACGCCACCAACCGTTTCTTTTCGAGTTCCTTGACCGTCAAGTTGACGGCTGGATGCGTAATTCCAAGTTGGGATGCAATTTCAGTAACTGAAAGTGTTCCCTCAATCATTAATAGATGAAAAATCGGAAACCACTTAGACTCGAAGTCTATATCATGCATTTCATAGATTTCTTGAACATCCTGAAAGAATTTTTCCGAGAGTCGTTTAAGGCGGCTGCTCATCGCCAGACTTCCAAGGGTTCGAATATGGTCCATTGTGTCACCCGGTCGAGTTTGGAAAGGAATTACGTAGGTGCTTACATATTCTAGCCGGATCGCCTACTCTGTCAAGTGTTGGAAGATTACAAACCCTTTAGGCTTGTCAATAAAGTTCTTCAAGGTAAGGCCTCTCTGAGAGTTGATTGGCGACGCGAATTGAATTTTGGTGATTCATGTTGTGTGAGCCTGTTCGCGGTAGCCTCCTTTAGTTAGACTGAATTTTATGAAGCCGTTCAAAATTGGCTTTAGTCCGAATAATGTGCGTTGGTAGCGGCTTAACTCCGCCGTCATCAAAACATGCTCTTACCTCTTTAGTGAAAGAGGGCAGATTGTCCGGTTCTAGGGAATTGCTTTTTCACTATGCTTGAAAAAGGAGAATCTTGTCTTCTTTTGGGACTTGTACATTCTTTATCTCTTCACCCTGACTCTGGGGTAAGGATAGTGACCGCATCTAATTCTCGGCAGGTTGTTTTTATCGTTAAGCGATTGATTGCGACCGCGAGATTTAACAAAGTCTGGATAAAGCCAACTGTTGCCGTTTTCACAAGGTTTCTACTGCCAACCTGAAATTATTAACAAAATCCAAGAAACCGGAAACGGTTAACGGGTATAGCATTTGCTGAATTGACTAGGGATAGACAAACGGCAGAGGCGTATATATACTGCAAATCAGTGGCATCCCAGCTCTGAATTTCTATAGAACTGTGTCGACGGGAAACTAAAGTCACAAGTTTTTGGCAGTTGGATTGGAATCCGCAAGGCATCCCCGTAAGCAAGCATAAATCCGGCTGTAACTACAGTTGGCTAATCTTTTGCGACCTCATGATTGCAGGTTGCATCATCTTTGCCACCAATTTCTATCTCGGTAGTTGAATTAAATGAAGCTCGTAGACCAAATAAAATTGCTCCAGAGAAGAACCCCTGCCTATTTTGCTGTAAGTGTTTTTCTTCAGATAGCAGCCGCTGCTGCTGCCTTAGCAACGACAGCTCCAACTATCACGCCAGGAACTGGAGTTTACTCAAAGGTTGAGTCGTCGGTGACGATATCGGGAGATCCCGGAGATTCCCTGTATTTCACCACAGATGGAAGCAATCCAACGTCAAGTTCGACACCATATACGACACCAATATCAATTGGCTCTAGCGCCACCATTAAGGCGATAGCCTATGCGTCTGGCGTGCCGAGCTCGGTGACTACAGCTTACATAGACAACGAAGTGAATACGTTGCCGGTCCCACGCTCTGGACCCAAGCTCTGGTTAAAGGGCGATTTTGGAACAGTCTTAAGTGGCTCAAACATTACTCAATGGAGCGATCTCTCCGGCAGCTCTCCTGCAAACAACGCGACTCAAGGGACCGCCGCCAACCAAGCGTTATTGGTAAATCCAGCTATTAACGGACTGCCATCTGGCGCCTTCAATGGCAGTTCACGTCGATACACTCTTGCCAATCAATTCACAAATTTGACTTCTGGCTTCTCTCTTTTTGTGGTGATGAAGCCTATAGCCACTGCAACAAAGACGTTCTTTGCGACTTCCAATACAGGTCCAGCTGACCTGGTTAGTCTAGAGAATTTAAATACTCAGGTTCGAGCTAATTTCTATAACGGCACTACCGCTAGCTCGATAATCACGCCTACCAATACCATTACACTGAGCAAATTTTGTCTTGTTGATGTTGTGCACAACGGCTCTGCATCAGCTAGCCTTGCCGTAAATGGTGATGTGAAAGTGAGCGGCACAGTGCAGAATCTTGCAAACGTGGCAAGGACGCAGAACATAGTTGGCGCCAACAATACCCAGGCATCGTTTTGGAATGGTGAGCTGGCAGAACTTTTGGTTTTCGATAGAGCTGTGACTGAAACCGAGCGAAAGAACATTCAAGGATATTTGTTCAATAGATATCAGCTGGATACAGCCACTGCAGCTACAGCGCCGATATTTTCTGTCGGCACCAGTACACTCACTGCACCGCAAGAGGTAGCGATAGCGGGACCTTCAAATGCAGAATTTAAATTCACGGTCGATGGCTCGACGCCAACGGCGGCCTCGCCTACCTATACCCAGCCGATTCGAATAAATTACACGACAACTCTTAAGGCTATCGCCATTGTCAATGGTATCACCAGTGGGGTCACTACGGCCACTTATACATTAGACTCGACAAGGTGGCCGGCTCCATCGTCCAGCGATACACGAGCGTTGGAGATGAATCTTCAGCTGCCAACTGTGGCGATCCCGCAATAAAAAATCGTTGCGATAGACAAAGTAAGAATTTAGCACCGCGCACTCAAGGTCAGAAATGCAAAGCAAGTTAATTTACAAGGCTATTTGTTCGGCACTTGCCGTAGTCATGGTCACGCTGACCACTCCAATCTACGCACTAGCTATGCCAGAGATACCGCATTTTGTTGATAAGTCGGTGCAGACTCCCCTCAATAAAGAGCCAATCATGGGCTCTAAGACTGTCAAGTTGGTCAAACCACAGTTGCATTTTTCTGCTGCGCCAACCGACCTTGAGATAACGACAGCAAGAGTTTTTCATGAGCCGCTAGTGCCTATGAATTGGACAGCTGTTGACGGCGAGAATCTCGCTCTAGTTGAGTCAATAAAAGCCTTCAAGGCTAAGAACGACCCAGCCGATCTCGCAGCCTTCGAGAGTTTCTTGGCGAAGTATCCCAAGTCTAGATGGGCGCCTTCGGTGCAGATAAATGTTGGGCAGATAAAGTTCCTTTCCGGTTATTTGAGTGAAGCGCTGCAGCTGTGGAGAGATGCGTGGCAAGCTGCTAAAGGGCAATCAGAGAAGGACAAAGCGGCAGTAGCAAATCAAGCTGTCTCAAACTTACTTATTTTGAATGCGCGCCTAGGGTGCATGGAAGAACTCAAGAAATACTTTCAAGAGATTGAGGGTCGAGCCTTTTACGGTTCTGAGGAAGAGAAGGTAAGAAGTGCTAGAGAAGGCTACTGGAACATGGAGCACCGTCCAGATTGCTCCTTTAGATGCGGACCACTTGCGATCAATAGCATCTTGCAGAAAGACAAACGTTCACCCGGAATGAATGAAAGGCTTGAGAAGTGCCAGTCAACAAAGTCAGGCACTACTTTCGCTCAGGTCAAAGATTGGGCTAAAGGAGTAGGCTTGAATTATCAGTTAGCTAAGCGCAGCAAGGGTGCACCCTTTATTACTCCATCGGTTGTGCACTGGAAGCTCGATCACTTTGGAGCATTGCTTTCCGAAGAGAACGGCAAGTACCATCTGCAAGATCCGACCTTTGATTCAAATGGGCAGCTGTGGATTTCTGCTGATGCGCTAGAGAAAGAAACAGACGGTTACTTTCTTGTGCCATCGGATAAGCCGCTGCCTCAAGGTTGGGCTTTGGCCTCTGAAGACGAAGCAAAGAGTATCCATGGTAAAGGCAATGCGACTTCAAGAACAGCTAAGGATTGCAGCAGCTTTGCACCGAAAACAGGAATGTGCACCTGCGAAGAATGCGAAAAGAATAATGGTATGCCAACAGCCGATGCTTACAGCATGCTCACAACCCTGCACATTGCAGACACGCCGCTAAGCTACTCGCCGCCTATCGGTCCGACTATTGACTTCAGCTTTGACTATAATCACCTTCAACCTGACCAGCCAAGCACCTTCACTTTCACAAATCTTGGGCAGAACTGGAATTTCGGTTGGCTTTCTTACTTGACCGTTGATTCAGGCTCAAATGTCGCTTCAGTCAGAATCATGGGCGGAGGCACCGAGGTCTACACTCCGAGTGCTGGTGTCTACAGTCCGGACTTTCTGAGCCAAGCCTTGCTGGTCAATATGGGCAGTGGTGTCTATGAGCGCAGACTGAAAGACGGATCTGTTCAGGTTTACAACCAGGCTGATTCAAGCTCGCCTCCTCGCATTTTTATGACTCAGGTTAAAGATCCGCAGGGCAACACTGTTAGCATTCAGTACGATGCTAACTTTAGAATCACCTCTGTTGTCGATGCCATCGGTCAAGCTTCAACAATCAACTATGTTTCCAACACAGTTGGTAATGCGGGCTTCTACAAAATTTCAAGCATAGCGGACCCTTTTGGCCGCACTTGCTCCTTCGGATATGATTCGACAGTAACTAATTTGCTCTCTATAACCGATGCGGTATCGCTCAAGTCATCTTTCCAATATGACAGCACATCGAGCTTTATCTCGCAGATGACCACTCCATATGGCACAACCAGCTTTTACGACTATGTGCCGGGCATAGATGTTTGGCCGGCGCGCGGTCTGCGCTTCACCTTTGCAGATGGCACCTCGTCAGTTTTAGAAAACTGGATAAACGAGACAAAGAGCAGCTATTTCTGGGACAGGCACGTCATGCAGATGTACCCGAATGACCCAGTCAACAAGATCTATACGCACTGCAAGGTGATGAAGTTTACCTATAATAATGCCACCGGGCAGGAAGCCTCAAGCATGCAATGGGTGCAGAACCCACTTGAGACGCGGACCTATTTAACCTATGCGACTAATGCTGGGCCAAATTATTCTGGCTTCAATAACTTGCCTTTGACTCTGACCAAAGATATAGGAAATCCTGTCGTTAACGCTGAAGTTGGAGGCACTGTCACCGCAGGCGATGGCATTGCATTCTATATAGATTACGTCTATGCCGGTTATACAGTGCAGGCTGGCGACACTCTAGAGAAAATTGCGACTGAGCTGGCGAAGGCGGTGAATAACTCAACTGACTATCAGAGCCGAGGCATTTATGCAGCCGCTATTGGTAAAGTGGTCAGCTTGCGCTCTGAGCAAGCCGGTATGACCAAATACGCTCCTTGGTACAGCCCTGGTGCTACCGAGACTTTGAAGTTCAATTCACAAGCCAGGCAAACAGCGATAGGGACTCTCAATGGAACGATAACCTCTGGAGACACTGTCTATCTTTATGTCGACACCAATACCAGTAGAATAACTTTCAGCTATGTTGTGCAGCCCGGTGATACTGCTGCTTCAATTTGTTCAGCGTTTGCCACACAGATGAATGCAAATGGAACTTGGCAGTATTATAACGGAACCGCAACTGCCAGTGGTGGCAATATTAATTTACAATGCTTCTCGCAAGAGGTTGTGACCTACAACACCGGTACATCAGGCACGGAGAGCTTTGGCTTTGCCTCTTACCGAAATGGCAGCACTTCGCTTGTTGAGAATCAATATAATTCAACAGGAAACATGACCCAAACTATAGACCCAATCGGGCGCAAGTTCAGCTATAGCTATGATTCGAACGGGGTCGACCTTTTGGAGGCGAGAGAAACCCAAGGGACCGACAACTATTTGCTTGGGCACTGGGAATACAACTCGAAGCATCAGCCCTTGGTGTACATAGATGGTTCTGCTCAGCGCACAGAGTACACGTACAATAGCTCGGGGCAGGTGCTGACTGTAAAAGACCCAAATAACAACACGACTACCATGACCTATACAGGTACTTGTCAGCTTACTGTGGGCGGAACGGTCACTGTAGGAAATGTTTTGACTGTCACCGTATTTGATGCCGGCCTTTCCGGTGGGCAGAAGTCTGTCAATTACACAGTGCCTACTGGGGCAACTCTGACCTCTATCGCCAGCGGCATCAGAAATGCCATCAATGCAGATACAGCGCTAGCGGCAGTCGGAGTGACAGCCACATCTGCGGCTGCCGTTGTGACTTTGACATCGACCTCGGTGAATGTCACTACCTATACAAAGGCAACAAGTGGCGGAGCGACAGTGACGCTCGCCCTAGGCGCTAACCGTTATGGATTTTTGACCAAAGTAGACGGTCCGCTTTCAGGCAATCAAGACATCACAACAGTTGCATATGATACTGTCGGCAGAATCTCTTCAGTAACTGACAGCGATGGCTATACAGTTTCTTACACCTATGATAACCTTGATAGGCAGCTGCGCACCACCTATCCGGACGGCACTTTTGATCAGACAATTTATGACCGCATGGACGCTGTCTTGATGAAAGACAGGAATAACCGCTGGACTCAAGTTGCCTATGACTCAATGGACCAGAAGCGCTATGAAATAGACCCAGCCGGCAGAAAGACCCAGTACACCTGGTGCACTTGCGGCTCTTTGGGCGCCTTGACCGACCCGCTAGGTCGCACCACTTCTTGGTCTCATGATATTCAGGGGCGCTTGACCACAAAGACTTATCCAGATTCTTCCACTTATACTTACCTCTATGAGCAAAAAACGAACAACGTCAAAACTAGAACCGATGCTAGAGGGCAGAAGACCAATTATTTTTACAACCCAGATCGCAGCCTCTTCCAGGCGAGTTATCCGAATGCTGTAACAGCGACAGCACCTGTCGCCTATTACTGGGATTATTTCTTCAAGAGACTGAACAAAGTCACCAAAAATGACTGGGGTAGCTATAACTATAGCTACAACAATTATGTGACAAGCTCAGGCGCTACGCCGATAACCGGCGGCGGCAAGCTGCAGCAGGTCACGAACGATGTTATTGCAAACTCTGCCATAACCTACCAGTATGATGCCTTGGGGCGCACAACAAACCGTTCAATAAACGGGGCAGCAAACTCTGTCACTTGGTCGTATGATGCCATAAGCAGGGTAACTTCCGAGGTCAACGCTCTTGGTACTTTCAATTATGCCTATGAAAACGATACTCCCGGCTCTTCAAAAGGCTCAGATAGACTAGCTGCGATCAGTTATCCTAATGGTCAGACCACGAAATATACCTGGTACCCAAATCTACAAGACCAGCGCTTGCAGCAAATTGCCAACCTGGGGCCGTCCGGCAACACAATTTCACAGTTTAGTTACCGATATGACCCAGCCGGGCAGATAAAGCAATGGCAGCAGCTGCAGGGCAATACAAGCTTGAACTATGCTCTCGACTATGACCAAGCCGGTCAGCTGGTCTCGGCATCAGCCAGCGGAGGACCTTTGAGCCCGAATTATCTGAAGCAATATTATTATGCCTACGATAGCGCCTCAAACAGAACCGGCGTGCAGACAAGCACGGTGACCAGAGGCAGGGTTAGTGGAACTGTCACTGCCGGTAATGTCTTAACGGTTACCGTTACCGATCAGTCGCTTTCCTCTGGCTCTAAAGCGATAAATTACACTGTCGTGGGCGGCGACACGCTTTCGACTATCGCCACCAAAATGGCTGCCGCTATTGCAGCAGATGCCGATATGATAAATATTGGCGTCACCGCATCGGCAAATGCAGCTGTCTTGAGCATCAAGTCGGCTTCGCCAAATGTCACTTCATACTCTGCCTCTACCAGTGGTGGTGCCACAGCAAGCATTGCTTTAAATGCCACCGACAACTTTGTTGAGAACGCAGTTATTGGCGGCACCAAAAAGACTGGAGACATTCTGACGATAACCTTCAAAGACCCAGCGCTATCTGGCGGCAGCAAAAATGTCAACTACACAGTGCTGGCGGCCGATACCCTGACGACAATAGCCACGGCATTGAGGAACGCCATCAATGCCGACACAGCCTTGCAAGCAATCGGGGTGACAGCGACATCAACAGGCACGACCATAACAATAAGGTCTACTTCGCAGAATGCCACAACCTACGGGCAGTCTGTCAGCACTGGCTCAACTGAGACCATTAGCCTATCTGTAAATCAGAACGGACCGGTCAGAATTGGCATTGGCGGCAGCAAGACAACCGGCGATACGGTCTCTCTAGTCACCTATGATGCAGCCCTGAGCGGTGGCACCAGGACGACCACGTACACTGTGCTTGCTGGCGACACCCTTTCGACCATAGCCAGCGGCTTGGCTGCGGCAATCAATGCCGATACAAACTTGCAAGGAATTGGAGTATCAGCAGCAGCGAGCGGCACTGTAGTGACTGTGCAGTCAAACTCGACGAACCCGACAACCTATAGAGGCACAACCAGTACGACAGCCACCGAGACCATCTTGATTGGCTTGCCGACCAATGGTGCCCAGGTTCTTGTTATTGGAGGAACCAAGACAACCGGCGATACCCTCACAGTCACGGTCTTTGACCCGCAACTGAGTGGCGGCTCTAAGGCGGTGAACTATGTCGTGCAGGCGGGCGACACTCTGACAAGCATCGCGACCAATATGGCGTCGGCAATAACGGCAGACACCGACTTTCAAGCGATAGCTGTCTCTGCCACAGCCAGCGGCACGGTTGTTTTCATCAATTCCGGTTCGAAGCTACTGACGACATATGCGTCTTCCACCAGTGGCGGTGCGACCGAGACTTTGAGTTTAGCTTCTTCAACCAGTGCTAATCAGTATGGTTATAACAATCTCAATGAACTGACCAGCATAGCAGCGGGCGGCGCGACAAGATTTGAAGGAACTGCAAACAAGGCGCTGAAGTCAGCCACCGTGAACAGCAATGCTGCGAATTTGCCTGACTCGCAGAAGTTTGCAGGTAATGGGACACTGAGCAGCGGAGCCAATACCATTCCGGCTAGTGTCACCGATGGTACCAACACGACAAAGACCAGTTCTTACAGGGTGAGTACCAAAGGCTCTGCATCGAGTAGCCCAACATTTGATGCCAACGGCAACATGACCAGCGATGGCACTAACACTTATGAGTGGGATGCTGAGAATAGGCTGGTTAAGATAAATTATCCAGGGATGAATAACACCACATCTTTGAAATACGATAGCTTTAGCAGAAACATTCAACTTTTAGAGATAGCCTCTGGAGCGACAGTTGACACTAGACAATTTGTCTGGAATACACGTATCTACGAGGAACGAGACGGCTCAGGTTCTGTTATCAACAAATTCTTTGATTATGGCAGTATTAATTCTAGTGGAAGTCGCTATCTAAGTAAGAACCAAATTGGCTCAACCACAGAGTTAACAGACAGTTCTGGAGGACTGATTGCCGCATATGTTTATGATAGTTTCGGTTGTATTTCAAGGGGCAATGGCACAATTAACGCTAATTTTCTTTTTGGTGGTTATTTTTGGCACGAGAGAAGCGGTCTGTCTCTAACGAAACATAGAGGCTACAGCAATCTCCTTGCACGATGGCTGAGTCGAGATCCAATAGGGGAATCAATTGACTCAAATCTATACTGCTATGTAAACAATAGTCCGGTGAGTTTTATCGATCCGTTCGGCCTAGCGCCTTTGTCTAGTTCAGTGAGGACATCCTTCTCTGGAGCGTATGAAGGCACAAAATCAGTGATCCAGAATGGGCCTGTAGTGACGTCAACAGTAGCCTCGTTGACAGATCAAGCCTTTAAGGCCCAAGAGAAGGCTAAGCTTCCCAATTACCCAAATGGACCGGAGGATGCATATCGCCATTGTGTGTGGTCGTGTTTTCTTACGAAGAGTCTAGGGGAAAGGGTCGCGCAAAAAGTGACGATTAATCACGAACTTGCTGGCATATACATGGGTGACTCACTGAAATCTGTGGAGATGGATACACTTAATAATTGGATGGGCCGACAAGCTGGAATGAATTGTCGGCGCCCTTGCGAAGATCAGTGTATGAACCTACTTTTAGGAGGGCAGTTATTTGGCATAAACGGAATACCACTGCTGTACGTTCCTGCACCAGTGAGAAGAAAGTGATTTTCAAGCTGTATTTGCGGTAGTTGTTATGCAGAGAAGAATCAGAAGAATAGGAAATTTAGTATTCCGAAGGAGATTAGTACTAACTGTGAAATCAATTCAATACGCAGTTTAGATAAAGCTCAAGGAGACGGGCATGGGCGTTGCAACGAATCAATTCCAGAAAGGCCTCATTTTCGGTTTTTGCTCTTTTGCATTACTTCTAGTAGGAATGAGTTATACCGGGACTGTACTTTTTCCTTCAGACTACCTCATAGAAATCGAGAACCGTAGCCAATCCCCTATTGAGAGAGTAACACTCAATACTGGTTTGGGTAAGACCATTATTCAAGAACTTGGTGCACATAAAAGGGTCACGATTCTGGCTCACTCTGGAGAGTATACTGCAATTGACATAGCGTTCTACGACAAGCACGGAGGCGTTCACACAGAGGAATTCAGAGACGTACGCGCATTCGACAATTACCGTTTCATTTACATTGACGAGTCCTATAGAGTAAGACTGGGAAGGCATCTGGAACAACTTGGGGTTCCCCCCTTTTAGGTGTTCCGGCGTGGCATTCTAACTTTCTGAACTTAATGTCAGTCTTGACCACCCTAATAAGATGCTGAAAAACTCACTCGGGTTGCCCCAATCTTTTTCCCTCCTGGTCGCACTGCAAAGCCACAGCCAGTCGTTGCTCATGGTTCCGAGAGTCTTCGAACTCGCTTGATTGATTTTGCTACACTAAACTTTGAACCAAAACTGTCTCACTCATTATTGGCACACAGGGATTGGAGCACAACCTTGCACCGTAAAGCACATTATCACTTGACATAAAAGCAGTCCAAAACCAATTAACAGGCTTTTCTCTAATGCATTAACTGAAACCGTCACAGCAACCGCATGATTGAGTAAACCATGCGCGTGCGGGAAGATTTGAAGGTGAAAGCGGAAAGACTCTGGCAGAAGCTAGTGCGATTGGAGAGCTAGCCAGCGATCGGGAAGGAAATCATCGACTTGGGAA